>Ga0310811_10000098_pt1 | contig 133356 bp, 112 predicted proteins | sample YCmetagenome_FD_207642 | JGI IMG/M metagenome (GOLD analysis project Ga0310811, IMG submission 207642) | Soil microbial communities from experimental microcosm in Duke University, North Carolina, United States - YC | ecosystem: Engineered > Artificial ecosystem > Soil microcosm > Unclassified... | reverse complement strand
GAGCATTCAACCCTGGGTGGATCAACGCTAACGATGTGCAAACAAGGAGTACTACTTTTGGCCATACTTCAAGTTTCCCACAGGCTGGGCCGAATAGATACCACGGTGGGAATCAACCTGCACCATTACCGAAAATTAAGAAGCCGCCCTAAGATGATGTACGTGGTCAAAGAAGGGCGGCCCCGTCGTGATTGCTGGCAGTCTAGCATAGACCGCGTTCGCGCTTTTTGGTCGCGCAATTCCATTTCCGCGCATTAAGCAGCGCTAGTGGTGTTGCCGTTACTGCGTAATTTCTGCAGCCGTTCTTCTTTCTCGTCCAGCAGTCGCACGATCTCATGGGTAATCTCTAGCAGTTTGTCGGGGTCTTGCTCGACTGCCGCCTGCGCGCACAACTTTCTCCAGAGTTCACCAGTTTCGCCCTTCATAAGAGCACCTCTCGGAAGGCGAATATACCACGAAAAACTTGTCAGCCAACTACCCGGACGTGCTATTTATGGGAGGGTGGTTTGTGAAGGTGATAATTCCGTTTTCGCTTCCCGCGCCGAAAAACAGGGTTCACTGAGAGCTGGGATGTTGTACAGGCCGCGAATGGGCGGAGATCCGGCAGGGCCGACGGATGCATCGACTAAAGCTGCTTGGGTAATCATCCTTGGGCTTGTCGCGTTCTTTCTCTTCGCTACGTTCCTTTTCTTGCGCAACGCACCTCAATACTTTCTCTAGCGGGACCGTCTCGAAACGTGTTTTCCGCACGAATGGACTGTATCAGTCCAGCAGTCGTACGGGTCATATTGTTTCGGGCGCAATTAACGTCACGTTAGCGTTGCGGCAAAGAGCAGGAGCACGCGGGATGCGCAATTAGGGCTGTCCGTTAAGCCGCTTCGCGGTACTTCGGACTCCGCTGCTTTTCTTCACGTTCCAGCACCTGATTGAGTTGCATTACAAGTGCCGTGAGCTTGTCAGGGTCCTTCTCGGTGCTGGCTTGCGACGCGAGCAGGCGCCAATCACTAGGCTGTGGGGCCATGGGAAGCCGCCCTTCTTTGTTTCGGATTTCCCAAGTTACACCCGATCAAAAAATGGGTCTGTTCAATACTGCTCACCCTAGTCGGCTCAGGCCACAGCTCCACAGCTCCACGACCACTTCTAAGCCCACTTGATCAAACTACTGATTTGCGCGATTGCGAGGCAGAGAATGAACCGTTGCACTTCTGCCGCTCGCCCCGCTCTCAACTATCGGCTTCATGGCGGGAGCAGAAATCGAAGTTGCGCGTTTGGAAACCGTGAACTCGGATCTTTCTCAACAGCTCGAGACCCGAAAGCTGGTGGAGCGCGGGAAGGGAATCTTGCAGCGCGATTTGGGATTGACGGAGGAGCAGGCGTATTGAATCAGAGTCGCCTGATGCCACCGTGGTGGATGGAACGGGCTTAGGTGCGGGCGTGGTGGACCATATCAAGCACCGAAACTACGGCAAAACGCTGCACGAGTTTAACGGCGGTGTGAATGCTCATGATTGCGCGCAATATTTCAACAAAAGGGCAGAGTGCTGGGGGCTGATGCGCGATTGGTTGAAGTCCGGCGCTGCGGAAATTCCTGATGATGCGGAACTCGCCACGGACCTAACCACTCCCGGTTATGAGACTGCTCACGGGAAGCGCTTTGACGGGACCATCATTCTCGAAAGCAAAGACGACTTGAGGGCCAGGGGGGAAGCTTCGCCGGATGACGGCGATACGCTCGCCATGACTTTCGCGGTGAAGGTGGCAGCAAAGACCCGGCCGGCTTTTGATGGTGGTTACCGGGGACTTTACCGGGGACCCCTGGCAGAAAATGGTAGGAATCGGCAGCACTGGCCTATGCTCGCGAGAGGCGCATAAATGGCTGATTCGCGTAGCCTACAGACAACCACAGTAATCAGCAGAAATGGGCTGCTCTCCTCCTTACAAGCAGGAGGTCGCAGGTTCGAGTCCTGCACTGCCCACCATCACCCACTGTTTATGGTCGGTCTTTTTCCCGTCAGTGACCGGGCACTCCCAATCGACATCGATCCCGTCTAGACCGTATTTCTCGACAATTCTCAGACAGAATTTGGAAAAGCGGCGCGTGCCGATGGCGTGGCCGCAATGTCTGAGAAATAACGCGAACCGCTCCATCCTCCGACCGAAAGCAGCACCAAGAGCTTGGGATTTTGCCGCCCCCGCCTGCCCACATGGCAATTCGCTGCTTCATACCGAGCATATTCTACGACCGTTTGCCTACAGCTAGAACACCCGATCACGGGTCAAAGAGCGATATGGAGAGTTGTCACCAATCGACGGCGGATAAAGGAACTTGCACAGGAAAACAGCGTCTACAAGTTCATTGGCAATACGACGAAGCCGTGGTGGGGCTAACTTTGACGTGCGAGTCGGGGCGGTCCCGCCGCGCCGTAAACCTGGCGCCAGCCGTTGCAGCAAGCCCCAAGAAGTCCATAGGTGTCCACGGAGTTCGCGCTTCAAAAACAGTTGGCGAAAAGTCTCACGCTGCTGCGCCCGCAAATCCTTCCAGCGCATCCGCTCTGTTCGTATACAGAGCCAAAATCTTACCAACTTGGGTCATCGTCAATACGGTTTGGACGTGTCCTCGCGCGCCTGCAACACGCAGCTCGACGCCCGCCTCTTTAAGCTTGCCCGAGCACATGATCAGAATGCCTATTCCGCTGCTATCAAGGTGGCGCATGCCGGAAAGGTCAAAAATGATCTTTCTTTCTCGTTCTTCGAGAAGTTCCGCGGTCAGCCACTCTATTTGCTGGCATTCTGGTCCGTAAACCAGCTTTCCAACAATTTCCACTAAAACGACATCGGGTTCTAAGCGCGTTCTTCGCACCTCTAGTTCTCGTGACCGAGATTCCGGGTGGGTTCCAATTTCCTCAAGTGACGCTATGAAACGATAGCCGCGCCTCTCCAATGTCTCTATGTAGCGTGGTTTTTCAGTCGTGTCTCCAAGGGCCTCTCGCAATTTGCTCAGCGCGGTGTTGAGGCCGTTATCGAAGTCAACAAACGTGTCGGCCGGCCAAAGTCGCTGGCGCAGATTTTCGCGAGTCACTAACCTACCCGGTTGCTCCAAGAGCGCGGTAAGGATTTGGAAAGGTCTGCGCTGTAGATGAACTCTTCGTTGATTCTTTAGCAATTCACCTGTCTCTACGTAGACTGCGAACGAGCCAAAACGATACTGAGGCGAGTCTTGCGTTTGGAGGGGCATGGACTGCTAACACCTACGGAGCTGTTGTTACCTTCATATGCGGTGAATTTCAGAAATATCCGCCACACGCACCTAACATCTTGTCGTTCAATCAGCTAGCAATTAAGGCACAGTAATGTTGGAATTATGCGCTCGTCTATTGCGATTTGGAACGGCCGGAACGAGACTACAACACATTAAAGGGAGTTCCGCCATGCCAGAAAACAATTCAGATGATCGTATCCGCAATGGGCTTCGAAAAACCTTTTTGCGCGCTCGGGATCTTTCCTTGCGGGCTTGGGGGCTTCTGAAATCCTCCGCTATCTCCTTTGCCATATTGACCATGTTGATGTATGCGCTCTGGGAGGCCAGAACCCCGGTCACAATGATTGCTCCTTTCCAGCTAGCGAAGCCCGATCTGCCACTCACCGGGGAGATCGTGGCCGACACGTTGCAGGACGGTCTGAAATCTATTCGTAATGAAATTGAGGAAGAAAGACAGGACAATGGCTTAAAGTCATCCGAGACCGGCCTGCCTGACTTCCGGAACATGCTCCTGCCAACATTTTGGCAGGTGCAAACGCCTCCGAGGTTCAGTGTCGAGATTAAAGGCGTGTCCTACGAACGAGTGCTTTCCCTTGCACGAGCGATTCTCGGCACAGAGAAGACAATCTCCGGAGACGTAGTTCTGAAAGGTGACAAGTTCATTCTCGTTGCGCGAGCGGCCGATGGAGGGCCTTGGGAGTCGGCGCCCTACCCAGCCAACGCGGACGGTTTGAAGCAGGCCGGAAGAGACTTGGCCCAACAAATCCTGATGACACAGGATCCCACATTGGCAGGAATGTCATTGCTCAAGGAGGGAAAACTTGACCAGGGACTAGCGGTACTCGAGCGGGCACGAATGTTGAATCCAACAGACGTGCGCTTCAAATTGAATTTGTGCATGGGATTCGCAGCTAGCCGGCGATACGACGACGCGATTGATTGCTATAAACACGCGCTTCAAATGAAACCACACTCTCCTCTAGAAGTGCAGGACCGTCTGGCGCAGGCATACTACTTGAAGGGACTTCGGGACGAAGCAATTGCGCTCTATCAGGAATTGCACAGAGCAGGTTACCGGAGCGCACTGTTGGGACTCGGTGAGGCTAAGGACGATACAGGTGATCATCAATCGGCTGTGAGCGTGTACGACGAATTTCTCGCAACCGAACACCAAGATCGAAATAAAGCAATTGCACACGTGAAAAAAGGTCTTGCGCTTGCGCATATGGGCAGGCATGAGGACGCTCTGACCGAATATGAAGAGGCGCTCAGGTATGCCCCTCGCGATGTATTGATTCTGGTCCATGAGGGCCTAGAACGAGCTGACGTTACAGATTTGGACGCAGGCATTGCCCAACTTCAAAGCGTGGTGGATGACAACGGAGATCCCGATTCCCAGCCATTTGCCCGTTTGCAACTCGGAGCCCTGCTTGAGAAGAGGGGCGACTGGCGAGGTGCCATTGCGGAGTATCAAAACGCCGTTCAAAAGAGGCCGACTTATGTCGAAGCACATCTTAAACTGGCCCATGCGCTGGTCCATGAGAGCGATCGAGCCAATGCATTCAAGGAATACCGTGAAGTCGCGAAGCTGAGCCCATCCGATCTGGAAAGAGGATATTCGCAAGTACTTGCTAATCAGTGGGTGGGTAATGATCTGCGAAACCTCGGCAAATACACCGATGCGGCCAAAGCGTATGGGGAGGCGATTCGTTTCAAGTCAGATGACAGCGCGGCTCATTGTCAACTCGCTCTCATTCACGCCCGACAGGGGCATCTTTCTGAAGCTGTTCACGAATATGGCTCAGCATTAGTGCCCGCGAAGTTTGAAGAACTTAATGACAGCGAATGCCTGGCGATTGTGGATCATGTCCTTGACGAGGCGGTCGCGAGTCACGAACCGGGTTACGCGGTAGCTGTGGCCGAGCTTCGCAAGATAAAGCAGGGAACAAAGAGTGGTGCACAGTCTGTTACGGCTGCAGTGAGTTTGCCGCGCCGCCCGCCGGCGAAGAGTCTGCCAGTTCAGCAGGCCACTTTGCGAACGAACCCGTGGTGATAAGAAATTTGTACGTTGCAGTCGTAATGGAGAGGAGTAGACACGTTGGAGGGTTTGGAGTGGAGATTGATCTCCGACTTGTATTTGATAGCCACTCTAGCGAGCTATACCTATACTGCCCCTCAGGCTCTACCCCATACTCGAGGTCGGCTGAGTCGACCTCGATCCGCCCTCCGCTCTGCGAAGTCGGGTCAATGAGTGATATGGGGATTTATCATCAGTTACGGTCTTGACAGGTGCCACGGTCGAGACGAACCACAGCATGGCCGCATTTTGCAGCGTTATCGCAGGCTGATTCGCAAGACGACATTGGTCTTAGTTTCGATAGGATTCTTTCCGCATTTCGCCGGAGTAAATCGCCAACTGCGGACGGCATTAATCGCCTCTTTATCGACATCAGATCCGCCCGACTTAATCACAATCGGATCGTGTACCTTGCCTTTCTTGTCGATGTTTATCTCTAAGTGTGTTTCCGCGCTTTTCGGGCCTTGTCCCGCCCAGCTCTGTGGAGGCGGAGGATCAGGAGAATATATGAGACTTGGCTTACTGCATGGAGTCTCGCTCTGTGCGTCACTCCCCGCAAGCACATGAATCGCTGCTTCAGGAAGTATCATGCACAGTACCGCTGAAAGGAGCCCCGTGGCTCCGAGCCGCACGAATCGGCGCAAGTATTTCATTGCCGGAATTGTACTCGCGCACCGAAGTATTGTTAATTCGGCGATCTCGCGGCAGTTTCACTTAGGCGTTCGGGTCTCGGTGAGCGATATGGCAATGTTACCGTCAATTGTCGTTGTGTTTTGAGCCGCGGACGATGGCGAAAGTCTTTCTTAGAAGATTGAGAACGCTTTCGCTAGAGCCACAATACCGCTCAGCAGACACCAGGCAAATATGACAAACCACGCTGTTCCAAGCCCTCGGCCTGAGCGAATGCCCCAGATTCCAAGGCCGCACGACACGGTGCCGATAAACAGATTCACTCCAGATGGGCTGATACCAAAGTTGGTCAACCAGTTTGTTACGTGGCGATCAACGAACGCGACACCTAGGTAGATCGCAAGGAGCAGGCCAGTCAGAACGGCGTAGGCAAGCGGGATGTGATGGCCCCACCACTTCCGCCGTTTTTTCCGGGCCAGCTTTGCGGCACTGAATGACTCCGGCATTCCAGACCTGTTGTGAGTGTAATAGAGATTTGTCGCCAGTTTATCGGCTGGACGGCTACGATTGGTCAACGCTCATCGATTCAGGCCCAAAACGTCCGTTGACGGCGGAGAACAGGGTTCCAGTTTGGGCGGCGCAAAGTGCATTTGCCAGAAGCTAGGAGGGAGGCTAACAGCAGGTTGGAACCCCTAGCCCCAAATTCAAAACAGACAAAGCCAGAAATCAAAAGAGCAACCGCGATTCCTAGCCCCGCATAAAGGCGCGGATGCACAGCGCGAAGCCATTTGTCGCAGAAGGCACAGCGAAAGGGCAACTCGATGTCAACGTCCTTAACGTGGAGATCTGACCCGCAGAGCGGACATCTCGATGATTGTGGTCGCACCATGGACCCATAACATTTTGCAATGTCTACGTAACCGGTTAGTCTTGGTGTTAGGCAAACGATATTACCGTCAACGATCTGCTATTTGCAGTCAAGCGTGCCGAGGTCGAAACCAAATTGCGATTCCCAAGCCTGATACCCCAAGCAGAAGCCAGGGCTTCCACGGGTGACCGCTCGCAATGTGCGAAAGCGTGATGACTGGTATCAAGACGTAGCTCAGCCAATATGATCTGCGGTGGATTCGCTCCCAAACGTTTTCTCTGCTGCCTCCCTCGATAAATTCCACTTTGTAATCCTTCACGGCTGCCACATTATCACAGCAGCGTTCAGATATTGATACCAGGCATTAACACTCATTGACCATTGACGCCGCTTCCTCTGCACCATCGGTCAACTACAGATTGGAAAACTTACAAGCAGGAGGTCGCAGGTTCGAGTCCTGCACTGCCCACCAAACTAAGCCGCTGGTCCTACCGTAGTTGCCGGAATCTGCGGCAGGTCAATTTTGAACTGCGGTTCGGCTTTGTGCCCAAGAGTGCCCGCCCAAGAATGCCAGCGCATCGAGCCCCTTATCTGCAGAGGGATGGGGATACCGCGAAAACACTCACGCGTTTAGTCGCCAGTAGCCGGCGAGGGGCATGCGCGCCACCTTTTGCTCGGTTAACAAGGCATTGAGCGCGCTCACAACGTAGTCGGGTCGCTTGCGCAGTTGTGCAGCCAGATCGCCTTCGCTGACGACGACGGCTCCATCGGGGAAGCGCTTGCGGATTGATATGGCATAGTGCGAGATTCTGTCCGCTATTGCCCGGAGCTCTTTCTTCTTCGCCTCTTGCGTTCGCTTTTGCCGTGTGGCTTCGGACTCAGAGAGTCGAAGGGATAGCGCTGCGATGCCGACGGCGGAAGACACCGCCAACATGAGCCACCAGCGCGCACGTAGAAACTCCACGGAATCCTGAATGAGATTCATCTTGTTATGAGGAGAATACCCACCGGATGAGGGAACGAGAAGATTACGAACGCTCGTGTACTTTTCCATTTCCCGGCTAGAACCTGGTGAGGCGAGGAGTGACTACGGTACGCAACTGCGGTTTTATTTTTCGAGTACCAAAAACAAATCCCTCAACAACCCAGCCAAAGCCAGGCCCAGTAGGCCACCGACGCGGCAGTGGCCTCACTATCGTGATCTGGCAAGCGTGCATCAATCGTGTTTCCATGTTGGTGTACCTAAGAAAGTTCAGTTTTGTGGTGGCCTTGCCATGTTGCGCTTGGATTACATTTCCTGCTTGTTGACGGTTATCTCCACGCTGTTGGTCGGTAGAAAATTGTGGCAAGGCTGGATCATCGCGGGCGCGAACAGTGCCCTTATCTGTCTGATCGGAATCAGGACCGCACAATTTGGTTTCGTTCCAGCCAATCTCTTCTGCATCGCTTTGTATTCATACAACGTTCGGAACTGGAAAAGGTGACAGTCCAACAACCACAAGTCGTTAACAGCGCAGGCCTCCGAATTAAGTGTTGACGTGAAGATCAAGGTCTTTGAAAGCGATACGGATGGCCGATAAACATTTCACGACAGGCTACCTTCAGTTCTCACAGGTTCACTTCTCACGCAATCGAATTCGGACTTAGACCGGATTGCAATGGCGGCGGCCGTAATCGTTCATTTGCGTCGTAAGCAAACGACAAGAGCAGTATTCGAACCGGGCTGCAGTCCTCCTAAACTATGCTTGAATCTCTGTCTCAGCCGGCGGCGCAACTGCCCGGACTTCGAGCGCTTCTACGGCCGCTCTCGCTCCCGTGTGTAGTACCTCTTCCTCTTGCTGGCTGATACTTCTCGTACGAGTGTCGAGCACCAGCAGTGATCCCATTACTTTCCCGTTCCTGTTCAGCAACGGCTCACCCGCGCAAAAATGAATTCCTTTTTCAGAGAGCGAAGGGCTGTCAGCAAAACGTTGATCGTTCGCCATATCCTCGATTAACACAGTCGATTTCTCTTTTCCAACTGAGCCTTCGAGGAAACGCTCGATGGTCTCTACACCTGAAGCCAAATCAGAAGGCAGACCAGATTGCGCTTTCCAAATCTTTCCCGCTTCGTCGGTGACTGTCAGGACAGCGATTGGGGCGTTCACTGTCTTGGCTACGTGTTGAACAATCTGGTCCAACACCTCTTGGATGGGTGCATTCGAGGTATCCAGCAAGTCGAGGGCCGAGATCTGTTCCTCTGCGGCTTGATCATCTGCCTGCTTCGCGGTCAGATCCGAGGGTGAGGAGACCGGGTCCTCGATGTTTGCGATGTACTCGATGGCCTGTTGTAAATTGCAGACAACATGATTGGCATCACTGACCGGAATTCTGCTGCGAACGCTGGTCAGATCCGCGTCGCTCCACACCGCAGCCATGATGGTCAGGTCCGGGAACAGCTTCCGTAAATGCCTGCAGCGGACCGCGACGTAGCGAGTCGCCTGGGGCGGTACTCCGGAAACGCAGACCAAATCAACCCGCCGTCGTTGAATTGCCCTGACGAGGTCGTTGGTCGAAATTCCCAAGGGCATCACCTCTACGGTGGCGCTCGGCAATAGTTGTGCCAATATCTGGCAGGCTAATTCGTCAGTGGCATCCTTTGCCGGCAAGCAAATGATCCTGGCAGAAATGTGGTTTTCCCCAGACCCTGAGACCTCCCTGGTTCCAATTTCTTCCACCAACTCCCGGGTATTCTCCAGGAAGTACACATGCGTTTCTGAATCGAGAAAACCGCCATGTCGACCTTCTTCAGCCAGGCTCATGGCCGGGACGATGACTTCGTCGTATACGTCAATCGCAGATTTGTCCTTGAGAAGTTGCTCAGTGAGGTCCGCAGCTTCCTCTGCATCCTTTGCAATCAAGCGCTGATAGAAACGCTGGGCCGGAGACAGCGCTGGTTCATCGCCAAACAGAATTCCCAAGAACTCGAGATGAGGCACGTAACGTCCCACCACCACTAAGCACACGGTCAGGGGTGTCGAGAGCAGCAAACCGACGGGCCCCCAGAGCCAGGTCCAGAAAATAGCAGCCACCAGGATGGCGATGGCCGAGATTCCTGTGGAGGAGCCGTACAAGAAAGGTTCAACAAAATTAGCAGTGACTATCTCCAGGACCAAATAGAGTGCGAGTGTCCATGCAAATTTTCCCCATCCTGGAGCTACGCCTATTGCCAACAAAATAGGGGCAGCAGCCGCAATCCATGGACCTACATAGGGAATGAACCGCAGCAACGTTGCGAGGACAGCCCAGACCAGCGGGTGCGGTATCCCGATAAGAAGCAATCCGATTCCGACCAATGCGCCGTAGGTTGCGTTCACGGCGAACTGCATCAGGAGATAACGACTGACTCTCCTGGCCGCGTCATCAAGCGCCTGGGTCGTCATGTACAAGCGGCTGCTGCCGGCGAGACGTAACACCCGATCTCGCAGGTCCTCCCGCCCAAGCAGCATGAAAATCACAAAGATGAGTACCACAAAGGCGGTCGCCAAGGGCCGGAGTACCGATCCAGCGGTCTTTTCCAGGAATTCCAGCGGAGTAGGCTCTGGTTGCCGCACCTCGACAGGAATAGGCTGCGAAGAGTTTTTGGAGTCGCCCGACGAAGTCTGTGGTTTCTGCTCCGGCTTTTGGGTTATGAGTTCTTTGCTGACTTCCCCGAGCATCCTTTGGGTTTCGCCAAAGCGGTGTAGCCCAGGCGGAGTTAGAGCTCGTAATTTGGTGCTTATGTTTTGCCGGTACGCAGGGAGCTCAAGCGTGAGAGTATATGCCTGTCCAAAACCAACCCAACAGATGAAGATCAGTCCAAAGAATGAAAGAGCGACCACCAGCAGGGCAGCAAGCGTCTTTCCGAGCCCCCAACGTTGCAGGCGCACCATCGCCGGCGCAAGGAGAAAGCTCAGCAAGAGCGCAAGAGCAATCGGTATTAAGACTTCGCGGGCAAAATAAAGCGCAGCAATTGCAAGCAGCGATCCAGCCGCCGTCAGCAGGTCGAACCGGGTGGCAACAACCGGCTTCTCCACTAAATTCATAGCAGCCTCACCCGGCGCCGGATAGAGAATTTGGACGCATTTCTTAGGGGCTCAACAGGTGCTGCACCGCACCCTCTGTGTAGTTTTTCCAGCAAGACTTAACTTGGATGCGCAGGAGGGATTGAGGGAAATGGGGGACCGAGGCGCCTTGCGTCGGAACTTCGCACTCGGCCCGGGGTCAATTACGCAGCCTTGCTATATGCATCTGATCCGTGTTGCTTCACCATCTTGTTGTAAACACCCATAAGTAGGAATGCGGCCGGCCACTGTCCCACAAACAAGGACCAGTCATCCTTGCCTACGATCTTCAGAATTGCTGAGGCGGTGATGGCGCCGAACGCTGCCGCCAAATATCCCGAGCTTGGGATCTTGGACGTCTGCGACTCAAGCGCTCCGGTAAAACGATCCTCTGAAACGCCACTACGAACTTTATCCTGCATGATCTACTCCTTTTTCAGTTATGTCTTATTGCTTGTTATGCCGACTTCTTTACTTTGGTCTTTCCCGTATCTTCGCCCACAGGCTTTGCGTTTCTTGAGGTCGTCTTACCGCTGTGTCCCTCGACCCCCTGTTGAAGTTCCGGGGATTCAACGATCCTCCACTTGCCGCCCTCGTTCCACGGGCCGCGAGCATCACGTTCCCCTTCGTCTCCCGTGCCGGTGGAATCGTTAAAATATTCGTCCACCAAACCGGCACTAGGAGGAATTGTGCCAATTGAAAATGGGTCTTTTCCCAAACTCTCAAGCGCAGCGGTGAATGCCTTCATGTGAGTGATCTCACGCGTCATGAGGAATTGAAGCGCGTCTTTGGTGCCGGGGTCGTCGCAGAAGCCGATCAGTCGCTCGTAAACGATTTTCGCCCGCGCTTCTGCGGCAATATTACTGCGCAGATCGACGTCAAGTTCACCGGTTATCTTTAAGTAGTCTGCGGTCCAGGCGTCACCCATGGAGTTGAACAGGCCAACCCCGCCGCCTCCTGCGATGGCTATAAGCGGATCAGCCTCGGCCGACTCGCGGTTTTTCTTCATCGGCTTAAGGTGCATCCGTGCCAGGGTACCCACGATCTCCAGATGGCTTAACTCTTCTGTTCCGATATCCATCAGCAGGTCTTTGCGATCTAAGTCGTCACAATTCAGCCCTTGAATGGAGTACTGCATTGCAGCAGCAAGCTCGCCATTCGCGCCGCCGAATTGTTCCAGCAACATGTTGCCAAAGCGAGGGTCGGGACTTCCAACATTCACCGTATACATCAGTTTTTTTATGTGGTGGTACATCAGTATTTCTCCTCTTTGCTAATGGCGCGATTTGGAAATGGAGCAGCGAACAGAATTGTCCCGTAGTCGAGAAATTGGGTCCGAGAAATTAAGTCCGCTGCAATCCGGAACTCAGGCTACTTCGCGAACAGGGGTTTTATCACCCTTTTCGGAAGCGGCTTCACCGGTTGAGGAAACATCCTGAGCGCCTGTCTGCTCCAGAATCTCCTTGGCTTTTTTGGTCCACTGAGAATCGTCGGAATGCACGGAGAGCAGTATTCCGCCGTCCTTAACCCGGCCTTCGTAACGCTTCGCTTCGTATTCCGGAATTCCCATGCCAACCAAAGCGCCTGTAAGGCCGCCTAGAGCGCCGCCGGCACCCGCGCCTGCTAGCGCAGCCACGATCGGGCCTGCGGCAATGAAAGGTCCGAGTCCCGGAATTGCAAGCGCCCCAATGCCAACCAGCCATCCCAGTCCGCCGCCCAGCACTGCTCCAGTCCCGGCACCTGCTGTAGCGCCTTCAGGTGCTTTCGTGCTTTTCTCGTGGGCAAAGTCCTTAGTACCTGAATTCTCGGGGAACAGTACGGAGATATCAGCATTACGAAATCCCGCTGCCTTCAAATCGTCAACCGCACTTTCCACGCTTGTGCGATTCGGATAGATGCCAAATATTGCTGTGTTTTTACCTGCCATATTTACTTCTCCTTATGAAGCTTTGAAATTAATTTCAAAGGTTATTGTTGTGGTTTGATGTTCAGTTCGCTGGTGATCTTGTCCTGGCCCGCCACTTCGGCAGCCTTGGTTTCAATTGCCTGCTTCTCGTCCTCTGATCGTACTGGGCCTTTCAATGTCACTTGCCCGTTCTGGGTAACGATCTTGATGTTGTGCGCGTAGCTGGAGAGGGATTTATCTTTCATGATGGATTGACGGATCTGCTGTGTGATGTCGCGGTCAGAACGATTCTCCTTTTGCTGATCCGCCGTAGGTTCGCTTGCGCTCCGGTCCCGCTGATTAGTCCTGGTATTGTCAGAGGCTGGCGGGGCCTGCTGACTGGATGGTTCTTGCGCACGCGCCAGTACTCCCACTCCTAGCAGAAGACCTGTGCACAACAGTGTGCGAGCAACATTCTTATAAGCAACTTTCATTATTTCTTTCCTCCTGCAAATTTTAGATTGTGCGAACGCCCACGACTTATTCGGAGCAGGCGTTCGCTTGAGTGCAACAAGGGCCCGAACTTAGTCGGGCTTTTGAACTGACAAGTGATCTTCCACTTCGCGGTCGCCGGCATACGCCCTTGCGACCCGTACTGCCTTGTCATGATCGTCGTTGCTGGCAACAGATCCGGAAAGCGTTATCAAAGTGGGAGTCAAAGTAACTTGAATATCCTTGCTATTCAAGCCCGGCTCGGTTTTGAGCTTCTCTTCAATTACGCCCTTTGCTTGAGTTGAATTTGAGGCGCGCATACGGGTTTCGTTCTTCTGAACGCGATCCGACGCTTCGGCATCGTTGGCTTCACGAGCGTACTTTCTCACTGTCGCCAGGAATTGATGCGAACCCTCGGGAGCTTTGACCTTTCCCATCAGGATTTCGGCGGAGGGGACCATTCGGCCGTACAGAATCCGGGTACCGTCCTTGTCCTGAGTAATGGAGGCGCCGTTTACAGTAACGCCTGCGAAGGCGCCGCGAGCCCGAGAATAAGTCAGCACTTCAGCGCGCATCTTCCAATCGGTTTCGCCCTCTACATGACGCCCCACCGGCCCGGCTGCCGCCGAGGCATCAGCGCCGATTTTGAATTTGCTGGCAAGCATCTTTTCCATGCCATGGTCATTCATCACAAGCATGACCACGTCAACTGCTTCGCCGCCGATCTGTAATCCCCAGCTACCACCGGTCACTGAGAAGGGAGCAGGCGCGCTCCATCCATTCGCTGTGCGGCAGGTCGCGATTCCTCTTCCATGCCGGCCGCCGAACACAAACCCTATTTTGACCATTGACGGTATGACCGCTACGCACTTCGCGGAATCGAGCAGTTCTTCGGGAATGCCTTTGTCTGGAGTTCCCATGATCTCGTCTAGAACTGTCGATGCTGCGTCCATGCGTTTGACCTGTTCCGAAGGTTCCTCCGCGGCGACCGCCATGGTGCTGGCCAGAACTGCGGCTGCTAACACTCCTAACATTCCGGTTTTGAAACTCATTAGATACTTCCCTCTGCGCGAATTCGCGCGATTGTGAACTCACCGATCGGGTAAGTTCCTTAAGTCCTGAAACATTTGATTGGAGAATTGCGGATCGCCAACCGACGCCACTGTCGCCCTGCTGGAACAGCAGGGAAGAAAAGCAGACTTATTAACCGTACGACAAGGGTGAAGCAAACGCCATCCACCCTGCGCTGTACAAGCCAACCCGATTCGCTGTAGGGACAGCTAGAGGCCGTTTTCATGGAGTCGGCCGAATGGTCAAAAGAGCACAGATACGGGAGCGCGAAGGGTATAAACTCGACGTTTAGCGTTTCACTCCACGGAGCGTTACACCCCCGCGAGTTGATCCCCAACAGCGCTCCCCGCACGAGAGCGATTTGGAGGGGGTTATTATCACACCGCCCAACAGGCGCCATGATCGCGAAGGGATTAGACGGCTACTCGCTGAGACTTCCCTGATCCAACTCCGAGTGTTGGACTCATACAGAAGAGAAGATTGCGGCAGGCGAGAACCTAGGACACCCGCTGGTTTTCCATGCCGGGCTGCATGGAATGTTTCCGGATGTTAAAGAGGGAATGAGTAGGATGATCGATTCAGCGCAGCCGCGGTGGATTGGCTGGAACCGCTTCGAATCGGATGACGCAGTTGGCGTGTGGGACTTTGTGGGCCAGGATTCGGAATCCTCGACCCCAAAGAGCCGAGATGGTAATAAAAAAATTAAAAGGGTCGCGACTGTGGTTATGCTCTAGCTACCGGCTCCTGCGAGGAAGCCAACAGCGTGGACGCATGTACCGTCACGACCCTTGATGTGATTACCGCTTTCGCAGTTCCAAACCTCAACTGTCCCTCGCAGGATCAGTCGATTTTTTCGGGTTTGGCGGCCTCTCGGGTTGCCCCGCTCTGCCTATCACCCAGTTTACTTCGGACCGGCAACGATTTATTTTTGCCAACCCTTTCAACCGTCGACGGAAGTAAACTTAACACCTGCAATTAATTAGTCAACGCCCACATTTGGTGCAACGCCCGGGTTTCCCACATGGTTTTCAACAGCATCTAAGCGGCTGTGCTGCTGTTGTTTGTTAAGGCCGCATGAATTTCGTCGCTCTTTTTCACAGCGCTTTGCACAGGCTTGCTGCTTGAGTATTGATTTTGCTGAGCCGGGCCGAACCTCAAATGATCTTGACGCGCGCGAAATTCTTAAGCATTTTGGATATTGGACAACGTTTTAACGTTGATTGTGCGGCGCGGGCAGGTCGCCCGCGAAGGGGAGTCGCCAAATGCTTGATTTAGTTGCGTATGTCGATGGCGGCTCGCTCGGCAACCCCGGCCCCGCTGGGGTTGGGGTAGTTATCGAAGGCGCCGAGTCCGGCCGAATCACAATTAAAAAGTGGATCGGTCACCAGGACAACAACGTAGCGGAATATTTGGCTCTGCTTGAGGCCCTGCAATACGCGGTCAATCTGAAAGCGCGAAAGCTTCACGTCTATTCTGATTCCGAAGTGGTGGTCCGGCAGATGCTGGGCGACTACAACTGCCGTAGCGAGCGCCTCTACTCGCTAAACTGGATCTGCCGCAAGCTTGCCCGGTCGCTTGAGTTCACCATATCGCACATCCGTCGTGAGAGTAACGAAGAAGCGAATCTCCTGGCTACATCAGCTGCGCGCAAAGCTGCGCCGATGAACTTTGATCCGTCAATACACTCCCAGATCTTTCGCAAACACGAAGTCCCCTGAGTACTCGTGTCGGAACTGATCTATTAAGTCAGATTCAGGCAGCCTCTCCAGCACCTGGTGATATACCACCAGCATCTTCGGGTGGGCCTTACGCGCGACGTCGGCCAACTCTGCGGGTGATGTATGAAACAACCCGAAATACTCCTTCCAGTGTGCTTCCTTCAACTCGTCTCCGTGCGGATTATAGACTTCGTGTAATAGCAGGTCGCATCCGTCACACATCTTCACGACTTCTTCGCTCGGAGCAGTATCTCCAGAGATCACAATGCGGCGATCCTTAGTTTCGAGGCGATATCCAAACGCGTACTTCCATGTTCCATGCTTGACCGGGAACGCAGTAACCAAGACGTTCTCGTCACGATAGACCAGCCCCGGCGAAATCTCGTGAACGACGACCTTGTAGCCGGTTGCATTCGCCTGCTCGAGGCCGTTGCGGCGAATCCGAATGTCCTCACCCCAGGCTTTTTCAATGTGTCGCGTCATGCTGCGCAGTCCGCGAGGGCCGTAAGCCTGTACTGGTTCTTTCCGTCCCAGGACCCAGGGGGAAAAAATCAGGTCGGGAAAGCCGAGTGTGTGGTCCGAGTGCAGGTGGGTCATAAAAACGATGTTCAGCTGTGTGGGCTTCAGTGCTTCGAACCCGTTTTTCTCGGCCGCTGCGGCCCGCCGCACGACTCCCGGTCCGCAGTCCACCAGGTAGGCGTGATCGTTCACCACGACGGCCACAGACGGACCGGACCGCTCGGGATCGGCGCTCGGGGTTCCCGTGCCCAACACGACTACTGTTGTGTTTGATTGCTTTGCTGTGCCGTCATCCGAGAACGCAAATGACGCAAACACAAGCACGATTAGGAGAAGGCAAGTTTTCATTTCTGCCGCCCACAGACGAATTCTAAAGTGTGGCGACCCTTCGATTGACACTCAAGAAGAACAAGCCCACGCAAACCATGAGCCCGCCTGCCGACGCGATCACAATCGGTGCGTGGAATTTTCGGATCAGCGCGCCGGCGATCACCGCGCCGACAGGGCCGCCACCTCGCAGCGCCAGATTGAAAATGCTCATCACGCGCCCGCGCATTTGATCGGGCGTCATTACCTGAATCAGCGAACTGATCATTGCGAACACCGACAGCAGCGCCATTCCCGCCAGAAAAATCATGGCACAGGAGAACGGAACGGAAGGCGAGAGAGCAAACGCCACAGTAAGAATTCCCAACACACACAGGCCGATCAGCGCATTTCGACCCTGATGTTTCGCCTTCCCCAAGCCCGCAACTAATAAAGCTCCCACCACTGCGCCTGCCCCGGAAAAACTGAGCATGGCCGCATAAGTTGTCGGCTTGCCATGAAACACTTCACTGGCAAACACCGGCAGAAAGGCGATGGATTGAAAACCCAGGAAGGTAATTAGAAAGGCCAGGACGATTACCGCTTTCATTCCCTCCTGGCCTCCAATAAAGCTGATCCCTTGCTTCATGCTGTCTATGACTCGCTCGCTCGACCGTTGCGGCACAAAGCTCACCTGAATCACATAAAGAATCGCAATTACGCCGAAGAAAGAGACCCCATTAAGGGAAAAACACCACGCCGCGCCTAGAGTCGTAAGCGCGATTCCCGCAATGGATGGTCCGATTACTCGCGCCAGATTGAACTGAATAGAATTGAGCGCGATGGCATTGGGTAGATGCTCTTTTGGAACCAGCGTGGGTATGAGAGCGGAATAAGACGGCGATCCGAACGCCTGGGCAGTGCCGACCACGAATGAAATGCACCAGATATGCCATACCCTCAAGACTCCGGAAAAGGCAAGCGCCGCCATCGCGAAGGCGCAGGCGAGTTGCGTATATTGCGATCCCAAAAGCACCCGCCGGCGATCGCGTCGATCGGCAAGCACGCCAGCGAGCAGGGCCAGCACTGCGACGGGGATCTGTCCCAGGAATTGGTCGACGCCAAGGTAGAAGGAATTGTGAGAGAGCGCAAGCACCGTCCAGCTCTGGGCCGTGGTCTGAATTTGCGTGCCCACCTGCGACGTGCAAGCGCCAATCCACATCAATCGGAAATCGCGGAAATGGAACGCCTGGAATGTTCGGCGGAAAAAAGAAGCCGGCGGCTGCGAAACTTGCTTCACCTCTTCGATCGGCTGAGACAGAGTTTGCTCCGCTAAGACTGATTCGAAGGTTAAAGCAGATCTCCGAATTCAGAGGACTTGGTTTCAGTTAGATGTTCGTCGCAATGGCACCGATTCGTCAATCAGGCTTCAGTGAGCATATCGGTTCCCGCGGTTGCGAGTGCCTGGAAACAGTCGCAATGAAACCTGTCGTGAGAAAAGGCAGGTTGCGCGAGCACGAATCGTGAAATGACTCCGAGTTCATTTCGCGTCATTGCGCGAAAACTGTTAGGATAATTTTACGGCGCGCTCTCCGCGCCGATGGCGAGTGGGGACGTAGTTCAGTTGGTTAGAACGCTGCCCTGTCACGGCAGAGGCCGCGGGTTCGAGTCCCGTCGTCCCCGCCATTCCTTTCAATTTCCATTCGCGGCTTTGACCTCGATTGCCGCCGAAATCACCCACGGACAGTGTATGTAATCCACGATACGCTCGATCCGTTCGCCGGCCACATCAAACCGAATGGCTGAGTGAGGCGTCCAGGTATCGGCGCCTCGGCGCAGGACGAGCACCACCGGTTCGCCATCCACTTCACCAACCGCCAGTTTCCACGGCCATGGCCAACGCTCGTAATTGAAGAAGTAAGCAGCATCCGAGAATTTTCCGGCGAATCGTTCGGCGACGTTGAGCCGGGCGTCGGCGCTGGTCAGTTCGCGCACGCCGTCCCAGTCGCGACGATTGAAGCGTTCAACATAGAGTTGCATGACTCGTTTCAACTCAGGGCTTACGCTTCGAGCCGAAGGCGCCGGAGGAGAGGACTCGGCCAGCTTGGTCCGAGCGCGGTTGAGCGCGGCTTTGACGCCGCCAACGGTTGAGTCAACCAGTTCCGCGATCTCTTCGAGGGAGTAATCGAAGACATCCTTCAAAAGAACGCAGGCACGTTCTTTCGGCGGCAATGTCAGAACAAGGTGCTCGACGGCCTTTCCAGTTCCTAAGACGGGATCGGCCGGCGTGTAGCTGTCCGGCACAGCGACGGCGGCGTCTGCTTCGTCGCGCACGCCTCGGCGCCGGAGAAAATCAATACAGCGATTGTGAGCGATGCGAAACAGCCACGGCTTGATCGGACGGCTATCGTCAAATTTGTCGAGCTTGCGATAAGCCTCGAACAAGGCCTCTTGCGCAACGTCTTCGCCATCCATCACCGAGCCGGTCATGCGCGCACAATAGCGATGCAGACTTGGGCGGAGCGTGGAGATGGTTTCGAGGAAAGCGAGGTAGCGGGCTTCGAATGGGCCGACGCCGTCGAGGGATTGTCCTTCATTCCGGTTGTCCACCAGAGCTCCACTACGAGATGCTCCCGCAGGATCAGTGAGAGTAATCGCGATTTCTTACCAATTGTTAAAAATCAGGGTGGTCTTCTTTTCTTTCACGTGTCTGATGCCTAATCGTTTCAAGTCGGGGGTGCTGATCGTTACAGTCGAACAGTCATTCATGTAGTAGCCGAAGATGTAAATGCCGCTCCCCGCGTGTTGGTCCGGTATTCCGCACCGCCGTACAACATCGAGCATCGTGGAGTCTTTACTAAGGGATGTAAAACAGCTAACTTTTCTTGATGTTTTCGGGGCGTCAGGAATCTTGAACTGCTCTGGCATCGGTTGATTGTCAAAGGGGTCACGAGGTGCGTGGCATCTCTCCGCGATCGTTTCTCGGGCCGAAATTTGGAAAACGGTCGAGAAAACCAATACGATCAATAGTGCAGGCAACGTGCGCATGTCATCAATTTACACGGAAGCGATTACGGGGCCGACACGGGTGGCCTTTGCAGACTCTGATTTGGAAAAAGGTGCCCGACTGAAGCTGACGAAGTGGCGTCTTTCAACTCGCTTTCGCCTCCTCCTCACGCCTTCGTTCTGCGGCCCCCACAGGGTCAGTAATTATGTCCACCCACTTCGGGTGAGGAGCTGGTTCCTTGTCGTAGTTGTCGTGCCAGTTCCACCATTTGTATGGCTCAGTTTGCGGATAACCCTCTGGCGAGTCCTCCCAAGCCTCCTGACGACCGAGCGGAGTGATATCGAGATAGCTCCAGACGCTCCCCAGGGCCTCGTCGCCCCGGTTGTTGATGAAGTACGTACGAAACACCTTGTCGCCGTCGCGGAAGAACACGTTATGGCCATGCCATTCATCGACGCCAAAGTCTTTGTCGAAGCTGTCGATCATGGTGTACCAGGGCATCTCCCACTCCATTCGCTTCTTTAGGCGCGCGATGTCAGCCTGCGGCGCGCGCGAGGCCCACGCGAGGGTGGTGTCGCGAGCGTTCAGATGCGCCAGATGTGAGACCTGGTCTGCTCCGAGGGAGCAGCCACGGCAGGCGTGATCGGGCCAGCCGAACACGCCGGGCTCGAAGAAGGCGCGATACACAATCAACTGCTTGCGGCCTTCGAACAGATCGAGCAAGCTTAATCTCCCTTTGGGGCCCTCGAACTCATACTTCTTCTCCACCGGCGTCCATGGCATCCGCCGGCGCTCGGCGGCCAGCGCATCGCGTGACCGGGTAAAAGCCTTTTCCTTCGCCAGCATCTGCTGGTGCGCCACCTGCCACTCATGCTGCGACACAATTGGTGGTGTCTTCATCTGTTTGCTCGTTGCCATCTTAATTTCTCCTGTGTTTTTTGAAATAGAGCGAGGCCATTCGCTCGAAAAAACCTTCGGACCTTGCCGAGGCAGACCGCGAGAACTCCTCCCGTCGATCCAACTCCGGCAATCAGGACTGCAGTGTCAGTTATGCATGTTGGGCACATATGTCGATCCTCTTAACTCTGATTCCTCACAGCCTTTGTTAGACGAAATTCAAGCCGCCGCGCTTTGCGGCAAAATGTTGAAAACTCGAGTTCGGGGTTAAACGTGTTCTTGTTTCGATGTTCATTTTCGGCGCTCGTTTGGTCTTCTCGACCCTTCATTTGCTAATACGGCTGCGGGCGGCCAGAGGATACGTGGGATTCTTTGGTCAGATTTGTGAGAGTTTGAGCGAGAACGCGCGGCGATTGGCGAAGATCACCAGTGGCGGATTACATTTGTTTTCGGAAGGTGCAATCGGGGGCAGGGGTACTATCGGCAGTTAGCGTCTGATTCTCAGACTGCCCCAAAATCCCGAGCGTGGCCAAACGAAGGGTTTGCCGTCGGTCCCAGTTGGATCCGGAGAAGTTTCCTTTTGCGCAGGTTTTCTGCCGTGTTCGTCGGGAACGGTGGATGGGGCGAAATAGCTCAATTCATCATCCGAGAGCAACTGGGCCGATAGGGTTAAGCTCTCGATCTCCTTGCGAACCCGTGCCAGGTCCGCTTCTTTCTGACAAAGAACTTCGTATGCGTCCTTCATCGCGCTACGCTCCTCGTTAATTTCTGGGCCGCTACGTCAAAGGTCAAACTGATTGCATCAGTGAGCGGAAATTGCGAATTTCACAGTGACCTGGGTTTCAGATTCAACCGGCGCTCCCGACGCGTAATACGGCTTGAAGCGCCATTGCTTGACTGCTTCACGAGCAGCGGCATAAAGAATCTCGGGACCACTGATGGGCTGCAGCTTTTGGATATTCCCCTCTTTGTCGATCGTGGCCAGTAAAACTACAGCGCCCTCCATCGTCTGCTGTTTCGCCAAAACCGGGTCGGTTAAGCCACCGGCGCTCCCACCGTTCAAATTCGTAACGCTAAGCGTCTCTGTGACGTTCTGATGTGAGGCGAGGTAAATGGAGTCATTACGTGTATCCAGGATTTGATGGTGGCCATCGCTGGAAATTACCTCTACCGCGAGCGGCGATCTGATTGCCGATTGGATGATGCCGGGCGCCAAGGTCAAGTCTGCGTCAGCTGCAGCCGCGGTGTCTGTGGCGCTGCCACGCTTTGAGGCAATGCGTCGCGAAGAGGCGCGGGCATGTTCGGGCTTGTCCGCAGTTGTTTCGGAGATCACGCTGGTCGCGCTGGTTGCCTGAGGTTCCGCGAACCAGCGATAGTATGCAAAGACCAGACCGATCGCCAGTATTACGGCCAAAATCACAAGCCCGCCAAGGCGCCATTTTTCCCTGGCTTCAGGCTCTACGGCGGTCAAGTTGACTTGCGGCTGGTACCCTTGCGTTGTCATGCACAACCCCGTTTTGCGAAGACCTATTGTAGCCCCAAAGGCGCACAGAACCTTGGCTGGAGGCCGATCAAGAGGCTCGAGAGGTCTCGATCTTTACTCTTATCTGTGAGGTTGACAATCCCACGAAAGATGTACGTGCCAGGCCTTGCCGCGCTACGCCGCCGTGCCTTGGCCCGCGCTCCTGCGGTCTTCGAACGTATCGCGCATATGCTTCATGAGCAGGCGTTGCGCGCGACTCTGGTAGTGATGGCGCGAAGTGACAATCCCGACCGTGCGCGTGCTGTGCTTGCCTGAAATCGGAATAAATTCGCATCCCGGCTGAGGGTGTACCGCCATCGCGGGTACCGCCGAGACCCCCATTCCGGCAGAGACCATCGCCAGGATTGTGGCGAACTGCCCGCTTTCGAAGACGATGCTCGGCGACACCTTCACCTTGTTACACGCCGCGATCACGCTGTCGCGAAAACAATGGCCTTCTTTCAGCAGCAGGAAAGGTTCGCGGTTCAGATCCGCCAAACTGATGGAAGCGCGTGTTGCCAGTCGGTGTTTCTCCGGAAGCACCGCATAAAACTTTTCCTTGAATAGCTCCAAGCTTGCCAGTTCATTGCCGGACACGGGCAGTGCCGCCACTGCCAGATCAATCGTTCCTTCGTGCAAGCGCTGCAGCAGCGTGGGCGTAATGTCTTCGATGATCTTGATGTTCACAAACGGATGCTGCGTCGTGAAGTCGTTCAGCAACCTGGGAAGGAGGTAGGCAGCGATCGTCGGGATGATACCGACCACCACCTCGCCCTTGTCGTTGCTCGACATTTCGCGCAATTCAGTCTTGGCTTCCTCCATCTCGCGCAGAATGCGTTCCGCCTTCGGGAGAAAGGTTTTACCGAAGACGGTCAACTTGGCGGAACGGGGCAGGCGATCGAACAGCCGCGCGCCCAGTTCTGCTTCGAGTTTCAGGATTTGCTGCGATAGCGATGGCTGCGCCACATGCTCCACCTCAGAGGCACGGGTGAATGTCCCATGACGGGCAACAGCCCGAAAATAACGAAGTTGGTGAACTTCCATAAGTCCTCGCGATCTAAGATGCAAATCCTATGGCAATCATAGGAAACATATATTTTACCTCTGCCACTGTACTCGTAGAGAATAGAGGTATATGGAAAAAGAACTTGCCGTTGCCACGGGGACTCCTGTCTCCGAGTCCCAGAAAACCGTCCACTCAACTGAAGGCAAATGCCCGGTCGCGCATGGCGCTAGCCGCCCACACACCAACCGCGATTGGTGGCCGAATCAGCTGAACCTCAATGTCCTGCACCAGAACTCGCCTCAGTCTGACCCCATGGGCAAAGAGTTCAACTACACGGAGGAATTTAAGACTCTCGACCTGAACTCCGTGGTCAAAGACCTTCACGCGGTGATGACCGATTCGCAGGAGTGGTGGCCGGCGGATTTTGGACACTACGGTCCGCTGTTCATCCGCATGGCGTGGCACAGCGCAGGCACCTACCGCATTGGTGATGGCCGAGGCGGCGCAGGAGCTGGACAACAGCGCTTCGCGCCCCTAAACAGCTGGCCGGACAACGTGAACCTCGACAAGGCGCGCCGCCTGCTCTGGCCGATCAAGCAGAAGTACGGCCGCAAAATTTCGTGGGCAGATCTCATGATTCTGGCCGGGAACGTAGCACTCGAATCCATGGGTTTCAAAACCTTTGGCTTCGCGGGTGGCCGTCCCGATGTGTGGGAGCCGGAAGAGCTTTTCTGGGGACCGGAAGGCAAGTGGCTGGCGGACGAGCGCTACAGTGGCGAACGCAATCTGGCGAGTCCTCTCGGCGCAGTGCAGATGGGCCTCATTTACGTGAACCCCGAAGGACCGAACGCCAACCCGGATCCGATCGCTGCGGCGCGCGATATTCGCGAAACATTTGCCCGCATGGCGATGAATGACGAAGAAACCGTCGCGCTGATCGCAGGTGGTCATACCTTTGGAAAAACCCATGGCGCGGCCCCTCCACCGCCTAACGTTGGCCCGGAGCCGGAAGCCGCAGACGTTGAAGAACAGGGCTTCGGCTGGAAAAACAAATTCGGCAAGGGTTTTGGAGGCGACACTATCGGTAGCGGGCTCGAAGTTACCTGGACCACCACGCCCACGAAGTGGAGCAACAACTTCTTCGAGAACCTGTTCAAGTACGACTGGGAGTTGACCAAGAGCCCGGCTGGCGCGCATCAGTGGGTGGCGAAGAATGGCGCCGGAGCCGGTACTGTGCCGGACGCGCACGATTCTTCGAAGCGTCATGCGCCAACCATGCTGACTACCGATCTCTCGCTGCGCTTCGATCCCGCTTACGAAAAAATCTCGCGGCGCTTCTACGAACATCCTGAGCAGTTCGCTGACGCGTTTGCGAAAGCATGGTTCAAGCTCACGCACCGCGACATGGGTCCAATCTCGCGCTACCTGGGCCCGCTGGTACCAAAGGAGCCGCAACTCTGGCAGGATCCCGTTCCCGCGATTGATCACACGTTAATCGACGAGAAAGATGCAGCCGCGCTAAAGGCAAAAATTCTCGCATCGGGATTGTCGATCTCGGAGCTGGTCAGCACCGCTTGGGCCGCTGCCTCCAGCTTCCGCGGATCCGACAAGCGCGGCGGAGCAAACGGAGCGCGCGTTCGCCTGTTACCTCAGAAAGACTGGGAGGTGAACCAGCCTGCACAGCTGGCAAAGGTGCTTCAGAAGCTTGAGGCCATTCAGAAGGAATTCAACAGCTCGCAGTCCGGGGGAAAGAAGGTCTCGGTTGCCGACCTGATCGTTCTTGGCGGTAATGCGGCTATCGAGGAGGCTGCAAAGAAAGCGGGACATGACGTGAAAGTCCCATTTGCCGCGGGACGCACAGACACTACGCAGGAACTGACGGACGTTCACGCGTTCTCGGTGCTTGAGCCAGCCGCAGATCCTTTCCGCAACTACGTTCGCAAGGGAGAAGCGCGATCCATAGAGGAGTTGTTACTCGATCGCGCGCAGTTACTCACGCTGACCGCTCCGGAACTTGCTGTTCTCCTCGGCGGCATGCGCGTGCTGAACACGAACTTCGGCCAGTCCAAGTACGGGGTCTTCACCAAGGCGCCCGGAACATTGACCAATGATTTCTTTGTCAATCTCCTGGACATGAACACGCAGTGGCAGCCGTCCACCAGTGCCAATGGCGCCGGACCCGTGTACGAAGGGCGTGACCGTAAAACTGGTCAACCCAAGTGGACCGCCAGCCGAGTCGATTTGCTCTTCGGCTCGCACTCTCAACTGCGGGCGATTGCGGAAGTCTACGCGCAGAACGACTCGAAAGAGAAGTTCGTGAAAGACTTCGTGGCGGCGTGGAGCAAAGTCATGAACCTGGACCGCTATGATCTGCTCGCGGCAGGGAAGAGAGTGAACTAGCGCAGAGGCTTTTCAGGGGCGCTTTGCCGCCCCTGATCATCCTCACTTCTGGTAAACGGTGGATCCCCCAGTCACCGTACGCACAATCTCGATGTCCTTTATCTTGTCCTGACTCACTATATGGGGATCCTCCGCGAGCACTACGAAATCCGCTAACTTTCCCGGCGTGATTGATCCTTTGTAAGACTCTTCATGTGAGTTGTACGCGCCGTTCATCGTATTGACCCGAAGTGCTTCATCCACGCTTATTCGCTGATTAGCTCCCCAGGTTTCGCCATTCCATCCTCTGCGGGTCACCATGCCCTGAATTCCCATAAGCGGCGCGAACGGGCCGGGACCGAAGTCTGACCCTGCCGCCACCCGAATACCGTTGTCCAGAAAAGAGCGGTACGCCATGCAATGCTTCATGCGCTCTTCGCCATAAAAATGAAACTTGTCGGCGTTGTAATAGGCATACGTTGTGAACGGTGCAGGTACTGCGTCCAACGCTTTCATGCGCCGAAGAAGGTCCTCATTAATCAGCGTGCAATGAGTGATTTTGGGGCGAACGTCAGACAAAGGAGCAACCTCCTGTGCTCGCTCGTACGCCGTCAGCAGCATGTCGATTGCGACATCTCCGTTTGCGTGACAGTTAGGCTGAATGCCGGCACGTTGCACGCGCTCGACCCAGGCATTGAGGTCCGTCTGGGTCACGGTGATGTTGCCTTTATAAGGAGGATTGGTTCCGTCGTAAGGCCGGCTCATCGCCATGGTGCGCTCGGAAAAGGAACCATCGACCGTGTGTTCCGCAGTCGCGCCGAACCGGATCCAGGCGTCGCCGAACCCAGTGCTGATGCCATCTTTGATCATCGTCTCTAAGACGTCGCCGGAAGCCTCATAACTGACCCGATGCAGCAGTTCGCCGCGCGCCCGCAGTTGCTGCAGTGCATACAGGTCGCCGCCTTCGTGATGGACGCTGGTCAGGCCATAACGCACAAACTGCTTGGAGATATACGCAAGGCCGTCCCTGCTGCGTTGTTGCGTCTGCTCCGGCGTGAAGGTTTCCCGTTTGCCAACCTTGTCAAAGACCTCGTCCGCCCGGTCAGTGGCGCGCCCGGTAAGCTCGCCGCGTTCGTCACGTCCGTAGGTCCCGCCGAAGGGATTCGGAGTGCGCTTATCGATTCCCGCTAGGGCCAGCGCTCTGCGGTTGTAGTAAGACGAGTGCCCCCCACGATGATGAACCGCCACTGGATGCTCTAGCGACACCTGGTCGAGATCATGCAGGTTAAGCCGGCGGTTATCTTTAACCTTTGTGTCGTCGAAGAAATATCCTTCGACCCAAAATCCGGGCGGAGTCCTTTGAGCTTTGGTGCGTAACTTCTCGATGATGCTGTCGATCGTGACGAACTCAACCTCAAACGGATTGCCAACCAGGACTTCATACAGCAGGGTGTCGCCCTCCGCGTGGTTATGACAATCGACGAAACCCGGCGCGATTGTCATCTGCTTTGCGTCAATCGTCTGCGTGCGTTTCCCGATGAATGTCTTGGCAGCCTGGCTATTGCCGACAAACACGAAGCGAGAGTTTTTCACCGCGAAGGCTTCTGCCGTTGGCATGCGGGAGTCGACGGTGTAAACCTTGGCGTTCGAAACCACCAGATCGGCATGCCGAGGATCAAAGTCGAGGTTTTCTTCGTCCGCGAAAGCTTTCGTTGCGAAGAGGCTGGAGCCGACTAAGGTTGCCAGGCCGGTACCCATCAGCCCAAGGAACTCCCTGCGATTCTGGTGATATTTATTCATAGCAGGTAAATCGAAGGATTGTCCCCGACCATCGGCAGGGCGGTCCAATCGTTCGCAAGTATTTAGCAACGTTTGATGATGAACACCGTCTTATCATCGATCAGGGCCGCATTGCCGTCACGTCGCAGAATCTCGTCTTCTCTTACGGCGTAATCCAGCAACGCATTGCAAATCTCTTTTGCAGGGTTTGTATGCTGCTCCCGCAACACCGCCTCAAGCCGTTCGAGCGCCTGCCTGTCGCTGCCGTCGTAGACTCCGTCTGTGTAAAGGACAACAATATCTCCAGGGCTCATCAGCGTGATTTCCGCCACATCCGACAAGTTCAGTGCCATCGACCTGAGCTTCAACGAGTAATACTTCTGGCGGTCCGGATGATCGGCAGGAATCTGCAAGCCGAGAGGAAGAAACTGCAGCATCTTGCTCTCGTCGATCTTCATGAACTTGCCGAATTCCGCAGAAAAGACCAGCGGCGGCGGATGCCCGAAGTTCACAAACCGAAAATGGCCGCCCGGGTTCACTTCGCCATAAAGCATGGTCGCGATCTCGCGCGCTTCTTCTTTATCGCTGAGCCCCAGAGCATTCCGGGCCGTAACCGATTGCGCCAGCCTGAGGTTCAGATTTTCGAGCAAATCCGGGCTTGCTTTCCCGTAGCGGTCTAACTCGGTCAACATCAAAGCGTGAAACGTATCGTGAACCGTCGACGCGATCTTGGCTGAGATAATTCCGTGCCCCTGGGCGTCCACCAGCAGAACACCTGCTGTCGAATAAAGGTCCTGCAGGTCTTCCGCAACCCGCACCTGTTCAGAACTCCTGGCAAATCGATACTCGGTTTCCATCTCCGGTTTAAAGCCCGGCGTGCTCTTCAGCCATTGCACGTGATCGTCGACCGCATTTCGAAGGGTTGCGCCGGCAGGCAGCGGCTCGAGGAATTCTTTCGACAAGCGTTGTGCCCGTTGAATGCGTGCGTCGATGTCATAACGCTGCTGAAAATTGATGTACTCAAACAGATCGCCGCCAACGGTACCGGCGGGAATGGAATTGCCGTACATTTCAATGCCGCGGATGTGGGGGATCGCGCCCTCCACCGGCATGAGCCGTTCACGCAAGTAGTCGTCAATGGTTAGAAATGTGTTCGCCGTAGTCATGGCAGTTTTGCACAAAGTTGATTCATCTGTATAGACAAGGCAGCGCCAATTTTAGTCGGGAAAGGTGCAGCGATCCAGGCACCTCACTTGCGCGGACTCCACTGCGATTCAATCTTGGGCGGATGCAGCATGGTTTGCATAACCACACAATATTGCTCGGTTTTTTCCTGCAGAGCTGTGAGTTGGTCTGCGGTGGCCTGCGGAGCATCAATGTCAAACCGCATACGAATGGATTCAAACCCCACCGGCACGCTTTTCGACAGGCCCAGCGTCCCCTGCAGGTCCATGTCTCCGTCTACGGTGACTTCAATCTTCTGGGTCGGAACGCCCATGGCGGTTGCGACCAATTGGCAGGTGAGCTGCGCGCAGGCCGCGAGTGCGCCCAGCAGAAGGTCTCCGGAGCATGCCGCCGTGCCGCTGCCACCAACCCCTTTATGCGCCTCAGCCTGATAAGCGTCGCGGCCAATATCCACCGAACAAGAGAGCGGAGTAGCGATCTCGCTGCCTTTCGCAGTTAGCGTGATCCGCGAGCTTGCCGGATCGCGCCGGTACTGTTCTTTCAGTGGCTTCTGAATCGATCTGATATCCATCGTCTCTCCATCAACATCTAAGCTTGAGGATACCCCACCCTTGTCGCGCCTTTTGCGACGGCTGGGAAATTGACTTTATTTAGGCCGCATTAAATTCCAAACCTCTCCCTGTAGGCGCTGGGTGAAACGCCCGTGTGCCGCTGAAACAGCCCGCGAAAAAACACAACGTCCTGGTAACCCACGGCCTCACTGATCTCCTGCATGGAGCGATGATTGCCTTCGAGCATGCGCTTTGCCGCGGCGATCCGCACCTTCTGCAAGTAAATCAACGGACTATCTCCGGTCGCTTCCTTGAAACGGCGAACAAAGTTGCGCAAACTCATCCCCACGCGCCGCGCCGGTTCTTCCAGGGGGAAGGTCTTAGCGAAGTTCTTGTGCATCCACTCCTGAGCGCTCGAAATGTTGTCGTCGCTGTGGTCGGTTTTGAGCGGTACGATGGCGAACCCTGACTGCCATGCGCGCGGCGTTTCGATCAGCAACGCCTTCGCGGTCTGCATCGCGATTTCGTGTCCGCAAAACTTCTCGACCAGATAAATGCTGAGATCAAGTGAGGCGTTTACCCCGCCACCACAGTAGAAACCATGGTCCTCTGTGATCATGAGTTCCGGCATCCACTTCACGTTGGGATACATTTCGCGAAACTTCTCGGCCAAACCCCAATGAGTGGTCGCGCGTTTGCCCTCGAGAAGTCCGGCCGCTGCGACCAAACCTACACCCGAGCAGACGCTGGCCACGTCCACCCCCCGACTGCTTCTTCGTTTCAACCAGGGGACAATCGGCGCGTTGCGCTCCAGAACGTCGCCGGTACTCAGTCCAGTGGTGGGAACAAAAATCAGATCGGTCTTACCGACATCTTCCAGGGCCAGGTTCGGCTGGATTTCAATCTCTCCGTCACAACGAACCGGGCGTCCGTCCGCCGTCGCCGTAGTCACATGAAATGCTGGTGCTGAGCGCATTCCGGTCAGAATGTTCCAAAGCGAGCCGGCGTGCCGGAACACCTCCATCGGCCCAATCGCCGTCGAGGAAAACATCTGGTCCAGCAGCAGGACGGTTATTTCCTTCATCTTTGTCTCCGCGCGCAAGAGCTTTTGGGTGATGGCGTAATAACCTACTTACGATGGCATATATGCCATCTTGTTGCAAGCCCCTTCTGCCGCTATTGTCCAAACCAGACCGAAGCAGTCTACAGAGAGACTGGCCCGGTATGGCGTAAGCGCCTATGTATGATGGCATATATGCCATCTTGTTATCAAGACAATCAAGATCTACTTTCAACCCACTGAGGAGAGGACAAATGGCAACAGCGACAAAATTTCCTACCATCGTCAACGGCGTGATGGTTGACGACCTGATGAATACGATCGAGGCGGTCAAAGCCACTCCGGCGATCGCCAAGTTCAAGTTCAGCGTTGATAACCAGTGGCAGGGCGGCAGCCAGAACTGCACCACAGCCCACAAATTCTATGGCGCAACCAAAGACCAGGCCCACCCGGCGCCGTTCGTTCTGCGGGCGGATGAGCCGGCAATCCTGCTGGGCAAAGACACAGCTGCCAATCCGGTCGAGTATCTGCTCCACGCGTTGGCCTCGTGCCTCACCACCTCGATGGTCTATCACGCGGCCGCCCGCGGCATTCAGATTCAGGAAATCGAGTCATCCCTCGAAGGCGATATTGATCTACATGGCTTCCTGGATCTCGATCCGAAAATCCGCAAGGGTTATCAGGGAATTCGCGTGAATTTCAAGATCAAAGCGGACGCCACCGACGAGCAGCTGCAACAGATCGCGAAGTTGGGGTCGGGATATTCTCCGGTGTTCGATTCGATCACCAATGGAGTACCGGTTGCGGTGACGGCAAACCGCATGTAAGTGCGCGAGACTGTCGCAAGTTTACACACCAACAAATAGAAACTCTAAGGAGGCGATACCATGCAAGGTTCAATGTCAGTTCCCCAGTCGCTCTTGAGCGCATTACGAGTCATGCTGTTCAGGGCAGTTGTCGTCGCGATGCCGCTTTTGGCAACCGCTCAAACTTCCGATCATGACCACGCCGCTAATTCGAGACTGGTGCAGATTGTTCGCGCGAACACCGCACAGTTCATCAACGTCAACAACCTTCACGGAACGGGTTATGCCCCGCTGTTCGGATGTGTGAGCGGTCCCGACCACGGCGCCATGGGCATTCATTACCTCAATCTCGGCCTGGTCGGAGACGGCCAACTGGATGCGCGTACGCCCGAAGCGCTGATCTACGAGCCCGTCGGCAATACGCGCCGTCTGGTAGGAGTTGAGTACATCGTGGATGCCGAAACTTGGCTCAACGCGCACGGTGGTCCGCCCGAACTTGAGGGCAAGCTATTTAACCTGGTCGGCGCACCGAACCGCTACGGCATACCATCGTTCTTCGAATTGCATGTGTGGGCTTGGCGCGACAATCCTAACGGCGCCTTCGTCGATTGGAACAATAACGTCAGCTGCGAAGGGCAGTAAATCGTTCCCCTGGGAGCCCCGTCCAAGCTTGGCTTGGGCGGGGATTTTTGCTGTGACCAGAACTGAAGGCATTAGAATTCTGAAATGCCCGACCGCGCCTCCGCCTGGGAACTTCTCACTGAATTCACTCAATCCGAAAGCCTCCGCAAACACGCGCTTGCCGTCGAGGCTTGCGTGCGAGCCTATGCAAGGAAGTTTGGAGCCGACGAAGAACTGTGGGGCGTTGTCGCCTTAATTCACGATTTCGACTACGAGAAATATCCCAGCGCAGAGGAGCATCCCTACAAAGGAAATGAAATCCTGAAGGAGCGTGGCTATTCCGACGAAATCCGCCGCGCGATCATGTCCCACGCCGAATACACGGGCGTCACTCGTGAAACTCCGCTGGAAAAGGCCCTGTTCGCCTGTGACGAGCTTGCCGGATTTATCACCGCGTGCGCTCTGGTGAAGCCGGGAAAGTCACTCGCCGAAGTAGAGGCCAAGTCCGTCCGAAAAAAGATGAAGGACAAAGCCTTCGCCCGCAGCGTCAGCCGCGACGACATTATTAACGGCGCACGCGACCTCGGCGTTGATCTCGACGAGCACGTTGCGTTTTGTATCGAGGCGATGAAGGGAATTGCGACAGAATTGGGGCTGGCAGGGAATACGTAGGGACGGGTGCCCTCACCCGTCCAAGTCGAGCGAGAGCTCGACAGTCAGCAGCATCGTGGCCTTGGCTTAGTGTTCTGCCGCTGCCTTATGAAAGTCGCGTATGAATCGCGACTGTTCGACGATTCTTCTCTCACGCAGAACCTCTCATACGCCGCCTCATCGAAAATCTCTCGCAGGATTTCATGGAGCAGCCGAAAGAACCTCATGCGCCCTCCTCAGCTAACCGACTCGGAACGAATGGCGCCTCGGCGGTGCGGGCAACTTGCTTTCCGCTCACCAGGCCAATCCATTGGCGTCCGGATTCGATCAGCAACAACGTCACGAGTGCGACCAGAATTCCCGTAACTACGGCATCGAGTCGGTTATTAAAGATCAACCGCGGATTTGCGCCGGCAGCCGCCAATTGCCTTGCCTGCGCCAGAAACCCGATACGCACGTCAGAATCAAAGATTTTGTGCCACGACGCGGTGAACGTCACGGTCACTAACCATGTCAGTGGAGCGAGCGTTACCAGTGCGTACTTGGCCCGATGCAGCTTAATGATGATGGTTGTCGCCACGCAGAGCGCCACTGATGCCAGCAACTGATTCGCAATTCCAAACAGCGGCCACAGTGAGTTAATTCCGCCCAGGGGATCGCGGACCCCCTGCCACAGGAAGTATCCCCACGCCGCAACAATGATCCCACTGGTCGCGAGAATCGACGGATACCAGCTCGTCCGCCCGAGCGGCTTGTAGATGTGACCCAGCGCGTCCTGAATCATGAAGCGGCCGACGCGCGTGCCGGCGTCGAGGACGGTCAGAATGAACAGGGCCTCGAACATCAACGCAAAGTGATACCAGAGCGCCATCACTGCCTGGCCACCCAGGCTGTTCGAAAAAATATGCGCCATGCCGACGGCGAACGCAGGCGCGCCTCCAGTGCGGTTGAATAACGTTTGTTCGCCGACACTTTGCGCGAGAGCTTGCATTCCCGACGCGGTGACGGGAAATCCCCAGCCGGAAATTACGGCGGGTGCCTTGTCGGCCACGCCAACAACTCCCGCCGGGCTGTTGATGGCGAAATAGGTCCCGGGTTCGAGCACACATGCAGCGACCGTCGCCATGATTGCAACCATAGATTCGCAGGCCATCGCGCCATAGCCAACCAGCCGAATCTCTGTCTCCCGCCGAATTAGCTTGGGCGTGGTGCCGCTCGAAATCAGCGAATGGAATCCGCTGATTGCGCCACACGCAATCGTGATAAACGCAAACGGGAAAATCTTCCCGGCAAAGATTGGCCCGGTTCCGTCTATAAAACGAGTAAGTGGCGGCATGTGCATGGTTGGATGCATCAGCACAATTCCGACGGCCAGCAGCGCAATCGTCCCCAGCTTGACGAATGTACTCAGATAGTCGCGAGGCGCGAGCAGCAACCAGACTGGCAGGGCGGAAGCGGCGAATCCATAAATGATGATAGCGATGGCTAACCCGGAGGCAGTAAGGGTGAAGTACTTTGCGACCTCTGGAGTCTGCGAAGCCCACTGCCCGCCCCAGATGGCCGCTAGAACCAGAACGAAACCGATCACTGACGTCTCGAGTACACGCCCGGGGCGCAGTCGCCGCAGGTACACGCCCATAAGTAGTGCAATCGGAATCGTCATCGCAATGGTGAATGCTCCCCACGGGCTTTGCTTGAGGGCATTGACGACGATCAGAGCGCAGACCGCGAGGAGAATCACCAGAATCGAAATGACTGAAGCGTAGGCGACGAATCCACCAACGCGGCCAATCTCATCCTTTGCCATTTCCGTGAGCGACTTGCCATCGCGTCTCACTGAAAACAGCAGGATCACGAAATCCTGTACGCATCCGCCAAAGACCGCCCCAACCAGAATCCACAATGTTCCCGGAAGGTATCCGAATTGCGCCGCCAGCACCGGCCCCACCAGCGGCCCCGGCCCGGCGATCGCTGCGAAGTGATGCCCGAAGACAACCCACTTATTCGTCGGGACAAAGTCGCGGCCATTTTCCAGTCGCTCGGCGGGAGTGGCCCGCTGCGGATCGAGCTCGAGAACCTTTGCTGCAATGAACTTGCTGTAGAACCGGTAGCCAATCGCGTAACTGCATACTGCAGCGGCAACCAGCCAGAGGGCGTTGATCTGCTCGCCGCGATGCAGGGCAATCGTGCCGAGGGCGAGCGCGCCCACGAGTGCAATGGAGGTCCAGAGAAGAATCCGTAAACCAGGTTTCATGATGGTGGGAACTCGAAGTATTTTGTCTGCTTTCGAAGTTTGAAGCAAGCGCTGAAGGAACGAAAACCGTCAACCCGCAAAGTTCGCTAAGGGTTCGCAGAGTACGCCAAGAAATCAAATCAATTTCAGTGAGATCGGGAAGGGCGCCTGCGGGATGGTGGTTTTGCAGCGCGGGCTTTGAGAGCTGATGTCGCCGTGGGTTTCCTGCTCTCTTGTGCGGCTATTTCTGAGATTGCTTCGGGCTGGGTTGCGCCCAGCGCGCCTAGCTTCGGCAGCTTCTGTTTGAGGGTGAGAAGCGGCGCGAACAAGTCCCCGAGCTTTTCCACTCGCTCTAACGTTTTGTGGGATTCGAACACCAGCAGGCCCGCATTCTTCTTTTTTAAAGTCCGCTCGACCTCGTCCCAAGTGATGGGTGTCGAAACCGTTTGCCGCTCCCGCGCTCGAAGCGAATACACGCTGATTGTCGTCTTGTGTTCGTCGTTCTGGCTCCAGTCCACGAAAATCTTATTGGTGCGGATCGCCTTCTTCATGTCCGAAACCACCAGCTCGCGATGTTCGGTCTCAAGCAGTCGAGCCAGCGCGTTTGCAAAAGGCTTAGTCTCGTCGTAACTGGTCTGCGTGTTTAAGGGAACATAAATCTGCATGCCCTTCGAGCCGGAGGTCTTCGGAAAACTCTGCAGCTTGAAGTGATCGAAAATCGCGCGCAACCAGATCGCGACCTGGCAGCATTGCACGATGTTTGCCGGGGGGCCGGGGTCAAGATCAAAAACAATCGACCGCGGACGCATAATGTCTTCCGCCCACGAAAGCGAAGGGTGCAGCTCAATCGCAGCCAGATTTGCCACCCACACCAGCGTCGCAAGGTCGTTTGCCAAAATGTAATTCACATCCCGCTGATTGCCGTGGCTCCAGATGGGCGCTGTTTGAATCCAGTCCGGGCGATGTTTGGTTGCATTCTTCTCGAAAAATGGCAGCTCGTTTACGCCGTTGGGATAGCGCTTAAGCGTCAGCGGCTTGTTTTTAAGATGAGGCACCATCACCGGCGCGATGCGGGCGTAGTAATCGATGACTTGCCCCTTGGTGAATCCGGTTGCAGGGTAGAGAACTTTCTCAAGGTTCGTCAGCTTCAGCTGGCGACCGCCAATTTCGACGATGGTATCAGAAGGCAAGGATGATTTGGTAATCGGGTAATTTTGTAACTTGGTAGTTTGGTAATTGAAACGCTCTGCGTGCTCGGCGAATTCCTCTGCGACCTCTGCGGTTAAAAGCTTTTGATTTTCAAATTACCCAATTACCAAATTACCCGATTACAGAATTCTTCACGCGTTCGCCTTCAGCATCTGCTCCGCATAGATTAGCGATGTCTCGGTGACCTTCGCTCCGCTCAACATGCGGGCAATTTCAACCTTTCGATCATCCCTGGTGATCGGCTTAATCGTTGTGCGGGTTCTTCCAGATACTTGCTTCTTTTCGATCAGGTAATGATGATCGGCGAAAGTCGCGATCTGCGGCAGGTGGGTCACGCAAAGCACCTGATTGGAACGCGAGAGTGCCTTGAGCTTCTTGCCGACAGCTTCTGCCGCCCGCCCACCGATGCCGGTATCGATTTCATCGAAGATGAGCGTGCGTTGGGCGCCGCTGGCCTTTCGCCGCGAGCTGCCGGCTTCTACGCTGGCTTTCAGCGCCAGCATCACCCGCGAAAGCTCTCCGCCGGAGGCAATCTTTTCGAGCGGATGCATGGATTCGCCTGGATTGGTTGCGATCATGAACTCAACCTGATCGAAGCCGGATGGCCCCCAGTTAGCCTCTTCGTCCGTGCCGCTGATTTCGATGCGGAATTGCGATTTCATGGCCAGTTCATTGATCTCAGTTTCCACTAGCTTTTGCAGCTTTTTCGCAGACTCGTATCGTTTCTTGGAAACCGCTCGTGCGCTCTCCAGATATTTCTCGGCGGCCACGCCAAGATCACTCCGAAGCTGTCGAACGATCTCGTCCTTGTTCTCGATCTCCGAAAGCTTGCGGGTAACTTCGTCTCCAAGCCCGATCACGTCGTCCAATGTCGGCCCGTACTTGCGCTTCAGCTTGTCAAGCAGTGCGAGCCGGTCTTCGACTTTCCCAAGATGTTCGGGAGAAGCCTCGATGCCGCCAGCGTAGTCGCGCAAGCTGGCACCCACGTCCTCCACGCTGATTCGTGCGTTATCGAGCGAAGCCAGCGCCTCTTGAAACTTCGGCTCGTAGCGTACCAGTTCTTCCAGATGCTTCTGTGCCGCGCGCAGCGACGACGAAGTCGAAGACGTTCCCTCGTAAAGCAGGTCGAAAGCCTGCATCGCAGAGCTGTATATTCTCTCCGCATTAGCAAGCACGCGCTTCTCGGCTTCCAGCCGTTCGTCCTCGCCTGCGTGGAGTTTCGACTCTTCGATCTCGCGCTTCTGAAACATCCACAGGTCAACCAGTTTGAGCCGGTCTTGTTCGCCTTGCTCGAGTTCGGCGATTCTGCCCTGAGTGCGCTTCCAACTCTCAAACGCTTCGGCAACAGAATCCAATTGAACACCGGCGAACTTGTCGAGCAGTTCACGGCGAACCACCCCGTCAAAGGAGACCAGCGATTCGTTCTGCGCATGAATGCTGGCCAGATGAGGAGCAAGTTGCCTGAGGACGGAAACCGTCGCTGGTTGATTATTTACGAACACGCGTCCCTTGGCAGCAACTTCACGCCGCAGAATCAACCCTGAGTCGTCCGCGTCAATGCCGTTATTTTCCAAAATCTGCGAGACCACCTTCTCCGATTCCGGTTCCACCTCGAACACTGCGGCAAGCACGGCCCGGTCAGAGCCGGCGCGCACCAGATCAGGAGATGCCTTTTCGCCCATGAGCAGAGCAAGAGCATCAATCAGGATGGATTTGCCCGCGCCGGTTTCGCCGGTCAGCAGATTCAGCCCCGGCGCAAACTCAACTGCCAGGTTGTCAATGACGGCGTAGTTTTCGAGGCGCAGTTCGAGGAGCACGATCAGTCCTCAGGAGCATGAGGTGAGCGCAGAATAGCAGTTTCCAGTGATCGGTCGCCAGTGTTCAGTTAAGGGCTGCGTTTGCAGACAAACTCGGCCGTGGCGGGAAGTAGATCAACAGCGCCAGGCAAGCGCTCAGAAGAAACGGCATCACGATGCTTGCCCACAACGGTGCCATCCAGTAACGCTGCTCTGTTGTTGTGAAGAACGAAGCGATTGTCAGCACGCTGACGGAGATCCAATACCAGACCATATACGCAGCTGCGGTCCCGCGCACGATGCGGATAGCACTGTGCGCCTTCACCGACCGGTTCCAACTGCGAAGAACCAAGAACACGCCTGGCAGCAGCAGCAATTGGTTGTACGGTGCAATGGAGGGAATTACAAGAACATTGACGGCAAGGACCAAAGACGTCGCCCACGAGAATTCCGCCGATCCAGCCAAACTGACGCGTGCGCGCCAGCAGGCCAGAGCGGTAACGGCAACAAGAAGGAATTCCGCGAGAACCGCAAGTGGGTGGCCCAGCAAGCCGTCCAGCAGTGTCTTGCTCGGGTTATAGGACAGGTATGCCCGCATTGCGAGAACGAATTCTCGAATCCACCCAGGCAGCAGCAACTGGCCGGCCGCGACCAGAACGATCAGGATAAAAACGAGGGCAGCCGTAAACTTCCAGCGATGCTTGAAGTCCGACGCGCTCCAAAGCAGCAGCCACCCGGCAAGTGGAGCCGTGATCTGCGGCTTGATGGTCGCAAGCGCTAAGACCACGCCGGCGGCAGCGCCCCGGCCTTGTACCAGAAGGAACACACAGGCCGCAATCATGGGCGCCACCAGCAGCGAGAGCTGCTGCAATGCCATCCCTTGCACGACCGGGAAAGTGCTGAACACGAACAAAGCAATGGCGATTGTTGCAATCAGTGGCAATCGCCAATCGACTACTCGAAGCCACAACGGCACGCTCGCCAGGGTAAAGACACCCAACATCCACCTGAACAACATCTGCACTTGATCGAACGACATTCCGACCGTCGGAGAAAGCAAAAACGCCACGTAGACCGGATAAGCGAAGGCCTGTTGATCGGTAGGATCGTTCTTTAACGCCGGATCTAGCGGTCTCCCGTAATAGCCAGCCTGGATTTCGCGGGTGACGTCGCTGCCATAGGGATCGCGATGGTGCAGCAACAGTTCGCGCGAGCCCAGCCAACGAGGATAGAGATCCGACAGGTTGCCGCGCGGAATGGCTCGTGCAGCCGACTCCGCCTTCTGGTGGGGTATTAGGACGCGACTTAAGTACAGCCAGGACGCGGCGCAAACGAGTATTGCTATTAAAACTGCAAGTTTTTGCGCATTGGATCCGTTATCCATGCCGCCGGGCTGAAACCTTATCAGAAACACCTTTATGACCCAAGTTGGCGGATTCCAAGCCGGCGCGCCCGGCATTAAAAGATCGCGCAAGGGCCGCCGGTCGCGGTATCATGGTCAGGCTTCAGCGTACCCGTCTCCCTCGTCGAATTTGCCAGACCCGAACGAGCGAAAAGCAGTGGCCGGACAAGAATGGCCCCTGCCAGGCGCGAAGGGTCGCAAGTGGGCACGAGCCCTTAAATCTGTGGAGTAGCGAATGAACCGTACCCGGCTCGTATTCATTGGAATACTGGCACTTGCCCTTGGAGCTTTCGCCAGCGCTTTGGCTTACCGCATGCTGCAGGCGCACAACGGCTCTGCGCAGGGCGGAGTTCAAGACGTGGTCGTTGCCACCAACAATATTCCGGTCGGCGCAAGAATCCAGGACAAAGATGTTCGCATTGTGCATCTCCCCGCGGAAGCTATTCCTCCGAGTGCGTTCCGTCATATCGAGCGGACCGTCGGACGTGGTGTGATTCAACCAATCGCTGCCGGTGATTTCGTTTTGACCACTAAACTCGCCTCCGAAAATGCAGGCTCCGGCCTCCCCTCGATGATTCCTCCAGGGATGCGCGCGGTTTCCGTTCGCGTCAACGACTTCAGCTCAGTTTCGGGATTTGTACAACCGGGCAGCCGCGTCGACGTTCTTATGACCGGCACCGCCACCGGCTCAAGTGAGCCACAAACCATTACCGTGTTGAGAAACGTCGCAGTCTTGGCAAATGGCCAGAAGTTGGATCGAAGCCTTCTCGGGAACGAATCGCAAAATTCGCCGGTGATTACCTTGGCCGTTTCTCCTGATGATGCGGCCAAGCTCGCTTTAGCCGTGAATCAGGGGCATATTCAACTTGCTCTGCGAAATCCGCTCGATACCAATCAGGCCGAGGTGGCTTCGATCGGAATGCACTCGCTCTATCAGAATGGCGCGGTGGTAAGCGCACCGGTACACAAAAAGCCAAAGCCGGCGCCTGTAGCCGTGGTTCAGGCGCCTGTTCCGACTGCGTATCCCGTTGAAGTGATTAAGGGCGATAAGCGTGACGTAACTAAATTGCCAGATTGAGAAATCGCTGGACGATGCGAAAACACATCCCAATTCTTAACCATCTCCTTCAGCTTCCTATCCTGCTGCTGATTTTTTCGTTGTGCGGAGCCCAGGAAACCCCAACCCCGCAAACTAACCAGGAAGGTCCGGCGCCTCTTCGCGTCATGGTAGGGAAGTCGCTCCTCATCAACACCACGGATCGCCTGAAGCGGGTTTCGGTCACCGATCCGGAGATCGCCGACCCGCAGGTCGTCACGCCAACTCAGGTGCTGGTACACGGCCGTTCTCCGGGCGAAGTTTCATTGCTGATTTGGGATGAAAATGAGCGTGCTCGCAGTTTCGATCTTCGTGTCGATGTGGATATGACCGCGGCGCAGGAAGAGATCAAACGGATCTTTCCCAGCGAGCAAATTAGTATTTCGGCTTCGCGCTCGGCTATCGTGCTCTCAGGACACGTCACCAGCGAAGATGTCGCCAAGCACGCCGGGCAAGTCGCCGGCGCCTACTCGAAGAATGTGATCAATGTCCTGACCTTCGGACCTGTAGGCGCAGAAGAAGTTTTGCTCGAGGTGAAGTTCGCGGAAGTCGACCGGACCGCGGTGACCCAACTGGGAGTAAATTTATTCGACCTCGGCCAGGGGAACACCATTGGGTCATTTCAAACAGGACAGTTTGGCCAGGTTACGGTTACGCGTCCTGCGCCCTCAATAACCCAATCGGTCACGAATAATGGCGTCAATGTCACCACTGTCACTCCCACTGCTCCAACCGCCAATATCACCGATTATCTCAACTTGTTCATCACGCGTACCGATGTCCCCATCGGTGCCGTCATAAAGGCCCTGCAGCAAAAGAACCTTTTGCAGATTCTGGCGGAGCCTAACTTAATCGCCGTCAACGGCAAAGAAGCCAGCTTTCTTGCGGGCGGCGAGTTTCCTTTCCCTATAGTTCAGCCCGGGCAGGGCTTCACGGCGGTGACAATTCAATTCCGCGAGTTTGGGGTGAAGCTGAAGTTCACGCCGCTCATCATGCCGAACAACAACATCCATCTTCAGGTGGTGCCTGAAGTCAGCCAGCTCGATTTTACGAATGCACTGACCATTTCCGGTTTCACGGTTCCCGCGCTGAGCACGCGCAAGGCGCAGACTGAATTTGAACTTCAGGACGGTCAGAGTTTCGTGATTGCCGGGCTCATGGACAACCGTGTCACCAACATCACCAGCAAGATGCCGGGCCTGGGCGACATCCCCATCCTTGGCAATTTTTTTAAGAGCAAGAACATGCAGAAGAGCAATGCGGAGTTGATGGTGCTGTGTACTGTGCACCGGGTTTCGCCATCTTCGCAAGCTCCAGCCACGCCGAAGGCCGCACAACCGTTCCTCGATAAGGACAAGTTCGACGGTAAGCCTTCGCCGGGTGACGGAAAATAATGTATTCACCACGGAGGCACGGAGAAAACGGAATGAATTTAGTAGTTGGGTGCGCTGATCGCAGTGATCATCGTATCAAGTTTATTTGGGCTGGCCAGAGGGCCAATGTTTTCTCTGTGCCTCCGTGTCTCTGTGGTGAAAAGGTCCGTGGCCGTCAGTAGAAGTGAGGAGCAGTCATGCCGGAGTTAGCAGTTGCAGTCGTGGCGCGGGACAGTGAACAGCGAAACATCCTGCAGATTCTGGTCGAAGGCACACGTGTGGCACATGCGGTCCTTAGTTTCTCGGCATTGCCCCTGACTTCGACTGATCCGATGATTCGTCGCTTACAGGACGAACATCCCGATGTGGTGGTCCTCGATATTCCCTTGAGCGATCCGCAATCCGCCCTGCGGTCCATTGAAGTTCTGCACCAGGAATTGCCGCGCACCGCGATTTTCGCAGTCGGCAGCCTTACCCAGCCGCAAATCATCGTCACAGCCATGCGCTCCGGCGCTCGTGAATTTCTGGAGCGTCCGCTCACAACCAATACGCTGCTGGAAGCCTTCGTCAGGCTGACCGCCAGCCAAAAGTCTGCCCAGCGCAGTAGCACCGTGCGTGGAAAGGTGTTTTCCGTTGTCAATGCAAAAGGGGGATGCGGTGCAACCACGATCGCCGTAAACCTGGGGCTGGCTTTGCAATCCGCCCACAGTCAAACTGCTCTGGTGGACCTCGCTCCCCTCGGTCATGCGGCCCTTCACTTAAACCTGCGGCCGTCATTCACTACCTACGACGCGATTCGTAACCTGCATCGGCTCGATAGCTCGTTACTCGAGAGCTTCACCACGCGCCACTCGGAAGGCTTGCAATTGCTTGCAGGCGCACCAACTCCTTCGGAAACTCAACCCCCACCCGCTGAATTCGCGCGCCTGTTCGATCTGCTCTCCTCCTATTACCAATTCGTCGTAGTGGATCTCTCATCTCGAATGGATGCAGTCACCCGGCTGGTGTGCGACCTTTCAGAAACCGTAATGGTCGTAGCCGGCACCGACGTCGCCGCGCTTTGGAGCGCTGCGCGCATTCAGCAGTTTCTGGGTGAAAATAACGGCCGCGACCGTTTACGCCTGGTCTTGAATCGATTTCGCAAGATTCCCGGTTTTCAGGAGTCCGAAGTCGAGGCCGCGTCCGGTCTCAAACTGCTGTGGAGAGTTCCCAACCACTATCCGGCCGCTTCTGGCGCCATCGATCGCGGAGTACCCCTGATGCAGCAGAATCGCTCCGATCTCGCTCGCGCGTTCACCGGATTGGCTGAAAAGTTGACTGAGACCGAAACTGCAATCAAGCGCCCGGCGTGGTCGCTGTTTAAGATCGGATAAGTAACTCGCGATGGCGAACGTTCAAAGCTTCGAACGAAGGGAATACCAGCAGGTCAAGGCCGACCTGCACCGCAGGATTCTTGATCGCCTCGATCTCGAAAAACTGGGTCGGACTACCGGCAATGCGGCCAGGGAAGAAGTCCTCCTGGTCATTCGAAATACCATCAACAGCGAAGCTGTACCCCTCAGCTTCGCCGAGCGCGAGCGCCTCGCACGCGAAATACTGGATGAGATTTTCGGGCTGGGACCGCTGGAACCGCTTTTGAAGGACCCCACCATCTCCGATATTCTTGTGAACCGGTACAACAAGGTTTACGTGGAACGCGCTGGAAAGCTTGAAGTTACTGGTCTGAGTTTTAAGGACGATCAGCACCTCATGCAGATCATAGATCGCATCGTCTCCAGAGTTGGAAGACGCGTCGATGAGAGCTCGCCGATGGTCGATGCGCGTTTGGCCGATGGCTCGCGCGTCAACGCTATCATCCCCCCCCTTGCACTGGATGGCCCGGTGCTCTCCATCCGCCGCTTTGGTCGCGATCCGGTTACTGCGCGTCACATGCTTGAAAATCGAACACTCACCGAGCCCATGCTTGAGGTCTTATCTCGCATGGTGAAGGGTCGCATCAATCTGTTGATCTCCGGCGGGACCGGTGCCGGAAAGACTACCTTGTTGAATGTGCTCTCCGGTTACATTCCGGACTCTGAACGAGTGGTCACGATCGAAGACGCCGCCGAGTTGCAACTTAAGCAGGAACACGTCGTCCGGCTGGAGACAAGACCTCCGAACATCGAGGGCAGAGGAGCGGTGCGGCAGCGGCAACTTGTGATCAACAGCCTTCGTATGCGGCCCGATCGCATCATCGTGGGGGAGGTGCGCGGCGAAGAAGCCTTCGACATGTTGCAGGCCATGAACACCGGCCACGAGGGCTCGCTTACCACCGTTCACGCCAACTCTCCGCGCGATGCTATGGCTCGCATTGAGAGCATGTTTTCAATGGCGAACCTGAATATTCCGGAGCGCGCCATTCGCCAGCAGATATCGTCGGCGATCCACGTCGTGGTGCAGATCGCCCGCCTGACCGACGGCTCGCGCAAGGTCATTTCGATCTCGGAAATTACCGGCATGGAAGGCGACAGCATCTGGATGCAGGACATCTTTGCCTTCGACCGCATCGGGATCGATCCCGATGGCAGAGTGCGCGGCGTGTTCCGTGCCACCGGTGCGATTTCGCGCTTTGCAGACCGGCTTTCCACCGGCGGCCTCCCGCTGAAGCCCGAGTGGTTCAGTTCACGGATGGAGGTGTAACCAGGAATGGCCGAAGCCGTCATCCCGATCCTGGTTTTCGTCGCAGTTGCCTGCGGTGCATTTGCGACCTTCACGCTTTTCGATCAGCGCAGCGCCCGCGCCCGCTTGATCCGCGAACGTCTGGCCGCTGAACAGGGGCAAGGCGGGCGCGAAACCCTGGCCCTGCTTCGCGATGAGATGTTTAGCCGGATTCCGGCGTTTGATACGTTGCTCCGCCGCTCCGAACGGGTATCCAAGCTTCAGTTTCTGCTGGAACAAGCCGGCATTTCCATGCGGGCCGGCAACCTGCTGGTTCTGTGCCTTGTCAGCAGCGCGGTGATCGCGCTCGTTGGTTACGTGCTGGCCCAACCTCTACCGCCACAAGAGACCCTGCTGTTTACAGCAACCGGATCGTTCCTGGGATTAATCGTTCCTTATTCCTATGTCACCTGGCGCAGGACGCGCCGCTTCCAGAAATTCGAAGCAACGTTTCCCGAAGCCATTGACACGCTGGCTCGCGCCGTTCGCGCCGGCCACGCTTTCACGGTGGCGTTAGAGATCGTTTGCAACGAACTGAACGAGCCCGCATCCACTGAGTTTCGCAAGCTCTACGAAGAACAAAAGTACGGAATGCCGGTGCGTGACGCGCTGTTGAATTTGTCGGAACGCATGCCCCTCGTCGACGTAAAGTTCTTCGTCACCGCGGTCATGCTGCAGCGTGAGACCGGCGGCAATCTGGCTGAGATTCTCGACAATCTGTCATACATGATTCGCGAGCGCTTCAAAATTTTGCGCCAGGTGCGTGTCTACACCGCGCAGGGCCGGCTCACGATGATGCTTCTGATGGGGCTGCCGCCTACCATCATCGTGACCATGCTGATCATGAACCCGAGCTTTATCCGGCCGCTATTTGCCGATCCCATCGGGCACGTGTTGCTCGCCGGAGGCATCACTTTGCAGACAGTTGGTTATTTTGTAATTCGAAGGATTATTCAAATTCAGGTCTGACATTGATATTTTTCGTTCCCATCATCATATTTGCCGCAGTCGTGATCGCAGTATTCGCCTTCGCGTCCGCAGCCTACGCGCCCTCATCAATGCTGGCTGCGCGGCTGCGATCACTCGGTGTAGAGCGCCCGGTGTCGCCCGACAGGCCTCCCCTCAAAGAGCGCCTGGGGCAACTACTCGACCCTTTAAGCAAAGCTCTGCCTCTTTCCTCCTCAGAGGTTTCGCGCACTCGCTCCTGGCTCATTCAGGCCGGGCTGCGCGAACGCAGGCATCTTGTCATTTACGTTGGCGCTCGAATCACTCTGGCCGCAATTTTTGTTTTCGTCGCCTTGGCCGTGGCGGGTTCTGATATCTACATGCTCGCGGGCGGACTGGCTTTCGGGTTCTTTCTTCCGCGTTTCGTTCTCAAGCGGCTCATGGCGCAACGCCAGCGCGAGATCACCATCGCTCTGCCGGACGCTCTCGATCTCACGGTAGTGTGCGTCGAAGCCGGCCTGCCGCTCGATCAGGCGCTGATGCGCGTCGGCGAAGATCTGAAGTATGCCCACCCCGCGCTGAGCGAAGAATTCTATCTCGCCAACCTTGAAATGCGCGCGGGCAAACCTCGCGCCGAAGCCTTGCGCAATCTCGCGGCCCGCACCGGCGTGGATGACATTCGCTCGCTGGTGGCATCTTTGATTCAGACCGACCGCTTTGGCACCAGCATCGTTCAGGCCTTGCGCATCTACTCCGACTCCCTCCGAACCGAGCGCCGCCAGCGGGCGGAAGAGCAGGCTTCAAAGACCGCTGTTAAAATGGTGATTCCCCTGGTTGTGTTCGTCCTCCCCTCGTTGATCTTCGTGACGCTCGGGCCGGCGTTGATTGACCTGTATCACAACCTCGCGCCCGCAGCTAGAAGGTGATTTTGAACGAAGTTCCGCAGTTGCTGGTTCAATGGTCTTCTCCATGGGAAGAGTTTGTCTCATCCCTGGGACCCGCCCTGCGCCGCTCTCCGCCCGCCCTGGATGCAGAAGCGAAAGCTGGGCTATTCCCATGGCGCGGCATTCTAGCGGCCTCTCTGGTTGAAATCGCGGCGGTGATGGCGACCGCGATGGCGCATCCAACGGGAAACTTGCCACTCGCTGCTATTCAAGAGCAACCCAGATCGCATGACATTATTTTCTTTTCCGCCGATGAACTGCCACGCACGCGCGACTTAGGCGGCGCGCCCAAGGGAGAGGAAGGAAAGTCGGGCGGCAGTGCCGCTCATCATCCAGTTCAGACAATCAGGGTTGCGCGCGGCGAACGCCTGAGCGAAAAGGTCCTGGATGCTCCACAACTGAATCTGCCGAAATCGGATGCTGACATCAAGAATCTGCTTTCATTTAAAGCCGACGCCGGCCCCGCGCCTGCTGAAGCTCTGCCCAGCATGCGAAGACCTGTCACATTGGCGACGGCTGTCGCGCCGCCCCCTCCTGACTTGCGCGATCAATTGCGCCGGCAGCAGTTGCCGCAACAGCAGGTTGCGCCTCCGCCTATCGAACTTTCTCCACAACTTTCATCGAAGCGAAACCTTGCTGCGAACGAGCCGGTGGTACCCCCGCCGGTGTCCGCGCCGCCGCAAGCTTTAACTCATCGCGCCCAGCTGACGCTTCCCGCAGAAGTGGTGGTGGCGCCGCGGCCCGACGTGAACGTTCCAGCGCGCGCGCGGAGAGACACTCTGGGCCAGAGTGCCACCGTTGCACCGCCACCCGTCGATATCAATGCGACGCGCGGCCGATCGCTTGCCGGGTTCAATGGGAGCCAGAATGTCGCGGCACCTCCGGTTGAGCTGAATAGTGGACATAGCCGGTCCCTGGCGCGGCCTACTGGAACCGAAAACGTTGCACAGCCACCGGTCGACTTACAGGATATGAAGCAGCAGCGCACCGCCGCTTCGTTGGGCAACAATGCCGTAGCTCCCCCGCCCGTGGACATGAATTCCCGATTAGAGGCACGCATGCACTTGCCGGGAACTGCAGCCGTTGGTCCACCCCAAGAAACAGCAAAACCATCGCAGACGCACTCGAGTTCTGCCGGAGTAATCGTCTCGCCGAAGCCAGGCGAGAAAGCCGGTCAACCAGCAAACCCTGAACGAACAATGCTGGCAATGTCCCCCGCCGGAAATGCTGCAGGTGCAGGGAATTCCGGCGGCGGTTCAGGCATTACACATGGCAGTGGTTCCGGTAGTTCTTCAGCCGGATCGAACTCAGGCGCAAGTTTTTCCGGACCAGGCAAAGGCGCTGACGCTTCGCCGCATACCGGAAGCTCGACCTTTGCCGGCCCGGGCGGCGCCGGCGACAAGTACAACGGCCGCGTGCCCGGAGTTTCGGTTTCCGGCGGTACGAACACTGTCACTCTTCCAAGCTTCGGCGGCCCCGAGCCAAAAGCGGCGGGGCACTCTGACATACATAAAAACAGCAATGGCATTACCGTCGTGGCCAGCCCGCGGTCAGGCGGCGCCATGAACTACTACGGTCTGTTGAAGGGCGACCGGGTTTACACCATTTACTTCAAAACGGCTGCCGGCATGGTGTCGCTGCAATTCGCCGACCCCGGATCGGCTGCGCATCCATACTCAGAAGATTTGGTTGCGCCTCAGGCTCTTAGCAATCAACTCCCATCGGATCTCGGCAACGCCCACCTGGTGCTGAAATGCGTGATGGATCGCAACGGCACGCTGAAGGATGTCACCATCCTGCAATCCTCAGGCGACGGATCTGAAAAGCAGATTGTTGCAGCCCTGCCAGGCTGGAAGTTCAGCCCCGCCTATCGCGGCAGCGAACCGGTCGAGGTGAACGTAATTTTGGGATTCGGAGTTGACACGAAGTGAATTTCTTTGCGATCTTTGCGATTAAAAGCTGTTAACCGCAAAGTGCGCCTAGGGCTCGCGAAGTTCGCAAAGCGCAACTGCCCGCTGCCGGTTTTTCACTGGACGCTAGATATCCCACCCCACCCGCTTGTGGTGCAACCACTTACAGTCGCCTGAAAAAGTTCCAACTTAAAGCCGGTACCCGAATCTATATAACGTTCGGATGCGCGGCACTCCCTCAGCGCAATTGGAGGCGAATATGCGCAAAGATAATGCCCAGCCACGTGTTGTCGTGATCGGCGCGGGTTTCGGCGGACTGCAGGCGGCCCGCAAGCTGGCAAAGATGCCGGTTCAAGTCATAGTCATCGATCGCAAAAATCATCACACCTTCCAGCCTCTTCTTTATCAGGTAGCGACGGCCGGAATTTCTCCGGGCGAGATTGCGGCACCAATCCGCTGGATTCTTCGCGGTAATAAGAATGTTGAAGTCCTGATGGGCGAAGTGGTGGGCTTCGACCTCGAACGCCGAGTGGTAAGGCTTTCCGACACCGAGGTGGCTTACGATTATTTGGTGGTTGCCGCCGGAGCCACGCACTCCTATTTCGGTCATGACGAATGGGAGCCTTTCGCTCCCGGTTTGAAGAGCATAGAGGACGCGCTTGAAATCCGCCGTCGCGTCTTGCTTCCGTTTGAACTCGCAGAGCGGCGGGCTGCAGAAGGGAAGCCGCCGATTGATCTTGACTTCGTGATCGTCGGTGCTGGACCTACGGGTGTAGAACTTGCAGGAACTCTCGCTGAAATTACGCGACAAGTGTTGCGCGATGAATTCCGCTCCATCGATCCACGCCGGACGCGAATCATTCTGCTCGAGGGAGGACCGCGTGTATTGCCTACGTATGCTCCCGACCTCTCTGTAAGTGCTGTGAGGCAACTTGAAAAACTCGGCGTAGAAGTACGCACCTCGGCGCTCGTGACGCGTATTGAGCCGGCAGCGGTCTGGGTGGGCGAAGAGCGCATCCCGGCGGCGATAATTTTGTGGGCCGCAGGAGTGGCAGCGTCGCCGCTTGGCAAGGAGCTGGGTGCGCCAATCGATCGCGCTGGTCGCGTGCAGGTAAATCCCGATTTGAGTCTGCCGCGTCATCCTGAAGTTTTCGTGATTGGCGATCTTGCGAGCCTGAAAGACGCGCACGGAAATATGCTTCCAGGTGTTGCTCCCGTTGCCATGCAGCAGGGTCGCTACGTCGCGAAGATTATCGCGGGCGATCTCAAAAACTCCCCTCGCAAGAATTTCCATTATTTCGACAAAGGCAGTCTTGCCACCATCGGTCGTGCAGCAGCAGTAGCGCAGATCAGGAAGATTCACATCTCCGGATACTTCGCCTGGCTCGCCTGGCTTTTCATTCACATCATGTTTCTTATCGGCTTCCGCAACCGGCTGATCGTCATGATTCAGTGGGCCTGGTCTTACTTCACTTATGAGCGCGGCGTGCGGCTGATCACGGGAGACACGACGCTACCGGGTTGGACCTCAAGAGAGGCAGAAAACGAGCCTGAAACCCTAGTTCGGTGAGACCGGTCCTTTCGAGTTCAGTGGCTTTAGGGCTGAAGAAATTGGTCGGCTATGGCTTGAACGTAGTGTGAAGTTATTCCGCCTTGCTGTTCCTCGCGAAGACGATGCGATCCAACGACCTCAACCAGCGGCCTCGAACCAAGGGGGCGCGTGTGCAAGCGGGTTTCCAGTCCGAGCGTAGAAGGTTCATAGATCGGCAGCTGGTTGGCTAAACGTGCCGAGTAGATTGGGGCCTTCTTCTCTCGTCCTGCAATGTCCCACAACTTGGAAATTGAATTGAAGTCGGCGCGATCTACTTCCGCCCAAACCAACCAGGCAAAGAGCTCGCCGGTGTCGGTTACGGGAATCTCAATCCGGCCGCGAACAAAGAAATAACGGTCGTCAATGATGCACTGGTCCGCGTTGATTTCGCCGCGACGTTGCCGCTCGGCCGGCGTGAGATCTTCCCACATGAGCGGCGCGTCAGGCCCCCAACTCAGAGGTGCACCCTCGTGGATTTTTCCGCAGACACTACAGGTAAATGAAGCTGTCACTGAATTGAGCTCCCCCGTTGCGCTTCCCACATCTCAACTACTCTCGCTTTCAACTCCGCGGTGAACTTCCCATACGCTTCCTCAGAAGCCGACGATTCCGGCGGGGGCACCATGGGCTTTCCAATTTTGATCTTCAACGGCGCGAATTTCTGAAACGACTTCCCGCGCGGCCAGGCGTCGAAGAACCCGTTAATCGCGATCGGCACGATCGGCACTTGCAGATGAATCGAAAGGATGGCCGCCCCCTTCTTGAAGATCTTGGGAGCCCCATCAATGCTGCGCTCCCCCTCGGGATACAACATCAATCCCATGCCCTGCCGCAAGCCATAGGCCCCGGCCCGCATTGCCGGAATCAGGTTCGCATCCGGGTCAACGACCAGTACTCGAAGAATGCGGGCCAGTCGCAGCATCAAACCCGTCCCGAAGATCTCGCTTGTGCCAACCGCAAACAACTGCCGCAGCTTTCGATAGGGAAGCGCGACCAGGAGGAACGCAGGATCGAGGTAGCTCTGATGGTTCGAGCAAAGGAGATACGGCCCCTTCTCCGGCACATTCTCCAGACCTTCTACTTCGATTCGAGAAAAAACACGCCAAACCAACCCGAGAAATCGAACCAGCAGAAAAATAGCTGTGTCAGTGACAGGCCGCGATTTTGTGATCTCTGTTACTCGCGGATCGGCAGGGTCCTGCCGCAGCACTGCACTCCAACCTGGAAATGTCTGTGCAGCTCGGACACGCTTGTCCGAGCCGGCGCCGGAAGCGGCACTGCTCTTTACGGCATCCAACAACTCCCGGACCGTATAGATATTCGCCAGCTCCGACTCCGGAACATTGCCGCCGATCTCGTGCTCAACTGCCACCAGCAACTCCACGCGCCGCATGGAATCAAGCCCAAGGTCAAGCTCCAGATTGTCAGTAGGCCGAACGGTATCCGCCGGATTGAGCGCATATTCTCGGATGATCTTCAGCGCGCGCTGCACCTCGCCACCGTTAAGCCAGGCCTTGTCTTCATCTGTAAGTGGCCGCGAGACCGGCAGCTCGCCACCCTCGCTTGATCCCTTACGCGCTTGCACCTTTTTCTGAACTTCAAACCGCTTGATCTTGCGTGTAGTTGTTCGCGGCAAATCCTCCTGCCAGATTTCATATCCGCTGATTCGTTTGGTTGACGCCATCTTCGCCGAGAGTCCCTCGACATCGAACCGAATGACCTCCGTTGCATTTACGACTTTTCGCTGACGCAGAACTTCAAAATTGGGAACGATCACCGCATAAAGCTTGTCCTGGCCTTCAAGCCCCATGACGCAAATCTCTTTTATGTATGGCGACTGCAAGTAATGCGCCTCGATTTCCTCGGGATACACATTCTTTCCATTCGAAAGAATGATCACGTCCTTCTTACGCCCGGTGATAAACAAATTCCCGCGTTCGTCGAAGTACCCGAGGTCGCCGGTATAGAGCCACCCGTCTTTCAAGACATCGGCAGTCGCATCCGGACGGTTCCAATAGCCCTTCATCACAATTGGCCCGCGAATCAGGATCTCGCCGCTCGCGGGTGAGCCGTCGTCCGATGCTTGAGGATCGAGAATCCTGCCTTCCACTCCCTTCAGCGGCTTGCCCACTGACCCGATCACGACATCACCGACCGAATTGACAAATGCTCCGCCGCTGGTTTCGGTCAAGCCGTAAGCTTGCAGGACATCAATTCCGAGCGAATAGAAATCTCGTGCGATTTTGGGATCAAACCGCGACCCCCCGGTGACCAGATATCGCATTCGCTTTCCGAACAGCGCGTGAACTTTGCCGAAGAATATGCGACCAGGATTGAGTCCCAGCTTGCGCGAAAACAGCGTCGCCCGCCGCATAACCGCGAATGCAAATCGCGCCACCGCGCCCTTCTTGGCGACTTCTTTGAAAATCTTTTCGTGAATGAGATTGAAGAATTGAGGCACAACGGCGAAAGCTGTGATGTCTCGCTCCTGCAACGCCTTGAGGAGCTCAGTGGTGTTCAGTGTCGAGAGAAAAACCGCTTTCGCTCCCGCAACCAGCGGCAGCAATAGATTGGCCATCTGCGAGAGCACGTGAAACAAGGGCAGCACGCCTAAAATGGCGTCGTCTGGAGCAATTTGCGCCCACGCAAACACGGCCTCGGCCTCGCCCAGCAGATTGGCGTGGGTCAGCATCACGCCCTTGGGGTCGGCTGTGGTGCCGGATGTGTAGAGAAGCGAAGCAATGGCGTCGGGCTGGCGAGGAACAGGACTAAAGTTCGTAGATGGCTGGGCGAAGATGGCATCCAGATCAGTCAGTGGCTCGACCGAAGAGTTTTTTTCCGCATGCGTAGGGACGGGTGCCGCCACCCGTCCCTCGGCGCGAAGCGCCGAGAGCAGCACAATCTGAGCTTCCGAATCTGCGACCGCTTGCACCGACACGTCCCAATGTTTCGCGTCACAGATCAGCAGTGAAGCGCCGCTGTCTTTGAGTAGCTTCGCAACCTGATCGGAATGGTAAGCCGTATCCAGCGGCACCACCGTCCCGCCTGCCGCAATGATTCCCAAATATGCTGCCACCCAGCGCGGATGATTGTCAGCCAGTATGGCCACGCGCTCACCGGCAGGCATGCGGTTCGAGAGCAGCCACTCGGCGAACGACTCCGCCATGCGCCGCAGTTCCACGTATGTGTGATTTTCAACCCCGTCAGCCTTCTGGATTTCTACCGCAACGTTCTGCGGCCAGCGCTCGGCGCATTCCACAAAGCGGTCGTAAAAGGTGGGCATGGACTGGCGGAAATATACACGAAAACCGACCGATGGTGCCGAGCAGCGAAGAAAGACTTCATTGACTCTGGCTCTGATCCGGAGTAGATTGAGTCGGCTTCACACGGCCTTCGCGCGCGTCACGTTCCAGCCCGGCGAATCGCAGGAAATCTTACCGTCCAGGAGGTCGAGCCATGAGTTCGCCCAGCGCTGTTGCGGTTGCTGTCCAGGCTCCGGTTAGCCGTGAGCGGATCGAAAGGATGTTCTATTTCCTTTCAGCCTGCGTTCTTCTTCTCATCGTGGTCATCGGTTTTAAGGAGTTCTACCTGCACGGGAGAGCCAGCAACGGAGGACCCGTCACGCAAGCAATCCTTCCGCTCGTCATCCTTCACGGCGTTGCCATGTCGAGTTGGATCGTGTTGTTGGCCGTGCAATCAAGTCTGATCGTAAGCGGCAACCGCAAGCTGCACATGACTTTGGGAATTGCCGGCGCCGCACTCGTCGCGCTCCTCGTGGTTGTGGGATTGGCGACGGCCATTGCTTCTGTCCATTACAACCCGGATGGCTACAAGGGAATCTGGGGTGCCCGGCGCTTCCTGAGCTTGATGCTGACCAACATCCTGGGGTTCGGCACATTGGCGGCGATCGGGCTGATCTATCGGCGACGGCCTGAAGTTCACCGGCCGATGATGTTTCTGGCCACGTTGTTTGTCGCTGGCCCCGCAGGAATGTTTCGCATCCCAGCCCTGAATGGGCCGGTTATGGCCGCAATCCCCTCGATCCTCGCAACTTGGGTTCCCATGCTGATTTTCGGTACCCTGCTCGTTCTCATCAAGTTGCTGGTGACCCGGTCATGGGACAAATATTTTGCCGCCGGGTTCGCAGGAATTATCGCAGCCTGCCTGCTCCAGGTGTTCGTTTCAGGCACCGCGTGGTGGTACCGACTCGCGGGTTTAGTGACGGCCTGACGCGAGATTAGACCGTCTCCACGCAAGGCTTTGCCGCTGCCGTGTCCATGTGAATCCCTCTCAGCGACTTACGCCGTTCCTCCGCATCTAATATGCTAGGCTTTTAACAGGCATTCGCCTCTCACCGGCAGTTTTTCTGGCGGCGAAAAACTGGCAACTGGCCTCTGACAACCGAATCTGTGATCAACACCTTATTAGGCAAGGTTTTCGGCACCAAGAACGAGCGCGAAATCAAGCGCTTGCTGCCTCGCGTCGAGGCCATCAACGCTCTCGAACCGGAGATGCAGAAGCTCTCCGACGAGCAACTGCGTGCCAAAACCGACGAGTTCCGCAAACGTATTGAGGAACATTTGGGCCGATTTGGCGGAAACGGAAACCAGCCGCCCGGAGAAAAATCTGCTCGTTCACCTGAAGATGGGGAACCTGATGTCGATCGCCAGAAACAGATAGAAAAGGAACGGTACGACGCCCTGCAGGAAATCCTGAACGAAATCCTGCCCGAGGCCTTCGCCGTCACTCGCGAAGCCGGCCGCCGCGTCCTCAACATGCGCCACTTCGACGTGCAGCTGATCGGCGGCATGGTCCTGCACGAGGGCAAGATTTCTGAAATGAAGACCGGCGAAGGCAAAACGCTGGTCGCCACGCTGCCGGTTTATCTCAACGCGCTCAGCGGACGCGGCGTTCACGTCGTCACCGTCAACGACTATCTCGCCAAACGCGATTCGGAATGGATGGGCCAGCTCTACCGTTTCCTCGGGCTCAGCGTTGGCGTGATCGTCCACGATCTCGACGACCAGCAGCGCCGTGATGCCTACGCCGCCGACGTGACCTACGGCACCAATAACGAGTTCGGCTTCGACTACCTGCGCGACAACATGAAGTTCGACCTGCACGATTGCGTGCAGCGTCCGCACAACTTCGGGATTGTGGACGAAGTGGACTCGATTCTCATCGACGAAGCCCGCACACCGCTGATCATCTCCGGTGCCAGCGAAGAATCCACCGACAAGTACGCGCGGGTCGATCGCATTATTCCCAAGCTCGAACGAGGCGAAGAACTCACGCCGGCGGAAGCGCGCCGGATGGTCGAAACCGACAAGCTTCGTCCGGACAAGCGGGATCAGCTCATACAAAAGCTTGAAGAGATCGGTGACGATCCCCAGCGGCGAATTCTCACCGGCGACTACGCGGTTGACGAAAAGCACCGCAGCATTACCGTCACCGACGAAGGTTGGGAAAAGGTCGAGGGCCTGCTTGGAATCGGCAACATCGCCGATCCCGAGAACTGGTCGCTCAAGCACCACGTCGAAACCGCTATCAAGGCACACGCGATCTACCGCCGCGACGTGGATTACGTAATCAAGGACGGCGAAGTCATCATCGTGGACGAGTTCACCGGACGCATGATGCCGGGGCGCCGCTGGTCCGATGGCTTGCACCAGGCAGTCGAAGCCAAGGAAGGCGTCAAGATCGAGCGCGAGAACCAGACCCTCGCCACCATCACCTTTCAGAACTATTTCCGCATGTACAAGAAACTCGCCGGCATGACTGGCACGGCGGAAACCGAAGCCGCAGAATTCGGCAAGATCTATAACCTTGATGTTGTGGTTATTCCGACGAACCGCGCGCTGCTGCGGATCGAAAATCCTGATCTGGTTTACCGCACGGAAAAAGAAAAATACTTTGCTTCGGCAGATGAAATCCAGAAGCTCAACGAAGCGGGACAGCCAGTTCTGGTCGGCACAACTTCGATCGAGAAATCCGAGCGCCTTTCCGACCTTCTGAAGAAAAAAGGAATTAAGCACGTCGTTCTGAATGCCAAGTATCACGAGAAGGAAGCAGAAATCGTGGCCCAGGCCGGCCGCAAGGGCATGGTCACAATCGCCACCAACATGGCCGGCCGCGGCACCGACATTCTGCTCGGCGGCAACCCCGAATTCATGGCCAAGCAGGAATGCGTGAAGAAGGGAATTGCCCAGCCGCTGCGTGCCGCGCAGGGCAAACTTCAGGTTGATGTGGACGATTCTAAGAGCACCGTGTGGTACTACGCCGGGAGCGAATACGTTGTCCCGACAGAGCAATGGCACCAAACTTTCCAGCAATATAAATCGCAAACTGACAAAGAGCACGATGACGTGATCGCAACTGGCGGTCTCTTCATTCTCGGCACCGAGCGCCACGAAGCCCGGCGCATCGACAATCAGCTTCGCGGACGCGCAGGCCGGCAGGGCGATCCCGGTGCATCCCGCTTCTACCTGTCGCTCGAAGATGACTTAATGCGCATTTTCGCAAAGGAGTGGGTCTCAGCGCTGCTCCAGCGCCTCGGTATGGAAGAAGGCGTGCCGATTGAATCGAAGCTCATCAGCCGCCGCATCGAAAAGGCTCAGGAGGCCGTCGAGGCACAGCATTTCGAGTCGCGCAAGCACCTGCTCGAATATGACGACGTGATGAACAAGCAGCGCGAAGCGGTATATGGCCTCCGCCGCCAGTTGCTAGAAGGCGTAGATCAGAAAGACCTCATCCTGGAAGACTATGTCGCAGGAATCCTGGGCGACCTGCTCGATCAATTCGCTGCGGTCAAAGCGCACCCCGCCGATTGGGACATCAAAGGCCTCAAAGACGCGATCTTCACCCGCTTCGGCGTCGACATTCTGGCGGAAGGTGTTAAGCCCGCAACCTTGAACCGCCAGGAGCTCGGCGACGCGATTTTCAACAATCTGAAAGAGCGCTACGACGCAAAAGAAAAACTGATCGGCCCCGATGCCATGCGCTATCACGAGCGCATGATCATGTTGAGCGTGCTCGACCAGCAGTGGAAAGACCATCTGCTCAACATGGACCACCTCAAAGAGGGAATCGGTCTGCGCAGTTACGGTCAGAAAGATCCATTGGTCGAATACAAGCGCGAGTCCTTCGACATGTTCGAAGCCATGATGCAGCGCTTCCAGGAAGACACCACGCGTTATCTCTACCTCATGCAGATCATTCAGCGTGGTGATGCCGGTCCAGTTGGCTTTGCTGGTGGCGGACCAGAGGATCAAGACCAAGGCGGTCCTGCCGGTGTTCCAGTAATTCGTTCCGGCGGTGGGGCTGATGGAAACGGACGCCGTCCTCCGCGCAATGTTGCCACGTCAATCGACGATGTAGAAGAAGCCTTCCAGCGCCGTAAGCGCCGGGAACTCGATCAGGCCCGCATGGCAGGCGCCGGAGAGCGTGCGCCCGTGCAGCAAGTCGTTCGCGGCGCCGCCAAGGTCGGCCGCAACGATCCCTGTCCCTGCGGCTCGGGAAAAAAGTATAAGAAGTGCTGCGGAGCCAATGCCTAAGAGTGCCAGTGTGGCGCGGACACTCCTGTCCGCGTGTTTTCCCCCCTAAGTCCACCTTAGTTACAGCAACCCTGCTTTCTTCTTCAAACATCAGACTGCGCGAATCGGCCGAAAGTTCCGGGCCGGGCCGGCCCACAGGAGAAATTCTTTATGCAGTCTCGTGTTGTATTCGGATGTTTCGCAGTCTGCCTGCTCGCGACATTTCAGCTCCCGGCACAGAATGCTACGTGCACTAACTGGAAAACCTTCGTGCTCGATCCCGCAGATTTTGAGCAATCCCACCGAGGAATCTAACGGCGTAAATGATAACCACACAATCGTCGGCACGGCCTTCTACAATTTCAACAAACCCAATTTCAAAGGCTTCGTGCATTATTCAGACGGCAAAACCACATATTGGAAGCCGTCGGACGCCAAATACAGCTGGCTGAGTGATCGCAACATCGTCGGAAACACCGTCGGCGGATACGTGGATCCCTTGGGAATCTTGCACGCCGCCTACCTGCACGGCGGGACTACAAGTTTGATCGCCCATCCCAGCGCAACCCACCACAGCACGGCACTCGTGGGGATTAATAACCCGAACACTCTATTGGGTACCTACAGCGATGCCAAAGGACACCACATCTTTAAGCTCCGCAGTGACGGCTCGTTTCTTGCCGTTCCTAATTTCCCCGGCGCGGTTCAGACTCTGCCGACCGCCTTCAACGATAACGGCGTTGTTGTCGGAATCTACATGAACCCAGGCGATTGCTGCGGAGTCGACCACGGATTCATCTATCGCAACGGCGCCTTTGCCCCGCTGAACTACAGAAAGGTGGTGGCCGGCAACACAGAACTTACTGGCACCAGCAACAACAGCGTGATTGTCGGCGATCATTACGGAAATGCGTTCCTCTACAGGAACGGCGCGTTCAAAGACATCGTGGGCCCCCATAGCGAGCAAGTCACGGTGCGGAATATCTCTGCTGGTGGAATTATCACGGGGGACATAGCGATGGGAGGCAAGGGGCCTCACGGATTTACAGCAACCTGCCAATAACGGTTTTACCGCTTATTTTTGCAAGAATGGCGGATGCTTGGGTCCATTCCGATCTTCTAACTGCGCCGCTTACCGAGTCGGCCGCAGCATGAACGACTTCACCGCAATATTGTTCGGCTGCATACCTGCGGGAATCATCGTCAGCAGGCCATATTCGCCAGGCTCCAGTTTCCTTGGTTTGCGCTTTTGAATCACGGTGACGTCGCCAGATTCCGAGTCGACCACCAGCAGATAGTTTTGATTCGGCGAGAGCGCGATCGCGTCGGGTTTTGTGCCCACCGCCAACGAGGCGATCACCTTGCCGATATCAATGTCATAAACCGCAATTGCGTTCGAGCCAAAATTGCTGACGTACAGCCTCGAGTTGTCAGCCGAAACTACTCCTCGCGATGGGTGCGTCCCAATCAGATAGCTTCCGCTCACTTCATCAGTTGTGGTTTCGATAATCGAGATCGAATCCGAATCGAAGTTGCACACCATCAGTTCGCCGCCATCCGGTTTAAGGGCCAGGCTAGCCGGTGTCTTGCCCACATCCAGCAGCGCTATCAATTTGTCATTTTTTAGGTTAATCGAAGCGACTTGGGCAGAACCCGAGCAGGCGATAAATGCCTTACTGCTGTCAGGCAGCACTGCGATGTCCGTCGGTTCATGGCAGATTGAAATGGTGCTTCGGACTGCGAACGTTCGAGAGTCAATCAGGGAAACCGTATCGCTCGCACGATTGCTGACAACCACCATTCCGCCGTCGGGCGAGACCCGCGCCAGCCCCGGCGAGTCTCCAACCCGAACCGTGGCAATAACCCTCCGCTGATCGAGATCGATCACAGAAACATTGCCGGACACTGAATTGGCGACATAACCTCGCTTGCCATCTGGCGAAATGTCGATGAAGTACGGGGTCCCATGCACGCCGATGGTAGCGATCACAGCATTCCGCTCCGCATCAATGACGCTCACATTGTTGGAAGCGGTATTGACGACGTAGATTTCATTCTTCTTGCTGTTTGCCGCAATTCCGCTGGGGCCTGCGCCGACCTTAAGTATCTTTGCGAGTTCCAAAGTCCGCAGGTCGATCACCGAGACCGTGTTGCTCTTGCCATTGGTCACATACGCATATTCCCGGTAAGCCGGATCCAGGTTCGAGAGCTCCCGCTCATGGAAGTACCACCAGCCAAGGCCAGTGGCAACCGCTAGCGCAAGGATTGTGAGAAGGATTCTTCGCAAGGGACAATCGTCGAAAATAGAAGATTACCAGACGCGTTCGTGAGCCATGGTTCGTATCAGGGCACGACTTCAGGCGGGCCGAAAAGAGGGTGACGGGAAAAGAAACGGCATGGCTGAAAGCCATGCCTTGACGAACCCTGCCGAGAGGAACTACCGCAGCTCTTCCATTACCCGCTCAAGCACCTCAGGCCCCGGCCGCACCGCCGAAGGCGGCAGAGTAGCCAAAGGCTGGTCCGTAATGTTCAACATATCCAAAAACGTCGGCGATTGTGTATTCACATACAGCACGCCCGTTAGCAGCTCACCGTCTTTCTTGGCTTCATTCAGCCGAGTGATGGCGCGAATCTTGTCCGTAGGATCGTAATCCTCCTCAAGTTTCCGCAGCTGCAATCTCGAACCGTCATGCATCGTCACTTCCAGGGTTGTGCCGGGATCGTACTCGACGGCGATGTCCTCGAATGAGGGGATGAAGTTGATCTCCTGCAACGGCTCGTCGTGGTCTTTGGCGTACTTGTAGGACTTGGTTGAGCCTTCGTGATCGTTGAAAGTAACGCAAGGTGAGATCACATCGAGCAAGACAGTTCCTTTGTGAGCAATCGCGGCTTTCAGCATCGAGTGAAGTTGACGCTTGTCACCGGAGAATGATCGTCCCACGAAAGTTGCACCCAAAGAAATTGCCAGTTCGCAGGTATCGATCGGCGGAAGCTCGTTGGCAATGCCGGTTTTCAAAGTCGAGCCGAGATCGGCAGTAGCAGAGAACTGGCCTTTAGTCAGGCCATACACGCCGTTGTCTTCGATGATGTAAATGAGTGGCAGATTGCGGCGCATCAGGTGCACAAATTGACCTATGCCGATTGACGCCGTATCGCCGTCTCCGCTCACCCCTAAAGCCATAAGACCGCGATTTGCCAACACCGCCCCGGTGGCTACTGACGGCATGCGTCCATGCACAGAGTTGAAGCTATGAGCGCGCGCCATGAAATACGCGGGAGTCTTCGAAGAGCATCCAATGCCGCTGAGCTTCGCTAAGCGCTCCGGCTGAACACCCATCTCGAACATAGCATCAATGATTCGCTCGGAAATGGCATTGTGGCCGCAGCCGGCGCACAGCGTCGTCTTTGAGCCCCGATAATCGAGAACCGCCAGGCCCAGGCGGTTTGTTTTTGGTGCGCTTGGCGTCGTCGCCATTATTTCCCCTCCATCGCGGCTATTTCGTCGCTGACCGAGCGTGCGTCGATGGGCAGGCCGTCCAGCCGCGCGACGCTGCGCAGCCTGGGTACAAGCTCAACGTCAAGATCGAGCTTCAACAGCGAGAGCATTTGCGCATCCCGATTTTGCTCGACCACATACACCCGCTTGTGGCTTCGCACGAAATCAGCCACTTCGGTCGCAAACGGATACGCCCGAATTCGCAGGTAGTCGGTCGCCAGCTTATGCTCGTCACGAAGTTGATCGCGGGCCTCAGTCAGCGCCCAATGGGAGCTGCCAAAGGCGATGATCCCGATCTCGGCGTTTGGCGCCGTCTCGATAACCGGGGCGGGAACAAAAGAACGCGCATGCTCGAATTTGCGTCGCAGGCGTTCCATGTTGTTCTCGTAATCCTCCGGCTTTTCGCTGTAGAGTGCGTCGGCGTTGTGTCCACTGCCGCGTGTGAAGTAGGCAGCGGCGGGATGCTGCGTGCCCGGAAGCGTCCGATAACCGATTGCGTCGCCGTCCACATCTTTGTATCGGCTGAATCGGCCCAGCTTATCGAGATCTTCCTTTGCCAGTACTTTTCCTCGCTCAATCGAGGTCTGAGGATACGGGAACGGATCCGACATCCAGTTGTTCATACCGAGGTCCAAGTCAGACATGACAAACACGATGGTTTGAAATTTCTCCGCTACATTGAAGGCGTCGATCGCCATCTCAAAGCACTCGTGCGGTGAGGAAGGGAAGAGCATGATGTGCTTGGTATCGCCGTGCGACAGAAACGCGGTCGAAAGAATGTCGGCTTGCGATGTGCGCGTGGGCAAACCGGTGGAAGGCCCGACCCGTTGAATGTCCCACACCACCGCGGGAATTTCTGCGTAGTACGAAAGTCCAGCGAATTCGGACATCAGAGAGATACCCGGACCCGAGGTTGTAGTCATCGCCCGCGCGCCAGCCCAGCCTGCGCCCAGCACCATGCCAATTGCCGCAAGCTCATCTTCCGCTTGAATGACTGCGAATGTGGCCTTTCCGTCAGCTCCGATTCGGAATCGCTTCAGGTAGTCGATCATGCTTTCGGCCAGCGATGACGACGGCGTGATCGGGTACCAGCTCAGTACCGTGCATCCAGCAAAAACACAGCCCAGCGCAGACGCCGCGTTGCCATCGATGATGATCTTGCCGCGCGTCTTGTCCATCCGCTCGATGCGGAACGGGTCTTGCTTGGTGAGGCTCGCTGTCGCGTAATCAAATCCTGCCTGCGCGGCGGCGAAATTCAAATTCGCAGCCTTGACTTTCTTCGCAAACTGCTTGCGCAGCGCCTTCTCCACTTCGCCCATCTCTAGGTCGAGCAGCTTTGCCACCACGCCGACGTAAATCATGTTCTTGACCAGCTTGCGCAGCTTGGCTTCGGGGCAAACGGTAGCAACAAGTTTGTCGTAAGGGACGGAGTAGAAAATCAGATCGTCACGGAGCGTCCGTAAATTTAGCGGCTCGTCGTACAGAACTGAAGCGCCGGGAGCGAGGGCCATCACGTCGTCGCGCGCGGTCTCAGGATTCATCGCAACCAGAAAATCAATTTCCTTCTTGCGCGCGACGTAGCCGTCTTTATTGGCGCGAATCGTGTACCAGGTCGGCAGCCCTGCAATATTCGAAGGGAAAAGGTTCTTGCCGGAAACCGGTACTCCCATTTGAAAAATGCTGCGGAGAAGAACCGTATTCGAACTTTGCGAGCCGCTGCCGTTCACGGTCGCAACCTGGATGCTCATGTTGTTCACAACCGGAACTTGCGGCGGCCGCCCAGCGGCCTCGCTCAGCCCGACATCAGTTGTAGCCATTACCTAGCGAATCCTTCCTGCGCTTGCTTGGTGTGTTCCGGCCTGGAATACCCAACTCTGGGGTGCCCCAGGTCTCGCCGCTGTTGCGAGACCTGGGAACCGGCCTCGCAAGATCGTTTAAGCAAACGCAAAACCCCCCCGCCATTGCCTCTGACCGGGGAGAACTCAACCCATTGTCGACTGTCGCTCAGGGCAGGCCTGCTTGTCAGGCGGGAGTAGTTAAATTATACGGCAGCCGTGCGATGTAAGTAACGGCTACGAAGGTGCGTGGTTACCGATTAGGAACTAGGCGTTAGGTATGGTATCTCGAAGTGTTCAAAGTCCGCGGCGCTTCTGCGGTGGGTCTGGTTCGCGCGGGACATCGAAATCCTCGGGCATGCCGGCTAATAAATCAAACGCGCGAGCGAGGCTGGGTTTGGTCCGATCGCTAGTCCGCCGACTGGATTTCCTACCGTTTGAGACTGGGGCTACGGCCTTGCGTTTCGCTGGCTTAAGCGCTCTGACTTCCTACTGCTCCGTAAAAAACTGCGCCATCTTGCGGAACTTGTCGTACCGGCCCGCAAGCAGATCGGGTACCGGCTTGGCCCTGAGCTCAGCAAAATGAAGCTCCAGCGCCGCCGACAACAACTTCGCGGCGGCGTCATGGTCGGTGTGCGCCCCTCCCGGTGGCTCGGGAATAATCGCATCGATGCAGCCAAGTTCCTGGAGATCAGGTGCGGTAATGCGCAGCGCTTCAGCAGCCAGTTCTTTCTTCGAAGCGTCACGCCACATGATCGAAGCGCAGCCCTCGGGAGAGATGACGGAATAGATCGCGTTCTCCATCATCAGCACGCGATCTGAGACGGCGATCGCCAGAGCTCCGCCGCTGCCGCCTTCGCCCGTGATAGTCGTAATTATCGGCACTCGCAGGCGTGCCATCTCGCGGAGATTCAGGGCAATCGCTTCAGCCTGCCCGCGCTCCTCTGCCCCCAGTCCAGGATTCGCTCCGGTCACGTCAATGAAGGTGAAAACCGGTCGTGAGAATTTCTCGGCGATGTGCATCGCCCGCAGCGCTTTGCGATAGCCTTCCGGATTCGGCAATCCAAAATTTCGATACACCTTCTGCTTGGTATCGCGCCCTTTTTGAGTGCCGATAACTAGCACTTCCTCGCCGTTGAACCGCGCAATGCCACAAATCATCGCCGGATCATCTGCATAGCGGCGATCGCCGTGAATTTCGCTGAAGTCAGTAAAGATCTTTTCTACGTAATCGAGGAAGTACGGCCGCTGCGGATGACGCGCCAGTTCGGTCTTGATCCAGGCTTCCCGATGTGACATGTCGCGGCGCAGGGCCTCGACGCGCTGCTTCAGTTCCTCGATTTCAAGCCGCACTTCCGCGCTCTGGCCGTCCAGCGCCTCAAGCTTCCCGATCTGTTGCTCAATTCTTTCCAGTTCCTGCGGAGCGGTCATTTCTGTGTTGTGTCCGTTGCGTGCGGCTTTTCGAGTTTCGACCATCGAAAGCAGTAGCTGAGCGCCAGTGATCGCCACGCCAATATCGGCCGTTTTCATTGGATGTATTTTCGCCGTAGCGATCAAGGCTCCTGGATTGGGTGATCTGTTGATCGGGTCATAGGGCGAAGCTCAAGTTGTTTTGAGGTTCCCCGACCCGATCGTCCAATTTCAATTGATGACCCGCACCGCGCCGCGCCCGCAAAGCTCTTCCACGCGGCCTACGAAGGCGCGGTCTGGCAGCACATTATAGCCCTCCGCCTCCATAACCACCATGAAATCTCCTTCCCGCTCCACGTCAAATAACACCTTGGCCTCGCCTTGACGTTGAGAAAAAAGGAGATGCAGCTCATCCACGGTGCTTTCGGAAGCCTTCTCCAGCGGGACGCGAATCCGCAAGGATTTGGGCAGCGGTACCTTCACTTCTTCAAGGGAAATAACGTCATTGACCGTAAGCTTCGGATTCGCACCCTCTTCGATGCGTACCCCACCACGCACCAGAACCGGGACATCTGTCAAAGCTTTCAGCTTCTCTTGAAGTTTGCGGTATGCTTCCGGGAAAACCAGCATGTCCATCGACCCGGACAGATCCTCCAGAGTGGCTTGCGCATAAAAATCGCCCTTCTTCGATTTCAGCACCCGCAGATTCACAACGATCCCGGCTGTTGTTAGACTCTCGTCTTTCCCGGTTGAGGATTTCATTCCTGCCAGTTCTGTAATCGACAGGGCGCGCAAATCCTCGAGCTTGTCGCGATATTTCTCCAGCGGGTGTCCGGTAATGAAAAAGCCCAGAATTTCTTTTTCGTTACTCAGGCGCGTGTGCTCATCCCAATCAGGAATGTTCGGAAGGCGCTCCTCCTGGATATTGGTGTCTTCCTGCTGGAAGACGCCGAACAGTCCGTGCTGGCCGGATTCCGCATCCCTTTGCAGTTTTTCCGCATGTTCGACAGCTCGGTCCAACACCGCCATTAATTGCGCCCGTCGGCCAAGGGAGTCCATGGCTCCGCTCTTGATCAACGATTCCAGAACGCGTCTATTCAACAGCCGGAGGTCCACCTTCTCGCAGAATTCGTAGATCGATCTAAATTGGCCAAGATCTTTTCGTGCCGCAACAATCGACTCGATCGCATTGTGTCCAACGTTTTTCACCGCCGCCAAACCGAATCGAATCGCTGGTCCGTGAGGAGTGAAATTCGCATCGCTGACATTCATATCGGGTGGCTCGACCGCAATTCCCATCTCGCGGCACTCGTTGATGTACTTCACAACGTCGTCGGTGTTGCCGGTAACCGAAGTCAAGAGTGCCGCCATGAACTCGACCGGGTAGCGCGTTTTGAGATAAGCCGTGTGATAGGCGAGAAGCGCATATGCGGCCGAGTGCGCCTTAGGAAAACCGTATTCCGCAAATTTTTCGAGCAGTTCGAAAATCTTCTCGATCTTCTTTGCCGGATAGCCTCTCTCGACCGCGCCCTGAATGAACCGTTCCCGCTGCTTGGCCATCTCTTCGGGCTTCTTCTTGCCCATGGCACGCCGCAGCAGATCGGCCTCCCCCATGGAATAACCCGCCAGGCGGTTCGCGATCTGCATGACGTGTTCCTGATAGACAATTACGCCAAACGTGTCCTTAAGAATCTCCTCCAGTTCCGGCAACTCATACTCGATCTTCTTGCGCCCGTGCTTGCGGTCGATGAAGTAATCGATCATGCCGCCCTGAATCGGACCAGGCCGGTAGAGTGCGTTCAGAGCGGTGAGATCTTCAATCGTGGTGGGCTTGTAGCGCCGCAATACGTCGCGCATCCCATGAGATTCAAACTGGAACACGCCCGAAGTCAGCCCGGTGTGAAAGACCTTTTCATATGTCGTCTGGTCTTGTAGCGTGATCGTATTCAGATCAATCAGCTCGCCCCGCGTCTGCTGAATGAGTTTGACCGCATCATCAAGAATCGTCAGGGTCGTCAGCCCAAGGAAGTCCATCTTCAGCAGGCCCATCTTCTCGATGGCGACCATGTCGAAGGCCGTAACAATTTCGTCGTTCTTCGTTTTGAATAGCGGGACTAGTTCGTTGAGAGGACGCGGCGAAATCACCACGCCAGCGGCGTGCATTCCGGCGTTCCGAACCAGACCCTCAAGCTTTTTCGCAGTGTCGATCAGTTGCCGAATCTGGGTATCGCTTTCATACGCCTGCTGCAGCGCCGGCGATTCCTTTACTGCGGTTTCCAGCTTGATGTTGAGCGTCGTCGGCACCATCTTGGCAATGCGGTCCACATCGCCGTAGGGGATGTCCATGGCTCGGCCAACATCTTTGATCGCTGCCTTTGCTGCCATCGTGCCGAACGTGATGATCTGCGCGACGTTTTCGCGCCCGTACTTCCTCGTGACGTAGTCAATCACTTCGCCGCGGCGGTTCATGCAAAAATCCATGTCAATGTCGGGCATGGAAATGCGTTCAGGATTCAGAAAGCGTTCGAAGACCAGCTCATACTGCAGCGGATCGAGATCGGTGATTCCAAGCGAATAAGAAACCAGAGATCCCGCCGCCGATCCGCGGCCCGGCCCCACCGGAATATTGTGCTCACGGGCGTAACGAACAAAATCCCAGACAATAAGGAAATAGCCGGAAAACCTCATCTGCTGGATGATGGCGATCTCTCGCGCCAGCCTCTGTTCGTACTCGGCAATCCCATGCTTCAGGCCGGAGCCGAACAGCGTCTGCATGCTGTTTAACCGGCGAGCAAATCCTTCGCGCGTGACGTGCTCGAAATAACTGTCAAGCGTGAATCCGTCGGGCACGTCGAAATGCGGAAACGGATTGCTGACCTTCGCGAGATGCAGATTGCAGCGCTCGGCAATATCCAAAGTGCGCGTAAGCACGTCCGGAGCGTCCTTGAACACCTGGTACATCTCGTCGTGACTCTTGACGTAAAAGCCCGTGCCTTGGAACTTCATCCGGTTGGGATCTTGAATGCTCTTACCGGTCTGAATGCAGACCATCACGTCTTGAGCGTGCGCGTCGTCTTCGCACAAGTAGTGGCTGTCATTGGTAGCCACCAGCGGAATGCCAAGGTCCTTCTGCATCCGAAACAGGCCGGGGTGAATGCGGTGTTCCATCTCCAGTCCCTGGTCCTGAATTTCGAGAAAGAAGTTCTGCTTACCGAAAATGTCGGAATACATTGCCGCTGAATTCCGCGCGGCTTCGTACTTGTCATCAGTCAGAAATTCAGCCACTTCACCCTTCAGGCATCCTGAGAGCGCGATCAAGCCTTTCGAGTGCTCCGCCAGAAATTTCTTGCTCACCCTCGGCTTGTAATAGAAGCCGTGCAGGGAAGCTTCCGACGTGATCTTCACCAGGTTGCGATAGCCTTCTTCGTTCTCGGCCAGCACCAGCAGATGGTTGTAGGTATCGCCATCGGGCGGCGTGCGCTCGATGCGATGATCGTCTTTTTTGCAGATATAGAGTTCGCAGCCGACGATCGGCTTGATACCCGCAGCCTTGGCCGAGTTCACGAAGTGCACGGCGCCGAAGATATTGCCGTGGTCGGTCATGGCGACGGCAGGCATGCCGAGATCTTTGACGTGCTTGCAGAGCTTGTCTACGTCACAAGCGCCGTCGAGCATGGAGTAATCGGTGTGAAGATGTAAGTGGACGAACTGAGACATTCGGTTGAATTAATTTTACTGTGAGCGGCTTCCTGACGGAAGGGAAAACCGGAACATTCGGAGAACGCAACTTTTTTCAGCGTCCAGCCGCTGCTGTCTTGGCCGTGGCCTGCCGGCCTAAAGATCCCGCATCTACGGTCTCGCCGGATCGCGAAATAGTCTGGAAGTAGAGCTCGTCATTCGCGATTTCCATCAGCATGAAAGTGCGGTCCCGGTCGAATTCTTTCTCAGTCAGTTTCGTATGGTGAAAGTCATTGCTCTGCAGTTTTCCCGAGCTTCCCAGAACAAAGTAGTAAATTCCGTCCTCAGGTTTGATTCGCTGGTAGGCGTGCTCATGGCCGGCGAAGACCGCATTCACCCCATAGGACATCAGCAAAGGTCGGAGTTGATTTCGCAGGTCCAAGTCGGGCCCGTGCATCTTGCCATCGTTGTAGAGCGGATGATGGAAATAGCAAATTTTCCATCGCGCGTTGGAGGACTTCAGCGTCTGGTCCACCCAGGCAAGCTGCTTCGGATCCATATACGTGCTGTCCAGCGCAAGAAACTGCACGTCCTGCTTCTTGAACGTGTAATAGCGCTCGCCACCCATGTTGAATCCTTTATACAGCCGCTCGATCTCGGGATCATCATGGTTTCCAAGGGAGGCATAAAACTTCACGCCCGCATCGAGCAACGGCTTATAAGGGATCTCAAATTTCTGCGCGAAGTCTTTCGGCTGGTGCCCGCCGTAGATGTTGTCACCCAGCATGATGACAAAATCGAATCCCACCGCATGCCGGTAAGCTTCCATTTCCTTCGCCACATCGTATTGCTTTTGATCTCCCGTGCCGCTGTCGCCTATGACAGCGAAACGCACGGAATTTTTCTGCAGCGGCAGCTTGGGTGACAGCTGCTGTGCGCTCGCATAGACGGACGCAAAGGCCGCAAGGAGCAGCAGGAGTAAGCCATTGGACGAGCGGTGCATCATTGTCTTCTTATGTCGGCAGAGCATTCGGAACGTAGTCCACAACAATGTTCGCGTCCACATCGCGCAGCACCAGTTCCCGCCCCACAAAACGATACTCTAATCCCTTCGGCAACTCGGGCAGCTTCGAGAGCAGGCTCGGCGGTGTGGACTGCAGTGGAACTTTCTCTGGATAACTCACATTTACCTGCAAGGTAATTTGTACCGGCTCGGCGTGCAGCAGGCTGGCGCGAATCTTTTCTCCACCCGCTCCGCTGAGGGCTGACGCAATCTGCTGCCGCAAGAACTCGGCGATTTCAGGCGTGAAAATCGCGCCCTGGTTTACCCCAGCACGGGCTACGCGAATTTTATCCGCTAGCTTCTTCTGTGCTTTGGTGAGGTTCGCAGGCGTATCGGTTGGCCTGGGCGCGTTTCCAGCAACATTCTTGCGGAAATCGAGATACTGCTTTGCCCGCTTCTGCAGATCGCCGGCCAGAGTCGTGTTCTCAGTCGTTGTCGCCTGCGTGACGCCGCGCTCCGCAGCCATCCAAAGGCCGGCAATAGCAAAAAGAAAAGTACATACCAGTAACGAACTAACCCGCATCGGCCACCGCCTTTACCGCCTGTTTTGCCGCATCCATCGCGGTGTTCTCGACCACGTCTTGCACGATTTCCTCGACCGTCTTGTGCACCTTGCGAGCATCCAGGTCAACGTCAGCTTCTTTGCTGATCGCCTTGGCCATTTTTTTCGCGACCGGAGCTATTTTGATCTTCTTCGCGATCGATTTTGCCACCTTCTTCACAACCTCGCGCGGCCTCAGTTCCCGATTGCGCTTCTCCTCTTTTACGTCCTGCTTCTTTGCAACGTCCTTCGAAGCCGAGGCCGCCCAATCCTCTTCGAATGTGCGCGCCAGGTCCTTGACCGCCCGGCCGTCGCGAAAAACCACGCCAATCTCCCGCCTTGCGTCCAGTTCGAGTTGCCGTAAACTCTGGCTTCCGATGAATGCTTCGTGCCTGTCGCGAACAATGGTTCGTGTATGCAGCCGCATCCTCTTCAATTCGCAAGCCGCGACGTTTTTCGTTGGCACGCAACCGAGGATTCGAATGCTTACTCCTGCCTGCTTACGTTCGGTCAGAAGGCGCAAAACCGCGCGGTCGCTAACCTTGGGGTCCCAGATGAGCAACTCTTTCTTTGCCCCCTTAATGAATCGCGTAAGCTCCTTTCGTGCGTTGACTGGGCTGACCAGGAAACGGCTGCTGCCCGCTGTGTATACCTGCCTCTTGGTGTCGGCCTCAAAAAGTTTCGATCCTTCGGCCACCAATGCGGGATTCCGCGTAATCACCGCAAAGCTTCGGCTGTGGTCGATATCCAGATAAGTGAAATTGAACGCCATGACGTAGAGCTCTTTGCCATCAACGATCATCATCTTGCCGTGATAACGCACCAGGTCGCCGGCCGTTCTTGCCACCGTGATGCCGTCGGCCAACAGGCGCTTCTCCAGTTTCCGCAAGTTTGCTTCTCCGCCGCGGTTGGTAAACGCGATCAGCGCGTGCACAAAGACTCCTCGCTCGACCGCGTCGGCCAGGGCTCGTTCGACCTCTGGACGATCGAAGCGAAAGATCATGATCTCGACACTCTTTTTAGCCTTACGTATCCCCTTCAAAACCCGATCAATGCCATCGCCAGGCTGTATGAGTAGCTTCATTAGGTGGGGTGGCCTCCGGCGGCTTAGATGCCACTCTGCATTCCGGCGCTCCTGAGAAGCTGTTCAGGAACACTGTATGTAACAGCGCTGGTACAACCTTGATCACAATACCCGCACCTTTGAGTGTGCTTTCGACAACCTGGAGGCACCATTCGAATGAGATTCTTGCGCTTGCCTGCGGTGATCCTGCTCGCACTCTGCTCCACTCAGCTTTCCCTTGCCCGCGACGAAAAGCCTGCCGGCCAGCAACCGGTCTTGTGGGTGGACCCCGGCGACATTGGTTCCCGTAACCTGCTGTGGGGTGCTGGGGGCGAAGACCATCGTCCGGCCCTTCCAGTTGAATTTCTTTCCGAGGCTAAGGAAGGCACCAGCCCCAAGTTCGAAGTCCGCGACCGCGATGGTAAGAAATGGACCGCCAAGATGGGCTTGGAGGCAAGACCCGAAACCGTTGCGTCGCGTCTTCTCTGGGCCGTCGGTTTTTCGGCGAACTACAATTACTTTCTCCCCGAACTCGAAGTCACGAATATGCCCGCAAAGCTCCATCGCGGGCGAAAACAGGCTGGCCATGACGGCCATGTCCCCCATGTTCGAATGCAAACCCACCCGGCTCACATGAAGCGTGTAGGAGACTGGAATTGGCGCCATAATCCGTTTTACGGCACACGCGAGTTCAACGGTCTGCGCGTGATGATGGGACTTCTCGGAAACTGGGACCTGAAAGATGAGAACAACGCCATCCTGGAAAACGAGGAAACAGGAGCTAGAGTTTATGAAGTCAGCGACGTGGGCGCGACCATGGGCACGCCCGGCAAGAGCTATACCGACAAATCCAGCAAGGGGAACTTGAGTGCATACCGCCATGCTCGGCTCATCGCCCACGTTCACAGCGACCACATTGATCTGAATTTCCCCAAGCGCCCGCCGTTGGCCGAACTGTTTCCGGAGTTCGAGTGGGCGGTATTTTTTCATCAGTTGAGCTTGCGCTGGGTGGGCAAGCATATTCCACGCCAGGACGCAAAATGGATCGGGTCGCTTCTCGCGCAACTGACACCGCAGCAGATCAACGACGCTTTTCGCGCAGCAGGCTACTCGCCTGAGCAAATTGAGGCCTACAGCCGGGCCGTGCAGTCGAGGATCGAAGAGTTGAAGCGCTTATGAAGCTGGCGTCAGTTCCGTATCGTCTTTGAACTGCAGGTTATGGAGTTCGGCGTAAACACCTTCTAGCTGCATCAGCTCTTCATGTTTGCCGCGCTCCACGACCTCGCCGTCCTTAATCACGAAGATGATGTCCGCCTTCTGGATGGTCGAGAGCCGATGCGCAATCACTACCACCGTCTTGTTTGACATCAGGCGGTCGAGCGCTTCAAACACGAGCTTTTCCGACGCCGAATCGAGACCTGAAGTAGGTTCATCCAGGATAAGAATCGGTGTGTTTCGGATGACTGCGCGCGCAATCGCGAGTCGCTGCCTCTGCCCGCCCGAAAGCGTCATACCGCGTTCGCCCAGCATAGTGTCCAGCCCGTTGGGAAGTTTTTCAATGAACTCCATGGCATTCGCCAGTTCGGCTGCCCGTATGATCTCTTTGCGGCTGGCATTGGGCCGCCCGTAAGCGACGTTCTGCCACAAAGGCGCATGAAAGAGCAGCGTCTCCTGCAATACGAAGCTCATCTGGTTGCGAAGGGATTTCTGTTTCAGGTTCCGGATATCGATCCCATCGATCTTGATCACGCCTTCTGTGGGATCGTAAAACCGCGGAATCAAGCTGATGATGCTGGTTTTGCCTGCTCCCGTAGGCCCTACGAACGCCGAAACCTGCCCCGCCTTGATCTCCAGGCTCACGTTCTTCAGCACCGGGGCATCCTCGTTATACGAGAAAGTCACATTCTCGAACTCGATATCGCCTTTCAATCGCGGTGCCACGCGCGCACGCGTCGAATCTTTGACCTCGACGTGGGTTTGCAGAATCTCCTGAATGCGCTCGTAGCCGACGGCAGCTTTCGAGTACGTGTCGGTCATCTTCGAAATTTCCTGCATGGGCTTGTACATCTTGCCCAGATACAGAATGAAAACGACCAAAGCTCCAGCTGAGAGCGCTCCCTCGATCGCCAGCTTCGCGCCGAACCAGAGAACCAAGCCAGTCCCAACCGCCACCACGATTCCCACTAATGGCGTCAATTTAGCCTTCAGGCTGCGCGCCCGCAGCGAGATATCGACCGCCTCCAGGCTTTCTTTTTCCAGGCGCTCAACTTCGTAGTCTTCCCGGGCGAAGGCCTTCACCACGCGAATCGATGAAAGCACCTCCTCCACCACGGACGTTATCTCGCCCTCTTTTTTACGGACCTCTCTGGACGCTGCTTTGATCTTTCGCGTGTAGGTGTACACCATCACAAAGAGCACCGGGACTACGGAAAGAGCGATCAAAGTGAACTTCCAGTTGATGTAGAACATCACCACGACCATGCCCAGCAGCGTCATCACGTTGATCAGTACGCCCAGCAGACCGTTCATGATGAAGCTTTGAATGGCCTCAATGTCATCGGTCACACGGCTGATCAGGTCTCCGGTGCGTTTCTGGTCGTGGAATGCAAGCGAGAGCCGCTGGATGTGTGAATAGATGGTCAGCCGCAGGTCGTAGCTTACCCACTGGCTGACGCTCGTGGTCAGATATTTTTCGCCGTACGTACAAATGGCATCCAGGATGGCAATCGCCAGCACCGTGAGGCAGGCGAACTCGAGGATTGCCATCTTGTCTGTACCCACCAGCCGATGAACAATTGCCATGGCCCAGCCATGCGTGCCCTTCGCCCGCAGCACGTCATCGAGCACGATCTTCAATGGCCAGGGCTGGAGCAGGTTCGCGACACTCTCGCCTGCAATGGCGATGAAACCCAGAGTCAGCTTTCCCCAGTGCGGCTGCAAAAGCGAGCGAATACTGAGTCGCTTGTTGTAGTTTTTGGGGTGAGGCACGGCTTCGCTTTTGGATGCGGTAGTCAAGGTGTTCAGCTTCGATGGACAGATCTACTCAGGAGTTGCCAGGGGAGTGTGTGGCACCGGCTCGGCTGTGAAGGGCCAGGCAAAGAATGTGGATTGAGGGTTTAGAACAGCACAGGCGGGCCGCCTGTGCCACACGAGCTCAAATGCAAAAGAGGGCGGCAGAATCGCCGCCCTCGTGTCTAAAGGCCAAGAGCCAACAGCCAATAGCCGGGTTACTTCGCGTACACGAAATGCCCGCGCCGGTTCTGCTGCCAGCACGATTCATTCGACTCGGTGCAGAACGGCTTTTCCTTCCCGTAGCTGATGGTCTTAATCCGGTCGGCGCTGATTCCCGCGCTGACCAATGCGTTCTTCACCGCGCTGGCACGATTGTCGCCGAGCGCCAGGTTGTATTCGGTTGAGCCGCGCTCGTCACAGTGGCCCTCAATGGTGAAGCTGACGTTCGAGTGCTGCTGCAGGAATGCGACGTCGGCCTGAAGGGAAGCTTGCTCCGTGCCCCGAATATCCGACTTGTCGTACTCGAAGTAGATGTCCTTCACGCTTTGCGCGAACGCCTGTTCGTCGGTGAGGGTCTGCGTCGGCGGCGGTGGTGGAGGCGGCGGAGCATTCACCGTGACGCGTGCCGTCGCGGTCTGGTTTCCACCCGCTCCTTTCGCGGTCAGCGTGTAGGTCGTGGACTCGGTCGGGCTGACCTGCTTGCTGCCGTTGGCATCGACCGCACCTACGCTGTCGATAGCAACATCGGTGGCATTTGACGTTTGCCACGTCAAGGTCGTGGATTGACCTTTGTCAATCGTCTCCGGACTCGCGGTTATCGAGGCGGTTGGCGCGGCCGGTGGCGGTGGCGGTGGTGGCGGTGGTGGCGGCTGCTTCTTGTGGCAAGCGCCGAGGAACAGAATCGCGCCCAGCGCGAATACGAGAGCGACCCATCTGGATGATCGTTGCTTCATTTTTTCTCCCTGTGAAAGCTGCTAGCTACTAGCTACTAGCTTCGAGCCAACAAAATCAAGCCAAAATTACTGAAAGCCCGTAGCTAGTCGAATCCCGGCCCCTGGTCGTCCTGCGACCTTCGCGATCTTTGCGATTAAAAAGCTTTCTAGTTCCAGCTCCAGTCCGGCTCCGAATTACTTCCCGAGTTCGTCAGCTGCTTCTGATTGCTGCCGTCGGCCAGCATCGTCCAGACCTGCAGCGATCCCGATCGGTTCGACTGAAACACGATGTGCCTGCCGTCCGGCGACCACGACGGAAAGTCGTTGCGCCCGCCATCATGCGTCAACTGCACCCACTGCTTGCTGGCAACGTCCATGATGTAGATATCCTGCGCCCCTGGAGCACCAGGGCCGTAGTGCCGAATCCAGGAAAACACCAGGAACTGACCGTTGGGCGACCATGACGGCGAGACGCCGTAGCCTTCAGTGGTCAGTCCTTGCACGTTGGTTCCATCCGCGCCCATGGTGTAAATCTGCGGAAGCCCGCTTCTGCCGCTTACCCAGGCGATCTCGCCACCAGTCTTGCGATTCCACACTGGAGAAACATCTGGCCCGCGAGAGTTGGTCACCCGGTGCAAATTCGCGCCCGATTGATCGACAACATAAATCTCCGGATCACCCGCCCTGGAAGACGAAAACGCCAGCTTCGTGCCGTCAGGCGACCATGCCGGCGAGAGATTCGTGCCACCGTATCGTGGAAACGAAATCAACCGGTTCAGGTCGAGCGAAAACATGCGGATTTCCCAAGCCGAGCCGTTAAACGAACTGAATGCCAGCCGGGAGCCGTCGGGCGAAATATGCGGAGAAAGGGAAATGGTGCCAAGCGTCGTAATCGGATGCTGGTCTCCGCCGTCGTAGTCCATGCCCCAGATTTCCTTGTGACCACCGCGCGAGCTGACGTAATAGATTGAAGTCTCAGCGATTCCGTTAATGCCGCCGCCGAGACGAAAGATGATTTCGTCCGCAAATTTGTGGGCGATCAGTCGCACGACCTTGCTGACCGCCACATCCGTGTACTGTTTGGCAAGCACCTGCGGCGTGGTCGGATTCTTCACGTCGTAAAGCCAGCCCTGCACCGTCACGTTGTTGCCGCTCGAGCCAAGATTGCCGAATACCAGCATGGCGGCATTGGGCGGCGCGCCGCTCCAGGCATCGAACTTCACGTCCGACGGTTGGCCGACCTCTCCGAGCGGATAGAAACTCTTCGAGACCATCTCGAAGATGCCGGCATTGCTCAAGTCATTCGAAAGCGTGTCGTTGAAGATTTTGAGCAGCTCAGGATTGCGAGCATCCTGATTAGACGCTTTGAATTCCGGCACTGCGATACGGATCTTTTCGACGCCCAGGCCAGTACCGGTCTTTACCCAGTCCTGAGCTGAGAGCAAAGAGGCCAGAGAAAGTGGAATGATGCAGGCTTTAATGATTGCTTTAAGATTCATAGACTCGTACTCTGTTTTCTCTGTGATCTCCGCGGAGCACTCGCAAAGCTGGCAGAGAAAACCAAATCATTTCTTGCTGTAGTCGAACCAAAACTCAACAGACACCTTGCTCCCAGAGTAATCCGCCGGCAGCGGCCCGAAACTGTCGACCCGCTGTACCGCACGCAGCGCCGACGTATCCAGCGACGGCACGCTGCTGGACTGCTCGACCTGCACGTGCGACGGGCGGCCGCTCCGATCGATATCGAAGCTCACGTATACGCGGTTCGCCGCCTGAATCCGCGGATCAACCTCATACTTCAGCCAGTTCTCCGAAACCCGCTGGTTGATCCCTCGCACATAAAAAGCGTAGCGCGAGCCAAAATCCCCGCCACTGCCGGTAAATCCAAACCCACCCTTTGCGGCGCCGCTATTAAACATGGCGTAAGGCCCGCTGACCGGCCCGCCCTCACCGAACGGAACCACGTTATTCGCCTCTTCAACCGGCTGCGGCGCAGGCTTGCGCTGCGTGGCTGTCGGCTGCGGTACTGGCTTCTTCTTCGTATTCTTTTCCGGAATCGCAATCGCATCTTTCTCTTCCACCACCGGCTTCGGCTGCGACTTCGAAACGCCTTTCGACTCCGTTGCCAGCACGTTCTGGGTTTGGGTCGTGTTTGCCGGCAGCGGCACGTTGCTGACCAGAGTTACTCCCATGGCAGCGCCGCCTCCGCCTGCCCCCCAGTTGGAGCCGCTTCTTCCATGCGCGATCCAGGCTGAAATCAGAATTGCCACCGTTACCGCGACATGAAAAATCGCCGATCGCCGAAGCGCCGGTCCCCAGCGCTCGTGTTCAAAGAAAATCTCAGTGTGAAGCATGCGTATCCAGCGGCTGCGTCACAATGCTGACATTCGATATCCCCGACGACTTCACCGCATCCATGACGGTTGCGAAGGCTCCGAACGGTACATCTTCATCCGCCCGCAGAAAAATCGACTGGTGCTGCGGGTCGCGAATCTTCTGGCGCAGTTTGCTCCCGATCTCGTTGATGTTGATGGGATCGTTTCCCAGAAATACTTCCTGCTTCTTATTGATACTGATCACCATGCGTTCTTCGGTGATCTCTTTCACACTGCGGGTCTTCGGAACCGCCACTTCGATTCCTGACTGCAGCACCGGCGCCGTCACCATGAAGATGATAAGAAGGACGAGCACTACATCGACCAGCGGAGTGATGTTGATATCGGCGAGTGCGATCTGGGTGCGGCCGTTGGAAGCAGTGAAGGCCATCTACCGGCGCACCTCTTCCGGCATTCGCGCCGCAGCCGGCTGGCGCTCGACCGCATTCGCCATCTCCAGCGAGAAGTCATCGCATCGCGCGGCAAAATCGCGAATAGATCCCCCGATCAGGTTGTAGGCAATGACAGCCGGAATGGCGGCGGCTAATCCGGCGGCGGTAGTAATGAGCGCTTCAGAAATACCCGGCGCAACTGCGCGCAACGTAGCCGCCCCACTGGTGCCAAGTCCGTGAAATGCGTCGATAATCCCCCAGACCGTTCCGAACAATCCTACAAATGGAGTGACTGCCCCCGTGATCGCCAGCCATGGCAAGTTGCGTTCAAATCGCGTCATCTCTTCCGACGACGCAATCTGCATCGCCCGCTGCACCGCCAGCGGATTTCTCAGGCCACCCGATGCGCCCACCTGCCTCTCATACTCGCGAAATCCTGACTGGAAAACCCCGACAATAGGGCTAGGCCGGAACTGATCTGAAACGGACGCAATGTCCTGCAACCGCTGGGCCCGGCGAAACGCCCGCAGAAAACGCCCGCTCTGCGTGCGTGCCCGCTTAAGCACGCTCCACTTGGAAAGAATGATTGCCCAGGACACCAGGCTGAAGGCCAGTAATGCCAGCAAAACCGCTTGCGCTATCAAGCCTGTTTCGCGGACCAGATCAACGATTTCGCCGCCGATGAAAAGAGCAGGAAAGGTACTTGAATCCATTGTGATTAGGGAAGCGCCAGGAGTTGATTATAGAGCAATCCCTTAGAGCTTCTCGCCCACGTATTCAATCCGTAACTGTGGAAAGTGCATGCCCCCGGTTTCGTGGTTCGCCGCATCTTAGCTTCGGTTCAGCAAGCCGGACCGATAAATCCGACCTCTGAGGAGAAACCATGGAGCACTACGGTTTGTTGCACGAATTCCAGTTCACCGACCTCGCCGCCGGCGAAGATATCCGCGGCGCAAGCATTTATGGCCGGAACGACGAAAAGCTTGGCAAGATCGACGACGTCATCTTTGAGCACGCAAGCGGAAATATCAAATATGTAGTAGTCGATGCTGGCGGATGGTTTTCCAGCAGGAAGTTCCTGGTTCCCGCTTACCGTTTACATACATCCGCGGAACACGATGATGCTTTCACCGTAAACCTTGATAAGCAGCAAATCGAAGGCCTTCCGCGATACACCGAGACTGACCTTGCCGCTCAGGACCATTGGCAAAATTACGAGAAGCGCTACTCTGACGCTTGGCACGCCGGTCCCGTTCTACATCGCGATGGAACAGACCGTATGATCACTCCCACTCCTGAAGAAATGCCGGCTGAGCCAGGCTCCATTGGCAGCCAAATCTCCGTCGAGGAAAATGCGCGCCTGAGCTCTCGCATTACTCCTCCCCTGGCGAATGATATGACCATTCAACATAACGCAACTGGATTGGGCGACCGCTGGACTGACTTTGAGGAACGCCTGCGCCATCATCGCCATCAGATCACCAAATCATGCGACAGTTGTACGGTCGAGCCGGTTTCGGATCGGCCGGGCGAGAACGCAGCATAGATTCGACAATGCTCTTGCAGGGACGGGTGTCGCACTCGTCCTTGCTGTTTCCACCCTCATTCAGGGCGATTGCTCGGTTTTGCGGCTGAGATACACAAACCTCAACAGCCGCTTCTCCGAGCTGAGCTGATGGACGCACCACAGGAATCGCTGTTGGCCTTGATAATTGAATTCGCCTTCAGCTGCAGCCAGCTCGGTTTTGTACTTTTCCCTTGAATCGTGGCGGCGTTTCGCGATTTCCGCCGCGGCGACGCTGCTCTCCGTTACGCTTAAAATTTCAAATCCCGCGTCGCGCAGCAATCGCTCGTTTTCTCCGGGCGGACTGAACTCGTAATACCCGATCGAGCTTCGCGCGGCAATTTCCTGATCGGAGACAATGCCGCCGATTACGAGTGCGTCGCTGAACAGGAACCGGGCCATCGGTTTTAAGACCCTGCCTATCTCGGCGAAAATTGCCGATCGTCCGCGAATGTGGCAAAGCACGTCATTTGCGAAGATCGCGTCAAAACTGTTGTCGCTGAAAGGCAGGCCCTTCGAGACATCGCACTTCTGAAATTTGGCGTGATTCAGCCCGGCTTCTTGCGCCAAACGCCTGGCATTGTCGATTCCGTGGGTGTTGATGTCGAGCCCGGCAATCTCGCAGCCGGTCTGCTCGGCGAGATGCAACGCATACCGGCCGGATCCGCAGCCGATCTCGAGCACTCGGGAATCCGCGGTCATCTCGAGCAGCTTCGGGATCTCGCGCGACTCCTCAGTTGTCACCCAACTGGTCTGTCCAAAATCCTCTCCGTAGGTTTCAAGACGCACCTTGCGATACACATCGAGCTCGTACTTGCCGTAAGAACTGTTGTAGAGATCGACTTTTTCCGCCATGATCACATCCCTGAGCTGATATGCCGGAAAGTGTACGCCGTGGCCAATTCGTCTGCCGCAGTCTGATTTTCCTGCATTCTTGATACACTAGTCTGCCCGTTTTTATGTCCGCTCAAACTATCATCGGCCCTATATCAGGTCTTGGCTCCGGGGTCTTTCCCAGTCTGATCTTCGTCCAGGGAACTGAGCAGCGCACGCTCTACCTAGACCATAGTCCCTTCAGCGTTGGGCGCAAGATGGAAAAGGACCTGGTCATTGCCGATCCGCGCGTGTCGCGCGATCACGCAGTAATTGTCTCCGAAGACGGCAAGTTTTTCGTTCAGGACCAGGGAAGCAAGCACGGCACTTTCGTCAACGGTGAGCGGGTTCAGAAGAAGCAGCTGGAGCGCAACGACCGGTTGGAATTCGGCGCTCGCGACACTATCTACGCGGTGTTCCATCCGCAACACGTCACCACCAACACCGCCCGCGATTTCCTGAGCCAGATTTCCGGCATACAGATTTCTAACGAGAAGACCGATCTTGAGAAGCTCACCATCTTCCTCGATGCCGCGCGCAAGCTCAATACCACAGGAGTGCTTGACGAAATTCTGCTTACTTTACTCGATGTGACACTAAAGCTCACCAGTTCCGAGCGCGGCTACGTCTTTCTCAAAGGGCCCGATGGTAAATTGCGCCTGGCCGCGGGACGAAACTCCAAAGGCGAGCTGCTGCTCGACGACACCACCATCTCGCACTCGATCCTTGAAGACGCGCTGCGCGCGAACTCAGAATTCCTCCTGACTGATACCAGCCAGTCGCTCGATTTGACCGGGCGTCAGAGTATTGTTGCCTACGACCTGCGGACCGTCATTTGCATTCCCCTTCGCAAAACCCAGGTGCAAACTCGCGTGCAGGAAGGAAACGCGCCGAGTTCCATGGGCGACGCCATGGGCGCTCTCTACGTAGATTCTCGATTTGCGTCTCGTGACATTTCCAAAGTGAGCGGCGACATTCTGCATGTGGTCGCAACCGAAGCTGCATCCCTGATTGAGAACGCGCGTTTGGTGCAGGCCGAGGAAGAATCCCGCCGCTATCAGCAGGAACTCTCGATCGCGGCTTCCATTCAGCAGCGGCTCATGGCCGTTACCATCCCCGAGGTCGCGTATGCCCGGCTGAACGGCAAGAATCTTTCCTGTAAGGAAATCGGTGGCGACTTTTTCGATGCCGTCAATACCGACGATGGTCTCGCCGTCGTGCTGGCGGACGTCGCCGGCAAAGGAGTATCAGCTGCGATCCTGGCCTCAACCTTGCAGGGGATGATCTATTCGCAACTGGTGGCACGGACTCCGCTGGTTGAGATCGTTGCTTCCGCCAACCGATACCTGACCAGCAAACGCATCGGGGAAAAATACGCGACCGTCATCATCGCCCTGCTGCGCCGTGATGGCGAACTCGAATACGTGAACTGCGGCCATGTTCCTCCGCTGCTTGTATGTGGCGGCGAAGTTATTCGTCCATCGCACGGTTGTTTGCCCGTAGGCCTGCTCGCCGATGCAACCTATGAGAGTGATCGCTACAGCCTGCACGCCGGCGATCGCCTGGTCCTGGTTACTGACGGCGTGACCGAGGCGGAAAACGCGGAAGGCGAATTCTTCGACAACGAGCGGCTGGAGATCGCGGCTCAAGGGGGCACCATGGACCACATTTTCGCCGCCGTCTCCAAGTTTTGCGGCGCCGTGCCGCTGAGCGATGACTGCACCGTGGTGGAGATGGTTTATTCCGGAGAGTAAGTGTGGCACAGGCGGCCCGCCTGTGCTCGGGAGGCTCCAATTCGCTTTTTCATTCTAACGTTATTCATTTTTCCTCTCCTCACCGCTACGGCTCAAATCGACTCCCGCCCCGACACCATTGCCCGCATCGTCGGCTATTCGATGACCCGCGGAGGCGCCTCCGAATTCCTTGAAACCATCACTGACAGAATCGGCCCCCGCATTACCGGCAGCAAAGAATCCCGCGCCACCGCCGACCTCATCCTGAAAGCTCTTAAAGACGCCGGCTTCAGCAATCCGCACTTCGAGGAATATCAATTTGCGCCCGGATGGCAGAAGGGAACCACGACAGGAGAAATTCTCAGCCCTATCCGTCGCTCACTCCTGGTCGGAACTTACGGCTGGGTGCCGGGCACACAGGGGCCAATCGAAGTGCCCGTAGTCGATCTCGGCTCGATCGAAAGCGGACATCCTGAAATTCCACCACAGGTACGCGGCGCAGCGGTCCTGGTCGACCTGAAGAGCAACGCGCTCGGGACTACTTACGTAGCGGCCCGCTACCACGTTTCGCAGGCGCTTGCCAAAGCGGGCGCGGCCGCGATGATGATCATTTCCGATAAGCCTGATCGCATGCTTTACACCTCGGCGTTTTTGTTTTATCCGCGTGGAGCGCTGCCGGTACTTTCAATTCCAAATGAGGACGGAACGCTGCTACGGCGCCTGGCGGCAAAGGGCGAAGTAAAGATTCGGCTCGACGTGCCGAATTCATTCGACGACCGGCCGCAAACCGAGCGCAACGTTATCGCTGACATTGAAGGCGCAGATCCGAGCAAGATGGTTTTGCTGACCGCGCACTTCGATTCCTGGGACGCCGCCCAGGGCGCGAACGACAACGCCGTCGGTGTGGCTGTGGTACTTGAGGCAGGCCGCATTCTAAAGTCACTCGGAATCAAACCTCGCCACACCATCCGCCTGGTTTTTTTCTCGGGCGAAGAGCAGGACGATCTTGGATCGAATGCGTACGTCCGGCAGCATAAGAGTGAACTCGACAATGTCTGGGCAGTCATTAACACCGACCATGGCGCTCAGTCACCCTTTGGGTTGGTGCTTTACGGGCGCGATGATCTCAAGTCCGCAACTGAAAAAGTGCTAAAGCCGCTAGCGCCCCTCGGAGGAGGACAAGCCGTAATGGACGCCGCCTTCGATTCAGACGAAGAAGCATTCATGGTGGTCGGCGTACCTGCATTTTCGATCGCAGTCGAGGACGCCGATTACAATTTCCGCCACCACACAATCATTGACACATACGAGCGAATTGAGCCGCGTATGGTGGGACTGCAGACGGCCATCATGGCGGTCGCGGGCTACTCATTTGCAGAGGCTGACCAGCCGCCCGGCAGAAGACTGTCTTCATCCGAAGTGCATGAACTGTTAAAGAAGACGGGTCTGGAGCAGCTCTACGAACTCGACTATCCCAACAAAAAGCCGTACTAAGATTTTCTCTGCGACCTCCGCGGTTTTTCTCTGCGTTCTCTGCGGTCAAAAGCTTTTCGCCTGGAACCAGCTCCGCATTAGCTCCGTATAATGTCCCAGCGGATGGCCACAATCACCAATCCCAACGTCGCACCTTTTCACCGCCAGTCCGCCCTAAAGACCGGCATGGCGATTGTGTGGGCCATCGCCCTTGCCAAACTCATCCTCCACATCTACTTCAACAACCGATACGGCTACTTCCGCGACGAATTCGACTACGTAGCCTGCGGCGACCACCTGGGCTGGGGCTATGTGGACCAGCCGCCGCTTATCCCATTTCTGATTCACATCTCGCGCGCCGTACTCGGCGACTCACTCCGCGCGATCCGCTTCATCCCCGCGCTTGCGTCCTCCTTGTTGGTCTTACAGGCGGCACTCATCGCTCGCGAACTGGGCGGCAAAACTTACGCATTGCTCTTGACTGCGATTACCGTCACATTCGCGCCGCAATATCTTTCGAACGGCAGCCTGCTCGGCACAAATTGCCTCGAACCAAATCTCTGGATGGGCTGCGCCTATTTCACGATTCTCGCCATCAAGCGCAGTGACCCGCGATATTGGCTCTGGTTCGGAGTGGTCGCTGGAATTGGGCTGGAAGAAAAATACTCGATCGCGCTTTTCGGCTTCGCCCTTGTGGTTGGCCTGCTTCTCACCGAGCAGCGTCGTGTCTTGCTAAACAAATGGATCTGGCTCGGGGGACTGACAGCCTTCTTGATCTTCCTGCCGAACTTGCTCTGGAACATTCACTATGATTGGCCGTTCCTGCAGTTAATGCGCGGCATTCGCGAAGAGCACCGCGACGTGGTCCTGCCCGCCGGGCAATATTTCCTGCAGCAGACTTTGCTGGTCAATCCGCTCACCGCGCCGATTTGGATCGCCGGCCTGATCGCGTTTCTGTTCTGGAAGCCACTCAAGCCCTACCGCCTTCTCGGTATCAGCTACGTAGTTTGTTATGCAATCTTCTTCGTTCTGCATGGCAAGAACTACTACTTAGCCCCCATCTATCCCATGCTGCTGGCTGCGGGCGCGATTGTGATCGAGTCCGCTCTGAATCGGCCGAAGCTTTTCTGGCTCAAGCCCGTGATCGTGGTTGTTCTCGTTGCGAGTGGAATCCACCTCCTGCCCATCACGGTTCCCATCTATTCTCCCGACAGGTTCTTGGCGTACACCAAAACTCTCCCATTCAAACTTCCCGTCATGGAGCACTCGCACGCCCGCGCCGCGCTGCCGCAGTGGTACGCGGATCAGTTTGGCTGGAAAGAGATTGTGGATGAGACGGCGGTCGCATGGAGCAAGCTCAGCCCTGCTGAACGTAACGATTGCGGCATCTTCGCCCAGGACTACGGCCAGGCTGGCGCGATCGACTTTCTCGGTGCTCAATATGGTCTGCCCAAGTCACTCAGCGGGCATCAGACCTGGTATCTATGGGGTCCGCGTAATTATTCAGGTAACTGCATGATCGTCCTTGATGACACCCGCGAAACGCTTGAGAACTATTGGAACAATGTAGAGTACGTCGGCGCCTCAGCCGACAACCCATACGCTCTCGAAAAGCAGCTCGACGTCCTCATCTGCCGCGGCTCGAAATTCGGCACCATGAAAGATCTGTGGCCAAAGATTAAGAAGTGGCGCTGAAGCCCTGCTAGAATTCCTCGAATCATCGAGTTTTGCCATCCCACACGCGAAAGGAAACTGATGTTTCGCCGAAGTTGCACGCTTCTCTTTGTGGTTATCGTCTCCGTTTTTCTCCGTGCACAGTTTGGCCCGCAAGAGCCGCAGGGTTCCGGGCCGAAGTTGAACGCGCCTACGGTGTTTCCGCCGCCGGGGATTTATCCGACAACCGAATCCATCACCCTGCTCGATGACGATCCCCAGGCGACGATTCACTACACATTCGACGGCAGCGTGCCCACGTCCAAAAGCCCGATGTTCGACCCGGCGCAGGTCCTGTTCATTGCCGGAATTTACGATGGTGACCGAGGCCTGAAAACGGGATACACCATTCGCGCCGTCGCCATGCGCGAGGGCCGCACCAATAGCGACACCGTTACTTTTCAATTCACAATCGATCGCCGGGACCGTAAAGCCTATATATCGGAAGAAGTCCTTCCTGGCGTTCGCATGGTCCGCGATTCCGACAATGACAAGATGTTTCTGGTGAAAGGCGCCAGAAAGTGCGCACTCATCGACAGCGGCATGGGCCGCGGCGCGCTGAAAGAGTACATGTCGCAATTCGCCGCCGGCATGCCAATCGAGGTGATCTTCACCCACAATCATGGCGACCACATCGGCCAGGCCGATGAGTTCATTCGCGATAGCACCGAGCATATCGGTGCCGCTGACCTTCCAGGCCTGCAAAAGCTGCTGAAGGACCGCGGCGTACCTGACGACGTGATCGCAAAGAACGCGGTCGCTGCTCACGATGGTGAGCGCATCGAACTCGGCGATCGCTCTCTTACGATCTACTCCGCGCCCGGGCACACTCCCGGCTCACTGGTCGTCTTCGACGAGCAAACCGGAAATCTGTTCACCGGCGATTCGTTCGGCAGCAACTCGCCAACCATCCCCGACGCACTCTGGATGCAATGGAGCACTGCGCCTCTGGACGTTTACCTCTCCGCCGTTAAGATGTGCCGATCAAACTTTCGCGGCAAAGTCACGCACCTCATGACCGGCCACAACGATCATCCGCTGGCCGGTGAGAAATACCTCGACAATCTGGAAACTGCGCTGCAGTCGTTGATGGATCGCGGTGACGATGCTCTGGTAGCTTCATACCGGCCCGCAGGATTGAAACAGGTCGTTGTCGGCGACCGTCTCCACGATCCCGATTGGGTCGCCATCAACGTAAACCAGAAAACCTATCTTCCTGGACCGTCGGATCAGATCGCAGGTCTGACGCGCCTTTCAGTTGCCGATGCCAAGCTGACGCCCGCGTTCTCGCCTCAAGTACGCCAGTACACGGTCACTGTACCGAAGAAGACCGCCAGTATTGAAATTACGGCCGAGCCAACCAGTACTCGCTCGAAGGTGCTGACTATAAATCGCGAGAGCGTCAAGCCGGGAACATCTGCACGCGTGGCTCTGAAAGGAAAGTCTCCCCTGATTTGGATTCAAGTGGTTTCGCCGGACGGCACCAGCACAACGGACTACGCGTTGAAAGTTTTACGGTAAACGCTGGAAAGAACCTGTTCTCAATCCGCGACATCCCGCGCGAATCCGCGGCGAAAGAAGTTATGCGTCCTGTACCACCACGCTAAAATCCGCTCCTTCCCAACGACGGCCGTCAGGCCAATAAAACGTGAACACGATCGTGTGGCCGGGATCGAGAGCATTCGTAGGCAAATCGGCAACATGCAACCCAGTGCCAGTCGCGCGCGTGGAGACGTCTTGCGTAGTCTGCCACCCGTCGTGACTCCAGTGCACGGAGGCTCGCGCCATCACCGCAACCCTCAAAGTCTTGCCCGCCGGAAGCACCCGGCACTTATTGTTGAAGCGCCATTCCCAATAGACTGCGGCCCGCTGCTCGACCACATAACGCTTCACCGCCTGCGAGGACTGATCAAAAATCTTCCCATCCTTCAGCGAGCGCACCAGTTTGATGTACTCCGAGTGCGCCCACACCAGCGGACACGCCGATCCCGAAGGCGCGCCTAGAAACAGTTCGCGCTCCGGCAGGTCAGCCTGGTCCCAGACCTGCTCAGGAATTAGTCGGCCGCCATTTGTAGATTGTTCGATCGTCGCGAGCAGCGCCTGCGCTCCCGCCAGATTCCCAGATGCGAGTTCGTAGTGCGCGCGTTCGCCTGCCAGCAAAGGCCACGGACGGCCTATTCCAGTTCCGTCAAACGGGCCGCCGTCAGAGTGCTCTCCGTAACCATCGTCGTTATACCGATACCAAAGTGGCCCCTGTGGCAACTTCGCCTTCAGCACCGCGTCAATCACTTTGATCGTATTCAGAATTCTGGGATCGTCGGCCGCTCGCAGCCCAAAACGAACCAGCGCCAGCGCATCCGGACTGATGATGTGCGACGCAAGCTGAACACTGTCTCCCGGCGGCCGGTTCTTGATAGGAACAAATCCATCCGTTGGCGAAGCGGCGCAATCTGTTTCCTGCGGAGCAATGCGTACGTAATATCCCTCAACTCCAATTTGCCGCGCCAGGTCCCCGTTGGTTGAATACGTCCATCGCTCAATGTTCTCGTTCCAGGTGTCGGCTAAATCGCGACAATAGCTGGCGAAATTCGATTCGCCGACCCGTTCCGCAACATCTGCTGCCGCGAGCAGTCCCGCAACTTCCACCGCCAGCGTAAACGGAGAATAACCGGCATCCTCTTCCCATCGGTCCTGCTGCGTCACCGGCCCATTGCACGCGATGAAGCTTGCCGCCTTGCGTATCATCGGCCACCAGCGTTTCAGATCGCCGAGCGCGCCCATGGCTTCCCGCCGCAGCAAATCCACCAGCAGGATTGGAAACGCCCCCTCATCCATCTGCAGCCCGTTCCAGTAAGGACGCCCGTCGAGCCACATATTCTGCGGCCATCGGCCATCGGCCTCTTGCGTGGCCTCGAGATAGTGCAGCACACGCATTGCGTCGCCGACGGCGCCTGCAGCTAGAAATCCTCCCGCGGTCTCGACCAGATCACGCGGCCACACCAGGTGATATCCACCGAGGTCCTCGTCTCCTTTGTTAAAGCCCCACGGAATTGAAAGGCTGGCAATCACCCCACCCAGGAAATCCTTCGACTCATGCGAGCGCAGAACCGCCACGCTGGTCCGGTAGAGGTCACCTTTCACCTCCGGGCGATCCAGCTTCATCAGGCCTTTGTGCCACGCATGCCATTGTGAAACGTAGTCGCGGAAAAGCGAATCGTAGTCTTCCATCAGGGTGGCGCGGACTAATTCTCCCGCCTCAGCCCAGATAAACCCGAAACCAAGCACCAGCACGAACTCGCCATTACAAGCAGCGAGATCGATCTCCCCGGTCAACGCGACATTCCCGTTTTCCGCACGCTGGTATTGGTTCAACAGCCGAAAGTTTCTCGCTAATTCATTCCAACCGTCGGAGTAGCCGGCAAATCCCACCGACATTGCTTTCCATGGCGCCGAGCAACCGAGCGCCAACGCGATTCCCGTTGGCCCTTCGGCGTACAAAAGAGGCAGACCCTTATAGTCGCCGGTCCAACCGACGTTGTTGCTTCCAATGTTTCCCAAATGCGGGGCGAGCAGAGCGTAAACACGATAGTTGTCCAGAGAATCCTTCAACGGAACAAACTTGACCTTCTGCACCACCACGTTCCTGTGCGGATCGGCAAACACCTCCTTCTCGATCCGATATCTGCCCCCAACGTGCGAATTCACTAATCGATACGCCGGAACTCCCGGTTCAACCGGCATGTTCTCGAATTTGCAGTCGCGCTTTTCTTCAGAAAAGAAGTCCACGCCATCTGTGACGATCAATCCCATGTCGCGCGTGCACGCCATATCTACACGCGGAAAATAAACTTCGTTCAGGATTCCGTGGCTGAGCGTAAACCACACCCGGCTGCTGCGATTAAGCGCGGTTCCAATGCCGGTCTTCGCGCTTGAAGTCCAGCGCGGCGGAATGCCGGGTGCGCCGGGAGCATAGCTGATTGAATCGCCCATGAGTCCAATGCCGAAGGTGCACTGTCATCCCGACCAAGCCGATTGATCGGCTCTGCCGATCAATCCGCGCGTGGGGGGACCTGTTGTCCTCGCCCGCTGGAAACTACTTCGAGACAGGAATGTTATCAGGTAAGTTCAATTTCCCGAGATACAGCGCCATCCCGACGACCGCATCAACACCCATTGCGTCCAGCGTTTCGATCTCTTCACGCGAAGAAATACCGCCGGCGACAATGAGTTGCTTGTCCGTCGCGGCTCGCAGTTCTCGAACCGGAGCAAGCGGAATTCCTGCCAGCAATCCTTCGGTATCGATATGAGTGTAGAGAAAGGCGCTGCAGTAGGGCTCAAGAGCCTGCACGGCACTGACTGGCGAAATATCCGTAGCTTCGCGCCATCCCCGAGTTGCAATCTTGCCGCCGCGCGCGTCGATCGCGAAAACCAGTCTGCCCACGCCGAGTTCCCTTGAAGCCTGCTCCGCGAAGGCAACGTCGATTTGGCCATTGTTGATCAGCGAGGATCCCAAAATGATCCGCTTTGCCCCGAGCCCCAGAATTCGACGCGCGGCTTCAATGCTGCGAATTCCGCCGCCCACCTGGCAGGGAAGCCTGGTAACGAAGAACTCGATCAGTTTGGGATTTCCGCCTTCGCCCGTCGCCGCATCGAGATCAATCAACTGGATCAGCGGGAACGCCGCGAACCTCGCGACCCATTCTTCGAAGTTGTCGAACTCGAGGGCTTTCTTCTGACCTTGAATCAGTTGCACAATCTTACTGCCCATCAGGTCAATCGAGGGGATCAGCATGGGTATCTCATCGGCACTCCAGCAGTAAGAAGTTGGCGTTTCAATTCTGAAATCGAGCTCACCCTAAAGTGAAAAATAGACGCCGCCAGTGCAGCATCCGCGGCCCCTTCACGGAACACCTGAACGAAATCATCCGCTGAGCCTGCGCCTCCTGAAGCAATCACGGGAATGCGCACAGCCTCCGACACAGCCTTCGTCAACTCGCAGTCGAAACCAGCCCCGGTGCCATCGCGGTCCATGGAAGTAAGCAGAATCTCGCCCGCGCCGCGACCCTCGGCCTCCTTGGCCCATTCAACGGCGTCGTTGCGGGAATTCTGTCGCCCGCCCGCAGTGAACGCGGTAAATCCGATCCCGTTTCGCTTTGCGTCAATAGCCACGATTACCGCCTGCGATCCAAATCGTTGCGCGATGCACGTGATCAGCGACGGATCGGCGATCGCAGCCGAGTTAATGCTGATCTTGTCCGCGCCGGCGTCGAAGATCCCGCTCGCGTCTTCGAGCGTGCGTACTCCGCCGCCGACTGTGAACGGAACAAACAGTTCCCGCGCTGTGCGCTTCACGGTTTCGATCAGCGTAGCTCGTTTTTGATGTGTGGCGGTGATGTCCAGCAAAACGATCTCATCCGCGCCGCTGGCACTGTGCGCCGCGGCAAGTTCTGTGGGGTCACCCGCATCGCGCAGATTTACGAATTGGGTGCCTTTGACGACACGCCCAGCATCAACATCCAGGCAAGCGATAATGCGTTTGGTGAGCATCGACCTGCTTTTCTCTGCGAACTCGGCTGCCTCTCTCGGCGACCTCTGCGGTTAAAAGCTTTCGACTACACGCTGCAGAAATTATCCAGTATCCTCAACCCCGCGCTCCCCGACTTCTCCGGATGAAACTGCACCGCGAAAACGTTCCCCTGCTCAACCGCCGCCGAAAACTCACCCGCATAATCACAAGCCGCCACAGTTGACGAAAGCAGCGGCACCCGATACGAATGTGTGAAGTAGACGAACTCGCCGTCGGCAACCCCAGTCAACAGTCGCGAACCGTTCTTGATCGTCAAGCTGTTCCATCCCACATGCGGCGACTTCACCCCGGAAGGGAAGCGGCTGCACTCGCCCGGCCAAAGCCCAAGTCCATTTACCCCCGGCGCTTCTTCGCTGGACGCCAGCATCCATTGCATTCCAACGCAAATCCCGAGGAACGGCACACCGTGTTCGATTCGCTCGAGAATCGCTTCCCGCAGGCCGGAATCACCGAGAGCTCTGGTCGCTGCAAAATGCCCAACCCCCGGCAACACGATCTTGTCGGCCTTGGAGACAATCTGAGAATCGTCCGTCACCTTGGTGTTTGCGCCCAGGTGATCAAACGCCTTCTTCACCGACGCCAGATTTCCCGCCTTGTAATCCACAATCGCAATCACAGTAACCCCTTGGTACTCGGAAGCAATCGCGCCATTTGCTTGTCGCGCCAGCACGCCGCCCGCACCGCCCGTGCAAAGGCCTTGAACAAGGCTTCGATCTTGTGATGATTGGAGCGCCCGTACAAAATGCGCGCATGCACGTTGGCCTGTGCGCCGCGAGCGAATCCGTCGAAGAAGTCAGCCACCAGTTCCGATTGCAAGTCTCCAACCAGGCGCACGCGGACCCTACTCTCCACAATCGCCGCCGCGCGTCCGGAAAAATCTACGGCCACGACGCCCAGCGTTTCATCCATCGGCATCACGAAATACCCGGCACGCAAGATTCCTCTCTTGCTTCCGAGCGCCTGGGCAAAAGCCTGTCCGAGCGCTATGCCCACGTCCTCAACCGTGTGATGCTGGTCCACATCGAGGTCACCATCGGCTCTGAGTTCCAAATCAAAGGCTCCGTGGTTCGCAAACAACTCCAGCATGTGATCGAAGAAGCGAATTCCCGTCGAAATCTTGTGGTGGCCCTTGCCTTCAATCGTCAGGCGCACTCGGATGCTGGTCTCTTTCGTTACGCGATCAACTGCGCCCTTCCTCATCGCGCCACCTGCTCACGGATTCCGAGTTCTACGAACACCTCGCGCAGCGCAGTGAGCATTTGCTGATTGTGCTCTCGAGCGCCCACGGTGATACGCACGCAATCTTGGCAACCGTAGTCCGACGAGCGATCGCGCACCAGAATTCCACGCTCGCGCATGGCCGCAATAAACGACTTGCAACGTTGCCCAAGATAGATGAGCACAAAGTTCGCCCGGCTCGACCGATACCGTATCTCTGTGGCTGTTCCTCTGTGTACCTCTGTGTCCTCGGTGGTAAAGGCTTTAAGCTGTGCCAGCAATTGCGTACGTCCTTCGACGGCCTCTCGAACGTATCGCGCCACATACTCCTGATCTGCCAGAGCCGAAGGTATACACGCCAGCGCAACGGAGTTCAGGTTGTACGGCGAGCTTGCGCGACGCACCGCACGCATCTGCTCTGAATTGCCCATCAGAACCCCGATCCGCAGTCCCGCCAGTCCGTAGGCTTTCGAAAATGTGCGCGATACCAACAGATTCGGCAACTCTCGCCAGGCTGGCGCAATCGTCTCGCCGCTGAACTCAAAATAAGCTTCATCCACTAACACCGCGGCATTCGGCGCGGCACGTGCGATTTGTTTCAGGTCTGCGATCGCCGCGAACGTTCCAGTGGGATTATTAGGGTTGGCAACGGCTATGAACCTCGTGCGCGAATTGATGGCAGCGAGAACTGCGTCGGTGGGAAATTCAAAATCCGCGCCCGCCGGAATCGAAATCACTTTCGCGCCCGTGGCGGACGCATAAATGTCAAACATGGCAAAGGTTGGAACGACGACAATCGCTTCATCGCCCGGTTCCAGGTATGTCTCGCAGACCAGATGGATCGCCTCGTCGGTGCCGTTGGTCAAAAGCAACTCGTCGGTCGAAATTCCCAAATGCGCCGCCACTATTGCCTCGGCCTTTTCACGAACCGGATAATTCGCGAGGGTCTCGGGGCCGAGGTTCCGAAGACATTCCATCACCCGCGGCGAACATCCGGCAGTGTTCTCATTGAAGTCGAGCCGCAGCCCCTCGCGCTCGCCGAGCGGCGGATGATACTCCTTCAACGTGCGCACCGTCTCTCGCGCCTTAAGCATTCGAGCACCTCACCGTGATCGAGTCTGCATGCGCACGCAATCCCTCGGTTTCGGCGAGCTGAACTATTGAGGGAGCCAACGCTGATAGGCCGCGCTGCGAGAGTTCTTGCACGGTAACCACCTTGACGAAATCCATCACGCTGAGCCCGCCACGAAACCGCGCCGCTCCGGCCGTCGGCAGAACGTGATTCGGGCCGGAAGCATAGTCACCCGCCGCCTGCGCCGAATAATCGCCCAGAAAGATCGAGCCCGCATTCCGTACAAGGTTTAGATCGCCCTTTGACACCGAGATGTGTTCCGGCGCGATTCGGTTCGCCCAATCGAACGCCTGCTCGCGCGATGCCGCGACCAGGACCGCTCCACATTTCTTCAGCGACTCCCGAGCAATCTCAGGAACTTGCAGGCACGGCCTTGGCCCACCGCTCACGGTATCGGCAACCTCATTTCCCAGCTTTTGCGATGTTGTCACAAACAACGCCAGCGTCTCCGGATCATGCTCCGCCTGCGCGACCAGGTCCGCCGCAATGAACGCCGGGTTTCCGCGCGAGCTCACAATCACCACTTCCGTCGGCCCAGCCAGCATGTCAATCCCGCAATCGAATGCGACCAGTCTCTTTGCGGCGGTCACATATGAATTCCCTGGTCCAACGATCTTGTCCACGCGTCGCATGCTGTCCGTTCCATAGGCCAGCGCCGCAATCGCCTGCGCTCCGCCGGTCCGATAAAACTCAGTGACACCCAGCATGTGTGCGGCTGCCAGTACTTCATCGGATGGCCGCGGAGAAGCCACGCGAATGTTCTTCACTCCCGCGACCTGCGCCGGAATTACAGTCATGAGCAACGTCGAAACCAGCGGGAATCTCCCGCCGGGAACGTAGCAGCCGACCGAATCAAGAGGCCGCACCACCTGGCCCAAGGAAATTCCGCCGCGCGAACGCATCCACGCTTTTGGTTTTTGCCATTCGCAGAATCGTCGGATTCGCCCTTCAGCGACCTTCAATGCATTCTTCAGATCTGGTGAAGCATTCTTCCACGCGGCTTCCATTTCGGTTTCGGAAACGCGCAGGCTTTGCCCCATCTTCAGGCCATCGAATTTGCGCGCATACTTCAGCAGCGCGCGATCGCCGTTCTTTCTCACATCATTGACAATTCGCCGCACCGCCGGCTCAACCTCATCCAAACGTGATCCTCGCCCTTCGAGCTTCGTAACGTAGGTTTCCGCTGCTTTGCCCCTGAGCATTCGCACTAGACAACCACCTTATTCAGCGGATACTCCACGATCCCCTGCGCATTGGCTTCTTTCAGCCGCGGAATCACCTGCCATGCCAATGATTCCTCGATTACCGTATTCACCGCCAGCCACTCGGGATCGCTTAATGTTGAGATAGTCGGACGCTTCAGCGCCGGCAGCACGCCCAAAACTCGGTCCAGGTCTTCCTTGCGGACGTTCAGCATCAGCCCAACCCGATGTTTCGCTTCCATCGCCCCGCGCAACATCAGCGCGAGATTCTCGATCTTGCGCCGCTTCTCGCAATCACCCCAAGCGCTTTTGTTGGCGATGATTTGCGTATTGCTTTCGAGCACCGTATCCATGATGCGAAGGTGGTTCGCGCGAAGTGAGCTGCCGGTTTCGGTCACCTCAACAATCGCATCCGCCAGCATGGGCGGCTTCACCTCGGTCGCTCCCCAGGAAAATTCCACGCGGACATCGACTCCACGGCTAGCGAAATAGTTTTTGGTCACACTCACGAGTTCCGTAGCGATGATCTTTCCCGCCAAGTCGCCCGTCTTCTCATAAGAAGAACTGTCTGGGACCGCCAGCACCCAGCGCACTTTGCCGCGGCTCTGTTTCGCGTAGATCAAGTCGGAAACGGTGACCACCTCAAGACCACTCTCGATCACCCAATCAAGCCCGGTCAACCCGGCATCGAGCGCGCCGTGCTCCACGTATCGCGCCATCTCCTGCGCCCGGATCAGCATGCACTCGATCTCGGGGTCGCCCGTCGAAGCAAAATAGGACCGCGAATTGGTATGAATCGGCAGGCCGGCCTGCGCGAACAGCTGCAGCGTTGCTTCCTGCAAACTGCCCTTGGGTATCCCCAATCTGATCTTCATCGCGCGATCTCCTGAAGCTCCGGCTTCTGTGGCGCGGGCGCCCCCGCCCGTGAGTTCGTCAGAATCACTTTCGTAAAGCACGATCTCGTCCCCTCATGGCAAACTACGCCCTCGCCTTCAACATCCACCTTGATCAGCAGGGAATCGCGATCGCAGTCCGTTGCCACCGAAATCACCTTCAGCCGATTGCCCGAAGTCTCGCCCTTGGTCCACAACTCATTGCGTGTCCGGCTGTAGAAAGTGACGTACCCGATTTCCTGTGTCTTTTCCCACGCCTCGCCGTTCATAAATCCCAGCATCAGGATTTCGCCGTTCGCTGAATCCTGCACGATCGCGGGAACTAGCCCTTCCATTTTGTCGAAGTCAATGTTCATGTCCGTACCTTCTGGCTTTCAGCTATCAGCTTTCAGCGAATAACGGTGAACTGAGAGCTGGCGGCTGATCGCTGATCGCTAAAAACAAAAAGCCCGCTGAACTCTGCGCTCAGCGGGCTTCCAATCCTCGTGTGCTGTTATCTCAGCCCCACACCCCCGCCGTCGCGCCGTGCGCGTGATGGTGGTGATGATGATGCTGCTTCGTCATAGTGACTCTAACCCTACGCAACCGGCACAGTTCCGTCAAACCCAAAAATTCGATTATGCTAATTGGTTTCTCAAGGGGAGATTTCAACATGAGATTGCCACCTTCGCGCTTCTGGTCAGTAACCGTTTCGACACTGGCTTTCGCAACGCTACTCTCAGCCCAGCAGCCTTCACTAATCGCCATTCATGCGGGTCGCCTCATTGACGTCCGCAGCGGCAAAGTTTCACAGAGCTCTTTCATCATAATTTCAAAGGACCGGATCGAACGCATCGCCGACTCCGCTCCTTCCGGCGCGAAAATCATCGACCTCACCAAGTACACAGTTGTTCCCGGCCTGATCGACGCTCACAATCACCTGCTCGGCAATCCCAAAGATCAGTCTCCTACCTCGGGATTGCGCATGTCATCGCCGCAAAAAGCGCTCTGGGGTTTCCACAATTTGCAGATTATGCTGGACCACGGCTTCACCGCTATGCGCGATGCCTGCGAAGGCGATCCCGCCTACGGGCAACTTGCTTTGCGCGACAGCGTCGAGAGAGGCCTGATCCGCGGGCCACGAATCGTCTCCGCGGGCAATTGCATTTCGGTGACAGGCGGTCACGGCGACGACGATGCACTCGCTCCTGATGCCGGCCTTGCGTCGCGGCACAACACCGCCGATTCGGTGGACGGGATCGCGCACGCTGTGCGCATCGACATCAAGTACGGCGCCGACTGGATCAAGCTGATGGCCACCGGCGGCGTCGGCGATCCCATCAGCGATTACCGCGTGCAGGAACTCAGTGAAGAACAGATGGCCAAAGCCGTCGAGGTCGCGCACCGGGCAGGGAAGAGGGTCATGGCGCACGCCGAAGGCACGGAAGGAATCAAGGCGGCCGTTCGCGCGGGTGTTGATTCCATCGAGCACGGCACCATGCTCGACGAGGAAGGCGCGCGCCTGATGGAGCAGCACGGCACATGGCTCGTGCCTACGCTTGAAACTTTTCAGCGCGGGCTGGAACTCGGCACTTCAGAAGGCGCCGAACCGGTTACGGTGGCAAAGATCAAAGCGATCCTCTCTGCGCAAGGGCCGGCATTTCGCCGGGCGCTCGCGCACCACCTCAAGATCGCGTATGGGGTGGATGACGACGAGGACTTCGAATCCACAGAGTTCGCTGCGCTAGTTCGTGGTGGCATGAGCCCGCTGGACGCATTGCGCGCAGCGACCGTGAACGGCGCCGAACTGCTGGGCCGCTCGAACGAAATCGGGGCCATCGAACCGGGCAAGTTCGCGGACATCGTGGCAGTCGACGGCGATCCGCTGGCCGATATCACTGCAATGGAAAAAGTTGTGTTCGTGATGAAGGGCGGGGAAGTGTATAAGAGCCTGGAGCGATGAGCCCGAGCGCTGAGCTGTAAGCAATCGGGTTTTGTTTGCACGCAGCTCGTGGCTCAGCGCTACCGGTTTGCGCACCGGCCAACGACGAACTACCAACGACGATTTCCGCTAAATGCTGATTGCTGATTGCTGAATGCTAAAATAGTCCCACACCTAAAATTCTGGAGAACTAATAGTGAAGATTGCCAAGACTGCTGACCGCAAGAAGGTCATGGACACCACCAAGAGCACCGACTGCCCCAAGTGCGGCAAGCCCACCCGCATCGTGAAGCGCGTCAAGGACCGAGAGCGCGGCGTCCCCGGCGGCATTTTCATCTCCTGCTCCGCCTGCGAGTTCTACGAGAAGCTGTAGGATCTCGCAGCGGATTACATTCATTTCAAAACGTTTATCTGTTGAGATCGAATTGAGCTGCCGTGCATTGCGCGTACCTCAGTCCTCTGGCAAAACAGAGCTCCAGGAGGAACCATGTGGCGCAGTGTTATGGCAATGCTTCTCATTCCAACGCTCACGTTTGGTCAATCTGAGCACCCTGCTTCATCGCAAGCTCACCGCTCCACTGGGGCAGATTCGCTGGACGAGCAATCCGCAGCGGTCGTTTCAGCGAATACAGCATTAGGTGTCCCGTCCTTAACCAGTTGGGTTAAACCCTTCCCCAGATATAACGAGCTTCGCCGTGGCACTTCCGAAGAGTTGTTGGTAGATATCCGGTTAGCCTTTGAAAAACAGCCTAACAGCGGGCAAGTAGTAATTTTTCCATACGGGAATGGTGGGAATGGCCACGATTATCTCGTTGCCTCAGATGCCTCTGGTCCGGGAATCGTTCCCGCAAGAGTGGAATTCGAAATTGCGCAGGGTTTCACGGTCAAAATGACGCATCCTCCGAAGTCAAAGCGCCGACGGTTCGCGTTTGATTCCCACCCACTTAAAGTCAACGAAGGAGATGGTGTGTTCGGCTTCAAGATACATGCAGCTTCTGATGTTGCGTTAGGACAGCACGTGCTTCGAGCGAACTTGTCTCTTCAAATCGCCAATGATTCTGGATTATCGATTCCTCAGCAAATCCAGCTTGAGATCCCGATCACGGTTGTAGAACGTCACGCGAAGGTCAAACGTGAGGGTTGGCCGTACCCTCTGGAGAAAACCCCAACGTACATTTATGCGCTCGCGCCTCTTATGGTGCTGACTGTGCCGCTTTGGATAGTCGTTGCAGTCGTGTGCGCGGCGAGAGGTGAGGACTGTAGTTGCTGAATAAAAACTCACTCCCCAAACATCGGCACCTGCCGCACATCCTCCGCGCCTCTTCGCTGACGCTTGTTCGCGCCGATCACTGCCAGCACCGTCAATGACTCCAGCGCAGTCCGCGGCACGAACATCCGCTGAACATTCGACCGTAGGTCCGGAGGATTGATCAGATAACCTTCAGCCAGGTTCAGGCTCAGGTCATTCGGCATCAGTCCTTCCATGACGTCGCCGTCCTTGAACTTGATCTTCACCCAAAGCCCCTCTGCCCTCGGCCTGGTGGTGAAAGTCTTGCGCGAAAGCGAATCCGTTTCACCAAACTCGCGCACAAACAGGACGACCTTGATATCCGCCACCTCAATGCCCACTACATTCCCGGTCGTGTTCAGCAATTCAAACTTGCCGTCCTGAATAAACTGCGCCGGAGACACGTATCCATTCACAGTGTCACGGTCAATCTTGCGGACAATCACTTTTTTGTGGGTAGAACGCATGAAGCGATTTGGTAATTGGGAATTTGTAATTTGGTAATTGAAAAACGCACCCGATAACGCAGACTTTTTTAAATTACACAATTACCCGATTACCAAATTACTCAATTCCCCGATTCTCGCACTTTCCCCCTCCACTCTCCCACGCATCTGCCTTCGCAGTAGCCAAAACTATAACGTTGTGATATTTTCTGTAGTTTGCTCGTCTCGGCGGGATGAAACTAACCTTTTCATCGCTAAGCACTTACATGCTGACTCCGCAAGATTTCCACAGCTTGTGGAAATCTTCTTGGACGAGCCGGGTCCCCGCTGCAACAGCAATTCGTGACCGCAGTTCATAACCAGAATGGCTGATTACATTTACACATTAGAGCTGCGCCTGACGCCGAACCAGCAAAAGGGCATCACGCTGGTGCAGGACATCGCCCGCGCCGCAGGCATGAATGTTTACCTGACCGGCGGGGCCGTGCGCGACCTCATCAGCGGTTTTCCCATTCGCGATCTCGACTTCACAGTACAGGGCAACCCCATCAAGCTGCAGCGGGAATTTGAGCGCGCCGGCGGTGTGGTGGGCGGCGTTGAAGACGACACGCATACCGTGTACGTGACTCTGCCCGGCGGCGTTCGCGCCGAAGTCAGCAGCGCGCGCACCGAGCGCTACGAGAAGACTGGCAAGCCGCCGATCGTGGCTCCTGCCACCATTATTGAGGACCTGCGCCGCCGCGACTTCACCGTGAACGCAATGGCGCTCTCGTTGAATCCTGGCTCGCGCGGCCTGCTGATGGATCCCTTCAACGGCGCTGCCGACATTGAAGCCAAGCTGCTTCGCATTCTGCACAACTACGCCTTCGTCGAAGATCCTTCGCGTCTGATTCATGCAACCCGCTTCACAGCTCGCTTTCATTGGCCGCTCGAAGAACGCACGCAGGCGCGCTACGAATCGGCGAAAGAGAATAATTACATCGAGTACATCAGCAATCGCGCAATCGGATACGAGCTCGAGCAACTCGCTTACGAAGATGATCCGCTAAATGTCGTCCGCGCGCTGGAACGCGAAGGCTGGCTCAAAATTCTGAGTTCGCATTGGACGGTGGCGAAGGTGGACACCGAAGGTCTTTCGCAACTGATGAAGACCCGCCAGCAGATGGTTGATCTTGGATACGCCCCCGATCCTCCGCCTGCGGTCCTCGAATTCCTTACTGCGCGCTTGAACGAAAAGGAAACGGCTGACATTCGCAAGGCCATCCCGCGCCGCGATCTCGCCGAGGCTTGGCGAGATCTCGAGGACCACGCCAAAGAGCTTGCCAAGCGCTTGACGGGGAAGGAAGCTGCAACTCCTTCTCGCACCTGGAAGCTGCTCTCGGGCGCGCGCCAGGAGATGGTGCTCTATCTCGCGATTACCGCGCGCCAGCAAGCGGTACAGCAGAAGATCAAGAACTTTTTCACCAAGTGGCGTCAGGTGCAGCAGAAGATTCCACTGCCCGAAATGACCGAACTGCTGATCACGCCGCAGTTACCGGAATACCCAAAGATTGCCGACGAAGTCTTCATGCTCTTGCTCGACGGCAAGCTGCGTTCGCGGAATGAGATCCTCAAATTCTTGAAGCCGCTGGCGCCGCCACCTCCACCGCCTCCGCCCCCGCCGAGGCGAGGCCGGGGAGCAAAAGCCGCTGCTGTTGCAGCGCAAACCCCTGCGCCTTCTGCTCCAGCTGCCGCCGGGAAAAAGAAGGGTAAAGGCGCAGCAGCAGCCGCGGTGCCTGCTCCCGTACCTGCACCCCCTGCGCAATCCAAACTGGCGGCCAAGCCTGTCGCCAAGCCAGCTGCGGCTGCAAAACCTGTCAAACCCGCGAAAGCGGCGCCGAAACCTGCACCCAAAAAAGCGGCACCCAAGAAGTCCCAAAAAAGACGCTAGTCTGTGTTTGCCAGATTCCACTCGCCAGAGCCGCTATAATGGCCGCAGATATCCGATCTTGCGTCGACCATAACCCATGGCAAACATCTGGCTCCGAGTGGCCCTCGCGCTCTATGGCCTGGGGCTACTCTACATACTCGTCGCACTCACGCGAACCAAAGAAACTCTAGATCGGCTTACCCTGCATGCCGCCTATCTCGGCATGGTTTTTCATTTTGTTGCCATCGCCGAAGCAGTGAGTCAGTCCGGCGACCTGAGCCTTGCCTCGCTCTCGCTCGCGACGTCTGTGCTGGGCTTTCTTTTGATGGTGGTGTTTCTGGTGGTCTATATGGTCTACCAGACCACCTCTCCCGGAGTCATCGTCTTTCCTTTGGTTTTTCTTCTGACTTTTATTAGCGCCATGGGCCAGCAACCGTTTGTGGTTAACTCAGCCAGCGCGCGTCAGGGCTGGTTGATTGCGCACATCTCGCTGATTTTCGCCGGATATGCCGCCCTCGCTCTGAGCTTCAGCGCCAGCCTGATCTATCTTCTTCAAGAATACGCGCTGAAAACCAAGCGGCAGACCGGACTGCTCTCTCGCCTTCCGGCGCTTCAGGTAACCGACGAAATAGGTTTCCGCTCCTTACTCCTCGGCTTTCCATTTATGACCGCAGGTCTGGTTGTCGGCATGGTGATCGCGCAGACCAGCCTTGGAAGAATTGATTTCCACGATCCCAAAATCCTGCTCTCGTCCCTGATGTGGCTGGTCTATCTGATTCTGGTTTATACCCGCTGGAGCGCAGGCTGGCGCGGCCGCCGCGCAGCTTATCTTGCCGCGGGAACCTTTGCCATGGCCATTGTCGCCTGGGGGGCAAACTATTTCAGCAAAATCCACGGACTGGCGCGCCCATGAACTTTCAGCTCATCGGCATCAATCATCGGACTGCGCCGGTGGAGGTGCGCGAGAGGCTGGCGATTCCTGAGCGGAGGATCCCCGACGCGTTGCAGGAACTCATGCAGCTGCCCGGCGTAGGCGAAGCCATGGTGCTGAGCACCTGCAATCGCGTGGAAGTCCTGGCCCAAACCGTGAACGGCAGCACCGACCTTCGCCAGTTTTTTCGCCGGCACTTCAATCTCGACGCACAGCTCTATGAACAGCATCTGTATGAATTTCAGCAGCACGAGGCCGTCCGCCACGTTTTCCGTGTGGCCTCAAGTCTCGACTCTATGATCGTGGGCGAGCCGCAGATTCTCGGCCAGCTGAAAGAGGCCTACGCCACCGCTCGCGCGGCCGGCGCGGTGCAGTCCTATCTGGATCTTCTGCTCACGCGCGCCTTCGCCGTTGCCAAGCGCGTGCGCACCGAGACCCATGTGGGATCCTCATCAGTGTCGGTAGCATCTGCCGCGGTTGATCTTGCCGCGAAAATCTTCGGCTCGCTCGAGGGAAAGCAGGTCTGCCTGGTTGGCGCCGGCAAGATGTCTGAACTTGCCGCACGCCATCTGTTGGCTCGTGGCGCAGGGCCCATCTTTGTCGCGAACCGCACTTATGAGCGCGCCTGTGAGCTGGCCTCGCGCTTCGAAGGCCAGGCCATCAGGTTCGACCAGCTTCACGCGCACTGCGAGCAGGCCGACATCGTAATTACCGCAACCGGATCTCCTGTCGCCATCTTCCGCCGCGAGCACGGTGAAAAGTTTCTCGCCAAACGCAAAAATCGGCCGATGTTTTTCATTGATATCGCCGTCCCGCGCGACGTCGATCCCGCGATGAACAAGCTCGATGGCATCTTTGTTTACGACATTGACGATCTTCAGGATGTCGTCGCAACTCACGTTTCAAACCGCAAACAGGAGGCGCAGGCCGCGGAGAAGATTGTTGAAACTGAGGTCGAGCGCTTCCATGCCCGGCTGCAAAGCTTGCATGTGGTGCCGACGATTGTCTCTCTTCAGGATCACTTCGAAACCATCCGCCAAGCGGAACTCGACCGCGTGCGCGGCCGGCTGGGCCAGCTCTCAGCGGAACAGGAAGAAGCGGTTGAAGCCCTGAGCCATGGGATCGTAAACAAGATCCTGCACACGCCCATCACCCGCTTGAAGTCGGCGGCGACGGACCCGGAGATCACTACCTTGTTGGAAAGTTTCCGTAAAATATTCAACCTTCAGCAGCGGTCAAAACCCGAACGTCAGTCTGAGGACGAAACTCACCGCTCGGGGCAGAGGAGCTGATCGTTGCGCCTTCGCATCGGTTCCCGCGGCTCGCAGCTGGCGCTCTGGCAGGCCAATCACATAGCCGCGAAGCTGCGCGAGCATGCTTACCAAGTCGAAATCGAAGTCATTCACACCACCGGCGACAAGATCACAGATGTGGCCCTGGCAAAGGTCGGCTCCAAAGGAATGTTCATCAAGGAGATTGAAGAAGCGCTTGCGGAGGGCCGCATTGATCTTGCCGTACATAGCTTGAAGGACTTGCCGACGGAACTCTCCAATCAGTTCACCATTGCGGCAATCCCCCCGCGCGAAGACCCTCGCGATGCATTCTGCTCAGTAGATTTCTCGTCGATAGAAGATTTGCCGCAAGGCGCGCGCGTCGGCACCAGCAGCCTGCGTCGCGAGGCGCAGTTAAAAGCGCTCCGTCCTGATCTGAACGTGCACCCGCTTCGCGGCAATGTCGATACCCGGCTCCGCAAGCTGCAATCAGGCGACTACGCCGCCATCATCCTGGCGATGGCCGGGTTAAAGCGTCTGGAACGAACTGAGTTAGTGAAGCAGATACTGTCGACTGAAGTCATGTGTCCTGCCGCGGGCCAGGGAGCGCTCGCTATTGAGGCTCGCACGGGAGACCGCCACGTCATCAACGCACTTTCATTTCTCGATGATTCTGCTACTCGCGCCCAAACCGAGTGCGAGCGCGCTCTGCTCGAGGCGATGGGCGGGGGTTGTCAGGTGCCCATCGGGGCAAACGCGACCCTGGCCGGTCAAACCCTACTTCTATCGGCAGTCATCGCGAGTTCTGATGGAAAAACAGTTCTGCGTGAATCCGTGACTGGCAGCCGGCCATTTGATGTGGGAAACTCGGCGGCGGCTAAGCTACTGGCTCGCGGCGGCAAAGCGATACTGGACGCGGTTTACGCGGAAAGCATTCCTTTGCCGCAGCAGCCATAAAAGTTTCTACTGAGTGCAGGGCGGCTGGCGTCTCGCCCATCGAAGGGACAGAGGAAATCGGCGAATGTACATTCCCGAGTTCAACCGAGTTGAAGATCGCGACAAAGCCATTGCCTTCATGCGCGCGAACCCGTTCGTGATACTCGTGTCTGTGAATGAAAGCGTCCCATTCGCCACCCACCTTCCGGTTGTGATCGATGACGTCAACGGCCAACTTACTCTTCGGGCTCACGTCGCCAAAGCCAATCCCCATTGGCAGTTGATCGAGCAACAGGAATCGCTGCTAATCTTCCATGGTCCGCATGCCTATATTTCCCCGTCGTTATACGAAATTCGCGAGAGCGTGCCCACATGGAACTACGCGGCCGTTCACGTTTATGGAAAGGGAAGAATCATCTCGGACGAAGCTGGCGCGACCCGCACACTCGAGGCTCTTATCGGACAATTCGATGAGTCGTACCGCGAGCAGTGGAATTCCCTGAGCTCCGACTATCGCACGCGCATGCTGCGTCATATCGTGGCCTTTGAAATCCCGATAACGCGCGTCGAGGCGAAATTCAAGCTCAGTCAGAACCGAACCAAGGCAGAGCAGGAGAACGTGATCCGAGCGCTTTCTGGCAATCCCGATTCAACCATCGCCTCAACCGCAGTTCTGATGCGGCAGGAAAAGTTGGGCGATCGCAAATAGCGAAGCGCCGAATTGCAGCAAGAAAACCCCGGAGGGACAAGATTTGTTTGCCCAGGACGCTAGTCATGGGTAGCAGAGGCGAATGAGGGAGTCTCGTATCGCGGCACAATCACCGAATCCACTTATTCCGTTTATGAATTCGACCCAAAAATCAGGACCAGGCAAACCGCTCTCGGGCCTTCGTATTCTCGTCGGACGCGCCCGCCATCAGGCAAGCGCGCTCTCCCGCAGCCTACGATCGCTCGGAGCCGATGTCATTGAGATTCCCTTCATCGAAATTCGCGCGCCGCGGTCTTACCGTCCTTTGGACTCCTCCTTGAAACAGATCAACAAATACGACTGGCTAATCCTGACGAGCGTCAATGGCGTGGATGCAATGCAAGGACGAATGCAGATTCTCGGCATTAAGCCTGCCGCGCTTGGCGCTTTGAACATCGCCGCCATCGGCCCGGCGACCCGCGAACGAATCGAAAGCCTCGGCCTCAAAGTGGACGTCGTACCGAAACGCTACGTAGCGGAATCGGTTGTCGAAAGCCTTCGCGCAAAAGTAAAAGGGAAGCGAGTGCTGCTCGCCCGCGCCAAGGTCGCACGCGACGTGATTCCCAGAGAACTGAAAAAACTCGGTGCGAAAGTGGATGTAGTAGAAGCCTACGAGACTATTGTGCCCCGCTCATCACGAAAAGCCTTACAGCAAATCATGAACGATCCAGAAATCCGGCCGCACATCGTCACCTTTACCAGTTCATCCACGGTGCGGAACTTCGTTACGCTGCTTGGCGGGCAAGGGCGTCCTTCCCGGATGGATGGTCTCCGTTTCGCCTCCATTGGCCCGGTCACATCGGCGACCTTGCGGGAACTTGATCTACCGGTTGACATCGAAGCCAGCAGTTACACGATCCCAGGGTTAATTGAAGCGATTGTGGCTGGCAGATAAAACAAACTCAAATCATTGTCATCCCGAGCGGAGTGATCGTTCGCGAAGCGAACGATGCGGAGTCGAGGGACCTGCTGTTTGCTGGCATCGTTTGCGAAGCGTATGAGCGCCAGTCTGCCGACACACTTAAACAGCAGGTCCCTCCACGCGCTGAATGATTCGCCTTCGCGAATCATTCGGCTTGGTCGGCATGACAAGCAAGAGGCAGAGCTACTCGTTCAGCTTGCACCCGCAATCCGCGGGGGGCACTTTGGCCTTCAGGAAGTTCGTCACACGCTGATACGCATCAATCTGATTCTCAACCTTCGCGAACCCGTGGCCTTCGTTCTCGTAAATTTTGTAATCCGCCACACCGCCGCGTTTCTTAATCTCGTCCACAACCTGGATGGTCTCTTCTTTCGGACAGCGAGGATCATGTCCGCCGGCTAGGAGCAGCAACGGCGCTGTGATCTTATCGACAAAGAAAATCGGCGAGCGATCTCGGAACAGATCAGGGTTCTTTTTCGGATCGCCCATCGTCGCCATATCGGACTGCTGCAACACCGGGTCTTCGTTTTCGATTTCTGTGAACCAGTTGACGAACGGCACAATCGGCACGCCAGCCGCCCAGACGTCAGGCGCTTTGGTTACCGCCATCATGCTCATGTAGCCGCCGTAGCTGCCGCCCATCACAACCAGTTTCTTAGGATCCAGAAAGCCCGTCGCCTTCGCAAAATCGGCGGCTGCCAGCACATCCTGCAAGTCGCCGCCGCCCATGTCGAAAAGATTCGCCTGCTGAAATTCCTTACCGAACCCGGTTGACCCGCGATAATTCGGCGCGATCACCATGTATCCCTGGTTCACGATGTGCTGAATGAATCGATTGAATGAATTCACCGTTTGCGAGGTCGGCCCGCCGTGAATGTAAACGATCGCCGCATTCTTCCCATTGCGCTGCATGTTATGCGGAACATAAACAAATGCCGAGATCGTCCACTTACCATCCCGGCTCGGATAATGCACCAGGAACGGCTCCACCATGTGGTCTGCAGGAACACCAGCCATCAGCGAATGCGTGACCTGGGTCGAATTTCCCGTCGCCAGGTGATAGATCCACACATCGTTCGGTGCGTTCGGCCCGTTGTGGTAATAGAGCAGCTTCGAGCCATCGTGCGAGAACGCGGATTCAGAGCCGCCGAACGAATTCACGCCCTTGGGAAGGGTCAACTCTCTAGTCGTGCCGCCCACCAGGGTGTGGACGTACAAGTTTGTGTTGCCGTCTACGTTCGCGCGGAATGTGACTGACTTTCCATCACGCGAGAAGTTTCCCGCGGATATCTCCCACTTGTCTTTCGTGAGCCACGAAACTTTCTTGCTCGCGACTTCCAGCACTCCGACGTTGTCGTACCCGTTCCCGGCATTCGACGTGATCAGAACTTTCTTCCCATCCGGCGAAATATCGTTCGCGGAGTATTGCACTTCCCCTTCATGCGGCGTCAGCAGCGTGCTCTGCCCAGTCTTGACCTCGACTATGAAAATATTCGAGTTCGTCCCCTTCGCCTCCGTTTGCGTATAAACGATGTACTTCCCGTCCTTCGACCAGATCGGACTGAAGTTCAACTTGTCCGCCGCCGTTCCCGTCGTCACGTGCTTCGTCTCACGCATCAGCGTGTCGAAGACGTCAATTTCGTAAGACGACGAAGTCTTCGGCTTCACCATGTATGTGAGATACCGTCCATCCGGCGACCACGCAGGGCTCTCTTCCGATATCTCGCGCGTCTTGGTCACGTTCACAATCTGCCCGGTCGCCGGTGAGACGAAGAAGATATCCCACTGCTCATCGCCGTCGTAGTCCGATTGATACGCGATCCACTTGCCGTCCGGAGACCACGCCGGGCTGCTCTGCCGCTGGTCACTGACCGTCAACTGCGAAGGCCACCCGCCGGTCGCAGGAACCAGCCACAAGTTATTTCGCCCGGTGATATTCGAGACGAAGCAAATGGTTTTGCCGTCCGGAGACCAAGCGGTATCTCCGACAGCCCGCGTCATATAGAGGCGCTGCAGCGAGAGGCTCTCTTCGCCTTGCTCGACCTCAGCGCTGGCTTTGGCAGTGATTTGTTTGGGATCGGTAATCGCGACGGGAGGTTTCAATGCTTGAGAGAAGGTAACTGTGCTCATGATCACAACGAAAATGGATCGCCGAACGCGAAAGTTGTGCATGGTCACCGCACCAGAACTGCGGACGGCTGGCTGGCAATCAGAACTGTAGACGTAGTCGCCGGGCTCAGCTTTCCTGTTCCACCCACACCGAGTGCCGACAAGTTTGACGCAAGCCCATTGGCCACGAAGACCCAGTTTCCATCTGAAGTAACCCCGCCCGATACCGGACCGGATCCAACGGAAATGGCCGCGGGAGACAAGGCCGCAAGCGCGCCCGTGGCTGGGGCAAAGCTGAACTGCGAAACTTGATTGGAGTTCTTTTCAACCACGTACACCCAATCGAACGCCGGATCCACAATAATTTGTCCCGGTCCAGTGGGCGCAGAGAACGGCGCGCCGATCGACGAGAGCGATCCGTTTGCCGCGGCGCAATTCAAACTCGTCGTCACGCACGCAGAGAACACACTGATCTGGTTCGAGCCTGTATTCGAGACGAACAGAAAATTATCTCGATTCGAGGCGGCCACAATGCGGGAAAAAGCCAATGCTGTCGGATTCGCAGCCGTCGGGTAACTATTGATCAGCGTCAAATTTCCATTGCTGTCGTACGTATATGCCGCTACTGTGCTGGTAAACTCATCCGCCACATACAAATAGTTCCCTGACGCCGGAATTGCCAATCCTGAAGGGCCGTTTCCTATAACGTCTCCGGGCAACGAAGCAGGAAACGACGTCGACGTCATTGTGCCTGCGTTTTGGTCAAAACTCGCGATTGAAAAAACCGTGATCGTGCCGGGAACAGTTCCCGCTTGTCCCAGCGGGCCGGAGTTTCCCTGGTTGGATACAAACAAAAGCTCGCCGCTCGGATCGATAATCAGGCCCATTGTGGTCGGGTTGGGCGAATTTGCGCCGGCGGGTATGCTCACGATGCTGCAATTCGAGTTCGAACTGGGGCAGGGAACACTCACAGTTCCATCCGAGTTGACTTTATAGACTGCGATCGAATCGTCGCCGAAGTTTGCAACAAACAGGAAGGTGCCATCCGGCGTCAATGCCATCGCCGAAGGGTTCGGCCCGGTCTGCGCCGTAGATTTGACCGACGAAACCGATCCATTACTGAGGTCGATTGTCAGCGAGCTAAGGGTCTGGTCGCCGGTTGTAGCAACCCACATGAAGCCCGTGCCTAACGTCGTCGAACTGTTGTTCCCGTTGGAACAACTGTTGAACAAGACCACTGCCCCTCCAGCCGCAAGCGCCAGAATCCAGGACCGAATGCGCATTCTTCTCCTTAAAAAAGCTGATTTGCTGGACACTGAGCGCCCGCGGAACCCTGGACGAACAAGCGCCCGCTATTGCCATGAGCGAGGAGCTAGAAGCTGTTTTGTATCAGGAATGGGCAGAAAAGAGCAAACGGAAACCCGGGTTCGTCACACTGGTGCGAAGCACCTCTCACCCAATTGTTTTCTCTGCGTCTCTGTGTTTCTGCGGTGAAATCGGGTTTGGCGTCAACGGCACCCGGATTTCCACCAACAGCCCACCCTCAGCAAGGTTGGATGCTGCCACCGAGCCTCCGTGCAACCTGACCGCCTGCTCGGTGATTGCCAAGCCCAGGCCTACGCCCCCAGTGGACCTTCCGCGAGCATCATCAATCCGGTAAAAGGGACGGAAAATCTTGTCCAGTTCGGCCGCCGGAACGCCCGGACCGCTATCGCTGACTCGGATCACCCCGTCGCTCCCCAACTGCTCGGCACGAACTCTGACCGTCGTATCATCTGGCGTGTAACGGGTAGCATTTCTCACGACATTTTCGACAGCGCTGCGAAGCAATGCGGGATCGCCTGACACCGGCAACTCGTCGAGCAGTTCGCATTCCACCCGGCAATTCCTTGCCTGTGCCTCAAAATCGGCATCACGGCAAACTTCCTCAACCAGCGCTTCCAGCGGGACCTCGACCTTCCGCATCGAACCCGATCCACTATCCAGCCGCGCAATCGTAGTCAGATTTCCGATCAGCTCATTCATGCGCTCGGATTCAAGACTGATTCGGTCCAGTACCCCCTGTGCATCCGCTCCCGAGCGCTGTCTCGCCAACTCTAGCGCCACGCTGAGCCGAGCGAGTGGAGATCGCAACTCATGCGAAATATCTTTGAGTAGTCGCGATTGTGCGCTCACCAGTTTTTCAATCTGCTCTGCCATCTGATCGAAGTCGCGCACTAACTGTGAGACCTCGTCTTGGCCCTTCGAGAGTTTTCCGCCTACCCGCGCAGATAGGTCCCCGGACGCCAGTTTGTGGGTAGCATTTCTCAAGCGGGTAATCGGCGAAGTTAAGAACCGCGCCAATAGGTAACAAACCAGCCCTGACGATACGATCGCGATGAAAAGTCCTAATCCTGGTATGCCTCGCGGCCCGAACAGCGCATTCTCTCCAGGTGGCAACTCGGTCACAAACGTGTAGTGGTGACCATTTGAATCCATTGAGGCAGTGAGCATCTGGAAGTGGGGATTTAAGCGCCCTCGCAACGTGTTCGCCGGCGCTCTTTCACCTCTTGCCACTTCGGTGAACCATGGCGGCGCAGGATGTCCCAGCGCGCTCTTGCCGTCCACAAAAAGGATCCCGTGTACTCGATGTGTCTCATGCAATCCATGCTGGTAATCGCGCAGCTGCTCCACGCCGCCACGCTCGTACGCGTGGACCGCGTCACCCAGGAGCTGCGGTTGCAGGGCCTCAACCGCCGAAACCTCCCGAGTGGGGCGCAAGGCCACGGTAACCAGTATCGCCAGCGCCAGAAACAGAGCTTGCGCCACCCAGAATGAAACAAAGATCTTTAGAAACAGGCTTCTCATCGCGATACGTTCTTCGTCTTCGGACGCGCAGCGGCAAAAATGTAACCCGCGCCGCGAACCGTCTTGATATGGTCCTCGCTATCCGAATCGCCGAGCTTCTTACGGACTTTACTCACATGCATATCGATGCTGCGATCAAACGGCGAGAACTTCCGCCCCAGCACCTCATCCACCAGCGCTTCCCGTGTCACCACGCGTCCAGCCTCGCGCAACAACACCTGCAATAATCCAAACTCAACTGAAGTCAGGTCCACCGGCTTGCCGTTGTGAAGCACGCTGCGGGTCGCTGGATCGAGTTCCACATCGCCCACCTTGATTACGTCAGGAACGGGCGTGTCACCCTCTTTAACGTTCGTTCGTCGCAGAATGGCTCGAATTCGCGCAACCAGTTCGCGCGGATTAAACGGCTTCGGCAAATAATCGTCAGCGCCAATTTCAAGACCTACAATCCGGTCCACATCTTCGCCACGCGCCGTCAGCAACAGCACCGGCATTCGCGAGCTGTCGCGAATCTTTCGCAGGACATCAAATCCATTCAACCCCGGAAGCATGACGTCCAACACTACCAGCAGATAATCGCCATTGAGCGCCCGCGCCAGGCCCGCCTTGCCGTCATGCACTGCTTCCACCTGAAACCCTTCCGGCTTCAGGTATTCAGCCACCAGCGAGCACAGCTCCGTGTCGTCGTCAACCACCAGAATGCGGTCCACGGACTTCATTTTAGCCTCAGGGATTTGGCGCACAGTAAAGAATCGTCAAAACCGCCAAACCGAGTATTTACAAAGATTTACTCCAATTGACGCACTCTTTACTACAAATAGTTACGCCGCGTGTTCTTATGTTCGTAAGTTCAAATGAACCGAATGTGACGGAGGAAACTGTGAAATCAAAACTCGTATTGATCGTATCCATTAGCGCGCTGGCGGTGGCGTTATTCGCAGGTGCGGCTATTGCTGCAGACCAGGGAAGCGAAGGCGGTCCCATGCATCACGGCATGATGATGCACCACGGCTTCGGAGAAAGCTTCGGACTTCCACTGCACCAGCTCGATCTCACTGACGACCAGAAAACTCAAATCCACCAGATCATGAAAACCGAGCACGCGACCATGAAGCCGCTCATGCAGCAGGAATTTCAGTCGCATCAGCAGATGATGCAGCTCGTCACCAGCGGCAACTTTGACCAGGCCAAGGCTGCAGCCATCGCCACGCAGGCGTCGCAGACTCGTGTGCAGCTCGAGGTCGAGCATGCCAAGATCGCCTCTCAGGTGTACAACCTGCTGAGCTCCGACCAAAAGGCGAAAGTTGCCGACATGATGGCCAAGCACCAGCAGCGTATGCAGGAACATATGCAGAAACAAAGCGATCAGGCCGCTCCAACAGACCAGCAGTAGCTTGTGTGGGTATGTGGGCGGAGCCTGCCCTGAGCAACCGAGCAGAGCGAGGGCGTCAAACGGGCGCCTTCGCCCGCCTCTACCTGAGCGCCTTAACAAATGCCCTTGGGAGTTCCAAATGGCAAGCAGTGCAGTAAGACCCGATTTCATTTCGGCAGTTGCCGAGGAAATGTCCTCCGGCATCGATCGCGCCCTTCGCTACTGGCTGGGCCGGATCGAACTCGAAGTCATAGACCGCAGCTTAACCACTACCGAGCGTATTTCCGCGGTTCAACGGATCATCGAAGAGTACAAATCTTTAGCAGGCACGCATGAATCTTGAACGGATCATTTCGGTTGGCATGGACTTCGACGGCTGCTTTCTCGTCGCCTGGATCCTGGTGCTGGCCGCCGCGTTTGCTTTCACCTTTCGCGACTCGCCAATTGCAGCGCATGCGCTCGAAGTAGTTAAACATCGTCGCCCTTAACCTGCGTCCATCGCTGCTAGAATCGCATCTACTAGCTCATGGTCGTCGATCATCTCCGCCCTGTATTTCCCTACGTGAAGAAGTACCGCTGGGCCTACATCTGGGGCGGAATGTCGGTCCTCGCGATGAACAGCATTTGGGCGCTGTTCCCGATCGCAGTTGGGCGGGGGATCGATTCTCTAAAGAATTCCGCGGTTACTCCATCCCTCATGCACAAAATCGGGATGATCGCCGCCACGCTGCTGATCATTGCCGGACTGAAAGCAATCTTTCAGTTTCTGACTCGCTGGGTTGTCATTGGCGCATCGCGCGAGATTGAATTCGACCTTCGCAACGACCTCTTCCGCCATCTTGAAGGTCTCTCCCACAGTTTCTATCAGCGCACCCGCACCGGCGACATTATGGCAAAGGCGACCAACGACCTGAACGCCGTCCGCATGCTGCTGGGCCCTGGAATCATGTACACGGCGAATACCATTGTGTTCACTGCGTTGGCGCTCGCCTTGATGATGCACATCAGTGTGCGGCTCACGATCTTTGCATTCCTTCCTCTGCCAATCGTCAGCGTCGTGATCCAGTACTTCGGCCGCCGTATTCACGAACGTTTTGAGCGCATCCAGGCGATGTTTTCCGACATCTCTGCCCGCGCGCAGGAAAATTTCTCCGGAGTCCGCGTCATTCGTGCCTATGTGCAGGAAGAGCCTGAGATCGCGAACTTCGAAAAGGCCAATCGCGAATACATCGCCCGCAGCCTGAAACTGGTCCGCCTGATGGGAATGCTCTGGCCGACACTCGAAACCATGCTCGGCCTTGCCATCGTGCTGGTGTTGTGGCTGGGGGGCAGGGAAGTGCTGCTCGGCCGGATCAAGATCGGGGATTTTGTTGCATTTAACACTTTCATGGTTCAGCTCACCTGGCCAGTCATCGCCCTCGGATGGGTCATCAACATCTTTCAGCGCGGAACTGCTTCTCTCGTCCGCATCGATCAACTGATGAAAGAAAAGCCCGAGATCACCGACGCGCCTTCCGTGAACCGCCTTTCGCCCGGTGAAGAACTTGTAGGCGACCTTGAATTCCGCAATCTCAACTTCTCCTATAACGGTGTTTCGGTTCTTCACAACATCGATCTGCACATCCCAGCCGGCACCAGCATGGCGATCGTCGGCCCAACCGGGTCCGGCAAGACCACACTCGTCAGCCTCATTCCGCGAATCTCCGACGCCGAGCCCGGGTCGGTGCTAATTGACGGCCGCCCGATTCGCGACTTCGCTCTCGCCGACCTTCGCCGCAACATCGGCTTCGTCCCGCAGGAAACATTTCTCTTCAGCGAAACCATCCGCGAGAACGTCGCTTTCGGCGTTCCCGACGCCAGCGACGACGAAGTCCGCTGGGCGGCCGAAGCGGCCAACATCGCAATCGATATCGAAGACTTCCCCGAGAGATACAAGACGTTAGTGGGCGAACGCGGAATTACTCTCTCCGGGGGCCAGAAGCAGCGCACTGCCATCGCCCGCGCCCTGATCCGCAATCCGCGCATTCTGATTCTCGACGACGCGCTCTCCAGCGTGGACACGCACACCGAAGACAAGATCCTCAACCACCTTCGCGACGTCATGCAGGGACGCACGACCATCTTCATCTCGCACCGCGTCTCCACCGTACGCAACGCCGACCGCATCGCCGTCCTGCACGGCGGCCGCATCGTCGAACTCGGCAATCATGAAGAGCTTCTCGCACTGAACGGCTATTACTCAGATCTTTACAACAAACAGTTGCTAGAAGAAGAACTCGCCGAAGTATAGAGAAATCTGCAGACTTCTGAGTTCCTCTGTGTTTTGCCTCTGTGCAACTCTGTGCCCGCTGTGGTTGCTTTTTTCTCGAGCAGGCTTACGTTTTGCGTAGGAGCACGCTCTTCTTCGCGACCTTTGCGGCGACTTTGCGAACTTTGCGGTTAAGATCTTTAAGCCTTCAACCGCAAACAATTTCGTCCGACTTTTTCACAGCTTCTCAGCAAGCGCCATCCCTGCTAAAATCTACAAAATCCACTCCCCGGAGATCGAATGCAAGCTATCCTTGCGCTCGAAGACGGCCGCGTCTTCCGAGGCAAAGGCTACGGCGCCAAAGGCGAATGCTACGGCGAAGTCGTTTTTAATACTTCCATCACCGGCTACCAGGAAATTTTCACCGACCCCTCCTACGCCGGGCAGATCGTTGTTTTAACCAATCCGCAAATCGGCAACTACGGCACTAACTCAGAAGACAACGAAGCCACGCGCCCCTACATTGAAGGGCTGATTGTGCGCGAGTTCTCGAAGGTCAGTTCGAATTGGCGCTCGCAGCAGGTGGCCGAGGAATATCTCGAGCAGTTCAAAATTCCGGTGCTTGCTGACATCGACACGCGTGCTCTCGTCCGCCATCTGCGCGACAACGGCGTGATGCGCGGCGTCATCTCGACCATGGAGACCGATGTCGAGAAACTCGTAGCCAAAGCCCGCTCCATTCCGAAGATGGACGGAACAGATCTCGCGAAAGTTGTCACGACTAACCGGCCTTATGTCTGGGAAGTGGGCGAGCGTTCGCACGAACCGATCGAAGTTGTAGGCGTAAAAGACCAGCCAGAGCGCTTTCATGTAGTGGCTTACGATTTTGGCATCAAGCACAACATTCTGCGCAAGTTGCGAAGCGAAGGATGCAAGGTCACAGTCGTCCCCGCGCAGACCCCCGCCGAGGATGTTCTAGCGCTCAAACCCGATGGTGTCTTCCTCTCAAACGGTCCCGGCGATCCTGAACCTTGCACCTACGCCGTCGACAACATCCGTCGCCTCATGGGACGCCAGCCCATCTTTGGAATTTGCCTTGGCCATCAGCTCACCGGCATCGCGCTAGGCGGAAAAACCTTCAAGCTGAAGTTCGGACACCACGGCGGCAATCATCCAGTGAAGCAACTGCACACCGGCAAAATCGAGATCACCGCGCACAACCACAACTTCGCCGTCGATCCCGACTCGCTGCCGCAATCCGAAGTCGATCTGACGCACATAGACCTGAACGACCAAACGCTGGAAGGGTTGAGGCATAGGAATTTGCCGCTGTTCAGCGTGCAATATCACCCCGAAGCTTCGCCGGGGCCGCATGACTCGCATTACCTGTTTAAGGATTTCGTGAAGATGATGGAGGAGTGGAAAGGGTGAAACTCGGGCCTAACTTCGCACTTATGTTGCTTCTCCCGCTCGCGGTGGCAGAAGACAAGGGTGTGAGTTGGACATCCATCGATCCTTTTTGCGGGCAGTTCACATCCGCAGAGCCGGAAACGTTTCCAATCGCAGCCGCCACCATAAAGTTGTACCGAGCGAAAGCCAAACACCTTCCTTGTTGTGATCACGCTGAACCACTCGGAAACGTACCGATCGACGCGAAAGGGAGATTCGATTTGCGCAAACTTCCTGCCGGGCAGTACTGGTTGATTGCGAGTTGGACAAGAGCCGAAGTACCGGTTCCGATCTGGTTCGACCACAAATACACTTTCGCGTGTAGTGAAGGTTTCAGCCACCTGATTGAGATCAAACCGACCACCAAAACCGTAACGATCACTGCGATCACTTCGACCGATTCACTAGCTCATGCCAAAACGAACTGACATCTCCAAAATCCTGATCCTCGGCTCGGGGCCGATCATCATCGGCCAGTCCGCCGAGTTCGACTACTCCGGCACCCAGGCCTGCAAGGCACTCAAGGCCGAGGGATACGAAGTGGTGCTGGCCAACTCGAACCCGGCCACCATCATGACCGATCCCGAGTTTGCCGACCGCACTTACATTGAGCCGCTCACCCGCGAATATCTCGAAGAAATTATTCGCGTGGAGCGCGAGATGTCTCCCGGCGCCGGCTTCGCAATTCTGCCCACCGTCGGCGGACAGACCGCTCTCAACCTCGCTATCGATCTTTCCGACACCGGCGTGCTTGAGAAATACAAAGTCACCCTGATCGGCGCCAACGTCGAAGCCATCAAAAAAGCCGAAGACCGTCTCTTCTTTAAAGACGCGATGCAGAAGATCGGGCTTGATGTTCCGCGATCGGCGCTGGTCAACAACCTGAAAGACGGACTTGAATTTGCCGGAAAGATCGGCTTTCCCGTAATCGTGCGCCCAAGCTTCACGCTGGGTGGCTCCGGCGGAGGCATGGCCTACAACCGCGAAGAGCTGCTAGAAGTCCTCGCTCGCGGACTAGATTTCTCTCCGGTCCACGAAGCGCTAATCGAAGAGTCTGTTCTCGGATGGAAAGAATTCGAACTTGAGGTAATGCGCGATCTCAAAGACAACGTCATCATCATCTGCTCGATCGAGAATTTCGACCCGATGGGCGTTCACACCGGCGACTCCATCACCGTTGCCCCGGCGCAGACCCTCACCGACCGCGAATATCAGGCCATGCGTGATGCCGCCATCGCCGTGATTCGCGAGATCGGCGTTGAAACCGGCGGATCGAATATTCAGTTTGGCGTGCACCCTCACACCGGCCGGATGGTTGTGATCGAGATGAATCCGCGGGTATCGCGGTCATCGGCACTGGCGTCAAAAGCTACAGGATTCCCGATCGCGAAGATCGCCGCAAAGCTCGCTGTCGGTTACACGCTCGACGAAATTCCCAACGACATCACGCGCAAGACCCCGGCCTGCTTTGAGCCAACGCTCGACTACGTGGTCGTAAAAATTCCCAAATGGCAGTTCGAAAAATTCCCCGGCGCCGACGAAAATCTCGGCCCGCAAATGAAGTCGGTCGGCGAAGTGATGGCCATCGGGCGCACCTTCAAAGAAGCGCTGATGAAAGGCGTGCGCGCGCTCGATACCGGCAAGCGTGTCGGCTCAGAAAAGATCGAGCCAAAAATTCTTACGCAGCGCCTTGTGACTCCGCATCCCGAGCGGTTGGCGTATCTTCGCTATGCCATCCGCCAGGGACACACGGTCAAGCAACTCGCGAAAATGACCGGCATGGACCCGTGGTTCCTCTATCAGCTAAAAGAAATAAACGACATGCAGCTTGAAGTCGAAAAGCACCCGATGGAATCAGTCCCAACCGAGGTGCTGCGCAACGCCAAACGATTCGGCTTTTCCGACGGCCGCCTCGCGGGGACCTGGCGGCTCTCCGGCAAAGGCGATCAGGAAAAAATCCGCCATCTGCGCAAGAAGCACAAAGTTCAGCCCGTCTATAAGCGCGTGGACACCTGCGCCGCCGAGTTCGAAAGCTTCACTCCGTATCTTTATTCAACCTACGAAGAAGAGGACGAAGCCACACCGACTCCGAAGAAGAAAGTCATGATTCTCGGCAGCGGGCCGAACCGCATTGGGCAGGGAATTGAGTTCGACTACTGCTGCTGCCATGCCAGCTTCGCGCTGCGCGAGGACGGTTACGAGACCATCATGGTCAACTGCAACCCTGAAACGGTCTCGACCGACTACGACACCAGCGACCGCCTCTACTTCGAGCCGCTCACCTTCGAAGATGTCTGGGCCATCTACGAACACGAGACTTCCGCAGGGGCAGACGTCGGCATCATCGTGCAGTTCGGTGGACAAACTCCGCTGAATCTCGCCATGCCGTTGAAGCAGTCCGGCGTCAAGATCATCGGCACTTCGCCTGAATCAATCGATCTCGCCGAAGATCGCAAGCGCTTCAACAAACTTCTCGAAGAACTCGATATTCCGCAAGCGCCCGGAGCCATGGCCGCTTCGCTCGAAGAAGCCGTCGAAGGCGCGCGCAAGATCGGCTATCCCGTGCTGGTGCGACCTTCCTATGTCCTCGGCGGCCGCGCCATGGTCATCGCCTACGACGAAGAGACCGTTACCCGCTACATGAAAGAAGCGGTCGAGTATTCGCAGGACCGCCCGGTGCTGATCGACCACTTCCTCGAAGACGCAATTGAAGTTGACGTTGACGCGCTTTCGGACGGCGAAGACGTTGTGATCGGCGGAATTATGCAGCACATAGAAGAAGCCGGCATCCACTCCGGTGATTCGTCCTGCGTGCTACCGGCGGTTGATATCCCCGAGCATCTTCTCGACCGCATGCGCGAGTACACGTTCAAGCTCGCCCGCGCGCTGAAAGTCGTAGGCTTGATGAACGTGCAGTTTGCGATTCCGCGCTCTGAATACAGCACAGACCATGTGGGACAGGCGGCCCGCCTGTCCAGCCCCACCGCACACCACGTAGGGGCGGACGCCCTCGTCCGCCCAGGCGTAGCGGAGCTCCGCAGTGATGCAACCGACACCGGCAACGGCGGCAAAGTCTATGTCTTAGAAGTCAACCCGCGCGCGTCACGCACCGTCCCCTACGTTTCCAAAGCCACCGGCGTCCCGATGGCTAAGATCGCCAGCCGCCTGATGACCGGCCGCAAGCTGCGCGAGTTCCTCCCCGAATTCATCGAGCAGCAGAGAGACCTCGATACCGGCAACTGCTACTACGTCAAGTCTCCGGTTTTCCCGTGGAACAAATTCCCCGGCGTCGATACCGTCCTCGGCCCCGAAATGAAATCCACAGGCGAAGTCATGGGCGTGGCCGATAACTTTGGCGAAGCCTTCGCCAAGGCCCAGGTCGCCGCCGGACAGAAGCTGCCCACGCAAGGCTGCGTCTTCATCAGCGTCACCGACCACGACAAGCTCCACGTCGCCGAGGTCGCGCGCAAATTCGTTGACATGGGATTCAAGCTCGTAGCAACCGCAGGCACAGCCGACGTGATCGAAGCCGCCGGTATGCCCTGCGACCGCGTTTACAAAGTCAAAGAAGGCCGTCCAAACGTAGTTGACCTGATCAAAGGCGACCGCATTCAGCTCATCGTCAACACGCCCGAAGGCCAGGATCCATTTTTCGACGAGAAAGCCATCCGCCGCGCCGCCGTGACGGCACGCATTCCCACAATCACGACGCTCGCTGCAGCCCGCGCCGCCGCCGAAGGAATTGCCGCGCTGCAACGAGGGGAAGTGAATGTCAGGGCTCTGCAGCAATTGCACGCAGAACGAGCCGTCTCAAAAATCTAATCGGGTTTCGCCGCTACCAAATAAAAATGTGGAACAGGCGGCCCGCCTTTCAGTCGAGCGAAGCTCGACGCATTTTGTAATTCACGCCGTGCCGAAAACGTCACCATGCCTATCGCGTTACTCCGCTTCCGGTCACAGTCTGCGCCCGCGCAAGCGCTTTCGGCACAGTATTGTCACTGATCAAAAGACTACGATCTCGGCCCTCGAGAATGCCTCGGAAAAGTTTGTAGATCCTTTGTTCCGCGGGGTCGAAATATTCTCCGTGAATCTCAATGCCGTTCACATCACGTTCAAACAGGCTGGTGCAATCAACATCCCAAACATTGTCGGGAAGCGGATAGGTGTGATCCAGGCCTGCGCGTCCCAGGCGGCGTTTGCCAAAGTGTTTGAGTCCAGCCGAGGCGCCAAGAACGTTGTCTCGGCCGGTGTAAAGCGCGGTGATGCGGTAGGAAAGGTTTGCCAGCCCTTCACCATCGCCATGCGAAACATTCTCGCCGTTGCGGAACAGGTCGTTATCCACGTCAGCCGCCACCATGATCACCTCCTGCATCAGGCTCACCAGCAAAGGACGGTTCTTGCGGGTCCAGAGCGCATTCATGGCGTACTCGAGCGCATAGTTGCCCATGCTGTGGGCAATGATGGAAGTTTTGGCGCGGCAGGCGTTCTCAGGATTGTCAGCCGCAACCTGGGCCTTATCGGCCATCCAATCGTAAAGTTCCTCCAGTACGTCTGTGAGGTTGTCGCCGGTCTGACGGGCCTCGGCTCGATCGGGCAGGTAGGCCAGGAGTTCGCCTTTCGAGGGCCAGTCAAAACAGATCAGTTCTCCGAGGGAATCGTCGCCGTCGAATAGTTTTCGGGCGATGTTGTCGTAGCGCGAGATTGAATCAATCCACAGGTTCTTGTAACCGTGGATGAACAGGGTGAGATGTTTCTGCTCTTCAGGAGGAGTGGGCGGGGCCGGTGGCGGAGGCACCGGAGCAGGAAATTTCGACGCCACCGCAACCAATGCGTCCTTGAACTGCTTCAGTGAGCACTTCGTCCAGGCCGCGGGGTCCGTGATGTTGGCGTTCTTCTGGGAGGGATCAAATGTCCAATATGTAAGTGCGCCAAAGTCGGTCGTAAATTGTCCCCCTGTTACTTTGCGGTTGGTTATGAGCCAGCGCATCGAGACACCTCTGGAACTGAATTTTCGGGGAAGGAGCGCAGCATATCACAGGCGCGGGGCCTTCGCGATGCTTTTCGGCTCCATCCGAGTGCAGGAGTATACTTCTGCTCGCAAAGTCGCGGCAGCATTAATCGCCAGTAACATAAGGAGTTCGTTCATGCCCTGCAAACAAGGCGACCTCGCATTGCTCGATCATCCCGCATCCCAGGAACTGCTGCAGTCGAAGATTCCCGCCCGCCTCGCTTATGTGTGGACCGATGGCACGCCGCGCGTGGTCCCGATCTGGTTTCATTGGAATGGCAGCGAGTTCGTCATGGGCACGCCTCCGAAAGCGCCGAAGCTGAAGGCGCTCGCGAAGAATCCCAAGGTCGCGCTTACCATCGACGACAACACCTTTCCTCACAAAGTGCTGATGGTTCGCGGTACGGTAACAAAAATTGAGCCGGTGCAAGGAGTGGTCCCTGAATATGCGAAGTGTGCCGATCGCTACTTCGGGCCCGAGCAGGGAAGGGCATGGATAGCGCAAGTGGGAGCGATGCTTCCTTCCATGGTCAGGGTCGTCGTTAAACCCGATTGGGTGGGTCTGTTAGATTTCCAGGCACGGTTTCCCAGCGCGCTGGGGATCTGATCAGTTTGTTCGAACGCCGGCATCATTATTAAACAATCAAAGAAACCTCATGGCCAGCGCACCCATTCCGAGAGATCGCCGCGCGGCCCGTCTCGCGATTGTTGAAGAGCACATCCGTCTCGAAAATGCACACGACCTCGAAGGCGTTCTCAAGACCTTCGGAGCCTCAGCCCGATACGACGATGAAGCCTGGGAGGAGCATTACCAGGGCGTTCCCGGCGTGCGCACCTTTTATTCGCAGGTGATGGCCGCACTGCCAGATTTGATTATCGACGTACAAAGCACGCACATTACCGACGATGCCATCGTAGTCGAAGTAATCATTCGTGGAACGCATCTTGGCGCGTGGCGCGGATTGCCCGCTACCGGCCGGCAGGTCGAAGTCCCGCTCTGCGGCATTTACACCTTCGACGCGGACAATCGCCTGGCTGGAGAAAAGATCTACTATGACCGTGCAACTGTTCTAAGGCAGCTTGGAGTGTTTCATGAGCCGGAGACTCTCATCGGCCGAGTTACAACCCTGGTGACCCACCCCATTACTGTGGCCCGGGCCTTAGGGCGAAAGCTACTCGCCAAGTGACTCAGGTCGGAACCGGCACAGGCAGCCGATTTCTGCGGCACCTTCCTCGATCTGTTTCAGACTCCGTGTGCTAAAATTTTCCACTAACCGTGCCTCCAGGGGTAATAGTGTCCACTGGTTCGGATGTAAGCCAATCTCTTCCCAAGTCACTCTCTTCTTGGCCGCGGGTCATTTTCGCAAGCGCGATGGTGCTGCTGATCGTGTGCCTCATCACGACGTACCTGTCGTTCTCCTATTTAAGAGAGGCGAGCGATTGGGTCATTCACACCCAGCAAGTGAGAGGGGAATTGGGGGATTTAGAAGCCGATCTTAATTCCGCAGCACGCTCCAGGTTGAGTTATGTCATCTCAGGCCATGGCGATGACCTGGCATCCTACAGGAAAGTTCTTCCCGGAATCTCAGCCCATCACCGGGAAGTGGCCCGGCTGACGCACGATAATCCGGCCCAAAATGAACGCTGCAAGCAGCTCGGTACGCTGATCGACGCTCGCCTGCAAGCCTGGGAGCTTTCTATCGCACAGAAGCAGGCAGGCCAGTCCATCGACCTGGGCGCTTTGCTGACTCAGAACCTGGAACTCTCGGCGCGCAATGCTGCCGTGACCGAAGCCATTCGAACCGAGGAAGGCAAGCTGCTGGGTCCGAGAATTCGTATCGCACAACGCAGTTTTGTAATGACAAGCCTGATCGTTGGCGTCGCCTTCGTAGTGGCGCTGGCGTTTTTGTCGGTTTATTACGTACTACTCAATCAGCAACTTCGAGCGCGTGAGATTGCCGAACGCAATGCCAGAGAAGCGTTCGACCGCGAATCTGCTGCGCGGCAGGAGGCAGAGGACTTCAGGTTATTCATCGGTGCGGTCAGAGATTACGCGATTTTCACCATGGACGCTTCAGGCCACATCAAGAACTGGAATGAGGGCGCGCAGCGCCTGCAGGGCTACGCCGCTTCAGAAATCGTCGGCCAGCATTTCTCGCGCTTTTATCCCGACGTGGACATTCAGAACGGCAAACCACAAAAGGAATTAGAGATCGCGGCGCGGGAAGGGCGAGTCGAAGACGAGGGCTGGCGTATTCGCAAAGACGGTTCGCGGCTTTGGGCAAATGTGGTAATCACCGCAATGCGAAACCCTGCCGGACAACTGATCGGCTTTACGAAGGTCACTCGCGATTTCACCGAGAGAATGCGGGCCCAGCAGGAACTCCGGCGAACCAACACCGAACTCGCCACGCAGGTGGCGGAAAGAGAGGCTGCCGAGGAACGGCTGGCCGCCTCTGAAAAGTCCCTTCGCCGGCTTTCGCTGCACTTATTGAGCACGCAGGACGAGGAGAGAAAGCGGATCGGCAGGGATCTGCACGACAGCCTGGGCCAGTATCTCGCGATATTAAAGATGAATCTCGACGCCCTGCGATCCGGCGTGGCCTTGAACGGAGCAGGGGAAGATGTAGAGCGATGCATTCAACTGGCGGATGACTCGCTCAAGGAAGTTCGCACCATATCGTACCTTCTATACCCGCCGATGCTAGAAGAGATGGGCCTTGGATCGGCAATTCCCTGGTATCTGGACGGTTTCTCCCAACGAAGCCGCATCCAGGTCACTTTCGACGTTGATCCCAACTTCGAGCGTCTCGCGCCTGAGGCGGAATTGGCGCTCTTCCGCGTGTTGCAGGAGAGCCTTACCAATGTTCATCGGCATTCGGGAAGCGCGACTGCCACCGTTTCGCTCAGTACTGCAAACGACAAGGTTGTTTTGGAAGTACGCGACCAAGGCAAGGGCATTCCGGAACAAATGTTAGAAGAGGCCGGCGAAGACTGGCTGGGGTCGCTGGGCGTTGGTTTGCGAGGGATGAACGAACGCTTGCGGCAGCTCGGCGGAAAGTTGGAGATCACTTCCACCGCGCTGGGAACCACGGTTACCGCAAGCGTACCAACTGTCAATAATGTGGCTTTGGCGGATTCTGCCTGAGTTGTGAGACCGCGCAGGGTAGATTCCAGGAGAACATGATGATGCCGAGAATCCTGATCGCTGACGATCATGAAATTGTGCTCGAGGGAATCCGTACGCTATTGGCTCGTGCCCGCCGGGAATGGGAAATCTGCGGCGAAGCGCGCAACGGGGAAGAAGCAGTCAGCCTCGTAAAAAGCGTGCAGCCAGACATCGTTGTTCTGGATATCACCATGCCCCGGTTGAGTGGCTTGCATGCCGCCATGCAGATCGCCAAACTGAACATCGGATGCCGGGTCTTGATGTTCACCATGCATGACTCTCCCCGGCTCGCTGCCGAAGTGCAAAACGCGGGAGCTCATGGCTTCGTGCTGAAAACGCAAGCCGCCCGCGATCTGGTTCGTGCCATCGAGTGTCTCTTGGGCGGAAATACTTTCTTCGGGGCCGAACCGAAAGAAAAAAGTAAAGACAAGCCTGAGCGTGCATCGGGTCCACTCTTCCGCTGGGCATACGCGGGGTTTTAAACTACTTTGCTCTCCGACGATTTGGCGCCTCGGCACCACTTAGTCGTGCCAACTATTCCTGCGCATCCATCATCACACCTCATGTACTTCTAATTTTTTGACCCGCAACTTGCTGCGAACATGCGGGTTCGCAAAAGCTGAAAGACTTTGCCCGCTGTTGGCGGCGGCTCCATTGCTGGCCATGATCGCATAAATCTCTCGGAGCAGTTCTGTGAAATCCAGATTCTTGAATCACTTTGTCGTTGGTGCGGGAGCCTTGTCTTTACTAGGCTTCTTAACCGGATGCGGCAGCAGCACACCATCCGTGAGCGGTGCAATCCCTTCCGCCAGCACCACCCTGCAGGGCGAAACCGGCAACAATACCAGCGCGGCAAATTCGTTTCCAGGGCAGAAGAATGGCGACGCCCCGGCTGGCAACGTCAGCAAGCTTCCTATTTCCAAGCTTCTTTACAACGGGGCGACGACCAAGGTGTATGGCCACTTGCTGGGCTGGTTCGGAAAACCAAATCACATCAGCGTCGGATATCAATCGAACACCGCAGCACAGGTGCATGCGCAGGTCCAGGACATGATGAGCCGTGGCATGGCCGGAGCGGTTCTTGACTGGTATGGCCCTTCCGACTCATTCATCGATGGCGTCGGCATGTTGCTCAAGAATGAGGCCGAGGCGCAGTCGGGTAAGTTTGAATTCGCCATCACCGAAGATAAAGGCGCTCTCGGTCAAGCGGCCGCTTCCAATGGTTGCGATGTCACCAATCAAATCATTTCCGATCTCAGTTACATCGCCGCGAACTATGAATCTTCCCCGGCTTATATAAAGATCAACGGCCGCCCGGTTGTGTTTCTCTTCGATGTGGACCAGTTCTACGTAGACTGGACCCGCGTCGGCGCGTCAATCCCAGGTAACCCGTTGCTGCTTGCCCGCGGCAATGGCGGGTTGACCAGCGCATCGGACGATGGCGGCTTCTCGTGGGTCAGGATCAGCAACGACGCCCCCTTTAATCCCGAACTCAATCTTCAAGACAGTTTCTTTCAGACCGCACAAAACAATTCACAGAAAATCGCCGTCGGCGCCGCCTTGAAGGGTTTCAACGATACGCTGGCTTCGTGGGGAACGAATCGAGTGATCGACCAGAATTGCGGCCAGACCTGGCTGCAGAGCTTCAGCGAAATCGGCAAGTTCTACAACAGCGGCAACCAACTGCCGGCTTTGCAGACGGTGACCTGGAATGACTACGAGGAAGGCACCGCCATCGAGGATGGAGTGGATAACTGCGTGTTTCTCGTGCCCACGCAATCAGGCAGCACCATCAGCTGGGCAGTGAATGGTCAGGAAAACACCATCGACCACTACACTGTGTTCATCAGCCCAGATGGAAAGAATCTGTCGTCGCTGATTGACGTTCCCTCCGGCACGCATTCGGTGGATCTCAGTAAATTACAGGTGTCGTCGGGCAAAACCTATTTTGTATTCATCCAGGCGGTTGGCCTGCCGTCCATCCAGAACAAAATGTCGCCGGCGATTGCGTATCACCCCGGCGATCAACCCCCCGATGTTTCTCTGAAAGTCTCGCAAACGGGGACTATGTCGTTCAACGCGTCCGCATCCGCAGGAAGCGCCTCCAAGGTTGTGATCGATTTTGGCGACGGCGCGGTCTCGAACAACGCCAGCGCATCGCACACCTATAAATCCGTCGGCAGCTATCTGATCACCGCAACCGCTTTTGACTCCGCCGGCGCTTCGTCCGTCGACGTGCAGCGGGTCTCGACCGCATCAACTTCAGGTGGAGTAAACATCGCGTCGCCTAGCGGAGGCTCGACCGTCAACTGGCCCACCCCAATCGTTGCAACCGCAGGTTCAGGCGGCAATGTCTCTGCCATGCAGGTGCTGATTGATGGCAAGATCGCCTATGCCGCACGCGGAGACACCCTTAACACCTCGGTGAAAGTCTTTACCGGCAATCATCAGGTTCAGGTGCAGGCGCTCGATTCCTCTGGCAATACCGTCGGCAGCGCATCGCTGAACGTCACGGCCGAACCAGGCGACATCGCGCCCACTGCCAAAATTGTACTGACTGCGATGCCGCAAATCTCGTCCACAACTTTCCTCGCCTGCGCCGCCTCGTCGATCGATCCCGACGGTTTCTTCATCGGTCACTCGATCTCGTTTTCAGATGGAAGCAAGTTCTCGGGACCCAGCGCGCTACAAACATTTCAGTCTGCAGGAACTTACCAGGCGACCGCCACGGTGGAAGACAACTTCGGAGCAACCGACAGCACCACGGTGAGCTTCACGGTGCCGTAAGGCCAGGCTTGGGCTTGCTTAGCGTCCTTTGCGAATCCTTAGGACGTGGTGCGGTTTTCTTGGCGTCCTTTGCGGTTAAAACCTTTTGCGCGAGGTGACAGGCCGGGGGCCACATTGACCTTGGATCCGTCCATTAGAATGAGGTTGGACGGACCTCTTGCCCACAACCAACAACCAACCGACAATCGGCGTTCTGGCGCTGCAGGGAGACTTCGACGCTCACCGCAAGCGGCTCGAAGAGCTCGGCGCAAACGTCGTACTCGTCAGAAATCCCGAGCAACTCGACGCGATAGATGGATTGATTATTCCGGGAGGGGAGTCGAGCACTTTCCTCAAGCTTCTCGGTGAAACTGCACTTGAAAAGCTCAAGCAATTTGTCCGTGTGAAGCCCACCTTCGGCACTTGCGCCGGTGCGATCCTCCTGGCGAAGGAGGTCGAAAATCCGCAGCAGGCAGGCCTCGGGGCAATTGATATCGATGTACGGCGCAACGCGTACGGCCGCCAGATCGACAGCTCAATTCGCGAGGGCTTGTTTCATGGATCGCCGACCGAAATGGTGTTTATCCGCGCCCCGAAAATTTCCCGCGTCGGTCCCAAAGTCGAAGTGATCGCGACCGAAGGCGGCGACCCCGTCATGGTGCGGCAAGGCAATGTCATGGCAGCAACATTCCATCCCGAGCTCTCCGACGACGAAAGCGTTCATCGATCTTTTCTCGATCTGATTAGAAATGGGAGCACCTGAACTTCCTCTGTGCACCTCTGTGTCCTCTGTGGTTTAAGGTTTGAAAGCCCACGCATCATTTGTGCAACGCTGCGGCCCGCCGCTCGCGATCAGCATCACTCTTCCGGCCAAGATGCTCGTAGGTGTCTGACAGCAATACGTGCACTTCGGCGAACTCCGCCATCCGGTTGGCGGCAATCTCCAGATGCACGGCCGCAGTTTTGAAATCACCGGTCTTGTTCAACGCGCGCCCGATCTCGAAATTCACCCAACTCGAATCAGGCTGCAGCGCGACAGCTTTGTGCAGATGTTCTATGGCTTCTTTGTATTGCTGCTTTTGACTTAACGCCTTCCCGATCCCATATTCCGCAAGAAAGATGTTCGATTGCTTCGCAAGCACCTGCCGGAGCACGGCAATCGCCTGATCCAGTTTGCCTCGATCCAAATCCCCCATTGCGCTGAGAGTCTGGTTCGCAATAGAAATCGCGCCCTTCGGATCAACGCCCTCGACTGCGCCGGTACTCGTGGATGTCTTTTGCAACCCCACATAGCCAAGCGACGCGAGCTTTTGCATCTCACTTGAGCTCAGTTGAGCTGCGGCCTTTTTGTCGTGAGAGAAGTGCGCGTCGAAGGCGTCGAGCTGGGCTGCCAGGGTCTGGGCAATGGCCTTGGACGTCGCGGCCAAGTTGTGTGTTGCGCCTGGATCAGCCGACAAATCATAAAGCTCTGGTTTAGGTGCGCGAATGTATAAATATTTCCCCGAACGCCAGGACTCAAGCGAACTCCAGCCGAACGCTTGACGCGGGAAATCGGTGCCGGCATACACCGGCAAATCGGCGGCAGTGCTGGTTTTCGCCAGCCGCAACAACGATTGACCCTGCATCTGCGAGGGAACCGGAACGCCGGCGGCTTCGAGTGCTGTGGGAGCGATATCGAGCAAACGAACGCGGGCAGAAATCCGCTTTCCGGCGAGCTGGGCCTGCGGGAGCTTCAGGAGCAACGGTACGTGGATGGTTTCGTCGTAAAGAAAGATACCGTGAGTATCTTCATCGTGCGCTCCCAGGCTTTCGCCGTGATCGGATGCCACGACGACAATTGCGTCGTCGAGAAGTTTCTTGTCGCGCAGACCGCTCAGGATCTTGCCGACCGTGGTGTCGGGGGAAGAAGCAGCAGTGAGATTGATCCAGGCAAAGAGCGGCGCGCTTTGGTTGGCGCTGAACCAATTTGTGACATGAGAAAGTTGTCCCGCGCCGCCAGTCGAGTCGTAGAGATCGAATCCCCGATCAAAACCCGATGCGAAGCCCTTGCTCGGATCAAGCGAAGGAGAACCCACAAACGCGGCCGACTTGTAGCCCTTCGAGTGAAGAACATCCGAAAGCCAGGGTACGTCGGCGGCCAGAGGGCCCCCGATTTCCGTCGCGCCATGCGTCTGAGGATAAGTGCCGCTCAGAATTGTGGCGTCGGAAACAATCGTGAGCGGCGCCTGCGCGTAGGCCCGCTCAAAGACAATGCTCCGCTTCGCTAGTGCATCAAGGCTGGGTGTTGGATGCTTGGCATTGAGAAAGCCCACGCGGTCAGCGCGAACTGAGCTTAACGTGATCAGAACGATGTTGGGTTTCGAAGCGGCGAGCGAGGCCGCGGAAAGCGTTAAGATGAATGCAACGAAGCCGAGGAAAGCTCTTGGCCGGAACATGGGATCTTTAGTGAAAGTCTAGCAGCTTGCTTCATACTGCCGAAGTGGCCATCAAACACATGCACGGAGAAAAATCCTGAGACGGGCCCTGCTGTCTGTGAGCTTGATACTGGCTTTCTCTGCAGTCCTGATTTCCTGCGGGAGGAACGGTTCCAATTGGCACGGGGATCATAAGCTCATCATCCTCGGCATCGACGGCATGGATCCGCAACTGCTCCGGCAATTCGTGAGCGCAGGCAAGATGCCGAACTTTGCCAAACTGATGGAGCAGGGATCGTTTCGCGAACTGACGACCAGCGTTCCTCCGCAGAGCCCAGTCGCGTGGTCAAACCTGATCACCGGAATGAATGCAGGTGGCCACGGCATCTTCGATTTCATTCACCGCGATCCGAAAACCATGGAGCTTTATTTTTCTGCCTCGCGTGTAGAGGGTCCGAAGCATTCGATTGGCGTCGGCAGTTGGGTCATACCTCTGGGCAGCGGGACAGCCGAGCAGCTTCGGCAGGGAACTGCCTTCTGGCAAATTCTGGATCAGCACGGAATCCCGAACAGCGTCTTCCGCATTCCATCAAACTTTCCGCCGGTTAGCGCAAAGGGACGAACGCTCTCCGGCATGGGGACGCCGGATTTACGGGGCACGTACGGCACATTTTCGTTTTATACCGACGACCCTACAGCCGCGGCGGGCGCCGTCGAGGGCGGCGAGATTATTCCCGTGCAGGTTGAGAACGGGCAGGTTTCGGCAAACCTGATCGGGCCGAACAACACTTTTCGTAAAGGTTCGCCGCCAGCGCTCGAGCCGTTCACGGTGTCGGTTGACCCTCTGGAGGCAGTGGCCAGAGTTTCGCTCGCCAACCAGAAGTTTGTTCTGCGCGAAGGCGAATGGAGCGACTTCGTGCGCGTCGAGTTCCAGCTGATTCCGTGGTTCGCCAGCGTAAAAGGGATGTGCCGGTTTTACCTGAAGCAGGCGCATCCGCGTTTTCAGTTGTACGTTTCACCGGTCAATATCGACCCTGCTAATCCGGCGCTCCCCATCTCAACTCCCAAAAGTTACTCGCGCGATCTCGAAGACGAAGCCGGCGAGTTCTACACCCAGGGAATTGCGGAAGATACAAAGGCGCTTTCGGCCGGAGTGCTCGACGATCGGGAGTATCTCGAACAGGCACGCACAATTTTGACTGAGCACCGGCGCATTTTCGATCAGGAGTTCCCGAAGTTTCACGATGGTGTTTTCTTTTTCTATTTTTCCAGCCTCGACCTGAATTCGCATATGTTCTGGAGGCTGATGGACGCGAAACATCCCGAGTACGATGCAAGCCCGGCCGCGCAAAATGGTTCGGCAATATCGGATTTTTACCAGCAGATTGATCAGGTGCTCGGCGAAGTTCTATCCAGGCTGGATTCAAGCACAACTTTGCTGGTGCTCTCGGACCACGGCTTTGCTCCTTATTATAGGTCGTTCAATCTGAATACCTGGCTGCTCGACAACGGCTATATAAAGCTGAAGCCCGATGCCACACGAGATTCGCCGGAGCCGCTTGCGGGAGTAAATTGGGCGCAGACGCGGGCCTATGGTATCGGGCTCAACGGGCTTTATGTCAATCTGCGCGGGCGCGAACGCAACGGCATTGTGAGTTCCGGCAAAGATGCCGAAGCTCTAATCGCTGAGATCAAACAGAAATTGTTACAGGTAAAAGATCCGAAGAGTGGCTTGCCGGTGATTACTCGGGTGGACCGGGCAAGCGAGGTCTATCAGGGTCCGCATGCAGGATCAGGTCCGGATTTGCTGGTCGGCTACAATCGCGGATACCGCGCCGGCTGGAAGACGATTTTAGGTTCGTTCCCGGCGGATGAGATCGAGGACAACACCAATCCGTGGAGCGGCGATCACTGCATGGATTACACGCTCGTCCCCGGGGTGCTGCTGAGCAATCGCAGGATTTCTTCCGGCTCGCCCGCCCTGACTGACATCGCGCCGACGATACTTGCAGAATTTGGAATTACAAAGCGGCCAGATATGATGGGAAAGTCGATATTTGAAAGCGGCTCTCAATGAGCGCTGCATCCGGAGGGAAACGTTGTTCGGATCTCACAAGATAAAGATCGAAGGCGAACTGCTCGAAAAGGCGCAGAAATGCGCAGAAGCATGCGGCTACGAATCGGTGGATGAATTCGTTCTGCACGTGCTGGAAAAGGAAATCAAGAAGGTGCTCCCGCCCGACGAAGATTCGCCGTCAAAGGAAGTAGTGAAGAAGCGCCTGCAAGGCTTAGGGTACATCGAGTAACTCTGATTGTTATCATCGAAGATGAGCTTGCTTCACTCTCCACTGCTGCTGGTGTTTCTGCTGTCGATCGTCATTGGCTTTTTGATGGTCATCGTCTTTCGCTACACTTCCGATCAAAAGGCAATCCGAGTCGCGAAGGACCACCTCAAAGCCCATCTTCTCGCCGTACGACTCTTCCAGGACCAGATTCAAGTGGTTTTGATCTCGTATTGGCGGATCGTCCGAAGTACCGGCACGTATCTGCGTCTAGCATTCATGCCTCTTCTTTATGTCAGCGTTCCGTTGATTTTTCTGATGGTGCAGATCGACCGCTATCTCGGCTATACGCCTTTGCCAACTGGGCAAACATTTTTGGTGACGGCGAAGCTGGCGAATTCAGAAGCCCTCGATCAGGCAGTCGTGAAATTACCCGACGGAGTGACGCTCACCGCGCCGGCTGTACATGTGCCAGCGGTGAGAGAGATCGTGTGGCGATTGAGTGCGGATGCTAAGGGAACCGGCAGCCTGGAGGTGACCGCCGCCGGCCAGTCCGTTACGAAGTCACTCGAAGTTTCAGACGGGATCAAACGCATTTCAACGATACGGCTCTATGATCGCTGGTGGGAGCGGATTTTCGTGTCCGCCGAACCGGAGTTGCCGGCCAGCAGCGGAGTTCAGTCCATCGAGGTGAATTATCCTGAACGTACGATTTCGTTTGCCTGGATGGAATGGAATTGGATTTGGCTGTTCTTCGTTCTGTCGCTGATCTTTGGATTTTTGTTCAAGACGATTCTGGGAATTGAGATATGAGGCGAGAGAGAGAAACTTCGCGATGGTTGTGCGTGTTATTGGCGCTCTCTCTGGTTCTCCTGTCTCCTGTGCAGAGTCACGCGTACGCTGGCCCAGGCGCGGGCTTTGCAGTCCTCTCATCTTTGTGGACTTTGTTCGTAGCGTTCCTGTATTCCGCATACGCATTTCTAACCTGGCCGCTGCGACACTTACTTCGTTTGTTCCGCCGCCGACAATCTTCTGGCAAGGCGCAAATTAAGCGTGCCGTGATTCTCGGCTTCGACGGCATGGATCCCGAGCTTGCGCAGCGATTCATTGCTGAGGGCAAGCTGCCGAACCTGGCGAAGCTTCAGCAGCAGGGAAGCTTTCACAAGCTGCGCACAACCTATCCGCCGATATCGCCAGTGGCGTGGTCCACGTTCATGACCGGGGTGAATCCCGGCAAACACAATATTTACGACTTTCTTGCGCGCGATGAGAAGAGCTATCTGCCGTTTCTTTCTTCGGCGGAAATCAAAGGCCCCAAGCGCAGTCTGAAAATTGGCAAGTACACAATTCCGCTCGGCAAGGCACAGGTTAAAGGCATGCGGCGCGGAACGCCGTTCTGGCATTGGCTCGGGAAGGCAGGGATTTTTTCCTCTGTGATTCGTGTCCCAGTTACATTTCCCCCCGAGAAATTCGAGGGTGTGCTTCTCTCCGGAATGTGCGTTCCTGACCTGAAGGGCAGCCAAGGGACGTTCTGCTTCTGCACGACGCGCAAGGAGGTCGAGAAGTTCCGCGAAGGCGGAGTGCGCGTTCCTATTGAGCGCGACGGGAAAACTTATCGCAGCTACATTCCGGGCCCGGATGATCCTCTTGCGGAGAGCGGCGGCAGGGAACTGAGATCCGAGTTTGAAATACGACCAGACCCCGCCAAACACCAGGCCGAAGTCATCCTCGACACCGAGCGCTGCACCCTAAAAGTCGGCGAATACTCCGACTGGATGTCGGTGAAGTTCAAAGCTGGCCTGGGATTCAGCGCTCGTGGAATCTGCAAATTCTATTTGAAGGAAATCACGCCTGAAGTTGAAGTGTACGTCACGCCGGTGAACATCGATCCCGGGAAGCCGGATTTGCCGATCGCGCACCCGGTCACGTACTCAATCTATCTCGCGAAATTGTTCGGCCCCTATGCAACGCTCGGGCTCGCAGAAGATACCTGGGCGCTCAACGAAAAAGTGCTCGACGACGACGCATTTCTTGCACAGTGTTACTCGAACCATCACGACCGCGAGCAGATGCTGTTTGACGCGCTCGAAAAAACCAAAAGCGGTCTATGCGCGTGCGTTTTTGATACCACCGACCGAGTGCAGCACATGTTCTGGCGCTATTTCGAGGAAGGCCATCCGGCCGCGCGGGAAGCCAACGGCAATAAACGTCCCGAAGTCATTCCCGATTTGTATCGCAAAATGGACGATCTGATCGGGAAGGTGATGAAGCAGGTCGACAGCGACACGCTGCTGCTGGTCGTCTCAGACCATGGGTTCAAATCATTCGCGCGCTGCGTGAACATTAATGCCTGGCTGCACCAGAACGGATACCTCGCGCTGAAGACGGGCAGGACAGAGAGCGGCGACTGGTTCGAGGACGTGGATTGGTCGCGTACCCGCGCATACACGATGGGACTGAACGGAATCTACTTGAACGTGAAGGGCCGTGAACGCGAAGGCGTCGTGCAGTCGGGAACGGAAGTCGAGTCGCTGAAAGAAGAATTGCGATCGAAGCTGGATGGACTGCAGGATCCCGAATCTGGGAAGGTTGGAATCACGAATGTGTTCGATTGCGATGCAACCTACGCCGGCCCCTACGTCGAGAACGCACCCGATCTGCTCGTAGGATACACTGCAGGTTATCGCGCGTCCTGGGATTCGGTAATGGGCAAAGTTACGACCCAGATTTTCGAGGACAACCTCAGGGCCTGGAGCGGCGATCACTGCATCGACCCACGTGAGGTGCCGGGCGTTTTGTTCTCCAATCGTAAGATCGCTGATGAAAACCCTGCAATCGTGGACATTGCGCCGACGATCCTGAAGCTATTCGGAGTTGCACTACCCGGGAATTTCGACGGTAAACCGTGGACGGTCACTGGGGAATCGCTTCCTAAAATGGGACCTGCTGCCTTCCCGTAATCCACAGTACAAGTTTACTTCCTTCTGAGCTGATTGCGTAACGGTTAGAAGCAGCCTTTGCATTCGAATATGTGCA
>Ga0310811_10000096_pt1 | contig 134791 bp, 118 predicted proteins | sample YCmetagenome_FD_207642 | JGI IMG/M metagenome (GOLD analysis project Ga0310811, IMG submission 207642) | Soil microbial communities from experimental microcosm in Duke University, North Carolina, United States - YC | ecosystem: Engineered > Artificial ecosystem > Soil microcosm > Unclassified... | reverse complement strand
TGGAAAACGTCGAGCACCGCGAACAGGTGCTCGGCGAACTGAAGAAGGCGCTGTCGCGCGATCGCACGCGCGTGACCGTCAACGGCTTTTCGCAGCTCGGACTCGTCGAGATGACGCGCAAGCGCACACGCGAATCGCTCGCGCACGTGCTGTGCGAACCGTGTCCCGTGTGCCAGGGCAAGGGCCAGGTGAAGACCGCGCGGACCGTCTGCTACGACGTGCTGCGCGAGATCCTGCGCGAGTCGCGGCAGTTCAATCCGCGCGAGTTCCGCGTGGTCGCGTCGCAGCAAGTGATCGATCTGTTTCTCGAAGAAGAGTCGCAGCATCTCGCGATGCTGATCGATTTCATCGGCAAGCCGGTGTCGCTGCAGGTGGAGTCGAACCTGAGCCAGGAGCAGTACGACATCGTGCTGATGTAGGTCCGCCGAGGGCCGACGTGTTCCAGAGAGGCGCTGTTAATCGTTGCAAAAGCCATCTTCCGTCACGCTGCCGGCAAGAAAGTCATCAATGAAATTCCCGCAATCGGAACCGAGCGGGTTTCGATCATTGGATAGCGCCCCGCATCCGACAGCGTCTTATGCTGACGGCCAATGAGTTACATGTGCTGTTGAACGCGAACATGAATCGCGAGAACCTGCTCCATGGATTGACAACCACAGTCCTTCGATACGCCGATTTACACCACACGATCTCATAAACTCCCTGGCGTCGAAGGAATTTACGATCAATACACTTGCCATGGCGAACGACGCCATGCCTCGGAACATTCGGCAACGATGGACAGCGTTCATGACATCGGGACTGGACGTATCCGTCTCCACTAGTACGACGTGGACATTCGAACGACGAAGATAAACGACCAGAGCCCGCGTAACGAAGCTCTTGCCGACACCACCCTTGCTGCCGCCGACCCTATAGATGGGGTGGTTTTCCATTGCCATTTCATACCTCTATAAGTTTTCGGTATCCGGCCTGATCGGAAATCCGAGGAAACCCTTTACCGGCGTGGATTCCGGTCTGGTTATTCCCCCATCCCTTTTCTCTTGTGATTCAGTGCGTACGTTTCACATACTGCGTGCCCGATAAAAAGAGAAAGGGCGTTACCGGTGCAGGGAACGCGCTCCCCCTACTTTTCGCCAGTGCCAACCGTTAGCCTGATCGCGGGCGACGTTTTCGGCTTAGCAAAACCTTGCCGGCGGGGGGCCGGACTATTGACCAGGAGCATCAGGATGAACCTACGCCTTACTGACGGGCAATCCTATAAAACTGACATCGCGGCGCTGCGAGAGGCGATCCGCGCGAATGGCACGACGGCAACGGAGTGCCGCATCACGGTGGAGATCGCTAGCCCTCCGAAGGGTTTCGCACTAGAGCTCTTGCTCAACCTTGGCTGGGAAAGCGATCCGAAAAAACCGGCGGGCTTTTCTTCGCTCTACACCGTCGGACTGGTGAGTCAGGGCAAGTACTTCTATTTCAAGGGCGACCTGCCGTGGGCACCGCCTGTCCCTTCAACGGCGTTGCCGCTTGCCGGGTCATATATGACGCTTGGGTACGCGTCCACTCCACTGCCGATCATCACTAACCTGAACCTGCCCCAGGCGGCGATCAATCTTTCCCGGTTTTCAGGCGGGACAGTATCTCCCGGCGACAAGACGACGCAGGATTTGGTCCGCTGCATCGTCGCCCTGTCGGAGGCGCTGCGCTTTGCCGAAACAGAAGATGCAATCGCCGGTGTACTCGACGGACATCCGGATACGTTTGATCCCGCAGAGCAGCGCGAAAAATTTTTCACCAACTGGGAAAAGAGCGGTCATCCGCTTGGCGCCGCATAACAGGCCGCAACCACACTTTCCGGAGGAAACCGTGACCACAAACTTTACCCAGGATACGCTCGACACCCGTACCCAGTGGGAAGAGCTGATCCGCAGTCTTATCAGTGACGCCGGCGGCAAATACGGTGTCGCAGCATCTCAGACCAACCTCTTCCCAAGTCCAGACGGCCTTCCAAGCCTGTCGATGTACAAGATCCGCTTTGCGGACCTGCATCTGCCCGCGGACGTGCTTCAGCTGATGTCCGAGATCATGACGTCGCCAAACATTGTTGACCGCTGCGAACGGGACGGGTCGCGCAATGACCGCACATTGGGCGCAATGCGGCAGATCCACAAAAATGACAAGGGCTACCTTCCCCGGATCGCGGCACCTTATCCTCCGCGGGACAAACCGCTTTCCGGCCGTAGCGCCGCGTACGAGAAATACGTTGCGGAAAAGAAGTGGAACACTAACGACCAAGGTGGGGGCAATGCCACCACCGGCTATGTCGAGTATTCGGCGGTCGTACCTGGCTGGAGTATCGCAAGCGTCGATCCGCGTATCGTGTTCGACTATGTACGCAGCATGATTTACTACTCGCCAATCCACTACGCGTCCTGGGACCCCGCACTCAAAGACGGCGGCGCCGTCGTCAATGCGCCCACGGACAAGCGTTATCCGAATCCGTGGTTCTGGATCACAGATATCACGGCCACGCTGCCGGTCCATAAATAAGCGCACACGAGGCGGGGCCGCCATTTCGGCGAGGTTGTGGCTCATGAAGCGCGCGACGCGGGCCTCAACCTCGGGAAAACAGCATCCGCCGCCGTCTGCGTGTGAAGCAGTCCGGCCCAGAAAGTCCGGCAGCCGGCCGACGCCCTTCGCGTGAAATGACAGTCCCTGGGCACGCGGCGTCCATCGCTCCCGACATCCCTCTTTAGGGAGCGGCATCCCCCTATTCTCGGCGCCTTTTACGAGATAGCCTGAATTCGTCAGACAAAAAAGAGTGTTCCGATGCAAACACTAGGTCAAACGATAAGCCACGGGGGTGGCGGGACGAGCTCTACAGGGAGCGCGTTCATCCAGCTTGTTGGTCGCGCGGCATTACTCGCGGGGGACGTGCGTGAGGCCTGTGTGGAGTTTTGCGAACAGAACCGGCAGATTGCACCGTGCGGCCTTCCTGAATCGCGGGCCGAAATCGCGCAAGAGGCCGGCTTCGCGACGATGTTCGATCTGGTCATCACATACGGCGGCCGCCGTCTGTACCTCCCCACGAGCCAGCAACGGTTGTTCACACTCGCCGGCTGGTCGATTCCCGCGCCCGCCTACATACGGCGGCGAGAACAGGCTGACGTCAACGGGCAGATCGATATTCCTGGCATGTGGGGACTCTTTTTGGCCCTGCCGCGTGCCGCGATCCGCTTTGCTCTCGCCCGGGAATGGTCCGCAAAGGCTGATTCAGGCAAAAACCACCGTGTCGTCGATGGCAAGGCGACGCCCGCTGTGTCGCGACCACCGTCAACCCTTTTCGCGTATTCGGATTATCCCGTGCATCACTTTGCTCGCGACCGAGCCGTTTTGTTCAACCACTGAGAGACCCATATCATGCCGTCAACGATCCCGTATGACCCGTCCCTTGCTCTGGGGAACCTGGTGAGCCTCGACCGGCTCCAGGTGCTTGAGCAAATCGCCCAGGCGCAAGCGCCCGCCGATGCCGCCGAAGATACCCTCAATGCCCTGATCAGCACCAAGCGCTCGCTCGACATGACCGGCCAGGAGCTGCTCGGCATGGGCATCGATATTACCGACGTCGTAGCGGCGTCCGACGAAACAGGGAAAGACATTGCGACGGCCGCAGCCGAGTATGCGAAGGCGAAGATCGCGTCCGTCAAGGCCGTTCAGCCTCTCAAGTTAAAGCTCTCGGCGATCACCGAATCGATCGAAAGCCCGGTTGACTATAACCGCACCCAGATCAAGCAGATGCCGCTGTCTGCCGACAGTCTGAACATGAACGTCCAGTACTTCACGAACGATACCAATTCGCAGAGCTCCTCGACTCACGCACAGCAGATCGCCACGTTTGTCGCCGGTCAGGTTGGATTCTTTGGCGATGATTTCTCGAACCAGGCTTCGACCTCGGCGGCGTCGCAAGTGAATAGCCAGGTACAGCGGCACAGTATTGCCGGCACGCTCGTTATCGCAGTGACCTGTACCCACAAGGATGCCGTGCTACTCGCGCCATTTATCCTCGACGTCGACAAGGGAATTCGTGCTTTCAACGCCGTGTTCCCGGACAACATGATCAAAACGGACTCACTGTCCTCGATCTCAACGATCGCCGCGCAGGCGAACACGAAAGAGGAGAAGGCACTTACTCTCCTTTCGGGTGCGACCATGGGATCGTGCTTCATCGGCATGGTCCACGTTCTCAACGTCACGGACTCAAAAAGCTCCGAAACGATGCGGAGCATCGCGTCGTCGCTGCAAACGCAGTTCGAAGTCTCCGGATGGTTTGAGGACGTGTCCGGCGGCTTCGGCGTAAACAGCTCGTTCAGCGATGATGCAAAGGCTCTTCTATCGACGCAGAACGTCACTTCACACTGCACGCTTACTACGATCGGGTCCATTCCGTCGATCAAGTCCAACCAGGTGAAGATGGCAGTCCAGCAGTTCACGGACTTCGACGGCAGTTCATCAATGCAAGCGCTCTTGAAGCTGCAGGGGGTCACCGCGGGAGACCAGGAGTCTGTCGCGTCTTCGGCCCAGGCGGCGCGCACCGGCGGCCAATTTGTGGCGATGAAGAGCAGCCAGATGCAGGCGGCGTTGTCCTCTCTCTCTGAAATCGACGACGGCCAGAACAAGATCATCGATACCAATTCGATGATGGACGCGCTGGATGACTATATCCAGAAGTGCCTCGCCGGAAACATCGGCGCGCCGATCACCTACTACCTGAAGAAGGTCACGGCGTCCCAGCTCGCCCAGATGTGGATGGCGAAGTACTACCCTGGCAAGTACCTCGCCATCTCGGGTGACGACTCGGGGACGGCCGGCGGCGGCGCCTCATCCGGCGGTTCTTCGTCAGGGGGTTCTGCGTCGGGCAGCGACGCCAGCGGCGCATCGAGCAACTGATGACAACGCGCAGACGCCACGGCCGCCAGCCGCGTTAGTGCCAGCGCCCTGCTCTGCGCGGTCCCCGATCGCCCGCAGCTCGTAACAGCCATCTTCGCCAATTCCCATGAAATCGCAACGACTGGACCACATGCTGCCAGGCCTATCGACCGCCGAACGCACCTGGTTGGCCGCGGTACTCGAAATTGCCAAGGGCGGGCCAGTAGCACTTTCGGAGGTCTGGACGAAAACATGGTTCACGTCGGTCTCGCAACGGGCGCTGATCGTCCAGCCGCCACAGGCGTGTGCGTATCTGTACTTCGCAGGCGAGACGTCGGTGCAGCCGGAGATCAGTAGTCAGGTGGTTCGTGAATTTCTCGAAAACGCAATGCTCCTCGAGCTGCTCAGACGCGACGGCATCGCTTTCATATCCGATGCCCCCGCGAGCCGCCCTACCGAGATCCAGTGCATCGGGCAGATTTTCGAGCAGCCTCGTGTCGATACTACTCATGGACGACGTCGCATCACACTGAACCGCGCCGGAGACTACACCGAGGAGCCCGGCGTGATCCGGAACGCCGACGGGACAGCGGTATATCACAGCGTGCGGCTCGCGGAAGACGTGTTCGATCTTCTCAGATGCTGCACTCACGGCGTTCTCTACATCCGCGAAAGCGAGTGCGAACGGATCGGCATGAGTCTCGCCGCGATCGACCTTATCGGGCAGCGTGAATCGCGGGCCGCAGAAACGTGCGCTGCGCAGCCCGCACCGACGCACTGTCTGAAGGGAAATCGAAGCGCCATCACGGCAAAACATCGACGCCCCAACCTCTTCCGGCGCATGAAAACTGCCGCCCGCGAGTCACTGCTGCACTTCATCATCGTTGGATCGGTCTCAGCGGCGCACGGCGCCGTGGCCGGGTGGTATGCGAAGGACTTCGTTCGCCAGAAGCAGGCAGCGACACAGTCGAAGATGGCCGCTAACGTGGCCGCACCGGCGACAGGTCAGCAGGCTGACGCGCGCCTCGCGTGCCCGGGGCGCCTCGCCAGTGCGGCCTCCGGCACATCCTCACGAGGGTGCAACGCCTGGTCTGGTCCTGTCGCCGTGGAATCAGCATCTGGCAGGGCACCTCCACCCGCGGCAGCAGCGGCAGCAGCGGCTGCCGCTGCCACGTCCGCGCCTGCCGCAAGCGCCTCGTCCGAGGCGCAACCGAGTGTCGCCCCGATCGCGGCAGCCAGCGGCGCGCCCGCGTCAAACCAGACGCCGAGCGCCGCTGCGGCGCTCGGCAGGCTCGACGGGATGCACGATCGTCCTCACGGGATCGACGTTTCGAGGTGGTCCGGCGACGGGCGCACGGGCGCGGGCGATGTGTTCGCGGCTGTTCCCAAAGCGGACTTCGCGTTCGCCCGCGTGGCGTATGGGATTTCAATCGACCCGGAATTTTCGACCAACTGGGCCATCATGGGGAGCCGTCGAATCTATCGTGGAGCGTACCTTTTCCTCAGGATGGATCAGGACCCGATCGAGCAGGTCGATCGCGCGGTCAAGGCCCTCGGCGCGCGGGGACGAAAGGACCTTTGCCTCGCAATCGACTTCGAGGAACTAAGCTTCGAGACGCGCGCGCCGGCGCCATCGGTCGCTGAAGTGCAGCGCACGTTGGCATCTGCGCTCAACGAAGCATCCGTACAGCTGGGCTGTCTGCCGATGCTTTACACGAATCCCGATGTCGGAAACCGGTACCTGAATTCGCCGGCGTTCGCCCGGTACCCGCTGTGGGTGGCCGACTGGTCGAAGAGCGCCCAGCCGAAGTTGCCCTCGGCGTGGTCCAACTTCTCGTTCTGGCAACGCGCCGATCATCTCACGGCCACCCCCGACCCCGCCGATCTCGACGTATTCAACGGACGACGCATTGACCTCAACCGCTTCATCCGCGATTCAACTGGCACACCGCCCCTTCCCGCCGGCGCTACGCCTCAGTAGCGGCCGGGAGCGTCGGCATAGGGCGCCAGCGTCAGGGTAGCTTGCGGCGCCGATACCTCCCGCCGCGAGCCCCCACAACGAACATGACGAAAATGTAATCGTCGCGATATCGGACGCGTAATCCGCCTCCACTCACACTGTTCTGGTCGTCCGAGCCAGGCCGTCTACGTTGACTGCGGCGTTGCGGGACGACGATCCCATCTTCCGGAGACCGTCCCCCATGTCCGCTCGATGCAGTACGCCTGCCATTGTCGCCATCACCGTCGCCACGTTTTCCGTCCTCCTCGCCGCGGCCGGCGCGCTCTACGCGTGGTCGGGCCTCTACGACGTGTCTGCCAGCTCGCCCGACAATCCGCTCGTCGCGTGGGCGCTGCACGGGACCTATGAAGCGTCGCTGCACCGGCACGCGGGCAGAGACACGCCGCCCGCGGACCTGATGTCGCTCGCGAACATCCGCGCCGGCGCGCAACTGTACGAGTCGACCTGTGCGGTCTGCCACGGCGCGCCGGGCCGCGACCCGAGCCCGATCGCGAGCGGCCTTCGCCCGGCCCCGCCGGCCCTGCTCGCGGCGACGCGCCGCAACAAGCCGGTGCTGATGTTCTGGGCGATCAAGCACGGGGTGAACATGACCGCGATGCCTGCGTTCGGCAACACGCAATCGGACGAACGGATCTGGCAGGCGGCCGCGTTCCTGTTCCACGCGCGGGGCATCAGCCCGCAGGCCTACGCGGCGCTGACCGGCGAGAGCGAGAGCAAGACGGCGCCGCAACCGCATTGACGGGATGCGTGACAGCCGGGGCGCTTGCGCCCCGTCGCACGCATTCACGGCATCGCGCTCTTCCTTGCATCAGTTTTGCGCGATCGACTGATTCCCTGCCGACGCGTCCGGCGTGCCCGCGCTGCCGGGTTGCTCGTGATGCGCGGCGGCCCATCGCGCGCGGTTGCGCTGCATCGTCGCCGCCGACGGCGGATAGTCCTGGTTGTTGAACGGCAGGAAGCCGTCGGCTTCGGCCTGCACGAGCTGCGCGCGTACTTCGGCGCGCGTGAGCCCACCGGACGTCGACTGCGCGAATGCGTTCGCGCCGAACGAAACGCCGAGAGCGGCAACGACGGCGGCGGTCAGAATCTTCATGATGTTTTCTCCGAAAAATGAACAAGGGGAATGGCGTAAGCCACGTAATCCATTCTTGTGCATCGACCTGTATGGCCGCTGACCAGCACATTACGGTTTTGTCATGCATGCCGCGCCCGCGCAGATAACAAAGCCGTAATGTCGAGGTCAGTGTCGGGTAAAGGCCGCCTCGCCATACTGCGATCCCATCGAAGCCCCTGTACGGCCGGACTGCGTCGCGCGTCCGCGCCGTCTCACCAGGAACCCTCATGTGGATCGTCCGGCTCGCCCTTCGCAGACCCTATACGTTCGTTGTGCTCGCCATCCTGATCTTCGCGATCGGGCCGCTCGCGATCATGCGCACGCCGACCGACATCTTTCCGAATATCGACATTCCGGTCGTCAGCATCGTGTGGACCTACAACGGCTTCTCGGCCGAGGACATGGCGAATCGCATCACGTCGAGCTATGAGCGCGCGCTCAGCTCGGACGTCGACGACATCGAGCACATCGAGTCGCAGTCGCTGAACGGCGTGTCGGTCGTCAAGATCTTTTTCCACCAGGGCGCGGACATCAACCGCGCAATCGCGGAGGCAGCGTCCAATTCCGCGTCGATCCTGCGCATTCTGCCGCCCGGCACGCTGCCGCCGAACATCATCACGTACAACGCGTCGACGGTGCCGATCCTGCAGCTCGGCCTCTCCAGCAAGACCCTGTCGGAACAGCAGCTGTACGACCTCGGCAACAGCTTCATCCGCACGCAGCTCGCGACGGTGCAAGGCGCGTCGGTGCCGCTGCCGTTCGGCGGCAAGGTGCGCCAGATCATGGTCGACATCGACCCGCGCGCGCTGCAGGCGAAGGGGCTCGCGCCGATCGACGTCGTCAACGCGGTCAATGCGCAGAACCTGATCCTGCCGGGCGGCACTGCGAAGATCGGCACGCGCGAATACAACGTGCAGATGAACGGCAGCACGCAGACGGTCGCCGCGCTGAACAGCCTGCCGGTGAAGACCGTGGCGGGCGGCGTGGTCTATCTGCGCGACGTCGCGCAGGTGCGCGACGGCTACGCGCCGCAGACCAACATCGTGCGCGCGAACGGCCAGCGCGGCGCGCTGCTGACGATCGAGAAATCGGGCAACGCGTCGACGCTCACGATCATCCAGCAGGTGAAGGCGATGCTGCCGCACATCGCCGCGGGTCTGCCGAGCGCGCTGCACATCACCGCGCTGTCCGACCAGTCGGTGTTCGTGAAGTCGGCGATCCTCGGCGTCGCGCGCGAGGCGCTGATCGCCGCCGCGCTGACCGCGATGATGATCCTGCTGTTCCTCGGCAGCTGGCGCGCGACGCTGATCATCGCGATCTCGATTCCGCTCGCGGTGCTGACCTCGCTGATCGCGCTGTCGGCGCTCGGCCAGACGATCAACATCATGACGCTCGGCGGGCTCGCGCTCGCGGTCGGCATTCTGGTCGACGACGCGACCGTCGCGATCGAGAACATCACGCATCACCTCGAAAGCGGCGAACCATTGCACGACGCGATCCTCAACGGCTCCGGCGAAATCGCGGTGCCGACCTTCGTGTCGACGCTGTCGATCTGCATCGTGTTCGTGCCGATGTTCCTGCTGTCGGGCGTCGCGCGCTATCTGTTCGTGCCGCTTGCCGAGGCGGTCGTGTTCGCGATGTGCGCGTCGTACTTCTTCTCGCGCACGCTGGTGCCGACGCTCGCGATGTACCTGATGCGCGCGCGCAATCCGGCCTCGCTCGAAGGCAACGGGCTCCTCGCGCGCATCGCGCGCTTCCAGGCGGCGTTCGAGCATCGCTTCGAGCGGCTGCGCGAGCGCTATCGCCACGTGCTGTCGAACGCGATGGCGACGCCGCGCACCTTCATCGCCACCTTCCTGATCGCGTGCGTCGGCTCGCTCGCGCTGCTGCCGTTCGCCGGCCGCGACTTCTTTCCGTCGGTGGACACCGGCGAAATCCGGCTGCACATGCGCGCGCCGACCGGCACGCGCATCGAGGAGACGGCCCGCCTCACCGACGAGGTCGAGGCGACCATCCGCGGCGTGATCCCGAAGCAGCAACTGGCCTCGATACTCGACAACGTCGGCCTGCCGGTCAGCGGCATCAACCTCACGTACGATTCGTCGGACCCGATCGGCACCGAAGACGCCGACGTGATGATCACGCTCGCGGCAAAGCACGGGCCGACCGCGCAGTACGTGTCCGAACTGCGAAACACGCTGAACCGCAAGTTCCCCGGCATCACGTTCGCGTTCCTGCCGGCCGACATCGTGAGCCAGATCCTCAACTTCGGCCTGCCCGCGCCGATCGACATCCAGATCGTCGGCAACAAGCGCGATGCGAACCGCGCGGTGGCGAACCAGTTGCTCGCGAAACTGCGCGGCGTGCGCGGACTCGTCGACGCGCGCATCCAGCAGCCGGGCGACGCGCCGGCGATCGACGTCGACGTCGACCGCACGCGGGCGATGCAGGCGGGCCTGCAGCAGCGCGACGTGTCGCAGAACCTGCTGATCGCGTTGTCGGGCAGCGCGCAGACCACGCCGAATTTCTGGCTCGATCCGAAGAACGGCGTGAGCTATCCGCTCGTCGCGATGGTCCCGCAGTACGACATCCATTCGCTGCAATCGCTCGAAAACGTGCCGCTTGCGCAGAACGGCGCGCCGCCCGCCTCCATGCGCGGCCAGAACGGCGGTAACGGCCCGCAGCCCGCGAACCTGCTCGGCGCGCTCGGCACGCTGTCGCGCGGCACGCAGCAGGCGGTCGTGTCGCACTACAACGTGCAGCCGGTGCTCGACATCTTCGCGTCGGCCGAGGGCCGCGATCTCGGCAGCGTCGCCGCCGACGTCACGAAGCTCGTCGACGCGGCGAAGGCGCAGCTTCCGCCCGGTTCGTCGATCGTGATCCGCGGCCAGGTGCAGGCGATGCACGATTCGTTCTCGGGTCTGCTCTCGGGCCTCGGGTTCGCGGTCGCGCTCGTGTACCTGCTGATGGTCGTCAACTTCCAGTCGTGGATCGACCCGCTGATCATCGTGAGCGGCCTGTCGGGATCGCTCGCGGGCATCGCGTGGATACTGTTCGCGACCGACACGACCGTCAGCGTGCCGGCGCTGACCGGCACGATCCTGTGCATCGGCATCGCGACCGCGAACAGCATTCTCGTCGTGAACCGCGCGCGCGAACTGCTGCACGGCGGGATGGCGCCGTTCGCCGCGGCGCTCGAAGCGGGCTTCAGCCGCTTCCGCCCGGTCGTGATGACCGCGCTCGCGATGCTGATCGGCATGCTGCCGATGGCGCTCGGCCTCGGCGACGGCGGCGAGCAGAACGCGCCGCTCGGCCGCGCGGTGATCGGCGGGCTCGCGCTCGGCACGGTGTCGACGCTGCTGTTCGTGCCGGTGGTGTTCGGGCTCGTGCACGCGTGGCTCGCACGGCGCGCGGCGTCGCGCAAACCGCAGGCGAGCGCAACGCCGTCGGCCGGCTGACCGGCCGGCCGCCCCGACCGCTTCCGACGAACGATCAACAGGCCCCGCAAGGAACCCTCATGTCCACCGAAACGCCCGAACAAACGCCGTCGCGCACGACGCACGAAGACGCGGCCACGCCCGCGCCGCGCCGGCGCCGGCACGTTGCGCCGCTCGCGCTCGCCGCGCTCGCGGCCGCGCTCCTCGCGATCGGCATCGTGCCGAGACTGCGGGCGAGCACCGCGCTCACCGCGCAGACCGCGGCGAACCAGCAGCTCAGCGTCGCCGTGGTGACGCCGACCGTCGCGCCGGCGCAGCAGGACCTGCTGCTGCCGGGCTCGGTCACGCCGTATGCGGAAGCCTCCGTTTATGCGCGCACGAGCGGATACATCTCGCGATGGAATGCGGATATCGGCACGCACGTGAAGGCCGGCCAGCGGCTCGCGACCATCGACGCCCCCGAACTCGACGCGCAACTGCGCCAGGCGCGCGCCGACGAAGCGAGCGCGCAGGCGAACTACACCTATGCGAAAAGCACCGCCGAACGCTGGCAGCAGATGCTGAAGACGCAGTCCGTATCGCAGCAGGACACCGACATGCGCGTCGCCGACATGCAGGCGAAAGACGCGGCGCTCGAAGCCGCGAAGGCGAACGTCGCGCATCTGGCGGAGCTGGTCGGCTACGAGCAGGTCGCCGCGCCGTTCGACGGCGTGATCACCGCACGCAACGTCGACGTCGGCGCGCTCGTCACCGCCGGCGGCACGCCGGGCACCGCGGGCGTGTCGGGCGAGCTGTTCCACATCCAGCAGACCGACACGCTGCGCGTGTTCGTCGACGTGCCGCAGGACGACGCGCCGTACGTGAACGCGGACACCGTCACGTGGCTGACCACGCAGCAATACCCGGGACGACGCATCGTCGGGCACGTCGCGCGCAATGCCCGCGCGATCGATCCGGCGAGCCGCACGCTGCGCGTCGAGGTGGACGTCGACAATCGCGACGGCGCGCTGATGCCGGGCGCCTACGCGCAGGTTCACCTCGAACTCGCGACGGCCCGGCCCGCGCTCGATCTGCCGGTGAGCGCGCTGCTGTTCCGCCCGGGCGGCGTGACGGTCGCGGTGGTCGGCAGCGACGGCAAGACCGCGCTGAAGACGGTCCAGGTGGGCCGCGATTTCGGCACGCGCATGGAGATCACGAGCGGCCTGTTGCCGACGGACCGCGTGATCGACAACCCCGGCGACGCGATCACCGCCGGCCAGCCGGTGTCGATCCAGAACCCGGCCGCCGCGGCACACGGCTGACTTTCGCGGGAGACACTGTGATGCCACGCTCATTCGATGCCAACCGCCGTGCCGGCCGCGCTGTCGTCGCCGCTGCCGCCGCGCTGCTGGCCGGCTGCTCGACACTGCCGCCATACCACGCGCCGTCCGTCGCGCTGCCGGCCCACTATGCGAACGCGCCGGCCGCGTCCACCGGCTGGGCGGTCGCGGCCCCCGCCGACGGCCAGCCGCTCGGCCCGTGGTGGACGATCTTCGGCGAGCCCGAACTCGACGCGCTCGAAGCTCGCGTCGACGTGTCGAACCAGACCGTGAAGAAGGCGGTCACGCAATTGCAGCAGGCGCGCGCGATGGTCGACTATCAGCGCGCCGGATTCTTTCCGACCATCGCGGCCGGCGCCGCCGCGCAGCGATACCGCACGTCGCAGAACGTGCTCGATACGTCGAAGGCCGGCCAGACCCTGCCCGACTACACGATGGGGCTCACGGCAAGCTGGGAGCCGGACCTGTTCGGACGGATCCGCGACGCCACCGCCAATGCCTCCGCCAGCGCCCAGGCGAGCGCCGCCGACCTCGAGGCGGTCAGGCTCGCGGTCACGTCGGACCTCGCGAAAGACTATTTCGACCTGCGTTCGCTCGACCGCCAGAAGCAGCTGCTCGACGACTCGGTGACCGCGTACGCCGCCGCGCTGAAACTGCTCCAGCAGCAACTGCAGGACGGCGCGATCGATGCATCGGCGGTCGCGCAGGCACAGACGCAGCTCGAATCGACCCGCACCCGCGACGCCGACGTCGACGTCGTCCGCGCGCAACTGGTGCACGCGATCGCGACGCTCGTCGGCGAACCGGCGTCGACCTTCACGCTGCCGCCGCGCGTCGAGCCGTCGAACGCGCCGGACATTCCCGCGGGCCTGCCGTCGGAGCTGCTGCAGCGCCGTCCCGACATCGCCGCCGCGGAGCGCCGCGTGGCCGCCGCGAACGCGCAGATCGGCGAGGCGCATGCGGCGTTCTTCCCGGACCTCGTGCTGTCGGCGAGCGTGGGGCTGGAAAGCTCGTTCTTCGCGCCGTTCCTCACCGCGCCGAGCCTGTTCTGGTCGATCGGTCCGCAACTGGCCGGCACGCTGTTCGACGGCGGCAAGCGCCGCGCGACCCTGCACGGCGCGACCGCGCAATACGACGGCTCGGTGGCCGACTACCGCCAGACCGTGCTCGTCGCGCTGCAGCAGGTCGAGGACAACCTGTCCGCGCTGCAGACGCTCGCGTCCGAGACGCAAAGCGAAGCGCGCGCGGTGTCGGCCGCGAATCTGTCGCTGAAACTGACCACCAACCGCTTCGACGCGGGCGCGGTCAGCTACCTCGACGTCGTGACCGCGCAGACCATCGCGCTGTCGAACCAGCTCCAGGCGGAAGACATCGTGCAGCGCCGGATGGACGCAAGCGTCGCGCTGATGAAGGCGCTCGGCGGACCGTGGAAGCCCGCGGCCGCGCCGGCGTCGTGAACGTGCGGGCGCGCATCGATGGGCCCAATGCCGCTATGATCGTCGGGGACGACGCGCAACGAGGGACCGCGATGCGTATTCTGGTAATCGAGGACGAGCTGAAAACGAGCGCCTATCTGAAGAAAGGGCTTGAGGAATCGGGCTATTCGGTCGATGTCGCGAACGAAGGCCACGAAGGGCTGATGCTCGCGCAGGAAGAGGAGTACGACGTGATCGTGCTCGACGTGATGCTGCCCGGCATCGACGGCTGGACGATCGTGCGCCGGCTGCGCGCGACGCGGCAGACGCCGGTGCTGTTCCTCACCGCGCGCGACGAAGTCGACGACCGCGTGCGCGGACTCGAACTCGGCGCGGACGACTACCTCGTGAAGCCGTTCGCGTTCGTCGAGCTGCTCGCGCGGGTGCGCACGCTCGCGCGGCGCGGGCCGGTGCGCGAGACCAGCGTGATCCGCATCGGCGATCTGGAGATGGACGCGAACCGGCGTCGCGTGAAGCGCGGCGACAAACGCATCGACCTCACGCCCCGCGAATTCTCGCTGCTGCAACTGCTCGCGCGCCGCCAGGGCGAAGTGCTGAGCCGCACGCAGATCGCGTCGTACGTGTGGGACATGAATTTCGACAGCGACACGAACGTGGTCGAAGTCGCGATCCGGCGACTGCGCGCGAAAATCGACGACGACTTTCCGGTCAAGCTGATCCATACCGTGCGCGGCGTCGGCTACGTGCTCGAAATCAAAGAGAAGCCCGCATGATGCGCCACCGCTCGTTGACCGCGACGCTCGCGCTGGTGTTCGGCGGCACGACGCTCGCGGTGTTCCTGCTCGTCGGCGGCTTCGTCTACAAGGCGTTCGAGCGGCAGGTCACCGCGCAGGACGACCTCGACATCGTGCTCGCCACCCGTCATGCGCGGCGTCTCGCCCAGGAACTCGACACGCTGCGCGGCTTCGCGGAACACGAGGAACGCGTCGAGAGCATCGTGCTCGGCAACCAGCAGATGATCATGGAAGTGGCCGGGCCGCAGGGCGAGGTGCTGCTTCGGCACAACGTCCTCGCGACCGACAAGCTGCCGGCGCTCGGGCCGGTCGATTCGGCGATCGGTCCGGTGTACCCGGTGCCGGCCACCGCGCGGATCACGAACGACGCGATCACCCAATGGCAGGACGCGGCGGGCGTTCCGGCTCGCGGCATCGTCGCGCTCGCCACGCTGCGCGACAACAGCACCGTGACGCTGCTCGTCGCGCGGAAGATGGACGACCGGCTCGCGTTGTTCGACCGTTATCGCGACACGCTGAAGCTCGCCGGCGTGATCGGCGTGCTGCTGACGGCCGGCCTCGGCTACCTGCTGATCTATCTGTCGCTGCGGCCGCTGCGCGCGATCTCGGAGCGCGCGAAGGACGTGACCGTCGCGCGACTCGATGCGCGCCTCGCCGTGGAGAACGTGCCGGTGGAATTCGCGACGCTCGTCGGCGCGCTGAACGCGATGCTCGCGCGGCTCGACAGCGGCTTCCAGCATCTGTCGCGCTTCACGTCCGATCTCGCGCACGACATGCGCACGCCGATCGCGAACATGCGCGGCGCAACGGAAGTCGCGCTGGCGCGGCCCCGTTCGACCGACGAGTACGAGCAGCTGCTCGCGTCGAATCTCGAGGAATGCGAGCGTCTGTCGCGCATGATCGAGAACGTGCTCTTTCTCGCGCGCGCCGAGCATCCGCAGTTCGTGCGGCACATGCGCGAATTCGACGTCGGCGCCGAACTCGCGCGGCTCGCCGAATACTTCGAGGGCCTCGCGGACGAAGCAGGAATAGCGATCGACGTCAGCGGCGGCGGGCTGCTGACCGCGGACGTCGAACTGTTCCGCCGCGCGCTCAGCAATCTCATTGCGAATGCGATCCGCCACACGCCGCGCGGGGGCAAGGTCTTGCTCGCTTCGTCGCAAACGCCGGACGGCCTCACGGTGTCCGTGTTCAACGAGGGCACGCCGATACCCGAGCACGACCTCGAACGGATTTTCGACCGCTTCTACCGGGGCGACCCTTCGCGCAACACGGTATCGGGGTCGACCGGGCTCGGACTGGCGATCGTGCGCACGATCATGGATCTGCACGGCGGCCTCGCGGTCGCGCGCCGCGAAGCGAACGGGATGAGCTTCGTGCTGCGCTTTCCCGCGAACTAACGCGCGCTTTCAGCAGTACGAACCCGTGCCGATGCCGGCTTGCCCCGCTCGTCGCGGAAAAAGCACCCGGGGCGCGAGGCCCCGGGCGAAGTCATCGGCGAACCGATGACGGAGGTATCCGGGATGCGCCGCCGCGCGTTTTCGACGCTGCGCGGCGCGCGCAATCAGTGGCTGTACATCGCGTTCCAGTCGGCGGACGACACGCGCGGCGCGGGCGAGCCGCCCTGCGTCGCGCCGCTCGCTACGCCGCCGTAACCGGTGTTGCCGTTCGCCGTCGCCGCACGCGCCTCGGCCGCCTGCACGGCTGCCGGATAACGCGTGTTGTCGCCGTCGCCGACACGATAGCCGGCCTGTTCGAGCTGCACGAGTTCCGCGCGGACACTCGCGCGGGTCACCGGTGCATCGCTCGACTGGGCAAACGACGCGACCGGCGCAGCAACGGCAACGGCGAGCACAACGGTTTGAATGAGGGTCTTCATGGGGTTTTACCTCCTGGAACTGTGGGTTCGGTGCGGGTCCGGCGAGCCGGCGAGCCGCGACCGATGCAGGCAGTGTAGGAAAATTGAACCCTCGGGTTAACCCCTATGCGCTCAAAAGACAGTTCCAGAATACGGAAGAACTTTCCCGCGGCCGGCGCCGTCAATCCGCCGTCGAGCCGTCCGTTCGGCCGACCGGCGTTGTCCAGCTGACCCGCTTCGGCAACTCCGGCTCCCAGGCTTCGAGGTCCTCGGTCGGATAGCGGCCGAACGCATAGATCACCCGCTTGAAGCGGCTCGACAGGCTCGGACGCGGCACGTTCGGCAGCGATGACGCGGAGGCCCCGGCGGTCTGCGCGAGATAGTTGCGCTTGAAATCGCGCTGGGTCACGCCCCACTTCATCAGGAATTCGCGGCCACCCCGGTTGCGGCGGATGCGGTCGGTCGTCCGGCAGCCGAAGTGATAGACCCGGCTCGCGCCCACCTGCCGGAACACGCGGCAGCCGAGCAGCCACAGCCGCATCAGGAAGTCGTCGTCGCTGCTCATGCCCGGGCCGAACTCGATCGCGTAGCCGCCGGCGCGATGCCACAGCTCGCGGCTGACGAGCATCGGCTGCGACGCCGTACCGTTGCGGTCCGCGGCATCGAGCGCCGCGGCGAACGCGAGCATCCCGGCCTCGTCGAAATCCGCCGGACCCGTGCCGAACGGGCCGACCTTGACGATCTCGTTGCCCGTGTCGGCCGGCTCGATGATCTGCGAGGCCAGATAGACGAGCGAGTGCCCGACGTCCCGCAACGCGTCGACGAGCGCGCTATCCCAGCCCGGCGTGCAGAACATGTCGTCGTTCATGAACAGGATCCAGTCGCGCGTCGCGAGCCGCGCGGCGTCGTTCATCGCCACGCACACGCCGACGTTGCCCGAGCTGTGCGTGTGGCGAAGGCCCTCGGCCCGGACCCACGCGAGCGTGCCGTCGCTGCCGTCGTTCACGTGAACGATGATTTCATGCTCGAAAGCCGAATGGCGACGAATGCTGTCGACGCACAGCTTCAGATACGGCAGGTTGTTCCAGGTCGGGATGAGAATGCTGAACATGGGCGTAGGGAATCGGGTTCAGTCCGCGCCGCGGCTTTGCCGTGACGGTCTGCCGGCGTCCACGGTGGCGGCCGCCAGAACGGCGGTGACAGCGACGTAAAAGGAGACCGTCGATTTCAGGTCGAACGTTTCGACGGTCATGCCGAAAATCAGAAACGACACCGCGAAGGCGAGGCCCATCAGCGCGGACCGGCGCGTCGCATCGAGCGGCGCGTTCAGACGCAGCGCGAAATACCAGATCGGCACCACGTAGATCCCGAGCAGCAACACGCCGCCCAGCACGCCGTAATTCGCGGTGTAGGCGAGCAGTTGATTGTGGGTTTCCCCTTCGCCGAACTTCGCGGCCAGCGGCGTGATCATGCCTTGTTGCGCGAGGGACTTCATCTGGTCGCGAAAGCCGTCGTCTCCCAGTCCGAACACCGGCTGACGGCCGATCAGTCTGAACGCCGCCTCGTACAGCTGGAGACGAATGCCGACCGACGTGTCCTTGTGGCCTTGCGCATAGCTTGCGATATCCGACGGTATGTCGCCCATGCGATCGCGCACGGTGCCCGAGAACACATAAGTGCCGCCGAGCGCGACGACGATCGCCGACGCGAGCAGTGCATTCCGATGCCACGACTTGCCCCGGCCGCGCGCGAAGACGATGATCAGCGCGACGACGGGAACCGCCACCCAGCCGCCGCGCGAACCGGACAGCAGCGATGCGCCGAACCCCGCAAACAGCGCCGCGACCTTCAGCACGCGCACTGCGCGCGGGTCCCGTCGCCACCAGTTGAGCGAAATGACCGACAGCACGCCGAGCACGAGCGCCGTGTCCCCAAAGTGGATCGGGTTCAGGAACGGGCTTCCGATGCGCCCGTCGCCCCAGTCGCGCGGCAGCAGCACCGCCAGCGCGAACGACGCCAGCGCGCCGAACGCGAACGACAGGTCGGCCCACTGGAGCGCATTCCGACCCTGCCTGCGCAACATCAGGAACAGCGGGATGCCGGCGATGAATCGCGACGGCGAATCCCACGTTCTCGCCACGATGTGGCCATGCCAAAGGGAACTCACGATCACGGCCGCGAGCGGGCCCGCCAGCGCGACGCACAACGCGATATCGCCGCGCTGAAGCGCGAAGTCGTGAAACCCGTGCCGCCCGGACCACACGAGGACGATCAGCGATACGGCCGCCGCCGCGAGAAACGCGGAACTCGCGCCGCCGTGCACCAGCACGGCAATGGACGGATAAGCAATCAGGAACGACGCGGCGAGCGGGTTTTGCCAGAAAGAAGCCGTCGGACGGCTGTTTGCGGAACTTGACATCGAACGTTCTAGTAATGGCCCAGGTCGGACGGATCTGATCAGCCCGCCATTGTACCGACTTGCGGACGTCCGCCGTCGGTCGGCCCGGTCTGTGCCGGCGCGGCGGTCCGGGCCGCCGCGCCCGGTGCAGTAAAATCGCGCATTGCCGCCACCTCGAAAACCGCAACCGCCGCCCTCGCGCGACGCGCTGCCCGGACCGCTCATCCGGTCCAACGCCCAACGAACCATGCCCTCATCAGCCCGATCCCTTGCCGAACGGCTCATTGCCCCACGATGGATGGAGAAGGCCGTCACCCGGTCCACGCAGATCCCGTTCGACGGTGTGCCGTACGAGCCGGACATCTTCCTGCAGCGCACCAGCCGGCTGACCATCGCGAAGAAATATCTGCACAAGGCCGCGATGCTGAAGCTGTACGGCCAGCCGAGCCTCGAACTGCGCCGGCTCGACCGTTCGCAGCGCATTCTGTGGATCTATGCGCGGCGCAATTTCGGCGATGCGACGATGGACATGGCCGGCCGCGCGCTGCTCAAGGGCCTCGGCTACCGGCTGGACCTGCTGACGCTGCCGTCGCTGCACAAGCTGTTCGCCGAGGACGACGTTTTCGGCAACGTCTATTCGAATCCCGCCGACGTCGACGCCAGCCAGTACGATGCGATTCTGCTGTCGGAATTCAACCTGCCGTCGATCCGCCTGAAGACGCGGTATTTCCGGCGCATGCCGTTCGCGTGCCTGTTCCAGTTCTTCAACGGCCCGGACCGCAACCAGACCTGTTTCAGCTTTGCCACCGTCAACGCGGTCTTCGCACTCGGTCACCGCGCGAGCGAACTGGAAACACTGAGCAAGCCGTACCTGACGACGTCGCAAGCCACCCGCGACAGCGTGAAGCCGCAGCTTCCCGCCGAGCCGTTCATCGCGCTGGCGACGGGCGGCATCGATCCCGACCGGACCTATCACCGCTGGCCCGAACTCGTCGACCTCCTCGAACGCAACGACGATCCGCGGATTCCGCGAGTCCTCGTGCTGCTCGGCAGCGACAACGGGATGGACATTGCACGCGAACTGTGCGGCCTGCGGACCGAGCGGGTAAGGATCACGTCGCGGGTCGGCCAACTGCCGTTCCTGCAGGCGCGAGAAATGGTTGCGCACGCAGCGCTGTTCGTCGGCGCCGACGGCGGCCTCATGCACGTCGCGCACACGACCGGCACGCCGAGCGTGTCGCTCTTCTCTTACCGCGAACCGCCGAGGCTGCGGCTGACCGAGGCCTGCCATTCGATCGGACTGCAGGCGCACGGCAACGTGGACACCATCGCGCCCGAGGCGATCATGAACGCGATCGCCCGCCAGCTGACGGCGGAGAGCGCCGCGTCCGGCCCCGACCTCGCGCAGGCCGGTCCGCGCTGAATCCGCGCGCGGGCGGGAACGCCTGCGTTACGCGGTGCTCTGCTGAAACTGGATGCGATGCAGGTGCGCGTAAAGCCCCGCGCGATCGAGCAGTTCGCGATGGGAACCGGATTCCACGATGCGTCCGCTGTCCATCACGAGAATGCGGTCGGCGCGCTCGATCGTCGACAGACGGTGCGCGATGACGAGCGTCGTGCGGCCTTTCATCAGCGTTTCCAGCGCGGCCTGCACGTGTCGCTCGGATTCCGAATCGAGCGCCGACGTGGCTTCGTCGAGAATCAGGATCGGCGCGTCCTTATAGATCGCGCGAGCGATCGCGAGACGCTGCCGCTGGCCGCCCGACAGCATCATCCCGTTGCCGCCGATCAGCGTATCGACCCCGTTCGGCAGCGACTGCACCATGTCGAGCAGATTGGCCGCACGCAGCGCGGCCTTCACGCGCTCGGCGTCGACCTCCCGGCCGTACGCGACGTTGTGCCCAATGGTGTCGTTGAAGAGCACCACGTCCTGGCTCACCATCGCGATCTGGCCGCGCAACGCGTGAACGTCGTACTCGGTCAGCGCGACGCCGTCCACGACGATCTCGCCGCTCGCGGGATCGAAGAAGCGCGGCAGCAGGTTGACGAGCGTGGACTTGCCGCTGCCCGACGGTCCGACGAGCGCCACCATCTCGCCCGGCGCGATGTCGAACGACACGTGGTCGAGCGTATGACGGCCGTGCAGCGAATTGCCGCCGTAGCTGAACGACACGTCGCGAAAGCCGACGGCGCCGCTCGCGCGCTCGAGCGGCCGGCCGCCGCCCTTCGGCTCGGGCGGCTCGTCGATCAGGCCGAAAATCAGCTCCGCGGCCGTCATCCCGCGTTGCAGCGGCTGGTTCACGTCCATCAGGTGCTTGAGCGGCGAAATGATCAGCAGCATCGACGTGACGAACGCGACGAAGCCGCCGACCGTGGTCTGGTCGCTGGACGACTGGACGACGGCGATCGTAACCACCACCGCGAGCGCGATCGACGCGAGGAACTGCGTCAGCGGCTGCGCGAGGCCGCCGGAGACCGTCATCCGCATCGAGTAGCCGCGCAGGCGGCGGCTCATTTCGGCGAAACGGTCGAGCTCGTAATGCTCGCCGTTGTGCACCTTGACCACCTTGTAGCCGCCGACCGCCTCCTCCACCACGTACGACAGTTCGTTGGTCAGTTGCTGATGTTCGCGATTGAGCCTGCGCAGCCGCCGGTTGATCTTGCCGACGAGCCAGCCGATGCCCGGCAGCAGCACGGCGACGATCAGCGTGAGCCGCCAGTTCAGGTAGAACAGGTAAGCGAGCAGGAACAGAACCGTCAGCGAGTCGCGCACGAGCGTCACGAGCACGCTCAACAGCACGTTGAGGATCTGGTTCACCTCGAACACGATCGCGTTGATGACCGTACTCGCCGTTTCGCGCTGAAAGAACGCGACGCTGCCGTGAACCATCCGGTCGAACATCCTGAGCCGCAGCTCCAGCAGGATGCGGTTGGACACATAGGCGAGCAGATAGCCGGACGCATATTGCGACGCGCCGCGCACCAGCGCGAGACCGACGATGGCGGCCGGCACGAACCATCTCGCCTTGTCGCTGCCGTGCGCGCCGAAGCCGTGGTCGAGCAGCGGCTTGAGCAGCGCGGGGATCGCCGCGTCGGTGCTGGCGCTGAGCGCCATCGACAAGGCCGCGGCGATCAGCGTCCAGATCAGCGGCTTGATGTACGGCCAGAGCCGACGCAGCACGACGGACGGCGACGACGCGTCGCCGGAGCCGCCGATGGGTTTGCTGAGAGTGGGCTTAGCGCTCAAGGAGTCCTCTGTCAAAACGGATGCGCGCTCGCCTCGCGAGCGATGCAGATGGTCGAGATTGTAAACGTGCTTGCCGACGTGACTGCCGACGTGCGGGAAGGTCGGCCCCGGGGCGTCGCCGGGCGTGAACCGTCGCCCGGCGCATGCCGGTCCGGCGCCTAGCCGCGCAACTGCGCAAGGCCGATCTCCGCTTCGATGCGACGGTCGGCGAGCCGCCGGACCACTCTCTCGCGGTTGCCGCCTTCGCGATCGCGCGGCTGCTCGCGGTGCCACAGATGCAGCACTTCAGTCGACATGAAGCCGTTCTTGCGCAAGACGCCGGCGTTGTGGAGACGCGCGACGAGGTCCGCGTCCTCATGGCCCCAGCCGACGAAACTTTCGTCGAACCCGTTCACGCGTGCGAGATCGTTCGCCCATACCGCGAGATTGCAGCTCTTGATACCGCGCCAGCGAAAGCCGTCGACGCGCCGGGCGGCAAAATCCGGCAGCTTCACGAAAAGCGGCAGGATCTTGTTCACTTCGCCGCGCAGACGCGCGCGCAGCCAGAACGCCGCGCCGCAACTCGCCAGATCGACGCGTCGTTCGAGCACGTCGGCCGTCAGCGTGGGACCCAGCAATATGCGGCTGCCGGTCACGAGCGAGCCCGCGGACGCGAGCGCCCGGTGCCGCGCAACGAAATCGGCTTGCGGAATGCAATCGCCGTCGAGAAAGACGATGTAGTCGCCGCGCGCGCGGGCAATGCCCTTGTTGCGGATGGCCGCGGCCCGAAAGCCGTCGTCCGGATGCCACACGTGTTCGAGCGGCACGGGCAGCGTCTTCGCGGACTGCTCGACGGCCGCGCGCGTGCTGTCGGTCGATCCGTCATCCGCGACGATCACCTCGAAACGCCGGTCCGTTTGACCCGCGCAACCGTCGAGAACGGCGCTCAACGCATCCGGACGGTTGTACGTGGAAACGACAAGGGAAACGAGGAAGTCTTCGTTCACGAAAATGCGGCTCTCAGGCGCGAGGGCACGAGCGCGCCCCCGAAGGAGCGCCATGTTAGCACAGCGTATCGGACGCGGCCCGACCGCGCCGATGGTCTAAAATACCGACCCTCGCTGCATGCTCCAAGAAGAGGTCAATTCTCCATGTCCGAGCCATTTCCGCCGTCTGCACACCACGCCGCGGCCACTGCGTCGACCCGGCGCGCCACCCTGTCCGTGATCGTCGTCGCGATGAACGAGGCGCACGACATCGGCGACTGCATCGAATCCGTGCGTGGGCTCGCGATGGAAACGATCGTGTTCGACTCGGGCAGCAAGGACGGCACCCCGGCGCTCTGTCGAAAGCTGGGCGCGACCGTGTACGAGACGGACTGGCCAGGCGACGGCCCGCAGAAGAACCGGGCGCTCGACGTCGCGTCAGGCGACTGGGTGCTCTGCCTCGACGCCGACGAACGCGTGAGCGACGCGCTGCGACAGGAACTCGAACGGCTGCTCGACAACGGAACGACGCACGCTGCTTTTTCGACGCCGCGTCGGTCCAGTTTTTGCGGGCGCTTCATGAACCATTCGGGCTGGTGGCCGGATCGTATCGAACGGCTGTTCCGCCGCGGCAGCGCGCGATTCACCGACGTCCGGACTCATACGCGGCTCGTGATCGACGGCACCGTCGGCCGACTGGACGGCCCGATCATCCATATCGCGATCAACGAACTGGAAGAGGCGCTCGACAAGGCGAACTCCTATTCGACATCGGGCGCGCTGACGATGGCGGAAAACGGCAAGCGTTCGTCGCTACGCAAGGCCATCGGCAAGGGCCTGTGGGCGTTCATCCGCACGTACGTGATCCAGCGTGGCTTTCTCGACGGCGCCGAGGGTTTCATGCTCGCCGTCGCCAACGCCGAAGGGACCTACTATCGCTACGCGAAGCTTGCATTGATCACGCGGACCGCGCGGAAACCGCAGGCGTCAACACGTTAGCGACGGCTTGCTGCAGGACCGGACGCAAGCCCCGGCCTTGCTTCAATACACGATCTCGATCGAACTACCCGCGAACTCGCCGCGCAACGCGGCGAGCAGATCGTCGGACGGCTTCACGCGCCACGCGTCGCCGAGCCGCACTTCGCCTTCCGCGCCCTCGCTGCGATAAACGATCTGCACGGCGAGCCCGTTCGGGATCGCCGGCTGCGAGCGCTCGCGGCCATACCCCCCGCCGGCGCCGCCGTCGCGACCGCCGCGCGACGAAGCCTGCGCTGCCGGCGCCGGCAGCGTGTCGTCCGGCTTCGCGCGATACGTCTCGAGCACCTGCCGCAATGCGAGCGCGTTCGCGTTGCCGTTCATCTGCAGCTTCACCGCCTGCGCGTAGCGGCTGCGCGCGCGTTCGAGGTCCATCACCGTATCGACGGTGAAGCGGATGCCGCCCGTGAATGCGTCGTTGCGCGCCTGTCCCTGCACGACGAGCAGTTCGTCTTCCTTGAACAGGTGCTTGTGCGCCTCGTACTGCTCGTTGAACACGGTCACTTCGCACTGGCCGGTGCCGTCGTCGAGCAGCACGATCAGCATCTTGCCGCGCTGGGTCATCTGCGTGCGCAGCGACGAGATCACGCCGGCCACCAGCTTGTCGCGTCCTTCTTTCAGCTCGCCGATCTTCTGCCGCACGAAACGGCGCACCTCGTCCTTGTACGCGTCGAACAGGTGACCCGACAGGTAGAAGCCGAGCGCGCCCTTCTCTTCCTGCAGCTTGCGCTTCTCGGGCCACGCCGGCTCGTCGACGAGTTCATGCGCGGCGAGCGGCGCATCGCCCATGTCGAAGAGACCCGCCTGCATCGCGTTCGCGCTCGCCTGCTCGGCCGCTTCCATCGCGAGCGGCACCGACGCGAGCAGTTGCGCGCGATTGTCGTGCAGCGTGTCGAACGCGCCCGCGCGGATCATCGCTTCGACCGTGCGGCGGTTCACGATGCGCCGGTCGATGCGCTCGCAGAAATCGAACAGGTCCTTGAACGGCCCTTCTTCACGCGCCCGCAGGATCTCTTCGATCGCATTCTGGCCGCTGCCCTTGATCGCACCGAGCCCATAGCGGATCGTGCGCGAGCGCTTGCCGTCGGCCTCGCCGACCGGCTCGAAGCGATACGCCGAGCGGTTGATGTCCGGCGGCAGCACCTGCATGCCGTTGGCGAGGCAGTCCTCGAACAGGATCTTCACCTTGTCGGTGTCGTCCATCGCGAGCGACATGTTGGCGGCCATGAATTCGGCCGGATGGTGCGCCTTCAGCCACGCGGTGTAGTACGCGAGCAGCGCGTACGCGGCCGCGTGCGACTTGTTGAAGCCGTAGCCGGCGAACTTCTCCATCAGGTCGAAGATTTCGTCGGACTTCTCGCGCGTGAGGCCGTTGTTCGCGGCGCCTTCCGCGAAGATCTCGCGGTGCTTCGCCATTTCCTCGGGCTTTTTCTTGCCCATCGCGCGACGCAGCAGGTCGGCGCCCCCGAGCGAGTAGCCGCCGATGATCTGCGCCATCTGCATCACCTGCTCCTGATAGACCATGATGCCGTAGGTCTCTTTCAGGACCGGCTCGACGCGCGGATCCGGGTAGTCGACGTTTTCGCGCCCGTGCTTGCGCGCGCAGAAGCTCGGAATCAGGTCCATCGGACCCGGACGGTACAGCGCGACGAGCGCGATGATGTCTTCGAAGCGGTCGGGCTGCGCGTCTTTCAGCATGCCTTGCATGCCGCGGCTTTCCAGCTGGAACACGGCGACCGTGTTCGCCTTCTTCAGGATCGAGAACGACGCGGGGTCGTCGAGCGGCACCTGCGCGAGCGACCAGTCCTTCTTCGACGGATCGAGCATGCGGATGTAGCGTTCGGCCCAGTCGAGGATCGTCAGCGTCGTGAGGCCGAGGAAGTCGAACTTGACGAGGCCGACCGCCTCGACGTCGTCCTTGTCGTACTGGCTGACGACGCCGCTCTCGTCACCCTGCGTGTAGAGCGGGCAGAAATCGGTCAGCTTGCCGGGCGCGATCAGCACGCCGCCCGCGTGCATGCCGACGTTACGCGTGAGCCCTTCGACGCGCTGCGCGAGATCGAGCAGCTGGTGCACCTCGTCTTCGTTGTCGTAGCGCTCCTGCAGGAGCGGCTCTTCCTTCATCGCGTCGGCGATCGTCACGTGCTTGCCCGGCTTGAACGGGATCAGCTTCGCGACGCCGTCGGTGAAGTTGTAGCCGAGGTCGAGCACGCGGCCGATGTCGCGCACCGCGGCCTTCGCCGCCATCGTGCCGAACGTCGCGATCTGCGACACCGCGTCCGCGCCGTACTTGTCCTTCACGTACTGGATCACGCGGTCGCGGCCGTGCTGGCAGAAGTCGATGTCGAAGTCGGGCATCGATACGCGTTCCGGATTCAGGAAACGCTCGAACAGCAGGTTGTAGCGCAGCGGATCGAGGTCGGTAATGCCGAGCGCGTACGCGACGAGCGAGCCCGCGCCCGAGCCGCGGCCCGGACCGACCGGCACGCCGTTGTTCTTCGCCCAGTTGATGAAGTCCGCGACGATCAGGAAGTAGCCCGGAAAGCCCATCTTCACAATCGTGCCGCACTCGAAGTCGAGGCGTTCGTAGTAGCGCGCGCGTTCGCGCTCGCGCTCCGCTTCGTCCGGATATAGCTGTTCGAGCCGCTGTTCGAGGCCCTCTTTCGACAGCTGCACGAGGTAGTCGTCGAGCGACATGCCGTCGGGCGTCGGGAAGAGCGGCAGCTTCGGCTTGCCGAGTTCGAGCGTCAGGTTGCAGCGCTTCGCGATCTCGACCGTGTTCGCGATCGCTGACGGAATGTCGGCGAAGAGCGCGACCATCTCGTCTTGCGTGAGAAAACGCTGTTCGGTCGTGAAACGCTTCGGCCGGCGCGGGTTCGCGAGGATGTCGCCTTCCGAGATGCACACGCGAGCCTCGTGCGCGGTGAACTCGTCGTCGGTCATGAACTGCATCGGGTGCGTTGCGACGACCGGCAGCTGCAACTTCGCGGCAAGCGCGACCGCCTGCTGCACATACGCTTCGCCGCCGGGCTGACCGTAGCGCTGCAGCTCGATATAGAAGCCGTTCGGGAACACCTTCGCCCAGCGTTGCGCATGGCGTTTCGCCGCTTCTTCGTTGCCTGCGGCGAAGGCGAACCCGATGTCGCCCTGCTGCGCGCCGGACAAGGCGAGCAATCCTTCGGACAGGCCCGCTTCGAGCCAGGCGGCGTCGATTTCCGCGCGGCCGCGATACTGGTTCGTGAGCCACGCTTTCGTCAGCAGTTCGCACAGGTTCAGATAGCCGCCGCGATCCTTCACGAGCAGCAACAGGCGCGAAGGCTTGTCGCGATCGTCGTGGTTCGTGATCCACACGTCGCAACCGGCGATGGGTTTGACCCCTTTGCCGCGGGCTTCCTTGTAAAACCGGACGAGACCGAACGCGTTGCCGAGATCGGTAAGCGCGAGCGCGCCCTGACCGTCGTCGGCTGCTGCCTTGACGATGTCGTCGAGGCGCACGATGCCGTCGGCAATCGAAAACTCGGAATGGACGCGAAGATGGACGAAGCGAGGATCTGACATGGGCGCCATTGTAACCCCAGCGCCTCGCGAATTTCGGCCGGCAAACGGCCCGTCGCGCAACGTTGGCCGTTCGGCCAGGGCACGGGCGACGTCTGCGCCAGACACCCCTGGCCGGACGGCCAAAACGCGATGCGCGCGCGGGCGTCGCGTCCGGTTGAGGGATAATACGGTTTTGCGCCGGCCGCCCGCGATCGCCCAGGTTCACCGAGGTTTGCCCAGGTTTCCCGAGGTCCACTCGCGGCGCACGATCCGGCACGCCAACTCCGTATCCGTCAGTCATGCAACAAGTCCTGAATCTGTCCGCCTACCGGTTCGTCACGCTCGAGAAGACCGTCGAATGGCGTCCGCTGCTGCTCGAACGCTGCCGAGCGCTCGACCTGCGGGGCACGATCCTGCTCGCGCCGGAAGGCATCAACCTGTTCGTCGCCGGATCGATCGACGACGTGCGCGCGTTCACCGACTATCTGCGCCACGATCCGCTGTTCGAAGGCAAGTTCGCCGATCTTCAGTTCAAGGAAAGCCTGTCGGACACCCGGCCGTTCAACCGGATGCTCGTGCGTCTGAAGCGCGAAATCATCACGATGAAAAAGCCCGCGATCCGCCCCGAGGAAGGCCGCGCGCCGTCGGTCGCGCCGCGCACGCTGAAGGCGTGGCTCGACCGCGGTCACGACGACGAAGGCCGCCCGGTCGTGATGCTCGACACGCGCAACGCGTTCGAGGTGGACGTCGGCACGTTCGACAACACGCTCGACTACCGCATCCACAAGTTCAGCGAGTTTCCGGCCGTGATCGAAGCGCATCGCGCGGATCTCGAAGGCAAGACGGTCGTGTCGTTCTGCACGGGCGGCATTCGCTGCGAGAAGGCCGCGATCCACATGAAGGAAGTCGGGATCGACCACGTGTATCAGCTCGAAGGCGGCATCCTGAAGTATTTCGAGGAAGTCGGCGGCGCGCACTATCGCGGCGACTGCTTCGTGTTCGACCAGCGCACCGCGCTCAATCCGCAGCTCGAACCGACCGACACCGTGCAGTGTTTTGCGTGCCGCGCGGTCGTCACGCCGCTGGAACAGCAGTCGCCGTTGTACGTCGCGGGCGAGAGCTGTCCGGCCTGCCATCCGCAGCGCGCGGCGCACATCCCGAGCGACGTCGAGGTTCGCGCCGCGTGAGCGATGCCCGCGCGAGCGCACCCCGCTCGAATGTCGCTTCGAACATTGCCTCGGGCGCTGCTTCGAATGTCGTTTCGGGCGCTGCTTCGAATGTCGCTTCGAACGTCGCTTCGGGCGCTGCTTCGGGCGCTGCTTCGAACGCCGCTTCGAACGTCACCTACCGAGGCCGCTTCGCGCCGTCGCCGACGGGGCCGCTGCACTTCGGTTCGCTGGTGGCCGCGCTCGCAAGCTATCTGGATGCGCGCGCGCACGCGGGCACGTGGCTCGTGCGCATCGAGGACATCGACGGACCTCGCACCGTGCCGGGCGCGGCCGACGACATCCTCGCGACGCTCGCCCGCTTCGGGATGCACGCGGACGCACCGCCCGAATGGCAGAGCCGCCGCACCGGCCACTATCGCGCGGCGCTCGACCGGCTCGTATCGGACGGCCACGTGTATCCGTGCGGCTGCACGCGCAAGGAAATCGCCGATTCGCAGCTGCATGCGCACCAGCGCAATACGACGCTGATCTATCCGGGCACCTGCCGCGACGGTCTGCACTGCAAGCCCGCGCGTGCGTGGCGGCTGCGCGTGCCGGACGGCGACGCCGCGCTGATCCGCTTCGACGACCGCTGGCAGGGGCCGCAGCAGCAGAACCTCGCGACCGAGGTCGGCGACTTCGTACTGCTGCGCGCGGACGGTCAGTGGGCGTATCAACTCGCGGTGGTCGTCGACGACGCGGCAGAGGGCATCACGCACGTCGTGCGCGGCGCAGATCTGCTCGACTCGACCGCGCGGCAAATCTGGCTGCAGCAGTGCCTCGGCGTGCCGACGCCCGCGTGGATGCACGTACCGGTCGTCACGAACGCCGACGGCGAAAAGCTCAGCAAGCAAACTGGCGCGCAGGCGCTGGACGCGTCGCGGCCGCTCGACGCGCTCGCCGCGGCCGCGCGTCATCTCGGGCTGGAATTGACGGCCGGTGCGTTGCGCTCACTCGATGCGTTCTACGGGGACGCAACGCCCGCGTGGTCGCGAAGGCTCGCGCAATGGCCGATCGCGTGACCGGGCGCGCGAGAAGCCCGCTGCCGCGCTGAAAAACAAAACGGCGTGCCGCACGAAGCGCGCACGCCGTCAGGCGCACAACCGCCGGGCGCCGCGACAAGCAGCGCCGGCCGACACCCGCTCAGGACGACGACGAAGACGAAGGCTTGCGCGGCATCCCAAAGCCGCCGAGCAACGCCGCGAGCGGCTGCTTCGACTGCGGTTTCTGCGGCGCGGACGCCGGCTTTTCATCGGCGTTCTTCGCGGATGCCGACGGCTCGTACGGCTTCAGGAAGAAGTCGTCGACCGGCGGCGCCGGACGATGATGCGGGCGGTCGAACGACGCCGAACGGCGATGGCCGCCGCGGCTCTCGTGCCCGCCGCGCCCTTCATGACCTTCGCGCTCGCGACGGCCGCCGCCGCGCGGCTCGTGATGATGCGCGACCGGCACGTCGACGGTGAGCCGCTGCACGTCGAGCGGCCGCTTGATCAGCTTTTCGATGTCCGCGAGCTGCTTGCGCTCGTTCGGGCTGCACAGCGACAGCGCGTCGCCCGATGCGCCCGCGCGGCCGGTGCGGCCGATCCGGTGCACGTAGTCCTCGGCGTTGAACGGCAGATCGAAGTTGATCACCGCCGGCAACTCGACGATGTCGAGACCGCGCGCGGCGACGTCGGTCGCGACGAGCGCTTCGATCTCGCCGCGCTTGAATGCGTCGAGCGCCTGCATCCGCTCGCTTTGCGTGCGATCGCCGTGAATCGCGGTCGCGACCACGCCGCTCTTCTCGAGCTGGCGCGCGAGCCGGCTCGCGCCGATCTTGCTGTTGCAGAATACGATCACCTGCTTCAGGCTGCGATCGCGGATCAGTTGCACGACCGCGCCGGTCTTGTCGCCTTCCGCGACCTCGTAGACGACCTGCGTGACGTTCGTCGCGGTCGAATTGCTGCGCGCGACTTCGATCGTCTGCGGATTGCGCAGATACGTCGACGCGAGCTTCTTGATTTCGGGCGAGAACGTCGCCGAGAAGAGCAGCGTCTGACGCTCCTTCGGCAGCAGGTTCAGGATGCGCTGCAGGTCGGGCAGGAAGCCCATGTCGAGCATCCGGTCGGCTTCGTCGAGCACCAGCATCTGCACCTGGCCGAGATTCGCCGTCTTCTGCTGCACGTGGTCGAGCAGGCGGCCCGGCGTCGCGATCAGGATTTCGACGCCGCGGCGCAGCTCGGCCGACTGCGGATTCATGTCGACGCCGCCGAACACCACCGCGCTGCGCAGCGGCGTATGCAGCGCATACGAGCGCACGTTCGCGGCGACCTGGTCGGCGAGTTCGCGCGTCGGCGTGAGGATCAGCGCGCGCACCGGATGGCGCGCCGGCGACGCGCTCGTGCTCGCGAGCGGCAACAGGCGCTGCAGGATCGGCAGCGAGAAGCTCGCGGTCTTGCCGGTGCCGGTCTGCGCGGCGCCCATCACGTCGCGGCCGGTGAGCACGACCGGAATCGCCTGCGCCTGGATCGGCGTCGGCGTGGTGTAGCCCTGCTCCTCGATCGCCTTCAGGATGTCGGGGGCAAGGCCAAACTGGTCGAAAGTCGCAGTGGTTGGCGTGACGGCTGTGTCGGACATGGTGGCTTCGCTATAAAGGCGCGCGCTACGCGCGGGCGGCGCGGTGGCGCCGCCTGGCGGCCCGTGCGGGCCGCACAAGGTGTAACACCGGAGAGAACGACGCCGGCATATGGACGTACGGACGGGGCGTCGGAAGGGCCGATCGTGGCCGCAAAATCGCGCGGATTCGCGTGGATTCGCCGCCCCGGGCGTCCGGCGCCGCCCGGCCACCGGCCTGCAAAGGCCGCGCGTGAACCGGCAGGTAAGCACCGAAAGCGCGGTATTGTAGCACCTCGGCGCAAATGGCCCGGGACAGCGCATGAGCGGGCGCCGGCCGGCGCGCAACGCGACGACGCCGGTCGCGGCGCCTTTTTCGCCGCTTCCGTCACGACTTCCCTCGCCGCTTCCGTCGCGACTTCCGTCACCGCCCGTTCACCACGTTTCGCGCACGACCATCAGGCGGGGCTCGGTCATGTCCTCGATCGCGTAGCGCACGCCTTCGCGGCCGAGGCCCGAGTCCTTCACGCCGCCGTACGGCATGTTGTCGACGCGAAACGACGGCACGTCGTTGATCACGACGCCGCCCACCACCAGTTCGTCCCACGCGCGGTGCGCATGCGCGAGCGAATCGGTGAACACGCCCGCCTGCAGCCCGAAATCGCTGTCGTTCACGCGCGCGAGCGCGTCGCCGAAATCGTCGAACGATTCGAGAATCGCGACCGGCCCGAACGCCTCGCGACGGTACAGGTCGGTGTCGCGGCCGACGTTTTCGAGCAGCGTCGCCTCGAACATCACGCCGTCCACACGCCCGCCCGCGACGATCTTCGCGCCCGCCTTCACGGCCGCGTCCATCCAGCCGGACAGCCGCTTCGACTCCGATTCCGAGATCATCGGGCCGACGAAGGTCGTCTCGTCCTTCGGATCGCCCATCTTCAGCGACTTCGTCTTCGCGACGAACTTCTCGCGCAGCGCGTCGTAGATCGACGCATGCACGATCACGCGCTGCACGCCGATGCAGCTCTGCCCAGACTGGTAGAACGCGCCGAACGCGAGCCGGTCCACCACGTAGTCGAGCTTGTCGCGCTGGTCCGCGTCGACGATCGCCGCCGCGTTGCCGCCGAGTTCGAGAATCACCTTCTTCTTGCCCGCCTTGCGCTTCAGGTCCCAGCCGACCGCGGGCGAGCCGGTGAACGACAGCAGCCGGAAACGCTCGTCGGTCGTGAACAGGTCCGCGCCGTCGCGGTGCGCGGGCAGAATCGAGAACGCGCCTTTCGGCAGGTCGGTTTCCGCCAGCACCTCGCCGATGATCAGCGCGCCGACCGGCGTGCGGCTCGCGGGCTTCAGCACGAACGGCACGCCGGCCGCGAGCGCGGGCGCGACCTTGTGCGCGGCGAGATTCAGCGGAAAGTTGAACGGCGAGATGAACGAGCACGGGCCGATCGGCACGCGCTTCACGTAGCCGCGATAACCGTTCGCCCGCGCGGAGATTTCGAGGTTCACGATCTCGCCGTCGATGCGCACCGCCTCCTCGGCGGCGACCTTGAACGTGTCGATCAGGCGCGACACCTCTCCGCGCGAATCGTTGATCGGCTTGCCCGCCTCGATGCAGAGCGCCATCGCGAGTTCGTCGAAGCGCTCGCGAAAACGGCTGACGCAGTGTTCGATCACCGCCTGGCGGCGAAACGGCGGGAACGCGCGCAATTCGGTTTGCACGGCGTCGGCGGCGCCGATCGCGCGGTCGATCGTGGCGGCGTCGGCGAGCGCGACGCGCGTCGCGACTTCGCCCGTGAACTTGTCGGTGACTTCGAGATCGGTGTTCGCGGCGACGGGCTCGTTCGCGAGGTAGTACGGATAAGTCGGCTTCAGCATCGCGGATCCTCCAGTAGACGCGGCGCCGCACGCGGGCCGCGAGGCGCTGTGCCGTGAAGCAACGGCCGAACCCGGGTGGTTTTACCGCGCGTCGCCGAAAGCGGCGGGCGATGTCCGCGATGCGGCCCCGCCTGGCATCAACGCATGATCGTCGCGCAGCCGGCGATCAGCGGCTTCGCGTCGTCGCCGGCCGTCGCGTCGTACAGGTCCGCGCGCGGGCCCTTCGTCCACCACGTGTAGCGATCGCCCTGATAGCGCACGCCCGATGCGGCGATCGTCGCGACGAGCAGCATCGCGCGGCCGGACACCGGCACGAGCGCGAAGCTCTGTCCGTTGGTCGCGCCGAGGTAGGTGACGCGAAACGTCTTGCCGTTCGCGCACGTGTAGCGGTACGTGTGGCGCGACTGCATCTGCAGGTCGCGGATCGTCAGCGGCGCATCGGCCGCGCAAGCCGGCGACGACCCGACGCCCGCCAGCGCGAAAGCGAACGCGCATGCAGTTGCAAAAAAGTGCCTGAATTTGCGTACGTTGTTGCGTACGTTGGACAAGTCGGCGAGGCGTCGTTCGTTCATCGCGTTCTCCGTCGGCCGGTTGCGGGGAGGCCCGTTCGCGGCCAGCCTGCGCCGGTTGCCCGGTCGCCTGTGGATCGTCGTCGATCGATCGTCGCCGATGAATCGGCGCTCAGGGATCGATCGCGGCGGCGCACGCGTCGGTCGGCGCGGCCGCGGCGTGGCCGACCACCGGCACGACCTTGAGCCCGGCCGACGCGACGCGGCACGGCGCCGCCGCCAGCCCGTAGCCGCCGAACGCGGCACAGACAAACAGCGCCGCGAGCGTGCGCATCGCCCGCATCGCCGCTGGCCGCGTTCGCGTCGCGCTCATCTCACTTCGCCGCGTCGCCCGGCACCGGCCGCACCGCCGACGCCGCCTTGCGCGCGCGCTCGCGCGCCTCGTCGAGGTTCGCGCCGGTCGCGAGCGCGACGCCCATCCGGCGCTTCGTGAAGCTCTCCGGCTTGCCGAACAGGCGCAGGTCCGAATCGGGCACCGCGAGCGCGTTCGCGACGCCTTCGAACGCGATCCCGCGCGCCTCCATCCCGCCGTAGATCACCGCCGACGCGCCCGGCGAGCGCAGCGTCGGATCGACCGGCAGTCCGAGGATCGCGCGCGCGTGCAGTTCGAACTCCGACAGCCGCTGCGAGCACAGCGTGACGAGCCCGGTGTCGTGCGGACGCGGACTCACTTCCGAGAACCACACTTCGTCGCCGCGCACGAACAGCTCGACGCCGAACAGGCCGCGCCCGCCGAGCGCCGCCGTCACCTCGTGCGCGATCTCGCGCGAGCGTTCGAGCGCGAGCGCGCTCATCGGCTGCGGCTGCCACGACTCGACGTAGTCGCCGTCGACCTGATGGTGGCCGATCGGATCGCAGAAGTACGTCGCGACTTCGCCGCTCGCCGGATCGATCGCGCGCACGGTGAGCTGCGTGATCTCGTAGTCGAACCGGATGAAGCCCTCGACGATCACGCGCCCGCGATTCACACGGCCGCCCGCCATCGCGTAGTCCCACGCGGCCTCGACGTCGGCGTCGCTCTTCAGCACCGATTGCCCCTTGCCCGACGACGACATCACCGGCTTCACGACGCACGGATAGCCGACCTTCGCGATGCCCGCGCGCAATTCGTCGAGCGAATCGGCGAATGCGTACGGCGACGTCGGCAGGCCGAGTTCCTCGGCGGCGAGACGGCGGATGCCCTCGCGGTTCATCGTCAGCTGCGCGGCGCGGGCGGTCGGGATCACCTCGGCGACGCGCTCGCTCTCGACGGCCGCGAGCGCATCGGTCGCGATCGCCTCGATCTCGGGCACGACGAGGTGCGGACGTTCGGCATCGATCAGCGCGCGCAGCGCGACCGGATCGGTCATGTCGATCACATGCGCGCGATGCGCGACCTGGTGGCCGGGCGCGTTCTCGTAGCGATCGACCGCGATCACTTCGACGCCGAGCCGCTGCAACGCGATGATCACTTCCTTGCCGAGCTCGCCGGCGCCGAGCAGCATCACCCGGGTGGCCGACGGAGAAAGCGGCGTGCCGATGCGGGGGGTGGTCTGCATGATGTCTCCAGAAACAGGCTGCAAAAAACGAAAGAGCGCCGATGTTAACACGCACGCAAGCAAGGCCGGCCCGACGCGTGGCCCGCGTCGATGCCCACCCGCGGGCGCTACCGGTGATTGGCGGAAACGAGCGTCGGTGCGGTACGCTTATGCATTGTCCCGATTACGAGGAACGATGCGATGCCTGCCAGCACCCGCACGCTCATCCCCGCGCGCTCGATCGCGTCAGCGGCGTCAGTTAAATCACTCGCGTCGCGCGCCGTCGCGCGCATTGCGCCGCTTGCCGCGCTTACTGCGCTCGTCGCCGTGGTGGCGGCCTGCTCGATGCCCGTTCACACCGACGCGTCCGCGGCCGCACCCGACCCGTTCAACCCGGCCGCCACCCAGCTGCTCGACGACACCCACTGGACCCTGACCGGCTGGCAGCAGGCGGGCGGCGCCGCGCGCGCCGTGCCGACCGGCGGCGCAAGCGGCGAGCCGCTGACGCTCGACCTGTCGACCGATGGCGGTCAACGCCATGCGAGCGGCTTCTCCGGCTGCAACCGCTTTGCGGGCAGCTACACGTTGAAGGACGGCCTGTTGTCGTTCGGCACGCTCGCGAGCACGCGGATGGCGTGCGTCGGTCCGGGCGCCGACATCGAACAGCCGTTTCTCGACGCGCTCGCGCACATCGCAAGGAGCGGCGTGCAGTGGCGCGAACCGCGCGAGCTGCAACTGGTGCTGCAAAACGGCGACCGGCTGATCTTCACGCAGCGCAAACCGTGAGTGTCGCGCGCACCGGCAGTCGCGTCGAGTCCCGGCGCGGCTGCCTTTTTCGTTATGCGTCCGCGTCAGCGCCGCACGCCGTTGGTCGAGGCGTCGCAAACCGCTTCGGGGACCCCCGCGTCACCGGTTAAACTCGACAGGTTGCCTCCCGGCTGCCTTCCTTCTAACCCTCGATTTCTCGCATGCACACGGTAGTCCTCGGCTGGTTCGGCGCATCGGCCGTCTGGTTTATTCCTCTGCTCTGGCGACTCGTCAGGTCCGTGCTGCCTCGCGGCGCCGGGCTGCGCGGGCCGGGCACGATCCGGCTGTGGCTCGGCTTTGCCGGTGTGCTCGTCGCGAGCTGCGCGCTCGAAGCGACGCTGGTTCGCATCGCCGGCATCAACGCGTTCGGGCAGCTGATCGCGGGCGCGCTCGCGACGCTCGCCGGGCGCGTGGCGCCGACCGTCGCGATGGCCGTGCTGCTGATCGTCGCGCTGCCGTGGCTGCTCGGCTTCCGCTGGAGCGACGCGCTCGTGTGGGCCGATCAGCAGCTCGGACTCGGATTCGGTTGGCGCCCGCGCCGCAGCAGCGACGACGCCCCGCGCGACGACCGTCGCAGCCGGCGCACGCAGGCCGCCGACGCGGCGCCGCTGCCGCGCTCGCTGTCGATGCATGCGGGCGGACTGTCGCCGCGGCCGGGTTCAGGCGAGCGCCGGACGCGGCCGACCGTCTGGCGCCCGCCGGCGACGACGCGTCGCGCGGGGGCCGCCGCGGGGGCGGCGGGGGCTGGCGCAAGCGGCGCGGCCGCTGCTGCTGCCGAGCCTTTGCGCACGACGCCGGCCGGCTCGCGCGTGGAGCCGGGATTCGGCGCTCCTCGCGGAGTGGGCGCGGCACAACCGGGTCCGGGCGCGGGCGCGACGACCCGGGCGCGTGTCGCAGAGCCGCCTGCGCCGATGGCTGCGCACACGCGTGCGGCGACGCCCGCCGCGCCGACGTTCAAATCCCCCCGTCCCGAAACGGTCGGTTCTGCGCCCGTGCGTGCGGCGTCGGCCGCGTCTTCGAACGGCGAATCCGCGCGCGCCGAGCCGGTCGCGCCGGCGGGCTGGCTGCATTCGGCGTCGGCGTCGCCATCGCCGGGTTCGCGCGCGCCGTCGCCCGCCGGCGACATGGCGCACGGACGCGACAGCGCCACGGCGCGGCGCCCGCTGCCGGGCGGCGCGACGGAGCCTTGGCGCGTCGATGCGGCGCGGGGCGTCGCGCCGCACGCGAACGTCGCGCGGCCGCCGTTGCACGCGTCGTCGTCGGCGGTCGCGGCGGCGGCGGTGGCGGTCCAGCACGGCTTTGCGACGTCGTCCGCGAGCCAGGCGCTGCCGGTCGGCGGGGCAGCGCGCTCCCGCAGTGGGCCACCGCCTGTCGCGGGCAGCACCGCCGCGCGGGCGGCTGCGGCTTCGGCGCCTGCGGTGCGCCACGCGAAGCCGCCGCGTCCGTACGTGTGGACGCCGCGTCGGCCCGCGGCGCCGGTTGCCGCCGAGCCGTCTTTCGGCGCTCTGACGCCGTCCGGCGACGCGCCGCCCGACTATTCGACGCCGATGTCGGCCGACGCCGCCGCGCCCGCGCCGGTATCGGAGGACATCGTCGCGACGCTGCGCTCGATCGAGGAAAACGCCGCGCGCTGGACGGCGCTCGCGGGCGCGAGTCTCGCACGGCGAGGCGCGATGGAGCAGACGCAGCATTCGGCGGACGCGTCGCGGGCGGATGACGCGGATGACGCGGGTGCCGTGGGTGCCGTGGGCGACGCGGATGACGTGGATGACGTGGATGACGTGGGTGCCGTGGGTGCCTCAGATGCCGTAGATGCCTCAGATGCCGCCAAGGCCGCGGACGACGCAGATGTGGCAGGCGTGGCGGGCGTGCTCGATGCGCCGTGGACGCTCGTCGACTCGCCGATGAGCGCTGCGCCCGACGCCGCCGGCGTCTCCGATCTTGCCGATTCGCGTTACGCAGCAGCGGATCAGTCGCCGATAGAAGCGCCCGTCGAACATTCCGCGCAAGCGTCGCCGGTGGCGTCCGCGGTATTCGGTGCGCCGCTCGCGGCCGTCTTCGATGCGCAAACCAGCGAGCCTGCAGCGGACTTCGTTCAGGCTGCCGGTTCGCTGGACGCAGACGAACCCGTCGAAACGACGCCGCTGGAAGTGTTGGACGACATTCATCGGTCGACACCGGATCGGGAGACGGCCGGCGTGCTGGAGAACCCGATCGACGCGTCGGGCGATTCCGCGATGTTGTCCGCTGGCACCTCGTTCGCGAATCCCCCGGCAACGAGCGCGGCGGCCTCCCCGTCGCGAACTCGCGAGGCAATGCCCGAAAACCCGCCATCTGCGACGATCGACGCGCCCGCCCACCCGGCGCCGCCCGCAGCCGCCCGGACTCCGGCGACGATAGTCACGTGGGTCGCTTCGTCGGCGCAATCGGATGTCGGCTTCTGGACGCCGCCGGTCGCAACCGTCGTGGCCCGGTCCGCCGATGCGATCGCGCCCGTGACGGCCGCACCGGCCGAGGACACCGCATCGCCAGTGCGTTCCGCGCCGGCGATCGCGGTCGGCGCGGTCGGCGCGCCGCAATCGCCGGCGCCCGCCACGGTCGGCGCGCAAACGCCACCGCTTGCGCCGCCATCCGCGCCGCCACCTGAGCCGTTGTCCGCGGCCAACGCGATCCCGACGCCGTGGCAGGAACCCGTCGCGTTCGCGTCAACGTCGCCGTTCGCCGACGATGCGCCCGCGCGAGACGCGGTGCCGCCGATTTCCGCCGAACGCACGCCCACGCCGGCGACGGCACAGCTTGCCGAAACGAGCGTCATGCCGACGACGCCGCCGATCGCCGAAACGAACATCACGCCGACGACGCCGCCGATCGCCGATACGACCGCCACGCCGGCCCCGATCGCCCCGGACGCGAGCGCGGCCCCGGTCGCCCCATCGGCGACCGCTTCCCCCGCCCTGCCGCCGTCGCCCGGTGCCGAGCCGCCCGCCGACCTGCTCCACCGCGCCCCCCTGCGCGGCCACGCGCCGACGACCTTCGAGTTCCGTCCGCCCGCCGCGTCGGCCGTCGAGCTGCCCGGCCTCGACCTGCTCGAGCGCGCGTCATCCGACGTCGAGCCCGTCTCCGATGAAAAGCTCGCGCAAACCGGCCAGTTGATCGAGCAGCGTCTGCAGGAGTTCAAGGTGCCGGTGACGGTCGTCGGCGCGTCGGCCGGTCCGGTGATCACGCGCTTCGAGATCGAGCCCGCGCTCGGCGTGCGCGGCAGCCAGATCGTCGGGCTGATGAAGGACCTGTCGCGCGGCCTCGGCCTCACGTCGATCCGCGTCGTCGAGACGATCCCCGGCAAGACCTGCATGGGGCTCGAACTGCCGAACGCGCGCCGCCAGATGATCCGTCTGTCCGAAATCCTCGAATCCGGCCCGTATCAGCGCTCCGCGTCGAAGCTGACGATCGCGATGGGCAAGGACATCGTCGGCCAGCCGGTCGTCACCGATCTCGCGAAGGCGCCGCACATGCTCGTCGCCGGCACGACCGGCTCCGGCAAGTCGGTCGCGATCAACGCGATGATCCTGTCGCTGTTGTACAAGGCGACGCCCGCGGACGTGCGCCTCATCATGATCGACCCGAAGATGCTGGAGCTGTCCGTCTACGAGGGCATTCCGCATCTGCTCGCGCCGGTCGTCACCGACATGAAGCTCGCGGCGAACGCGCTCAACTGGTGCGTCGGCGAGATGGAGAAGCGCTATCGGCTGATGTCGGCGGTCGGCGTGCGCAACCTCGCGGGCTTCAACCAGAAGATCCGCGACGCCGAGGCGCACGAGAAGAAGATCGGCAACCCGTTCTCGCTGACGCCCGACGACCCCGAGCCGCTCGCGACGCTGCCGATGATCGTCGTCGTGATCGACGAGCTGGCCGACCTGATGATGGTCGCCGGCAAGAAGATCGAAGAGCTGATCGCGCGGCTCGCGCAGAAGGCGCGCGCCGCCGGCATCCACCTGATCCTCGCGACGCAGCGTCCGTCGGTCGACGTGATCACCGGGCTCATCAAGGCGAACATTCCGACGCGCGTCGCGTTCCAGGTGTCGTCGAAGATCGACTCGCGCACGATCCTCGACCAGATGGGCGCCGAGTCGCTGCTCGGCCAGGGCGACATGCTGTTCCTGCCGCCCGGCACCGGCTATCCGCAGCGCGTGCACGGCGCGTTCGTCGCGGACGAGGAAGTGCATAGCGTCGTCGAATATCTGAAGCAATTCGGCGAGCCGGAGTACATCGAAGGCATCCTCGACGGCCCCGCGACCGACGGCGCGCCGCAAGACCTGTTCGGCGACGCGCCCGACGCCGAAGCGGACCCGCTGTACGACGAAGCCGTTGCGTTCGTCGTGCGCACGCGCCGCGCGTCGATCTCGTCGGTGCAGCGGCAGTTGCGGATCGGCTACAACCGCGCGGCGCGGCTCGTCGAGCAGATGGAGGCGGCCGGGCTCGTGTCGCCGATGGGGATCAACGGCAGCCGCGAGGTGCTCGCGCCGGGCGCGGCCGACTAGGCTTGTTCGCGAGCGCCACGCTCACGACGGCGACACGAACCGGAAATCGACCGGCGAGCCGATGTCGAGCCGCTTCGGATCGGGGCCGAGCAGCCCCGTCTGCGGATCGCGGCGGAACACGTACGCGGTGTCGCTCGACTGGTTGCCGACGATCAGCCAATGGCCGGTCGGATCGATCGCGAACTCCCGCGGCGACTTGCCGAGGCTCGACTGCCGGCCGACGCGCGTGAGCCGCCCGCTCGCCGCATCGACCGCGAAGATCGAGATGTCGTTCGCGTCGCCGCGATTCGACACGTACAAAAAGCGCCCGTCCGGCGACAGATGCAGCGCCGCCGCGCCGACCGCGCCGTGGAACCCGGGCTCGGCCAGCGTCTCCACCTGCTCCTCGTCGAACCTGCCGCCGTCGCGATAGCGCAGCACCGTCACGGTGCCCGCGAGTTCGCTCGTCAGATACGCATACCGGCCGTCGTTGCCGAACACCAGATGGCGCGGGCCGCTGCCCTGCTTCAACGCGGTCTCGACCGCGCCGGTCGGCGACACCGGGCCGTCGCGCCCGTCCGCCGCATACCGGTACGCATAGAGCCGGTCGGTGCCGAGATCCTGCGCGAACAGGTACTGCCCGTCGGGCGAGAACACCGTCGAATGCACGTGCGCGCCGTCCTGGCGCCCCTTCACCGGGCCGCTGCCCTGGTGATGCACGGTCAGCGCCGCGTCGCCGAGCGAGCCGTCCGCGCGCACCGGCAACACTGCGAAGCTGCCGCCCGGATCGGCCGCGACCGAGTAGTTCGCGACAAACAGGAATCGGCCGTCCGGCGACAGAGTCAGGTAGCACGGATCGTTGCCCTGCGCCGACACCTGGTTCACGAACGTCAGCCGCCCGGAAGGCGGATCGAAACTGAACGCGCTCACATGGCCGCGCTGGCTTGCCGGACCGTTGTCGCCGGGCAGCTCGTTCACCGCGTACACGTGGCGCCGGTCGCGGCTCACGACGAGCCACGACGGGTTCACCGTCTTCGCGACGGACACGGGCGTGGCATCCCCGGTGCGCGTATCGAAGCGGTACACGTACAGCCCTTCGCTCTTGCCGCTGGTATAGGTGCCGACAATCATGTCGTAGACGGCGTCCGCGGGCGCGGCCGGCGAAGGCGTCTGCGCGGCGGCGTGCGTGGCGGCGACCGTGGCCATGACGATGACACTCCTGATGATCAGATTGAGCGGCGCAGCCCGATGCGAGCGACCGGGCACGCGGCGTGCAGACCGGCGGATCCGGAACATGTCGACCTCCTTGCGATGAGCGTCTTTCGCGGCAAGCGTGCGCGCGTTGCGCAATGTCCGTGCCGAGGGTCGGTCATGACCGGTGTGTTAGTGGGCTATCGCATCGAAGGTACGACACGAAGTATAAGAGAGGTGCATCCGGCACTCGCGCATCGCGCCGCCCAAGGGGACTTCCTGCGGGGCGCCCCCAAAGGGGGACGTCCTTCGGGGCGCCTCCGGGGAACAATCGCCTGCGTGTGCTGCCGGAGCACCGTCAACCCGGGAGCCATGATGAACCTTACTTTTGGATTTGGGCCTGTCGCGTCGTTGATCGCCGGCATTCTGATTCTTCTCGTCCCGCGGCTCCTGAACTACATCGTCGCCCTTTACCTGATCATCATCGGGCTGATCGGCATCTTCGGGCTCGGCAAGTAGCGCCCGGAACCTCCCGCCTGCGTGTGGCCTGCCGCCATCGCGCGACGTCTCGCGCGACCCGGCGGCTGCGAGCGCGAGTGCAGGATCTCAAAGGTCGAGGACGCTCGCGAGACCGTGCTTTCGCCGGCACGCGCTCGCCCGAAGGTCACGCGAAAAGTCCGCCGCCGAACATACGCGTCGCGCCGGCGCGTCGTTGCGCGTTGCATCTGCGGCCCCGCAGCAACTAAGCTGTGCGTGAAATTCATCCTCATCTGCCTGTCAACTTGCTTACGATGCCCGCCCTCATTGAAGACTACGCCCTGATCGGCGACGGCCATACCGCCGCGCTGGTATCCCGCGCCGGTTCGATCGACTGGCTTTGCTGGCCCCGCTTCGACTCGGGTGCATGCTTCGCCGCGCTGCTCGGCAACGAACAGAACGGACGCTGGCTGATCGCGCCGGCCGTCGACGACGCGCAGCAGGTGAAGATCACCCGCCGCTACCGCGGCGAAACGCTGATTCTCGAAACGGACTTCGAGACGCCCGACGGCGCTGTCACGCTCGTCGACTTCATGACGCCCGGCAACGGCTGGTCCGAACTCGTGCGCATCGTCGTCGGCAGGCGCGGCACGGTGCGCATGCAGCTGCATCTCGTGCTGCGTTTCGACTACGGCTTTTCGGTGCCGTGGGTCAGCCAGCTCACGTACGAAAGCGGGATCAAGGCGATCGCGGGGCCGGACACGGTCGTGCTGCGCACGCCGGTCGACCTGCACGGCGAGAACATGCACACCGCCGCGACGTTCGACGTAAAGGAAGGCGAGCGCGTGCCGTTCTCGATGTCGTATGCGGCGTCCCATCTGCGCCTGCCGCCGCCGCGCGACCCGTTCACGGCGCTCGCGCGCACCGAGAATTTCTGGTGCGAATGGTCGTCGCGCAGCACGGTGAAGGGCCGCTGGGCCGCGCCGATCCGCCGCTCGCTGATCACGCTGAAAGCGCTCGCGTACGAGCCGACCGGCGGCATCGTCGCCGCGCCGACCACGTCGCTGCCCGAGCAGCTAGGCGGCACGCGCAACTGGGACTATCGCTACTGCTGGCTGCGCGACGCGACCATCACGCTGCTCGCGCTGATGCGCGGCGGCTACTACGACGAAGCCCAGGCGTGGCGCGTATGGCTCGGGCGCGTGATGGCGGGCTCGCCCGACCAGTTGCAGATCATGTACGGGCTCGCCGGCGAGCGGCGTCTGCCCGAGTTCGAGGTGGACTGGCTGTCCGGCTACGAAGGCGCGGGCCCGGTGCGGATCGGCAACAACGCGGTCGGTCAGCTGCAACTGGACGTGTACGGCGAAGTGATGAACGCGCTGCATCTCGCGCGCGTGGGCGGCCTGCAGGCGGACGACACCGCGTGGTCGATCCAGTGCACGATGCTCGAACACCTCGAAAAGATCTGGACCGAGCCCGACGAAGGAATCTGGGAGACACGCGGCGGCCGCCAGCACTTCACGTTCTCGAAAGTGATGGCGTGGGTCGCGTTCGATCGCGCGATCGCCTCCGCCGAAAAGTTCGGACTGCCAGGACCGCTCGATCACTGGCGCGAAGTCCGCGAGCTGATCCACGCGACCGTCTGCGAGCGCAGCTTCAATACGCAGATGAACAGCTTCACGCAGACCTACGACGGCGACCAGCTCGACGCGAGCCTGCTGCTGATGCCGCTCCTCGGCTTTTTGCCGGCAGCGGACCCGCGCATCGCGGGTACCGTCGCCGCGGTCGAGCGCGATCTGCTGTGCGAAGGCTTCGTGATGCGCTATCGCACGACGGAATTCAACGACGGCCTGCCGCCCGGCGAAGGCACGTTCCTCGCGTGCAGCTTCTGGCTCGTCGACAACCTCGCGCTGCAAGGTCGCGTCGCAGACGCGCGGCAAATGTACGAGCGCCTGATCGCGCTCGCGAACGACGTCGGTTTGCTGTCCGAAGAGTACGACCCGATCGCGTGCCGGCTGGTCGGGAACTTCCCGCAGGCGTTCTCGCATGTGGCGCTCGTGCATACGGGACTCAACCTGATGCGCCACGAACAGGAAATGGCCGAGGAAACCGGGCACCCGGCTTGCGGCCCGGACAGCCAGGATGCGATGCCGCAAGCCGACGTGCCGGCGTGACGCGCGCGCCAAAACCCGGTGGCCCGGACCGCCGGCGGACCGCGCCAAACCTGCGTGCAGCCAACGGTTGTTGCGTTGCACAAAGCTACGGGCTCCGATATGATTTGCGCGAGGTGGCTTGTCAGAATAATCGAGCGATTACTGTCATAAGCCTTACATCACTCCGCCGTTGCGCGACGCGCGGCCACCCATCCTGCATTGCGACGGGCGCGATTCGCCCAAGGCTGGAGCGACCATGCTCTATCAACTCCGTGAATTCCAGCGTGCGCTGTTGAGCCCGCTGACCGCCTGGGCCCAGGCCGCATCGAAGTCCTTTGCGAATCCGGCGAGCCCGTTCTCTTTCGTTCCAGGCGCAAGCCGTCTGTCCGCGGGATACGAGCTGCTGTACCGGCTCGGCAAGGACTATGAAAAGCCCGAGTTCAACATCCGCCAGATCACGCGAGACGGATTCAACATCCCGATCGTCGAGCAGACGATCATCGAAAAGCCGTTTTGCCGGCTGCTGCGCTTCAAGCGCTTCGCGGACGACACCGGCGCCGTCGCCGCGCTGAAGGACGATCCGGTCGTGCTGATCTGCGCGCCGCTGTCGGGCCACCATTCGACGCTGCTGCGCGATACCGTGCGCACGATGCTGCAGGACCACAAGGTGTATCTCACCGACTGGATCGACGCGCGGATGGTCCCGCTCGAGCGCGGTCCGTTCCATCTCGACGACTACGTCGCGTACATCCAGGAGTTCATCCGCCACATCGGCGCGAGAAAGCTGCACGTGGTGTCCGTGTGCCAGCCGACGGTGCCGGTGCTCGCGGCCATCTCGCTGATGGCGAGCCGCGGCGAGGACACGCCGCTCACGATGACGATGATGGGCGGCCCGATCGATGCGCGCAGCAGCCCGACGGCCGTGAATTCGCTCGCGGTCCAGCGCTCGTACGAGTGGTTTGCGAACAACGTGATCTATCAGGTGCCGTCGAATTATCCGGGCGAAGGGCGTCGCGTGTATCCGGGATTCCTGCAGCACGCGGGCTTCGTCGCGATGAATCCGGACCGGCATGCGGCGTCGCACTGGGACTTCTACAAGAGCCTGCTGCGCGGCGATGAAGAGGATGCCGAAGCACATCGGAAGTTCTACGACGAGTACAACGCGGTGCTCGACATGCCCGCCGAGTACTACCTCGACACGATTCGTATCGTGTTCCAGGAGTTCCGTCTCGCGGAGGGCATGTGGGATGTCGACGGCGAGCGCGTGCGTCCGCAGGACATCAAGGACACCGCGCTGCTGACGATCGAAGGCGAACTCGACGACATCTCCGGCTGCGGCCAGACGCGTGCCGCGCACGACCTGTGCAGCGGCATCGCGGCGAAGAACAAGCAGCATCTGACCGCCGAAAAGTGCGGCCACTACGGCATTTTCTCAGGACGACGCTGGCGCACGATCATCTATCCGCAGATGCGCGACTTCATTCGTCAGCACGACGACGTGAAGCACGGCGCAGCCGAGCGCGCGCTGGTGGCATAGGCGTCGCGCGGCACGCGCATGCGACGACAGCGGCGGGCCTGGTGCCCGCCGTTTCGCTTTCTGTTGTTGTATTACGTGTGAGTCGTCCGGCAGCGGCGCCGCTTACTTCCGCATCAGGAACGCGAGCAGCATCTCGGTGTTCTGACGGACCATCTCCGCGCGATCGGCGGGCGTGGTCAGATCGCGACCCAGCGTGGCCGCGAGCGTGTAACGGTTCGACACGATGTAATAGCCCATGCCGGACAGCGTCACATAGAAATACAGCGGATCGATGTTCGCGCGAAAGAGCCCGGCCGATTCGCCGCGCGCGAGGATCGCACTGACCGTCGCGACGATCGGCGAAACCATTTCGCGAATGCGCGTCGACTTCTGCATGTAGCGCGCTTCATGCAGGTTCTCGTTGTTCACGAGACGCAGCAGTTCCGGGTGATCGCGGTAGTAGTCCCACACGAAATGCGCGAGCCGTGTGATCGCTTCGACGGGCGCGAGGCCCGACAGGTCGAGCGTGCGTTCCGCTTCGGTCAGCGCTCCGAACGCATGTTCGAGCACTGCGGTGAATAATTGCTCCTTGCTGCCAAAATAGTAATACAACATTCGCTCGTTAGTTTCCGCGCGACGCGCGATCTGATCGACGCGTGCGCCGAACAGACCACCATTTGCAAATTCTTCCGCCGCAGCGAGCAAAATGCGACGACGCGTGCCTTCAGGATCTCTTTTGATTTTCGGCTGATTCATGTTGGCAATCATGCACGTTAAGCCGCGTTATCCGGATCGCGCCGCCGTTCTCCTCTTTCCTGCTTCCGGCAGCGTTGCACGGGCGCGCCAGGTTGATGGATGGACAACACCCCAGAATCCCGTGTCTTTCATTTAAGCATTAAGCGCTTGGATTATGGCACATGACATGCCGATGGCAATCCGGGAAATCGGCGATAATGCGGACTTTATCGGCTGCCGCGCGATTTTCTCGACGCGGCAGTGCCTGCCCCGGCCGCCGGCTTTACCGGCCCGCCCTGATGTCGTGACCGTGACCGATTCCAGCACACTCGCAGATCGCCTCGAAGATCTGCTGCCCCAGACGCAATGCACGAAGTGCGGCTACGACGGCTGCCGGCCTTATGCCGAAGCCATCGCAGCCGGCGCCGCGAACTACAACCAGTGCCCGCCAGGCGGCGCACAAGGCATCGCGCGGCTCGCGCAGCTGCTCGGCAAGCCCGTCATCCCGCTCAATCCGGCCAACGGCGTCGAACGTCCGCGTCCGGTTGCGTTCATCGACGAGAACCTCTGCATCGGCTGCACGCTGTGCATGCAGGCCTGCCCCGTCGATGCCATCGCGGGCGCGCCCAAGCAGATGCATACGATTCTCAATGCGCTTTGCACCGGCTGCGATCTGTGCGTCGCGCCATGCCCGGTCGACTGCATCGCGATGATTCCTGTTACCGGCGACGCGACCGGCTGGAACGCGTGGACCCCGCAGCAGGCCGACGACGCGCGTCAGCGCTACGAGCGGCGTCGCGCGCGGCTTGCGCGCGAGCGCGAAAGAGCCGAAGCGCGCGCCGCCGCGCGTCGCACGGCGGCGGCGAGCGCCGCGCCGCAAGCGGCCGCCGCGGTCAATGAAACGACGAACGCCGCGACGCCGCCGGCCGACGACGCACAAGCGAAGAAACGCGCGATCATCGAAGCCGCGCTCGAACGCGCGCGGCGCAAGAAGGCCGAGCTGGCCGCGCGCGGCGAAGGTCCGCGCAACACCGACAACGTGAGCGCGGACGTGCAGGCGCAGATCGATGCGGCCGAGGCACGGCGTCGCCGCATCGGCATCCGCGACGACGGCGCCCCCGACACAGACAGCGACAACGACCACAAGCCCTCCTGAGGCCCCCGCCCGTATGAACGCCACGAAGCGCCGCGCGATCTTCGAGACGCTGCAAAGCCTGAATCCGCATCCGACCACCGAGCTTGAATACTCGACGCCATTCGAACTGCTGATCGCGGTGATGCTGTCCGCGCAGGCGACGGACGTGTCGGTGAACAAGGCCACGCGCCGCATGTTCCCGGTGGCGCACACGCCGCAGCAGTTCATCGAACTCGGCGAGGAAGGGGTCGCTGACCACATCAAGACGATCGGCCTTTATCGGACGAAGGCGAAGAACGTCATCGCGACGAGCCGCATCTTGCTCGATCAATACGCAGGCGAAGTGCCCCAAACGCGCGAGGCGCTCGAAGCGTTGCCCGGCGTCGGCCGCAAGACCGCGAACGTCGTGCTGAACACGGCGTTCGGCCAGCCGACGATCGCCGTGGACACGCACATCTTCCGCGTCGCGAATCGAACCGGCCTCGCGCCCGGCAAGGACGTGCGGGCGGTCGAAACGGCGCTCGAAAAATTCACGCCGGCGGAGTTCCGGCACGACGCGCATCACTGGCTGATCCTGCACGGCCGCTATGTGTGCAAGGCGCGTCGTCCCGAGTGCTGGCACTGCGTGATCGAACCGCTGTGCGAATTCCGCCAGAAGACGCCGCCGCCCGAACTGTGAGCGCCGGGCGCGCGACTACAATGAACCGCAGCACTCTTCCGCCTTTCTGACGACGATGTTCAATCCCAGCCGCGACGAAGTCCGCCGCTTTTTCACCGAGACCTGGCGCAAGCAGCGCGCGGGCGAAATCCTCACGCCGCTCGAAGCGATGGCCGCCGACTGGATCGTCGAGCATCCGGAATACCACGGGCAGCTCGCCGACGCCGACGCGGCCGCCGCCGAGGACTACTCGCCGGAGCGCGGCCAGAGCAATCCGTTCCTGCATCTGTCGATGCATCTCGCGATCAGCGAGCAGTTGTCGATCGACCAGCCGCCCGGCATTCGCGCGGCGCACGAGCGGCTCGCCGCGCGCCTCGGCTCGACGCACGACGCGCAGCACGCGATCATGGAGTGTCTCGGCGAGACGATCTGGGAAGCGCAACGCACGAACACGCCGCCGGACACCGACGCGTACCTCGCCCGCATCGAACGCCGCGCATCGCGCGACTGATACGCCGCGCACTGGCCCATCAGTAAAAATGCCCGTGGCAGCCGCAGTGAAGCGGCCGTCACGGGCATGTGTCGATTAGAGTGCGGGCGGGCGCGTTACTTGCGATTGACGAGGCTGCCCGGCAGCGACTCGATATACGCGGCGATGTCGCGCAGGTCGGCCTCGGACAGCGTCTGCACCTGCGCCTGCATGATCGGATTGTTGCGGCCGAGATTCGGATTGCCGGTGCCCATCTGATACTGCCGCAGCGCCCAGAAGACGTAATCCGCGTGCTGGCCGGCGAGCCTCGGATAGTCGGGGCTGATCGGCTGATTCAGGCCCGGTCCGTGGCATGCCGCGCAGTTGTGGCTGTCGGCGAGCGTCTTGCCGCGCGCGGCGTCCGCGGCGAACGCCGGATGCAACGCGGCGGCGCCGGCCAGTGCGCCCACCGTCACGACCGTCCTGAGACGCGGTCCGAAAGCGCGTGCGGCCCGGGCGGCCTTGAAAGGCTGGTTCATGGATTCTCCTGTCCCGTGGATGCGGTGCCGGTTACTTCTCGGGATTGTCGTGCGTGGCGACGGTCTGCGTCGAGTAGTAGGCCGCGATGTCGGCGATGTCCTGATCGGTCAGCGACGACGCGATCGCATGCATCGTCCCGAAACGGCGATCACCCTTGCGATACGCCTTCAGCGCGTTGATCAGGTATTGCATGTTCTGGCCGCCGAGAATCGGTACGTGATAGACCTCGGGGTACGCGGTGCGGTAATCGGGAATGCCGTGGCAGCCGATGCACATCGCCACCTTGCCCTGCCCGGCCTTCGGGTCGCCCACGATGTCCGCGTGCGCCGCGGCGGTATAGCCCGCCAACACGGTCAGTGCTGCGATCACGACGTGCTTGCCGACATTTATTTTCATAGCATCCAACCTGGCTTAAGGGTAATCGAACGCCTCTATCAGGCAACGACCTGCGCCTCTTGCTGCTCGTGCTGCTACTTGTACTTCGCGGCTTTACGTGCGGCCGCCATCCATGCAGGCCAAAAAAAGCGTCCCGATTGTACCGCGGCGTCGCGCCGCACGTCCATCGGCCGAAGCCCGTGCGGCGGGCGGGCGAGCCGCCCTCTCCACGCGCCGCCTACCGCCCTTCGGACGCGGCCGACCGCCCTTCCCATCTGACTTATACTGGGATTTTTTTCGAGCGAGCGGTCCGCCATGCGTTTCGAAGGTTCTTCGCAGTACGTCGCCACCGACGACCTGAAGCTCGCGGTCAACGCCGCGTTCACGCTCAGGCGTCCGCTGCTGATCAAGGGCGAGCCCGGCACCGGCAAGACGATGCTCGCCGAGGAAGTCGCTGCAGCACTTGGCATGCCGCTTATGCAGTGGCACATCAAATCGACGACGAAAGCGCAGCAGGGGCTCTACGAATACGATGCGGTGTCGCGTCTGCGCGACTCGCAGCTCGGCGACGAGCGCGTGAAGGACATCGCGAACTACATCGTCAAAGGCGTGCTGTGGCAGGCGTTCGACGCCGAACAGCAGACCGTGCTGCTGATCGACGAGATCGACAAGGCCGACATCGAATTCCCGAACGACCTGCTGCGCGAACTCGACCGTATGGAGTTCTACGTGTACGAGACGCGCGAACTGGTGCGCGCGAAGCATCGGCCGCTCGTGATCATCACGTCGAACAACGAGAAGGAGCTGCCCGACGCGTTCCTGCGCCGCTGCTTCTTTCACTACATCAGCTTTCCGGACCCGGCGACGATGCAACGAATCGTCGAGGTCCACTATCCGGGTATTCGCCAGGATCTGCTGCGCGCGGCACTCGAAAGCTTCTTCGAGCTGCGCGGGGTCGCGGGGCTGAAGAAGAAGCCGTCGACGTCGGAACTGCTCGACTGGCTGAAGCTGTTGCTCGCCGAAGACATTCCGCCCGATGCGCTGAGAAGCGCCGACGGCCGTCAGACGATGCCGCCGCTCGCCGGCGCGCTGTTGAAGAACGAGCAGGACGTGAGCCTGTTCGAGCGCCTGATCTACATGAACCGCAATCATCGCTGAGCAGCGTGGCCGCGTGATGCCCGCGCACACGCAAGCCCGCACACGCAACGATTAACCGCACCCAACCGGAGACGCCCCACCATGAGCCGCTGGATCGAGCCCGTCGCGCTGCGAGGCACGCACGTGAGCCTCACGCCCCTGACGATCGACGACGCACCGGCACTCGCCGCCGCGGCCGCCGACGGCCGTCTGTGGGACCTGTGGTACACGAGCGTGCCCGCGCCGGGTGAAGAACGCGAATACGTCGAACGCGCGCTCGCGATGCAGGAGAGCCTGGGCGCGCTGCCGTTCGCAGTGCGCGACGCATCGGGCGAGATCGTCGGCTCGACGCGCTACTTCAACGTCGACCGCGCGAACCGCCGGCTCGAAATCGGCCATACGTGGTACGCCGAGCGCGTGCAGCGCACCGCGCTGAACACCGAAGCGAAGCTGCTGCTGCTCGGTCACGCGTTCGAGAAGCTCGATGCGATCGCCGTCGAGTTCCGCACGCATTTCATGAACCATCCGTCGCGCGCCGCGATTGCGCGGCTCGGCGCGAAACAGGACGGCATCCTGCGCAGTCATCAGATCGGCCGTGACGGCATTCTGCGCGACACCGTCGTGTTCTCGATCATCGCGTCCGAGTGGCCGGCCGTGCGCGCGAATCTGAAGCTGAAGCTCGCGCGCTGACACGCGCGTGCGAATCCGTCACCGGAGAGCGGCCATGCTGATCGATTTCTTCTACACGCTGCGCGACGCGAAGCTGCCGGTCTCGGTGAAGGAGTATCTGACGCTCGTCGAGGCGCTGAAGGAGCGCGTGATCGCGCCGTCGCTCGACGAGTTCTACTACCTCGCGCGCATGACGCTCGTGAAGGACGAGCAGTACTTCGACCGCTTCGATCAGGCGTTCGGCGCGTACTTTCGCGGCATCGACGCGAAGACGGACCTCGCGTTCGACCTCCCCGACGAATGGCTGAAAAAGCGCATCGAACGCGATTTCACGCCTGAGCAGAAAGCGCAGATCGAAGCGATGGGCGGCCTCGACAAGCTGCTCGAACGCCTGAAACAACTCGACGAACAGAAGGAACGCCACGAAGGCGGCAGCAAGTGGATCGGCACCGGCGGCACGTCGCCGTTCGGCCACGGCGGCTACAACCCGGAAGGCATCCGCATCGGCCGCGCGGACGACAGCGAAGGGGAGCGCGGCCAGCGCAGCGCGGTGAAGGTGTGGGACGCGCGCGCGTATCGCGACTACGACGACCAGGTCGAGATCGGCACGCGCAACATCAAGGTCGCGCTGCGCCGTCTGCGGCGCTTCGCGCGCGAAGGCGCAGCCGAGGAACTGGATCTGCCGGACACGATCCGCAGCACCGCCGCGAACGCGGGCTGGCTCGACCTGAAGATGGTCCCCGAGCGGCACAACAACGTGAAGGTGCTGATGCTGCTGGACGTGGGCGGCTCGATGGACGATCACATCCGCCGCACGGAGGAGCTGTTCTCCGCCGCGAAGGCCGAGTTCAAGCACCTCGAATTTTTCTACTTCCACAACTGCGTGTACGACTACCTGTGGAAGAACAATCGCCGCCGCCACGCGGAGCGCACGCCCACCTGGGACGTGCTGCACCGCTTCACGCCGGACTACAAGCTGATCTTCGTCGGCGACGCGACGATGAGCCCGTACGAAGTCGTGCAGCCGGGCGGCTCGGTCGAATACAACAACGCGGAGGCCGGCGCGGTGTGGCTGCGCCGCCTCGCCGATCACTTCCCGCATTTCGCATGGCTGAACCCGGAGCCGGAGCGGTTGTGGGAATACCGGCAGTCGGTGTCGATCATCGGCGAGGTGCTCGGCCACCGGATGTATCCGCTGACGATCGCCGGCCTCGAAACCGCGATGCGCGTGCTCAGCAAGTGACAGCCGCCGCGAGAACAACGAAACAAGGAAACCCCACCGCATGACCGCCCGTCCCTCCCCCGAACTGTCCGCCACGCTGCGTGGCGGCCCGCTGCGGCCTTTCGCCGACACGTCGCTCGCGGCGATCGTCGCCGGCTTCGTCGCGATGATGACCGGCTACACGAGTTCGCTCGTGCTGATGTTCCAGGCGGGCGACGCCGCGCATCTGTCCGCCGCGCAGGTGTCGTCGTGGATCTGGGCGCTGTCGGTCAGCATGGGGCTGACGACGATCGGCCTGTCGCTGTGGTTCCGCGCGCCGATCGTCGTCGCGTGGTCGACGCCGGGCGCGGCGCTCTTGATCGCGTCGCTGCCGCATGTGCCGTATGCAGAGGCGATCGGCGCGTATATCGTCTGCGCGCTGCTGCTGACGGCCGTCGGCGTGACCGGCTGGTTCGACACGCTGATGAAGCGCGTGCCCGGCGGCATCGCGGCCGCGCTGCTCGCGGGCATCCTGTTCGAGATCGGCGTCGAGATCTTTCGCGCGGCGCAATACCGTCCCGCGCTCGTGCTGACGATGTTCTTCGGGTATCTCGTCGCGAAGCGGCTCGCGCCGCGCTATGCGATCGTCGCGACGCTCGTGATCGGCGTCGCGGCCGCCGCGCTGCTCGGGCTGCTCGATTTCAGCCGCTTTCATGTCGCGGTCGCGCGGCCCGTGCTGACGGTGCCGTCGTTCTCGGTGTCCGCGATCGTCAGCATCGGGATTCCGCTCTTCGTCGTCGCGATGGCGTCGCAGAACGTGCCCGGCATCGCCGTGCTGCGCGCGGACGGCTACCCCACGCCGTCGTCGCCGCTGATCGCGACGACCGGCATCGCGTCGCTCATCGCGGCGCCGTTCGGCTCGCACGGCGTGAACCTCGCGGCGATCACCGCGGCGATCTGCACCGGCGCCGACGCGCACGAAAATCACAGCAAGCGCTACACCGCGGCCGTGTGGTGCGGCGTGTTCTACCTGATCGCGGGCACGTTCGGTGCGACGATCGCCGCGTTGTTCGCCGCGTTTCCGAAGGCACTCGTCGTGTCGATCGCGGCGCTCGCGCTGTTCGGCGCGATCATGAGCGGTCTCACCAACGCGATGCAGGACGCGCGGCAGCGCGAGGCGGCGCTCGTCACGTTCATGGTGACCGCGTCGGGATTGACGCTGCTGTCGATCGGCTCTGCGTTCTGGGGGCTCGTCGCCGGCGTGCTCACGCAGGTCGTGCTGAACGTGCGGCGTACGTAGCGCTTAGTGCACTGCCGTGCCCCTTTTAAGCGCTTGTTCTCGTGCGATTCATGCTGGCGCTTTGCGATCCGCAATAAAATGGGAAGCGAAAGCCGTCTTTCTCGCGGACGGCGCGGCAAAACCGCATTCGGTCCGGGCGCTCACGCGGCGCCCGGCTTCATCAACGCTGACTGATCACGGCGCGCATGCGCTCCCAGGGCCTGACATGACTACCGCACTCGATCAACTGAAGCAGTACACGACCGTCGTCGCCGATACCGGCGACTTCCAGCAACTCGCGCAGTACAAGCCGCGGGACGCGACGACGAACCCGTCGCTGATCCTGAAAGCCGTGCAGAAGGACGACTATCGGCCGCTGCTCGAAAAAACGGTCCGCGATCACGCGTCCGAGCCGATGGAGTCGATCATCGACCATCTGCTGATCGCGTTCGGTTACGAAATCCTGAAGATCATCCCGGGCCGCGTGTCGACCGAAGTCGACGCGCGGCTGTCGTTCGACACGAAGAAGTCGATCGACAAGGCCCGCCACCTGATCGAGATGTACAAGAAGGCCGGCATCGACCGCGAGCGCGTGCTGATCAAGCTCGCGTCGACGTGGGAAGGCATCCGCGCGGCCGAAGTGCTGCAAAAGGAAGGCATCCGCTGCAACATGACGCTGCTGTTCTCGCTCGCGCAGGCCGCCGCGTGCGCGGAAGCGGGGGCGCAGCTGATCTCGCCGTTCGTCGGCCGCATCTACGACTGGTACAAGAAGCAGGCCGGCAGCGCGTGGGACGAGGTCAGGAACGGCGGCGAGAACGATCCGGGCGTGCAGTCGGTGCGCGGGATCTACGCGTACTACAAGAAGTTCGGCTACAAGACCGAGGTGATGGGCGCGAGCTTTCGCACGACGAACCAGATCGTCGAGCTGGCCGGCTGCGATCTGCTGACGATCAGCCCGGATCTGCTGCAGAAGCTGCACGACAGCACCGAACCGATCGAGCGCAAGCTGGTGCCGGATGCGTACGCGAATGCGAAGATCGATCGCGTGCCGGTGGACGAGCCGTCGTTCCGTTTCCTCGTGAACGAGGACGCGATGGCGACCGAGAAGCTCGCCGAGGGCATCCGCGCGTTCGCGGCCGACGCGGTGAAGCTCGAAAAGCTGATCGACGGGCTGCGCGCGAAGTAAGCGTGCCGGCGGTATGTTGAGCGGATCGCGACGGCGGGGGCCGTCGCGATCCGGTGCTTGCGCGGGGCGGATTCGATGCCGATGCGGCACCCATTCGGTGGCGCAGCCGGGCCGGATCGGTGGCGATTCGATGGCGACTCGATTGCGATATTCTCCCGACTGGGTGCCCACTCGCTACCAACCCGGCGGCACCCGTACCGCACCCGCCCGACCCGCACCGCGACATCATCCACGCATCGCCTTCCCGCGCGGTCCCGGCAATACCCGTTCCAGCAAGACACCCGCATAAACCCCGACGCCCGTGCGCCGACGGCGCGCGATCCACGCGCCTAGAATCAGTTTTGCGGCGTGAACGGGCGCCGCGCCGATTTTCGCCGGGAGCCCCGCGATGCAAATCCAGCCCTACCTGTCTTTCAGCGGTGCCTGCAGCGATGCGATCGCGTACTACCGCGAAACGCTCGGTGCGGAAGAACTGTTCCGGATGCACTTTCGCGACGCGCCGCCCGACCCGGACCGCCCGCCGATGCCGCCCGAACTCGCCGACAAGGTGATGCACGCGACGCTGCGCATCGGCGAGTCCGTGCTGATGATGTCCGATGGCGGGTGCATGACGAAAACCGATACGTTCACGGGCTTCAGCCTGTCGCTGACCGGCGACGATGCGGCGGCCGCGCAGCGCTATTTCGATGCGCTCGCGAAGGACGGCAAGGTGATGATGCCGTTCCAGAAGACGTTCTGGTCGCCCGGATTCGGGGTGGTGACCGACCGTTTCGGCGTGCCGTGGATGGTCACCGCGCCGCCGCTCGAACAGGACGGCTGAGCGCGTCTTCCAGGCCTGGTGCGCGTGCCGCGACCACGCGATGGCGGTGAGCAGCGCGATGTAGCCCGGCTTGCCGATCGCGTGGTAGCCGCAGATGCCCGCGATCACCGACATCAGCACGTGGGTCGTCGGGAAGATCGACGCCGGCATTGCGAGGCCGACGCGCACGCTGTGAATCGCCTTCGCGTTGCGGTAGCGATAGAACGGCGACTCGATCGCGCGCAGCATCTGCGCGATCGATGAGCGGCGTCGCGCGGCGGGACGAACGGCGGTTTCGGATCGGACCATGGCGGAGGGCAGCGAGATCGCATCGGTCGGGGTGCATTCATCGTGCCTCAAAAGAAGAAAGGCTCGCAACGCACGTTGCGAGCCTTTCTCGCGGAGCCGCGGCTCCGGTGTCTTAAGACGTGCTTAGCCTTCGACGACGTCCAGATAGTCGGCCGGACTCGTGCGGTCCGCGCCCTTCTTCATGCCGGCGACGTGCACGAGCGCGCTGACGACGACCGCGACGACGAGGTTCACGATCAGCGACCACACCGCCGCGTAGCCCGGCACCGCGAGGCCGAACAGATGGATCGTGTAGATCGAGCCGGCGAGCTTCAGCGAGATCGCCATGTACGTGCCGGTCGCGATGCCCACGGCCCAGCCGAGCAGCAGGCCGCGATAGTCGAGCTTGCGCGTGTACAGGCCGAGCACGATCGCTGGCAGCGTCTGGATGATCCAGATGCCGCCGAGCAGTTGCAGCTGGATCGCGTACGTGAGCGGCAGCGCGAGAATGAACGCGACCGCGCCGACCTTCACGACGAGCGACACGAGCTTCGCGACGTTCGTTTCCTGCTCGTGGCTCATCCGCGGATTGACGAACTCCTTGTGGATGTTGCGCGTGTACAGGTTCGCCGCCGCAATCGACATGATCGCCGCCGGCACCAGCGCGCCGATGCCGATCGCCGCGAACGCGACGCCGACGAACCACGACGGGAAGAAGTGCAGGAACAGTGCGGGCACCGCGAAGTTCGGGCCGAACGCCTTGAAGTACGGCGCGAACTCGGGCATGTCCTTCACGCCGGACGCGAGCGCCATGAAGCCGAGCAGCGCGAGCAGACCCAGCACGAGCGAGTACGCGGGCAGCATCGCCATGTTGCGGCGGATCGTGTTGCCCGACGACGACGACAGGATTGCCGTGACCGAGTGCGGATACAGGAACAGCGCGAGCGCCGAGCCCACCGCGAGCGTCGCGTACGCACTGTAGCCGTTCAGGCTCGATGCGTCCGGCGACTTCAGCAGCAGCTTCTCGGGCGGCACGGCGCCGAAGATGTGTGCGAAGCCGCCCATCTGCGCCGGAATCACGATGATCGCCGCGATGATCGTGATGTAGATGAGCACGTCCTTCACGACCGCGATCATCGCCGGCGCGCGCAGGCCCGACGTGTACGTGTACGCGGCGAGAATCGCGAACGCGATGATGAGCGGCAGGTCGCCGACGAAGCCGGTCGTATCGAAGCCGAGCGCGCCGATCACCACCTCGATGCCGACGAGTTGCAGCGCGATGTACGGCATCGTCGCGACGATGCCCGTCACCGCGATCGCAAGCCCGAGCATGCGGCTGCCGTAGCGCGCGCTGACGAAGTCCGCCGACGTCACGTAGTGATGACGCTTCGCGACCGCCCACAGCTTCGGGAACACGACGAACGCGAACGGGTAGATCAGGATCGTATAGGGCAGCGCGAAGAAGCCCGTTGCGCCCGCACCGAATACGAGCGCCGGCACCGCGACGAACGTGTACGCGGTGTACAGGTCGCCGCCGAGCAGGAACCACGTGACGATCGTGCCGAAGCGGCGGCCGCCGAGGCCCCACTCGTCGAGGTGCGCGAGATTACCGCGTCGCCAGTTCGCGGCGAAGAAGCCGAGAATCGTGACGCCGACGAAGAACAGGATAAAGACCGAAGTGGCCACGAGATTCATTGCGCGCCTCCGTTAGATCCGCCGGCACGCGGTTTGTTGGCATCTTTGGTCTTGAAGTACACGGTCGCCGTGATCAATGCGCTCAGCAGGACCCACAGCAGCTGGTACCAGTAGAAGAACGGGAAATCCCACAGCGTGGGCTCGACCCGGTTATAGGAAGGCACCCAGATCATCGCGATCCAGGGCAGCAGCAACAGCCAGAGCCAGTGTTTGCTGGCCTTGCCCGCGTTGGCGTCATGAGCCATGACGTCTCCTCGTTACTTATAGTGATTGGTCCCCCGCCGGCTGCGGCGGGCCTCGGCCCGGCGGGCGAGAAAGCGCGCCAGGTCCCCGAAAGCGGACACAGCCTATCGATCTGACAGCTAATGGTCAAGCCGGGCCAACCCCAATGCTGGCGCGGCTGTCGGCCGAAATGTGCGGGTACGAGGAGACGCGGGCGGCACGCGTGCCGCGTGGCGGGCGGCACACCGTACCGCCCCGCTCGCACAACGACGGCGATCAGATCGAGAACGACGCGCCGTTCTGGCCGCTCGACTCGCGCAGCGCCTTCACCCACTGGCGCGCGGGCAGCTTCAGCCTGGCCTCGATCAGCCGTGCGCGGCGCTCGATCGCGGCATACGGCACGTCGAGCGCGGGCCCCGAAAACGCGAGCGCGACGCGATTGCCCTCGTGCACTTCCGGCAGTGCGATCACGCGGCCTTCGAACGCTTCGTTCAGGCGCTTCATGTTGCGCACGAAGCTCGGATGATCGCCGAACAGGTTGATCGTCGCGATGCCCGCGTCGGTCAGGCAGGCGCGCACCGCGCGATAGAAACCGACGCTGTCGAGCACCGGGCCGCGCGCCGTCGCGTCGTAAATGTCGATCTGCATCGCGCCGATCGTGCGGTGATTCATGCGGTCGTTCACGAAGTCCCATGCGTCGAGTTCGTGGACCGTCAGGCGCGCGTCGTCGGGCGGCAGTTCGAACATCGTGCGCGCGGCCACGACGACGGCCGGGTTCAGCTCGACCGCGTCGACCTTCGCGGGACGCAGGAAACGATGCGCGAATTTAGTCAGCGCGGCCGCGCCGAGGCCCAGTTGCACGATGCGCTTCGGCGTCGCGAGAAACAGCAGCCACGCCATCATCTGCTGCGCGTATTCGAGTTCGATGTGATCGGGCTTGCGCAAGCGCATCGCGCCCTGCACCCATTCGGTGCCGAAATGCAGATAGCGCACGCCGCTCTCTTCGGAGAACGTAACGGGCGCGAAGCGCGGCTTGCGCGGCGCGTCGATTCGCGGCGCGTCGTCGAGGTCGTCGGCCGGCGTGCGCAGGCGTTTCGTATTGCGGCTGCGAACCGGCGCGGCATCGATCATGTCGGTGCCGGTGCGACGGGCGTTGTTGCGGGCAGTACGAAAGGCGCGCGCCTCGGCGGACGCGCGTTTGATCAGTGTGGTCATGAAGATAATCGTGCGCGCAAGGCGCTGGAGTAACGAGCGAACGAGAGGATAGCACCCGCACCGTTGCCGCCCTCGCGTTGCGGCCGCGACGCCAATGAAAAACGGGCCGGCGAACGTGAGTTCACCGGCCCGCAAGGCGCTCCGCCCGGAAGGACCGGGCGGAATGGTTACACGCTTATTAGAACTTGTGCGTGATGCCTGCGATTGCTGCGACTGCGCGCGAGGTCGACGAGGCGGTCGCACCCGAGAAGTTCGCAACAGCCTTCTTGCCCGTCGAGTCCGTGCCCGAAGCGTCTTCGAAGAAGCCCGTCAGGTACAGCGAGGTGCGCTTGCTGAGCGAGTACACCGTGCCCAGGTTGATCTGGTTGTAGTGCGCGCTGCTGAACGAGCCCGCGCCGCTGTTGTGCGTGTAGATGTACGCGCCAGCCAGCATCAGCGCCGGGGTCAGCTGGTACTTGACGTTCAGTTCGCCCGAATTGAACGTTGCGGTACCGCCGGTGTACAGGCCGTTGTTCGGGTTGTTGACGGCGTTGACCGAACCCAGGTGGTAGAACTGCACGTTCGAGTACAGCACCGCGACCGTTGCCGGGCCGAGTGCGTACGAACCGCCCGCCGTCAGGATGCCCTGCGACCCCGCCGAAGCGTAGCCGCCGTAGATCTTGCTCGGCATGTTGTTCGTGCCGCCAGCAGCCGACGTCGGCGACGACGAGTTGCCCTGGTTGCCGAACGTTGCGTAGTACGGGTTCTTCGTGAACATGTAGCCGACGCCGAGGTGGACCGGGCCGTTAGCATAGCCAACCGACGCGTCCCACAGCGAGTTCTTCGTGAAGTCGCCAGCCTGGCCGCCGAGGCTGTACAGCAGGCCGACGGTCACGCCGCCGAACGTCGGGCTCGTGTACTTGACCGAGTTCTGGATACGGTTCGTCGTATCGACGTTGTCGACGTCGGCCGCGCGCGTGCCGTAGCCGAGGCCCGAAGCCGCCCAGTCAGCGCCCGACCCGAACTGGCTCGTCTGGTCGTTGCTCGCCGAGTACTGGCGACCGGCGGTCAGCGAACCGTACTGGGTGCTCGACAGGCCGACGAATGCCTTCCGGCCGAACAGCAGGCCGCCCTGGCTCATCGTGCCGTTGCCGATCGAGTAGCCGTTTTCCAACGTGAAGATCGCGCTCAGACCGCCGCCCAGATCTTCGGCGCCACGCAGGCCGAAGCGCGACGAGTTTGCCGAGGACAACGAAACGACCGAGTGACCGCCGCTGTTGTTGTTGTAGAGAATACCTGCGTCGGCGATGCCGTACAGCGTGACGCTGCTTTGAGCTTGAGCGGCGCCTGCGAAGGCACCCAGGGCGAGAAGTGCCGCAGTGGTCTTATTGAATTTCATCTGTTCAGTTTTTTTCTGGGAGAGGTCAATTACCCGGAATCGAATCATTATTAAAGCGCCGGGGCGAGCTGGCTTTTTGCTGGTTCACCCGCATCTCCAAACGCTACGGGTTACTAACGAACCGCTGCCAGTTCGCAAAACTGTAGCATGCCGGGTATAGTTTTCATTCCGAAAAATATGCACATTGTTGTGCCTATGCGACGCAATCGGTCATATCGCTATCACATTGGATGAATAGATGCTTATGCACCAATAACGCGTCGCGTTATGCTCCCGCCAGCCGGGCGTCGTCGATCTCGTCGATCCGGTCGGTGCAGATCGCATCGACGCCCCAGCCCGCCAGCTCGCGTGCCCGCGCGAGGTCATTGACCGTATAAACGAGGATTTTCAGCCCTTGCGCCTTGATCTCGCGGACCAGCGACTCGTTCAGCACGCGGTGATTGACGTGCAGCGACACGCAATCGAGACTGCGCACCCGCTCGCGCCAGTCCGCCGGCAGCGACGTGAACAGCAGCCCGCGCGGCAGCGTCGGCTCCGCATCGCGCGCCGCCCGCAGCGCGTCATAGGAGAACGAAGATAAGAGCGGCGCCGCCGGATGGTCGCGCCAGAGCCGCGCCGCTTCGTGCGCGACGAGTTCGCCCGTCAATGCGTCGCGGCCCGGACACGGCTTGATCTCGATGTTCGCCGCCATTCCATATTGCAGGCACGCGGCGGCCACTTCGTCGAGCGTCGGCATGCGCTCGCCCTTGAAACGGGCGTCCCGCCAACTGCCCGCGTCGAGCCGCGCGATCGTCGCGTAGTCCATCTGCGCGGCGGGGCCGCGGCCGTCGCTCGTGCGATCGACGTTGTCGTCGTGCAGCAGGAACACGACGTTGTCCGCCGACAGCTTCGCGTCGAACTCGATCATTTTCAGGCCGTAGTCCGCGCCGGTGCGGATGCCCGCAATCGTGTTCTCAGGCGCAAGCGTGCCGCCGCCGCGATGCGCGACGGCGCGCGGGTAAGGCCATGCAGCAGACGAGGGGTTCGATCCGGTCAACACACGCGCAATCCGGTTGTGCAATCGAAGAAATGCAGATGCTGCGGCGGCAACGCGACGTCGACGCGTTCGCCCGCTTGCGGCCGATGCGTCGGCGGCAGGCGCCACACGATCTCCTCGTCGCCGAGCCGGCCGTGCGCGAGGTTGTCCGCGCCGAGCAGCTCGCACGATTCCACGCTCACCGCCATCGACGGCACGCCGGCAGCCGGCGACATGTGTTCGGCGCGAATGCCGAGCGTGTAGTCGCGCCCCGGCGTGAGCCGCGCGATCACCGACTGTGCGCCGTCGTTCGATCCGGGCTGCGAAGCGAGCGTCAGACGCGGCCCGTTGCCGGCGACCTCGAAGCACTGCCCGTCGTCCGACAGCCGGCCCTTCAGCAGATTCATCGCGGGCGACCCGATGAAGCTCGCGACGAACACGCTCGCCGGCGCTTCGTACACTTCGCTCGGCACGCCGATCTGCTCGATGTGTCCGCCGTTCATCACGACGATCCGGTTGCCGAGCGTCATCGCCTCGACCTGATCGTGCGTCACGTACAGGCTCGTCGTCTGCAGCCGCTTGTGCAGGCGCTGGATTTCGAAGCGCATCTGCACGCGCAGCTTCGCGTCGAGGTTCGACAGCGGCTCGTCGAACAGGAACACCGCCGGCTCGCGAACGATCGCGCGCCCCATCGCCACGCGCTGACGCTGACCGCCGGACAGATCGCGCGGACGCCGCTCGAGGAGCTTGTCGAGTTCGAGAATCTTCGCCGCGTTCGCGACACGCGCGTCGATCGTGCCGCGATCCATCCCGCGGATCTTCAGGCCGTAGGCCATGTTCTCGGCAACGCTCATGTGCGGATACAGCGCGTAGTTCTGGAACACCATCGCGATGTCGCGATCCTTCGGCTCCAGCGTATTGACCACGCGATCGCCGATCGAGATCGTGCCGCCGGTCACGCTTTCGAGCCCGGCCACCATCCGCAGCAGCGTGGACTTCCCGCAGCCCGACGGGCCCACCAGCACCACGAATTCGCCGTCGGCCACGTCGACACTGACCGAGTGAAGCACCGTGAGCTTGCCGTCATAGCTCTTGTGCACGCCGTTGAGCGTCAGCGCCGCCATCAGTCGCCCCTCCGCGCCGCTCGTTTCGCCGGGACGGCCGTTGCGCTTGCTGTCATGAACATTCCTCTTGCACTCATTTTTCTGAATCGACCAGCCCGCGCACGAACCAGCGTTGCATCGTCAGCACGACGACGAGCGGCGGCAGCATCGCGAGCAGCGTCGCGGCCATCACCTTTTGCCACTCGGTCGCGGCGTCGCCGCTCGCGATCATGCTCTTGATGCCGACCACGGCCGTCGTCATCGACTGCGAGTTCGTGATCAGGATCGGCCACAAATACTGGTTCCATCCGTAGATGAACGTGATCACGAAAAGCGCCGCGATGTTCGTCTTCGACAGCGGCAGCACCACGTCCCAGAAGAAACGCAGCGGACCCGCGCCGTCGATGCGCGCCGCCTCGACCAGCTCTTCCGGCAACGTGAGGAAGAACTGGCGGAACAGGAACGTCGCCGTCGCCGACGCGGTCAGCGGCAGCGTGAGGCCCGCAAAACCGTTGAACATGTGCAGCGTGGACACGACCTCGACGGTCGGGAAGATCCGCACTTCGACCGGCAGCATCAGCGTCGCGAAGATCAGCCAGAACGACACCACGCGCAGCGGAAAACGGAAGAACACGATTGCATACGCCGAGATGATCGACGCCGCGATCTTGCCGACCGAAATCACGAGCGCCATGATCAGGCTGTTCGCGAGCATCCGGCCGAACGGCGCGGCCGCATTGCCGCTGCCGTGCGTCCACACGGTGACGATGTTCTCGATCAGGTGCGTGCTCGGAATCAGCGACAACGGCACGGAGAACACCTCCGACGCGCTCATCGTCGCCGCGCAGAACGCGACATATACCGGAAACGCGATGACCACGACGCCCGCGATCAGCATCGCGTGGCAGAACAGATCGAATCCGCGTCGATTCTCAATCATGAATATTTCACCTTGCGCTCGACGAAGCGGAACTGCACGACCGTGAGGCCGATCACGACCAGCATCATCACGACCGATTGCGCGCCCGAGCTGCCGATGTCGAGCCCCTGGAAGCCCTCGACGAAAATCTTGTAGACGAGCGTCTTGGTCGCCTGCCCCGGTCCGCCGCCCGTCGCGGCGTCGATGACCGGCAGCGTGTCGAAGAACGCATACACCAGATTCACGACCAGCAAAAAGAAACTGATCGGCGAAAGCAGCGGCAACGCAATGCCGAAGAAGCGCCGCACCGGACCCGCGCCGTCGATCGCGGCCGCTTCGATCAGCGAGCGCGGAATGGCCTGCAGGCCCGCATAAAAGAACAGGAAGTTATAGCTGACCTGTTTCCAGACCGACGCCGTCACGACGAGCGCCATCGCCTGCCCGCCGTTCAGCGCGTGATTCCACGTGATGCCGATTTTCCCGAGCGCGAACGTGATGATGCCGATGCTCGGATTGAAGAGGAATCCCCACAAAACCGCGGCGATCGCCGGGGCGACCGCGTACGGCCAGATCAAAAGCGTCCGGTAGACGAGCTTGCCGCGCGTGATGCGATCGGCCATCGCCGCGAGAAACAGCGACACGACGAGGCCGATTCCGGTAACGAGCGCGCTGAACACGAGCGTCGTGCGAAACGACGCGAGATACAGCGGATCGGAAAACAGATTGCGGAAGTTCGCCAACCCGACGAACACCGTGGAAATGCCGAACGGATCCTGCGACGACGTGGACTGCCACAGCGCCACGCCCGCCGGCCACAGAAAAAACACGACCGTAATCGCGAGCTGCGGTGCGATCAGCAGGTAAGGCAGCCACCCTGCGCCAAAATTCGTCCGGCGTTCCATCTTTCCATGCGTCCGCTGTTTACTGGTTCGCCGTCTTTTCGAAGCGGCGCAGCAGATCGTCGCCGCGCGAATTCGCGGAGTCGAGTGCCTGTTGCGGCGTCTTCTTGTCGGACCACACCTGTTCGAGTTCCTCGTCGACGACCGTGCGGATCTGCGGCATGTAGCCGAGACGCAGGCCGCGCGTGAACGGCAGCGGCGGCTTGTTCATCATCTGCTTGATCGCCGTTTCCGAGCCCGGGTTCTTCTCGTAGAAGCCCTGCTTGCGGGTGAGGTCGTACGCGGCCGTCGTGACCGGCAGATAACCCGTGTCCTGATGCCACTTCGCCGCCACCGGGGCCGACGTGAGGTACGACAGGAACTCGGCAACGCCCTTGTACGTGCCGGCGTCCTTGCCGTTCAACACCCACAGGCTCGCACCGCCGATGATCGCGTTCTGCGGCGCACCCTTCACGCTCGGGTCGTACGGCATCATGCCGGTGCCGAACTGGAACTTCGCGTAGTTGTTGATGTTCGCGAGCGAGCCCGACGACGTCATCATGATCCCGCAGTCGCCGCTATAGAACTTCGCGGTCGCTTCGTCCTTGCGGCCGACATACGTGAACGTGCCCTGATGGATCATGTTCTGCAGGAAAGCGATGTGCGCGACCTGCAGCGGCTTGTTGATTTCGAGTTGCGCGTCGAGACCGTCGAAGCCGTTGTTGCGCGTCGCGATCGGCGCGGCTTGCCACGCGCTGTAGTTCTCGATCTGCACCCAGCCCTGCCAGCCGGTCGTGAAGCCGCAGCTCATGCCCGACGCCTTCAGCTTCACGGCGTCTTCGGCCAGTTCCGGCCACGTCTTCGGCGGCTGGTCCGGATTGAGGCCGGCCTTCCTGAACGCGTCCTTGTTGTAGTAGAGCACCGGCGTCGAGCTGTTGAACGGCATCGACACCAGGTGGCCCGTCTTCGCGTCGCTGTAGTAGCTCGCGATCGTCGGCACGAATGCCTTTTCGTCGAATGCGACGCCGGCCTTCTGCATCACGTCGTGCACCGGCACGATCGCCTGCCTGGCCTGCATCATCGTGGCCGTGCCCACTTCATAGACCTGCAGGATCGCCGGCGCGGCGCCGCTGCGCCACGCGGCGATGCCCGCCGCCATCGTCTGGTCGTACGTGCCCTTGAAAACCGGCACGACCTTGTATTCGCTCTGCGAAGCATTGAATTGCTGCGCGATTTCGTTCACGCGGTCGCCGAGCTTGCCTTCCATCGCGTGCCAGAACTGGATTTCCGTCGCGGCCTGTGCCCCGTGCATCAGTCCCGCGAACATCAACGCCGCCGACGCCGCGCGCAGGCCGACCCCGAGTCCCCTCTTGTTCAGGTGGGTGGTTTTCATGAAAGTCCTTGATTCCTTGAGGTATTTTTTTGAAAACAGGCGGACGGCGCGACTCGCTCGACGAGAGTCGCGCAGCAAGCCATTCCGGAATCCGGACTATTTCGCTGGCACCCCGACAGCAAGCCCCTTCCGCCTGTCCCCACGCTGATAGCCGCGTGAATGCGAGGCCTCGCGTGGATCGCTCGTTGTGATGCGCTAGCCCGCCGAATGCCCTTCGGCCCGCACCGGACCGTTGCGCTCGCAGCCAACGCATACTCCACGCAAGTTACCAAACATACATTTCACCAACATGTCAGTTAATCGCAAGTTCACGCTTTACTGCATTCGGGCGAACACTGATACCGTCAACCACAAACTTCCGTCCTGTGCATGCCGCTCAGGGTTTGGCGAGCGTCGCCGCGGCGGCCGCGGCAAACCAGTTGTCGATCGCGGCCGTCACGCCGGCGAGCGTTTGCGGCGCCACGTGCAGCCCGAGTTTCGAGCGGCGCCACAGCACGTCTTCCGCGCAGGTCGCCCATTCCACGTCGCGCAGATAGCGCAATTCGGCTTCGTAGAGGCCGGGCGCGAACGCGGTGCCGAGCCCGTCGAGCGACGTCGCGTCGCCGACGATGCGTGGTGCGCGCGTGCCGTACGAGCGCGCGTAACGGCGTGCGAGCGCGGCCGGCAGCCAGCGATGTTGTTGCGCAAACGCATCGGCGAACGGCGCGAAACGGGCGCCCGGAATGTCGCCTCCAGGCAACGGACTGCCCTCGGTCCACGCCCGCGCGGTCGATCCGAGCGCGCCGCACAGCGCGTCGGCGGCTTCTTCCGCGAGCTTGCGGAACGTGGTGATCTTGCCCCCGAACACCGACAACAGCGGCGCGCCGTCGCCGGCATCGAGCTCCAGACGGTAGTCGCGCGTGACGGCGGCCGGATCGCCGGAACCCTCGGCACCCTCGTCGTCGAGCAGCGGCCGCACGCCGGAATACGTCCAGCACACGTCGGCGGGTGAAATCTGCCGCTTGAAATAGCGGTTGACCGAGTCGCACAGATAGCGCGTCTCGTCTTCGTCGATCGCGACCTTCGCCGGATCGCCGCGATATTCGGCGTCGGTCGTGCCGATCAGCGAGTAATGCTGCTCGTACGGAATCACGAAAATGATCCGCCGGTCCGGGTTCTGGAAGATGTACGCGTGGTCGTGGTCGAACAGGCGCTTCGTGACGATGTGGCTGCCCTTCACGAGCCGCACCGCATGTTGCGCGCCGCGCCCGAATGCGCCGCGCAGCACGTCGCCGACCCACGGACCCGCCGCGTTCGCGATCGCGCGCGCGTCGACGGCGAACGTCGACCCGTCCGCGCGGACTAGTTGCGCGCGCCACCGGTCGTTCGTGCGCCCGGCCGACACGAGCTTCGTGTGCGTGAGGATCGACGCGCCGTGCTCTCGCGCGTCGAGCGCATTCAGCACGACGAGCCGCGCGTCGTCGACACAGCCGTCCGAGTAGACGAAGCCGCGCGTGATCGAATCGACGAGCGGCGCGCCCGCCGCGTGGCGGCGCATGTCGATGCCGCGCGAGCCCGGCAGCAGGTCGCGCTTCGCGAGATGGTCGTACAGAAAGAGGCCGACGCGGATCAGCCATGCGGGGCGAAGGGTCGGCACGTGCGGCATCACGAAACGCAGCGGCCGCATGATGTGCGGCGCCATGCGCAGCAACGTCTCGCGCTCCCGCAGCGCCTTGCGCACGAGCCCGAACTCGCGATACTCGAGATAGCGCAGACCGCCGTGAATCAGCTTCGTGCTCGCCGACGACGTGTGCGATGCGAGGTCGTCCTGTTCGCAAAGGAGCACCGACAAGCCGCGCCCCGCCGCGTCGCGAGCAATGCCCGCGCCGTTGATTCCACCGCCGACGACAAGCAGATCGTAGCTGTTCTGTTGATTCAACTGCTGTCCCACGAGAGAAATGGATGCCGCGCCGAATGTTCGGATTCGAACTCTAATGAACGAAATCGAAAAAGTAAAGTTCGCAATCGCGGGGCGTGGGCGCGCAGCGACGCGCGGAAGGCAGGCGTCGAAAGCAACCGTTTGCTGTGGAAATAGCGGCGGCCGCCGGGAAAGAGGCGTTGGGCCGCGCAGGCGCCAGCTCAGTCCGCGACGTAGACCTGGGTGCCGGCCGCGGCGACGGGTTCGGCCATGTCGGCCGGCAGCGGCTGGTCGGTGAAGAGCGCGTCGATCTGGTTCAGATGCCCCTGGCGAACGAGCGCCGGGCGGCCCACCTTCGAGTGGTCGGCGACGAGAAACACGATGCGCGCGTGCTCGATGATCGCCTCGGCGACGCGCACTTCGCGCGTGTCGAAGTCGCGCAGCGTGCCGTCCTCCTCGATCGACGACGTGCCGATGATCGCGTAGTCGACCTTGAACTGCCGGATGAACTCGATCGCCGGCTCGCCGACGATGCCCTTGTCCCACGGCCGCACGATGCCGCCCGTCACGAGCACCTCGCAGTCCTGATAGCCGCTCATGATGTTCGCGACGTTCAGATTGTTGGTGATCACGCGCAGGCCACGATGACGGTTCAGCGCACGCGCGACTTCCTCGGTGGTCGTGCCGAGGTTGATGAAGAGCGACGCCTGATCGGGAATGTGCGACGCGGCGAGCGCCGCGATGCGCCGCTTCTCGTCATGGAACATCCGCTGGCGCGCGGTGTACGACACGTTCTCCGAACTCGTCGGCAGGCTCGCGCCGCCGTGATAGCGTCGCAGCAGGTTCTGGTCGGCGAGCCAGTTCACGTCGCGGCGGATCGTCTGCGGCGTGACGGAAAAGTGCGACGCGAGGTCGTCGACCGTGACGAAGCCGTCGCGCTGCACCCATTCGAGCAATTCCTGCTGGCGGGCATTCAGAGCGAGGCGGGAGTCACGGTTCATGGTCGGATCGCGAAAGTCGAGAAAACAGCAGCCGCCATTGTAGTCTCGGGGGTTCGGATCCGCGTGGGCTCACCTCACGCGGACGCCGTCGCGCGCCGGTTCTCGTACCACCGCTGCGAGCGATTGACGATGCCGACGACGAACAGCATCACCGGCACTTCGATCAGCACGCCGACGACCGTCGCGAGCGCCGCGCCCGAGTGAAAGCCGAACAGGCTGATCGCGGTCGCGACGGCCAGCTCGAAGAAGTTGCTCGCGCCGATCAGGCTCGACGGACCGGCGACGCAGTGCGGCACGCCGAGCCGCCGGTTCAGCAGGTACGCGAGCCCCGAGTTGAACACCACCTGGATCAGGATCGGCACCGCGAGCATGGCGATCACGAGCGGCTCGCCGACGATCGCCTGCCCCTGGAACGCGAACAGCAACACGAGCGTCGCGAGCAGCGCGCCGATCGACGCGCTGCCCACCCGCGCGACCACGCGCTGGAAATGCGCGTCGCCCTTCGCGAGCAGACGGCGACGCAGCCACTGCGCGAGCGCGACCGGAATCACGATATACAGCGCGACGGAGATCAACAGCGTATTCCACGGCACGGTGATCGACGACAGTCCGAGCAGCAGCGCGACGAGCGGCGCGAACGCGACGATCATCACCGTATCGTTCAGCGCGACTTGCGACAGCGTGAAATACGGATCGCCGCGACAAAGCTGCGACCACACGAACACCATCGCGGTGCACGGCGCGGCGGCGAGCAGGATCAGCCCCGCGATATAGCTGTCGAGCTGGTCGGCCGGCAGCCACGGCGCGAACACGTGACGGACGAAGACCCACCCGAGCAGCGCCATCGAAAACGGCTTCACGAGCCAGTTCACGGCGAGCGTGACGCCGATGCCCCGCCATTGACGGCCGACTTGCGCCATCGCGCCGAAGTCGATCTTCATCAGCATCGGGACGATCATCACCCAGATCAGCACGCCGACCGGCAAGTTCACGTGCGCGACCTCGATTGCACCGATCGTCTGGAACGCGGCGGGCAACAGCTGTCCGAGCACGACGCCCGCGACGATGCACAGCGCGACCCACACCGTCAGGTAACGCTCGAAGAAACCGATCGCGGGACGGCTCCCGCGGGCCGCCGGGTCAGCACTCGCCATCGGACACCTCCGGCGCGCGTTCGCCGATCGCCTTCATTTCGCGGTGGATCGCGACGTCGTCGAGCAGGTCCAGCGGCAGATTCACGAACTGCGACACGCGGTTGACGATCTGGCGGAACACCTTATCGAAGACCCGGCGCTTTTCGTCGTCGGTGCCTTCGAACGCGGCCGGGTCTTCGAAACCCCAGTGCGCGGTGAGCGGCGCACCCGGCCAGAACGGACAGGTTTCGCCGGCCGCGTCGTCGCAGACGGTGATCACGAAATCCATCGGCGGCGCATCCGGCCGCGCGAACTCGTCCCAGCTCTTGCTGCGCAGCGTCGACGTGTCGTAGCCAATCGATGCGCAGCGCTCCGCCGCGAACGGGTTGACCTTGCCGGTCGGATGGCTGCCCGCGCTATACGCGCGAAAGCGTCCGTGGCCGAGCACGTTGAACAACGCTTCGGCCATGATGCTGCGCGAACTGTTGCCCGTGCACAGGATCAGCACCGAGTAGACCTTGTCGCTCATTCGCAGCACCGTGCGGTGGCGGCGGCATCGTTCCTGTCGGCCGGCCCGCAGCACGCGGTGGACGCGGGCGCGCAGCACGCGGCGGAAGCCGGCGTCGGCCCCACGGCGATCAACGACTCATGCAGCGGTTCATGCGACGTTCCATAGACGGGCGCCGCTTCGAGCGTGCGGAACGTCTCCCACGCGACGCCCTGCGGATCGACGGTCCACGCCTTGTCCGATCGCGCGTAGCAGCAGGTGGTCCCGACCTGCTCGATCACCGGCAGTTCCGCTGCCGCGAAACGCGCGTTCATCTCGGCGAGTTCCGCATCGGTCTCGACCTGGATGCCGATGTGATCGACGCCGGGCTTCGCGCCCCGCTGCGAGATCGCGAAGTTGACCGCGGGATCGGCCAGCTCCCACTTGCAGTAGTCGCTCTTTTGCACGGTCGGCTCCGCATTGCCGAACATCGCGCGATAGAACCGGATGCTGTCGGCGAGGTCGTCGACCGACACGTGAATGTGCATGCGCTTCATGGCTTGCCTCCGCAGGCATGGGAGAGATCGCTCGCGACACAGGCAGTGCCCGCGCAGCAGTTCTCGGTGAGGAAATCGATCAGGTTCGTCATCGCGTCGAAGTTTGCCGTGTAGATGACGAAGCGCCCGTCCTGGCGCGGCGTGACCAGCTCCGCATGCGCCAGGTCCTTCAGATGAAACGACAGGCTCGACGGCGCGAGGCCCAGTTGCTGCGCGATTTCGCCGGCCGCCATCCCCTGCGGCCCGGCGACGACGAGCGAGCGGAAGATCGCGAGACGCGATTCGTGAGCAAGCGCGCCGAGCGCGCGTACGACGAGATTGGAGTCCATGCGCTCAAGCGTATACCGCTCGTTTCTATATTTCAAGTTTTATCGAAATGTCGAAACGAGCCGCGCATCGCGGCGCTTGCCGTTCGCTGCCGACAGAACAATCGACTAGCACAGGAAGGAATGAGAACGCCCGACGACGCCGGACGCCGGACGCCGGCTGCTGCGAGGATGACACGAGCGTGCCGCAGCCGGCTACAACCGATCCGGGTCGCCCGCGCGCGGCGGGCGACCCGGTTTCACTTCATCAGCCGCGCGCGGTGGCGAGCGCGTCGTTGAGCGTACGGCTCGGACGCATCACCGTTTCGAGCTTGTCGGCTTCCGGCATGTAGTAGCCGCCGATGTCGACCGGCTTGCCCTGCACCGCCGCCAGTTCGGCGACGATCTTCTGCTCGTTGTCGGTCAGCTGCTTCGCGAGCGGCGCGAAGTGCGCGGCGAGCGCCGCATCGTCCTTCTGCGCCGCCAGTTCCTGCGCCCAGTACATCGCCAGATAGAACTGGCTGCCGCGATTGTCCAGTTCGCCGGTCTTCGGGCTCGGGCTCCTGTTGTTGTCGAGCAGCTTGCCGGTGGCGGCATCCAGCGTCTTCGCGAGGATCTTCGCCTTCTCGTTGCCGGTCTTGATGCCCAGTTCTTCGAGCGAGACCGCGAGCGCGAGGAATTCGCCGAGCGAATCCCAACGCAGATGGTTTTCCTCGACGAGCTGCTTCACGTGCTTCGGCGCCGAGCCGCCCGCGCCCGTTTCGTACATGCCGCCGCCCGCCATCAGCGGAACGATCGACAGCATCTTCGCGCTCGTGCCGAGTTCCATGATCGGGAACAGGTCCGTCAGGTAGTCGCGCAGGATGTTGCCGGTGACCGAGATCGTGTCCAGCCCGCGCACCACGCGCTCCAGCGTGTAACGCATCGCGCGCACCTGCGACATGATCTGGATGTCGAGGCCCGCCGTGTCGTGATCCTTCAGGTACTTCTGCACCTTCTTGATCAGCTCGGCTTCGTGCGGACGATACGGGTCGAGCCAGAACACCGCCGGCATGCCCGAGTTACGCACGCGCGTGACCGCGAGCTTCACCCAGTCGCGAATCGGCGCGTCCTTCACCTGGCACATGCGCCAGATGTCGCCTTCCTCGACGTTCTGCACGAGCAGCACTTCGCCGGTCGCGAGGTCGACGATGCGCGCTTCGCCGTCTTCCGACACTTCGAACGTCTTGTCGTGCGAACCGTATTCCTCGGCCTTCTGCGCCATCAGGCCGACGTTCGGCACCGTGCCCATCGTAACCGGGTCGAAGTTGCCGTTGGTCTTGCAGAAGTTGATGATTTCCTGGTAGATCCGCGCGAACGTGCTTTCCGGGATCACCGCCTTCGTGTCCTTCGGACGGCCGTCGGCGCCCCACATCTTGCCGCCGATGCGGATCATCGCCGGCATCGACGCGTCGACGATCACGTCGTTCGGCGCGTGCAGGTTCGAGATGCCCTTCGCCGAGTCGACCATCGCGAGTTCCGGACGGTGCTCGTGGCACGCGTGCAGATCGCGGATCACTTCCTCGCGCGTCGATTCCGGCAGCGATTCGAGCTTCGCATACAGATCGACGAGACCGTTGTTCACGTTCACGCCGAGTTCGTCGAAGAGCTTGCCGTGCTTCGCGAACGCTTCCTTGTAGAACACCTTGACCGCGTGGCCGAAGACGATCGGGTGCGAGATCTTCATCATCGTCGCCTTCACGTGCAGCGACAGCATCACGCCGGTCTTGCGCGCGTCTTCCATCTGCTCTTCGTAGAACGCGAGCAGCGCCTTCTTGCTCATGAACATGCTGTCGATGATCTCGCCGTCCTGCAGCGCGACCTTCGGCTTCAGCACGATGGTCTTGCCGCTCTTCGTGACGAGTTCCATCTTCACGTCGCGCGCGCGGTCGAGCGTCATCGACTTTTCGCCGTGATAGAAGTCACCGTGCTTCATCGTCGCGACGTGCGTGCGCGACGCCATGCTCCACTCGCCCATGCTGTGCGGGTGCTTGCGCGCGTAGTTCTTCACGGCGGCGGGCGCGCGGCGATCCGAATTGCCTTCGCGCAGCACCGGGTTCACCGCGCTGCCGAGACACTTCGAATAACGCTGGCGAATCGCCTTTTCTTCGTCGGTCTTCGGATCTTCGGGATAGTCGGGGATGTTGTAGCCCTTCGACTGCAGTTCCTTGATCGCGCCGACGAGCTGCGGCACCGATGCGCTGATGTTCGGCAGCTTGATGATGTTCGTGTCGGGAAGCTGCGTCAGACGGCCCAGTTCCGCGAGGTTGTCGGGCACCTTCTGCGCGTCGGTCAGGAATTCCGGGAACTCGCCGAGGATGCGGCCCGCGACGGAAATGTCGCTCGCGTCGACCTTGACGCCCGCCGGCGCCGTGAAGGTCCGGATGATGGGCAGGAATGCACGGGTGGCGAGGAGGGGCGCCTCGTCGGTGAGGGTGTAGATGATGGTCGGTTGCTGGGTAGTCATTGCTGGCTTCTAGACAGGCAGTTGAAAGGCGTCCGCACCCGTCATCCGGGCAGGAGCCAACTGCGGGGGTCAAAAATCGGGCAGTACCAGGCAGCGCCGATGCGCGTAGCGGACTGCGCTGCAGAACGATGTCCGCGAAAGCGGAAATGAGGTGCGGCACGCGCTCGCCTGCGTCGCAAAGCGGGGTGGCAAGCCAGGATTTTGCCTTATTTTCGCGCTCGACGAAAATTTCGCGGGCTGGCGACGGGGGCGCCGGGGGGCGGCGGGGTGGTTTTTCGGCGATGGAAAAGCTCCGGCCGGGGCGCTCGAAGGCAAAATTTCGCGCCGAATCAGCAGGTTGTCTGGAATGACTGGCGGAGTGCCGGGCGCGCAGGCGAACCGCTGCGCAGGCCGATCGGCCAATCGATCAATCAACCAATTGGCCGACTTGCGGCGCCCTCGCCGTTGCCGGATAATGCATCGCAATTGCGATGCCTCGATGACCTACGATGAAATCGGCCACCTTTCCCTCCATCCGCGTTGAACCGGAACTGCGCGACGCTGCCGAAAGCGTCCTTGGCGAAGGAGAAACGCTCTCCGGATTCGTCGAGCAGTCGATCCGCGAGGGCATCGAGCGCCGTCGCCATCAGGGCGAATTCCTTGCTCGTGGCTTCGCGTCGCGCGAGGCAGCCCGCAGCACCGGCGACTATCTGCCGGCGTCGGAAGTGCTCGAAAAACTGCAACGGCGGCTCGACGCAGCACGCAATACGCCACGCAAACCTCGATGACATACGCGGTCCGGTTCACGCGAGCCGCTTCCGATGATCTCGAGCGTCTTTATGGCTTCATCGTCGATCGCGACGACGCCGACATCGAACTCGCTGCCCGCGCGCTCACGGCCATCGCCGCCGGGATCGCCACGCTGGAATCGTCGCCGTTCACTTGCAGGAAGGCGTATCCGTCGATGCCGTTTCTGCGAGAGTTGATCATTCCGTTCGGCGCTTCGGGGTATGTCGCGCTGTTCGAAATCGACGACGAGCGGACGGTGACCATTCTCGCCGTGCGCCACCAGCGGGAGAGCGATTACCACTAGCCGGCTGGGGCACACCGGCAATCAGGCCCGCTGGCCGGGCGTCGTCAGGAAAGAATCCGTTCCCAGCACGAACGCTTCTGCTCGAACGAAAGCATTGCATTAGCCGGACTCGAAGAAGGCAGCACGAGCGTGTCGTAGCCGGCTGCGGCGATGACCGGCGCAAATCTTCCCGCCGTCTTCCCGTTGAAGCAGACCTTTTTCAGCCGAGGCGCATGCTCTCGCAACGAGTCGAAATCGTTCGGCTGCGCATGGCGGATCGCCGAGTCGAGACTGCCCTCGCGATGACACGCATCGAGCACGTCCCAGATGCCGACGCCGTGTGCGAGCACGCAAACGAGACGCGCGTCGTACGGCAATTCGTGCAGCGAAGCCTCGCCCAGAACCGCACCCAGAAGCCGCCAGAACTGATTGCGAGGATGCGCATAATACTGCCCCGCCGCCAGCGACGCCTCGCCCGGAAAGCTCCCGAGCAGCATCGTATGAGTATCCGGCGCGACGACCGGCGCAAATCCCTGCAGCATCACCGCCCCGCCCGCTCGCCCGACGCCTGCGCCGGGTGCGCATGCGAGGCCACATGCGCGAGCCGCCCGCGTTCGCGAGCGGAATGCACGCCGCGACCGTCGCGTGCGTCGGCAAGCCGCTCCCACAACGCGGGCAGCATGCATTCGGTCACCATCAGCGGCACGCGTCGCCGCTCGAACACCGAGCGCCGCGCAACGAACGCATGCGGCACCGCACCCGTCAGTTGCGCGCACGCCAGCGCGTGCAGCGGATGCCGCGCACTCACGCGCCGGCTCACGAGCGACGAGCGCGCAACGCTGCTATCCGCATACAGCAGCTCGGCGAGCGGGCGCGTGCGCAGCAGCCGCATCGCCTGCCACGTGCCGACGCTCGCCTCGAGCGGCGTGACGCTATGCGCGGCGACGCACGCCGCGCCGTCGACGACGAGCACGACCTCGCGCACCCACACGGGCGCCCGCGGCGCGAGCCGCAGCGCGGCACGTTCGTCGGGCCAGGGCAGGTCGACCGCTTCGCGCGTCACGCGCACCTCGACGGTGCCCAGCGTGCGCAGATGCGCGGTCAGCGAACCGCCGCGCGTGAGCCAGTCTTTCTGGTGAACGGTGAAGCCGGGCATCGGCGTCTCGCGCCAGTGCCCGTCGGCGGCATCGAATCGAATAGGCATGGCGCGCATTATAGGCTGGCGTCTGCGGACGCTTGCGCCGGCCTTCGCGGGCTTGCGCGCCGTACGCACGCGAGCGCGAGCACATGCAAAAAACCCCGCATGGCATCGCACCATGCGGGGTTCTCGTCACCCAACGACCGGCAGCGCGCCGCGCCGTCGTCAGAAGCCACCCGCGCTTCAACCCGCCTTCGCGAGCAGCAGCGCGTTCGTGCGCTTCACGAAGCTCGCCGGATCGTCGAGCGAGCCGCCCTCCGCGAGCAGCGCCTGATCGAACAGCAGATGGCACCAGTCGCCGAATTCCGGGCTGTCCGTCTTCAGCGCCTTCACGAGCGGATGGTCCGGATTCACTTCGAGGATCGGATGGAACATCGGCGCCTGCTGGCCGGCCGCCTTCAGCATCCGCTGCAGATAGCCGCTCATGTCGCCCTCATCGGCGACGAGGCACGACGGCGAGTCGGTCAGGCGGAACGTGAGACGCACGTCCTTCGCCTTGTCCTTCAGCGCCTCCTTCATCTGCTCGACGAGCGGCTTCAGCGCTTCGCCGACCTTCTCCTGCTGCTGTTTTTCCTCGTCGTTCAGCGCGCCGAGATCGAGGTCGCCGCGCGCGACGCTCGCGAGCGGCTTTCCGTCGAATTCGGTCAGGAACGACAGCATCCACTCGTCGACGCGGTCGGTCAGCAGCAGCACTTCGACGCCCTTCTTGCGGAACACTTCGAGATGCGGACTGTTCTTCGCGGCCTGCCACGTGTCGGCGGTCACGTAGTAGATCTTCGTCTGCTCGGGCTTCATCCGCGCGACGTAGTCCGCGAGCGACACGTTCTGCTCGCTGCTGTCGCTCTGCGTCGACGCGAAGCGCAACAGCTTCGCGATGCGGTCGCGATTCGCGTGGTCCTCGCCGACGCCTTCCTTCAGCACCTGACCGAACTCGCTCCAGAACGTCGCGTACTTCGCCTTCGCTTCGTCCGACGCGTCGGCGTCGCCCTGCGCGTTCGCCAGTTCTTCGAGCATCGACAGCGCGCGCTTCGTCACGCCTTCGCGGATCGCGCGCACGTCGCGGCTTTCCTGCAGGATTTCGCGCGACACGTTAAGCGGCAGATCGCTCGAATCGACGACGCCCTTGATGAAGCGAAGATACGTCGGCAGCAGTTGCTCGGCGTCGTCCATGATGAACACGCGCTTCACGTACAGCTTCAGGCCGCCGCGATGCTCGCGGTTCCACAGGTCGAACGGCGCATGCGACGGCACGTACAGCAACTGCGTGTACTCGCTGCGGCCTTCGACACGGTTGTGCGTCCACGTGAGCGGGTCCTGCTGGTCGTGCGCGAGGTGCTGGTAGAACTGCTGATACTGCTCGTCGGTGATGTCGCTCTTCGGCCGGGTCCACAGCGCGCTCGCCTGGTTGACGGTCTCGTCTTCGTCCTTCGTGACCATCTCGCTCTTTTCCTGATCCCACTCTTCCTGCTTCATCAGGATCGGCAGCGCGACGTGGTCCGAGTACTTCTGGATGATCGACTTCAGCTTCCACGTGGACAGCAGGTCGTCCTCGCCTTCACGCAGATGCAGCGTGATCGTCGTGCCGCGCTGTGCGCGCTCGATCGTGCCGACCGAGAAATCGCCTTCGCCCGCGCTTTCCCAGCGCACGCCTTCGGATTTCGGCAGGCCCGCGCGACGGCTTTCGACCGTGATCCGGTCGGCGACGATGAAGCCCGAGTAGAAGCCGACGCCGAACTGGCCGATCAGCGCCGCATCCTTTTGCTGATCGCCCGACAGCTTGCCGAAAAACTCCTTCGTGCCCGAGCGCGCGATCGTGCCGAGATGCGACACGGCTTCGTCGCGGCTCATGCCGATGCCGTTGTCGTCGATCGTGATCGTGCGCGCGGCCTTGTCGAACGACACGCGGATGCGCAGGTTCGGATCGTCCTCGTACAGCGCGTTGTTCGCGATCGCCTCGAAGCGCAGCTTGTCGGCCGCGTCCGATGCGTTCGAGATCAGTTCGCGCAGGAAGATTTCCTTGTTGCTGTACAGCGAGTGGATCATCAGATGCAGAAGCTGTTTCACTTCCGCCTGAAAGCTCATGGTTTCCTGTGCCATGGTTCGAAGGTTCCCTGTTTCGTTGCTGATCTGGCCAGAATAAAGGATCGCGCGCGGCAGAACACATCGCCTGCCGCGCGCGGCACGCCGCTCGCCCACATGGGGACGGTCGCGGCCGTTTCAAGGGTCGGCGATACGCGTCGATACGCGGCCGTCACGGCACGGCCGCGGCCGGCGCGCGGCGCGCGGCGCCGTCGAGATAGCGCGCGAGGAACACCGCCAGCGCGGGGTCGCCGCAGTTCGCCACGTTAAAGCGCAACCAGGTCGTCGGCGACTGATGCGGCGAGAAGAGGCTCCCCGGAGCAAGCAGGAAGCCCGCCTCGTGGCCGGCGGCGGTCAGCGCGTCGGCGTCGACGCCGGCGTCCGCCCACAGGAACATCCCGGCGCCCGGCGTGTGGAACAGCGCAAGCCCGGCGCGCTCCAGCATCCGCGCGGTCTTCTCGCGCGCGCCGTCGAGCCGCACGCGCAGCCGCTCGACGTGGCGTCGATAGTGCCCTTCGGTCAGCACGCGGTACAGCACGCGCTCGTTCAGCTCGGGCGTCGTCATGCCGACCAGCATCTTCTGGTCGGTGACCGCCTGCACGACGTCGCGCGCCGCCGCGATGAAGCCGACGCGCAGGTTCGGCGCGAGCGTCTTCGAAAAGCTCGACAGATAGATCACGCGACGCAGCTGGTCGAGGCTCGCGAGCCGCGTCGCCGGATAGCCGGCCGGGCACAGTTCGCCGTAGATGTCGTCCTCGACGACGATGAAGCCGTACTGCTCGGCGAGCCGCAGGATCCGGAACGCCTGCGCGGCGGTGAGCGACGTGCCGGTCGGGTTCTGCAGCACCGAATTGATCACGAGCATTTTCGGGCGCCACGTCGCCACCAGCGTTTCGAGCGCGTCGAGGTCGGGGCCTTCCGGCGTGTACGGCATCCCGACGAGCCGCGCGCCCTGCGACGCGAAGCGGCCGAACATCTGGAACCACGCGGGGTCGCCGACGACGATCGTATCGCCCGGCTGCACATAGAGGCGCGCGAGGAGGTCGATCGCCTGCGTGATGCCGGACACCATCACGATCTGCTCCGGCGACGCGCCGATCTCCAGTTCCGCGAGCCGCGTCTGCAACTGCTGACGCAGCGGCAGGAAGCCTTGCGGCGAGCCGAAGCCGATCAGCTGCGAGCCGCTGTTGCGGCCGAGCGAGCGCAGCGCGTCGCTGATCAGCTCGCCGTCGAGCCAGCGCGCCGGCAGATAGCCGAGGCCCGGCCCTTTTTCCGGACGCGTCGACGTGTGCAGCATGTTGCGCAGCAGCCAGACGACGTCGATCGTCGGCGGCGCGGCCGTCGACTCGCCCGCGGCCGCCGCAGTGGCGCCCCCGCCGGACGCCGCGTCCGCGCCGCGCCGCTCGGCGCCCGCGAACGCGGCCGGGCGCTCGCGCACGTAGAAACCGGAGCCGCGCCGCGAGTCGAGATAGCCCTGCGCGACGAGCCGCTCGTACGCCTCGACGACCGTGAAGCGCGACACGCCCTTGTCGAGCGCGAGCTTGCGGATCGACGGCATCCGCATGCCGGGGCGAAACACGCGCTCGTCGATGCGGCGCCGGCCCCACTGCACGAGCTGCTCGACGAGCGTCAGCGCCGCTGCGTCGTGCGGGGCGGGGATCTGGTCGAGTGCGACGGACGACATGGGGCTCCTCCAACTGTACCGAACACTATCGGGTCGATTGTACCGTTACTGTGCTGGTCCGAATCGGTACATTTGATGGCATGTGTGCCGGTAAGGTCGCGAACGCGTGTCCGTTCCGGTTCTCCTTTCAGTTCGATTCGTCCGCTACGGCCGCCCCGCGCGTCGCCTTCAAAGCACGCGCGGTGGATCGCGCGACCCGGCGAATCGCGTCATAATCGAACGTTTCGGGTGGCGTACCGCCCGAGCCTGCAGCACCCGCACGACCAGCAACCCTCCGGGAGACCCCACATGGACCGCAGCGATCTTCAAGCCCCGAGCGCATGGAAACTGTCCGAGCGCGCGCAAAAGCTCACCAGTTCCGCGATTCGCGAAATTCTGAAGGTCACCGAACGTCCCGAGGTCATTTCGTTTGCGGGCGGTCTACCGTCGCCGCAGACGTTTCCGGTCGAGGCGATGCGCGCCGCCTCCGCGCGCATTCTGCGCGACGAACCGGCCGCCGCGCTGCAGTACAGCGCGACCGAAGGCTTTCTGCCGCTGCGCGAATGGATCGCCGCGCGCCATTCGGGTGACGGCGTCCAGATCCGGCCGTCGCAGGTGCTGATCACGACCGGCTCGCAGCAGGCGCTCGATCTGATCGGCAAGGTGCTGGTGTCCGAAGGCAAGCCGGTGCTCGTCGAAACGCCGAGCTATCTCGGCGCGCTGCAGTCGTTCTCGCTGTACGAGCCGCGCTACGTGCAGGTGCCGACCGACGAGCGCGGGCTGATCCCCGAGGCCCTGACGCCGGAACTGACCGCCGACGCGCGCGTGCTGTACACGATCCCGAACTTCCAGAACCCGACCGGCCGCCGCTTGCCGCTCGAGCGCCGCCGCGCGCTGGCCGCGTACGCGCTTCGCGCGCCGTTCCCGGTCGTCGAGGACGATCCGTACGGCGCGCTCGACTACGCGGGCGAATCGCTGCCGACGATGCTGTCGATGGCGCCGGACCACATCGTGCATCTCGGTTCATTCTCGAAGGTGCTTGCGCCGGGGCTGCGGGTCGGCTACATCATTGCGCCCGAAGACCTGCACTTCAAGCTCGTGCAGGCGAAGCAGGCGACCGACCTGCACACGCCGAGCTTCACGCAGCGCATCGTGCACGAAGTCGTGAAGGACGGCTTCCTCGACACGCACGTGCCGACGATCCGCACGCTGTATCGCAGCCAGTGCGACGCGATGATCGCGGCGCTCGAACGCTACATGCCCGAAGGCGTCAGCTGGACCCGGCCGGAAGGCGGCATGTTCATCTGGGCGCGTCTGCCGGCGCACATCGACAGCATGCAGCTGCTCGAAGAAGCCGTCGCGCAGAACGTCGCGTTCGTGCCGGGTGCGCCGTTCTTCGCGAACGACCCGCAGCACAACATGATGCGACTGTCGTTCGTCACGGTGCCGCCCGCGAAGATCGACGAAGGCATCGCGAAGCTCGCCGCGCTGATCCGCGCGCGCATCTGAATCCGATCGAGCGATCGACATCTTTTACCAAGGACACTTGAACATGGCCGACATCGACGTCTATGACCGCCTGAAACAACTCGGCATCGAACTGCCGACCGCCGGCGCCCCGGCCGCGGCCTATGTGATGAGCGCGCAGAGCGGCAACACCGTGTACCTGTCCGGGCACATCGCGAAGAAGGACGGCAAGGCGTGGGCCGGCAAGCTCGGCGACACGCTCACGACCGACGAAGGCAAGGCCGCCGCGCGCGCGATCGCGATCGACCTGCTCGCGACGCTGCACGCGCATACCGGCGACCTGAACAAGGTCACGCGCATCGTGAAGCTGATGAGCCTTGTGAACTCGACGCTCACGTTCACCGAGCAGCACATCGTGACGAACGGCGCATCGGAACTGATCGCCGACGTGTTCGGCGAGCGCGGCAAGCATGCGCGCTCGGCGTTCGGCGTCGCGCAGATTCCGCTTGGCGCGTGCGTCGAAATCGAACTGATCGCCGAAGTCCGCTAAGCGCGACGCCGCCGCGATGAGCACGCAAACTGTCCGCTTCAAGCAGGTCGATGTGTTCACATCGACCGCGTTCAGGGGCAATCCGCTCGCCGTCGTCTTCGACGCGGACTCGCTCGACGATGCGCAGATGCAGTCGATCGCGCGCTGGACGAATCTGTCCGAGACGACCTTCATCGTCACGCCGACCGACGCCGACGCGGACTACCGCGTGCGCATCTTCACGCCCGCCGGCGAGTTGCCGTTCGCGGGCCATCCGACGCTCGGCACCGCGCATGCGCTGCTCGAAAGCGGATACCGGCCGAAGACGCCGGGCCGCCTCGTGCAGCAATGCGGCGTCGGGCTCGTCGAACTTGCTGGACAGCACGACGGCGGCTGGGCGTTCAACGCGCCGCCCGCGCGCTTCGCGCCGCTGCCCGCTTCGCAATACGACGCGTTGCGCGCGGCGCTCGCCTCCGATGCGATCGATTTCTCCGCTGCGCCGACCGCCGTGAACAACGGCGCGCCGTGGCTCGTCGTGCGGATGCAGTCCGCCGACGCGTGTCTCGCGCTCGCGCCGGACGCGAGCGCGCTCGCCGACGTCGCACACGTTGCGGGCGCGCGCGGACTCGCGGCGTACGGCCCGCATCCGGCCGAGGGTCCCGCGACGTTCGAAGTCCGCTGTCTGAAGGCAGGCGGAAGTTTCGGCGTCGGCGAAGACCCGGTGACCGGCAGCGCAAACGCGGCGATCGCCGGGTTGCTCACGCAACAGCAGCGCCGTCCCGGTGCGCAGTACACCGCGCGCCAGGGCACCGTGCTCGGGCGTGACGGCCGCATTCGCGTGACCTATGACGACGCCGCAGGCAACACATGGATCGGCGGCGAATCGGTGACCGTGATCGACGGCACCTGCCGGCTGCCGTAACAGCGGTGCGCGCATCGCGCGCGCTCGCGTTGGCGATGTAATCGATTGCACTGAGCGATTGCATCGCGCGTTTACAGCGTGCACTGCCCCACCGCCCATCTATGCGCCACGATTCACCTGCGCAAAAGATGCGTCCCGACGCGCGTATACCCGCAGCGGCCGCGCTTCCTTAATCAATTCGCAGCCGCTAATATCAAATGGCCGGACGCGTCGTGTCGCCCGGCACGCCATTCGCCCGTCGGCACGACTACCCAGGCTGTCCCGCCCGCGATGCCGTCCATCCGACCATTCACCAAGCCGCCTTCCCAGCCGCCGCAACCGCGCTCGCTCTTCGTCGTGCCGGCGCTCGGCATCGTCGTGCTCGCGGTGCTGTGGGGCGTGATCGTTGCGCGGCTGTCCGTCGAGAAAGACGCGGCGATGCGCGAAGCGAACACGTCGGCCGCGATCCTGTCGACGTCGCTCGAACAGCACACGGTGAAGTCGATCCAGCAGGTCGACCAGATCACCCGCTTCGTCAAATACGAATACGAAAAGTCACCGGACGACTTCGATCTCGCGAGCACCGTCGACAACGCCGTCGTGCAGGGCGACTCGCTCGTGCAGGTCGCGCTGCTCGACGCGCACGGCAAGCTCGTCGCGAGCACGGCCGACCCGCATCCGCATCCGGAGCCGCTCGACTTCTCCGATCGCGACTACTTTCGCGTGCATCGGCGCGCAAACGACGACCGGCTATACATCGGCGAGCAGGTGAAGGCCCGCACGCCGGGGCAGGACATGCTGCAACTGTCGCGCCGGCTCAATGCGCCGGATGGTTCGTTCGCGGGCGTGGTCGTCGTCTCCGAAGCACCTGATTACTTCACGAACGATTTCTACAACACCACCGCGATCGGCCGCGACGGGATGATCGCCGTCGTGACCGGCGACGGCACGGTGCTCGCGCGACGCACCGGCAGCGTGCGGCACCCGTCGAGCGCGGCCTTCGTCAACGCCGCGTATCCGTTGTACGGACACCCGTCGAGCGTGTACGCCGACCCGATCGACCAGGTCACGCGCATCGTGTCGTCCCGGCACGTCGACGGCTATCCGCTCGACGTGCTCGTCGGGCTGTCCGAAGCCGAGGAACTCGCGGACTATCACCACACGCGCGATGTCTATCTGCTGATGGCGGCGTTCGTGTCGCTCGCGATCCTGTCGTTCTTCGCGGTCGCGGCCGGGCTCGCGAACAAGCTGCGCGGCCGGGAAATGACGGAGCTCGTGCAGTACGACCTGCTCACCGGACTGCCGAACCGTTATTCGACGCTGCAGCGGCTACGCCATGAAGTCGCGCAGCCGGGCAACGTCGGACGGCTCGCGATCCTGTTCATCGATCTCGACAACTTCAAGACGGTCAACGACACGCTCGGCCACAACGCCGGCGACATCGTGCTGCAGATGAGCGCCGCGCGCCTCGCCGACGCGGTCGGTCACGCGGGCATGCTGTCGCGCATCGGGGGCGACGAGTTCGCCGTGATCGTGAAGAGCGACGACATCGAAACGCGCGCGGTCACGCTCGCGGAAGCGGCGAGCGCCGCGTTCGCGCATCCGTTCGACGTGCGCGGCAGCACGTTCGTGCTGCATGCGAGCACCGGCATCGCGCTGCACATGGTCGAGCACGAAAGCGAGATCGACCTGCTGAAAAAAGCGGATCTCGCGATGTACGCGGCGAAGGACGCCGGCCGCAACGGCTTCCGGTTCTACTCGGCGCAGATGGGACACCGCGCGGACCATCTGATGAAATGGGAGCAGCAGTTGCGCGTCGCGCTGGAGAGCGGCCAGATCTTTCTCGCGTACCAGCCGAAGCTCGATCTGCGGCGACGCTGCATCACCGGGTTCGAAGCGCTCGCGCGCTGGAATCATCCGCAGTACGGATTGATCGCGGCGAGCGAATTCATACCGCTCGCCGAATCGACGGGGCTCATCGTGCCGATCGGCGACTTCGTGATCCGCACGGCGTGCGCGCAGTTGAGCGCGTGGCAACGCGAAGGGCTCGACTCGCTGACGCTCGCGGTCAACATCTCGGCCGTGCAGTTCTGGCGCGGCGATCTGTACGAGACCGTCGCGCATGCGATCGAATCGACCGCCATCGATCCGGCCCGGCTCGAACTGGAGATCACCGAGACCGCGATGATGGAGTACCCGGACCTCGTGTCCGAAAAGATCTTCGCGTTGAAGGGTCTCGGCGTGCGCATCGCGCTCGACGACTTCGGCACCGGCTATTCGTCGCTGTCGTATCTGAGCCGCTTCAAGGTGGACACGCTGAAGGTGGACCGCTCGTTCGTGCAGGCGATTCCGGCGGATCGCAGCGTTTGCGTGATGGTGTCGGCGATCGTGAATCTCGCGCGCTCGCTCGGGCTGACGGTGGTCGTCGAAGGCACCGAGACCGAGGACCAGGTGGCGTGGCTGATGGCGCTCGGGCCGATCGAGGCGCAGGGGTATCTGTTTTCGCGCCCGCTGCCGGTAGACGAGCTGCCGGCGCTGATCGAGCGTTACGGCGTGTGCGCGACAGAGGCCGTCGCGAGCCGGCGCGAACTGCAGCCGGAACGCGCGGACGACGCGCCGGCCTGAACCGGCCTGAACCGACCTGAGCCGGCGCGCGAAGGATCAGAAGCCGCGCGCCATCACCGCGACGCCGATCGTCACGACACCGAGCACGATGTTGATCACCAGCAGGCGGCGCACGGTGCCGACCGCGCGCGCGCCGTCGGGCCAGCGCTGCGCCTGCACCGCGCGAATCACGCGCGGAAAGAGCGCGAAGCGGATGTGGCCGTAGATCAGCATCATCAGGAGGCCGATGCCGGCCATCGCGTGAAGCGGCCACGTGGCGTGGGCGCCGCCGAACTGCATCAGCAGGAAGCCGCCGGTGATCAGGATCACGAGCACCGCCGCGCCGACCCAGTTGAAGAAGCGGCCCGATACGGACTCCCAGAGCGGCAGCCGCAGTTGCGGCGACAGGTCTTCGAGCGCCGGGCGCAGGCAGAAATGCGCGAACACCATGCCGCCGACCCAGACGGCGACAGCGAGCAGATGCAGAAAAAGCGCGACAGCGATCGCGTGACCCATACGGCGGATTCCTTGGTTGAAGGGTTGAACGGCGTGGCCGGACCGCATGCGCGAGCCGTAGCGCGGCATTATTCCACGCCGCGGGCGGCCGCGCTGAAAGCGCGCGCCGCGACCCGGTCCGACGTCAACCCGCGAGCGCCGGGCGCAGTCCGGTCACCTTCAGCTTCGTGTCCGGCGCGCGGCCCTTGCGAGCGCGCTTGCCGACATGCGCAGCGAGCCCCGCGCCGGCCAGCCGCTCCTCGCCCGCCTTGCCGCCGCGCCCGGTGCCTTGCAGCACGACGCCCGCGGCGCCGATCGCGAGCGCCTGCACGAGCTTCTCCTTGTCGTCGAGCGCCATCAGGATCACGCCGCGTCCGCCGCCCGACAGCGTCTTCATTTCGTCGAGGCCGAACACGAGCAGCCGTCCGCCGCTGGACAGACACGCGACCTGCGTCGCGTCCGGCAGCATCGGCATCGGCGCGAGAGGCGCCTCGCCCGCGTCGATCGTCATGAACGACTTGCCGGCCTTCACGCGGCTCACCATGTCGCCGATCCTCGCGATGAAGCCGAAGCCGTTGCTCGACGCGAGCAGCAGCGCCTGATCGGCCTGCGCCGCGAAGTAGTGCAGCAGGTGCGAGCCCGATTCGAGTTCGATCAGCGACGTGACCGGCACGCCGTCGCCGCGCCCGCCCGGCAGCGACGCGACCGCGACCGAATACACGCGGCCGTTGCTGCCCCACGCGATCAGCGTGTCGGGCGTGCGGCACTGGAACACGCCGTACAGACCGTCGCCGGCCTTGAACATGAAGCCGGCCGGATCGAGCCCGTGGCCCTTCAGCGCACGCACCCAGCCCTTCTGCGACACGACGACCGTCACCGGCTCGTCGACGACGCGCGCCTCGAACGTCGCGCGCTTTTCCTGCTGGATCAGCGTGCGGCGCTCGTCGCCGTACTGCTTCGCGTCCGCTTCGATCTCGCGGATCATCAGACGCTTCATCGACGACTCGTTCGCGAGCAGTTCTTCGAGCTTCGCCTTCTCTTCGCGCAGTTCCTGAAGCTCCTTCTCGATCTTGATCTTTTCGAGCCGCGCCAACTGACGCAGCCGGATCTCGAGAATGTCGTCGGCCTGCCGCTCCGAGAGCCCGAACGCCGACATCAGCGCGGCCTTCGGCTCGTCCGCCTCGCGGATGATGCGGATCACCTCGTCGATATTCAGGAAGACGATCATCCGCCCTTCGAGGATGTGGATGCGGTCGTCGACCTTCGTCAACCGATGCTGCGTGCGGCGCGTGACCGTCGCGAAGCGGAACCCGACCCACTCCTGCAGGATCTCGCCGATGCCCTTCTGCCGCGGACGCCCGTCCGCGCCGATCATCACGAGGTTCAGCGTCGCGTTCGATTCGAGGCTCGTGTTCGCGAGCAGCGAATGGACGAACTCGGTCTGGTCGATGCGGCTCGTCTTCGGCTCGAACACGAGGCGCACCGGCGCGTCCTTGCCGGACTCGTCGCGCACGGTGTCGAGCAGCGCGAGCATCGTCTGCTTCGTCTGCAACTGCTCGGGCGACAGCGTCTTCTTGCCGAGCTTGATCTTCGGATTCGTCAGCTCCTCGATCTCTTCGAGCACCTTCTGGCCCGACGTGTTCGGCGGCAGCTCGGTGACGACGAGTTGCCACTGGCCGCGCGCCATCTCCTCGATCTTCCAGCGCGCGCGCACCTTCAGGCTGCCGCGGCCGCCCTCGTACGCGGCCGCGATTTCGGCCTCGCTCGAAATGATCTGGCCGCCGCCCGGGAAGTCCGGACCCGGCACGCGCTCCATCAGTTCCGCGTGCGTGATGCGCGGGTTGCGGATCATCGCGACCGCCGCCGCCGCGACTTCGCGCAGGTTGTGCGACGGAATCTCGGTCGCGAGGCCCACCGCGATGCCCGACGCGCCGTTCAGCAGCAGCATCGGCAGCCGCGCGGGCAGCGTGCGCGGCTCTTCGAACGAGCCGTCGTAGTTGGGCATGAACTCGACGGTGCCCATGTCGATTTCGTCGAGCAGCAGCTTCGCGATCGGCGTGAGGCGCGCTTCGGTGTAGCGCATCGCCGCCGCGCCGTCGCCGTCGCGCGAGCCGAAGTTGCCCTGGCCGTCGATCAGCGGATAGCGCATCGAGAAGTCCTGCGCGAGACGCACGAGTGCGTCGTACGCGGACTGGTCGCCGTGCGGGTGGTACTTGCCGAGCACGTCGCCGACCACGCGCGCCGACTTCACGGGCTTCGCGTTGTCGCCGAGGCCCATTTCGTTCATCGCGTAGAGGATGCGGCGCTGCACCGGCTTCTGGCCGTCGCAGACGTCCGGCAGCGCGCGTCCCTTCACGACGCTCACCGCGTAGTCGAGATACGCGCGCTCCGCGTAGTGGCCGAGCGTGAGGAAGTCGCCGTCGGGCACGTCGGCGGGCTCGGTGAAAAGATCGTCCTGTTCGTTCATTCAATCAATCCGTTGGTTCACTGTGCGCGAATCAGATGTCCGCTTCGACCTCGTTGCCCTTCTCTTCGAGCCAGCTGCGGCGCGACGCCGCCTCGCCCTTGCCCATCAGCATCGTCATGCGGGCGACCGTCGCGTCGAAGTCGAGCGCGCCGAGCGCGACCGGCGACAGACGCCGCGTGTCCGGGTTCATCGTCGTGTCCCACAGCTGCTCGGCGCTCATTTCGCCGAGACCCTTGAAGCGGCTGATCGTCCATTGCGTGTCGCGCACGCCGTCCTTGCGCAGCTTGTCGAGGATCGCTTCGAGTTCGCCTTCGTCGAGCGCGTACAGCTTCTGCGCAGGCTTCTTGCCGCGCGCGGGCGCGTCGACGCGAAAAAGCGGCGGCCGCGCGACATACACATGCCCGCGCTCGATCAGCTGCGGGAAGTGCTTGAAGAACAGCGTGAGCAGCAGCACCTGGATGTGCGAGCCGTCGACGTCCGCGTCCGACAGGATGCAGATCTTGCCGTAACGCAGGTTCGACACGTCGATCGTGTCGTCCGGACCATGCGGGTCGATGCCGATCGCCACCGAGATGTCGTGCACCTCGTTGTTCGCGAACAGCCGGTCGCGCTCGGTCTCCCACGTGTTCAGCACCTTGCCGCGCAGCGGCAGGATGGCCTGGTATTCCTTGTCGCGGCCCATCTTCGCGGAGCCGCCCGCCGAGTCGCCCTCGACGAGGAACAGTTCGTTGCGTGCGATGTCGGTCGCCTCGCAGTCGGTCAGCTTGCCCGGCAGCACCGCGACGCCGGAACTCTTGCGCTTCTCGACCTTCTGGCCGGCGCGCGTGCGCGCCTGCGCCTGCTTGATCACGAGATCGGCGAGCTTCTTGCCGTGCTCGACGTGCTGGTTCAGCCACAGTTCGAGCGCGGGCCGCGCGAACGACGACACGAGCTTCACCGCGTCGCGGCTGTTCAGGCGCTCCTTGATCTGCCCCTGGAACTGCGGGTCGAGCACCTTCGCGGACAGCACGAACGATACGCGCGCAAACACGTCTTCGGGCAGCAGCTTCACGCCTTTCGGCTGCAGGTTGTGCAGTTCGACGAAGCTCTTCACCGCCTGGAAGAGCCCGTCGCGCAGACCCGATTCGTGCGTGCCGCCCGCGGGCGTCGGAATCAGGTTCACATACGACTCGCGCGTGAGCGACCCTTCCTCGCTCCACGCGACGACCCACGCGGCGCCTTCGCCTTCGGCGAACGTCGTGTCGTCGCCGGCGCGCGAACTGTCCGCATAGCGCTCGCCTTCGAAGAGCGGAATCAGCAACTCGCTTCCGCCCATGCCTTCGAGCAGATAGCCGCGCAGACCGTCGTCGTACTTCCAGCTCTGGCGCTCGCCGGTTTTCTCGTTGATCAGCTCGACTTCGACACCCGGCAGCAGCACCGCCTTCGAGCGCAACAGGCGCTGCAACTCGCCGACCGGCAGATTCGGCGAATCGAAGTACTTCGCATCGGGCCACGCACGCACGCGCGTGCCGGTCTTTTTTTCGTCGCGCGCCGCGTGGCGCGTGACGAGTTGTTTCGCGACGTCGCCGTTCGCGAAGCCGAGTTCGGCGACCTTGCCGTCGCGCCACACGGTGACGTCGAGGCGCGTCGACAGCGCATTGGTGACCGACACGCCGACGCCGTGCAGGCCGCCCGAGAACGTGTACGCGCCGCCGGCGGCCTTGTCGAACTTGCCGCCCGCGTGCAGGCGCGTGAACACGATCTCGACGACCGGCACGCGTTCTTCCGGATGCAGGCCGAACGGGATGCCGCGTCCGTCGTCCTCGACCGACACCGACTGGTCCGCATGCAGCGTGACCGTGATGCGGCGGCCGAAACCGCCGAGCGCTTCGTCGGATGCGTTGTCGATGACTTCCTGGATGATGTGCAGCGGGTTCTCGGTGCGCGTGTACATGCCCGGCCGTTGCCGGACGGGCTCGAGGCCCTTGAGCACCTTGATCGACGCCTCGCTGTACGCGGCGTTGGACTTCTTCGTAGACATGGCGGATCCGGTGCGTCGATCGACGCGTTTTCCACAGCATCTGTGGACATCCGCGTGGACAACGCGTTGATTTTTCAAAAAAGGCGAAGCGAAACAACGGGGTGCGCCGGCGTGCCCGCCGCATGAGCAGGCGCCGCGCGATTCGCGAGGTATTGTACTGATTTGGTCGCGGCGGGCAATTGCGGCGCGGGCCGACTGGCCGACCGGCCTGGCACGCAACGGGGATTTGCGTGGCGCGGCGCGAGGTGGCGCGAGGTGGCGTGCCGCACCGGCTGGCGATGCGGCACGCGGCGGGCGGGTTACTTGAGTTCGCCGCCGAACACGGTCTTCTGGATCACCGGCAGTTGCTGGTCGAGGTTGTCCTTCGACACGACGATCACCGGCACGACGATGTTCTTCGGCGGCGTCTTGCCCGCGAGATGGTCGAGCATCGCGCCGCCCGCCTTCTCGCCCATCAGGTACGGCTGCTGCATGCCGGACGCGGTCAGCGTGCCGTCGCGGATCATGTCGACGAACTGCGGCACGCCGTCGAACGCCACCAGCGCGATCTCACCCTGGCGGTGCGCGACCTGGATCGCGCGCGCCGCGCCGAGCGTCGGCGTGTCGGTCTGCACGAACACGCCGCGCATGTCGGGATGCGCGGTCATCATGTCCTGCACGAAGCGGAACGTCTCGTCGGCCGTATAGCGCTGCATCTGGTTCAACGCGACTTCGGCAATGCCCGCCTCCTTCATCGCGCGACGAAAACCCTCGGTGCGCAGCTTGCCGTTCTGCCGCGCGAGCGAGATCGACGAGATCCCGTAGCCGCCCTTCTCCCAGCCCTTCTGCTTCATCACCTGGGCGAGCTTCCTGCCGGTTTCGTACGCGCCCTTCTCGTTCTCCGAGCTGATGAACGACACGTATTCGCCCGAATTCGTGCCGATGTCCGCGATCACGACCGGAATCTTCGCGCGCGCCGCGAGTTGCAGCACGCTCGGCGCGGTCGACGAATCGGTCGGCGACAGCACGATGCCCGCGACGCCTTGCGCGATCGCGTCCTGCGCGTTCTTCAATTGCGTCGCCGCGTCGTTGTGCGAGTCGTAGAGCGTCGTCGTGCCGCCTTGCGCCTGCATCGTCTCCGACACGCCCTTGCCGACGATGCGCCAGAACGGCAGATCGAGCCCCGGCGTCAGATACGCGAAGTGCTTGCCGCTCGCCGCGCCCTGCGCATTCGCGCGATTCGCGAGCGGCAGCCCGAGCACCGTGCCGAGCAGCAGCGCCCCGGCCGCCTTCAGCGTGTCGCGTTTGCGGCCGTCGTTCGGCCCGTCATCGTTCACGTCGTGCCTTACGTCGTGCTTCACGTCGTTCGGATCGTCGTTCATGCTCGTGTCTCCTTTGTGGTTCGTTCACGTTCGGGCACTGCATCGCCGGCGGCCATTACAGCGCGCGCCGGCTAAGACGGGTCGTCACGATGCGCTCGATCAGCACCGCGATGATGATGATTGCGCCGATCGCGCTGCCCTGCCAGTACGGGCCGACGTTCAGCAGGTTCAGGCCGTTGCGCAGCAGTGCCATGATCAGCACGCCGAAGAACGTGCCGATCATCGAGCCGCGTCCGCCGAACAGGCTCGCGCCGCCGATCACGACCGCCGCGATCGAATCGAGTTCGAGCCCGTTGCCGGCGATAGGGTCGATCGACAGGAGCCGCGACGCGAGCATCACCGCCGCGACCGCCGACAGCGCGCCCGACACCACGTACGCGAGCGTCGTGTAGTACGACACCTTGAGGCCCGACGCGCGCGCCGCGTCGAGGTTTGAGCCGATCGCGTAGATCGTGCGTCCGCCCTTCGTGAACGTCAGGTAGTACCACGCGAGCGCGAACAGCACGACGACGAACAGGAAGTTCGCCGGCACGCCGAACACGTCGGCCATGCCGATCCACGACAGCCCTTGCGGCAGCGACGAAATCGAATTGCCGTTGCTGATCACGTACGCGAGCGAGCGGCCGATCGACATCATCCCGAGCGTCACGATGAACGGCGCGATGCGCCCGAACGTGACGAGCAAGCCGTTCACGAGTCCCATCAGCCCGCCGGCGACGATCGCCGCCGCGATCGCGACGGGCACCGGCAATCCGGCCGCGGTCAGCGCGAGGCCGAGCACGATGCCGGTGACGCCGGTGATCGCGCCGACCGACAGATCGATGCCCGCGACGAGGATCACGAACGTCTGCCCGATCGCCGCGACGCCGGTGACGACCGTCTGGTCCATCAGGTTGAACAGGTTGCCGATCGAAAAGAAATGCGACGACACGACCGACAGCGCAGCCGACAACACGACCAGCACCACGAACATCCGGATTTCCAGCTGGAAGCGATGAAGGAAGCTGCCGTGCCGGCGACGCGCGGCCGGCACCGCCGTGTTCGCGTGATTCGTGTTCATCGTCCGCCCTCCCGCTCGTGTCGTTCCTGTCGCTCTTGCGGCGCTTGCCTCGCGTCGGCAAGTCCGCCGGCGACGGTCATCGTCTGGCCGATCCCGTGTTGCGCCATGCTGCGTGTCGCCATCTGTGCCATTGCCTGCGCATCGAGTGTCGCGGCCTGCGCCGGCACGCTCACGCCGAGGTAGCCGAACGAGTGCCCGCTCTGGTTGCGCAGGCCGAGCAGCACCGAATGGAGCGCGCCGTCGGCCACCACCGCGCCGGGCGCGTGCGCGTCGAGCGCATGGCCGATCGACGTCTCGCCGACGAGCGGAAACCGCCCCGCGACAATGCCGACGTCCGCGCCCGGATGCGCGACGAGATCGAAGCAGAACACGCGGCCGCGCTCGATCTGCAGCCAGTAGCTGGTCGCGCCGAACGCGCGCGACAGGTCCGCGAGCACGTCGTGCAGCCCCTGCGCGGACGAGCGCGGCGCCGAGTACATCGCGAGGATCTCCGGATCGAGCAGCGCGCTGTCGGCCTGCGCGACCGACACGCCGTCGCTCAGCACGACCACGCGGTCCGACAGCCCGAGCACCTCGTCGAAATCGGACGACACGACCACCACGCCGACGCCCTTCTGCGCGATCTTGCGGATGATCTGGTAGATCGTGTTGCGCGTGCCGATGTCGACGCCGCGCGTCGGCTCGTCGAGCAGCAGCACCGACGGGTTCAGCAGCAGCCAGCGCGCGAGGATCACCTTCTGCTGCTGGCCGCCGCTCAAGCCGAGCATCGGCGCCTGCAGCACGTGCGCGGGCATGTCGAGTTCGGTGAGCAGGCTGTCGATCGCGGCGAAATGCCGGTCGTAATGGCGCAGCACGCCCGGATCGTGGCCGAGGTGCGCGAGCAGCAGGTTCTCCGTCACCGAGAAGTCCGGCACGATGCCTTGACGACGGCGATCCTCGCCGATCAGCCCGACGCCGCGCGCGATCGCTTCGCGCGGCGTCGTCGCAGCGAACGGCTGGCCGCCGAGCGCGACCGTGCCGCCGTCGCGCCGGCGCAGCCCGAAGATCGCTTCGAGCGTCTCGGAACGCCCCGCGCCGACGAGTCCCGCGAGCCCGAGAATCTCCCCGCGATGCAGCGTGAACGACACGTCGCGCACCATCGTGCCCGACGCCAGATGGCGCACGTCGAGCACCGGCTCGCGCGGAACACGCTCGTCGGCTGGCGCGCTCGCGCGCTCGTACAGGTTCGAGATTTCGCGGCCGACCATCATCTGGATCAGCGACGACGGCATCAGATCCTTCGTTCTGAGGCCCGCTTCGACGGTGCGGCCGTCGCGCATCACCGTCACGCAGTCGGTGATCTCGAAGATCTCTTCGACGCGGTGCGACACGAACGCGAGCGCCTTGCCGCGCGAACGCAACAGCCGCATCACTTCGAACAGGCTCTCGACCTCGGTCGGCGAAAACGACGCGGTGGGCTCGTCGAAGATGATCAGTTCGGAATCCTGCTGCAACGCGCGACCGATTTCGATGATCTGCCGCTGCGCGATCGACAGGTCGCCCGCGCGCCGATAGAGCGGCAAGTGGTCCGCCTGGCGCAGCTCTTCGAGCACGGCCTCGGCGCGTCGGCGCAGCGCTTTCCAGCTGAGCCGCTCGCGCTGCCCGAAGTGCGTGAGGCACAGGTTCTCCATCACCGTCAGATCCGGCGCGATGCTCGTCTCCTGCATCACGAGCGAGATGCCGGCGCGCATCGCGTCGCGCGGCGTCGCGAAATCGACGTCGGCGTTCTTGTAGCGCAAGCGGCCGTCGGAGCGGCGCAGATGGCCGCTGATGATCCGCGACAGCGTCGTCTTGCCCGCGCCGTTCACGCCGACGAGCGCGTGCACCTCGCCCGAGCGCAGCGTGATCGACCCGTCCTTCAGCGCCTGCACCGGGCCGAACAGCTTCGTCACCTGTTCGGCGCGCAGCACTTCGACCGGCTGCGGCAGCGTGCCGGCGTCGTGTGCGGCCACCGTGGGAGTCGCCATTTATGCGCCTATGCGAAGTTCGACCGTCTCGTACGGATCCAGCGTCAGCGTCGATGCGTCGAAGGCGCGATGCGCCGGGGGCTGCGTGTAGTCCGCGTCGGCGCGCCAGCGCGCGATCGTCGCTGTCGCGCGAGGCGTCTGCAGTTCGACGCTCTGCGGTTCGGCGCACAGGTTCGCGACCCACAGCGTGGTTGTCGTGGACGACGGCGCGGCCGCCAGCGCGGCAAGCGGTGCACTCCCCTGCTCGACACGGGTCTCGACGAGCGTCGCGCCGCGCGCCGCCGCAAGCGACGCGAGCAGGTGAAAGAGCGGCACCGGCCGCGCTTCGTCGAACAAGCCGCGCGGCCCGGTTAGTTCGGATAACGCAATGTGTCCGACACCGCCTGCCGCGAAGGCGGCGAAGTAGCCGAGATTCCACGCCGCGCCGAAGAGCCCGCGCTGGCGCGGATCGTTGTCCGTCAGGCACACGCGGCGGCCGGCCGGACCGGCTTCGTTCGACAGCGTCGCGGACCCGTACGGGTTGTCGCGCGCGGCGATCGTCGACGGTCCGACGCGCAACGGCGTGCGGCCCGCGAGCGCGGCGGCGCTGCCCGCGATGAACGGCAGCGTCGCGAGCGTCTCCATCACCGAGCGGTCGTCGGCCGCGTGGACTAGCGGGCAGGTCGTGAAGGTCGCGTAGTCGATCTGCTCGAACGGAGGCCGCTTGCGGTTGAACTCGGTGAAGTACGCGAACGAACCGCCGCCGAGCGGCACGCCGGGAAACGCGGCGCGCGCCGCCGCGAGCACGTCGTCGAACGACGGGCACGGCGGCCACGGGCTGCCCGGCAGCACGGCTTTCAGGTCGGGCGCCGGCGACACCTGCAGCGCGATCGGCGGCGTCTGTCCGCGCACGGCGGCGGCGATAAGCGCCATCTCACGTGCTGGATCGCCGCCGTCGCCGTTCAGCACGACTTCGAGCACGTACGGCACCGACGACGCATCGGCGAGCCGCGCGAACGCGGGCAGCGCCGACGCGACATCGTCGTGGCGCACATCGACATGCGCGATGAAGTACGCGGGATTCAATGCACGCAGTGCATCGGCGTGGCGCGACGCGTCGTCCAGATCTTCGGCGCGCACGCCGATTCCCAGTTGCGGGATCGGCTGCGTCGTGGCCGCGCCGAGCACGATGCGCGCGGATCGCTTCTCAGCGGCGTCGGCCGGCGCAGGCCGCCGCGCATCGATGCGCACGGTCACCGCCTGGTCCAGCGTCGAACCTTTTTCGAGCGTGTAAGGCCACGGCAGCGCGAGCGGCCGCACGTAGGTCTTGAACGACGCGTCGGACCAGTTGCGCTGGTCTTCCATCTCGAACGTGTCGCCTTCGAGGCGCACTTCGGCGGAGAGCGTGTCGGTGTGCCGCGTGGTCAGCGCGCGGATGTCGCGAAACGGCTGGAACGGATCGATCTGTACGGGAAATAGCGTGTCGCGGCGCTCGCCGTCGACCGTCTCGACGACGACCGGCTTGCCCGACACATCGAGCGGATGAAGCACGACGAACCCGGTGCGGTTCGTCAGCAGGTCGCCTTCGAGCGCGGCCTGCGCGCGGAATTCGAGCGTGCCGTCGGCGCGGCCGGCGATCGACGCAGAGAGGCGCAGCTCGCCGCCCGTGGGTCCGCACGCGCCGGTAAAGCGCACGTCGAACCGGTCGTCGCGCTGCTGGATCTGGACGTCGCTTAAGTCGAGCGAATGCGTCCCCCAATTTTCATCGCGCGCGAGAAACGAAATCGCTCGGATGACCTCCTGTCCCGCATAACGCAAATAACGCAGCGCGCCGCCCTGGAACTCCACGCTCAACGGCCCGGCGACCAGTTTCGTCGGCGCGGGCTCGGTCTGCGTGGTTCCCAGTTGCGCCACGATCGTGTCGACTGACTGCATGACTCCTCCTGAAGGCGTCCCGCTTCGGTCGTACGTGACGGGGCAGTCCCGGCTGTCTGCCGGTCCTGTTTGTCTCCATGACGGCGCTCATCGCGCGCCGTTCACCGTCGTTATGGCTTTTCTGCTTCACCGCCGATTTGTATGATGACCATACATAATATGCGGCAATCGATCAATGGGGGGAAACGTCATTATGGGTCAAACGGCCCCTCGCGGACGCCGAATTCCGCGGCCGCCTGCCCGGGCTTACTTGCGCTTGCTCTCCAGCGCTTCCCAGCGTTCGAGCGCGACGAGCAGTTCCTCGTCGATCCTGGCGTACCGCTCGGACAGGCGCGCGCCCTCCTGCGCGTCCTTCGCGAAGATCGAGCCGTCTTCGAGCCGCGCGCCGATCGTCTTCTGCTCCGCTTCGAGCGCCTCGATCTGCGCGGGCAGCGCGTCCAGTTCCTTTTGCTCCTTGAACGTCAGCTTCACCGCGCGCTGCGCGTTGCGGCCGGCCGCGCTGTCCTTCGGCGCGCCGTCCTTTGCGCCGTCCTTCGCCCCCCCGGCCGGTTCGCGCGCCGGCGTGCCGCGCGCGTCGGCGATCTGCTGCGCGCGCTCGCTCTGCGTCTGCCAGTCGGTGAAACCGCCGACGTACTCGCGCCACTGGCCGTCGCCCTCGGCCGCGATCACCGACGTCACCACGTTGTCGAGGAACGCGCGGTCGTGGCTCACGAGCAGCACGGTGCCGTCGTAGTCGGCGAGCAGTTCTTCGAGCAGTTCGAGCGTCGGGATGTCGAGGTCGTTGGTCGGCTCGTCGAGCACCAGCACGTTCGCGGGCCGCGCGAAGAGACGCGCGAGCAACAGCCGGTTGCGCTCGCCGCCGGACAGCGACTTCACCGGCGAGCGCGCGCGCTCCGGCGCGAACAGGAAGTCGCCGAGATAGCTCATCACGTGCTTGCGCGCGCCGTTGATCTCGACCCAGTCGCTGCCGGGGCTGATCGTGTCCGCGAGCGTCTTGTCGAGGTCGAGCTGCGCGCGCATCTGGTCGAAGTACGCGACCTGCAGGTTCGTGCCGACGCGCACCGTCCCTTCGTCCGGCTTCAATTCGCCGAGGATCAGCTTCAGGAGCGTCGTCTTGCCGGCGCCGTTCGCGCCGACGAAACCGATCTTGTCGCCGCGCATCACCGTCGCCGAGAAGCGCTCGACAATCGTTCGGTCACCGTAGCGTTTCGTCACGTCGGTGAGTTCCTCGACGATCTTGCCGGACTTCTCGCCCTGCGCGACGTCGAGCTTCACGTTGCCCTGCACGTTGCGGCGCTCGGCGCGCTCGTTGCGCATCTGCACGAGCCGCGCGATGCGCCCGACGCTGCGCGTGCGGCGCGCCTCGACGCCCTTGCGGATCCACACTTCTTCCTGCGCGAGCAGCTTGTCGAACTTGTCGTTCTCGATGCGCTCGACTTCGAGCTGCTGCGCCTTGCGCGTCTGGTACTGCGAGAAATTGCCCGGATACGACAAGAGACGCCCGCGATCGAGCTCGACGATGCGCGTCGCGACGCGGTCGAGAAACGCGCGATCGTGCGTGATGAACAACAGGCTCGCGCGCTGCGACACGAGCAGGTCTTCGAGCCAGCGGATGCCGTCGAAGTCGAGGTGGTTGGTCGGCTCGTCGAGCAGCAGCACGTCGGGCTGCACGACGAGCGCGCGCGCGAGCGCGACGCGCTTTTGCATCCCGCCCGACAGCGCGCCGACGCGCGCATCGCCTTCGAGGCCGATCTGAGCGAGCGTCGTCGCGACGCGCGTGCGCCAGTTCCACGCGTCGGCCGCGTCGAGCGACGACTGCAGCGCGTTCATCCGCGCGAGCAGCGCGTCGTGTTCCGCGCCTTCGGGCGTGTCGGCGAGACGATGCGCGACCGCATCGTATTCGTCGACCAGCGCGCGCACGCCGGCGAGGCCGGACGCGACGGTGTCGAACACGGTCGCGTCCGCGTCGAATTCCGGCTCCTGCGGCACGTAGACCGTCGACAGGTTCTGCTGGCGCGTCACCAGTCCGTCGTCCGGCTTCGCGAGATCGGCGACGATCGTCAGCAGCGACGACTTGCCGGCGCCGTTGCGGCCGATGAGTCCGACGCGCTCGCCGGCTTCGAGCGAAAAATCCGCATGATCGAGCAGCGTGACGTGACCGAACGCGAGTTGCGCGCCGGTGATGGAGTAAAGCGACATGAAGGAGACAGCCTGGTTGGACCTGAATCGCGCATTGTACCGGGCCGCGCGGGTCGCGCGCCGGGTGCCGGTGCCGCCGTGCGGCCGGGTCGCGCGCCGGTGGGCCGGCGTTTTTCCGGTAACATCGCGGCTCGCGCGGATCGCCCTAAAGGGACGTAACAGCGGGACGTAACAGCGGGACGTAACAGCGGAAACCGCGGCGGCGGCGCGCACGAGAAACGAACGAAGGATGTCAGTCGTGACTGAAGTGATCGAATACAAGAGCTGGGTCTGCCTGATCTGCGGCTGGATCTACGACGAAGAAGAAGGGCTGCCCGACGACGGCCTCGCGCCGGGCACGCGTTTCGCGGACATCCCGGACGACTGGCGCTGCCCGCTGTGCGACGTCGGCAAGGCGGATTTCGTCGTCGAGTTCTGAGCGCGCGGCACTGCCGCCGTTCGCGGGCGCAACGGGCGTTTGCTATACTCTTCGCCCTGCGCTGCGTCCTCCTCTCTCCCCGTAGTTCAATGGATAGAACAAGTGCCTCCTAAGCGCTAGATGCAGGTTCGATTCCTGCCGGGGGGACCAGAAATGCGCGTGAAAGGCTTATGCAGCAAGGAGAAGACGGGGATTTGGCGTAAATTTGGCGTAACCGGTTGGCAAGCACGGCATGCGCAGCCGCATGAGGGGTGCGGAAGCGCCCGAGCGAGCGCTGCCGGATAACACAGCATTTACTGCGGCATCTTTCCGGTAGATTGCGGCGATGAAGCGGAGTGGTCGGCCGACATGCCGCGCTCACGCTTTTGCATGAGTGTGCCGCTGCCCGGATGACTGCTGGCCGCGCCGGTTGGCTGGTCCGATGCAGTCTTGGAACCCATGCCGGTTGTCTGGCCACTGGCCGAGCCTCCGGAAGACTTGTCCCCGCCTTGGGGAAAAAGCACCGTGGCTCATTACCATTGCCGCGAACAGTAATGTCCCCGATACTACGAATTGTCGCGTTTTCCTATACCGCACAGAATTTGTGATGGTGGTCCAGTTCGTCGTCGCGCTCATGCAGCGGTCGAAATGGATCACCCGGCCACGGAACAGGTCGCCCGCTGAACGGTTTCAGAACGCGTCGCAGTCGTATCCAGCACGAATCATCTCGCCGCACCGACGACACTTCGCGCGATGTGGCGCCTTCGTGATGGTGTAGTGGCCGCACTCCAGCACGACAAGGCGTCCGTGCTTGAGCAAACCCGGGGCGGCACCAAGTTTCCACTTCCACGCGAGTGCGCCGGACTGATTCTCAGCCAGCGCTTCGAATGGGTCGGGCTCCCCCGCAAACAGGGACGCAAGCTTCTGGTCGACAACCGGCGCAGCGCTCATTCATCGACTCCCCTGTTTTCCGATGCCGCTCAGGCGGCGTATCCGAGAGTTCGCGGAGCAAAAAGCGGCGCTCCGAAACGCTCTTGATTTCAGCAATCCGGCGCAGGGCGGCGACCTTCGCCATCGCCTCGCCGTATTTGCGCGTCTGGCCGAGAAGCATCCACGCGCGCAGCGAATCCCTAGCCGACTGCACGATGCCGTCGGCCTCGTGCTTCAACCATTCTTTCATCGCGGTCAGCGTCGTCATTCGCGTTCACCTTCATGGCTCGTTTATCGGCAGACGTGCGCCGACCATGAACCATACTGAACCGTAACCGGTTACGGTTTCAAGACTGTTTGCGTGGCTCGGGTAGCCGCTGCACCAGGTATTTCAACGCCGCGCGGCGCGAGCCTGCAACACCCGTCGCAACCAACGCATCGAGCTTCGCCAGTTCGTCCGCGTCAAGATGCGCCTCGACGCGCTTACCGCCCGCCTCATTCAGTGCCTTGCGCTGTCGCTCGACGCGCTCCTTGCCCGTGTAGTCGTAATTCGGTGGAACCTGCTTTCTCGAAACCATCGTCATACCTGCAATAAAGGCCGCACATGCGGCCTGCGTGTCGTTTTCCTTCACGTGGCGTCGCGATACCGAGCGAGCGCGCCGCGGGCGGCACCCAAGGCGCAATTGCGGCGCTGCGGTGGCTCTGAAAAAAAGTACAGCTATTGGCATGCACGTTGCCGTTGTTCTCCAACATAAGGGCGAGCGCGTGAAGCAGATTCGTTACTGTCGGCAGCCCGGCTGAATGCAAAGCCGCGTTTGCGTTTTCAACCGCCCGGCGCCCATCGGAGGTGTTAGCCATCGTTCGCACTTTCCGTGCTCAAAACTGGATTACATCGGAAGGCACTTCGATTCCGATCAGTTTCAGTCTGTCGGTCTTCATGAATTTTCCCGGCAAGAATTGAAGGCAATATGAAGGGCGATCTGAGAGGTACGTTATTTTGTACGCTGTTCGTTTGCCTAACCATAACTTCGCCTCTGCTCGGGGTCCCTGCAATATTTCTATGAATATGAGGTTTTGGAGAGTTATATGAAAATTCGACCTTTCACTCACAGTCGTTCTACCTCGGTCTCTGGCGAAACATCTCCCAACACGGTTTCCGCCGGGCAATCGGTCTCTCGCACGGTTCGACGGCGTAGCACCCTTGGAAGTCAGCTTGAGGGCCTTCGACCGCGCGGTAACGTTGACGCTGATCATCTCTTCTTGCGCTTGCCCACGGAGTTGGGGGTGGCCGTTATCGAGCAGATGGCTCCGGATAGCCGAAAGCACTTCGCCTTGGCAAGCAAGTCATTCGCAGACCTGGCTAAACCAGCCCTGAAGGTCGATCTTGCGCAAAAACACAAGGCGGACGCCGTCCTGACGAAGATCGCGCAATTGGATGATGACGCGGTTCAATTTAGTACGATTCTTTCGGAAGTACAGGAGCTAGAGGAATTTTTTCAGACGGGGTTGTTAACCGAGTTGGCGTCAAAGTTATTTCTCAATGGACGTCAAATCAAGTTTAATGCCCTCACGCATACGATTTCGATGCTACCACCTGAATACCGGGAAACAGTTCTTGGCGACATACCATCACGACTCGTCTCTGAATATTTTCACCGCAATGTCACTCCGCGGTCTGATTCAGATTTCCGTGAGGTGATGACGGTCCTTCGGGAAATGATCGCTACATTACCTCCTGAGTACAGACCCAAGGGAATTATTGGTCTCGCTAAGGCCACCGCCTTTTTTTGCAATGAGTCTGAATTCGAGCAACTGCGATCGGCGGTCGCTACTTTGTCACCCCAACACCAGGCGGCTGCCCTTCCGAGACTGATCAGAACAGTTTTTAATAAACTGCCTCCACCCTCGACTGAAATACCTTCTATCTCCCGTTCATCATTATCGCGACTCGTCCGTCGCGACGCCGACACCCCGGAGTTAGCCGCACAACATGCTTTCCAGCGGCGGCTAGGTGCTGGGAAGGAGGGGGAAGGCTCACTCTGGAACATGGTCAAAGCGCTGCCCGATGTGAATCGGGCAGCAGCATTAACTGAACTGACAAACATTTCGTATATTCCCCTCCGTGATAGGAGAGACGGGTTTTTAACAATCCTAGGCTTGATCAAAGGACTGCCAAGGGAATATCAAGCAAAACCACTGGCGAAACTCGTTCCGAATACCGGTTCGTTTGTTGGACCTTCGCATGGTCTGTTGAAAGATATTATCCAGTTGACCAAAAAAATTCCGAAGCAATCTCAACGGGTAGTGCTAGAGGCATTAAAGAAAGAGGTGAGTTCCAGGTTCGACGACGGTGAGTCCAGCTACAAAAAGGATCTCGCAACTATCAACGGGATGTTGGGTCAGTTGGTTCCGCGCTGATGGTTGATCGTCTGGCGCGGCTTATTGCCGGCTGTTGTCCCGTCGCAGCCGGATTCCAACTGACTTTTCCCCGTTCATGGTTTTCATATCGCCTCCGGGTCGCTATCGGCGCGGATAAGTGATCTCCGTGTGTACGACGAGGGCGCATTCCTCGTTCCCGGGACGCGACGTAGCAGCCCGGACTGGCGCGGGTCGTCGAAAAAAGTGTGGGTGGTCGAGAAAAGTGTGGGTCGTCGCGAAAAGTGTGGGTTGATCGAAAATCTGCAGGTGGTGCGGGTCAACCACCAACTGCTGTCCGCCGACATACTTCGTCAGATCGGCCGTGATGCCCTTGATGTCAGCCTTGACGCTAAGTTTTAGCATGTCACGCAGTCTGCTTCAGCCATGCGGCTTGCGATTCGGTCGCTCCGGGATCGGATCTGTAGAGCGGCACGTCGCGCATGAGGCGCGACATTGCCCCAGCGGGAAACGCGGTGACCGACACCAGCGCAATCGCCTTGTCGGGCAGCAGCGCTGCGTCGGTCGTCGCTTCGGTGATGAGCGCGGGCACCTTGATCTTGCCGTTCTGCCAAATGGCCGAACGCATCAGTGCCACGGCACCGAGCAGCGCATCAGGGTCGACAGTTCGAGATGGACGTGCCATTCATGCACCGAAAGTAAAAAAGCCTGACTGGCGCCAGGCGAATCCACCGACGTAAGTCGTTGGAGGAGACACGTTCAGGATTGCCGCGTCCGGCGCCCGGTACGCGGACTGTAAAGCCGCCGTGAGCTACCCCGTTGAAATGACGGGTCAGGTGCGTCACGTCAAGATGATCCCCGAGCGCGATGTGTATCGCCTGTCATGCGCTCGAAGCTCTTCGCCGCAACACGCTTCGAAGAGTGGGTTGTCGGCGAAGTTCTTCCGTCGCAAAATTTCTCCTGCGCATGGATTGTGTATTCGTGTGTAGTGTGTATAATTACACACATGAACAGCGCAGACCTTATCCGACTCCTGAAAGCCGATGGCTGGTTCCTGGTGAACACCGTTGGTTCGCACAACCAGTTCAAGCATGCGACGAAGGCGGGCAAGGTCACGGTGCCCCACCCCAAGAAAGATCTGCCGATCGGCACCGTGCGCAGCATCCTGAAACAAGCCGGTCTGAAATGACCGGCAGTATTTAAGGAGGAGCAAATGCTCTATCCACTGTATGTCCACGTGGGCGACGAAAAGCACGCTCACGGCGTAACGTTCCCGGACTTCCCGGGTTGCTTCGCTGCTGCGGACAACTGGGAAGATCTCCCCGCGGCGGTCCAGGAAGCCGTCGAGGCGCACTTCCTCGGCGAAGAAGGGCCGGTGCCCGAACCTTCCGCGCTTGAGGACTTGACTCGCAATTCTGAATACGAGGGCGGCGTCTGGATGATCTTCGATATTGACTTGTCGAAGATCAACTCCAAGGCGATGCGGCTCAACATCAGCCTGCCCGAACGACTTGTTCAGCAGATCGACGCGGCCGCGCGAGAAAGAAAACTCTCGCGATCGGCCTTTCTTGCGCTCGCCGCCGAGCACGAGATGGCAGCCGCCAATTAATCCGCCGGGTGCGCCGGCATCATGGAGATCGCATGAAACGAAACGCCTGCGCTCGCGCTCTCGGGGATGGCATTGTCAGGGCGTCCCCGACAGTCGCTGCGGACTCTCACCGGTCATGATCCGGGACAATGCCATCCACGAAAGGCCCGACTCAACAAGCGATCATTTGCTGCGAGCCGCTAAGGGTCTGCATTCAATGCAGACCCTTGTCATCCTTGTCGAGCTTGCGAATTACCGGAATGACCTCGTGCCTCGCCCTCCTGTGCTCGACCGCCTTTGCTCCGAGCTTGGTACTGCCGAGAATGGCGGAATACAGGCACGACTCGCTGATGACAATGACGCCCCTGCCGCCCGTCTGCGGACCCAAACCGCCGATTTGGCGGTTTGACTTTTCGTCTTCGTCGAGGTGACGCGTCATGGCTTCGGCATCTGAGTAATCGAGAGCGGCCAGCGCTGATCTCTGGCATGAATTGATTCCGCAAGTCGGCAATTCCTAGAGCTTGCATCTCCGAGCGCGTCAGCCCACGCATTCGCTCTCACGTCATGGCGCCCGGTGCTGCGAATTCCGGGCCGCTGGGGTTTTAGCCCCACGCTCTCTCAGTCTCTGAGCTACGCCATGCGTGAGAGGGCTGGTTACGCCAGCCACGCGAAAGGCTTTACGTGCCATTCAGACCGAACGGCATTTGTCGGGCCGTCACATCGCCGGATCTATCGCCGGGAGTCCGTTGCACGTTACGGATCGTGCGTCCGCCTGATCTTGCGGCCGATTACCTTGCACAAGCCTTTGCCCACTCGTCGCACCACTGCAAGATGAGCCAGTGTGCGCGGTCGCATTCGCTCTCGCGGCTGCGCTCTCTGTCGGCCGACTGCAGCCACCGGTGCGGTTATCTATGGCACGCTGATCGTGAATGCTGATCGGCTTGTCCGAGCGCCACTCCGTGTACTCATCGTCGGTGGCGAAGTTCTTGTAGAAGCCCCGCTGGCCGCCCACCCATAAAAGATACGCGCCGTTCTGTCGGTTCGGTTTGTCTTCCGTGGGGCAGCGATACCACTTCCCATCCGACACGATGCGCCTCGGCATCAGCCCGTGCGCGATTAGAGCCTGTTCAAAGTTCATGCGGCCTTTTTGCGTGCATTGCGATTACGCGCCCAATACGCTTTGTCCATGTTTTCGAGCTTGCGTCGTACTTCGGACGACAGCTTGCCCGGCACTGTCTTGTAGAAATCCGCCTTTGCCATCTGACCGGTTAACTGGATGAACATCGCGTACGCCTTGACTCTGGCGCGGTCGGGGGCATCCGGATAACCGTCTGAATCGACAGGATCTGTGCGCGCTCGTAGGGCCGGTAGAGATGGTGTTTTTGCTGCACGACGCCATGCGCCACCTTGAACTGAAAAAATGTGCTGGACGTCTGGTCGACGAGGTTTTCCCGGTCGACGACGAAATGCGAACGCTTGCCGCGGTTCGAGGACAGGTAGGCAATGCACGTCGAGATGCGCGTCTTCCCCGAGCCGGTCGGCGAACAGAGAAGCACATTTCGCGCGCCGTTCTCGTACGCCTCGCGAATGCGCAACACGGCTTCGATCTGATACTCCCGCAACCCGAAGTGTTTGAATGCAGCCTGCTCTTCTGGCGTGACGGGCCTCATGTCTTCATCGCCTTCAGCAATTTGACCGCCGTTACGACATCACGGTCGAACTTCACGTCCAGGATCTTGCGCAATTCTGCGAACTTGGAGCCGAACCACTTCAGCGCCTTTTGCTTCTCTTCGAGCGCGGAAACCTTTCCCTCGGCGTTTAACAACAGTTGCGTCAACCTGTGAATCTCGGCGCCCGTGTCGTTCGCGGCCAGAGAATCGATCTCGCTCGACAGCACACTGACACGCTTTTGCAGCGCTTCGATCTCAGCGTAAGGGTCGTCATCAAGCGGTGAGGACTGCTCATCGCTGGCGGCGTGCGAATTCGCGCTTTCGGTGCCGGCCTCGGCGTCACGTCTTTCTGTCTCGACGTGGGTCGACCGAATCTGTTTGACGGCGTTGGGCAGACTGATTTCGCCGTGCGCAACGCGTTTCGCCAGCTCCGGGTCGGCTTTGGCGACGCGATCGGCCCGCTTTTGCGTGGGGATACTCGCGCCAGATTGCGCAGCCCGATCGGCGACAGTCGCTAATGGGATCACGTGATCCGATTTCGGCTTGCCGACGGCTTGGGCCTTCACCCAGTCCTGCGCGCTTGCGACGATCGCCGCTTGCTGGCCCGGCGTCAGGTGCCGGCGCTTGAGATTGACCGACAGCACATACGAGAGCAGATCATAGTCGCCGAAATCTGTTTCATCGATCAGTGGCTCAATGCCAAGTTCGATGCAGGCGCGATACCGGTTTCCGCCGTCGAGAATCATGCCGCCCTGGACGACGATCGGCTGAAGCTGACCGTTCGCTTCGATGTCGGCCTTCAGCGCTTCGAAGTCAGCGCCTTCAAGGCGCGGAAACAGAGTGCAAAGTGGGTGAAGTTCAAGTTTGTCCGACGACATCAGACGCCCCCTACCAACGCATCGAAATCTGTTTCATTGCCGCAGAACCATGTCGTCTTTTCCGTGAAATGGCGAGGGTTCCTGCTTTCGCCAGTAGAATTTTGGTCACCACAACCTTTCACTGCCATCACTGGAGGAACCCTCATGGACAAAGAAAATCCGGACATCAACGAATTGATCGTCAGGCTGCAAGCGCGCCTAAGTCTTTGCGAGGCCGAGCTGCGCGCGCAGAACGCTTTGATAAAAGCGCTCATCGCGACGCACCTTGGTCCGGACGTCGTTCTCGACGCGTTCGGGCGATATACCGAGCGCAGCGTTTCCGCAGCACTTGCAAGCACCAACGAAGACCAATCAATCGCGGCGTTCGAAAATTTCCGCGACCACTGGCTGGAATGGATCCGGCCGCACGCTGAGGCCGCCCTGCGGCGACAACATCGCTGACGCGCACGCGCATCCTGTCGCAGTACATGTCGATCACGGCCTGCCGCACAGGCTTGACGAGGACGATCGATTCGTCATCGCGCAGATGGGGCACTCGAACGCCAGGCAGCCCACAACAAACTTCGCCGGTAGCTTCGTCTGGTGCCCACAACCAGGGCGCCCAACCCGCCATCGGGTCGGCGCTAGCTACGAGGCGCTTCGCCTCGGTCGCCGCGCGTCTGGCAGACCGGCGCGATGAAGGTTTCACGTACGGGGAACGGACTGGCTTCATGTCAGCCCCCTCGCGGCACGACGCGAGCCATCTTTTCGGCAAGCAGTCGCATGAACAACACATGTGCGAATAGCGCCGGCTTTGCCGCAGCCTGATAATCTTGCGCGAACCGTTGCAGCGATTCGGCCTCTGGCAGAGCCAGCAACTCGTCGAGCCTGCGATTCAAATGGACCACTTCAGACCGGGGATCACTCATGGCGACCTTCGCGATTAAATGCCCGCACTGCTTTCGGGATAACACGTCCTTCACGGTAGCCGGCATCGTCCCCACTCAGCGGCACGATGGACGCGCCAACATGGAAACCTTTGCGACCTGCAACGCTTGCCATCGGGGCGTCTGTGCGACGATCGTCGCCGACGGTCCCGCCCACCTTGCGGACCTTCCGGGCGCGCTGGACAACTATCCGCACCTGACCGTCGGCGAATGGCTGCCGAAGGTACCGGAACCGGATATTCCCGATCACCTGCCGAGCACGGTGCTCCAAGCCTTCATGGAGGCCGAAAAGCTGCGGATTGCCGGATTTCGCGGTCCGGCTGGAAACGCCTATCGCCGCGCACTTGAAGCCGGGCTGAAGGAGGTCGACGCCGGGCTTGCGGGATCGCTTTACGCGAGGATCGAAACGCTGAAGCAACGGGGACAATTGACAACGTCGATGTGCGCTTTCGCCCATCGAATCCGGACGCTCGGTAACGGAGCCAGCCACGAGACGCCCTCCGTCGAAGACGACGAGATCGATGACCTCGCACAGTTCACGAAGCTGTTTTTGCTGTACCAATTCACGCTTCCCGCAATGCTGCCGGTGGAGTGAACAGATCAGTGCGCCCTGTTGGGCGATATGGTTTTCGCGCTCGATATCGCCAAGCCGTGGGCTCCTCTGAAAGTGGAAACCCATCACGACCGCGCCTCCGGATAGAAGAAGGCCAGCAGGTCAGCTCGCGTGAATGGCGCTCGATACGCTTTGCACGCCTCCCACAGGCGCTGCATTTGCGCTGGCCGCGGAATCGCACTCGCATATACCAACTTCACCGTGATATAGGTCTCGGTCGTGCCGGCCAACTCGGCAAAGCGAGCGCGATGCTCTTTCGGCAACGCGCGGAAGAACTCGCGGAAGTTCGTCGGGATGTAGAGAGGTTTGCCCATAGGGGCATAATACAACCTTTACAACCACATGATCAACCCTGTACAACTCTGTTTTATATTTACCTCATGGGTTGTCTTTACTATACTGGCCACATGAAATCAATCCAAGACGTGCGCCGGGAGAACCTCCGCTTCGCGATGGAGGCGCTCGATTACAGTCAGACGGCCCTGGCTCTCAAGATGGGGATCGACAATCCGTCGATCGTGAATCAGCACATCCGTGGCACGAAGAACATCGGCGAAAAGTTCGCGCGACGCTACGAACAAGCGCTTGGAACTGCTGAATACAGCCTCGATCTCGACAAAGACCATCCTTATGGACGCCCCGGGTCGATTAATCGGCAGTCCACCTTGGGGCCACCGAGCGATTACGATCACACGAATCACCCACCGATTTCCTTGATCCGTACCGTACCGGGCTTGAACGATAAGGGGGAGTGGAGATTGCGAGCCGATGGGCGATCGATCGGACATCCGGTCTACGCGGCATATCTGGAGGAACTGGGCGTTTCTATCGAAGACGCGTGGTCGATGACGATGCTCGACGAATCCATGAGGCCCCGTATCGAACCCGGTGATACGTTGGTGCTCGATACGAACAGAGAGCCGATAGCAAGCGGCGCGGTTTATCTGGTGGCCATCGCGGGGGAGACGTGTGTGCGCCGCATCTTTCGCACTCCCGGGGGCGGCGTCCGTTTATCGGCGGATAACCCCGATAAGGCGCGCTTCCCCGAGTGGAACATCCAACTCGAGTCAATGAAGGACCTGCAGATCATCGCGCGCGTCCGCGCGACCAGTGGCCGGGTCTAAAACACAACCAAATATTTTCACCAAAACGGTTGTATTCAACCTTTTAGGCAGTTATAGTACGCCTCAACGTCACCGAAGACCTTGAGGCAGCAATGAACCACCCTTCCCGCCCTGATGCACCGCGCCCCGATCCGATCGAGATCGCGCGGGCCGCACTGCGCGACGCCGCACTGGCTCCCACGGTTTTCGATGCTCTCGATGTGACGGGCGAAGCGCTCCAGCGCGTTGCGGAACTTCTGCGCGCACGGGTATCTGTTCGGGCTTCACATTGCGCGCCAAGGTGCCGACGAACTCCATCTCGCCCTTGAAGAACTCGATCCGCGTCTTGTTCCATTCGTGCTTGCCCATGCCAGGCGAAATCTTCTTTAGATATTCGTCGAATGCATCGCTGAGAGTCTTCTGAACCTTGGAGTACGATCGCCGCCGGCCGGCGTCGATCTCGGCTTCGAGATGCGTCGCCCAGGCGACGGCCTCGGCCTTGGTATCGAACGACTTGGTTTCTCGTATGCCGCCCTTGGCGACCTCGGCGCGCCATGAACTGCCGCGCTTCCTGTATGTGGCCATGCTCCCCGCCCTGGCGTAAATTTGGCGTAAAGCATAGCGGAATTTTGAGAAATTTTGGACCGGTTGAGAGTTGTTTCCGGCTTCGCCGATCGGCCTCTAAGCCTTGTCAGGCGGGGCTTTGGTGGAGATTGTCGAATTTCGACGGAAATTCAGGATTGTGTCGTCGATTCCTGCCGGGGGGACCACGCACAATATCGACGCGCCGACGAAGCCCGTCCCGCCCGGTTGCCCCGCCTTCGTCGCCCCACCTTCCTCGCGCGTACCGCCCGATCCGGGCCGGTCATCAGATAACGCTGAACGCAGAAACCGCCTAATCTTAGGTATCAGGCCATTGTTTTTGCCTCGCGCCGTCTGGATCCGATGCTCTTTCATCGCACTTCGCCGGCCATGCACGATCTACGGCCGGTTCCTCCACGCCATCCGCTGCCCGCGCGGCTCGCCCGCGCCGTGCTGTTCGCGGCGCTGTTCATCGTCTGCGCGGCGGCCGCGGCGCCGGTGGCCGCGAACGCGCCCGCCGCCGCGCCTGCGTCCGTGTCCACCGCCGTGCCCGCGGTCGTCGTGATGACCGTCAACGGCGCGATCGGCCCGGCCAGCGCCGATTTCATCGTCCGCACGCTGTCGCGCGCCGCGCTCTCCCATGCGCCGCTCGCGATCGTTCAGCTCGATACGCCGGGCGGCCTCGACACGTCGATGCGTCAGATCATCAAGGCCATTCTGTCGTCGCCGGTGCCGGTCGCCGTGTTCGTCGCGCCGGCCGGCGCGCGCGCCGCGAGTGCCGGCACCTATATCGTCTACGCGAGCCATTTCGCGGCGATGGCGCCCGGCACCAATCTCGGCGCCGCGTCGCCCGTGCAGCTCGGCATCGGCGCGACGGGCGCACCGGGCGGACCAGGCGCACCACCGGACGCCGCCTCGGGCGCGAACCCCGGCGCAAGCCGCGACGACAACGCGTCGACCGAAACCCGCAAGGCCATGCACGACGCCGCCGCGTACATCCGCGGACTCGCGCAGCTTCGCGGCCGCAACGTCGAATGGGCCGAGCACGCGGTCCGCGATGCGGTGAGCCTGTCGTCGAGCGAGGCGCTCGAGCAGCACGTGATCGACCTGATCGCGACGGACCCGGCCGATCTCGCGCGCCGGCTCGACGGCCGCACCGCGACGACGACGCTCGGCACCGTCCGTGTTTCGACCGCCCACGCGCGGCTCGACTACGTGCGGCCGGACTGGCGCAGCCGCTTCCTCGCGATCATCGCCGATCCGAACGTCGCGCTGATCCTGCTGTCGATCGGCGTCTACGGGCTCTTCTTCGAATTCGCGAATCCCGGTTTCGTGCTGCCCGGCGTCGCCGGCGCGATCTGCCTGCTGGTCGGGCTGTTCGCGATCCAGCTGCTGCCGGTCAACTACGCGGGCCTCGGCCTCGTGCTGCTGGGGCTCGCGTGCCTCGTCGCCGAAGCGTTCCTGCCGACCTTCGGCGTGCTCGGCTTCGGCGGCATCGTCGCGTTCGCGATCGGCGCGCTGATGCTCGTCGACACCGACGCGCCCGGCTACGGCGTGCCGATTCCGCTGATCGCCGGCCTCGCGCTCGGCGGCGCGGCGTTCGTCGCGACGGTGTCGGGCGTCGCGCTGCGCGCGCGGCGACGGCCGGTCGTGACGGGCGCGGAGGCGCTCGTCGGCAGCGTCGGCGTGGTGATCGGCGACGGGCTCGATCCGGCGTCGGCGGCGGCGGCGGAACACGGCGCATCGTCCGCCGGCTGGGCGCGCGTTCGTGGCGAACGCTGGCAGGTCGTCTGCGACGCGCCGCTTCGCGCGGGCAGCCGCGTGCGCGTGACCGGCCGCGACGGCCTCACGTTGACCGTCGCGCTGCTGACCGACGAACCGTACAACAGAGAGCGATCATGATCGGCTACACGTTCGGCTTTTCCAGCATCGTGCTGCTGCTTGTGCTGGTGCTCGCCGTCTCGGCGATCCGCATCTTCCGCGAATACGAGCGCGGCGTCGTGTTCATGCTCGGCCGCTTCTGGAAGGTCAAGGGGCCGGGGCTCGTGCTGATCATCCCGGTCGTGCAGCAGGTGGTGCGCATCGACCTGCGCACGGTCGTGTTCGATGTGCCGTCGCAGGACGTGATCACGCGCGACAACGTGTCGGTGAAGGTGAACGCGGTCGTGTACTTTCGCGTCGTCGATCCGGAGAAGGCCGTGATCCAGGTCGCGCGCTTCATCGACGCGACGAGCCAGCTCGCGCAGACCACGCTGCGCGCGGTCCTCGGCAAGCACGAACTCGACGCGCTGCTCGCCGAGCGCGAGCAGCTGAACGCGGACATCCAGAAGACGCTCGACTCGCAGACCGACGCGTGGGGGATCAAGGTGTCGACGGTCGAGATCAAGCACGTCGATCTGAACGAGACGATGATCCGCGCGATCGCGCGCCAGGCCGAAGCCGAACGCGAGCGACGCGCGAAGGTGATCCACGCGGAGGGCGAACTGCAGGCGTCCGAAAAACTGCTTCAGGCCGCGCAACGGCTCGCGCAGCAGCCGCAGGCGATGCAGCTGCGCTATCTTCAGACGCTAACGACGATTGCCGCAGACAAGAATTCGACGATCGTCTTTCCGCTGCCGGTCGATCTGCTGGGCGCGTTGCTCGAACGGCTCGGCCCGCGCGGCGAGCATTGAGCGGCGTGTGCCACGCGCCGCGCGAATCTAAATATTTTTGCAGCGCAATTTCGTCGATACTCGTTCCGACCTACTACGATGAGTCCGGACGGGTAGGCGCTTTCCGTTTTGCCGTTTTGCCGTTCTTCCGTTTTCCCGTATTTCCGTTTTCCGTCACGTCGTTTTCCCCCCATCGGTTTGCCACTACAAAGGAGCATGACCATGCCGTACGTCACGACGAAGGACAACGTCGAAATCTTCTACAAGGACTGGGGTCCGCAGGATGCCCAGCCCATCGTCTTCCATCACGGCTGGCCGCTGTCGTCCGACGATTGGGACGCGCAGATGCTCTTTTTCGTGGAGCACGGCTATCGCGTGATCGCGCACGACCGGCGCGGGCATGGGCGCTCGTCGCAGGTGTCGGACGGGCACGACATGGATCATTACGCGGCCGATGCGTTCGCGGTCGTCGAAGCGCTGGACCTTTACGACGCCGTGCATATCGGCCACTCGACGGGCGGCGGCGAAGTCGCACGTTATGTGGCGAGACACGGCGAGCCGGCCGCGCGCGTCGCGAAGGCGGTACTGGTGAGCGCGGTGCCGCCGCTGATGCTGAAAACCGACGCGAATCCCGAAGGTCTGCCGCTCGAGGTCTTCGACGGCTTTCGCAACGCGCTTGCCGACAATCGCGCGCAGTTCTTCGTCGATGTGCCGGCGGGCCCGTTCTACGGTTTCAACCGGCCGGGCGCGACGGTCCATCAGGGCGTGATCCAGAACTGGTGGCGCCAGGGGATGATGGGCAGCGCGAAGGCGCATTACGAGGGCATCAAGGCGTTCTCGGAAACGGATCAGACGGAAGACCTCGAGTCGATCACGGTGCCGACGCTCGTGCTGCACGGCGAAGACGACCAGATCGTGCCGATCGCCGACGCCGCGCTGAAGTCGATCAAGCTGCTGAAGAACGGAACGTTGAAGACCTATCCGGGCTTCTCGCACGGGATGCTGACGCTCAACGCGGACGTGCTCAACGCGGACCTGCTCGCGTTCATCGAAGCGTAACCGGCGGCGCGGGCGCGCGGGCGCGGCGCTCAGGGGCAGCACAAGGCGGCCACGGGCGGTCGCGGGAGGCCACGCGCGGCAGGCGGGTTCGGCACGCGCCGACCCGCGCGTGATGCGCATGAGATAATTGTCGTTTCCGCATCCGCTGCCCCGCCCGCTTGCCGGGCGCACCGACCTTGAATCCGCTGCTCGCCCCCCTCGACCGTATTGCCGATTTCGACGAGATCATCGACGTGCGGACTCCGCTGGAGTTCGCCGAGGATCACATCCCCGGCGCGATCAACGCGCCGGTGCTGAGCAACGAGGAACGCGTGATCGTCGGCACGATGTACAAGCAGGTGTCGCCGTTCGAGGCGACGCGCGTCGGCGCGGCGATGGTCGCGCACAACATCGCGCGGCATCTGGAAACGACGTTCGTGGACCGCCCGCGCGAGTGGCGTCCGCTGATCTACTGCTGGCGCGGCGGCAAGCGCTCGGGATCGATGACCGCGTGGTTCAACCTGATCGGCTGGCGCGCGCGCCAGCTCGACGGCGGCTACAAGACGTGGCGGCGCAGCATCGTCGACGCGCTCGACGCGCTGCCGTCGCAGTTTCAGTTCAAGGTGCTGGCGGGCCATACGGGCAGCGGCAAGACGCGTCTGTTGAACGCGCTCGCCGGCGCGGGCGCGCAGACGCTCGATCTCGAAGCGCTCGCCGCTCACCGCGGCTCGCTGCTCGGCACGCTGCCGGGCGAAGCGCAGCCGTCGCAGAAGGCATTCGACACCGCGCTCGTCTGCGCATTGCGCGGCTTCGAGCGCGAGCGGCCGGTGTTCGTCGAGGCGGAGAGCCGGCGCATCGGGATGATCTCGCTGCCGCGCGCGCTGACCGACCAGATTCACGTCGGCGCGTGCATCCACGTGGAGACGCCGCACGACGAGCGCATCGCGCTGCTGCTGCAGGACTACAGCCATCTGTTCGACGACGCCGGGTCGTTTCGCCGCCAGCTGTCGAAGCTCGTCGAACTGCACGGTCACGCGCGGATTGCCGAGTGGCACAAGCTGCTCGACGAAGGCCGCCGCGCGGAGCTGTTCCAGCAACTGATCGACGTGCATTACGACCCCGCGTATTCGCGCAGCACCGCGAAGCATTTCGGCGCGTTGGCCGACGCGTTGCGCTTCCCGTTTCACCCGACCGCCGCCGACGTGCCCGCGCAGGCGCGCCGGCTGCTCGAATGGATCGGCTGAGCGGGCCGCAAGGCCCGTCGTCGTTCCCGTCGTTCCCGTCGTTCCCGTCGTTCCCGTCGTTCGTTACCCGCCACTTCCGGATGTGACCACCATGGACATCAACAAGCAGGTCGCCGCGCTGACGGCGTCCGAACTCCAGACCGCCGGCGCGAGCCAGGCGACCGCGATCGCTGTCAGCGTGCTGCTGCGCCATCTGAACTCGCCGGCGCTGTCGAAGCTGCTGAACGCGGCGTTCGAAAACCATCAGGCCGTGATGCTGCAAACGCCGTGGCCCGAGCCGATGCTGCAATCGTTCGACGCGACGCGGCGCTTCCTCGAAGGCGCCGCCGAGCCGCAACGCGGCGAGCCGCCGGCGCCGGAAGCCGAGTAAAGACAGCCCCGAAAAAAGCAACGAAAGACGGGTGCGCATCGCTGCTCAAGTAACGGGCAGCGTGGCCGTAATCCCGTCATATGAGCCCCCATACCCAAATTGCGCCCGGCGCCCTGCACGCGAGCCTCGTCGAGCAGGAAATCGCCCACATCCGGCGCGTGATGCCGCTGTCGCTGACCGGCGACCTGGGCGGCCCGATCCTTCCCGCGCGCTACTGGCGTCGCCGGCTCGTCGACCTGCTCGGCACCGGCAACGTCAGCCAGGCACAGCTCGCGCAGATCGAAGGCCTGCTCGTGCAACTGGACGAATTCGAGCGCCAGATGGCCGACAACCACGCGGCGACGAACGCGGCCGCGCACCGATCGACGGACACCCGCTGACGGATCGGCGCCGCGCCGCCGACTCCCGCTGAAAAGACATCGACCCGCCGCCGCGCGCCGCGTTTCTCGCCGAACGCGCGCCGGCGATCGGTCATAATGTCCGCCACATCACCCAGCGAGGATTCTGTGCCCACCACGGCCCCATCGACAGACCTGCTCAAGCAGGCACGCACCCTTTTTACGCAGCGGCAGATCGCGGAACACGTCGGCAAGGACGTGAAGACCGTGCGCCGCTGGGAGAAAGGCGAGATGCCGTGTCCGGCGACGCTCGAACCCGTGTTGCGCGAACTGCTGCACGCGGGCGCGTCGGGCGCATCGGCGGGATCGGCCGCATCGCGGCCCGCGCGCTTTCGCTTCGTCGATCTGTTCGCCGGCATCGGCGGCATCCGGATGGGCTTCGACGCGCACGGCGGCGAATGCGTGTTCACGAGCGAGTGGAACAACTATTCGCGGACGACCTACGTCGACAACCACGGCGACGGCCCCAACCACACGTTCGTCGGCGACATCACGACGTTTGCCGCCGCCGACGTGCCGGACCACGACGTGCTGCTCGCCGGCTTTCCGTGCCAGCCGTTTTCGATTGCGGGCGTGAGCAAGAAGAATGCGCTCGGCCGTCCGCACGGCTTCGAGTGCACGACGCAGGGCACGCTCTTTTTCGACGTCGCGCGGATCATCGCGGAAAAGCGCCCGGCCGCGTTTCTGCTCGAAAACGTGAAGAACCTGATGTCGCACGACCGCGGCCGCACGTTCGACGTGATCCTGCAGGTATTGCGCGACGAACTCGGCTACGACGTGCATTACCGCGTGATCGACGGACGGCATTTCACGCCGCAGCATCGCGAGCGGATCATCATCGTCGGCTTTCGCGAGAGCGCGTCGTTCTCGTGGGACGACCTGCGGCTGCCGGCCGACGGACCGCGGCTCCGCGCGATCCTGCATCGCACCGACGGCAGCGAGCCGTTCCTGCCGTGGGACGGCGAGCGCTTCTTCGACCACGCCGCGCGCCGCGTGCAGCCCAGGTACACGCTGACGCCGGGCCTCTGGACCTATCTGCAGCAGTACGCGGAAAAACATCGCGCGGCCGGCAACGGCTTCGGCTTCGGCATGGCGTATCCGGACAGCGTCACGCGCACGCTGTCCGCGCGCTATCACAAGGACGGCTCGGAAATCCTCGTGCATCAGGGCGAGCAGCGCGACGAGCACGGCCAAGGCCGCCCGCGACGCCTGACGCCGCGCGAGTGCGCTCGGCTGATGGGCTTTCCGGACACGTTCCGGATTCCGGTCAGCGATACGCAGGCGTACCGCCAGTTCGGCAACAGCGTCGTGATGCCGGTGATGCGCGAAGTCGCGCGCGCGATGCTGCCTCATCTGCACGCGGCGCTCGCGGGCGGTGCGCAAGCCGCCGGCGCCGGGCTCGCCGCGATCGCCGCCGCGCAGGAAGCCGAAGAGGCGACCTGACACCCGGGAGCCGCGCGATGGTCGATGTCGTCGACGCCGCGACCCGCAGCCGGATGATGTCCGGCATCCGCGGCCGCAACACGAAACCCGAGATCCTGATCCGCAGCCTGCTGCACCGGCGCGGCTTTCGCTTCCGGCTCGACGTGCGCGAGTTGCCTGGCCGCCCGGACATCGTGCTGCCGCGGTATCGCGCGATCGTCTTCGTGCATGGCTGCTTCTGGCACGGCCACAACTGCGCGCTCTTCAAATGGCCGCAGACGCGCGCCGAATTCTGGCAACAAAAGATCGCGCGCAACCGCACCAACGACGCGAAAGCGCTGGCCGCGCTCGCCGCGCGCGGCTGGCGCGTCGCGGTGATCTGGGAATGCGCATTGCGCGGCGCGGACCGCGACCCGGAAGCGCTCGTCGAGCGGCTGTCGGCGTGGCTGAAAGACGGCACGTCCGCGTGGTTCGAAGCGCGCGCGTAGCGCGACACCCAGCGACGCCGCGCGTTGGCCGACCGACGCGGTGCTACACTCGATCGTTGGTCCGGCCGCGCCGTCGGGCGAGCCCGACCATCCCGAAGAACCATCCATGAAGGAGGCAACCGATGGCTGATTTCCGACTATGGTCCGACGACTTTCCCGCCAACGGCTTCATGCCCAAAGCGCAGGAATTCGACGACCGGGCCTTCGGCGTCGACGGCGACAACATCTCGCCGGCGCTGCAATGGGAAGCGCCGCCCGACGACACCCAGAGCTTCGCGCTGACCGTCTACGACCCCGACGCGCCGACCGGCAGCGGCTTCTGGCACTGGGTCGTCGTGAACATCCCGCCCGACGTGCGCTCGCTCGCGCGCAACGCGGGCAAGGCCGACGGCAGCCTGCTGCCGCAAGGCGCGGTGCAGGTGCGCAACGACTACGGGCTCGTCGGCTTCGGCGGCGCGGCGCCGCCGCGAGGCGACAAACCGCACCGCTACATCTTCCGCGCGCATGCGCTGAAGATCGCGCAGTTGCCCGTCACCGCGGACACGACGAACGCGGTCGCGCGCTTCATGACCCATCTGAACGAACTCGACTCGACCACGTACGTCGGCCTGTACGAACTCAAGTAAAAGCGGCGCGCGCCGTCTACTGAAAGAGACGGCGCGCCGAAACGCGAACCACGAACAACAACCCAACGACGCGGGACACCCGGCCGCCGCCTGGCGGCCGGGAACAAACGAACGGATAACGACATCGGCCGCGCGCTCGCCCATCGACGCCCCGCGGCCGCGACCTCGATGCACACACCAGACTCCGCGACATCCACCTCATCCTCCGCTGTCATCGAAGCCGGATTGCCGCTTCCGCAGCGCTATTACGCGATCGTCGTCGTCGCGCTCGGCATCACGCTCGCCGTCCTCGACGGCGCGATCGCAAACGTCGCGCTGCCCACCATCGCCCGCCACCTGAACGCCAGCGCCGCCAGCTCGATCTGGATCGTCAACGCGTATCAGCTGACGGTGACGATCTCGCTCTTGCCGCTCGCGTCGCTCGGCGACCGGATCGGCTATCGCCGCATCTACCTCGGCGGGCTCGCGCTGTTCACGATCGCGTCGCTCGGCTGTGCGCTGTCGCCGACGCTGTCGACGCTCGCGCTCGCGCGGATGGTGCAGGGCTTCGGCGCGGCCGGCGTGATGAGCGTGAACACCGCGCTCGTGCGGCACATCTATCCGCGCAAGCAGCTCGGACGCGGCGTCGCGATCAATGCGATGGTCGTCGCGATCGCGTCGGCGCTCGGGCCGACGATCGCGTCCGGCGTGCTCTCGATCGCGTCGTGGCCGTGGCTGTTCGCGGTCAACGTGCCGATCGGCGTCGTCGCGTTCGGCCTCGGTCTGCGCGCGCTGCCGGTCAACGAACCGCATCGGGCGCCGTACGACTACCTGAGCGCGGTGATGAACGCGATCGTGTTCGGCCTGCTGATTTTCGCGGTCGACGGCCTCGGGCACGGCGAACGGCGCGCGATGGTCGCCGCGGAAATGTTGGTCGCGATCGTGGTCGGCTGGTTCTTCGTGCGTCGACAGCTGACGCAGCCGGTGCCGCTGCTGCCCGTCGATCTGATGCGCATTCCGGTGTTCGCGCTGTCGGTCGGCACGTCGGTGTGTTCGTTCTGCGCGCAGATGCTCGCGTTCGTTTCGCTGCCGTTTCTGCTGCAGGAAACGCTCGGCCTCACGCAGGTGCAGACCGGCCTGCTGATGACGCCGTGGCCGCTCGTGATCGTCGGCGCGGCGCCGGTCGCCGGCGCGCTGTCCGATCGCTATTCGGCGGGCATGCTCGGCGGCATCGGGCTCGTGGTGTTCGCGGCGGGACTGCTGTCGCTCGCAACGCTCGGCGCGAATCCGACGACGTTCGATATCGTGTGGCGCATGGCGCTGTGCGGCCTCGGCTTCGGCACGTTCCAGTCGCCGAACAACCGGCAGATGCTCGCGTCCGCGCCGCGCGAGCGCAGCGGCGGCGCGAGCGGCATGCTCGGCACCGCGCGTCTGACCGGGCAGACGCTCGGCGCAGCGCTCGTCGCGCTGATCTTCGGCGTCGCGCCGCAGCATGGGCCCACGGTCGCGCTGTATCTCGCGGCAGCGTTTGCATTCGTCGCGGCGATCGTCAGCGTGATGCGGCTCGTGCCGCAAGACGTGGCGCGCGCGCCGCGCTGACTATTCTTTCTGCGCTTCACTCATCGACGGTTCGCGCGACGCGCTCGTCAACGCCCGCCGCGCTTCGCTCGCCGCGAAACCGCACAACGTCGATCGCACCCGCGCACGCGGCAACGGTCCAGCAAAATTGCCGGCGCGGCCCGTTATGTCGCGCTGCGCCGACATCGGTTCTCCCTCCACGGTTTGCCAACCAGTCAAAGGGGATTGCCATGTCACTGATCGTCGCGGGACGCTTCACCACCTTCCCCGCCGCCGAAGCCGCCGCCGACCGGTTGTTCGCGCACGGTTTCGTCGAAGAGGACGTCAATCTGTTCTTCGTGAATCCGCGCGGACAACATGCGCGCCACGCGGCGGCCTCCGACAGCGTCGCCGCGTCGCCACCTTTGCCGCTGCCGGCGTCGTCGTCCGTCGGACGCAATATCACGGCCGGCGCGGTCGCGGGCGCGGGCGCGGTGCTCGGCGTGATCGTGTTCGGCGGGCTTGGCGCATCGCTGCCGGTCGTCGTGCTCGCGGCCGCCGTCGGCTCGACTATCGGCGCGCGGATCGGCGCGCAGTTGGGTCGCGGCGCGCCGGCCGACACGCATGGGCATCGCGAGATCGTGCATCACGAAACGCGCGACTCGGGCGTGCTGCTCGCGGTTCACGTGTCGCCCGGCAACCAGGTGCTCGCGGCCGAATTGCTGCACGACTCCGGCGGCGCGGATATCGAACGCGCGTCCGGCCGCTGGCAGCGGCGGACATTGGGCCGACTTCGATCCGACCAGGCCGCCGACGCCCTACGGCACGGCGGGCGCGCAGCACGTGTGACGCGCGGGCGGCGAGCGCGCCTACGGACGGCCCGCCGCGGGAAGCACCGGATACAGCCAGTATCGGTACGTCGGCAACGTCCGGCCCCACGCGTGTTTGTGAAGGTCGAGCGCGACCGGCCGCGCACCGCTCCATGCGGCCGCATCGTCGATGCAGGCGGAATCGCCGTCCCGGCAGACGATGAGCATGCCTTCGCGCCGAACCTCGTCGCGCTGCAGCCACGGCGTGGTCTGCGGCTCGGTCATGTCCCAGTAGCGGCTGCGGCCGCTGTAAAAAGCGATCGCCTGCGCCTCGTGGGACGAACCGGAAACGACCGGGATCGCGTCGCCGCCGGTCCACTGTTTCCAGTGCGCGGTGGCGTCGGCGGCGAGTTCCGCGCGCGGCTCGGCGGCATCGTCGGTGCCTCGGCGCGCGTTGACGTAGCCCGTCACCGCGGCCCCGATCAGCACGAGCACCCAATAGACGACGAGCACGCGCACCGCTCGCTCCGGCCGCACGGAAATCTGCGAGCGCCGCAGCACCGCGAGCCACAACGGCACGAGCGCAAACCACTGCGCCATGCCCCACACCGATGCCATCTGCGTCTTCGCGGCGACGGCGATCACGCCGACCACGAAGAGCGGACCGAGCGCGAGCCACCACAGATCCGCGTGCAGCGACGGCTTCACGTAGCTCAGCGCCATCCGTTTGGCCGCGTGGAGCCGCTTCTGGCGATCGACCAGCAGAACGACGAAGACGAGGCTCGGCAACAGATAGCCGATCTGCGCGAGCGTATACACGCCGAATCTCGCGACGGCAGCCGGCAACGTGCCGCCGGTGCGATGCTCCGCGTAGCCGAAGGTCATGAAGTGGTGCGTCACGAGCCAGTGGACATGCGGCAGCAGCGCGACGATGCCCGCCGCCGCGACGACGAGCGTTTGCGCACCCAGCAGCCTCGCACGCCACGCCGGCCGCGCGAGCGCCGCGATGACCAGCGCCACGAGCAGCACGACCGAGAAATATTTGCCGAGAACGGCCGCCGCGCCCAGCACGCCGAGTGCGACGGCCGAGCGCCATCCGCCCGTCTGCATGAAGCGCACGAAAAAGTACGCGGTCCACGGCCACACGGAAAGCAGCACCGCGTTCGCGTTGAACTTGATCGCGAGCGTCGAATAGAGCGGCGACACGGCCATCGCGAGCCCGGCGACGAGCGCCCACCGGCGCGGCATGAACCGGTGCGCCAACGCGACGATGCCGAAGAGGCCGACCATCGCATTGAGCGACGACAGCGCGAAGTACGCGATATCGGTGTGCGGAAACACGCGGAACCACGCCGCGGTGATCCACGCGAAGAGCGGCGGATGTTTCGCGTATCCGCCCTGCCACTCGATGCCCCACGCGTAGTTCTCGGCCATGTCGCCCTGCGTGTCGAGATTGCCGCGCGAGAGCCACGCGGCGACCGTCCACACGATCGCGTGAACGACGAGCAGCGCGAGCGGGCGCAGCGAACGGGATTGGGCAGCGGTCCCCGACGACGAATCGGCAACTGTCTGAAACGGAGCGGTGGTTTGCGTCATGGGAAAAGTCGTCGTCGAGAATCGAGTGCGGGCAGCGTACGAGGCGCCGTGGCGGTATTACATCTGGCCTGCGCGGAAGGTCCACACGTAGCTGGCCGTATAGGTCAACACCAGCACGCACGCGGTGGTCGCGAGTTGCGCCGGCAGCCAGGGCAGATGCACCCAGTGCGTCAGCACGAACATCAGCGCGCCGTTCAGGCCGAGGCCCGCGGTCGCGACCGCGAAAAATCGCGGCGCGGTTTCGCGGTGCGATCGCGTGCTGCGGAAGGTGAAGCGATAGTTGAGCCAGTAATTGACGAGCGCACCGGCGAGCGCGCCGACGCACGACGCCGCGACCGCATCGACCACCTGCAGCGACACGAGCGATGCGAGCACCAGATACTGGACGGCCGTGCCCATCGCGCCGACGCAGGCATAGCCGGCAAAACGCAGCATCGCCGGCAGCATCACGTACGCGCCTGCGGGTATCGGCCGCGCACGATGTAGACCGGCCGGCGCTTCGATTCCATGTAGATCCGGCCGACGTACTCGCCGATCACTCCGATGCCGATCAGCTGAACGCCGCCGAGGAACAGCACCGCTGTGATGATCGACGTGTAGCCGGGAACGTCGACGCCTCGCACCCAGGTGCGCACGATCAGATACGCGGCATAGACGAGCGCGAAACCCGCGGTCAGGCTGCCGATGTAGGTCCACACGCGCAGCGGCAGCGTGCTGAAACTCGTCACGCCCTCTAGCGCCAGGTTCCACAGCTTCCAGCCGGAGAACTTGGTCTTGCCGCCGACGCGCGGGCTGCGCGCGTACTCGACGTGAGCCGTTCGATAGCCGACCCACGCGAAGAGCCCTTTCATGAAGCGCCGATTCTCGGGCAACTGCTTGAGCGACTCCACCACGCGACGCGACATCAGGCGGAAATCGCCGGCGTTTTCGGGAAGCGCGATGTCCGATATCGCGTTGTGAAGCCGATAGAAGAGCGACGCGCTTCTGCGTTTCGCGTACGTGTCGGTGCGACGGTCCGCGCGTTTCGCCAGCACGACGTCGAAGCCTTCCTGCCATCGCTCGACCAGCAGCGGAATCACTTCCGGCGGGTCTTGCAGATCGGCGTCGAACGGGATCACCGCCGCCCCTTGTGCCTCGTCGATGCCCGCGGTGAGCGCCGCCTCCTTGCCGAAGTTGCGCGACAGGTCGATCACGCGGATGCGGGGGTCGGCGCGGCATGCGGCGACCAGCTTGTCCAGCGTCGAATCGGTGCTGCCGTCGTTCACGCAGATGATCTCGTAGTCCGCCTCGGGGATGCCGCGAAGCACCGGAACGACGGCTTCGAAAAACGCGTCGACGACGAGCGATTCGTTGTAGAACGGCACCACGAGCGAAAGCAACGGGTGTCCGGACGCGGGTCGCTGCCGGGCCGATGCGCCGATGCCGTTTGCTCCCGACGGCAGGACCGGGCTCGCGCCAGGACCGTTTTCGACCTGTGAGGGGGTGTGAAGCATTTCTGATCTTTGGCGAAAGCGCGGGAACGGCGAGGCTGACAGAACAGCGTTAATTCTACCATCCGCCGATTTCTGGCCTCCTCCCCCGCCTCGGCGCGCCGCGGCATGCCCGGCGCGATCGCGCAACATCGCGGCGACAAACGACGCGCGGCGGCCCGAAGGCCGCCGCGTATCGTATTCCGGCGAAGTCGCGGGTGCTGCGCTTACCGCGAATCGCCCGATCTCGCCCCCACCGTCAAGCCGCCTTCGCGCGCACGAGCTTCGCGGCCTTCGCGGTCACCGAAGCCGCCGTCGCGACGCTGCGCAGATCGGCGAGGAACGTATCGCGCCACACCGACAGGTTATTGCCGCGCAGCGACACCATCATGTCCGCGTGACGCGCCTGACGCTCCGCCAGCGGCATCGACAGCGCCCGTTCGAGTGCTTCCGCCGTCTGCGTGAGGTCGTACGGATTCACGACGAGCGCGCCCGGCAACTGCTCGGCCGCGCCCGCGAACTGCGACAGCACCAGCACGCCGGGGTCCGACGGATCCTGCGATGCGACGTACTCCTTCGCCACGAGGTTCATCCCGTCGCGCAGCGGCGTCACATAACCGACCTGCGACGTGCGGAAGAGCCCCATCAGCAGATTGCGCTCGTACTTGCGGTTCAGGTACTGGATCGGCGTCCAGTCGAGTTGCGCGAAGCGTCCGTTGATGCGCCCCGCCTCGCCTTCCAGATTGCGGCGGATCGCCTGATACGTGTGGACGTCGGAACGCGTCGGCGGCGCGATCTGCAGCAGCGACACGCGGCCATGCCAGCCCGGCGCGTTCTGCAGCAGGCGCTCGAACGCCTGAAAACGCTCGGCGAGCCCCTTCGAGTAATCGAGCCGGTCGACGCTCATGATCAGCTTGCGCCCGCGCATCGCGTCGCGCAGACTGCGCACCGCCTTGCGATCGCCGAACTGCGCGGCCGCCTTCGCGATCGCGTCCGGGTAGATGCCGATCGGGTACGTGCCGACCTTCAGGAAGCGATCGAACGCGTGGACCATGCCGTCCTCGCTCGACGTGCCGTGTCCGCCGCGCTCGATGAAGTCGAGAAATGCCTGGCGGTCCGCATCGGTCTGGAAGCCGACCACGTCGTAGTGGCACATGAACTTGATCAGCTCTTCGTGCGGCGGCACCGACCGCAGCACTTCCGGCACCGGAAACGGAATGTGCAGGAAAAAGCCGATCGGATTCTTCACGCCGAGATCGCGCAGACAGCGCGCGAACGGCAGCAGGTGATAGTCGTGAACCCAGATGATGTCGTCGGGCTCGATCAGCGGACGCAACTGGCGCGCGAGCGTGACGTTCACCCGCAGGTAGCCGCCGTACTCCTGACGCTCGTAGCGCGCGAGGTCGTTGCGGTAGTGGAAGGTCGGCCACAGCGTCGTGTTCGAAAAGCCTCGGTAGTACTGATCATAGTCGCGGCGGGTGAGGCCCACCGTCGCGTATGTCACGCTACCTTGCTGCTCGATCACCGGCGCGGACGGCTCGGCGACCGTCTCGCCGCTCCAGCCGAACCATACTCCGCCCGTCTCCTTCAGCGCGTCCAGCACGCCGATCGCAAGGCCGCCCGCTGCAGGCCGGCCCTCCTGCGTCGGCGCTACGCGATTCGATACCACGATCAGTCTGCCCATGCGGCTATACCTCCTGTTTCGTTTGCGTAGGGACGTTGCGAAGCCAACTCATGCAATACCCGTGCCACTCAGTTCGCGTGATGTCGCGTGACGAGCACGCACCCGGTCCGACAGGCGCGCGATCACACCCGCGATTCGTAACGCTTTTCGCGAGTCGGGGAAGACGCGACGAGTGTTCGCGAGCGTGCGATTCAGCAGACGAAAATCAGGCGTCCTGTTCGGACCCGAGATCGCGCTGATAATCGAGCCCTTCCGCCCGCGCACCGCCCTGGTTGTGCTCTCCGTCGGGCGGAACCCCGGGTGCGGGACGGTTCTGGCCGGCAGGATCCGGCGCGACCGGCGGCGGTCCTCCAGCGCTCTGCGCTGCGTCTTTCGGACCGCGCTTGCCGGAGTAACGCGCCGAGCGCCGCAATGCAGGGTGTCTCATGTCGATGCCTCCAGCAAAAGGCCGCCGAACACACGGGCTTGTTATCCACAGTCTAGTGTCCGAGCCGTCAAAACGCCGGTAAAAACGTCGGGCGCCTTGTAACAAGTACATAAAATTGTGAGGATGGCCGCCAGCTGGCGCGGCAGTTGCGACGCGCCGCGGGCCAGCGCCTGCGACTAGTGCCATGTCGCCGAACGCGGGACTTCGCCGGGCTCAGGGGGCGGATCGCCGATCGGCGGCGTGTCGGGTTCGCCCGGGCCGGTCGGCGGCGGATCGTCGGGTTGAGGGGTATGGGCGCGCCAGCCGTGCACGGCCTTCGCGATATCGTTCGTTATGCGAAGTTGCATGTGGGCCTCCTCGATACGTCGGTAGACACCCACGCGCAAGCGCCATTCCGTCGCCGGCCGGACTGCCGGTGCGCTATGCGCTCGCGCGCGACTCCTGATCCGCGGCGCCGCCCTTGCCGCTCTCGTTGCCATACTCGACGAGGCGGTTGTACAGCGTCTTCAGGCTGATGCCGAGAATTTCCGCGGCACGCGTCTTCACGCCGCCGCATTGTTCGAGCGTCGCGAGAATGAGCTGGCGATCGGCGTCTGCGAGCGACGTGCCGAACGGGATCGTCACCGCCGTGCCGGCAGCCGGCTTCGACAGCGAGATTTGCAGCGGCACGGCCGCGGTCAGATCGGAACCGGTCGCCGACATGATGTGCGCGCGCTGCACGTAGTTCTTCAGCTCGCGCACGTTGCCCGGCCACGGATAGGTGAGCAGCATGTCGCGCACGGCCGGCGGAAACTGCTTTTTCGTGCCGTGGCGCTCGTTCAGCTCGTCGAGGAACGACTGCGCGAGCAGCTCGACGTCCTTGCCGCGCTCGCGCAGCGGCGGCAGGCTGATCGGAAACACGTTCAGACGGTGATACAGGTCGAGGCGCAGCTTGCCTTCGGCGACGGCCTGTTCCGGGTCGCGGTTGGTCGCCGCGATCAGCCGCACGTCGGTCTCGATTTCCTTCGTCGTGCCGACGCGCATGAACATGCCGGTTTCGAGCACGCGCAGCAGCTTCACCTGCAGCTCGATCGGCATCTCGGTGATTTCGTCGAGGAACAGCGTGCCGCCGTTCGCCCGCTCGAAGTAGCCCTTGTGCTGGCGGTCCGCGCCGGTGAACGACCCGCGCTCGTGGCCGAACATTTCCGACTCGATCAGGTTCGGCGAGATCGCGCCGCAGTTCACCGCGAGGAATTCGTGCTTGCGCCGCAGGCTCAGTTGATGAACCGTCTGCGCGGCGACTTCCTTGCCGGTGCCCGACTCGCCGACCAGCATCACCGACGCGGCCGTCGGCGCAACGCGGCTCAACTGGTCGTACACCTCCTGCATCGCGCTGGAATTGCCGAGCATCAGCCCGAAACGGCCCATCCGGCGCAGCTCGCCGCGCAGCGTGCCGATTTCGGCCTTCAGGTCGCCCGCGCGCGGCATCCGGTTCAGGATCGCCTTGACGCGCTGCAGGTTGATCGGCTTGACCAGATAATCGGTCGCGCCCGACTTCAGCGCCTCGACGGCCGTTTCGACCGTCGCGTGACCGGTGATCACGACCACTTCGACGCCGGAGCGCGGATCGAGGTCTTCGAAGAGATCCATGCCGCTGCCGTCCGGCAGCTTCAGATCGGTGAACACGACATCGGGCGTCTGCCGCACGAGCTGGATGCGCGCTTCGCGCAGATCGCCTGCCAGCGCCGTGGTCAGCCCGTCATGACCCACGACCTCGGCCAGCGCCTCGCGGGTTTGCGCGTCGTCATCGACAATCAATACATGTGGCATCGCGTCTCGTCAGCTTGAAAAATAGGTGGCTCCACGCTTGACGCAGCGCAGGATCGCCCCGCGCCCGCAACGGCGTGCGGCGCAAAAAGCGGCGGCGCTGCAGTGGAGTACGAAACGGATCGGCTGCGAGACCCTCCCCGGTGATGAACGGTATCGCTGCTCACGATTGACGTCGCGCTTTCGTCGCGCTTTCGTGTCACGCATTTACGTCACGCATTTACGTCAATTAAGCAACAATTCCGCTACTGGGACGCAATCCGAACCATGATTGTTGTAGATCCGTCCATTATAGACACATTTAACAAAGCGGTCGCGCGATTCACGCCCGATTCCGCAACGTGACGCGCAGCGGCTTCGACCGCTCAGTGACGGGTGCCGTGCGGAAACGGCCACGCGCCGGAAATCGCGCCATTCGATGATTCGGCGACGCCGCCGCGCCCCGTCATCGCGCCGGCGCCCACGCCGTTCGCGGCGTTCTGTGACGCGCCGTCGTCCGCGAGCGCACCGCCTTCGCCCTCCCAGCGGCTCAGGTCGCGGGCCGGCGCCACGCTCATCGCGCGACGCCGCTGCGCCCAGCGCCAGGCCAGCCCCGCTGCCGCTCCGACGGCGCCCACGGCGGCCAACGTACCGACGAGACCCATTCTCTGTCTGGACATTTCGCTTTCTCCCGGATTGGTTGCCTGGTGGCGAAAAGCGGACGGCCGTGCCGCCCGCCCCTCCTGTCGATCGATTCTGCGACGTCTGAGTTCCTCAGCACGCGTCGTGCCAGCCGGGTCCGGTTTTTGCGCACCGCACGAAGGCGCGATCCGGCACGGCGCTTACGCGGCCAACGCCGCTGCCGCCTCGCCGGCGTTCTCATTTGCTCCGGCTGGAATCGCGCGGTGCGTCCATTGCCCTTTGATGCGGCGCAGTGGTTAAATATTGACCAGAGTCAAACTAACGCGGCCGTCGGCGCGGCACTCGCCCCGCCAGTCCTGGACGGCCCCACCGTTTGTCGCCCGCGCGTGGCTGAGCGGCAGTCACCTGATGCGGCCATACCGACCGACCGGACCTGACCGGTCGAGCGTCCCGGCCGCGACAGACCCGCCGTTTCCGACCGGCACGCCGGTGAGGCGAAGCCGCCTCGCATCGCGCGGACACACACTTTGCAGGACGATATCCCTATGGCGTCAATCGGCCTTGCGCCACCTTCCGCTGCGCGAGACGACGCGCGACGGACCGACCCCCGCGTCGCGGGACTGCAGTCGTACGGTCTTCTATACGGCTCGTCGGAAGTCATGCTGGAGCTTTACGCGCAGATCGAACGCGTCGCTGTCTCCGACGCGACCGCCCTCATCGTCGGCGAATCGGGCACCGGCAAGGAGCTGATCGCGCGCACGATCCACGCACTCGGCTCGCGCCGCGAAGGCCCGTTCATCCCGGTCAACTGCGGCGCGATTCCCGACGAGCTGATCGAAGCCGAGCTGTTCGGCCACGAGAAAGGCAGCTTCACCGGCGCCGTGCAGGACCGCGCGGGCCACTTCGAACACGCGAACGGCGGCACGCTGTTCCTCGACGAAATCACCGAGATGTCGCCGCTGCATCAGGTGAAGCTGCTGCGCGCGCTCGAAACGGGCGAGTTCTTCCGCGTCGGCGGCAACGAGGCGATTCGCGGTGACGTGCGGATCATCGCCGCGACGAACCGCGATCCGGCGATCGCCGTGAAGGAAGGCAGCCTGCGCGAAGACCTGATGTACCGGCTCGCGGTGTTTCCGCTGCGTGCGCCGCCGCTGCGCGAGCGCGAGCGCGACCGCGAACTGCTCGCGCAACTCTTTCTCGCGGAACTGAACGAGCAGGAAGGCGCGCACAAGGTGTTCAGCAAGCGCGCGCTCGAAACGCTGCGCAGCTGGTCGTGGCCCGGCAACGTGCGGGAACTGAGGAATGCCGTGTATCGCGCGTTCATCCTCGCGGAGAAGGTCGTCGAGATCGCGCATCCGCAACTGGTGTCGCGTGTGAAGAAGCCCGTCACACAAGGCGATGCGATGAGCGTGTGGGTCGGCACGCCGCTTGCGGACGCGCAAAAGCAGATCATTCTCGGCACGCTGAAGTACTGCGGCGGCGACAAGCGGCTCGCGGCGCGCACGCTCGGCGTGAGCCTGAAGACGCTGTACAACCGTCTCGGCTCGTACGGCGCCGAGGACGCTCCCGACGACGACGTGCCGCCCCCTCAACACGACGACGCCTGAGCACCACACGACGCGCGAAGTCATAAAACCCGCCGTTGCGCATGATGTTTTGCAATTTATTGCATTTTTTCTGGCCCGCGTTATCGGGTGGTCCTGCACAATCCGCACGACGATAAATCGCGCCGGCGCCCGTGAGGAGGCGCGCGCAGCGCACTAGCCGGAACCGGAAAATGCAAGAAGAAAGTTCGTTGACGCGCCAGGGTTCGCGTCGCCGCGCGACGATGCCGTTCGCTTTGCTCGTCGCGCTCGCCGCGGTCGGGACGTTGAGCGGCTGCAATTCGCTCTATACGGAGTCGGCGGTGGCCGGCGCGGGCATCGCCGGCGCCGCCGTCGCCGCGAAGGTCACGGACAACGCGGCTGTCGCCACCGGCATCGGTCTCGGCGCCGTCGCCGCAGCGAGAGCCGGCGTGCAATACTCGCAGCGCGTCGTGCACCGCAATACGCAGAACAGCATCGCGCAGGCCGCCGGACCGCTCGATGTCGGCGCCATCGCACCGTGGTCGATCTCGCACTCGGTGCCGCTCGAAGAAGATCAGCATGGCCGCGTCACCGTCAGCCGCACGATCAGCAGCGGCGCGCTCGACTGCAAGGAGATCGTGTTCTCGGTCGATCAGAACGCGAGCAAGGACAAGCCCGCGTCGAGCGCCTTCTTCGTCGCGTCGATCTGCCGTGACGGCCACGACTGGAAGTGGGCATCCGCCGAACCGGCCACCGAACGCTGGGGCGCGCTGCAATGAGCGCTTCTTTTTCCCGGCGCGCTAAAACCGGTATTGCCGTGCCCGATGCACCGCGGCGCGCCGCACGGCTCGCGCGCGTGGCCGCGCTCGGCGCGCTGTGCGTGGGCGCGGCGACGTTCGTCAGCGGCTGCGCGTCGATCGGCGCGGCGAGCGGCGCCGCGGCCGGCGCGGCGACGGGCCTCGTCACCGCGAATCCGGGCATCGGCATCGGCGTCGGCATTGCGGTGCAGGCGGCCACCGACGTCGCCGTCAACAAGTTCATGCGCACGATGCACGCGGACCAGCAGAACGCGATCGCGCAGGCCGCCGGGGCACTGCCGGTCGGCGGCACGCAGCCGTGGTCGGTCAAGCACACGCTGCCGGTCGAGAACGGCCACGGCGAAGTGCTTGTCACGCGCGCGTTCGCCTCGGCGCTCGCGCTGTGCAAGGACTTTGCGTTCTCGGTGCAGGACGGCGACGGGCCCAATGCGCCCGCGCAATGGTTCACCGCGAGCGCATGCCGCGACGAGGGCATCGACGGCGGGTGGAAGTGGGCGTCGGCGGAACCGGCCGTCGAACGGTGGGGCGCGTTGCAGTAGGCGATCGCGCGCCATGCCGCGCGGCGCGGCGCGGCGAAAAAGCAGAAGGCCGATGCAGTGATGAACCGCATCGGCCTTTGTCTTTGCTTTGTCGCTGCTTTGCCGTTGATTGCCCGCGCAATCACGCGTTCGTCAGGACTCCACGTCTTCGAGACTGAAGATCTCAGACTGGTCGTTATACGAAAAGATCTCGCCGTAACGGCCCCAGTCGATCACCGTGTCGAGCGTTTCTTCGGCGGCGCTGTCGGACAGGAAGTCCTCCAGTTCCTGCTCGAAGCGCACGCGCGGCGCGCGGTGGCCGGGCCGCTCGTTGAGCACCTTCTTGATCCGCGCCGCGAGCGGCACGTGCCGCAGCAGGTGCTCCGCGAACATCATCTTGCGCTCCTGCGTGCCGAACTCCGCGAACACGCGCGCGGGCGGCGTGAGCAGCACGTCGCCTTCGCGCACGTCCGCGAAGCCGAGGTGCTGCAGCACTTCGGCGATCGGGAACAGGTCGTCCACTTCGAGATGCAGCGAGCGCGCGATTTCCGGCATGTCCGCGCGGCCGTGATACGGCGGCGCCGCGAGCGTCTCGATCAGACCGGCCATCAGGTTCGTCGATACGCGCGGCAGCCAGCTGCCGAGCTCGAGCCCCTTCTTCGTCGCCTCGCCGGTCTGGCGCGCGGTCATCTTCGCGTAGATGTCGTCGACGAGGCGACGGAACGCCGGATCGAGACGATTGCGCGGATGCCGGAACGGCACCTTGATCTCCGCGACCACCCGGCCCGGATTCGACGACAGCACGAGAATCCGGTCGCACATGAACACCGCTTCTTCGATGTTGTGCGTGACGATCAGCACCGACTTGATCGGCAGACGCCCCTGGTTCCACAGATCGAGCAGGTCGGTACGCAGCGTTTCGGCGGTCAGCACGTCGAGCGCGGAGAACGGCTCGTCCATCAGCAGCAGCTTCGGATCGACGACCAGTGCGCGCGCAAAGCCCACGCGCTGCCGCATGCCGCCCGACAACTCGCGCGGATACGCGTTTTCGAAGCCGTCGAGACCGATCAGGTCGATCGCCGCGAGCGCGCGCTCGCGCCGCTCGCGCGCGCCGACGCCCTGCGCCTCGAGCCCAGCTTCCACGTTCTGCAGCACGGTCAGCCACGGGAACAGCGCGAACGTCTGAAACACCATCGCGACGCCTTCCGCCGGTCCCTTCAGCGGCTTGCCGAGCCAGTCGACCTCGCCGTCGGTCGGTTCGATGAGCCCGGAGATGATCCGCAGCAGCGTCGACTTGCCGGAGCCCGAGCGGCCGAGCAGTCCGACGATCTCCCCTTCGCGCAGCGACAGGTTCGCATCTTCGAGCACCAGCAGTTCGCCTTGGGTCTTGTTGAAGCCCCGGCACACGTCCTTCACGCGCAGGATTTCTTCGCCCAGCCGCGGCGGGACGGCAGTCGTCTGCGCGTCGGCGGATGCCGCACTCAAGGTCTTGGGGTTTTGCATCGCGTTTGCCTTCCAGTCTCGTTCAGTCGAGCCTCAGCCGCGCTTCGGCGTGAGCGTACATCGGCCGCCACAGCAGGCGGTTGAACAGCGTGACGAACAGCGACATCACCGCGATGCCGAGGATGATCTTCGGGTAGTCGCCGGCGGCGGTCATCTGCGCGATGTACGAGCCGAGGCCGTGCGCGACGACTTTCGTGTCGCCCCACTGCACGAATTCCGCGACGATGCTCGCGTTCCACGCGCCGCCCGACGCGGTGATCGCGCCGGTGATGTAGTAAGGAAAGATGCCGGGCAGCATCACCTGACGCCACCACTGCCAGCCGCGAATGCGGAAGTTCGTCGCCGCTTCGCGGTAATCGTTCGGATACGCGCTCGCACCCGCAATGACGTTGAACAGGATATACCACTGCGTGCCGAGCACGATCAGCGGCGACAGCCAGATGTCCGGGTTCAGATGAAAGCGCACGATCGCGATGACGAACACCGGGAACAGCAGGTTCGCCGGGAACGCCGCGAGAAACTGCGCGAGCGGCTGGATCTTCTCGGCGAGCGCAGGACGCAGCCCGATCAGCACGCCGAGCGGCACCCAGATCAGCGATGCGATCGCGATCAGCACGACCACGCGCAGCAGCGTGATCAGGCCGAGACCCAGCACGTGCCACACGTCGTCCATCGACACGCCGGTACGCACGTATGCAATCACACGCCACACGACGAACACGGTGACGGCCAGCACGCAGACCGTCCACACGATATCGCCGAGTTTCGAATGTTTGCGGCTGACCGTTTCGGTCGAACCGGCGCGCTGCATCGATCCGATGGCGGGCAGGCGCAGCGGCACGCGCGCCGTTTTCGCGAGCAGCCAGCCTGCCGGCACCAGCAGCCGGTGAATGAGCCGCGTGCGGCGAATCAGGTCGAGCAGCCACGATTCCGGCGCGTTGCCCGAACTCGTGAACTCCATCCTGAACTTGTCGGCCCACGCAACCAGCGGGCGAAACAGCAACTGGTCGTACGCGAGGATCACGACGATCATCGTCAGGATCACCCAGCCGATCGCGTGCAGGTTCTTCTCGGCGATCGCCTGCGCCAGATACGCGCCGATCCCCGGCAGCGTGATCGTGTGATTGCCGACCGTGATCGCTTCCGATGCGACGACGAAAAACCATCCGCCCGACATCGACATCATCATGTTCCAGATGAGTCCGGGCATCGAGAACGGCACTTCGAGCTTCCAGAACCGCTGCCAGCCGGTCAGATGAAAGCCCTTCGACACTTCGTCGAGATCGCGCGGCACCGTGCGCAGCGACTGGTAGAAACTGAACGTCATGTTCCACGCCTGGCTCGTAAAGATCGCGAAGATCGCCGCGAGTTCGGCGCCGATCACGCGCGACGGAAAGAGCGCGAGAAAGAACGTGACCGTGAACGAGATATAGCCGAGCACCGGCACC
>Ga0310811_10000095_pt1 | contig 137273 bp, 127 predicted proteins | sample YCmetagenome_FD_207642 | JGI IMG/M metagenome (GOLD analysis project Ga0310811, IMG submission 207642) | Soil microbial communities from experimental microcosm in Duke University, North Carolina, United States - YC | ecosystem: Engineered > Artificial ecosystem > Soil microcosm > Unclassified... | reverse complement strand
AGTTTCATCGAGGAGAACAACGCCCTGGGCGCGGCCATCTTCGAGCAATACCTCGTCTAAAGGGCGCCGAAGCTTTGCGGATCCGGGTCACCTACGCCACCAGCTATGCCTACCAGAGCGACGCGCGGCACATCCTGCAGGTGCTGCGCCTGACGCCCCGGTCGCACGAGGGCCAGCACGTGGCGGGCTGGCAGGTGGAGACTGACGCCGACGTGCAGTTGAAGGCGGGCGAGGACGCCTTCGGCAACCTGACCCACATCCTGTCCACCGACCGTCCCGTCGGCGGTCTGACCATCACCGTCCGTGGCGAGGTGCGCACCGTCGACATGGCGGGCACGGTGGCCCGCACCACCGAGCGCCTGCCCGCGGGGGTGTTCCTGCGCGAAACCCCGCTGACCCATGCCGACGCGGCGCTCACGGGCCTGGGCGAGCGGGTGGCGCGCGAGGCCGGCGACGATCCGCTCTCGCGCATGCACGCCCTGATGCACCTGCTGCATGACGAGCTGGCCTTCGACCCGCGGGCCACCCAAGTCACCGGGACCGCCGCGGAGGCCCTGGCCCTGGGGCGCGGGGTCTGCCAGGACTTCAGCCACATCTTCATCGCCGCGGCCCGTTCCCTCGGCTATCCGGCGCGCTATGTCTCGGGTCATCTGGTGCGTGACGGCGGCGGCCTCGCCCAGGAAGCCGGGCACGCCTGGGCCGAGGTGATGGTTCCCGGCTTCGGCTGGATCGCCTTCGATCCCGCCAACGGGATCTGCCCGACCGACGCCTATGTCCGGGTGGCGGTGGGGCTGGACTACCTCGGCGCCGCGCCGATAAGGGGCGCCAGGACCGGCGGGGGCGAGGAGACCATGGTGGTGTCGCTGACGGTGGCGGAGGCCCAACAGCAATGACCTATTGTGTCGGCATGCTGCTGGAGGAGGGACTGGTGATGCTCGCCGACACCCGCACCAACGCGGGCGTCGACCAGGTGTCCACCTTCCGCAAGCTGCACATCTTCGAAAAGCCGGGAGAGCGCGTGCTGGCGATCGCCACCGCGGGCAACCTGTCCGTGACCCAGACGGCGCTCAGCCTGCTGAAGGAGGGTCTGCCCAATGCCCTCACGGGAGAGGTCGAGACCCTGGACCAGGCCCCGTCCATGTTCCGCGCCGCCCAGATGGTCGGCCACGCGGTGCGCCAGGTGCGCCGGGAGGTTTCCGCCTCTTTGGTGGCCGAGGACATCAACTCCGACGTCACCCTGCTGGTCGGCGGCCAGATCCGCGGCGGCGAGATGGCGCTCTATCTGGTCTACAGCGCGGGCAACTTCATCGAGTGCGGGCCGGAGACCCCTTACCTGCAGATCGGCGAGACCAAATACGGCAAGCCGATGCTCGACCGGGCCATCACCTATCGGCACGAGCTCTACGACGCCCTGAAGATCGGGCTGATCTCCTTCGATTCGACCATGCGCTCGAACCTGGCGGTGGGGCTCCCCATCGACCTGATGGTGCTGCGCCGCGACGCCCTGACGGCGGAGACCCGGCACCGGATCGACAACGACGACAGCTATTTCCATGACCTCGGCCAGCGCTGGTCCTCGGCCCTGCGCGCCGCCCACATGGCCATCCCGACCCCGCCGTACCGCACGCGGGACGGATAGGGCGAAGCGTTTAAATTCCGCGCGCCGTGTCACCAAAGTCGCCCCCGCGCATTCTAGCGGCTGTTTCCGCTGGCCCGTCACACCATGTCCCGATTGCGCATCCGCCACGAGACCCTCTACGTCTATGACCGGCCGGTCGGTTTCGGAGCCTGGCGGCTGTTGATGCGCCCGCTGGACAGCCACGCCATCCGCATGGTCGAGGGCTCCCTGGCCTTCGAGCCCTATGGCGCGACCCGCTGGAGTTACGACGCCTACGGCAATTCGATCTGCTGGTTCACCCCGGCCGAGCCGTCCGACCGGCTCAGGGTGGTGTCGCAGCTGGTGATCGACCGCTATCCCGCTTCGCTGAAGATGCAGAATCCGCAGTCGGACCTGCCCATCGTCTACGAACCCGCCGATCGGGTGGTGCTGGCCCCGTTCATCGCCCCGGCCACCGCCGACCGCGACGATCCCTATCTGGCCTGGCTGCGCAGCCAGATGGGCGGGCCCGACGAACCGGCGCTGGCGTTCCTGCAGCGGCTGAACCAGGCGATCCACGCCGGGTTCGCCTACGGCGAGCGGGCGGAGGAGGGGACGCAGGGCCCGGCGGAGACCGTGGCGCGCGGACAGGGGACGTGCCGCGACTTCGCCTGGCTGATGATCGAGAGCCTTCGGCGCCTGGGCTTCGCCGCCCGCTTCGCCACCGGTTACGTCTATTCGCCCGCGACCGCCGGAGCGATCCGCGGGGCCGGGGCCACTCATGCCTGGTGCGAGGTGTTCCTGCCCGGTCTGGGCTGGATAGAGTTCGACCCGACCAACGGCCTGGCCGAATCCCCCGACCTGATCCGCATCGCCACTACCCGCACCCCGGCCGAGGCGGCGCCCATGACCGGCGTGGCCCTGGATTCAGTGGGCTCGGTGCTCACGGTGACGGTGGACGTGGAGCTGGTGGACATCCAGGCGGCGGCCTGATCCCCTTTTCTGCGCGAGCCTCGACCGCCCCGTCCAGGCGTGCTCATCTTGGCCATGCGCGATGCAGGCAACCCAAAAACGGCCGCCTCTGCGTGGTGGCGCGGGGCGGTGATCTACCAGGTCTATCCGCGCAGCTTCGCCGATTCCGACGGCGACGGGGTGGGGGACCTGAAGGGGGTCGCGGCCCAGCTGCCCTATGTCTCCGCCCTCGGGGCCGACGCGATCTGGCTGTCGCCGGTGTTCCGCTCGCCCATGGTCGACAACGGCTACGACGTCTCGGATTACCGCGCCATCGACCCGGTGTTCGGGACGCTGAAGGACTTCGACGCCCTGGTCGCCCGAGCCCACCGGCTGGGGCTGAAGGTGGTGCTCGACCAGGTCTATTCCCACACTTCGGACCGCCATCCCTGGTTCGAGGCCAGCCGGCAGTCGCGAAGCGGGGACCTGGCCGACTGGTACGTCTGGGCCGACCCGGCGCCCGGCGGCGGACCGCCCAACAACTGGCAATGCTGGTTCGGCGAGGCGGCCTGGAGCTGGGAGCCGCGCCGCAGTCAATACTACCTGCACAACTTCCACCCGAAGATGCCGGACCTGAACTTCCTCACCCCGGCGGTGGTGGAGACCACCCTGGACACCGCCCGGTTTTGGCTGGACCGCGGGGTCGACGGGCTGAGGCTCGACGTCTGCAACTACTACGTCCACGACGCGCGGCTGCGCGACAATCCGCCCAAGGCCGTTCCGCGCGCCGCCAAGCCCTTCTTCCTGCAGAGCCACGTCCACAACTGCGACCGGCCGGAGAACCTCGCCAATGTCGCGGCCCTGCGCCGGGTCCTCGACGCCTACCCCGAGCGCTTCGCCGTGGCCGAGATCGTCAGCGAGGACAATATCGGCCGGGTGATCGAATACACCTCCGGGCCGTCCTGCCTGCACACCGCCTATTCCTTCGCCTTCCTGGGAGACTGGCCGGGGGCGGAAGGGTTCCGCGCCATCATCGAAGCCTACGAGGCGGCGCCGCAGGTCTGGCCGTCCTTCGCCTTCTCCAACCACGACGTGATCCGGGTCGCCAGCCGCTGGGCGGCGCCGGGACACGAAACGGCGTCGGCCCGGCTGTTCCTGGCCCTGCTGCTGAGCCTGCGGGGCACGGTGTTCCTCTACCAGGGGGAAGAGCTGGGCCTGACCGAGAGCGACGTTCCCTATGAGCGGATCACCGATCCGTCCGGCCTGGCCGGCTGGCCCCTGTACAAGGGTCGGGACGGTTGCCGCACCCCGTTCCCGTGGGATGGGGGCCTGCCGCACAACGGCTTCTCGACGGCCGAGCCGTGGCTCCCCGCGGATCCGGCCCATGCGCCCCTTTCCGCCGCCCGTCAAACCGGCGATCCGCGCTCCATGCTCGAGCTGGCGCGCAGCCTGATCGCCTGGCGCAAGACCACGCCGGCGATCCGCGAGGGCGCGGTCAGCCTGATCGACGCGCCGGGGCCGGTGGTGGCCTTCGCCCGAGGCGACGAAGTCGTCTGCGCCTTCAACGCAGGCGTGGAGCCGCAGGCGCTGCATCTCACCGGAGCCGCCGAGGCCCGGCCGGTGTTCACGGAGCGGGCCGGGCTGTCGGCCGATGAACTTTGGCTTGGGCCGTGGGGTTGGGCCGTCCTGGGCTAGCGCTGTCCGCCGGCGAAGGCCAGCGCCACCCGGGCCAGCATCCGCCAGTGGTTCTGCATCCAGGCGTCGAGCTGCTCCCACGGCTGCGCCGGCAGGCGGGTCAGGGCTTCATGGTGGGTCGCATGGGCCTCCCACAGCTCGCGGGCGAGGTCTTCGACGGGGTTGGCGCTGGACTCGGTCATCGGGGTTCCTGCACGCAGACGCGGCGGCTTATCAGGGGTGGCGAAAGCCGTCGAACGGTAGCCGCCGCGATAAATTGACTGATTTATGGCCGAGCAGGGCGGCGTCGTTGACGCCCGTGCGTTTATGAGGATCACTCAGCATCTCGGCGTCGAGGTCCTGATGACCAAGGGTGCGGCTCAATTGCGGGTGGCGAGCGCTGCGGCGGCTCCGCCGCAGGCGCGGGTCATCGATATCCGCACCGGTCGGCCCTGGACACCGCCGGAGCCCGCGCTCCACTCCGGCTCCTGGTCGTTCTTCGTGGACATGGTCATCGCCGCGGCGGCGGTCAGCCTCGGCGCCTGGCTGTTCTTGAAGATGACGGGCGGCTAGAGAGGGGCGTCGGGGCCGGCGAGTCCCGTATCGCCAGCGCCTCAGCAACCCTTGGACCGAACCCGGATCATGACGCCCGACGAGAAACCCACCATCGTCTCGTTGGAAACCCACCGACGCAAACGCGAGGACGACAGCCGCAGGCGCCAGGCCGAAGCCCGCAAACAGGCCAAGGCGCGGTCGTCGCACGAGCGGGCGATCAACTGGCGGCGCGTGCCGCTGGTGCTGGCCGTGGCCGCCGCCTTCCTGGCGTTGAGCTGGCTCATGCGCCAGGCCGGCGGGCTGTTCCACTGAACTTGTCCGGAAAAAAGGGCCGCTCCTGAAAGCGGCCCCTGAGTTCGGCATCCGCGGAAGCGCGAAGAGCGCGTTCGCATCCGCCCGTTGATCTAGTGCCGATAGGCGACCTGCACCCCGATCTCGCGGGGATAGCCGGTGTCGAGGTTCCGGATCGGGTTGTAGCCCAGGAACACCGAACAGTCGGCCGTGGTGCAGGTGGTGCGGCCGCCCCCGGTGACGCCGGTCGTGCGGTCGAAGGCGTTGTTGACGAAGGCGTTGATGTCCCAGGCCCCGTGTTCGACGCCGATCCGGAAGTTGGCGTTCTTGATGGAGGCGTTGAAGGCGTCCAGGGTGAAGGCCGAGGCCGGGAAGGGCGCCGCCGCAAAGCTGGAGGCGTAACGGTAGTCGCCGCGGACATAGACCTTGGTGGCGGCGGCGACGTCGAACTCGTAGCGGAGCCCGACGCTGAAGGTGTAGGGCGCGATCGGGATCTTCTGACCGGCCACCACGACGTTGAAGTTGATCGGCTTGAAGTTGTTCGCCGCCGTCGCCCGGCCGGGCAGCACGTAGTCCTGGGTGTAGCGGCTGTTGGTGTAGCCGAACGACCCGTTGAAGTTCAGGCCGCGCATCAGCAGGGCCTGCACTTCGACCTCCACGCCTTCGGACCGCGCCGCCGGCACGTTGAAGGTGGAGACCAGGCCGCACTGGGGCGGCGGGGTGGTGTACTGCGGGTTCTTCCAGTCGATGCGGTAGACGTCGCCGTTGATCTGGACCCGGTTGTCCAGGACCCGCATCTTGGCGCCGAGCTCATAGCTCCACACCGTGTCGGACTTGTAGGTCTGGGGCAGGTCGCCCGGCAGGTAGCCGAAGGCGTCGAGGCCGATCTGGCAGATGCCGTAGGACACCTGGCTGTTGACCCCGCCGGCCCGGAAGCCCTTGGCCGCGGTCACATACACAAGGTCGCGGTCGGTGAGGTTGTAGGACAGGCCGAACTTCGGGGTGATCGGCGACTCCGAGGTGGAGCCGGAGTTGGCGCCGCCGTTCTGGGCGTTGGGGACGTTGAACGGCACCCCCGTGGCCGACACGCCCGCGTTGGCTGGACCGACGCTGGTGACCGGACCGGTGAAGCTCTGGGCGTATTCGAAGGACACACGGCTGTAGCGGATGCCGGCGGTGGCCTTCAACTTGTCGGTGATCCAGTAGTTGGCTTCGGCGAAGGCGGCGATTTCGACGTCCTTCAGGCTCTGGCGCTTGCGGTCGAAGTTGTTGAACAGGCCGGGTGCGGTCTCGATCGCCGGCACGCCGTAACGTTGCAGGGCGCTCAGGCCGTAGAGTTTCTGGGAGAAGAAATCCAGCGGCTGGTAGTTGTCGTACGCCGCCTTGCCGCGGATGTTCGAATAGTAGGCCCCCGCGACCCAGGAGAAGGGTTTGGCGTTGGCTTCCGAAGCGAAACGAATTTCCTCGGTCAGGGCGCTGCGGTGGTTGTCCGACACGAAGTAGCCGGTGACGTTGTTCGCGTCGGGGCCGAAGATCGGATTGAACGCGGGGCCGTTGGCGATGAACAGGGTGCGGCCCAGGACCGGGTCGAAATAGCTGGCGTTGGACTTCAGTCCGCCCTCGGGCGTGGTCTGGCCCGTCACCGTCTTGGTCTGGTCGTAGAAGACCGTGGTGATGGCCTTCACCGACATGTGCTCGAAGGCGTAGTCGAAGGTCAGGCTGCCGATCTCGAGGTTGGTCTTAGACGGGGACAGGGTGGTGGAGACCGACTGGTAGCGCGAGGTGTTGTACGGGCCATAGGTGAAGCCCGGCACGGTGTAGGTGACGTCGCCCTTGGCTGCGGCCGCGGCGCAGGCGGCGTCGCCCCGGGCGACGGGGGCCGGGTTGATCTTGTTGGAGCCGGCGGGGGCGGCCGACAGGTTGCCCACCGGACCGCCGCGGGCGGCGGTGTTGGTCCCCAGACCGTCGGGGCCGAAACCGGCCAGGCCCAGAGGGGTGTTGTTGGTGTTGAAACAGGTGGTCGGCACCACCACCCCGTTCGGCAGGGCCGGGGTGTAGCTGGTCGAGATGTCGTGCGACTCGTCGCGCGAGCTGAAGTAGCTGGCGGTGATGCGCGCGTTGTCGGTCGGCGCCCAGGCCAGGGCCAGACGCATCATGCGGATGCGGCCCTCGCCGCCGGAGTTGGTGGCCCAGACCTTTTTGCTGAGGGGGTCGATCCGGTCGATGAAGCCGCCGGTCTTCTTGCCGAAGACGCTGGCGCGGAAGCCCAGCTTGTCCTGGATGATGGGGCCGCCGACGGCCACGCCCGCCTCATAGCTATCGTCGCCCTTCTTCGCCATGGAATATTGGGCGCGGGCGTATTCGGAGAAGCGGGTCAGGCTGGGTTCGGGCTGGATGTAGCGGATGGTGCCGCCTTCAGAACCGCCGCCGAACAGGGTGCCCTGCGGGCCGCGAAGCACTTCGACCCGGTCGAGGTCGAACAGGGGAGGCAGCGGCGTGCCGTTCGACGTGGCCACGCCGCCGCCGACATTGCGTTTCTGCAGCGCCGTGTCATCGAGGTAGAAGCCCACCGGCGAGGCGCCGGCCGGGTTGGTGCCGAGGAAGCCGACGCCGCGGATGGAAAAGGTCGAAGCGCCGGACGCCAGGCTTTGGGTGGTCGACAACGAAGGCACGATGCTGGTCAGGTCGCGGACGTTGTGGATGCCCTGCTGGTCCAGGTTCTGCTGGGTCTGGGCGGTCACGGCCAGGGCGACGCGGTTGACCGTATCGGACTGCCGGGTCGCGGTGACGACCACTTCCTGAAGCTGGTTCTGGTCGTTGTTCTGGGCCAGGGCCGCGCCGCCGGTGAGAGCCGCGCCGATTGCCGTGGTCAACAGCAGCCCCAGGCGGGACCGTTGGGTTAGCGCTCGCATGAGTCCTCCCTCGTTTATAGGTTCCGACCGGTGCGGTCGGTTCAAAAGCGGCTCTTTTCCGTGCGTTGCGGCAAGAGCGTAGATTTCGTCGGGGCCCGGTCAGTTGTTCTGGCAAGCCATCCGCCCCGGCATTTGAAACCGTCCGGGATGCGGAGGATGTCGATCGATCACTGGGCCTGCGTGCTTGGTGCTCCAGCTCTAGACATTGGCTCTTGGAGGCAGGTCTGAGCGCGGACGGACGACGAGAATTGGTCTCAGTGGATTTCTCTTCCCACGGCAGGCCAAACCGTCCCGCTCATTACATGGAACCGGGTCCCCTTAAGCGACGCCCTCATGCTGCCCGCCACGCGCGAGTTAAGTCAACACAAAACGACATGGGCCTAAGCGGGGCAAATATGTTTCCAAGACGCCACATTGGCCCCCGCGCCGCCGCTTTCTGACCCAGACGAACCACAGTCCAGGCGAGCGGCCGGTCAATAAGGCCGGGACGTTCAGCGCCGGCGGCGGAGGCTTGTAAACGGTTGTAGACTATGGGCCCGGGGTGGCGGGCCCGTTCTATTGGCGCGCAGATGGGCGGTACGCATCGACTTGCGCGACGGCAAGTTGCGAGCCTGGAAACCGTGAGGAAGATCTTTTGATATGCTTGCAATGCGCTGGAGCGACGGCATGCGAAGCCGCCCTGGACGGCCAGTCAGGACCGTTGCAGCGGCGACACGCCCGGCCTGGGAAACGCGAGGCAGGACGGCGGGCCGGCGATATTTTTGACGAGATTGACTAAAATGAGCGCCGCTCGGGCGGCCTCCGAGGCAAAAATTGACGTTTTTGTCAGATGAGCTTCGCCATGTCCTGGGGGGTGTCGACATCGACCATTACGCCGGGCTCCGACGTCTCTATCTCAGCCAGGCGATCGCCCAGCCCGGCCAGCAGGTCGCGGGCGCCGCGGTCGCCCCTCAACCGCAACAGCTCCGGGAAAAGGGCGGAGGAAAATCCTGCCGGATGGCCCCGGCGCCCCTCGAACACGGGGACCGCGGCCGGTGCGCCGCCGGCCAGGGCCGCGATCAGCCGCGGCGGGACGGCCGCCGGCGTGTCCGGCATGTCGCCGAGGAAGACCAGCGCCCCGGCCGCCCCCGCGGGAAGGGCCGCCAACCCGGCGCGTAAGGAAGCGGCCATGCCCTCGGCGTGATCGGCGGCGCGGACCAGGACCAGCCGGTCGCGTCTGGACAGATGGACCGCCAGCCGGTCGTCCGCGCCGGTGACCACCACCACCGTCTCGACGGGCGCCGCCAGGGCCGCCGCCACGGCCCGGTCGACCAGGGCGCCGCCACGGAAGGGCGCCATCAGCTTGCCGCCGCCGAAGCGGGCGCCCGCCCCGGCGGCCAGGACCACCGCGTGGTAGCCGCTCATCCCTTGACCCGGCGCGCTTCGGTTCCTTCCGCCGGCGGCGCGGCCGGCCAGATGCGGCGCGCCTCGCGGGCGCGGAGGGCGGAGATCACCTCGGCCACCACCGAAACCCCGATCTCGAAGGGCGAGCGGGCGCCGATATTGAGACCCATGGGCGCGTTCAGCCGCAGCAGGTCGGCCTCCGACAGCCCCTCGGCCCGCAGGCGGCCGAGCCGTTCGGGGATGCGCCGGCGGCTGCCCAGCACCCCGACATAGGCCGCCGGGGAAGGGAGGGCGGCGGCGAGGGCGGCGTGGTCGATGGCGATGTCGTGGCTGGCCACCGCCACGGCGGTCCAGGGGTCGATGGCCAGCTGGCCGATGGCTTCGCCCGGCGAGCCGCGCAGATAGGCCAGCAGCCGCACGGGCGGCGGCTCCGGCGGGCCCTTCGGCCGGACCAGCACGGCCTCGAGCCCGATGTCGGCGGCAAGGCGGCAGATGGCTAGGGCGATCGGATCGCCGCCGACCACCACCAGCCGGCTCGGCGGATCGAACCGCCGGTACAGCGCCTGGCCGGCGAAACCCGCCGGAGCAGGCTGGTTCAGGGCCTCGGCGAAGACCGGGCGTAGGTCGTCGGGCAGGTCGTCGACCGCTTCGCCCTCGGCCAGACAGGCCTGGGTCCGGCCGTCGGAGAGCCACAGCGCCGGTCGGCGGGCGGCCGACAGGGCGATCAGCCGCCGGGCCGCCGGGCTGTCCGGCTCGATCCGCTCGGCCAAGAGTTCGATCCGCGATCCGCAGAGCAGCTGGATGTCCGGCGGTCCGCCCTGACCATAGACCAGCCGTCGCGGCCGTCCGTCGGCCAGCACGGCCTTGGCCTGCAGGGCCACGTCCCCCTCGACGCACCCGCCCGACAGGAACCCGGTGGGCGCAGGCCCGGCGAACAGCATCTGGGCCCCGAGCCCCAGGGGCGTGGCGCCCTCGGCCGCATGGAGGGTGATCATCGCCGCCGGGACGCCGGCGCGCAGGGCCTCGGCAAGGGCGGGACGGACGTCGGAGCTCAGGCCGTAGACCGGCCAGTCCTGGTTTTGGGCCGCCGTGGCCTCCGCGGTCGATCCTACGGTCATGCCTTCTTCAGCATGGCCGTGTCGACTGGCAGGCTGCGGATCCGCTTGCCGGAGGCGGCGAAGATGGCGTTGCACAGGGCCGGAACCGCCGGCGGCAGCGCCGGCTCCCCCAGCCCCGTCGGCGGATTGTCGGTGATCAGGAAATGCACGTCCACCGGCGGGGCGTCGGCCATGCGGATCAGGGGGTAGTCGCCGAAGTTCGACTGTCTGGTGCGCCCGTTCTCGAAGGTGATCCTGGCGTTGAGCACCTGGCCGATCCCGTCGATCACCGCCCCCTGGACCTGATTGACCGCCCCGCTCGGATTGATCACCTGGGCGCCGATGTCGCCGACCACCCAGACCTTGTGCACCTTGACCTTGCCGCTGTCGGCGACGCTGGCCTCCACCACTTCGGCGAAATAGCCGAGGTGGCTGAAATAGTGGGCCACGCCGAGCCCGTGACCCGGCGGCAGCTGGCGCTTGCCCCATCCCGACCGCTCGCCGACCAGTTTCAGGACCGCCAGCATCCGTCCCGAATCGTAGCCCTCGCGGCTGTACTTCTCGCCGTAGATCCGCGGCTCGCCCAGCAGGGCGATCTGGAATTCCAGCGGGTCCCTGCCGGCCGCGTGGGCCAGTTCGTCGGCGAACGATTGGCTGACGAAGGCCAGGGCGTTGGATCGCGGCGCCCGCATGGGCCCGGTGGGGATCTGGGTGGCGATCAGGGAAGCGTCGAGCTGGTAGTTGGGAATGAACCGGGCCGGAAATTCGGTCGCGGCGTACTCGGCGGCGTTGATGAACTTGCCGTCCGCGCCGAAGGAGACGAAGTGGTTCTTCCAGGCGATCACCTTGCCTGAGGAATCCACCGCCGCCTTCAGATAGTGGAAGCCCCCCGGCCGGTAGAGGTCGTGGCGCATGTCGTCTTCGCGGGCCCACACCAGCTTGACCGGCAGTCTGGCGTGGCGGGCGATGGCCGCGGCCTCGACCATATAGTCGTTGGAAAGGCGCCGGCCGAAGCCGCCCCCGGACCGGATCATGTGGATGGCGATGTCTTCGGGCTTCACGCCCAGGGTCTTGGCCACGAGCTGGCGCCCGGGTTCGGGATTCTGGGACGGGGCCCAGATCTCGACCTTGTCGCCGGTCCAGTGGGCGGTGCAGTTCTGTGGCTCCAGCGGGGCGTGGCTGACGAAGGGGTAGGCATATTCGGCCTCGACCACCTTGGCCGCGCCCCTGAACGCCGCCTCGACGTCGCCGTCGTTGCGGATGTTGAACTGGGGCGGCCTGGCGGCCAGGGCCGCGGCCTGGGCCGCGTAACCTGCCGAACTGTGGTCGGCCATGGGACCCTCGTCCCACTGCACCTTCAGCGCGGCGCGGGCGCGGTTGGCATGCCACCAGCTCTCGCCGACGATCGCCACTCCGCTGGACAGGCCGGCCAGGTCCTTGCCGCCCTCGATCATGAAGGCCTCCACCACGCCGGGCAGGGCTTTGATCTCGGCCAGGTTGGCGTCCATACAGCGGCCGTAGAAGACCGGACACTTCTGGAACACCGCGTACTTCATCCCCGGCACGGTCACGTCGATGCCGAACAGCGGCTCGCCAGTCACCACCGCCGGATTGTCGATGTTGGAGGTGGGCTTGCCGATGATCCGGAAGCTCTTCGGATCCTTCAGCGTCACGGTCTCGAGTTTGGGCGCGGGGACCGCCGCGGCCCTGGCGGCCAAGGACCCATAGGTCGCCGACCTGCCGCTCCCGGCGTGGTGGACCACCCCGGGCGTGGTGGAGCATTCCGCGGCGGGGACGCCCCAGCCGTCGGCCGCGGCCTGGACCAACATCTGGCGTCCCGCCGCGCCGACCCGCCGCATCGGGTCCCAGTTGGTCGGGGTGGCGGTGGAGCCGCCGGCGATCTGGCGGGGGTAGGTCGCCGGGTCGTTCATCGCCTGGACGATGCGGACGTCCTTCCAGTCGACGTCCAGTTCCTCGGCGATCAGCATGGGCAGCATGGTCTTGATGCCCTGGCCGCATTCCGGGTTCTTGGCGGTGATGGTGACCAGGCCGTCGGGGGCGATCTTCACATAGGCGTTGAGCGGCGGTCCGGCGACGGCGGGCGCGCCGGCCACGGCGGCCCGGGCCGCGCCGACGAGGCGGGCGGAAAGGTAGAATCCGCCGCCCGCAGCGACGCCGGCGCGCAGGAGGCTGCGCCGGGAAACCTTTGCTGGCGCTGTGAAAATGGCGTTCACGTTCACGCGCCCGCGGTCTCGGCGATTCCGGCCGCTTTCCTGATCGCGGCGCGGATGCGGTTATAGGTGGCGCAGCGGCAGATGTTGCCGTTCATGGCCTGATCGATCTCGGCGTCCGTCGGCTTGGGCGTGCGGGTCAGGAGGGCCGTGGCCGCCACGATCTGGCCGGCCTGGCAGTAGCCGCACTGCATCACATCGACCTCCATCCAGGCGGCCTGGACCCTGGCTCCGACGGGGGTGGCGGCGATGCCCTCGATGGTGACGACCGCCTTGGTCCCGACCTTGGAGAGCTGGATCTGGCAGGAGCGGACGGGGGTTCCGTCGAGCTGCACCGTGCAGGCGCCGCAGAAGGCCGCCCCGCAGCCGAACTTGGCGCCCTTCATGTCCAGCACGTCGCGCAGGACCCAGAGCAGGGGCATGTCGCCGTCGGCGTCGACCGTCCGCGCCTTGCCGTTGATGGTGATCGTATAGGCCATGGACGCCTTTCCGACGCCGGGACCGCCGATCGTTCCGGCGTTCCCGGCAGGGGTCGAAGCTACGCCCGGATATGGACAAGGGCAACGCGCCCATCATATATGGCGATCTCGAAAGGATTCAGGTGAAATCCTGACATCTTCCGGCCGAAATGAGGCCCGAGAACGAACTCCCTCTTTCACGGGTTGTCCATGCGCTCATCCTTGTTTGCTGCGGTCGCGCTTGGACCGTTGTGTCTCGTCGCGGCCGCCGCCTTTCCGGCCGAGGCCCAGGTCACTGTCGGGTCGCAGGCGACGCCCGTGGCCACGGCCACGGCCAGCAACGGTGGGCCCGCCGACATAACCGTCGACAGCAGCGCCACGCTCCAGCCGACCACGGCGGCCGCCCCGGCGGTGACCCTGAACAGCAACAACGTCGTCACCAACAACGGAATCGTCACCTTCAACAACGTGAACGGCTCGACGGGGGTCCTGGTCCAGGGCGGCTTCACCGGCGCCGTCACCAACGTCGGGACGATCAACAACATCGAGGACTTCACCCCGCCCGACAACAATGTCGACGGGGTGGTCGAGTCGCCCCTGGCCAGCGGCAATACCCGCTACGGCGTGCGTGTCACCGGCGCGGCGCCCTTCACGGGGAGCATCACCAACACCGGTTCGATCTTTGTCGAAGGCAATGATTCGGCGGGCGTTTCGGTCGAGGCGCCGCTGGTCGGATCGATCATACAGGCCGGCACCGTCGGGGTGACCGGCGATCGTTCCTACGGGCTGCACACCACGGCCCCGATCACTGGGCCGGTGCAGATCACCGGGGCGGTCTCGACCTCGGGGCAGGGCTCCACGGCCGTCTCGATCGGCAACGACGTGAGCGGGGCCGTGAGCGTCTATTCGGCCGTGTCGAGCAACGGCTTCGCCACCTCGAGCCGGTCCATCACCGATTCGGTCCTGAAGACGATCCAGGGGACGGCCTCGGAGCAGTTGCTGTCCGGTCCGTCCATGGTCATCGGCGGCAACCTGGGCGGCGGCCTCTTCATCGGCGCGCCTCCCGCCGCCACCGCCACGGCTTCCACCGCCGACGTCGACGGCGACGGGATCGCCGACGGGGCGGAGGGCGTCGGCGCGCTTTCCAGCTTCAGTTCGAGCCCCTCCCTGCTGATCGGCGGGACCGGCCGGTCCGTTACCTTGAGTCCTTTCGGGACCGGGTCGAACGCCTACGGCCTGATCGTGCGCGGATCTGTGACCAGTCTGGGCCTGTACGACGGCATCTCCGCCACGGGCATCCAGGTGGGCGGGACCGGCTCCGCCGCTTCCCTGATCGGGGGCTTCCGCCTGACCGGCGCGACATCCGCCACCGCCTATGAGTCGGCCTCGACCGGGCTTGTCGTCGGTGCGGGCGGCTCGGTCCCGGTGTTCCAGAACGAAAACTCCATCACCGCCAGCACGCTCTACTCCACGGTCGCCACCGCCCACACGACCGCTGCGGCCACCGCCGTCCTGGTCCAGCCGGGCGGCAGCCTGCCCGCGGTCGTCAACCTGGGCACCATCGCCGCGACCGGGGCCGGTCCCACGGTTTCGGCGGCCGCCATCACCGACCAGAGCGGCACGCTCTCCAGCATCGCCAACCAGGGCCTGATTACCGCCTCGGTGACGCCGGGCGTGACCGGCGGAACCACCAGCGGCAGCGCGATCGCCCTGGACCTGCGGTCCAACACCTCCGGCGTGAGCTTGGTGCAAAGCGTCAACGCCGCCCCGATCACCCTCAGCGGCAGCACCGACGACAACGGCGTGGTCACGGTCACCGGCACCACCCCGGCGACGCCCGCGATCGTCGGCGACGTGCTGCTGGGCAATGGACCCAACACCGTCCAGCTTCTGGGCGGCACGGAAACCGGCGCCCTCAGCCTCGGCTCGGGACCCTCCAGCCTGACCGTCGCCAACGGCGCGGTCTTCACCGGCGCCCTGACCCACACCGGATCGGGACTGACGGTTTCGGTTCCCAGCGGGACGCTGACCAACACCAGCCCGGTCGCGCTGCAGACCGCCTCGCTCGATATCGGCGCGACGGGGGCGGTCAGCATCGCCATCGACCCGGCCAACAACCGCTCCGGCGGGTTCCTGGTCACCGGACCGGCGACCATCGCCTCCGGCGCCAAGGTCGGGATCAATCTGCTTTCGGGCATAGGCACGCCCCAGACCTTCACCCTGATCAGTTCGCCTCAGCTGAACATCGGCTCCATCGCCTCGCTCGAGGGCACGGTTCCGTATGCGGCCGTGGCGTCTCTCAGCGTGAACAACGCCATCGGCGCCCTGACCGTCAGCCTGCGGCAGCGGACGGCGGCGGAAGCGGGGCTGAATCCGGCCGAGGCCGCGGCGCTGCAGGCGGTGTACGCCGCCCTTCCCGCCGACGCGGCGGTGCAGAACGCCCTGTACAGCCAGACGGACCGGGCGGGCTTCATCGGGGTCTACGACCAGCTCCTCCCCGATTATGCGGGCGGGGTGTTCCGCCTCGCCTCCGTGGCGTCGCGGGCGGTGTCGCGGGGCACTTCCGACGCAGACGGCCCCTGGGTGCAGGAATACACCGTCGGGACGCGCCTGTCGGCGGGCAATGGGGCCACCCCGTTCCATGGCCTGGGCCTCGGCGTGGCCGGAGGCTTTGAGCGCAATTCCTCCATCGGCGTGGTGGGCGTCACCGCCAGCCTGTTCACCGGCGACGTCCGCGTCACCAAGTCCCCGGGCGACAACCGCGCCAGCGAATCCCAGGTTGAAGGCGGCGTGACCTGGCGAACCGATCTCGGCGGACTGCGCCTCGACGGCCGGGCGGCGGGTGGCTTCGTCTCCTACAACTACCGCCGCGAGCTGAAGCTGTTCGACGCCACCGGCGCGACCAGTCTGGACCGGCTCGCCAACGGCAAGTCCACCGGTTATTCGCTCGCCGGCCATTTCGGCGGCAGCTATCGCGCCCAGCTAGGCCGCTGGTACGTCCAGCCCGAAGCCCACCTCGACTATTTCCGCCTGACCTCCGGGGCCTATTCGGAAGTCGGCGGCGGCAGCGCCTTCGACCTGAACGTCGCCGCCCGGACCGGGCAGGAGACCAGCGCCACGGTCTCGGTGCGGGCGGGCGGAAGCTTCGGCTCGGACTTCACCTGGCGGCCGGAGCTGGAGTTCGGCTACCGCGAGATCATCACCGGCTCGCCGGGCGTCACCACTGCCAGCTTCGCCGGCGGCCAACCCTTCACCCTGTCGCCGGCGGACATCCAGAAGGGCGGCGCCTTCGGCCGCTTCGGTTTCGCCGCTGGCAACGACCTCTACGATCTGTCGATCGCGGCGGGCGCCGAAATGCGCGGCGGCTACACGGAAGGCGATCTCCATGTGCGGGTCCGCCTGCTGTTTTGATCGGCCCGCCTACGAATGTGGCGGGACTGCGATAAGCCCGCCACAGTCCGGTTGCACGGGAGGGGATGCGTAACGCTCCGCTTGATCCAACCATGACCCAGATCCTCATCGTCGACGACGACACTGACCTGCGCAACCAGACGGCGGGCTATCTCGCCGACCACGGCTATGAGGTCCAGACCGCCGGCAACGCCGGCGAGATGAAGCAGGTGCTGGACGAGTCCGCCATAGAGCTTGTCCTGCTCGACGTCATGCTTCCCGGCGAGGACGGGCTGTCGATCTGCCGCCGCCTCAGCGACGCCGGGGGCCCGCCGGTGATCATGATCAGCGCCCTGGGCGAGGAGATCGACCGCATCCTCGGCCTCGAACTCGGGGCGGACGACTACATTCCCAAACCGTGCAGCCCCCGCGAGCTGCTGGCCCGCGTGCGGGCGGTGCTTCGCCGCCGCGAGGCTCCGCCCGAGGAGCGCAGCGCAGGCCGCGCCTATGAATTCGCCGGCTACAAGCTGGACGTGGTCCGCCGCCAGTTGCGCGGCCCGACCGGCGTGGTGGTGATGCTGACCGCAGGCGAGTTCGCCCTGCTGCGCGCCTTCCTCGACCGCCCGGGCCGGATCCTGACCCGCGAGCAACTGCTCGACTACGCCCGCGGCAGCGAGGCGGAGGTGTTCGACCGCGCCATCGACGTCCAGATCAGCCGGCTGCGCCGCAAGCTGGTCGCCTCCAGTGGCGAGGCCCTGATCACCACCCTGCGCGGGGCGGGCTATATGATGGACGAGCGGGTGACCCGGACATGACCGCCGCCCCGGCGCGTCGGGGACGGCTGGCGGCGCCCATCGCAATGCAGATCCTCGCTCTGCTGGTCGGGGGACTGGTGATCGCCCAGGCGGTGACGGTGCTGGTGGTGGTGCTGCTGCCGCCGGAGCCGCCGCAGGTCTACCGGTTGAGCGAGATCGCCGCGGCCCTGGAAGGCGCCTCGCTCGAATCGCACGACGGCAGGCCTTTGAGCCGCAGCCTGCACGACGAGCCGCCGGCCTACATCGGCCAGATGGATCGCCTGGACCAGCGCAGCCGCAAGGCCCTGGCCGACCTCCTGAGGGTGAAGGAAGACCAGGTTCGGCTCGAACTGCACAGGCCGCCGCCCCTGGCCGGCGCGTCGACCCGCCTGTTCGGTCCCCAGGGCCGCGCGCCCCGCGACGGGGGCCGGCCGGGCGTCCCCTTCGCACAGCCGCCGGACGACGGGCAGGACCCGAGCGAGCCCCTGGTCGGGCGGCCGTTCCCGCCGTTTCGGGCGGCGGGAGGCTTCGGTCCGGGCCGGATCGCCTTCGACCATCCGTTGATCGGCAGCTTCACCGCGGCGCTGCGCCAGCCTTCCGGCCAATGGGTCCAGGTCGAACCCACCGCCTCGCCCTTCCTCAACGAGTGGCAGCGACGGGTGCTGTTCTGGTTCGTCGCCTGCATGGTGGTCCTGGCCGTTCCGGCCTGGCTGTTCGCACGCCGCATCACTGCCCCGATCCGCGCCTTCGCCGAGGCGGCCGAGCGGATCGGCCGGGACCCGACCTCGCCCCTGGTGGAACTGTCCGGCCCGGCGGAGATCGGCGTCGCCGCGCGGGCGATGAACGACATGCAGGTGCGGCTCAAACGCTATGTCCAGGACCGCACCGCCTCGATCGCCGCGGTCAGTCACGACCTGCGCACGCCCCTGGCGCGCATGCGCTTCAAGCTGGAGAAGGCGCCGCCGGAGCTTAAGGCGTCCCTGGCCCACGACGTGGACCAGATGGAGCAGATGGTCTGCGCCGTGCTGGAATTCATCCGCGAGGGGGCCGAGCCCCGGCGGCGCGAGCGGATCGACCTGTTGTCGGCGCTGGAATGCGTGGTCGACGACGCCACCGCCGCCGGCGCCTCGGTGGAGCTGACGCGGGGGGAGCCGATCATCGTCGACGCCGACGCCTTGGGACTGGAGCGGCTGTTCGCCAACCTCGTCGACAATGCCTCGAAATACGGCCACAGCGCTCGCGTCTCGGTGGCCATGGACGGGGAGGAGGGGGTGGTGGAGATAGCCGACCAGGGCCCCGGCCTGCCCGACGCCGAACTGGAGCGGGTGTTCCAGCCGTTCTACCGGGTCGAACCGTCCCGCAGCCGCGAGACGGGGGGCATCGGCCTGGGCCTGGCGGTGGCCCGCTCCATCGCCCGCGCCCACGGCGGCGAGGTGAGCCTGAGCCGCGGCGAGTGCGGGCTGGTGGCTCGGGTCCGCCTGCCGCGGGCCCGGGCCTGAGCCCAACCGGCGCGCATTTCCGTTCCGCCCCCCGCGCGTCGGTCTGCTATAGCCCCCCACCGAGGGACGATGGCGGAATCGGGCGGCAGCTGGTCTGCTACAATCGAGGGGCAGAGGAGGGGCGATGGCCGACTCGGGACTTGGCGGGTTCGCGACGATGCTGACGCGCTGGCTGAAAAGGGCGCGTTATTTCCGGCGCTGGCGGCGTGAACGCGCCGTCATCATCGGTTCGGGCCTGTTCGACGCCGGCTGGTACGTCGCGGCCAATCCCGATGTGGCGGCCGCCGGCGCGGATCCCGTCGAGCACTATGTGCGCGCGGGCGCGGCCGAGGGCAGGCGACCGTCCCCCTGGTTCGACAGCGACTGGTACCTCGCCCGCAACGCCGACGTGGCGGGCCTGGGGCTGAACCCGCTGGCCCATTACATCCTGTTCGGAGCGGCGGAGGGACGCGATCCCAATGCGGTATTCTCCGGCCTCTGGTACCTGACCAACAATCCGGACGCCCAGCGCGAGGTCACGCCGCTCAGCCACTATGTGCGGGTGGGCGCGGCGGCCATGCGCGACCCCTCGGCCGATCTCGACGCCCGCTGGTATGCGGAGCGCAATCCCGACGCGGCGGCGGCGGGCCTGGACCCGCTGGCCCACTACCTGCTGATCGGCCGCAAGGAGGGCCGGCGATCGTCGCCCTATGGCGAACTGGGCCAGGCCGGCGCGCCGGTGACCGCGGCGCGCCTGGAGACCTTCAAGACGCTGGGCCCGGTGGCCGGCCGCACCGTAGCCCTGTTCGTCGCCCATGCGCCCGACGGCGGCCTCAAGCCCAACGTCGGGCCCTATGTCGAGGCCCTGGTCGAGGCCGGGGTCGAGGTGGTGCTGATCGCCGCGGCTGACCGGCCCTTCGCCATCGAACCGGCCCTGGCCGCGCGGCTGACTGGCGGCTTCGTGCGCGAGAACCTCGGCTACGACTTCGCCGCCTGGGCCCACGTCATGCGCGCCGAGCCCGCACTGTTCTCGGCCGAGACGCTCCTGATCCTCAACGACAGCCTGATCGGGCCCTCCAGCGTGGCCGCCCTTTCGGCCCTGCTCGACCAGGTACGGGCCAGTTCGGCGGACGTCGTAGGGGCCACCGACAGCCGCGAGCACGGCTGGCACCTGCAGAGCTTCTTCGTCGCCTTCAAACGTCGGGCGCTGTCGTCGGTGGCGATGCAGGGCTTCTTCGGAGCCGTGCGCTGCCTGGACGACAAGGATCAGGTCATCCGCGCCTATGAGGTGCGTCTGGCCGCGGCCCTGCGCGGGGGGGGCCTGACCTGCGAGGCCCTGTTCCCCAGCGCCGACGGCGTCAACCAGACCCTGTTCCACTGGCGGGGGCTGATCGACGCCGGTTTCCCGTTCGTGAAGACCCTGACCCTGCGGCGGGGGGACGAACCCGGCGTCGATATTTCCGGCTGGCGGGAGACCCTGGCGGCGCATGGCTTCGACCTGGCGACAGTCGATGCGACCCTGGGGTCGCCGGTGCGTCCTTCCACGCCTTCGTCGCTGCGGTCGCCCCTGCTCAAGGCCCCCACGCGCGCCGCGGTTTCGACCGAGCCCTGGAAGGTCGCCTTCATCGGGCCATGGAACTACGGCAGCGGGCTGGGCGAAGCCAGCCGCGGCTACTTGTCCGCCCTGTGGCGGGCGGGCGTGCGGCTGAACCTGCATCCGGTCGAGGGCCCGTTCAACCTTCACGCCCGGTTCAACCCATCGGTCAGCCTCAACGAGTTCGAAGGCCCGGCCGACGTCGCCATCGTGCACCTCAACCCGGATGCTTGGCAGCTGCTGGGCGAGGCCGAACGGGCGGTGATCGACCGCGCCCGCCGCCGCGCCGGACTCTGGGTCTGGGAGATGGGACATCTGCCCAAGAGCTGGTCGCCCAATTTCGGCAAGGTCGATGCGGTCTGGGCGCCCAGCCGCTATTGCGCCGATATCTTCGCCGCGGGCGGGGCCGCCCGGGTCGAGGTCATCCCCCACGTGGTCCCGGTCGGGCCGCCGCCGGACGCGTCGGCACGGGCGCAGAGCCTTGGCCGCTTCGGCTTGCCGGCCGACGCGCGGGTGGTGCTCTACACCTTCGACGGGTCGAGCTATCTGGTCCGGAAGAATCCCGAGGCGCTGGTCCGCGCCTTCGCCGCTTCGGGGTTGGCGGACGAGGGCTGGCGGCTCGTGCTGAAGACCAAGCATCTGATGTATCGCCCGGCGGAAGGACGCGCCCTCATGGCCCTGGTCGGCGCCAATCCGGCCGTCCGGCTCATAGACCAGCGCCTGTCGCGCGAGGAGATGGCCGCCCTGTTCGCCGCCGCCGACATCTACGCCTCGCCGCACCGGTCCGAGGGCTTCGGCCTGACCATCGCGGAGGCCATGGCCATGGGCAAAAGCGTCGTGGCCAGCGACTTCGGCGGCAGCCGCGATTTCCTGGACGACAGCTGCGGCTACCCGGTTCCGGTCCGGGTCGTGAAGCTGGACCGCGACCATGGGCATTACACCCGTGGCGGCGTCTGGGGCGAGGTGGACGAGGCCGCCTTCGCCGAGGCCCTGCGCGCCGCCGCCCGAAGGCTGTCGGCGGGCGACCACGCCATCGGATCGCGCGCCCGCGCGCGGGTCGCCGAACGGCTGTCCGCCGCGGCGGTCGGCCAGGCGCTCAAGACGGCGCTGGACGCGATGTCGGCCCTGCCATCCCGGGCCGAAGCCGCCTGATGGCGCAGCCGTTCGCTTCCCTGTCCTTCGGTTGGCCGCTGACGTTCGTCCCCCTCAGTTCCGGCGGAGGACGGCCGGCCGGCGATGCCCTGGCCGAGGTTCCCGACGACCGCAAGGCCTGGGCCGTGCTGGCGCCGCCCGAAGCCCTGGCCGCGCCCTCTTTCGAGCGGATGGTCCGGATCTGGAGCGAGAACCGGCCGGACGTCGATCTGTTCTACGGTGACGACGCGGCGCTGGGGGAGACCGAGCTGGCGCGGCGGCTGCGGTTGAAGCCGGCCTTCAACCTCTCCCTGCTGGCGGCCCAGGACTATATCGGCGCGCCGCTGATCGTCCGGGGCTCGGTCCTGCACCAGCTCGGGGGGGTGCGCGGCGGGATGGGCGAAGCCGGGCTCTACGATCTGGTCCTGCGGGCCGAGGCCGCCGGCGTGGTGATCGACCGGATCCCCCATCTGCTGATGGCCTGGCCAGGCCTGCGCCCTGACGCCCCGGTCGCCGACCGGCGCCGAGCGCTAGCGGACTGGATCGGCGCGCGGCCCTTCGAGGCGGCCGACGGCCTGGCCCCCGGAACCCTGCAGCTTCGCCGTCGCTTCGAGGCCTTTCCGGACGTGACCCTGGTGGTCCCGACGCGGCAGAGCGGGCCGAAAGAGGGGGGCCTCCCTTATGTCGTCGAACTGCTGGACACCCTTGCGGCCACCGACTGGCCGATGGAGCGGCTGAGCGTGCTGATCGGGGACGACACCGACAAGGAGGAGAGCTTCCCCGCGTCCCGCTGGCCGTTCCAGGTCCGGCGGATGGCGACGCCGCGCGCCCCCGGCGAGGCCTTCAACTACGCCGCCAAGATGAACCGGTTGTGGCGCGCCACGTCCTCCGAGCACCTCGTCCTGATGAACGACGACGTGAAGGTCCGTTCGCCCGGCTGGCTGAAGGCGCTGATGACCTTCGCCATGGAGGCGGACGTCGGCGGGGTGGGGGCCAGGCTGCTGTTCCCGGACGGGCGGCTGCAGCACGCCGGCATGACGGCCGGCCTGTGCGGCGCCGCCGTCGCCCACCTGTGGCACGCCCAGCCTGGGGACCGGCCCACCTATCAGGACTGGGCGCTCGTCCACCGCGATTGGTCGATAGTCACCGGCGCGGTGTTCGCCACCCGCCGCGCGGCGCTCGAGGCGGTCAACGGCTTCGACGAACGGTTCACGCTCGAATTCAACGACGTCGACCTCAGCCTGCGCCTGCGCCTGCTGAACCATCGCATCGTCTACACCCCCTTCGCCGAGCTGACCCATCGGGAGATGGCCTCGCGAGGGAACGCCCTGCCGGCAGGCGAAGAGGTGGCGCTGTTCCTGAACCGATGGCGCGCCTGGCTGGCGGAAGATCCGGCCTATCACCCCGCCCTCAGTCGGGATCGCCTGGCCCCCGAACCCGCCGAAGCGGCGGACGAGTTCAGGGCGTGACGCCGTTAAGTCTTGCCCCAGGGCGGGCGACGCGTAAAACCCAGCACACCTATTTCAAGGAGCCGCCAGCATGAAACTCGTCACCTTCCAGGGCGCCAAGGGCCCGCGCGCTGGGGTCGTTCTCGAAGACAGCCGTTATCTGTGCCTGGCGACCGCCGCCGAAAAGGCGGGCGTGAGCCTGGACGCCACGTCCCTGCTGGCCGTCGTCCAGGCGGGTCCCACGGCCCTCGCGGCGGTGAAGTCCCTGGCCGCCCGCGCCGCCGAGTTCCCCGAGGCCGTGGTCGCCGCCAGTTCCGTCAAGCTGCGCGCCCCGATCCTGAAGCCCGAGCGCAACGTGTTCTGCGTCGGTCTCAACTATGTCGACCACGTCGCCGAGGGTCACCGGGCCCGCAAGACCGAGATGAAGCTGCCGGAGGTCCCGACCTTCTTCACCAAGGCCAACAACACCATCAACGATCCGGACGCCCCGGTGCGGCTGGACCCCAAGCTGACCACGCTGATGGACTATGAGGTCGAGCTGGCGGTGATCATCGGCAAGGGGGGTCGCGACATCACCGCCGCCCAGGCCATGGACCACGTCTTCGGCTACACCATCGCCAACGACGTCACCGACCGGGTGCTGCAGCGCAAGCACCTGCAGTGGTTCAAGGGCAAGTCCCTCGACACCACCCTGCCGATGGGGCCCTGGATCGTCACCGCCGACGAGATCGGCGATCCGGAGACCCTGGAGATCAGCCTGACCGTCAACGGTCAGCAGCGCCAACGCGCCAAGTGCTCGCAGATGATCTTCGACATCCCCACCATCATCGAGAGCCTGTCGGCGGGCATGACCCTGGAAGCCGGCGACGTCATCATCACCGGCACCCCGCAGGGCGTCGGCTTCGCCATGGACCCGCCCCAGGGCCTGCATGATGGCGACGTGATGGTCCTGACCATCGACCGCATCGGCACGCTGACCAACACCATCAAGGAAGTGTAGGAACCAGGGTCCTCCCCCGACTTTTTGGAGTGGGGGAGGGCGCTTAACCCAGCCGCCCTAAGTTCGCCCCGAGAACCGGCGAAACCCCGGTCCATGGGGCGGCATTTGACACGTGCGCCGACAGGCAAGGAAGTTGGCGGAGCCGAGGCCGCCCCGCCGGCTCTGCTGTCGCGGCAGTCGCCGCTGGCGCTGTTCTGCCTGTGCCTGCTGATCCTCGCCTTCGTCGGCTGGGCCGTCATCCGCAGTCCCCTTGCGGCCCTGCCCGCCATCGCGGTCTGGGGCGCCTTCATGCTGCGCCGGCGGATCGGCCGGGCGGCGGCCAGGATCCCGCGCCTGGGCGAGCGGATCTTGTCTTCGCCCGGCCGGGCCGCCGGTCCGGACACGCCGGAGGCGGCGGGGACGGCGCTGATCCAGGCCGACCTGGCCCTGGAGGGCCGTCTCGCCGGCGCGATGCTGGTGGAGGTCTTCGGCCGTCTGTCGGGGGATGTCCGGAGCGACACGGTCAGGGTCCATCCCGGCGGCGAGCTGAGGGGCCGCATCGCCCAACGCCGGATCGGGCTGGCGGTCGGTGCGATCTTCGAGGGAACGGCCGCGCCCCTTTCGGGGACGGCGGTCGATCGATAACCCCCGACCCTGCCCATGCCGGAGATTCGCGGGTAGACGCACGGGCGGTTGAGCTTGGCGGGCGCCGGCATGCTAAGCGTCGATCCGTCTATTGGAGACTTTGCGTGCGTTTTCTTGGTCTATCCGTCATCCTGATCGTGGCTTCGCAGGCGCTCGCCGGTTGCGTTGCGAACACGGATGATTCGGCCCTGGTGGTTCAGGATTTCCTCGAAAGCTGTTCGCCGTTCAACGCGATCGACGGCGATCGGCATCTGGAGGTGAAGTCCAGGCTGGTGGGCCTGGAGCAGGGGCGCCTGAAGTTCGCCAACTATATCGAGGTCACCGATCCTGGCGAAAAGCCGATCAGGGTCGATTACACGACCAATGACGCGGAAGAGACCGTGACGCTGAAAATGCGCGGCGGCGACGTCACCTACCACACGGTCGAACTGACCGGCAGCGCCTGCGCCCTGCTCGCCGGCGACCTGAAGATGGCCGATATCAACGCCAGCTGGTTCGGCGAAAAGGACGACGACTAGAGCAGAAGCCCGATCAGGGCTCGGCCGCGATGCGGCGCAGGGCGCTCTCGAAGGTCTCTGGCGGCTGGCCCCCCGAGATCAGGTAGCGGTCGTTGATCACCACGGCGGGGACCGAGCTGATCCCGGCTTCCTGCCATTGTCGCTCGGCGGCGCGAACCTCGGCGGCGTAACGCCCTGAGCGGAGCACCTCGTGGGCGGCGTCGCGATCGAGGCCGGCGCGCTCGGCCGCCGCCGCCAGGACCTCCGGGTCGCCCAAGTCGCGGTTGTGGGTGAAGTAGGTCTCGAACAGGGCGCGTTTGAGCGCCGCCTGGGCGCCCTCGATCCCAGCCCAGTGCAACAGGCGGTGGGCGTCGAAGGTGTTGTAGACGCGGCTGTCGTCGGTCTGGGCCATGGTGAACCCGACCTCGGCGGCGCGCCGGCGCAGGGCCTCGCGATTGGCGGCGATCTGTTCGCGGCTGGAGCCGTATTTCCGGATCAGGTTGTCGACCTTGTTCTGTCCCTCCGGGCCCATGTCGGGGTTGAGCTCGAACGGCTGGAAATGGAGGTCCGCCTTCACCTCGTCGCCCAGGCGCTGCAGGGCCTGTTCCAGGCTGCCCAGGCCGACGACGCACCATGGGCAGGAGACGTCGGACACGAAGTCGATCTTCAGGGTCTTGGTCATGGCGGGATCCAAGCGGGGGACGCGGGCGAATATAGTCGCCCGGCGCCGCGGCGCCATCGGTGGGCCTAGCCCTTGGGCAGGTCCGCCGTGGTCCAGCCGCCGCCGAGGGCCTCGATCAGCGAGACGCTGGCGGTGAGGCGGGCGCGCAAGGTGACGAGCGAGTTCACCTCGCTTTGCAGCGCGGTGTTCTGGGCGGTGACGACCGTGGCGTAATCGACCTGGCCGGCGCGATACCGGTTGAGCGCCAGGGCCTCCGCCTGCCGGGCCGAGGCCTCGGCCGCGGCGCGCAGGCCGGCCTCCTGCTCCAGCACCCGGGCGGCGGCGATCTGGTCCTCCACCGACTGGAAGGCCGAGAGCACGGTCTGGCGGTACTGCGCCACCCGGGCGTCATAGACCGCCCGCGCGCCTTCCACCTGGGCCTTGCGGGCCCCGAAGTCGAAGATGGTCCCGGCGAGCTGCGGTCCGATCGACCAGATCTCGTTGGAGACGCTGAACAGGTTGGACAGGCTGGAGGAGGTGAAGCCGAACTGGCCGCTCAGGGTGAGGTTCGGATAGTAGGCGGCGGTCGCCACGCCGATGCCCGCGTTGGCGGCGGCCATGGCGCGCTCGGCGGCGGCGATGTCGGGGCGGCGCTCCAGGAGGGTCGAGGCCACGTTCACCGGTACGACCGGCGCCGTCTTCGGCGGCGGGGCGACAGCGATGGCCAGGTCGGCGGGGGTCACGCCGGTGAGGATGGCGATGGCGTGCTCGAACTGCGCCCGCGTCACACCGAGGTCGACAGCCTGGGCCTGGGCGTTCTGCAACTGGGTCTGGGCGGTGATGACGTCAGCACGGGCGGCGACGCCGGCGTTGTACTGGTTGGTGGCGAGGTCCAGGGCGCGCTGATAATTTTCCACCGTGGTCGCGAGCAGGGCCTTCTGCGCGTCGATCACCCGGAGGGAGAAGTAATCCACCGCCAGCTGGGTCTGGTAGGACAGCTTGGCGTTGGCGATGTCGGCTCCGAACGCCTCGGCGTTGGCGCGGTTCTGCTCCACCGTCCGGCGGATCTTGCCCCAGACGTCGATCGCCCAGCTGGCCCCCACGGCGGCGCTGTAGCTGGCGGCGGTCGAACTGCCGCCCGCCGGGCCCGCGCCCGGCCGCCGGGCCTCGGTGGCGGAGGCGTTTCCGGTGACCACTGGGAAGAACTGGGCCTGGCTCTGCGACACCAGGGCCACGGCCTGGCGGTAGTTGGCCTCGGCGACGGCGACGTTTTGGTTGGAGATCGCGACCCGGCGCTCGAGCTGGTCCAGCACCGGATCGTTGAAGATCGACCACCATGCCCCGCGGTCGATGCCGTCGGCCGGCTCGCTCGGTTTCCACCCCTGGGCTTCCTTGAACGTCGCCGAGACCGGGGCGGGGGGGCGCTGGTAGTTCGGTCCGACCACGCAACCGCCTAGCGTCGCCGCCAGCAGGAGGGGCGTTCCGAACCGGAAACGGGCGAGCATGGTCATGACGGTCAATCCTTGGAAGGCGCTGCTGCGGGGCCGAAGGCGGGCTCGCCTCCCGGCCGCCAACCCCTTTTCCGCGGCTTCGGATCCGGGCTGGGGCGGCGCTTGCGCAGCTTGTCGAGATAGACGTAGACCACCGGCGTGGTCAGCAGGGTCAGAAGCTGGCTGGCCACCAGTCCGCCGATGATGGTGACCCCCAGCGGCCGGCGCAGTTCGCCGCCTTCTCCGAGGCCGAAGGCGAGCGGTAGGGCCCCCAGGATGGCGGCGCAGGTGGTCATCAGGATCGGGCGGAACCGCAGCAGCGCCGCCTCGCGGATGGCCGCGCGCGAATCCAGCCCGTGATCCCGCTCCCTCACCAGGGCGAAGTCGATCATCATGATCGCGTTCTTCTTGACGATGCCGATCAGCAGGATGATCCCGATCAGGCCGATGATGTCGAACTGGATCCTGAAGATCATCAGGGCCGCCACCGCCCCCACTCCCGCCGACGGCAGGGTGGAGAGCACGGTGAGCGGGTGGATGTAGCTCTCGTACAGGATGCCCAGCACCAGATAGACCGCGACCAGGGCCGACAGGATCAGGATCGGTTCCGAGGCCAGCGACTGTTCGAACACCTGAGCGGTGCCGCGGAAGTGGCCGACCACGGTTCCGGGCATGGCGATGGCGTTCTGGGCGTCGGCCACGGCGGCCTGGGCGTCGCTGAGCGCCCGCCCGACGGCCATGTTGAAGGAGATTGTGGCGGCCACCGCCTGGCCCTGGTGGTTGACCGCCGTCGGCGTCATCGCCAGCGTGTAGCGCGAGATGGCCGACAGGGGCACGGTCGGCCGCACGGTGGTCGCCACCGCCGCGCCGGTCTGGGCCTGGTTGGCGCCGCCGCCGCCGGTGGTGGTCTTCAGCACCCCGGCGCCCCCAGCGGTGTTGGCGGTTCCCGTCGAGGCCACATAGAGGTCGCCCAGCGCCGTGGGGCTCCGACCGTATTTGGGGTCCGCCTCCATCACCACGCGGTACTGGTTCAACTCGTTGTAGATCGTGGCCACGTTGCGCTGGCCGAAGGCGTTGTACAGGGTGTTGTCGATGGTCTGGTTGGTGATCCCCAGGCGCGCGGCGCTGTCCCGGTCGATGGTCAGATAGGTTTCCAGCCCCCGGTCCTGCTGGTCGTTGTTCACGTCGGTCAGGGCCGGAGAGAGCCTTAGCTGGTCGGTCAGCTTCTGGGTCCAGGTGCGCAGGGCCGTCAGGTCGTCGCTTTCCAGGGTGTACTGATACTGGGCGTTGGCCTGGCGGCCGCCCACGCGGATGTCCTGGGGCACCTGCAGGAACACCTGGGCGCCGGGGACCCGCGACAGGGCCGGCCGCAGCCGCTGGCTCACCTGGTCGGAGCTGAGCTTGCGTTCCGCCTTGGGCTTTAGCTGCACGTTCAGGCCGCCGCCGGCGCCGCCGACGAAGCCGGTGACGGTGTCGACGGCCGGGTCGCGCTGGATGACCCCGGCCAGGCGGCGGAACTTCTGGCTGGTCAGCTCGAACGAACTGGCCTGGTCCACCTGGGCGAAGCCCTGCAGGGTGCCGGTGTCCTGCTGCGGGAAGAAGCCCTTGGGCACGGCGGTGTACATATAGACGTTGAGGGCGACGATCGCGGCCAGGATCGCCATCATGATCAAGCCGTGGCCGAGGGCCCAGTCGAGGGCGTTCTCGTAGGAGCGCACCAGGTTTTCGAAGCCGCGCTCCCAGGCCCTGGCGAACCGGTCCCACAGCCCCAGCGGCCCCCGCCGCGGTCCGGCCTCCTTGTGGCGCTCTTCGATCAGATAGGCGGCCATCATCGGCGTGGTCGAGAGCGAGATGATCAGCGAGAACAGGATCGCCGCCGACAGGGTGATGGCGAACTCGCGGAAATAGAGCCCGACGATGCCCCCCATCATCAGGATCGGGATGAACACCGCGATCAGCGAAATGCTCATCGACACGACGGTGAAGCCGACCTCTTTCGCGCCGAGCAGGGCGGCCTTCATCCGCGGCATCCCGGCCTCGACGTGGCGGGTGATGTTCTCCAGCACGACGATGGCGTCGTCGACCACGAAGCCGGTGGCCACGGTCAGGGCCATCAGCGACAGGTTGTCCAGGCTGAAGCCCAGCAGGAACATCATGATCAGGGCGCCCAGCAGGGACACCACCACCGCGACGGCCGGGATCAGGGTGGCCTTGCCGTTGTGCAGGAACAGCAGCACCACGATCACCACCAGGACCACCGAGATCATCAGCGTGTGCTCCACCTCCTTGAGGGAAGCGCGGATGGTCAGGGTGCGGTCGCTGGCGACGTCCAGGGTCACCTTCGGGGGCAACTCGGCCCGGAGTTGGGGCAGCAGCGCCTTCACGCGGTCGACCACGGCGACGATATTGGCGCCGGGCTGACGGGTGATCTGCATGACCACGGAGGGTCTGCCGTTGAAAAGTCCCATGTTGTAGAGGCTGACCGGCCCGTCGACGACCTGGGCCACGTCGGTCAGCCGCACGGGCCCGCCGTTGCGGTAGGCGATGATCAGGGGGGCGTAGTCCTTGGCGGTCTTGCCCTGGTCGTTGGCGTAGATCTGCAGCCGCCGTCCGTTGATTTCGACCTGGCCCTTGGGGGCGTTGGCGTTGGCCGAAGCGATGGCCGCGCGCACGTCCTCGCTCGAGATGCCGTAGCGGGCCAGGGCGGGCAGGTTCATCTCGACCCGCACCGCCGGAGAGGCGCCGCCGCCGATGGCGACGTCGCCGACGCCCTGCACCTGCAGGATCTTCTGGCCGAGGATGGTGTCGGCGGCGTCGTAGATCTGCTGGGTGCTCATGGTCTCGGAGGTGAGCGCCAGGGTCAGGATCGGCTGGTCGGCCGGGTTCTGCTTGCGGTAGGTCGGGTTGTTGTTGAGCGTCGCCGGCAGGTCGGCCCGCGAGGCGTTTATCGCCGCCTGCACGTCGCGGGCCGCCCCGTCGATGTTCCGGTTCATGCCGAACTGCAGCGTGATCCGGGTTTGGCCGACGCCGCTGGACGAAGTCATCTCGCTGACGTCGGCGATCTGGCCGAGCCGGCGCTCCAAAGGCGTGGCCACGCTGGTGGCCATGATCTGGGGACTGGCGCCGGGCAGGTTGGCCTGGACGGTGATGGTCGGCAGATCGACCGAGGGCAGGGCCGCCACCGGCAGCATGAAGAAGGCCGCGGCCCCGGCCAGGGAAATCCCCAGGGTCAGCAGGATGGTCGCGACGGGGCGCCGGATGAAGGGGGCCGACAGGTTCATTCCGCGGGGGCCCCCTGCGGCTCGGGTCCGGCGGTCGGTTCGGGCCCGTCCCCCGGCGCGGCGCCCCGGCGGCGGCGGAGGCGGTCGGCCATCTGGTCGAAGGTCAGGTAGATCACCGGCGTGGTGAACAGGGTCAGCATCTGCGAGGCGATCAACCCGCCGACGATCGCCACCCCGAGGGGTTGGCGCAGTTCCGACCCCGTCCCGGCGCCCAGCATCAGCGGCAGGGCGCCCAGGAGGGCGGCGAAGGTGGTCATCAGGATCGGCCGCAGTCTCAGCAGGGCGGCCTGGTGGATGGCGGTGCGCGCGTCCTTGCCCTCGGTCCGCTCGGCGGCCAGGGCGAAGTCGATCATCATGATCGCGTTCTTGTTGACGATGCCGATCAAGAGGATGATGCCGATGATCCCGACGATGCCGAGGTCCATGCGGCCGATCATCAGCGCCAGCAGCGCCCCGACGCTGGCCGAGGGCAGGGTCGACAGGATGGTGACGGGATGGATGAAGCTCTCATAGAGCACGCCCAGCACGATGTAGATCGTCACCACCGCCGCCAGCACCAGCAGCAGGGTCGAGGACAGGGACGATTGGAAAGCCGCCGCGGCGCCGAGGAAGGTGGTGGTGACGCTGGTCGGGACGCCGATGGTCTTCTCGGCCTTCTCGATCTCCCGGACCGCGCCGCCTAGGGATTTGCCGGGCGCCAGGTTGAACGAGATGGTCGCCGCCGGGAACTGGCCGACGTGGCTGATCTGCAGCGGGACCGTCTGCTCGCTGATGGTGGCGATGGCGCTGAGCGGGACGGGCGCGCCGGTGGTCGACTGGAGATAAAGGTCGCCCAGGCCCGCGGGGGTCGCCGCGTCGGCCGAGGCCAGGCTGCCCGCGGCGGTCGATCCGACCGGGGCCGCCTCCAGGATCACCCGGTACTGGTTCGACTGGGTGAAGATGGTCGAGATGATGCGCTGGCCGAAGGCGTTGTAGAGCGCGTTGTCGATGGTGGAGACGCTGACGCCGAGGCGGGCGGCGGTGTCGCGGTCCACCTTGATATAGGCGGCCAGCCCCTGGTTCTGCACGTCGGAGGCGACGTCGGTGATGTCGGGAATCTTGGCCAGCTCCTGGGTGAGCCGGTTGGTCCAGTCGGCCAGCAGGGCGCGGTCGACCCCTTCCAGCACGAACTGGTACTGGGTGCGGCTGACGTTGGCGTCGATGGTCAGGTCCTGGACCGGCTGCATATAGAGCGTCACCCCGGTGACCGAGGCGGTGTCCTGTTGCAGGCGGCGGATGATCTCCGACGCCGAAGCCTTGCGCTCCTCGCGCGGCTTCAGGTTGATCAGCACCCGGCCGGTGTTGACCGTGGTGTTCTGGGCGTCGACCCCGACGTTAGAGGCCACGCTGACCACGTCCGGATCCTTCAGTATGGCCGCGGCCAGCGCCTGCTGGCGGGTCGCCATCTCGCTGAAGGGGACGGTCTGGTCGGCCTCGGTGATCCCCTGGATCAGTCCGGTGTCCTGGATCGGGAACAGGCCCTTGGGGATGGCGATGTAGAGGATCGCGGTGAGGGCCATGGTGGCCACCGCCACGCCCAGGGTGAGGAGCTGGTGGTCCAGCACCCAGGTCAAGCCGCTGTCGTAGCGGTGGATCACCCGGTCGAAACGCTCGTTGAACCAGCGTCCGAAACGGCTCTCCCGGCGGCTGGGTTTGAGCCACAGGGAGCAGAGGGTCGGCACCAGGGTCAGGGACACGATCGCCGAGATGACGATGGTCACCGCCAGGGTCACCGCGAACTCGCGGAACAGCCGGCCCACCACGTCGCCCATGAACAGCAGCGGGATCAGCACGGCCAGCAGGGACAGGGTGAGCGAGATGATGGTGAAGCCGATCTCGCCCGCGCCCTTCAACGCCGCGGACTTGGGCTCCTCGCCCTCCTCGATGTGGCGGCTGATGTTCTCGATCATGACGATGGCGTCGTCGACCACGAAGCCGGTGGCGATGGTCAGGGCCATCAGCGTCAGGTTGTTGAGCGAGAAGTTGAACAGGTACATGGCCCCGAAGGTCCCGACCAGGGCCAGGGGCACCGCGATCCCAGAGATCGCCGTGGCGGCGAAGTTCTGCAGGAAGACGAAGATCACCGCCACCACCAGCAGGACCGCCAGCACCAGTTCGAACTCCACGTCGTGGACCGAGGCGCGGATGGTGTTGGTGCGGTCGGTCATCAGCTCGACCTTGACCCCGGCCGGCAACGACTGCTCGATCTGCGGCAGGATCGCCTTCACCCGGTCGACCACGCCGATGACGTTGGCCCCGGGCTGGCGCTGGATGTTCAGGATCACCGCCGGCGTGGTGTTCTTCCAGGCGCCCAGCTGGGTGTTCTCGGCGCTCTGCACCACGTCGGCCACGTCGGCCAGCCGGATCGGCGAGCCGTTGCGGTAGGCGATGATCAGGTCGGAATAGGATTCCGGGGTCGACAGCTGGTCGTTGGCGTCGATCACATAGCTGCGGGTCGGGCCGATCAGATTGCCCTTGGCCCCGTTGACATTGGCCTGGCCGATCGTCGTGCGCAGGTTGTCCATGCTCATGCCGTAGGCGGCCAGGGCCTTGGCGTTGGCGCGGATCCGCACCGCCGGCCGCTGGCCGCCGGACAGGGTGACCAGGCCCACGCCCGCCACCTGGCTGATCTTCTGGGCCATGCGGGTGTCGGCCAGGTCCTGCACCTGGGTCAGCGGCAGGGTGGTGGAGGTCAGGGCCAGGGACATGATCGGCGCGTCGGCCGGGTTGACCTTGGCGTAGATCGGCGGGGCCGGCAGGTCGGCGGGCAGCAGGTTGCCCGCCGCGTTGATCGCCGCCTGCACCTCCTGCTCGGCCACGTCGAGGGACAGGTTGAGATTGAACTGCAGGGTGATCACGGAGGCGCCGGCGGAGGACACCGACGACATCCGCGCCAGGCTGGCCATCTGGCCGAAATTGCGCTCCAGCGGCCCGGTGACGGTCGAGGTCATCACATCCGGAGAGGCTCCCGGATAGAAGGTCTGCACCTGGATGGTCGGGTAATCGACCTGGGGCAGGGCCGACAGGGGCAGGAACTGGAAGCCGACTACGCCGGCCAGGAACACGGCCAGCATCAGAAGCGAGGTCGCGATCGGCCGCATGATGAAGATGTGCGACGGGCTGAGCCGCAGGGATCCGGATGGCTTTTCCAGATCGGCGTCGTCGCCGGGTTCAGCCGCCATCAGGGTTGCCCCGCGCCTCCGAAGCCGCCCCCGCCTCCGCCGCCTCCGCCCCCGCCTCCGTTGGCGCGGGCCTGGGCGCGTAGCGCCTCGTACTTGGTCTTCTGGGCCGGGGTCAGCAGGGCTTCGGCCCGCTGGTTGGCGCCCTGGATGGCCTGACGCCGCGCGTCGGGGTCGTCGATGGCCTGGGCCTTGGTCCGGCCCTCCTGCAGGATGGCGTTGACCTTGGCCATCTGGTCCGGAGTCAGGCCGAGTTGGCCGAACAGACGCCCGCCGCCGCCCTGGCCTCCGCCGCCTTGGCCGCCGCCGAATCCTTGCCCGCGAGCGGGCGCGCCCGCTTCGGGGTTGGGACCGGGCTGGCGATTGCCCTGGGGCGCGCCGCCTTCGACGGCCGTGCTGGGGAGGGCGCCCGCCTGGGGCGCCGCGGGCTGGGCGCCCGTCTGCGGCGGTCCGAAGCCGCGTCCCTGGCCGGCGCCGGGGCCGCCCGCGGCTCCAGCTCCAGCTCCAGCTCCAGCTCCAGCTCCAGCTCCGGCGCCGCCGCCGCCGGGACGGCAACCCGCCGCCCCGGCCGCACCTGCCGCGCCCGCGCCGCCACGTCGGCCGGCGCCTTGGCCGCCCTGACCCGGGCCGCCCTGGCCCTGCCTGGCCTGGCCGGCGCCGGCTTGACCCGGGCCGCCTTGACCGCGCTGACCTGCGCCGCCTCTGCGGCCGCCCGCGCCGGCGGCCGGCGGACATTCGCCGGGCAGGGTCACCCGGGCGCCTTCCTTGAGCCGGTCGGTGCCGTCGATGACCACGGTCTCGCCGAGCTGGAGACCGGACGTCACGGCGGTGAGCTGGCCGTTCACGGCGCCGGGCGTGACGGTGCGCACCGAGACAGTGTGGTCGGGGTTGACCACGTAGACGATCATGCCGTTGGCGCCGCGCAGCACCGCCGAGGTCGGGACGGTCAGCGAACCGTGCAGGGTGTCGACCAGGATCTTGGTGTTGACGAACTGGTTGGGGAACAGGGCGCCGTTCGCATTGGCGAAGCGCGCCTTGACCTTGACCGTGCCGGTGGTGGTGTCGATCAGGTTGTCGAGGGTCAGGAGCCTGCCTTGGGCGAGCTCGGCGCTGTCGGACCGGTCGGAGGCTGTTGCCGGCAGGACGGCGCCGGTGCGCAGCCGGGCCGTGACCTGGGGCAGGTTGTCCTCAGGCAGGGTGAACAGCACGTCGATCGGCGCGATCTGGGTGATCACCACCAGGCCGTTGGCCTGGCCGGCGGTGACGAAGTTGCCGACGTCGACGAGACGCAGGCCCACCCGTCCGCTGACGGGGGCGGTGATGTGGGTGTAGGCGAGGTTGAGCCGGGCCTGGCCGATCGCGGCCTGGTCGCTCTTGATGGTGGCTTCGAGCTGGCGGACCAGCGCGGCCTGGTTGTCCACGTCCTGACGGGCGATGGAGTCCTGGGCCAGAAGCGTCTGGTCGCGTTGCAGCACCACCTTGGCGTTGGCCAGGTTGGCCTCGTCGCGCGCCAGCACGCCCTCCGCCTGGGCCAGCTGCTGCTGGGCGGGGCGGGGGTCGATCTCGGCCAGGAACTGGCCGGCCCTGACCATCTGGCCTTCCTCGAAGGCGATCTTGGTCAGCTGGCCGGAAATCTGCGGCCGCACGGTCACGGTGGCCATAGGCGTCACCGTGCCCAGGGCGGTGAGGTAGATCGGCATGTCGGTGCGGGCGACCTTGGCCACGTTCACCGAAACCGGCGCGCCGCCGGCCCCGCCGGCCCCGCGGCCGCCGCGGCCGCCCGCTCCGGCTTGGCCTCCCGGACCGCCGGGGGCGGGGTGGGGCATGACGGCATAGATCAGCAGGCCCACGATCACCAGCGCGGCGATGATCCACCCCCAGGCGATGCGCCGCTTGCGCGGACCGGAACCGCCGGGACCGCCAGGCCATCCGGGGGCGGGAGCGCCCTTGGGCGCGCCGACGGGGCCGCCCGGCTGGGCGGGCGATTCGGGACTGCCCCGACGGCCGGGGACCTCCTCCATGACGGGGCCTTGAGGGGACGGCTCTCCGGCCGAGCTTTTCGGCCTGAGGGACTGCGATGCCGGTTGGACCACGCTGAGGGCTCCTGGCGGTGACTCGGGAGGAAGAAGGACGAAGAGGTACGCGGCTACTGGGACTTGAACGCGCCAACGCACACGAGCCGTCGCCTACGGCCGAACTTTCGCTTGCGAGGTCTAGCTCTGGTCTATTGTGGGGGCCTTAATGCGACCGGCGGATGTCAGCGAAACAATGTCCGGCGCCCATTCGTTGCAAAAGTTTGCAGCGGTGCATTACGGCGTCCGCCTTGAGGTCTCGAAACCGACGGTGTTTTGCGGCGTCTTCGTAAAGAACCCAAATCAGCCGCCGGTTCTGCTTGATACGGGTCGCGCTTGTCCCGATGCTGGGACCGATGCAGCGATCGACGGCCAAAGGCGAAAGCGCCCCGGAAACCAGGATGGGGGCGCGGAGCCCGGACGCGCCGCTGGTCGCCCTGTTCGCCGGGCTGGCGGTCGCCGCCTGCCTGTTCGCCTTCGTCGGCCTGGGTCGGTCGGGTTACTGGACCGACGAACTCTTCACCCTGTTCGTGATCGACCATGGCGGCGGCTTGACCGGGGTGTTCCGGCGCGCGCTGACCGACACCCACCCCCCCGCCTACTATTTCCTGCTCTACGGCTGGTCGAAGCTGTTCGGCCTGTCCGAAGTCCCCATCCGCCTGCTGAGCGCCCTCTGCGCCGTCGCGGCCGCGGGGGTGTTCTTCGTCAGCCTGCGGCGGGTGTTCAGCCTGACCGCCCGCCTTTTCGCCCTGGCGCTGGCGCTCAACGCCACCTTCTGGTTCGACCAGGCCCAGAACGCCCGCAGTTACGCGCTGTGCATGCTGATCTCGGCCCTGCTGCTGGCTTTCGCCCTGGCGGCGCGGCGGCAGGTGGCGGCCGGCTCGCGCTTTCCCGCCTGGCCCTGCCTCGGACTGGTCCTGGCCGGGGCGTTCGGCAGCTTCTGCCATTCCTACGTCTTCCTGGAAGTCGGGCTGATCTACCTGTTCGTGGCGTTCACCGTGCCGTCGCTGCGCCTGCAGATCGTCCTGGTCGCGGTCGGGCTCGTCGTCGCCGCCCTGACCGCGCTCTACGCCCGCGCCCTGCTGCACGGCACCCAGCAGGACGTCCACCACATGTGGTTCCGCAAGGATCCGATCTTCTTCTTCAACCAGGTCACGGTGGCCTGGCGGATCGGCTTCGGGATATCGGGGTGGATCGCCGCGGCCCTGCTGGCCATCTCGGCCTGGCGCCGCCGGGGCGGGCCCGGCGCGCCGGGCCCGGCGACGGACGAGCGCCGCTGGGTCGGAACCCTGTGCGCGAGCGTCCACGTCGGCATGATCGTCCTCGGCATCGCGGTGTCGCTGGCGGTGGCGCCCTCGATGTCCAGCCAGAACCTGGCCACCGCCTCGCCGCTGCTGTGGGCGGTCGTCGCCTGGCTCTACGACGTGGGCGGGCCGCGCCTGGACCGGCGTGCGGGCCGGATCTTCGCGGCGGTGCTCGCCCTGGCTCCGCTGGCGCACCTTACCGTGCTGCCGGGACGGTTCCTCAACCGCAACGAGGACTGGCGAGGGTCGGCCCGCTATGTCGCCGGAATGCCCGCCTGCGCCGGCCAGCCGATTGCGATCGCCCTGCCGCGCAACTTCGGTCCGCCCACGCCCTTCTTCCGCACCCTGGCCGAGCAAAGTCTGTACGGCCGCTATTTTCCACAAGGAGGCCGTCTGCACGCCTACCTTCCGGACGAACTGGCTGGGCGCCGGCCGGCGCCGGGATTGGCCGCCTTCCTCGCCGTCAGGGCGCAGGGGGCGGGTTGCCCGATCCTGCTCTGGGCCGTGCACGACCTTCCTCCCGAGGATGCGGAGGCCCTGCGCGCCGACCTGCAGCGCCTGCCGGGGGTGGCGCCGGCGCGGGTGGAGATGAAGCCCTTCGGCAATTTCAGCCACGAGGAGCTGGGCTATAGTCCGTGGGCGGCGGCTTTCGTCTATGTGGCGGCTCCCCCGCCGTCGACCAGCCCCCGCTGAAAGGCCAGCGATGTCGATGTTCCGCCGGCGCTGGCCGTGGCTGATCGCCCTGTTCGGCGTCCTGGTCGCCGCCCTGACTGCGACCCACCTGGCGCAGATTCCCCAGCGTATCCCGCTCAACTACAACGAGGGCTGGATGGCCTTCTTCGCCGCGCGGGCCGTGGACGGCGGGACGCTGTATCCGCCGCCGGGGAGCTTCATCTCCAACAACTATCCGCCCCTGTCGTTCTATCTGTTCGGGGCGGCGGGCAAGGTCATGGGCGACCAGGTCTTCGCTGGCCGGGCGATCGCGCTCCTGGCGCTGATCGCGGTCGCCGGTGAGATCTTCTGGAGCGCGCGCCGCCTGGGCGCGGGCGTGGCGGCGGCGACGACCGGCGCCCTGCTGTTCGCCCTGTTCAACCTGACCTGGTTCAGCGCTTACGTGGCCATGGCCGACCCGCAGTGGCTTGGCCAGGCGGTGATGCTGGCGGGCCTGCCGCTGCTGCTGCAGGCGGGGGAGGGGCCCTTGCCGCTCCGTCGGGCGGCGGCCTCGGCCCTGTTGATGGTGGCGGGGGGCTTCATCAAACATAACCTGCTCGCCCTGCCGCTGGCCGCCGGCCTGTGGTTGCTCGTCCATGACCGGCGGGCGTTCCTGGCCTGGGGCGCGGCCGCCGTCGCCGGCCTCGCGGCCGGAGCCCTGTGGCTGGCCGACCTCGGGGGCCGGGCGGCCTTCATCGGCATCTTCGGCGGACATCGAAGGTGGCTGCCAGAGCAGCTTCCCGACGCGGCGGCCTATCTGGCGCCCATGCTGCCGCTGGTCGCAGCGACGGTCTGGCTGGCGCGGCGGCGAGGATCGGAGCGGCGGATCCGGCTGATCGTCCTGTTCGCGGCCATGGCCGCGCCCCTGGGGGTGATCCAGCGGCTGGGGGAAGGGGTCAACGTCAACGGCCACTTCGAGGTCCTGGTCGCCCTCTGCATCGCCGCGGCCGCCGTCATCGAGGCCGCGCCGCCGGTCCGGCGCGGCCGGACCTGGTCGCGGGCGGCGATCGCCTTGGCGCTGGCCGCGCCGATGCTGGTCGCGGCGCCTTACGCCCTGGGGAAGGGCGCGTCGGACGTGGCCGCCATCCCGGCCCGACGCGCGGCCTGGAGCGCGGCGATCTCGGCCGCCAGCGTCGCCCCCGGCCCCGTCGCCTGCGAGATGCTGTCGGTCTGCTACTGGGCCGGCAAGGGGTTCGAACTGGACTTCTTCAACTATGGCCAGGACCTCCGGGCCGGGGCCTCGCCCCAGCCGCTCGAGGAGACGATCGAGGCGGGGCGGTTCGGCGCGATCGTCCTGGCCCGCGACGCGGCCTATTTCAGGGGCGAGGGCCGGCTGCCGGCGGCGATCGCCCGTCGGATCGAGGCCGCCTACGCGGTGCGCCTGTCGGCGCCGGGCCACATGGCCGTGATGACGCCGAAGCTCAGCCCCGTGTCGCCCGGGCGAGGCGGGTGAGCAAGGCGCCGTTCCCGGCTTCGGGCGCGGCCTTGATCCAGCTCAGCCGGCTGGCCAGCAGATAATTCAATATTCCGCCGGCCAGGGCGCCCAGGGCGCCGGCCGTCATCCAGGAGGCGTTCAGGCCGCGGGCGCCAAGGCCCACCGCCTCGGCGATCAATCCGCCCGTGGCGCTGCCGAGGCAGAACATCAGAAGGCCGCGCCAGAAGGCCGCGCCCTGGAGGCGGCGCTCGCGGAAGGTCAGGACGTTGTTGAGCAGGAAGTTCCACACCATCGCCACCAGGGTCGCAACCCCCGCCGACAGGGCGTAGGAGCGGGCGCCCAGGGCGTGGGCGGCGCTGAGCACCGCCAGGTTCGCCGCCATGCCGCTGAGGCCCACGCCGGCGAAGAGGATGAAGCGGGCGCTCAGCAAGCCGCCGGTGCGCTTCTCGATCAGCAGGGCCGCCAGGTCCAGGATCACCCGCAGGTCCAGCTTGGACTGGCCCGAACCGCGGGGGCGAAGCGCGGTCGGGACCTGGGTCGTCACAGGGCGGCGACGGCCCGAGGCGACGGTGTCGACCAAGATCTTGAAGCCCACCCCGGACAGGCGCGGCCGCACCGCCTCGACCCAGTCGCGTCGCACCAGGAACAGGCCGCTCAGCGGATCGGCGATGCGGATGCCCAGGGTCAGGGCGACCAGGGCGGTGCCGCCCCGGCTGAGGGCGGCGCGGAAGCCGGTCAGGCCGCTGGGGCCCTCTGCCATGTAGCGGCTGCCCACCGCCACGTCGGCGTCGTCTTCGTGCAGGGCGGCGTAGAGCTTGAGCAGCACCTGTGGATCGTGCTGGCCGTCGCCGTCCATCACCCCCAGCACCGCCCCCTCCGCCGCGGCCCAGCCGGCGATCACCGCCGAGCCCAGCCCGCGTTCTCCCTGGCGGCGGATCAGCTTCACGTTCGGCTGGGCGGCCTGGACGGCCTGGACGGCTTCGGCAGTGCGGTCGTCGGTGGAATCGTCGACCACGATCAGCTCATGCGGCAGGTCGGCCAGGGCGAGACCGGTCTCGCGCAGGACGCCGACGATGGCCTCGGACTCGTTCAGGGTGCAGATCACCACCGACAGCAAAGGCTTGGGTGGAGAAGCGTAGGGGGCGGAAACTTCCGCGAGCCGCCCTTCGGTGCTCACGTGGTTTCCCTGCCGTCCATGGTCTGGGTCATGCGCGCGCCGGTGATGATCGTCAGTCATGGAACGGCATGGTCTCCGTTTTCCGGCGGCTAGGCCACCAGCCTCGTCGTGACGCCTGCATGACGTGACATTCCGTGCGAATTCGGGCGCGGCTTTCGGCGGCTGCAACGGTCATGAAACAAGGCAATGCGGCGCCCAGCGCTCCCGCCCCGGCGCCTCTAGGGCGGTCATCTAGCGCTTCTTGCCCAATTCGGCCGCAATATCCCTGACCATGCGGCCGACTTTGCGGTGGGCGGCGGTGATCTGGTCGCGGGTCACTCCCCAACGCTTCATCCAATATTCCACCGCCTGGCGCTCGGAGAGGTCGAGCCGGTCCTTGTCGATGAAGCCGCGTTTGTCCTTCAGGCCCGCCATCTTCGTCCTCGCCGCCATGTCCGATCCATGGGGGATCGGTTAGACCTGACGCATGAGCGCCCTGTTCGAAGAGATCGACTATCGCGAAACGCCGCTGGGCGCGATATCGCTGCGCCGCCGGCGGCTGTTGTCCCTCGATCGCGACGTGTTCGAGGTGATGCTCGGCGACGAGCACCTGATGTCGAGCCTGTTCACGGCCGGAGAGATCGCCCTGGCCGAGCTGGGGCTGGCGGCCACCGACGCGCCGGTCCTGGACGTGATCGTCGGCGGTCTCGGCCTCGGCTACACCGCCGCCGCGGCCTTGGCCGATCCGCGCACCCGCTCGCTGGTGGTGATCGACGCCATGCAGGCGGTGATCGACTGGCACCAGCAGGGCCTGGTCCCTCTGGGCGCGAGCCTTGCGGCCGATCCGCGGGTGCAACTGGTCCACGGGGACTTCTTCGCCCAGATGCGGGCGCCGGGCCCGAAGGTCCAGGCGGTGTTGCTGGACATCGACCACTCGCCGCGGGCGGTGCTGAACAGCGGCAACGCGGCCTTCTATACGGCCGAAGGGCTGGGCGGCGTGACCCGCCGGCTGGTTCCGGGCGGCGTGTTCGCCCTGTGGTCCGACGCAGGGCCCGACGCCGAGTTCGAGGCGCTGATGGCCGAGGTGTTCGACGCCTGTGCGGCCCGCGTCGTGGGCTTCGACAATCCCCTGACCGGCGGCCGCTCGAGCAACACCGTCTACGTCGGCCGGGCCAGGCCGGGCTGAAGCCTGTCCGCAGCAGCGGCGGCGCTTCAGCCTTTCCTAAGCTTGGCCGTCGATCCTTCTCCCCGGCGGACCGTCGCCAGGGAGTTCAAGCCATGCTGGTCGTCACCACCCAGGCCGTCGCCGGCCACACCGTGCGCGAGACCCTGGGGCAATGTTTCGGCGTGGTGGTCCGCAGCCGCGGGCTCGGCGGCAACATCGCCGCCTCGCTCCGGTCCCTCGTCGGCGGCGAGATCGTCGAATACACCCAGATGCTGGAGGAGGGCCGCCGCCACGCCATCGACCGGCTGGTGGAGAACGCCCAGCTGATGGGCGGCAACGCGGTGCTGATGATGCGGTTCGATTCCTCGGAGATCGGGGAGACCATGACCGAGATCGTCGCCTATGGCACCGCCGCGGTCATCACCCCCAATCCCCACCCCGACGCGGGCCGCTAGGGCGATGCTGCGCAGGGTGCTGACGGCAGTCGCCGCGCTTGTCCTGGCCGGGACGGCGACGGTGTGGGCGCTGGCCCCGTTGCGCGCCGTCGCCTTGTGGCCAGGGATGTTCTGGTCGGCGCTGGTCCTGGCCGGACTGGTGTTCGAGCGCTTCGTCTACAAGCCGATACGCCGCGATCTTCCGGGCGCCGGCTGGGAGGCGACCGGCGAACGCTTCATCGACCCGGCGACCCGCCGCGAGGTCCAGGTGTTCTTCCGTCCCGCCGACGGCAAGCGGATGTACGTCCGCGCCGACGCCGCCCGGCCGCAGCCGCCGCCGACGTCAGACTAGACGTTCAGAACCGCACCCGCAGGTCCGCATAGACGCTGCGCCGAGCCTCCGTGGCGGCCGGCGCGGGAAACTCCTGGTGACGGGCGTGCAGCAGGTTGATCCCGGAGAGGGAAAGCTGCACGCGGTCGGTGACGTTCCAGCCGATCCGGCCGCCCAGCTCCACATAGGACGGCACGCGCGGATCGGGCAGGGCGCCGACGTAGCGCAGATCGGCGTCGACGGCGACCCGGCGATCTAGGTTCATCGACGACTTCAGCGAGGCCTGGGCCCTGGGGTCGTCCCCCGCCTGGGGCAGGCCCAGGATCTTGCTCGCGCCCGACCGGAACTTCAGATGCTCGGACAGGAGGTTGAGGCCCGCCGAAATCCGCCACCAGGGTGCGACCCGGTAGTCGCCCCAGGCCTCCATCCCATAGGTGTAGCCCCGCATGCCGTTGCCCCATTGCAGGGGCAGGAACGTGACCGGCGTGGGCTCGATGGTGCGCAGGTCGTCGTAGACGTTGTAGTAGGCGGAGACCGAGAAGCTCAGCCGATCGGTCGGCTCGGCCCGCGCGCCGAACTCATAGGCGGTGAGCCTTTCCGGCTGCCAGGCGGACCCGCCGACCAGGAACACCGTCGGCCCGATCTTTTCGATCACGTCCCGGTCGAAGGGGGTCGGCGAACGGATCGCGCGCGAGGCCGCCGCCCACAGCAGGATCGGCGCCTTGGGGTTCCAGGAAATCCGCACGCTCGGCAGCGGGGTCAGGTGCGAATAGGGATCGTCCTCCAGCTTGATCCCGAGGATCAGCTTGGTCGTGCTGGTGAGGGCGACGCTGTCCTGAACGAAGGCGTTGGTGAGGTCGAGGGTCCGGCTGGACGGCGAGAAGATCAGGCCGCCGGTGCTGTTGATCTCGTATTTGGTCAAGCGCACCCCGGCGCCCCAGACCACCTGGTGAGCGCGGCCGAGGCTGAAGCTGTGCTGGACGTCCAGGTCGTACATGTCCTGGGTGAAGCGGCCGGAGTCGGCGGTCGATCCCCGCTCGACCCGATCGTAATAGGCCTGGACCTGAAGCGACGAGCCGCTCGGCCCGGGGTGGGTCCAGCGGGCCAGCAGATTGTGGCCGGTTATGTCCTCGCTTCCGCCCGTTCCCAGGTGCTCGGAGCCGTTGTAGGCGTCCCCCTGCAGGGTCACCATGTCCCCGGACGGCGGGGACCAGTCCAGGCGGAACCCGCCCTGGGGCTTGCTCCAATGGTCGCCGGCCTTGTCTCCGGCCGCGGTGGCGCTGTCGGAGACATAGAAGTCCTTGACGTAGGCGCGCCAGGCCAGGTCGTCTCCGATCCGCCCGCCGTATTGCAGGCTGGCGCTGCGGGTCTGGTCGCCGCCCGACAGTTCGATCGTCCCGCCCTGGGTCTGCCTGGCCGTGCGGGTGATGATGTTGATCACTCCGTTGACGGCGTTGGCGCCCCACAGCGTCGCGCCGGGGCCGCTGATCACCTCGATGCGCTCGATGTCCTCAGGCAGGACGTCCTGCATGTCCCAGTAGACGCCCTCGAACAGGGGCGAATAGACGGTGCGGCCGTCGATCAGCACGAGCAGCTTGTTGGCGAAGTTCTGGGCTTGGCTGCTTCCGCTCATGCCGCGGGCGGTGATGACGTAGGCGCTGGCGCTGGTCTGCGCTACCTGGAGGTTGGGGGCGAGGCGCAGGATTTCGGGGACGCTGTTCGCGCCCGACCGGACGATGTCGTCATGGGTGATGACATAGATCGCCGCCGGCGCGGAATTCAGCGGCTCCATGGTCTTGGTGACCGACAGGATGTCGATATTGGCCAACTCTCTGATCGACATCTGCTGCAGGTCTTCGACCGTCTGCGCATACGCGACGGCGCCCAGCGGCGCGACCGTTCCGATCAGCCCCGCCGCACAACAGAATGCACTCACCAGCCCCGACTGACGCATCGCCCCCAAAGCGCAGACCCCCCGGCGCCTACCCGGACGCCATGGCGGTCAAGAACGCCCTAACCGGAGTCTGGTTCCCGGATTTTGTCGACTATCCGACTTAAGGACGGCGCCGCACATCCGGGTGATGGCGATCCTATTGCCTTGGGGTTGCGGCCAAATGGCTTAAGGTCCCACAATCGCCATGCGCAAAGGCGACACATACGCCAGATCGGGAGTATGGCCATGATCAGCGTGCAGTACGGCGTGGTCCGCATCGACGGACGGTGGATAGTCATCAGCCAGGGGCTGCGGTTCGGGTCCTACGAGACCAGCGCCGAGGCCGAGCAGGTCGCGAGGCTGATGGCCGACCAAGCCGCCGGCGTGCCGGTGCAGATCCATCTGCAGAACGAGATGGGCGAGCTTCACCGGGAAGAGTACGTCTCGGCCGACGGCGAATAATAGCCGCCGGACTCAACATCCAGGCTCAATTTTCTGGGCTGGATATCGATATTAACCACAATTGGCCTTCGTTCCGGCCGCGTCCCAGAGCCCGGCGAGGCCGGCCCGTCTTCGGATGTGATAAACGGGGAAAACAGCCCGAAGGCGCGCCGATCCGTCGCCCCGCGGGAGAACCAGGGAGCGGGCGAGCATCATGGTTGCGGGTACCGTCGGCATTTCCGAGGTGATCGATCGAAGCCCCCTGGGCGGGTTCCAGAGACGGGTGGTGGCGATCTGCACGCTCCTGGCCTTCGTCGAGGGGTTCGACGCCCAGAACGCCGGCTACACCGCCCCCGCCCTGGCCAAGGCCTTTCATCTGAACCAGAACGCCATCGGCCTGTTCTTCTCGCTCGGTTTGTTCGGCCTGATGCTGGGCGCCCTGTTCGTGGCTCCCGTCGCCGACCGGGTCGGCCGTAAGCCGGTGCTGCTGGCCTGTCTGGTCATGTTCGGCCTGTGCAGCCTGGGCCAGGCCTTCGCGCCCACCGCGACGGTGCTTTACCTGTTCCGCTTCCTCACCCTGCTGGGGATCGGCGGAGCCATGCCCAACGCGGTCGCCATGACCTCCGAATATTCGCCCCATCGCAGCCGCTCGCTGATGATCGTGGTCATGTTCAACGGCTTCATCGGCGGCTCCATCGTCGCGGGCCTGGTCACCGCGCCGCTGATGAAGGTCGCCGGTTGGCCGTGGGTCTATGTCATCGGCGGGACGCTGCCCTTGCTGCTTGCCCCGATCGTGCTGTTCCTGCTGCCGGAATCGGTTCGCTTCCTGGCGTCCAGGAATGGGGCGCAGGCGCGGGTCGCGCCGCTGATGCGGCGGATCGACCCCACGGTGTCGCCGCAGACCCGCTTCGTCCTCGACGACCACGCGACGTCGCGGATGTCGGTGCGGGCGCTGTTCCGGGACGGGCGGGCGCGCAAGACCGTCTTCCTCTGGGTGCTGGTGTTCTGCAGCCTCCTGGACCTCTATCTCCTGACCAACTGGCTGCCGACCCAGATCCATTCCCTGGGACTGTCCGTGGTCGTCGCCATACTGATCGCGACGCTGCTCCAAGTCGGCGGCCTGGGCGGCATGGCGCTGGCGTGGTTCATGGACAGGGTCGGGCCTACCCGGATCCTGTGCGGCGCCTATCTGCTGGCCGCGGCCTCCATCGCCTGCCTCGCCCTGGCGGGGAACAGCGTGCCTCTGCTGGTCCTGTCGGTGCTGTCGGCGGGCTTCGGAGTGATCGGCGGCCAGACCTCCGCCAATGCGGTGGCCGCGGCGACCTATCCCACCGAGATCCGGGCGACCGGCGTCGGCTGGTTCCTCGGCATCGGCCGGATCGGCTCCATCGTCGGGCCCTTCCTCGCCGGTTTCCTGCTGTCGAACGGCATGTCGAACCGCGACGTGTTCCTGCTGGCCGTGGTCCCCGCCCTGGCGGCGGCGGCCGCCGCCGTCGGCATGGGTCCGTGGAAGCCCGAGGCCAGGCCCGAGGCGGCGACCGTCTGAGACGATTTTCCCGCCCCTTCAATGTCGTCCATCCGTCCTGGATGCGCTAAGGCTCGGGCAGGGCGCGGCCGCGGAGCCGGCCAGCGAAGGGGAGGGACGCCGATGAATCATCTTTGCGCCGGGACACGCCCTTGGTAGTCCACCGCCGCACAGTATTGGCCGGCATGGCGGCCGCCGGGCTCGGCGTCGCCGCTCGGCGCGCCTCGGCGGCGCAGCGACAGGGAGCGGCCATGAAACCGGATGCGGACGTGATCAAGAGCCTCGCCCCCACCGGGAGGCTTCGCGCCGCCATCAACCTGGGCAACAGCGTCCTGGCCCAGAAGGACCCGGTCACCGGCCAGCTCGGCGGCGCCTCGGTCGCCCTCGCCACCGAGCTCGCCCACCGGCTGGGGGTTCCACTGGATCCGGTGCTCTACGCTTCGGCCGGCAAGGTGGTCGAGGATCTGAACGCCGGCGTCTGGGACGTGGCCTTCATGGCCGCCGAGCCGGAGCGGGCGGGGACCATCGCCTTCACCGCCCCCTATGTGATCATCGAGGGGGCCTATCTGGTGCGCGACGGCGCCGCCTTCCGCGTCCCCGCCGACCTGGACCGCGACGGCGTCCGCATCGCCTGCGAGAAGGGCGCCGCCTACACCCTTTTCCTGCAGCGGACGATCAAGCACGCGACCCTGGCGACCTTCGACAGCGCCGGGAGCTATATCGAGCTGTTCAAGGCGGACAGGACCCTGGACGCCGCGGCCGGGGTGCGCCAGGCCCTGGTCGCCGCCGCCCCGCCGGGGTCGGGTTTCCGGGTGCTCCCCGAGGGCTTCCAGAAGATTGCCCAGGCCATGGGCACGCCCAGGGAGCGGGTCGCGGGCGCGCGCTACCTCGACGGCTTCATCGACGAGCTGAAGGCGACCCCCTTCATCCGCGAGGCGCTGCAGCGCAGCGGCCAGGACGTGGCCATCGCCGCCCCGCCGGGCTGAACGGCCCGACGGCGCCCGCTCAAGCCGGGATATTGAACAGCCGGGAGGCCGTGCCGCCCAGGATGGCGACCTTGTCGGCGTCGCTGAGCCCCGGGGTCGTCATGACCGTTTCGATGGGATCGTCGACCCAGGGAAAGGGGTAGTCGGTGCCGATCATCATGCGCCGGGGCCCGACCACCGCGGCCAGGTGCCGGGTGGCCTCTGGCGTGAACACCAGGGCGTCGACGTAGAGCCGCTTCATGTATTCGCTGGGCTTCTTCTTCGGCGGCGGATCGCTGGGCGGGCAGGTGTCGGGATTGGCCAGGCAGCCATGGTCGGACCGGTCGACGTAGGACGGCAGGTAGCCGCCGCCGTGGGCCGCGGCGATCCGCAGTTCGGGGAACCGGTCGAAGGTTCCCTGGAAGATCAGGTGCGACAGGGCGATGGTGGTCTCGAGCGGATTGCCGATGACGTTGGCGAGCGAGCCGCCGCCGGTGGTGCGCTTGGCGATGCCGGTGACCAGGGCGCTGTCCTGCGGGTGCAGGAACACCGTGGCGTTCAGGTCCTGGCACTTCTTCCAGAACGGGTCGAAGCGGGGGGAGGCCAGTTCCTCCCCGTTGACGGTGCAGCCCAGGGAAGCGCCGCGCAGGCCGCGCGTCTTCATGGCGTCCTCGAGCTGGGCCGCAGCCAGGTCGGGATGCTGCATGGCCACGCAGGCCAGGGCGTAGAAGCGGCCGGGATAGGTCCGGGTCAGGTCGGCGACCCGTCCGTTCAGGCGGTCGATGAATCGCGCCGATAGCTCCCGGTCCATGTCGTACCAGTAGGGGTTGGCGCTCAGCACCTCGACGTCGATGCCCTGGCGGTCCATCCGGGCCAGCCGCACGGCGTCCACCGCCATCCGCTTGTCCGCCGACCGGTCGCGGGCCTGGAAGGGCGTGCCGGCCAGCACGTCGGTCATGTCGGGGGCGACGTGGGCGTGGATGTCGACGGTCCGGACCCGCTTGCCGCCGACCCGCCAGATCTTGCGCTGGGTCGCGGGCGCGGCGGCGAGCCCGGCGGCCGGCGTCAGGGCCGCGGCGGCCCCCAATCCCTGCAGAATCGCGCGTCTGTGCAGCACGTCGGCGTCCCCCGAATGCGGGCGGGAGATCTTCGGCGCCTCCCGTCGGCGCGACGCTAACCCATTTGGCCGTACGGGTGTAGCGGCCGCTAGGCGGACAGGGCGACGGCCTCGTGCTCGCTCGCGCGAGCCTTTTCCACCGCCGCATAGACGCCGGACAACAGGCTGGAGGGGCCGATCGGCTTGGCGATGTGGCCGTCAGCTCCCGCCGCCGTGGCGGCGCGGACATGTTCGGGCATGGCGTTGGCGGTGAGGGCCAGGATCGGCGTCCGGGCCCGGCGCTCCGCCGCCTCCAGACGCCGGATTTCGCGGATCGCGGTCAGGCCGTCCATCACCGGCATCTGCATGTCCATCAGCACGACGTCGAAGCGTCCGGTGCGGAGGGCCTCCAGGGCGGCCGCCCCGTTCTCCACCGAAACCAGCACGGCCCCGGCGCCCATCAGGATCAGTTCGGCGACCCGGCGGTTGGTGCTGTGGTCGTCGGCCACCAGAACCCGCAGGCGTTCTCTAAGCGGCGAAGCCGGTCCGGACGCCGCACCCGTCTCCGGCGCCCGCTCTTCGCCGCGGGACCGCAAGGGCAGGCGCAGGCTGAACGTCGATCCCCGGCCGGGACTGGAGATGGCGTCGAGCCCTCCGCCCATCAGCTCCGCGAGGCTCTGGGAAATGGCCAGCCCCAGCCCCGAGCCGCCGAAGCGGCGGGCGATCGAACCGTCCGCCTGATGGAAACGGCCGAACAGGGCGTCCTTCTGGTCCATGGGGAAGCCCACCCCGGTGTCCTCGACCTCGAACAGCCAGCTCGGCGTGTCGCCGTCCTCGACCCGGATCCGCACGTGCACGCCTCCGGTCTCGGTGAACTTCACCGCGTTGGAGACCAGGTTGATCAGGATCTGCTTCAACCGCACAGGATCGGCCTCGACCGTCGTCCGGGCGCCGGGCCCGACGGTCAGGTCCATGGTCAGGCCCTTCTGCCGGGCCGCCAGACGGAAAAGTTCGACCACCTCGCCCGCCGCGTCGGCGGGGCGGAGCGGCTCGGTCACCAGCTCCATCCGCCCGGCCTCGACCCGGGCTATGTCCAGGATGTCGCAAAGCAGCCCGTTCAAGGCGGCGCTCGAACTTTCGATGATCCGGACCATCTCGCCCTGGCGCTCGGTCAGCTTGGTCTGGGCCAGGACGCCCGCCACGCCCAGGATGCCGTTCAGGGGCGTGCGGATCTCATGGCTCATATTGGCGACGAATTCGCTCTTCGCGCGATTGGCCGCCTGGGCCCGGGCGTTGGCAGCCTGCAGCAGGGCCAGGGCGCTGCAGACGCCGGCGTAGCGGCCGTCCTCGACCACGATGATGCCGGTGAGCAGGTCGGAGCGGCGGGTGGACAGGCTCTCGCCGGTGAAATCGGACGCCAGGGTGGCGCCTTCCACCACCAGGGGCGTGCGGTCCATGACCACGGCGATGGGGCGCACGGCGTAGAGCGCGCGCCCGTACTGGGACGCCATCCGGAGCGAGAAGGCGTGGCGCTCCACCAGCCCCACCGGACGCGCCTCCGCGTCGATCACCGCGACCGCCAGGGTCTCCGGTTCATCCTCGAAGCGCCGGTACAGAACCTCGCCCAAGGTGTCGGGGGCGACGGCGGCGAGCGGCTCCGCCAGTTCACGCATACGCAACATGGATGGTCCCCGTTGATGCGGGGTGCTTCTAGCGCGCGGAAGTAAAGGTCAAATTAAAACCACCGTAATATCGATTGATCCGAACCCGGAGTATTCCGCACAAGAAAATTTGTAATATCATTATTATAAAAATAGGTGTCATTTGGGCGCTTTGTCTCACACCTCGCTTATAAATACAGAAAAATAATTATCGTAATCTATCGGGAGGCTTCGGTTTGGGTTTGAATCGACGCCACGTCCGCCAGCCGACGCCGAACTGTCATGAGGCGGCGGTAAGGGGGTGCATGACGACTGATTCCGCTGCGGTGGCGGCGATCCGGCCCGGCCTGATCTGGGGATTCGACGTGGGCCGCGGCGGCGCGTCTCCCGTGGACGATATAGAATTGCTGCGGACTCCGAATGGCGGCGACGGGTTCCGCTGGTTGCATTTCAATCTCGCGGACCAGCGGACGCAGCGCTGGATCGCCGCCTGCGCCCTGTTGCCGTCCGCCGTGCGCGATCTGTTGCTGTCCGCAGACCGTCATCCGCGCGTCCTGGTCGAGGACGGAGTGTTGGGCGCGGTGCTGCAGGACGTCGAGCGCGACTTCGACGACAGCGAGCCGCGGGTGGGGCTGATCCGTTTCGCCCTCGCGCCGTCCCTGATGGTCACCGCCCGCCTTCATCCGCTGTATTCGCCAGACATCGTCAGGCGGCGGATCGTCACGGGCCACCCGGTCACGGACGCCCAGGCCGCCCTGGATCTGCAGCTTCTCGCCATGATCGAGGTGGTCCGCGGCCTGGTCGGCCAGACGGACGAGGCCGTGCAGGCGGTGGAGGACGAGCTGCTGAAGAACGGCCGCCCCTTCGACACCCGCACCTTCATCACCCTGCGTGCGCTGATGGCCCGGCTTCGCCGGACGCTCGGCGGCGCGCGTTCGGTGGTCCGCAGGCTCGAGGACGACGCCCGGTTTCCCCCCGACCTGCTCGCCCCCTTGGTCAAGGCGGCGCACCGATGGGCCGAAGTGGACGCCGACCTGCTGTCCCTTCAGAGCCAGCTGCGGCTCCTGCGCGACGAACTGGACCTGCAGACCACCCAGAGGACCAACCAGAACCTCTACATCCTGTCGATCCTCACCGCCCTGATGATGCCGGCCACCCTGGTCACCGGTTTCTTCGGCATGAACACCGGGGGCCTGCCTTGGCTCTCGTCGCCCCACGGGACCCTGATCGCCGGCCTGCTCGCCGTAGGCTCGTCGGCCGGGGTCTATGTTTCCCTGCGCCTGATGGGTTTCATCCGCCGCTGAGGCGGTGTCTTATCGGGCGCCGGAAGGAGCGCCACATGACCAGGATCGTCTACGAGATCGTCGAGCACGACGGCGGCTGGGCCTATGAGATGGACGGGGTCTTCTCCGAGACCTATCCGACCCACGACGCCGCCCGCCACGCCGCCGAACGGGCCGCCCGCCAGCAGCAGCTGCCCAGCGAAGACGCCGGCATATCCTGGGAAGACAAGAGCGGCCGCTGGCACGACGAGCTGGCGAAGGGCGACGACCGGCCGGTTCCCGACGTGGAGGGCTAGGAGGTCACCAGCGCCAGAACGCGATCAGCAGGCTGGGCAGGACGACCGGCGTGGCGACGATGATCAGCACGCCCAGGGCGAAAACCGCGGCAGTGTAGATCGCCACCTTGCGATTGTGCATGTCGTCGAGGCTGCCGCCGTTCTGCAGGCGGGTGAAGCAGGCCTGGCAAGTGAGGTAGGCGCAACGCTTGCGGACACGATTATAGACGCCCGTCCGCGCGGTCGCCGCGTCGGCCGCTTCTTCGCGCCGGCCTGGGCCCTGGAACACCCGATGGTGCTCATATTGCTCCCACAAGGCGAGCTGGTCGGACGGCGTGAGCCGGCCGCAGCGGGCGCAAGCGATTTCCGAACGGCTCATGTGATCGCCTTCGAGAAGCCTGCGGGGAGGCCGGATCATTTTCGGCGCCGGCGGCGGCGCAGGTCAAGCGCCGAGACCCGAAAAGCCGCTCAAGAAATTTGGGTCGCTCGCGCCATTCTGTGGCAGGAATAGCGAAACATTGTGGGAGGCGAGGTCATGGGAACGGGTCTGCTGGCGGGGCTCGCCGCGGGGGTGCTCGGGGGCGCGGCGTTGGCGGCGGCGCCGGCCGTCATTCCGGACATGTCGACCCTGAACCCCGCCGCCCTGAAGGCCATAATCCCGAGCAAGATACCCTGGACGGCGGCGGCGGGCCTGAACGGCACGGAGGGCGCGACCCTGGTCGGCGATCCCTCCAAGCCGGGCTTCTACGTGCAGATGAACCGGTTCCACGCCGGCAACTTCAGCCACCCCCACTACCACGTCAACGACCGCTACATCATGGTGATCTCGGGCACCTGGTGGGTCTCCACCAGCGTCGTTTTCGACCCGGAGCACAACACCGTTCCCATGAAGCCAGGAACCTTCGTCGTCCATACCGGTCGCGAGGTGCATTACGACGGCGCACGGGCGGGCGGCGAGGACGCGGTGGTGATGATCTTCGGCCAGGGCCCGGGGACCCGCCATGAATGCACCGGCCCCAACGCCGAGACCGACGGCCCCTGCGCGGCCGCCAAGGCGGCGCAGGGGGTGAAGTGACCATGCTTGCGAAGGGACCGATGATGTCGAAGACCGTGACGGCCGCCGCCGTCGCCCTGATGCTGCTGGCCGAGGGCGCCGCGGCGCGCGCCGAGACGGTGAAGGTGTTCGTCGGCGGGGCCATGACCGGCCCGGTGCGCCTGATCGCCGCGGACTTCACCGCCCGGACGGGCAATGTGGTCGATGTGGTCAGCGACACCACCGGCGGGCTGCAGAACCGCCTGAGGGCCGGGGAGAAGGCCGACGTCCTGGTGATCACCGCGCCGGGCCTCGACACCCTGCAGAAGGAATCGCTGGCGGTGGCGGCCGGACGGGTCGACCTCGCCCTTGGCCTGATGGGGGTGGGGGTGAAGGCGGGCGCCCCGTCTCCCGACCTCAGCACGGCCGAGGGATTCAAGGCCTCGCTGCTGGCGGCTCGAACGGTCTCCTATGTCGACCCCAAGGCCGGCGGAACCTCGGGCGCCCATTTCGAGGAGGTGATGAAGGCCATGGGCATCGCCGAGCAGATGCGGTCCAAGACCGTCTATCGCAAACAGGGCTCGGAGGTCGCCGCCGCGGTGGCCAAGGGCGAGGCGGACCTGGGGGTCACCTTCACCAGCGAACTGGCCCCCAATCCGGGCGTGCGGGTGGCCGGCGCCCTGCCGGGGGCGTTCCAGATGCCCACGACCTATGACGCCGCCCTGTCCACGACGGCGAAGCCGGATGGCGCGGCCGGCGCCTTCTTGAAGGCTCTCCAGACGCCGGCGGCGATGACCGCGATCCGCAACGCCGGAATGGAGCCCCTGGTCCGGTCGCGCTGAAGCGGCTTCGATCCGGGCGCCGAGTGTTCAGTGGGCCTTGGACTTGTGCTCGGGTTTGCCCTTGCGCTTGGTCGAGGCCATCTTCTCGAGCTCGGCTTCGCTCATCGACATCATCGATTTCGAGGCGCCCTTGAGCGAGCTCTTGGACGTGTCGCCGCGCTTGGCCGAAAGCGCGGCCCCGGCGGCCTTCTGTTGAGCGGCTGATTTGGCAGGCATGGCTGCAGCTCCTTCTCAGTTGACGACAGGACAAATCGGGAGCGGCGGCGTTCGGTTCCCGTAGGTCAGGCGGCGTCGTGGAAAATCACGCCGAGGGTGCAGCGCCGGCCCGCCCGCACGGTGCTGACCCCGTGGCGCAGACTGACCCGGCGGTCGCCGCGGGACCCCTGCACGGGCCGGTGGTTGACCGCGAACACCACGGCGTCGCCCTTGCCGAGCGGGACAACCTCGACCCGGGACTGCATGCGCGGCCTTTGCTCGGTGAGGACGAATTCGCCGCCGTCGAAATCCGCCCCCGGTTCGGACAGGAGGATTACGACCTGAAGCGGAAACACATGCTCGCCGTAGAGGTCCTGGTGCAGGCAGTTGTAGTCCCCCGGACCGTAATGCAGCAGCAGCGGGGTGGGTCGCCCTTGGCCCGCCGCATGGCAGCGGTCGATGAAGGCGGCGTGGTCGGGGGGAAACCGGACCGCCATGTCCATCCGCTCGTGCCAGCGGTTGGCGATGGGCGCGAGGAATGGATACAGCCCGCTCCGCAGCGTCTCGACCAAAGGGGGCAGGGGATAGGCGAAATAGCGGTACTCCCCACGCCCATAGCCGTGCCGGGCCATGACCACATGGCTGCGGAAGCCTTCGCCGCGTCCGTAGAGTTCGGCGGTCGAATCGCAGTCCTCCCCCGTCAGCAGGGCCGGAAGACACGCCCAGCCCCGCGCATCCAGCTCGGCGGCGGCGGTCGCCCAGTCGATGGCGGCGAGGCGGGCGGCGAGGTCTGCGGTCATCGGATTCTCCCTGTCATGCCGCCGCGATTGTCGCACCTTCCGGCTCGTCCGGCGCTCCGCTGCTTGCGCTCCAATCCGGGAAAGGTAGAGGAAGAACCGGGCTTGCAGGTCCGCGCCGGAATGGTCGGGGTTCGCCGCCGCCCATTTCCGGTCCGGATCAGGAGATGCTGATGGCGCACGACCACCCGGGGCACGCACACGGGGACGATCACGACGGCCATGACCTTGACCATCACCATCACGAGGGTCACGGTCACAGCCATGCGCCGAAGGACTTCGGTGCGGCTTTCGCCATCGGCGCCCTGCTGAACACGGCCTTCATCGTCGTCGAGGCGGTCTTCGGGGTCCTGGCCCATTCGGTGGCCCTGATCGCGGACGCGGGCCACAACCTGTCCGACGTCCTGGGCCTCCTGGCGGCGTGGGGAGCGGCGATCCTGGTCAAGCGGCCGCCCAAGGGCCGGTTCACCTATGGGCTGCGGGGCAGTTCGATCCTGGCGGCGGTGTTCAACGCCGTCCTGCTGCTGATCGCCATCGGCGCCATCGCCCTGGAATCGATCCAGCGGCTGGCCAATCCGCAGCCCGTCGCCGGGATCACCGTCATGGTCGTGGCCGCCGTCGGCATCGCCGTGAACGGGATCACCGCCTGGCTGTTCGCCGCCGGCCACAAGGGCGACCTGAACCTGCGGGGGGTCTTCCTGCACATGGCCTCGGACGCCGTCGTCTCGCTGGGGGTGGTGATCGCGGGCCTGGCCATCATGCTGACCGGTTGGACCTGGCTGGATCCCGCCACCAGCCTGGTGCTGGTGGTGGTGGTCGCCTTCGGCACCTGGAGCCTGCTGCGCGATTCGGTGTGCATGAGCCTGCACGCCGCCCCCGCGGGCATCGAGCTGGCCGAGGTCGAGACGTTCCTGCGCGGCCGGCCGGGAGTGAGCGATCTGCACGACCTGCACGTCTGGTCGATGAGCACCACCGAGACGGCTCTGACCGTGCATCTGCTGATGCCGGACGGCCATCCCGACGACGCCGCCCTGGTGGGGTTGGCCCTGGAGCTGAAGGCGCGGTTCGGGATCGACCATCCCACCGTGCAGATCGAGACCGATCCGACGGTCCCCTGCGCCCTGGAGCCGGCCCACACCGTCTGACCGGCGCCTCGCCCGCCGTCTTCAGGGAAATGCGCCGGCGGACATGCGCCGAATCAGATCGGCCTGAAGTTCCCGATATAATCGACTGGAATAGATCGATTTATCTATCAAGGCTGATGTGCATCAGCGACGGCCCGCGGACTTGTCGTTGGCGGCGACCCTGTTCAGCCGGTCGCGGCCGGCGACGATACGGACCTGGATCTTCTCGCCGGTGACCGCTTTGGCCGACCATCCGCCCGCGCCGCCGTCCGGAACGGAGGTGCAATAGGAGAAGGGCAGGGTCGGAGGCTGCGACTGGCGCAGGCAGATGCGGTCGTCGTCCTTAAGCTTCCAATGGCCGCTGGAGCGGTCGTGCCTCCGGCCCTCGGCAGTATACGAGCCGTCGGGGTTCAGCCACAGCTCGGCCTGGCGTCCGTCCGGATAGGTCGAGACCACCGTGCCTCTGAACGCCTTGGCCAGCCCGGGATTGGTCGGCGCCGGCTTGTCGGCGGCGGTGCAGAGGACGGCCACGGCGCCGAACGAAACGGCCAGCAGGGCTGTGCGCATGGAGGATTTCCTTCAAGGGACGAGGGGCCGTCGCAGCCCTAACGCCTCGGCCGGGCTTTGGGTCCGGCGCTTCACCCCTGCGGGCGGGCGTGCCAGGATGGATGGTCGAGTTCCGCTTCCCCCCAGGTCCAGATGACCGACGCCGATCCTCCGATCCTCATTCCCGACGACGCCGCCCCGCCGGAGGCCGACCGCGCCCGCCGCAAGGCCATCCGGGCGGCCTCGCAGCCCTTCTTCGCCATCGGCGTGTCGAGCATGGCGGCGGCCGTGGCGCTGGGGATCCTGGGACTGGCGATGCACAGCGCCGCCGACGCGGTGCTGGCCGTGCCCTTCTTCATCATCATCGGCGGGCTCGCCCACGGGGTCGCGGCGCTTCGCTCGGCGCGCTACATCCGCCGGCATCCTCCGATCGGGCGACGATAGGCGCAACGTCCTCCGCGGGGATCAGCCCCCGGCGGCGGCGCGGGGCACGTGCACGGACATCAGCACCAGGGTCCCGTTGATGGCGCTGAACCAGTGCGGCGTGTTCTCCGGCACGAAGAAGAAGTCGCCCTTGGCCACCTTCTTCGACTCGCCGCCGGCGATGCCGGTCCCCGACAGGTTGTTCGGGTTGGTGCGGGTCTCGCCGATGAGCTTGCCGCCGGTGACCAGGGTTCCGCCGCCGTCGATCACATAGAACAGCTCGGCGTCCTTCTCGTGCACCGCGGCCGGACCGACCAGGACGCGGTACTCCAGATTGGCGGTGTAGGGGGCGAGGCGCTGCAGCGGCTGCAGGAAAGTGGGCTGGTCCGGTTTGCGCTCGCGCGCGGCCTTGGCGATCAGGGTGGCGACGTCGGCGGCGGAGGCGTAGGTGATGGACGCCGGGGCCGGCGCCGGCGCGGCGGGTTGCGCGACGGCGGGCAGGGCCGCGGCGGTTGCGATCAGGGCGGCGGCCAGGCCGGCCAGGCGGATGGGCATGGGGTTTTCCTCCAACAGCGTCTTGCCGGGCCAGGCCGGATCGCCGGAAGGCTGCCACGAAATCGGGCGGCGGGTCGAGCGCGGCCTAAAGGATCAATGCCTGCGGGCGTCGCGGGGCAGGTGCAGGGACATCAGCACCAGGGTCCTGTCGACGGCGCTGAACCAGTGCGGCGTGTTCTCCGGCACGAAGAAGAAGTCGCCCTTGGCCACCGTCTTCGACTCGCCGCCGGCGATGCCGGTCCCCGACAGGTTGTTCGGATCGGTGCGGGTCTCGCCGATGAGCTTGCCGCCGGTGACCAGGGTTCCGCCGCCGTCGATCACATAGAACAGCTCGGCCTCCTTCTCGTGCACGCCGGCCGTGCCGACGGCGACGGCGTACTGCAGATTGGCGACGTAGGGGGCGAGCCGCTGCAGCGGCCGGCCGACGTTGGGCTGGTCCGGCTCGCGCTCGCGGGCCGCCTGGGCGGTCAGGGCGGCGACCTCGGCGGCGGAGATATAGGCGATGGGGGCCGGGGCGGGCGACTGCGCGGCGGCGGGCAGGGCCGCGGCTGCGATCACGGCGGCGACGGCCAGGCGGATACGCATGGGTTTTCCTCGCTCTATTTCCCCGCCGCCTTCTTGGCCGCGGCCTCTTCGGCCATGATCCTGGCGCCGTAGGCGATGGCCTTGTCGGTGGCGATGTTCTGGATGTTGCTCGGGTCCTTGTAGCCGGGCTCGCCGGGCAGGATGAAGGTCGAGCCGCCGGTCTCGGTCTGGACGACGTTGTTGTTTTCCTCGCACGACCACATGTCGAGGCGGGCGACGGGGGCGGTGACGCGGACGTAGCGATGCACCCCCCGCCAGGGGGTCTTCGGGGCCTTGGGGTCGTAGATGGTGGCGTCGTCCTCGATGGTGTTGGGATCGACCATGCGGATGCGCTCCACCGTGGAGATGTCCTCGCTGAAGATCGGCATGTTGCGCTGCAGTTGTTCGGCCCGCATGCGGATGGTGTGGACCACCAGGGTGTCCCCGTCCCAGAAGCCGATCGAATCGCCTTCCCACAGGGGATGGCCGTCGTCCTCGGCCACGTGGCCGCGGCCGTCCGTATAGATCCGCCGGTACTCGCCCTGGGTTTCCTGGCTGAGCCAGGTCTCGTCCGGGGTGGCGGTGAACTCCCGGTAGAAGGGGTTGAGCAGGAAGCGCGGAAAGCCCGTCGGCAGGCAGTTGCTCAGCTGGTCCCACTCGTAGCCATGGGCGACGCCTACGGTCTTCTCCAGATACTTCTTGGCGTATTCCGGCGTCAGGTCCGCCTCCACCCAGCCCTTGCAGGGAAAGGACTTACAGTGCGCCAGTATGGCCTGGGCGGCCTCAGGGCCGATGGCGGCGGCCTCCGGCGCGACCTGCGGGGGCGACTGCCAGTTGAAGCCGCCTTCGCGGGTCCAGACACCGGACCAGTCGGGCATCTTCGCATAGGTGGCGCGGGTGTACCGGGTCCCCCCCTTGGCCGCGGCCTTCATCTTCAGCCAGGCCTGATAGGACTGCTGGTACTGGGGCGCGACGGGGGTGTCGGCGGCCGGCTGGGGCGAGGGCGCGGCCCCCTTGACTGAGGAGCGGACCAGGACGGTGGGGCCGGAGGTCTCCTGGGCGGCGGCGACCATCGGGGCCAGGACCGCGCCGACCGCGAGCAGGGCGGCCAGGGCGTCGCGGCTTGGGTCAGGGCGACGGGACGGATGATTTTTCATGGCGTTTTCTCCCCCTGCGCGCGTCTTTGACGGCGACGGTTTACCTTGCCGACGGATCCGACGCACGGGGACGCCGGTTGATTTCCTGCCCACGCGCCATGAGGGCGGGTATGTAGGCGTCTGCAAAGGAGCACCACCATGGCCGACCCGCCGGAAGACTCCACGCCGCCCGCGGACTCTCCGATCCGCCGGGCCCTGAACCTGAAGAGGGCGGCCCTGGAGGCCAAGGCCAAGCCCCCGAAGGGCGGCAAGTTCCAGCGCGAACAGGCCGCCGCGGCCCGGTCCACCTCCAAGTCCAAGCCCTGGATGGGCCGCTAGGCGCCCTGGGCCGACTCCGCCTCGGCTTTCAACCGCCGCGTCAGCAGCCGCCGCGCCAGCAGCGGCCCCTGGTCGACGGCCAGATCGACCATCGGGGTGTCGGGATGGGCCAGGAGGGCGGCCTGCTGAGCCTCGATCATTGCCCGATCCTCGTCGAATCCCGCCTGGATGCGCGCCTGCAGGGCCCGGGTGAAGTCCGGATCGTCCAGCTTGAAGTTGTGGCCGTAGGTCCAGAAGAAGTGGCTGGTGTGCTCGGTCTCGGGCGTGAGCGCCTGGACGGCCTGGAACTGCAGGGCGCGGGGATCGCGCCGCCCTTCCTTCGCCCCCGTCCCGGCCGGGGCGTTTCCCGACTCCAGGGTCAGGATATTGCCGGCGGTGAACCAGTCGTAGATGTGCCAGCGGTCGATGGGACCCTCGAGATCGGCCACGCCCCGCAGGAAGGGCGCAAGCTCCGGCTCGTTCAAGTACCAGCGGGTCAGGCGCAGGCCGCCTTCCGTCGGCTCGATCACCGGCCGGGTGTGGGCGATGGTCAACGAGCCCCCCAGGGTGGTCTCGTGGACGAAGGACAGGTGGGAAAAGTCCAGCTGGTTGTCCATGATCAGCCGGTAGTCGGCCTTGTAGTGCATGGTCGCCGGCAGCGACCGCCAAGCCGGGTCGTCCTGCCAGTGGCAGTCGGGGATGGCGGCGGGATCGGCCAGGGCGGGATCGCCCATCCAGATCCAGACGAAGCGGTCGCGCTCCACCAGGGGAAAGGCGCGGACGTGGGCGGCCGGGCTGATCCGCTCCTGGCCGGGGATCTCGACGCAGCGGCCGTCCGCCCCGAACAGCAGGCCGTGGTACATGCAGCGCACCCGGTCGCCCTCGCGCCGGCCGATGGACAGGGGAGCGGCCCGATGGCTGCAGCGGTCGACCAGGGCCGCCGGCGCCCCGTCGCCGCACCGGTAGAGCAGCACCTGTTCGCCGAGCAGCCGACGCGACAGCATGCCCGTCTGGTCCAGCTCGTCCGACCAGGCCGCCACGTGCCAGCAGTTTCTCAGGAACATCGGCCCTCCATGCTTGCCGACGCTGGGCCGACCGGGGGCGGTTTGTAAAGCCGTCTCCCAAGTTCGCGGATGACGAAGGCTTGCGGCCGAGGGATAGACCCCCGGGGAAATCTACAACGAAACTGCAGCCGAAAAGGTCTGGGCGCACGCTGGCGACCTATAAGGCGGCCCTGGCCTGATTGGGGACCGTCCTTTCCGAAGCACGGGGAAGGGACGACGCCGACTCAGGTGACCGCGCCCACCAGCCGGCCGATCCCCGCCGTCGCCGCCATGGCCAGGGCGCCCCAGAAGGCGACGCGGGCGCAGGCCCGCCAGACCGGAGCCCCGCCGGCGCCGGCTCCGAGGGCTCCCAGGACCGCCAGGAAAGCCAGAGACCCCGCCGAAACCAGCGGGATCGCCAACCCGGCCGGGCTGACGGCCACGATGCCCAGGGGGGCGGCGGCGCCGATGCTGAAGCTGGCCGCCGACGCCAGGGCCGCCTGGATCGGCCGCGCCGTGCTCGTCTCGGAAATGCCAAGCTCGTCCCGGGCGTGGGCTCCTATGGCGTCGTGGGCCATCAGCTGCCGCGCGACCTTGGCGGCGGTCTCCGCATCCAGTCCGCGTTTCATGTAGATTCCGGCCAGTTCGCCGTGCTCGCCGGTGGGGTCGAGGCGCAACTCCTCCCGCTCGCGGGCGAGGTCGGCGGTCTCCGTGTCGGCCTGGGAGCCGACGGAGACATATTCGCCCGCAGCCATCGACATGGCGCCGGCGACCAGGCCTGCCGCCCCGGCGACCAGCACCGCCGCCGGCTTGGTCCCCGCCGCGGCCACGCCGATGATCAGGCTGGCGGTCGAGACGATGCCGTCGTTGGCGCCCAGGACCGCGGCCCTCAGCCAGCCGATGCGCGACACCAGATGGCGCTCGGCGTGCAGGTGGAGTCGGCTCATGCGGTGGCTCTCCCGGGGGTCAGGGGCGGGTTGCGATCCATATCACGTGTCGCGCCCCGCGCTTGCCGTGGGCGCGGACGCGCCGTTCGTCCACCGTGTAGCCGGCCCGGCGAAGGCGTGGGGTGAAGCGCTCGTGCGGCGCCGACGACCACACCGCCAGGACGCCTCCGGGACGCAGGGCCCGGCGCGCGGCGGCCAGGCCCTCGGTGTCGTACAGGCGGTCGTTGGCCTTGCGGGTCAGGCCCTCCGGGCCGTTGTCGACGTCGAGCAGGATGGCGTCATAGCTTTCACGTCCCGCCCCGATCAGGGCGCCGACGTCGGTTTCACGGATCGCCGTCCGGGGATCGTCGAGGCAGCCCGCGAAGATCTCCGCCATGGGGCCGCGCGCCCAGGCCACGACGGCCGGGACAAGCTCGGCCACGGTGACCCGGGCGTCGGCGCCGAGGTCCGCCAGGGCCGCGCGCAGGGTGAAGCCCATCCCCAGCCCGCCGATCAGCACCTGTGCTTTCGGCCGGTCCCGGATGCGTCCGCAGGAGAGGTCGGCCAGGGCCTCCTCCGAACCGCTGAGCCGGCTGTTCATCAGCTCGATGGCCCCGGCCATGATCGAAAATTCGGCCCCGCGCTGCATCAGCCTGAGTTCGCCGCCGCCGTCCGGCATGGTCGTCGTGTCGAGATGCCGCCAGGGGATCATGATACCGTCGCGCGCGGGAGGTCGGGCCCCGGTCTTATACGAGGGCGGCAGTCCGGTCCTAGTCCGGCCTCGTGGGCGAAAGCGCGGCGCCGCGCCCCTGATCGCTGTGGCAGGGCGCGAGACCGTGGACAGGCCCCCGTGCGGATGGGAAGGGTGGCGGGTCCATTCGACCCGAACCGGAGGCCATCCTGTCGGTCATCGCCGCGCTGCACCACGTCACCCGGTACCGCTACGACCGGCCGGTCGGGTTGGGCCCGCAGACCGTGCGCCTGCGGCCGGCGCCGCACACCCGAACCCGCATCCCCAGCTATTCGCTGAAGGTCACCCCGTCCCAGCACTTCATCAACTGGCAGCAGGACCCGCACGGCAACTGGCTGGCGCGGCTGGTGTTTCCCGAGCCCGCCACCGAATTCTCCATCACCGTCGACCTCACCGCCGAGATGACGGTGATCAATCCCTTCGACTTCTTCGTCGAGGGCTATGCCGAAAAGGCCCCGTTCGACTATCCGCCCGACCTGCGCGCCGACCTGTCGGCCTATCTGCAGCCGGAGGACGGCGGACCCTTGCTCGACGCCGCCGCGGCGCGCCTGGGGCCCAGCGGCCAGGGCACGGTGGACTTCCTGGTCGGGCTGAACGCCCAGCTCCAGCGCGACATCCGCTACGTGGTGCGGCTGGAGGCCGGGGTGCAGACCCCCGACGAGACCCTCAGCCTGGGCTCCGGCTCCTGTCGCGACAGCGCCTGGCTGCTGGTGCAGATGGCCCGGCGGATGGGCCTCGCCGCCCGTTTCGTCTCCGGCTACCTGATCCAGCTGCGCGCCGACATCGATCCGGTGGAGGGGCCGCTGGGGACGCGCACCGACTTCACCGACCTGCACGCCTGGGCCGAGGTTTATATTCCGGGCGCCGGGTGGATCGGCTTCGACGTCACCTCCGGCCTGCTCACGGGCGAGGGGCACATCCCGCTGGCCGCCTCGCCCCACTACCGCTCCGCCGCCGCCATCACCGGAACCGCCGGGCCGGCCAAGGCCGAGCTCGAATTCGAGATGACGGTCGCCCGCCTGGTCGAGCCGATCCGCATCACTCGGCCCTTCGAGGAACCCCAGTGGGACGCCCTGGATCGCCTCGGGGACCGGGTCGAGGCCGACCTCGAGAAACAGGATGTCCGCCTGACCCTGGGGGGCGAGCCCACCTTCGTCTCCGTCGACGACTTCGAGGCGGCCGAGTGGAACACCGACGCCTCGGGGCCGACCAAGCCGGCGATGTCGGAGCGGCTGATCCGCCGGCTCAAGGACCGCTTCGGCCCCGGCGGCCTGCTGCACTTCGGTCAGGGCAAATGGTATCCGGGCGAGCCCCTGCCACGCTGGGCGCTCGGCCTGTTCTGGCGGCGCGACGGGGCCCCGGTGTGGCGAGGCGAGGAGACCAAGGCCCACCCCGGGGCCGGGGCGGCCGACGCCCTGGCCATGACCCGCCGGCTGGCGGAACGGCTGGGAGTCGACCCTGCCTGCGTCATGCCCGCCCACGAGGACCCGCTGGTCTGGATCAAGGCCGAGGGCGACCTGCCGGCCAATGTCGCCCTGGACGACGTCGACGACCCCGTTTCCCGCGACACCCTGCGCCGGGCCATGGCGGGGGGGCTGTCCAAGCCGGTCGGCTATGTCCTGCCGCTGCGCCGCGCCACGGCCAAGGCGGAAGGGGAGGGCTGGCTGAGCGAGCCCTGGCGGTTCAGGCGGCGCAAGCTGTTCCTGTTGCCTGGCGATTCCCCCGTCGGCTTCCGCATCCCGCTGGACTCCCTGCCGGCGGTCAAGCCCAAGGACTATCCGCACATCGTCCCGCTCGATCCTTATGAGGAACGCGGGCCCCTGCCGGACCCGGACATCCTGTCCGCGCCTCGCCCTCCGGTCGCCAAGGCTTCGGCCAAGACCAAGGCGCCGATCGTGCGCACGGCCATCTCGATCCAGCCCCGCGACGGCCGGCTCCATGTGTTCATGCCGCCGATCGCCCGGTTGGAGGATTATCTGGAGCTGGTCGCCCAGGTCGAGGCCGCCGCCGAGGGCCTGCCCGTTCGCCTCGAGGGCTACACCCCTCCGGACGACATGCGCATGGGGGTGCTGAAGGTGACCCCCGACCCGGGGGTGATCGAGGTCAATGTCCACCCCGCCGCCACCTGGCGAGAGGCGGTGGCCATCACCACGGGCGTCTATGAGGATGCGCGGGCCGAGCGCCTGGGCGCCGACAAGTTCATGATCGACGGGCGCCATACCGGCACGGGCGGCGGCGCCCATGTGGTGCTGGGGGCGTCCAACCCGGCCGATTCCCCCTTCCTGCGCCGCCCCGACGTGCTGAAGAGCCTGCTGCTCTACTGGCAACGCCATCCCTCTCTGTCCTACCTGTTCTCGGGCCTGTTTGTCGGGCCGACCAGCCAGGCGCCGCGGATCGACGAGGCCCGGCACGACGGGCTCTACGAGCTCGACATCGCCTTCGACATGATCCCGCCGCCGGGGAAGGGGGAGCCGCCCGCGCCCTGGCTGGTGGACCGGCTGTTGCGCAACCTGCTCACCGACGTCGGCGGCAACACCCACCGCACCGAGATCTGCATCGACAAGCTCTATTCGCCGGACGGGCCGACCGGCCGGCTCGGCCTGCTCGAGTTCCGCGGCTTCGAGATGCCGCCGGACGCCCGGATGAACCTGGCCCAGCAGCTGCTGATCCGGGCCCTGATCGCCTGGTTCTGGCGCGAGCCCCAAGAGGGGCGGCTGGTGCGCTGGGGCACGACCCTGCACGACCGGTTCATGCTGCCGCATTTCGTCTGGAGCGACTTCCTCGGGGTGCTGGGCGACCTGAACCGCGCCGGCTACGCCTTCGATCCCCAATGGTACGAGGCCCAGCGGGCCTTCCGCTTCCCGGTGCACGGGACAGTCCAGTACGGCGACGTCACCCTTGAGCTGCGCCACGCGCTGGAGCCCTGGCACGTCATGGGCGAGGAGAGCTCGGGCTCGGGGACGGTGCGCTTCGTCGACTCCTCGGTGGAGCGGCTGCAGGCGCTGGCCACGGGGTTCAACCCCGAGCGCCATGTCATCACGTGCAACGGCCGGGCCTTGCCGATGACCCCGACGGGCGCGTCGATGGAAGCGGTGGCGGGGGTCCGCTACAAGGCCTGGAAACTGCCGAGCGGGCTGCATCCGACCCTGCCGGTCGACGCCCCGCTCACCTTCGACGTCATCGACCGGGGAAACAACCGCTCGCTCGGGGGCTGTGTCTACCATGTCGTCCATCCGGGCGGCCGCAACTATGATACCTTCCCGGTCAACTCGTACGAGGCCCAGGCCCGGCGGCGGGCGCGGTTCGAAGCACAGGGACACAGCCCCGGAGTCGTGGTCCCGCCGGCTCTGGAAGCGTCGGGGGAGTTTCCGACGACTTTGGATTTGAGGACGCGCCTTGCCCGCTGACGCCGCCACCGCCGCCCGGAGACGAGGGGAGAACCTGAGGCCCGACGCCGCGGGCCGGCTGTCCGGCTGGCTGCAGAACTACCGCCCCCTGCCTGGGGTGCCGGACGAGCTGTTCGATCCCCTGGGGCGGCCGCGCGACTACTGGCTGAATTTCCTCGGCGATTTCGCCGAATATCCGGACGACGAGTTCCGCAGCCGCTTCAGCCTGGCCACCCGGCACATCCGCGACACCGGCGTCTCGTACCGAATCTACGGCGAGGAGAACGAGCGCACCTGGCCGTTGAACCCCTTGCCCCTGCTCCTGGGGCAGGCCGAATGGGCCCAGATCGCCGCCGGCGTCGAACAGAGGGCCAATCTGATCGAGGCCCTGCTGCAGGACCTTTACGGCGAGGCGCGGCTGGTCGCCGACGGGGCCCTGCCGGCGGCGGCCCTGACCGGAAGCGCCGACTTCATCCGGCCGATGCGCGGGGTCAAGCCCGTCGGCGGCCGCTACCTCCAGCTCTACGCCGCCGACCTTGGCCGGGGCCCGGACGGGCGCTGGTGGGTGCTGGGCGACCGGACCCAGGCGCCGTCTGGCGCCGGCTATGCGCTGGAGAACCGGCTGGTGCTGTCGAGGGCCTATCCGAACCTCTACAACGCCATGAACATCCAGCGCCTGGCCCCCTTCTTCGACGAGCTGCGCCAGGGTCTGGCCGCCGCCGCGGGGCGCCAGGACCCGCGCATCTGTCTTCTGACCCCTGGCCCGTTCAGCGAGACCTATTTCGAACAGGCGCACCTGGCCCGCTATCTCGGCTTCCTGCTGGTGGAGGGGGACGACCTCGTGGTCCGCGACGGCCGCGTCTACGTCCGCACCATCGCCGGGCTGAAGCGGGCCGACGTCATCCTGCGCCGGGTGGACGCCGACTTCCTCGACCCCCTCGAGCTCAACGGCGCCTCGCACCTGGGCGCGCCCGGCATGCTGGAGGCGATCCGCTCGGGCGGGGTGGCGGTGCTGAACATGCCGGGCTCGGGGGTGCTGGAGTCCAAGGCGCTGCTCGGGTTCATGCCCCGGCTGTGCCGCCGGCTGATGGGCGAGGAGCTCAAGCTGCCCAACGTCGCCACCTGGTGGTGCGGCCAGCCGAACGAACGGGCCCTGGTCGAGCGCAACCTCGGCGACCTCGTCGTCGCCCCGGCCTTCAATGGCCCCGCCGGCGGCGACCCCTTCTCCCGCCCGCGACTGACCGCCGACCTGTCGCCGGAGGAGAAACAGGCGTTGATCGCGCGTCTGGAGGACCGTCCGGGGGATTTCGTCGGCCAGGAGGTGGTGCGCCTGTCGACTACCCCCGTGCTGCGCGAGGGCCGGCTGGAACCCGCCCCGTTCGTGCTGCGGGTCTATGTCGCCGCCACCCCCGGCGGGATGAAGGTGATGCCGGGAGGCTTCTGCCGGACCTCCGACCTTCCCGACGCCAGGGCCGTCTCCATGGGCGAGGACGCCCGCACCGCCGACGTCTGGGTGATCAGCGACCGCCCGGTCGAGCGCGTCACCCTCCTGGCCAGCAAGGACGAGGTGAAGGTCCGCCGGATCATGGGCCGCCTGCCCAGCCGGGCCGCCGACAACCTGTTCTGGCTCGGCCGCTACCTCGAGCGGGCAGAGGCGACCCTGCGCCTGGTCCGCAGCCTGTGCACCAGCCTGATGGACTCAGAGGCGGCGATCCATACCGCCGGCGAGACTTTGGCGCGGCTGCAGCAGCTCCTGATCGACTGGGGCGCGCTGGAGAAGGCGGCCCTGGGCGGAGGCGCCCTCGACGCCGCCCGCGACACCCTGCACGACCAAGAGGCCTACGGGTCGGTGATCTATCTGGTCCGCTCCGCCCGGCGCACCGCCGCCAGCATGCGCGAGCGCCTGTCGGCCGATTTCTGGACCTTGCTGCTCAATCTGGAGAGCCAGCTTTCCTCAGGCGCCCAGGAGGTGCTGTCGGAGGCGGAGGCGCTGCAACAGGTCGAGGCCGCCCTGCAGATCCTGGCCGCCCTTTCTGGCCTGGCCCAGGAGAACATGAACCGGGGGGCGGGCTGGCGCTTCCTCGATATGGGCCGGCGGATCGAACGCGGCGTCAACATCTGCCGTTTCACCCGCATGCTGGCCGACGACGACGCCACCATCGACGACCTCGACCTGCTGCTCGACCTGGCCGACAGCCAGATCACCTACCGGGCCCGCTATCTGGTTGGACTGGCCCTGACCCCGGTGCGGGACATGGTCATGCTCGATCCGTTCAACACCCGGGCGCTGGCCTTCCAGGTGCAGACCCTGAAGGAGCATCTTTCGGTCCTGCCCTCGCTGGAGGATGACGGGATGCTGGAGGAGCCCAACCGCGTCCTGCTGAAGTTGGCCGCCGAGGTCGAGACCGAGGACGCCGCCGCCCTCGACCTCGACAAGATGTCCGTCTTCGAGCGGGCGCTGATGGAGCTGTCGGAGGCGATCGCCGACCGTTACTTCCTGCAGGGCGCCAAGGCCCTGCCTACCGCCAAGCTGGTCGGGCTGGCGTGATCTACGCCCTGCGCCACCGCACCGCCTATACCTACGAAGCCACGGTCAGCTTCGCCCGCTGCGTCCTGAGGCTCACCCCCCGTTCCTCCGCGAGCCAGACGGTGCTGGAGAGTTCGGTGGTGGCGACCCCGACCCCGTCGAGCATCGTCCGGCGCATCGGTCCGTTCGGCGAGGAGACCCTCACCCTGGTGATCGACCAGCCGCACAAGGCCCTGGTGATCGAGGCCAGGTCCCGCGTCGACGTCCATGCTCCGCCGGTGGCGGAGCCTCGCCTCAGCCTGCCTTGGGAAGCGGTGCGGGCGGCCAGCTACGAGACTGCGGCGCTGGGGCCCGAGGGCCCGGCTGCTTACCTCTATCCCACCGCCCGCACCCCGATCGTCGCCGCGATCACCGACTATGCACGGGCGAGTTTTCCGCCGGGACGGCCGATCGTCGAGGCGGCGGCGGACCTGATGGCGCGGATCAAGTCCGACTTCACCTATGATTCCAAGGCCACCGACGTTTCGACCCCTGCCGCCGAGGCCTTCGAGGCCCGCCACGGGGTCTGCCAGGATTTCGCCCATGTGATGATCTCGGGCCTGCACGGGATCGGCCTGCCGGCCGCCTATGTCAGCGGCTATCTGCGCACCATCCCGCCGCCGGGCCGGGCGAGGCTGGAGGGCGCCGACGCCACCCACGCCTGGGTGTCGATCTGGTGCGGCGAGGACCGGGGCTGGATCGGCTTCGACCCGACCAACGCCGTCCTGGCCGAGGACGACCACATCGTCCTGGCCATCGGCCGCGACTATTCCGACGTGGCCCCCATCGACGGGATCATCCTGGCCCCCGGCCGGCAGACGCTCGAAGTCGAGGTGGACGTGATCCCGCAGGACGAGCTGGTCGCGGTGCTCCGGCCGGCGTTCGGCGCCCGTCCTGCAGGCAATCGGCACGCCCCCCGCTAGAGTCCGCTAAGCTTCGGCAACCATCCCCTGGCGACCGACGTTGCCAAGGCGTCTCAGGGTAAGGGAATATCGATGCGGGTCCGCGCGGGTTTCGAGATCAGCTACGATTGCCCGTCCCCCGTGCCGATGCTGCTGTTGTTGAACGTCCATCCGTCGCGGCTGGGCGATCTTGAGACCCCGGACACCCTTGGCGTGGACCCCCCGGTTCCTGTCCGCTGGTTCCTCGACGCCTACGGCAACCGCTGCGCCCGCCTGGTCGCCCCGGCCGGCCGGCTGACCCTGTCGAGCGATTTCGTGGTGCGCGACAGCGGCGAGCCCGACCCCGTCCATGCCGACGCGGCTCAGGCGACCGTGGACGAGCTTCCCGACGAGGTGCTGCCCTTCCTCCTCGGCAGCCGCTATTGCGAAACCGACCGGATGAGCGACCTGGCCTGGTCCCTGTTCGGGGGGACCAGGCTCGGCTGGGCGCGGGTCCAGGCCATCGTCGATTACGCCCATCGCCGGATCAGCTTCGGCTATCAGCACGCCCGCCCGACCAAGAGCGCCTGGGACGCCCATGCGGAGGGCTTCGGCGTCTGCCGCGACTTCGCCCACCTGGCCATCGCCCTGTGCCGCTGCATGAACATCCCGGCCCGCTACTGCACCGGCTATCTGGGCGACATCGGCGTGCCGGTCTCGCCGGCGCCGATGGACTTCAGCGCCTGGTTCGAGGTCTATCTGGAGGGGGAGTGGCGTGTCTTCGACGCCCGCCACAATGTCCCGCGCATCGGCCGCATCCTCATGGCCCGCGGCCGGGACGCCGCGGACTGCGCCATCACCACCGCCTTCGGCACGGCCTTCCTGTCCAAGTTCGAGGTGATCACCCAGGAGCTGCCCTAGCGACCCTGGTTCAAGCGTCGCGGCCATATTCGGATGTCGCCCGCTCTCTATTGCCGCCATGACCGAAGATACGCGGCTGGAATGCCCTCCACCTTAGATTTAAATTGGGAGGCGCCTATCATATTGCGCGAGTAGCCCGCGGAGAGGCTTCGCGAAGCTTCAGGAACTCTTAGCCAGTTGTGGTTAAGCCTGAAGATCAGGGCTGGAGACTCGCAGATGATATCAACTATCCTCCGGTTGTTCCAAACGCAGGATCCGGCGACCGCCTACCAGGGAGTCTACAACTGGCCGCTGGTCGGCCTGTCGGTCGTTATCGCCATCCTCGCCGCCTTCGTCGCCCTTTCGATCGCCGACCGGATCGCCGTGAGCGTCAATCGCCGCAGCGGCGCGGCATGGGCCAGCGCCGGAGCGCTGAGCATGGGCGGCGGGATCTGGGCGATGCACTTCATCGGCATGGTCGCCTTCTCGCTGCCTTGCGGGGTTCGGTACGACCCGATGCTGACCTTCCTGTCGATGATCCCCGGCGTGCTGGCCAGCGGCGTGGCCCTGTCGATCATAAGCCGCCCGGCTCCCGGGCTGGTCCGGCTGGCGTTCGGAGCGGTGTTGATGGGCGCCGGCATCGGCGCCATGCACTACGCAGGCATGGCGGCGATGCGGCCCGAGGCCGTGGCGCGCTATGACGCCGGCGGGGTGGCGCTATCGGTGCTGGTGGCGGTGGTCCTGGCCTTCACCGCCTTGAGCATTCGCTTGCGGCTCCGGGCCGTAGGGCTGACGGACCGGGCCAAGACCGTGATCGCGGCCGTGGTGATGGGCTGCGCCATTCCGGGCATGCACTACACGGCGATGCGGGCCTCGGTGTTCTATCCCTTGCCGGGCGCCGTCGCCGCCACGGCGGCGCTGCCCCCGACCATGCTGGCCCTGATCGTGGGCGGCTTCGGCTTCCTGGTGGCTTTGAGCGCGTTGACCGCGGCGTCGGCGGGGGAGCAGCGCGAGGCCGCCGGCCGGCTGTTGGAGGAGATGGCCCGTCGCAAGGCCCTGGAGCAGGACGCCCAGAACGCCAGCGCCCGCCTACAGGCGATTTTCGACGCCGTGGTCGACGCCATCGTCACCGTCGACGCCGAGGGGCGGATCCGGCAATGGAGTTCCGGGGCGCAGCGCATCTTCGGCTATTCGGCCGAGGAGGTGATCGGCAAGAGCATTACCATGATGATGCCCGAGCCCCACGGTTCGGGGCCCGCCGCGTCCATCGGCGGTTTCATCGGGACCGGCGACGCCGGGGTGGTCGGAACCGGCCGTGAGCTGACGGCGATCCGCAAGGACGGGACCGAGTTCCCGATGGAGCTGGCGGTCAGCGAGGTGAAGTCCCAGGACGAACAGCTGTTCACCGGCATCATGCGCGACATCACCGAGCGCAAGCGCGCCCAGCAGGATCTGATCCTTGCCCGCATCCAGGCCGAAGAGGCCAACGTCGCCAAATCCCAGTTCCTGGCCACCATGAGCCACGAGATCCGCACCCCGATGAACGGGGTGCTGGGCATGGCCAGTCTGCTTGCGGCGACGCCTTTGAGCGTCCAGCAGAGCCGGCTGGTGGCCAACCTGTCGCGGTCGGGCCAGGCGCTGCTCGGCATCATCAACGACGTGCTCGATTTCTCGAAGATCGAGGCCGGCAAGCTCGAACTGGCTCCGGTCGAGTTCGATCCTTGCGAACTTTTGGCCGACGTGGCCGACCTGTTCGCGGAGGGTTGCTCGGCCAAGGGACTGGAGCTGATCTACCAAGTGTCGGAGGAAACCCCGTCGCGGCTGCGCGGGGATTCGGCGCGGTTGCGGCAGGTGCTAGTCAACCTCGTGGGCAACGCTATCAAGTTCACCGAACACGGCCAGGTGGTGGTCGAATTGGCCGCCCGCCGGATCGACGCCGACTACGCCACCCTCAGCTTCACCGTCGAGGACACCGGCATCGGCATCGAGCCCGACAAGATCGACCGGGTGTTCAAGTCCTTCGAGCAGGCCGACCAATCGATGCGGCGCGCCCGCGGCGGCACCGGCCTCGGCCTGGCCATCTCCCGCCAGCTGGTCGAGATGATGGGCGGCAAGATCGAGGTGGAGAGCGAGTTCGGCCGCGGTTCGCGCTTCGGCTTCACCGTCCGCTGCGGCCTGTGCGAGGCCGGCGACCAGGCCGGCCGGGTGATGGGCCGGCCGCTGAAACTGCTGCTGGTCGACACCAATCGGGCCAGCGCTCACGCCCTGACAGGATACCTGACCCGGTGGGGCCTCGATCCCACCGTCTGCCGAACCCTTGCCGAAGCGGACGCGGCCATGAACGAGGGCGGCTTCGAAGCCGTCATGCTCGACGTCAAGGGGCTGGGCGCTCCGGGGGTCGAGTTCGGCCGGCGGATCGCCTCGGGGACAGGGGCCCCGGCGGTAATCTTCCTGACCGGCATGGACCGGCTGATGGTCGACGAGAGCCTCACTCAGGCCGGCGCCTTCGCCCTGCTCAGCAAGCCGGTGCGGCCGTCGGAATTGTTCGAATGCCTGACCGCCGCGGCCAACAAGGCGGACGAGGGCGGCGCGGCCCGGTTCTTCGTCAGACGCGCCGCGGCGCCGGCCCTGGGCCGCTTCGAGGCCCGCCTGCTGGTGGCCGAGGACAATCCGGTCAACCAGGACGTCGCCACCGGCATATTGGAGAGCATGGGCTGTCGCGTGGTCACTGCGCCCAACGGCAAGGTCGCGGCGCGGCTCTTCGCGGAGGAGCGCTTCGACCTGATCCTGATGGACTGCGAAATGCCGGAGATGGACGGGCTGGAGGCGACCCGTCGCATCCGCCACCTGGAGACAATACCGGGAATATCGATGGCGGGGCGCAGGACCCCGATCGTGGCGCTCACCGCCCACGCCCTGGCCGATGTGCACCAGGCGTGTCTGAACGTCGGGATGGACGACTTCCTGACCAAGCCGTTCGACGAGCGACAAATCAACGACGCCCTGCGTCGCTGGATTCCCGAGTTGGAGGTCGGCGATCGGCGCGGACCTCAGGCCGAAGCCATGTCAGACGCGAGGGTGGGCGCGTCCGTGGCGGAAGCGGCGGCGGTGATCGATCGCGGCGCCTTCGAAAACGTCACGGCTTTTCGCGGCGACAAGGGTGCGGCCCTGTTGAAGACCGTGGTGGGCAAGCTGCGGGAATCCGGGCCGGCCCTGACCGGGGACGTCCTGGCCGCGGCCGCCCAGGGCGACGTCGAGGCCCTCTGGCGCGCCGCCCATAGTCTGAAATCAAGCGCCGGAGCCCTGGGCGCCGTGCGGTTGTCGGGCCGTTGCGCCCAGATCGAGGCCCTGGGCCGGGCGGGCGATCTGGAGGCGTTGAAACCTCTGCTCGACGGTCTGGAGTCTGACCTCAGCGACGCCCTCGCCGCCCTCGCCGCGTTCGTCGGGGAGCCGGATGTCCGAGTCGCGTGATTCTGCCGGGCGGCCTGCGTCCAGGATTCTGATCGTCGACGACGATCTCGTCGTGCGCGCCATCATGCGCGCCGAACTCGAAGACGAAGGCTTCGACGTGGTGGAGGCCGGCGACGGGCTGGAGGCGCTGGCCGTGTGCCGCGAGACCCTGCCGGATCTGCTGGTCGTCGACGTTGTCATGCCCCAGATGGACGGCTACGCGCTGTGCGAGGTGCTGCGTCAGCAGCCGGAGACCGCCTATCTGCCGATCCTGATGGCCACCGGCCTGGAGGGGGAGGACTCCATCGCCAAGGCCTATGTGGTCGGGGCTACCGACTTCATATCCAAGCCGCTGCAGTGGACCATCCTGCGCCAACGGGTGCGCTACATGCTCCGCTCGGCCGCGGCCTTCCAGGAGCTGCGACGCAACCAGGCCTATCTCGTCGCCGCCAAGGAGGCGGCTGAAGCGGGCGACCGGGCCAAGTCGGAATTCCTGGCCATCATGAGCCACGAACTGCGCACGCCGTTGAACGCGGTGATCGGCCTGTCCACCGTCATGCAGTCCCAGACCATGGGCGCCTTGTCGCCCCAGTACCTGGAACTGGTCGAGGTGATCATCGACAGCGCGCGCCATCTGCTGACCATGATCGAGGACGTGCTCGACCTCGCCAATGCCGACTCCCTGAGCCTCGACATCCGGGCCGTGGATCTTGCCGACGCGGTCGCAGCCATGGACGGCCCGGTCCGGGCGCTCGCCGTCAAGGCGGGCGTTACCTATGGGGCGCAGGTGGAGCCCGGCTTGCCCCCGATCATGGCCGATCCTGAGCGGTTGAGGCGCATCCTGGACAACCTGATCAGCAACGCGATCAAGTTCAGCCACAGGGGAGGTCACGTGTCGCTTACCGTCGCACAAGAGGGGGACGGCGGTCTTTGCCTCAAGGTCCAGGACGACGGCATCGGCATGTCGCCGGACGTGATCGCCCACGTCATGGCGCCCTTCGGCCAGGCCGACGGCGGGACGACCCGTCGGCATGGGGGCGCGGGAGTGGGCTTGCCGCTTACCCTGAGGCTGGTGAAGCTGCATGGGGCGAGCCTCGAGATCCAGAGCGAAGAGGGTCAGGGCGCCGCTGTTCTGGTGCGCTTTCCCCGAAGCCTGTTCGCCAGCCCGGTCGGCGAATCCCAGCCTGACTTGGTTTGATTTCTGCGGCGCCGTTTCCGCCGCGGCGAAACCTCATTCGGTCGAAGTCCGATGTTTTCAAACAACGGCCTGGAACAGCCGGGCTCCCCTGCCGTTGAAGGGGCGGGCGATGGCGCCCTTGGGAGAAAGACCTTGGCCAACCCTGCCGGAATGGACGCGATCGCGCTGTTGAAGGCCGATCACCGCAAAGTCGAAGGCCTCTTCGCCGACTTCGAGAAGGCGAGGGGCGCCGATCGTAAGCTGAAGCTCGCTCAGCAGATCTGCCTGGAACTGAAGATACACACGATCATCGAGGAAGAAATCTTCTACCCCGCCTGCGAAGGCAAGGTCGATGAGGACCTGCTCAAGGAATCCTACGTCGAACACGACGCGGCCAAGGTGATGATCGCCGAGATCGAGGCCAGTTCCCCGGACGCCGAATTCTACGACGCCAAGGTCAAGGTGCTTTCCGAAGAGATCGAGCACCACGTCGAGGAAGAGGAAAAACGGATGGAGGGCCTGTTCGCCCAGGCCCGCAAGGCCGGCCTCGACCTGGCGGAACTGGGTGAGGAGATGAGCGCGCGCAAACAGGAGCTGTTGGGCGACGCCAAGTCCGGTCGTGAGCCGCCGACTCGGATGGGCACCATGCCCGATCAGCGTGCGCCCTGATCCTTCGGAACTTCGGCCCTGGCGGAACATTCCGGCAGGGACCGGAGCGCCGGCCGTTCCACCCGCTTAAGTCTTGGGATCAATGAACATGCCCCACAATCGAATAGAGGACGCCCGCAAGGGCGCCCGCCAGGTGCAGGACGCCGTCAGCGGCGGCCTGGGCGACGGCGAGGCCCAACTGCGGGACACGCTGAACGAGGCCGTAAGCTCGGTGCAGGACGCTTATGGCAGGGCCAGGGACCAGGCCGACACGGCTCTTGGGGAGGCGCAAGGCCGGGCCGAGGCGGTCTATGGCGAACTGCAGGACTATATCCGGGAGAAGCCGCTGCTGGCGGTGGGGCTCGGGGCCCTGGCTGGGGTGCTGCTCTGGCACATGCTCGGTGCGAACCGCAAGGTCATCTACGTCCGCAAATAGCGCCTGCGCGCGGTCCAGGCGGGGAGGGGGGCCGGCATTGCTGCTGCGCGAGGGCGACACGTGCTGGCGCGCGGTCCGGGCCGACCGGGCCGCGCTGCTCATCGACATGGCCTGCTATTTCGAGGCCGCCAAGGCGGCGATGCTCAAGGCGCGTCGCTCGATCCATTTCCTCAACTGGGCCTTTGAACAGGACACTTTGTTCAGCCCCCAGCCAGGGGGCGACGGCCCCGCTTCCGACCGCATCGGCAACTTCCTGAAGGCCCTGGCCAACGCCAACCACGATCTGGACGTGCGGATCCTCTGCTGGAAGTCGGCCATGCCGGTGGCCGCGACCCAGCACTTCTTCCCGTTTGCCGACCGCCGCGCCTTCACCGGCTCACGGGTCCGTTTCGTCCTCGACGGCAAGCTGCCGATGGGCGCCTGCCATCACCAGAAGATGCTGATCGTCGACGACGCGGTCGGTTTCTGTGGCGGCGGCGACATCGGCCCCGACCGCTGGGACACGCCCGAACACCTGGACAACGACACCCGCCGGCAGAAGACCCGCCGCGACCACAAGGACTTCGACAGCCGCCACGAAGTGATGAGCATCGTCGACGGCGAGGCGGCCACGGCGCTAGGGGGACTGTTCCGGGATCGCTGGCTGCGGGCCACCGGCGAAGCCGTTCCGCCGCCCAAGGGCAGGCGAGGCTCCGCCTGGCCTGCCTGCGTCACCCCCGATTTCCGCGATGTCGAGGTCGGACTGTCCCGCACCCTTCCGGCCTGGCGAGGCGATCCGTCGGTGCGGGAGATCGAAAACCTGCACCTCGCCGCCATCGAAGGGGCGCGGGAGGTGATCTATATGGAGAACCAGTACTTCACCTCGCCGGTCATCGCCGAGGCCCTGGCCAAGCGCCTGCGCGCCCGCTCCGGTCCGGAGGTCATCCTGGTCTCGACAGAGCACTCCCCGAGCTATTTCGACCAGGCGACCATGGACAAGACCCGCATGGATTTTGTCCGCCATCTGAAGGCCGCGGATCGGCACGGGCGCTTTGGCGCCTACAGCCCGGTCACGACCCTTGGCCGGACCATCATCGTCCACGCCAAACTGACCATCATCGACGATGAGCTGCTGCGGATCGGGTCGGCCAACATCAACAACCGGTCCCTGGGCTTCGATACCGAATGCGACCTGTCGATCGGCGCCTCCGGCGACGGGGCCGCCCCGGCGCGGGCCAGGATCGCAGCGCTACGGACCAGGCTCCTGGCCCATTGGCTCGGCTGCGATGACGCGGTGGTGGAGGCGGCGCGGGCCAGGGCCGGCGGCCTGATCGCGGCGCTGGAGGACATGCGCACACACGGCTACGCCCGCCTGCGGCCGATCGAGGTCGGAACCATGAACCTGTTCTCCGCCCTGGTGGCCAAATATCACCTCGGCGACCCGGTCGGGACCAGGGACGCCTGGCGGCCATGGTCGCGCCGCCAGGCCTGCGGCGCGACCTGGGATCGGCGGGGCTGAACCCCCAACACGCTAAGCTGGTTCCGGAGCGCTGAGGGTCTTTCCGGCCTACTGAGCGTTCGAAGCCGGACTCGCCGGCGGAGCGGTGTCCGCGCCGGTGTGCTGGACCGCGGCGACGTCGAGCTTGTTGGCCATGTCGAGGTGCATATGGATCTTCGGCGAGACCTCGGCCGCGAAGGTCTTGAGCGCCGGATCGCCGCCGGTGGCCTTGTATCCGTCGAACAGCACCACCGCCTCGTGGTGGGCGGCCGTCTGCTGCTTCAGGAAGCGGCCATCGAAATCGCCGCCGCCCGATCCTCGCAGGTTATCCAGCAGGCCCTTGCGGCGCTCGTCCATTTCGGTCGGCAGGGTCTCCTTGACCTGGCCCGACATGACCAGAGCCTTTAGCTTGCCGGAGCTTTCGGTGTGGTCCTTCACCAGCATTTCGGCGAAGTCCTTGATGTCCTTGGATTTGGAGCGAGCGAGGGCCATCTTGGCCGCCTCGATCTCGTACATGTCGCCGATGGCGGCGTCGCGGACGAAGGCGCCGGCCGAGATCGCGCCGACCGCGGCGGTCCCAAGACCGGTCGCGGCTCCCGCCGCGTCCTGGGCCACATTGACCGGTTTGTCCTTCTGGTCGGCGGCGCCGCCCGACTTTTCACTGCAGGCGGCGAGGGCGAAGACGGCCGCGGTCGCGGCAAAGACGAGTTTTCGGTTCATCCGTGTTCTTCCCAGATTTGTGATCGACCGGTCTAAAAGTCTCAGCCTGGTAAGACCGTTCCGAAAACAGTCCGGATTTTTCGAGCAGGACGGAAAGGGCGGTCGACGCCAGTTCCTGGAGTCTTTTGCGTCGGCAGATCTGCAGGCTTGGCGGGTGCGCTCTCAGTGGATCCGACGTCCCGCGATCTCAGGGTCGTTGGGCAGGTCAAGTCCAGATTCAGGATCCTCGTACAAGGTGGCGATGTCGGCCAAGGTGTCGACGGGGTCGCGGCGTCCTTCGTACCACTCCACCACCAGGTGGCGGATGCGCATCAAAGCAAGCGCGCGGGGATCGTCGTCCATTTACTGACAACGCATCCGATCGGATTCCGTTCGGCTCCGGTTCCATGCTCAGGACCGGCGCAGCTGCTCCATCCGGCATTGTTCGGGCGCCTTGTCGGGACGGAAGCGGACCAGTTTCGTCCCGTGGCGGAAACGCTCCCCCGTCACGTGGTCGAAGCCGACCTCGACCACGATCTCCGGGCGCACCGGCTCCCACGCCCCGCTGCGTTCGGTCGACCAACGGCTGGGGCCGCCGGGGGCCCTGCCGGTGAAGCCCGTCCCGCCGCGCAGGGCCTCCAGCCGTCTGGTCAGCGCGGGCTTTCCGGCTGCGGGGAGGGTGGAGGTGAAGCCGACGTGATTGAGCCGGCCGTCGTCGTCATAGAGGCCGAGCAGCAGAGAGCCGACCAGCGGGCTGCCCGAGCCGTAACGGAATCCGCCGACCACGCAGTCGGCGGTGCTGGCCCGCTTGACCTTGATCATGGCCCGTTCGCCTTCGAGATAGGGCCCGTCGATCTGCTTGGCCACCACCCCTTCCAGGTTCCCTTGGTCGAGCCAGGACTGAGCCAGGGCGCGGTCCCTCGTCCCCGGGGTGAGCCGCAGCAGCGGGCTGGGGAAGCCGGCGTGGAACGTCTCGAGGGCGGCGCGGCGGTGGACGAAGGGCGCCGGCCTCAGATCCTCGCCCTGCGGCGTCAGCAAGATGTCGAACAACGCCAGCACCGCCGGCGTCTCGCCAGCCAGGCGCAGGATCCGGCTTTGCGCGGGGTGCAGACGCATCTGCAGGGCGTCGAAGGAAAAGGCCCCGTCCCGGGCGACCAGCAGTTCGCCGTCGAGCACGAACCGGTCGGCGGCGAGCCCCGCCAGGGCCGCTGTGACTTCGGGGAAATAGCGGGCCAGGGGCTTGCCCGACTTCGCCTTCAGGGCGACCTCGGCCCCGTCGCGGAAGGCGAGGCAGCGAAAGCCGTCCCACTTGGGCTCGAACCACCAGCCGTCTCCCTCGGGCAGGGCGGCGGCCGACCGCGCCTCCATAGGCATGGCCGCCGCGATCGGGGACGATGGGTTCATGGGCGAGGCTCTTGAAGGTCCAGTCCCTTCAGAACGGTCCAAAGCGAAGAACGATCATCGTCCCGCGCCGCTGTCCATTCGGCCTGCCGTGCCGGCGAAGGCGAGCAAGGTATTGGCGTTTCCGGCCGGCCCTGGGGAGGACGATTGATTTCATTGTTGGCGAACCAATCAAACCCGTGTCTTGTTTAGGTCCTATCCGACCTTTGAACGAATCCTGGAGCACCGCTGATGTCCGCCAAGAACGGTGGCAAAGGCTCCGGCGTTTCTCTGCCGGGACTTGAAGGAGCCGAGCCGGTCTGGTCCAGCGAAGAGTGGGAGCCGCCGCCGGACCGGCCGGCGCCGGAGCATGAGCAGGTCGACGCCTACATCCACGAAATGACTCTCGAATTGGCGGACCTGGCCAGGAAGAACGGCGATCTCGAACTTTCCGACCGCCTCATCGGGGCGGTAGGCCTCAAAAGGCCGTCCGACAACTAGCTTCGGCGCGACTTGCCCGCCGGGACGATCCGTTTCGCCTGGGGACGGCCCCCTTCAACTGAAGGCGGACGGCGGGCGCGCGACGAAATAGATGAAGCCGACGGCGACCAAGGTCGCCAGGGCGGTGGTGATCAGAAGAAGGTTTTTCATGGGGCGCCTCCAGCGCCGGTGAACGGCTCAGTTCGAATATATATGGGAGGGATATGAAGGCTCTGTGAGGGCCTGCCGGAGCGATCTTTCCCCTCCGCCGACCCGGCTGGGGAATTGGCGAATCCGGATAGTGAACGGACAGGGGCTGGACTGAGCCATCGCCCGAGCCAGGGCAGGCGAATCTCTTCTCGCGCTCCATTCGAAGGAGGCCGAACGAGATGAACGTTTTAGTCTACCAGGTCATTTCCAACAATAATGTCCTGACAAGGATGTCGGCCTCGTTGGCAAACGCCCTCGCGAATGCCGGCGTAAATGCGTCTCTACTTCCTGTCGCCGGAGCCGATTCGATAAGGGACGCCGCCCGGCTGATATCCGAGGCGGAAATAGACCACGTCGTCGCGTTCGCCTCGTTCACCGCCGACCTGCAGACCTTGGACGGCCAATCCCTCTACGACGCCTTGGGATGCGGTCTGGTCGGCTGGGACGTCGATCACCCCGCCTACCAGTTCAAGCGGTTCGCCACCCCGATCCAAAAGCGCGTCCAGATCTGCGCGTCGCAGTCGCATTTCCGGTTCGCCAGGAGGATGATGGGCTGCCAGGCCGTCGAGCGCCTGATGCTTCCGGCCGTCGACGCCGTGCCGGACCACAGCCTCCCCATGGAGGAGCGCCCGATCCCGGCCATGGTCGCCATGAGCTGGCTCGGAGAGCCGGACGTCTGGTGGAGCGGGACCAAGGGAACTCCGGTATACCCCTTGATCGAGGGCGTAGTCGGTCGCCTGCTGGCCGACGAAGAAGTCGATCTGTTCAAGGCCTATGAAGCCGCCGTCGCCGACACCGGCCTCCCCGTCGCCTTTGACGAGAACATCAGCAACCTGCTGGCCAACATCGCCCTGTTCGTCCGTCGGTACGACCGGATGCGGCTGGCGCAGGCCCTGGCGGAGATGGATTTTCCCTGGCTGATCTGCGGAAGCGGATGGCGCGACCGCCTGGGGGAGCGCGCGCATCTCACCTATGGCGACGACCTGGACTACGCCAACCTGGACGACCTTTATGGAAAATGCCGGGTGGCGCTCAACCTGAATGCCGCGAACGGGGGGAGCGAGCGCGCCATTTCCGCCATGGCGTCCGGCGCCGCGGTGGTGTCCGACCGCAGCCCGTTGCTGCAAGCCGAGTTCGAGACCCAGGACGCCATCCGGTTCTTCGACCGGCGCCTCCCGTCAACCATCGAGCAGGTCGTCGCATCGCTGCTGGGGTCGGGCGAGGCCCAGGGCGTCGGGGCCCGGTCGCGCGAGCTGGTTTCGCAGGCGCATCTGTGGTCGCACAGGGCCACTTGCCTCGTCGAGACCTTGCAAGGCCTGGCGTGCGAACCTCATCTCCAGATGGACGAGGTCAGCTAGGGCCGGTTTGACCTCTCCGCCTCAGTTGAAGCGGGGTTTCTTCAGCATGGAGGCGCGGTCCACCGAACGGATCTCCACGTCGAATACGTCCCCGCCCCGAGACAGGGTGAGAGGAACCGTCGCGCCGGCCGCGCCCAGCGACCACAGGCGGGTGTAGAAGTCGGCGAGGTCGACGACCGGGTGCTCGTCCACCGCCAGGATGATATCGCCGCGGCGCAGCTCCGCCCGCGAAGCCGGCCCCCCGGCCGCCAGGGCCAGGACCACAACGGACGAATCCACCTCCTGGCAGAACACGCCGAGCCAGGGTCGCGACGGGTGGGCGGGGCGACCGCGGGACAGGTCGTCGAGGATCGGCGCGAGCAGTTCGGCCGGAACGCACATGTTGAGGGCGATCGCCTCTCCGCCGGCGGTTTCGTGCTCCACCTGCAGCGACCCCAGCCCCACCAGCTCTCCCGACGGTCCGATCAGGGCCGCGCCGCTCCAGTGCGGATGGGCCGGCCCGGTGAACAGGGCCTCCTCCAGCAGATATTCCCAGTAGCCGGCGAAGGCTTCGCGCACGCGGATGCGGCCGACCAGGGCGTGGGCCGCGCCCCCGCCGCCGGCCAGGATCACCGGATCGTTGCGGCTCAGCCGTCGCGAATCTCCGAGGGGCAGGGCGGGAAGGCCCAGCGGATCGAGGGCGTGGACAAGCCCGAAGCCGGTCACCGGGTCGATGCCGAGCACGTGGGCGGACACGCGCCGCCCGTCCCCGGTGGTCAGGGTGACGCTTTCGGCCTCCGTGATCAGATAGCCGATGGTGACCACCAGGCCGTCCTCGCGAACCACCACCCCGGCGCCCGCGCGCTCGGTCCCGAGGGTCGCGGCGGTGAAGGCGTCGTCGGGAACACGGGCCTCCAGGGTGACGACCGACGAAAGCGCGCGGTCGAGGTCGAACCCAGCGGCGGCGGCCGAAGGCCGTAGCGCCTCGTCCACCTCAAGCTCGCTGAACGGCGATGTCACGCATGCGTCTCCCGTGTGTTCATGCTGAATCTAGGCAGCATGGTCTTTCGGGCAAGCCCGGCGCGGCGCTTAGTCTCGGGGGCTCGATGCACAGCGCGGTGGTCAGAGCAGGGTGGAGCAGGACTTGTTGAGGATTCCGGCGCCGAAGCTGCCCTGGGTCTCGACCTTCCACATGGGGGCGTCGACGGGATCGACCCGACTCTCACCCTTCATGTTGCGCTCCGCATAGTGAGTGATCTGGAGCACCCGGGTGCTTCGTTTGGCGCAATCGATCTCGTCGACCTCGACGCTGGCCATGGAGGCGAAGTTCATCCGGTTGAACGGGGCCGCCTCTTCGAAGCGCACATAGACCCGCCGATACGCGCTGTCCGCAGGCGAAGGCGCGGGCTTGATGAACATCATCGTCGCGGCGGACGTGCCGACGAAAACCCAGTCCCGGGCCTCGACCCCGGCCGTCCAGGACAGATCCGGATCGTCCACCGCCGCGGCGGCGGGCGTGGATGCGGCGCAGAACAGCGCCATCAGCAACCATTTCATGAGCGGACTCCCCGCGCGCCCGCCCTATTTCGGGGTCAGCTTCATCAGCCTGCCTTGGTCGGTCAGGACATAGACCGCCCCTTCAGGTCCGACGCGGACGTCGCGGATCCGGTTCTTCCAGTCCACAAGCAGAGGCTCCTCGTCCACGACCTTGTCGCCGGACAGGGTCAGGCGGTCCAGCATCACCCCGCGCAGGGCGCCGACCAGGACGCTGCCCTTCCACTGGGGAAACAGGCCCGCGTTGTAGAAGGCCAGGCCCGAGGGTGCGATTACCGGATCCCAGTAGTAGCGGGGCTGCTCCATCCCGGCCTTTTCGGTGAGGCCGCCGTTGATCTTCTCCCCCGGATAATCGATGCCGTGGACGATGACCGGCCAGCCGTAGTTCTTGCCGGGCAGGATCAGGTTCAGCTCGTCGCCGCCACGGGGGCCGTGCTCGGTTTCCCACAACCGCCCCTGGGGGTCGAAGGCCAGGCCCTCTTCGCTGCGGTGGCCGAGGGACCAGATCTCGGGCAGGGCGCCGGGGGTCGAGGCGAAGGGATTGCCGGGAACCGGGGCGCCGTCGGGGGTGATGTGCACCATCTTGCCCAGGTGGGTGTCGAGCTGCTGGGCCCTGTCCCACGGCGGCGAGCGGGAGCGGTCGCCGATGATCGCGAACAGGTTGCCGTCGCGGGCGACGGCGATGCGGCCTCCGGCGTTGATGTTCTCGCTTTCGGGCAGCGCGGGCTTGGCCCGGAAGATCACCTTCAGGTCCTTCAGGGTGCCGGCGGCCTGGTCGAGCGTGGCGCGGGCGACGACGATCTGGCTGTCGCCCTGGCCGACGGGCTCGCAGTACATGAAGAAGATCCGGTGGTTGGTCCCGAACTTCGGGTCGACCACCACGTCCAGCAGACCGACCTGGCCCTGGAAGCTGACCTTGGGTACGCCGCCCAAAGGAGCGGAAAGGGTCCCCTTGCCGTCGACGATGCGCATGGCGCCGGCCCGCTCGGTGACCAACATCTTGCTGTCGGGCAGGAAGGCCAGGGCCCAGGGCGCCTTCAACTGGTCGGTGAGGACGGTGACCTGGTAGGGGGCGGTGGGGCGGTACGGCGCCCGGGTCTGGCCGGGGAAGGCGGGCTTGTCGGTGGAAAGCTCGGGCGGACGGGTCTCGATCGGCTGGCCGGGGACCATGACCGGCGTCGGAAAGATGCGGTTCGCCGCCACCGGCGGCGGCGGCGGCGGGGTCTGCGACGGGGGAGGTTGGGCGGCGGCAAGCGTGGGGACGGTGGCGCAGGCCAGCCAGATGCTCGTCTCCAGCCGCTTCATGGTGCTCTCCCAGGTGTCGCCAAAACCTAGCCCGTTTCGCGGCTCTGTCCATAAACCGGTCGGCGACGGCGCCGGTTTCCCCCTGACGTTCAGGGGCCCGCCCACAAGATCAGGATGGTTTTGCATCGAAATCCAAAATCATGAGAGGTGATCGGTTCGAGACGTTCGGAGTGGACGGCTTCAGGGAGCGGCGCGGTGCAGGGCAAGATCGGACTGGAAGAGCATTTCGCCATCCCCGAAACCCTGATGGATTCGGCCGGCTTCGCGCCGCCCGACTGTTGGCCGATCCTGCGCGCCCGGCTGCTCGACATCCACGAGGAACGTCTTCGCCAGATGGATGCGCACGGCATGGAGCTGATGGTCCTGTCGCTCAACGCGCCCGCGATCCAGGCTATCGCCGACACGACCGCCGCCGTGGACATGGCCAGGCGCGCCAACGATTTCCTGGCGGAGCAGGTGGCGCGGCGGCCCGACCGCTTCCAGGCTTTCGCCGCCTTGCCGATGCAGGACGCCGAGGCCGCCGCCGACGAACTCAGGCGATGCGTGCGCGACCTCGGTTTCAAGGGGACCCTGGTCAACGGCTTCTCACAGGTGAACCGAGGATCCGGGACGGCCTATTACGACCACCCCGACTACCTGCCGTTCTGGGCCGAGGCGGAAAGCCTGGACGCGCCCTTCTACCTGCATCCCCGCAACCCGCTTCCCGCGGACAGCGCCCTGTACGAGGGCCATGGTTGGCTGATGGGACCCACCTGGGCCTTCGGCCAGGAAACCGCGGTCCACGCCCTGAGGCTGATGGGGTCGGGACTGTTCGACAAACACCCCGGACTGAAGGTCGTGCTCGGCCATATGGGCGAGGGGTTGCCCTATTCGATGTGGCGGGTCGACAACCGCAACGGCTGGATGAAGGCCCCGCCCGGCCATGCCGCCGCCCATCCGATCGGCCACTACTTCAGCCGCAACTTCTGGCTCACCACCTCGGGCAATTTCCGCACCCAGAGCCTCGTCGACGCCCTGCTGGAGCTGGGATCGGACCGCCTGCTGTTTTCCACCGACTGGCCGTTCGAGGCCGTGGCCGACGCCTGCACCTGGTTCGACGCCTGTTCGATCAGCGAGAACGACCGGATCAAGATCGGGCGGACCAACGCCCAGGCCTTGTTCAAGCTGGGTTAGGCCGTCAGGCGGAGCGTGCAGGCCAGGCGATGGGCGGGGGCGGCCGGTCCACGGCCTTGAAGATGGCGGCGTACAGGGCCGTGGGCCCGATCGGCTTGGCCACGTGCCCGTTCATCCCGGCCGCCCGGCACGCCCGCAGATCGTCGGCCATGACATTGGCGCTGAGGGCGAGGACCGGGACCGTGGCGTTGGGGCCGCCTGCGGCGCGGAGCAGCCGGGTCGCCGCGAGGCCGTCCATCACCGGCATGCGCATGTCCATCAGCACCAGGTCGAAGGGTTCCGCGGCCAGCAGGTCGAGGGCCTCGCGGCCATTCTCGGCGGTGGTCACGATCGCCTCGATCGGCTGCAGGTAGAGGCTGACGATCTGCAGGTTGTTGGGGTTGTCGTCGACCACCAGGATGCGCAGGGCCGTCCGCGGCATGGCCGCTCCGTCGCCGTTGGCGGCCATGGCCGTGCCCGCAGGAAGCGGAACATAAGGCAGCTCCAACCGGAAGGTCGAACCGGCGTCGGTCGCCGATTCCACCGTGATCGTCCCCGCCATGGCTTCGGTCAGCTTTCGGCAGACGCTGAGGCCGATGCCGCTGCCGCCGAACTGGCGGGTGATCGAGGCGTCGCCCTGCTCGAAGGGGGTGAAGATCCGCGCCATCGTCTCCGCGTCCATCCCGTGGCCGGTGTCGGCGACCTCGATGACCAAGCGCTCGCCGTCGGAGCCTGACCTGGCCGCATAGCGGAGCGTCACCGCCCCGGCGGCGGTGAATTTGATCGCGTTGGACAGGAGGTTGAAGATGATCTGCTTGACCCGGTTGGCGTCGACCACGGCGCCGATCGGCGCCGTCGGGCTGATCTCCACGTGCAGCTTGAGGCCCCGCTCCGCCGCCTTCGGCCGCCACAGGTTGGCGGCGCGCTGGACCAGGGCGGTCATGTCCGCCGGGTCAGGCGTGATCTCCAGCTTGCCCGCCTCGATGCGCGACAGCTCCAGCACGTCGTTGACCACGTTGAGCATCAGCCCGCCGGAGTCGAGGATCAGCTCCACCAGTTCGCGCTGCTTGGGGGCGAGGGACGTGTTCAGCAGGACATTGGCCGCCCCCAGGACGCCGTTCATCGGCGTGCGCACCTCATGGCTCATGTTGGCGAGGAAGGTGGTCTTGGCGGCGTTGGCCGCTTCCGCCAATTTGCGGTTCTCGACCGCCTCGATGCGCAAGGCCTGGGCGGCGACCAGGCGGAACCTGTAGTCGCGCCACAGGGCCGCCAGATAGACGATCAGCAACAGGCCGCAGCAACTGCCGGTCAGCCCGGCGGTCAGCCGGCCAGGGCCGAACCCGAATATCGGCACCAGGACCATATAGCCGACCAGGGGCGCTGCGCAGGCGACGAACAGTTCCGTCGCCGCCAGGCACGAGGTGACCAATTGGATCATCGTCCCGGACAGGAGCAGGGCGGTCGCCAGGATGCCGATGTCGCCGCACCGGGTCCACATATGCCAGGTCGGGAAGCCGACGATCAGGAAGCTCAACGACGACAGGCCATAGATGGACAGGCGCGTGGATCGCCGGCCGAAGTCGTTTTGTCCCGCCGTCGTCTGCCTCATGATCACGAACTGGATCGTCAGGTAGAGGGCGAACCAGGGGACCGCCAGCGGCCAATGGCCGACGGTGGCCAGCAGGATGGCGATGAACAGCATCAGGACGATGCGCAGCGGTGCGCTTCGGTTGCGGATCGCCAAGGCGGCGCCTAAGCCGAACTCCCCATCGCGCACCGCATTACGGTCCAACATAGGTCCGGCATAGACCGAAGGGGAAAATGTACCGTTAAGGCCCCCCCGAGGGGCGCCTGGAGTTCGGTCAAGCTTCACGTCTCGACCACCCGCGTCCCCACCGGCGCCAGCGAAAAGCCGGCGAGCTTCAGGTGCTGCAGCCCGAAGGGGATGCCGACGACGGAGCAGATCAGCAGGATCGCCAGCACCAGGTGTTGCAAGGCCAGCCACCAGCCGGCGAAGATGAACCAGACCACGTTCAAGAGCCCGTCCAGCAGGCCGGAGCCGCCGCTTCCGTCGACGGCGTTCCTGGGCAGGACCTGCCGGCCGAACGGAGCGGCCGAGAACCCTGCGATGCGGAAGGCGGCGAAGGCCCAGGGCAGGCCGACGACGGTGCAGGCCAGGACCACGCCGGCGAGCAGCCAGGCCAGCAGGGAAATCCAGCCGCCGAACACGAACCACAGGATGTTGAGCAGCAATTTCACGGGCGGCCTCGTCTGGGCGGCCCACTGTACGCGAACCCGGGAATTTCGTTGCAGTCGCAATGGACAAAAGCGTTCCGGTGGCGCACCTGCATCCTCGCAGCAAGGATTGCGGACCGGTGCGGGCGCCGCAAGGTGACCTTGGGCGCGCGGGACGAACCCGTGCTCGATAAGCCGCCATATGAGCGGCAGGGTGGGGAGGAATGGCCATGTGGAAGGGCAGGGGATTGATACGGGCGCTCGCCCTCGGGGCGGCCCTGGCGGGCGCGCTCGTCGGCTCGACCGTGCGGGCCGAGGCGGTGCCGGCGGGCTGGCAGGCCCGCAACATGAAGCCGCTCGCCCACCTGACCTTGCCGGGGCCTCGCGCCTTCAAGCTCAGCATCAAAAAGTCGAAAGGCCGTTGGTACCTGTTCGTCGCCGAGGGCGGCCAGAGTCCGGCCCTGTCCCGCGAGGGGCGCGGCTTCGTCGTGGTCGACGTCACGGACCCGGCCCGCCCCGTCGTGGTGTTCAGGCAGGTCCTGCAGAACGGTTCCGGTCAGTTGACCCTGCACGGGGACTTGCTGATCGCCGGCCTGCAGCCGCCTTTCGATCCGGGAGCCAAGCATCCCACGGACGGGCCCTGGAGCGACTCCAAGCCGGCGGTCAACGATCTGGCGCTGCTCTTCGACATTTCCGATCCGGTCCATCCGAAACGTCTGTCGGCGTGGCGGACCGAGGGCTTTTCGACCCACCGCAACGTCTATCCCGGCGGCAAGTACGCCTTCATGTCCGCCTTCCTGCAGGGCTTCCGCGGCCAGGCGATCATGAGCGTCCTGGACGTCTCGGACCCCCTCCACCCCAGGGAGGTCGGCCGGTGGTGGCAGCCGGGCCAGAAAGAGGGCGAGCCGCCGCGCGCGCCGCCGAACGGTTTCCACGGACCGGTCACGGTCAGTCCGGACGGCAAGATGCTGACCATGGGCTACACCCCGGGCATCGTGAACCTGGACTTCACCGACCCGACCCACCCCAAGCTGATCGGAAAGCTGGATTTCGCGCCCCTGCCGCAGGTCGGGACCCAGGCGATCCACACCGGACTGCCCCTGGCCAACGGGCTGATGATCGTCAGCATCGAGCCTTCGGCGCCCGGATGCGCCGACAGCGCCGCCTGGGCGGCCCTGGTCGACAACAAGGACCCGGCCCATCCGCGCCTGGTCTCCTACTTTCCCCGCCCCAGCCCGCCCCCAGGGGCGCCCTATAAGAGCTTCTGCGACAAGGGCGGCCGGGTCGGACCCCACAACGTCAACGCCGAGATCCATCTTCCCGACGCCCAGGCGCCCGGCGACCTGGTGTTCATGACCTACTTCAACGCCGGCATCCGCGTGTTCGACATCACCGACGCCAATTCCCCCCAGGAGACCGGTTGGTTCCTGCCCAAGATCGGTTCCTGGGAAAGCGGCGAACGGGGCATGGAGGACGTGCTGGTCGACACCCGCGGCAACGTCTTCGTCACCGACGGCGAGGCCAAGGGCCTGTGGGTCCTGCGCTACACCAACCCGAAGGGCCCCAAGCTGCCGATCCGGGCGAAGTGACCTCTAGGCGATACGGGCCATGGCGCCGGGCGCCTGCGCCAATTCGGCGTCGCTGAATTCTGACCAGGAGAAAGCCGGTTCGATCCTTCGGGCTGTCGCGGGCGTTTGCGAGGCCGGCGCTCCGGCCCGTTCCACCGCCGCGCGGAACACGCTGGCCGCCGCCATGACCTGCTCGGCCATCCTGGCGGCGACGGAGTCTAGGGCCCGCAACCGGCCGATTTGCTGGAGTCCCAGCCCGCGAACGAGATCGGCGTCACGGAGGAACGCGCCGCCCCGTTGCGGATCGGACGCCGCCGCGGCCCGTTCACCGTCCCTGGCCCCATCGAGCGCGGCGCGGAGGGCTTCCAGTCCGTCCATGCCGATTCCCGTCTGGCGCAGAAGCCAGTGGCCCTCCGCCAGGCGCTCACAGATGCAGCAGGCCGCCATCAGGGCCAGGGCGTCCGCGCCGCCGGCGCCGGTCTTCGCGCGGTCGTCCGCGGTCAGGGTGAGCACCATCTGGCGCTCCAGCAGGTGGATGTCGAGCGACAGGGCGCGAAGTCTCAGCCCGGGCTCGGCCCGCCACGCCGACGGGAATCCGGCACGGCTTGCGGGATCTTCCAGGGTGTGAATGTCCATGACGGGTCGCCTGATTGCCGGCCACAGGAATGGGCGTGGCGACTCAATACGCGCCGGATGCGTAGTCTCGGTGACAGTGCTGGGGATAATTGTTTGGCTGCGACGCGGTTTTGGCGAAAAGCTTCATATTAACGTCACGTGCGTTCAGCAGAGCGATGGAAATATCCTTCGACGTTTCCATCTCGACTCTATGATTCGGCCACCGCATTGATCGACACCAGCTTCCCTCGACGCCGCGGCCGATCCACAAAACCACACATTGCCGGCCCCCGCATATGAGTTCGCGTCTGTTGTTGGTGGAAGACGAGGACGCCTTGGCGACGCTGCTTCAATACAATCTCGACAAGGAGGGGTTCGAGGTGGCGATCGCCGTCGACGGGGAGCAGGCCCTGCAGATGGCGGTCCGGACCCGGCCGGACATCATGCTGCTGGACTGGATGCTGCCGGGCATTTCCGGGGTGGAGGTCTGCCGGCGGCTGAGGCTCGGGCCCGAGACCCGCAACATCCCCATCGTCATGCTCACCGCCCGTGGCGAACAGCGCGACCGGTTGCAGGGCCTGGGAGTCGGCGCCGACGACTATGTCTCCAAGCCCTTCGTCATGCGTGAACTGGCCGCGCGACTGAGGACGCTGCTCAACCAGGTTCCGGGGGCGGGACTGGGCGCGCCCGGCCTGGGCTGAGGTTGGCGGGACATTCCCAGCCTCCCTTCCGATTGACGCACCGCGTCGCGGCGCCTAGGACTGGCGCCGCGACAGGTTCCCCGCGAGGGGATTAATAGGGAACTCGGGTGTGAAACCCGGGCTGCCCCCGCAACTGTAAGCGGCGAGCCGACGCGCCAGACGCCACTGGACCCGAAAGGTCTGGGAAGGCGGCGCGAACCGGCGACGACCCGCGAGCCAGGAGACCTGCCCGTCGCGGTCGTTCTTCGACTGGCCGGGGTGCGCCAGGCGAACGGGTTTTCCCGAGCAACGACGACTGCTGTGGCTGCGCCCGGGAGGGAGCCGCCGCCGTGCGTCCGCGCGGCCGTGGCGTCTTCCCCGAGCCGGCGTGTCGATAACGAGGGGAATGCCATGACCAAGACCGTACTGTTTTCAAGTGCTTGCTTCGCCATCCTGGCGGCGACCTGCGCCCATGCGGACGAGGCCGCGGCGCCCAGGCCCGACGTGGGCGGGGTCGAGGCCGCCAACACCCTGGACGGAACGGTGGTGGTCGCCACCCGCTCGCTCCAGCGAGCCGACCGCATCGGCCAGTCGGTGACCGTGCTCGACCAGAAGGCCATCGAGGCGGGCCAGGCGACGGTCGTCGCCGACCTTTTGGCCCGGACGCCGGGCGTCGGCGTTTCCCGCAACGGCGGGCCGGGGCAGCTCACTACCTTGCGCATCCGCGGGGCGGAAGGCGACCAGACCGTGGTGGTCGTCGACGGGGTCAAGCTGAACGACCCGTCCCAGCCCGGCGGCGGCTACAACTTCGCCAATCTCCTGACCGGGGACGTGTCCCGCGTCGAGGTGCTGCGCGGGGCCCAGTCCACCCTGTGGGGCAGCCAGGCCATCGGCGGGGTGGTCAATATCGTCACCGCCCAGCCGACCCGGCCCTTCGAGGCCTCGCTGGACCTCGAGGGCGGATCGATGGACACGGCCTATCTGCGCGCCGGGGTCGGCGGCGCCGGCGAGCGGGGGAGCTGGCGCCTGGCGGCCGCCCACTACGCCACCGCCGGCGTCTCGGCCTACCGCTTCGGCAAGGAGGCCGACGGCTTCCACGACACCGGTTTCAGCGGGCGTGGAAACCTGAAGCTGACCCAGGACGCCAGCCTCGACCTGCGGCTGGTCTATTCGAAGGGTCGCAACGCCTTCGACGGCTTCCCGCCGCCCGCTTTCGCCTTCGCCGACGACGGGGAGTACGGGACCACCGAGGATCTGGTCGGCTACGGCGGGCTCAACGCCGGCCTCCTGGGCGGGCGGCTGCAGAACCGGCTCTCCTTCGGCTACACCCGCACCGACCGGGAGACCTTCAATCCGGCCCAGGCGGTCGCCACCACGACCTTCATCGCCCGCGGCCAGAACAAGCGTTACGAATACCAGGGGGTGCTGGACATCGCCCCGGGCTGGACCGGCACGGCCGGGGTCGAGCGCGAAGAGGCCTCCATGCGCACCGCCGCGCCTTCGGCCTTCGCCCCGAACCCCGTTCCCGCCACGGCGCAGGCCGCCATCGACAGCCTCTACGGCCAGGTGCAGGGCGAAGTCGCGCCGGGGCTGACCCTCACGGGGGGGCTGCGCCACGACGATCACGACACCTTCGGCGGCAAGACCCTCGGCCAGGCGGCGGCGGCCTGGTCGCTGAACGGCGGGGCGACCGTCCTGCGGGCCAGCTTCGGCCAGGGCTTCAAGGCCCCGACCCTGTACCAACTGTTCGGACCTTACGGGAATACGGGGCTCAAACCCGAGCAGGCCGACGGCTGGGACGCGGGGATCGAGCAGGCCTTGGGCGGCGTCCGCTTGACCGCGACCTATTTCGCCCGCCGCACCACCAACCAGATCGACTTCGCATCCTGCCCCTCCGGTGGGGCGGCTCCGGCCCTCTGCTCCGTCGGCGGCACAAGGCGGTTCGGCTATTACGACAACATCGCCCGCACCCGGGCTCACGGGGTCGAACTGGCCGGCGCCGCCCGCCTGGGGCCGGTCGACCTGCAGGCCAACTATAGCTGGACCGACGCCCGCAACGACGTGGCCGGCGGAGTCAATTTCGACCGCTTCCTGGCCCGGCGACCGCAGCATCAGGCCAACGTCTCGGCGGGGCGGACCTGGCCGGGCAGGCTGACCACCACCGTGGCGGTGCGCTATGTCGGCGAAAGCTTCGACGACGCGGCCAACACCGTCCGGCTGAAGGGTTACACCCTGGTCGACCTGCGCGCCTCCTATCCCTTGTCCAAAGGGCTGGAGCTCTACGGCCGGGTGGAGAACCTGACCGACCAGGCGTACGAAACCGTCCACAACTACGGCGAGCCGGGCCGGACGGCCTATCTGGGCCTGCGGGCGCGCTACTAGTGTGGCGATTCAGAAATTCGCCCCTGTCGATGGCAGGCGCTGTGCGAATTTCTGAATCTCCAGCCACACTAGAAACCTTTGACTCTAGCGTGCTTCTTTGAATTTGAAGTTCGCAACCCGCATGATCCATCCGCTGGCGAACTTCAAATTCAGCACACTAGGCGAAGGGCGGCGGAGGACGGCCATGGCCGAGGACGAGGCCGAGACCAATCGGCGGCACAAGGCGGCGATGAGGGCGCTGAAGGCCGAGCGGGCGGCGCTGATGGCCGACAAGGCCGACGCGACTGGCCTGCTGCTGGTCCACACCGGCGACGGCAAAGGCAAGTCCACCGCCGCCTTCGGCATGGTCGCCCGCGCCCTCGGCTGGGGCCAGAAGGTCGGCGTGGTCCAGTACATCAAGGGCGGCTGGTTCACCGGCGAGGGCCAGTTCTTCCGCCGCTTTCCCGACCAGCTGCGCTGGGAAACCATGGGGGAGGGGTTCACCTGGGACACCCAGGACCGGGCCCGCGACATCGCCGCGGCGCGGGCCGCCTGGGCGGTTTCGCTGGAGATGCTGCATGACCCGGGGCTCGACCTGGTGGTGCTGGACGAGCTGAACATCGCCCTGCGCTACGACTACCTCGACATCGAGGCGGTCGTGGCCGACCTCTTGGCCCGGCCGCGGGACAAGCACGTCTGCATCACCGGCCGCAACGCCAAGCCCGAACTCCTGGCCATCGCCGACCTGGTCACCGAGATGACCCTGGTCAAGCATCCCTTCGACGCCGGGATCAAGGCCCAGCGGGGGATCGACTTTTGACCGGGTGGCCGACCCGGCGGGGCGCCGCCGCCGGCCTGGTCGCCGCCGCCGTCGCCGCGCGCGCGCGGGCGCAGGCGCCGCCGCGCCGGGTGGTCTCCTTGAACCCCTGCCTCGACGCCATCCTGGTCAGGGTCGCCGACCGCGGCCAGATCGCGGCCCTCAGCCGCTATTCCCGCGACCCCGACAGCTCCAGCATTGTCACGGTCGCCGCGACCCTGCCTTTCACCTACGGCAGCGCCGAGGAGGTCGTCGCCCTGGCGCCCGACCTGGTGCTGCTGGACATCTTCACCCCGCCGGCCTCCCTGGCGGCCCTTCGTCGCCTGGGGGTGCGGACGGCCGTGTTCGGCGGCGTCGACAGCCTTGCCGAAAGCCTGGCCCAGGTCGCCCGCGTGGCCGCCGCCGTCGGCCGGCCGGACCGGGGGAAGGCCTTGATCGCCCGGATTCGCGCCGCCGTGGCCGCCGCCGCCCCGCCGCCCGGCGCCCCGGCCCTGACCGCCCTGGTGTTCCAGGCCAACGGCTTCGTCTCGGCCGAGGGCACCCTGGTGGACGAGATGATCCGCAGCGCCGGCTTCACCAATGTCGCGGGGCGCTACGGGCTGAAGCGGTCGGGACCTGTGTCCCTGGAGCGGTTGGTCGCCGATCCGCCGCAGGTGCTGCTGGCCGGAGAGCCCCGGCCCGGCGCCCCGGCCTGGGCCGACCGGATACTGGAGCATCCGGCGCTGAGGGTCGTCGCCCCGCGGATGCACCGGGCGGTGTTCCCGCAGCGGCTGCTCTATTGCGGCGGCCCGGTGTTGGTCGAAATGGCGGCGACGCTGGCGCGCGCCCGTAGGGACGTCCTGGAGGCGCGGGCTTGACCCGGCCGCTCCCGCGCCTCCTGCTGATCGCCGGCCTGGTCGCGGCCATGCTGCTGCTGGTCGGGCTGAGCCTGATGGCCGGCCGGGTCCGGGTCCCGTTCAGCGCCTGGACCGATACCGCCGACCCCCGCTGGGCCATCATCTTCGCCCTCAGGCTGCCGCGGACCCTGCTCGGCCTCGCCGTCGGCGCGGCGCTGGGCATGTCGGGGGCGGCGATGCAGGGCTACACCCGCAACCCCCTCGCCGATCCAGGCGTGCTGGGAGTCTCGGCCATGGCGGCGTTCGGGGCGGTGATGACCCTCTACCTCGGGGCCGGGGCGTCGCAGAACTGGGTCACCGCCGGCGGGGCCATGGCCGGGGCCCTGGCGGGCGTCGCCATGCTGATGGCGCTTTCGGGGCGGGCGTCCAGCACCCTGACCTTCATCCTGGCCGGGGTGGTCCTCAACACCGTGGCCGCGGCCGGCGTATCCCTGGCCCTCAGCCTGGCGCCCTCGCCCTGGGCGGTCAGCCTGATCGTCAACTGGCTGATGGGGTCCCTGGCCGATCGCAGCGTCGAGGACCTGCGGCTCGCCGCCCCCCTGATCGCCCTCGGCTGCGGCCTCCTGCTCCTGACCGCCCGGGCCCTGGACGCCCTGACCCTGGGCGAGACCGGCGCCCGGTCCCTGGGGGTGAACCTGGCGGCCACCCGCTGGCTCCTGGCTGTCGGCCTGGCCCTGACCGCCGGCGCCAGCGTGGCGGTGACCGGTGTGATCGGCTTCGTCGGTCTGGTGACGCCGCACATGCTCCGCCCGTTCGTGGGCGCGCGGCCCGGCGCCCTGCTGATCCCGAGCGCGGTCGGGGGCGCGGCGCTCGTGCTGGCCGCCGACATCGCCGTGCGCATGACCCCGTCGGCCGGGGAGGTGAAGCTGGGGGTGGCCATGGCCGCGCTCGGCGGCCCGTTCTTCCTGGTCCTGCTCCTGTCGATGCGACGGAGGATGGCGTGAGCACCCTCGGCCTGGCCGGCGTCCACGTCAGCCTCGGGGGCGCGCCGGTCCTGCGGGACGTGAGCCTCGCCTTCGCGGCCGGGTCGGTGACCGCCGTGGTCGGCCCCAACGGGGCCGGCAAGACCACCCTGCTTTCCTGTCTGGCCGGGTTGCGCGCGCCGGGACGCGGGGCCGCCAGCCTCGACGGGGAGCCGGTGCTGACGATCCCGTCCCGTCGCCGCGCCCGGCGCATCGGCTATCTTGAGCAAAGTCCCGAGATCGCCTGGGCGGTGGACGTGCGCACCCTGACCGGCCTAGGCCGCACGCCCTACCTGGGCGCCCTGGGGCCCACCGCGGAGGATTGCGCCGCCGTGGAGGCGGCCATGGCTCAGGCGGCGGTGCAGGACTTCGCCGACCGCTCGGTGGCCAGCCTCTCCGGGGGCGAGCGGGGACGGGTGCTGATCGCCCGCGCCCTGGCCGGCGATCCGGCCTGGCTGCTGGCCGACGAGCCCCTGGCCGGCCTCGACCCCGGACACCAGCTCGACGCCGCCGCCCTGTTCCGTCGGCTCGCCGTGGAGGGCCGCGGCGTCGTCGTCACCCTGCACGACCTGACCCTGGCCGCCCGCATGGCCGACCGCGTGGTGGTGCTGTCGGCCGGGGCGGTGGCGGCGGACGGGCCACCGCGCCAGGCCCTGACCCCTGAGGTGCTGGCCCGGGTCTACGGCGTCGAGGCCCGGCTGTCCGAGGGGGCGGCGGGCCTGCTGGTCGAGATCAGCGGCCGTCTTGGCTGACCTCGAAAGCGTGGGGAGGGCGGCATGGCGGCGCTGATGATCCAAGGCTGCGGCTCCGACGTCGGCAAGTCGGTGCTGGTCGCGGGCCTGTGCCGGCTGTTCGCCAATCGCGGCTGGCGCGTGCGGCCGTTCAAGCCGCAGAACATGTCCAACAACGCCGCGGTCGCCGCCGACGGCGGCGAGATCGGCCGCGCCCAGGCGCTCCAGGCCCTGGCCTGCCGCACGCCGGCCAGCGTCCACATGAACCCGGTGCTGCTCAAGCCGCAGAGCGACGTCGGCGCTCAGGTGATCGTCCGCGGCAGGGCGGCGGGAAACTGGCAGGCGCGGGCCTACCAGGATCGCAAGGCCTCGCTGCTGGACACGGTGCTGGAGAGTTTCCAGGTCCTGCACGACGAGGCCGACCTCGTCGTGGTCGAAGGCGCCGGCAGTCCGGCGGAGGTCAATCTGCGGGCCGGCGACATCGCCAACATGGGTTTCGCCAGGGCCGCCGGCGTGCCGGTGGTGCTGGTCGGCGATATCGACCGCGGCCACGTGATCGCCGCCCTGGTCGGGGCTCACGCGGTGCTGGACCCGGCCGACCGGGACATGATCCGGGGCTTCGTCATCAACAAGTTCCGCGGCGACCCCAGCCTGTTCGACGACGGACGGGCGATGATCGCCGCCCGTACGGGATGGGCCGACCTCGGGATGGCGCCGTGGCTGGCCGCGGCGCGGTCCCTGCCGGCGGAGGACGCGGTGATCCTGGATCGGGCCGAGGGCGGCGCCGCCGGCCGGGTGAAGATCGTCGTCCCCATGCTGTCCCGCATCGCCAACTTCGATGATTTCGACGCCTTGAGGCGCGAGCCCGAGGTGGACTTCGGTTTTATTCCGCCCGGCCGGCCGCTGCCGGGTGACGCCGGCCTGGTGATCCTGCCGGGGACCAAGGCGACCTTGGCCGACCTGGCCTTCGTGCGGGCGCAGGGGTGGGACGTCGACCTCTTCGCCCATGTCCGCCGGGGCGGGCGGGTCCTGGGGATCTGCGGCGGCTTCCAGATGCTGGGGCGGCGGGTCGCCGATCCCGACGGGGTCGAGGGTCCGCCGGGCGAGGCCGCGGGCCTCGACCTGCTGAAGGTGGAGACGGTGCTGGGGGCTGAGAAGGTCCTGCGTCCTGTCGCCGGTCGGCTGGCGGCGGGCGGCGCGCGCTTCGAAGGCTATGAGATCCATGCGGGCCGCACCGAGGGGCCGGGCCTGCGGCGGCCGCTGCTGGCGTTCGACAACGGGGCGACGGACGGAGCTATTTCCGCCGATGGCCGGGTCAGCGGCTGCTACGTCCACGGCCTGTTCGACAGCGGCGGGGCGCGGGCGGCCCTGCTGGGCGCGCTGGGGGCGGCGTCCGCCGCCACCGACCAGAGGCTGGCGGTGGACCGCGCGCTGGACGAGATCGCGGCGGTGCTGGAGCAGTCTTTCGACATCCCCAGACTGGCCGCCATCGCCGGTCTGCCGCCGCCCCTTCCAGCTGGTTAGCCCTTTCTGTCGCTAGGGCTTGACGACGGTGGTCGTCGTCGTGGTCGCAGGCGTCGCGGGCTTGACCGTGGTGGTGACGGTTGTCGAAGGACGATGGCGGGCGACGTGCCGGACGCGGTGCTTCACTGGTTTTGCGGTGCGGGCGGGCCCCGAATAACTCGACGAGGTCGAGGTCTTGCTGTGTTCGATCAGCGGGCCCGTCTGGGCCGTCGCTCCGATAGGCGCGGCGACGACAGACAGGCAAATCAGGGTCAGGAGCTTCATGGTTTCCTCCGGCGTATACGCCGGAGGAATACGAACGATCAGCCTCGGGGTTCCGAAATCCGCAGGCGGGCGGACTTGCCAAGGTCCGCGCGGGGCGAAACCCGCCCCTTATTTGCCTACGGCTAGGATGGTGAACGAGTCCGGCAGCATCGGGCCCCGCCGGGGCCGGCCGCCGGGGGGACCGCCACCCGGCGGACCGCCGCCGGGCGCCCCGGCTCCACCCGGCGGGCCGCCGGCCGGGGGCGCTGCTCCGGGAGGCGGCGGCGGGCCGTATTCGGCCGCGTCGGTCAGGATGCGGTTGGTCTTGGCGTCCAGGGTGAGGACCTTGGCCCCGACCTGGGTGGCGACGGTCTGCGTCACCGCGAAGGTGGTCGGGCTCAGTTCCTTGACCACGGTGAGGGTGCCGTCGCCCCCGTTCGAGCTGAAGGCCTCCTTGGTGGCGGGATTGAAGGTCGCCCCGTCGGTTCCGGGTCCGATCGGCAGGACCGCCAGGATGGCGCCGGTGTTGGCGTTCAGCACGGTCATGGTCGCCGGCATCCGGCAGGTGACGAACAGGACGTGGCTGGCCGCGTCGAGGGCCAGCCCCGCCGGCCCGCCGCATTTCCCCTCCAGGCCGTATTTGCCTGTCACGGCCATGGTCTTGGCGTCGACCACCGCGACCTGGTCCTTGTCCTCCAGGTCGATGTAGAGGCGGCCCTTGCCGTCGGTGGCCGCCTGTTCGGGCATGCCTCCGAGGTCGAAGGCGCCGAGGACCGCGCCTTCGGCGGCGTTGATCACCGTCACGTTCGGCGCGACGTGGCTGAAGACATAGACGCGCTGGTTGGCCTGGTCGGCCAGGATGCCGTCAGGATTGCCTTGGACGTCGATGGTCTTGATCAGGCCCAGGGTCTTGGCGTCCCACATGGCGACGGGCTTGCTGCTGGAGAAGCCGTGCCCCGACTTGGCGTCGACCACGGCGCCGCGGGCGTTGACGTTGGGGATCGTCCCCACCGGCGCCAGGGTGTCGAGATCGAAGACCGTGATGCGTGGGTTCGCCGCGGTGCGCGGGATGTAGAGCCGGCGGTTGGCGGCGTCGGCGTAGATGTAGTCGAACCCGCCGTCGCCCCCGGCCTTGACGGTCTTGAGCACCTTGTAAGGGGCCGCGGGCGGCTGGGCCGTCGCCGCCGATGCGGTCATGGCGAGGGCGAGGGCGGCGACGTTCAGAAGTGATCGCATGCGAAACCTCCCGCTTCGGCTCCTCTTGGATCGGGTGAGCCGTAAGCGGGGGCATTCTGCATGCAGTCTGACGCGCGCGCTATTGAATTGGCGCGACGCACTACTGAAATATTACTGAAATGATGGCCGGCCACGAGCCCGGCCCGGCCTCAGGCCATCACGACGACATTGACGCGCCGGTTCTGGGCGCGGCCGTCGGCGGTGGTGTTCGGCGCCGCCGGGGAGTCGACTCCGTAGGAGATGGTGGCCATCCGGTTGAGGGCGACGCCCTGTTTGTTCAGGAACCGGCGCACCGCCTCGGCCCGCTCGGCGCCCAGTTGGCGGTGGGTCCGGGCTTCCCGCGGGTCGGTGTAGCCCTGGATCTCCAGATAGACGTTGCGGTTGTCCGACTTCAGCTTCTCGGCCAGGGTCAGGAGCCGGGTCTGGGCTTCCGGCGACAGGTCCGCCTTGTTGGCCGCGAACTTTATGGAGTCGTCAGCCAGCACCATCGTATAGCCGAACTTGCCCTGGGCGAGCTGGTTCGCGGCCTGGGCGCGTTCGAGCGCCTCACGGCTGGCGGCGTCGAGTTCGGAGAGCTTCTGCGCATGGCCCTGGAGCTGCGTCTGTTCCGCCGCCACCTGCGACTGGGTCGCCTCCAGCTTGGCGTCGACCGCGCTCGCCTGTTCACGCACGAAGCCCTTGGTGGCGCACCCGCCAAGGCTCAGGGCGCCGGCCGCGACGGCTGTCAGGACGATGGCGGCGGGGGTCGATGTTCGCATGGCTTGTCTCCCAATGTTCCGCGACCATAACAAAGGACGAGGGATTTTGTTTCCCCGGTCTTCGAAACCTGGGCGCAGATGCGGTTCGGGCTTCGTCTTCCCAGGACGTTCAGGGCTTCAGCTTGCAGTTGGTCAAGGGGATTTCCGTCCCGTCCACCGTGACCTTGTCGCCGTCGGTCCAGAATTTGACCGCCCCGTCGGAGAACTGCACGCCCGTGGCGACCGGCGCCTTCTTCAGCTTGTACTGCTTGTTGTTGCTGCTGATGGTCATGGTGGCGGCGGTCGCCCTGTTGGAGTCGTAGGACATCAGGAAGGCGGCGTTGTCGTCGCAATTGTAGAAGGCGATGTTGAAATTGTTCATCGGCGGCAGTCTCGCCGTAGCGGCCATGGCGGGCGCCGTGACCAGACCGGCCGCCAGCGCGGCGCCGATCAGAAGCAAGGTCCTCATTGAACGTCTCCTCTCCTTGCAGAGGCCCCCCTCGAGCCGCCGTGTTTTCTTTTCGATTATAGAGCGGATGTCGTGAACTGTATCTAGAGGCTGCGCGAGGTCTTGCGCGCCTTTTCCCGGCTCGACCGGAATCCGGGGCGGGCGGCGTGTTCGAGGCCGCCGACAAAATAGACGGTCGACGGCTCGCGCGACTTGCGCTCTTTTCTTGTCGCTCCGTTCCTGTCGAAAGGCCGCCTTCCGTGAAGACTGATCGCTTGATGACCATGCTGGCCGGCGCCGTCGCGCTTGTGCTGCAAACCTCGGCGGCGCACGCCCAGAACGCCGCCGCCGGGGCGGGCGTGTTCGCCCAGTGCGAGGTGTGCCATTCCATCGACGGCTCCAACGGCGTCGGCCCGAGCCTGAAGGGCGTGGTCGGCCGCACCGCCGGGACCGCGCCCGGCTTTGACTTCAGCCCCGCCTTCAAGGCCGTCGCCAAGCCATGGGACGCCAAGTCCCTCGACGCCTTCATCGCCGATCCGCAGAAGGCGGTTCCCGGCAATGTCATGTCGTTCGTGGGCATTCCGGAGGCCAAGGATCGCGCCGACCTCGTGGCCTATCTGGCCACCCTGAAGTAGGGCGTCCTGTGGGCGCACGTGGACAACACCAACGAGGAGCCACCCATGTCCGACCCGGAATTCGACCGCCGGCAAGTCTTCGCCGTCGCCGCCCTCGCGGCCGCTGCGGCGCCCGCGGCGGCCATGGCCCAGCCCGCCGCCCGCCCCGCCCCGACCTTCACGCCCAAGCCCTTGCCCTTCGACCCCAAGGCGGTGCCGGGCCTGTCGGAGAAGCTGCTGCTCAGCCACCACGACAACAACTACGCCGGAGCGGTCCGGCGCCTGGGGACGATCATGGGCCAGTTCGCGGCCCTGGATCCGGCCACCGCCCCGGGCTTCGTGCTCAACGGCCTGAAGCGCGAGGAGCTGATCGCCTGGAACTCGATGATCCTGCACGAGGTCTATTTCGCCGGCCTCGGCGCGCCCACGCCTCCATCGGCGCCCCTGGCCCAGGCCATCGAGCGTGATTTCGGCAGCCATGCCCGCTGGGCCGCGGAGTTCACCGGTCTGGGCAAGGCCCTGGGCGGCGGCTCCGGCTGGGTGTTGCTGACCTGGAGCCCGCACGACGGCCGGCTGGTCAACCAGTGGGCCTCCGACCATACCCAGACCCTGGCGGGCGGCGTGCCGGTGCTGGCCCTCGACATGTACGAGCACGCCTATCAGATGGATTACGGCGCCAACGCCGGCGGCTATGTCGACGCCTTCATGAAGATCGGCAACTGGCGCAACGCCAATGCGGTCTTCGCGCGGGCGACGGCGGCCTGAAGCTTGGCGAGGGTTCGCCCTCGTCCGCGCGTAGTCTCCTACGGAACTAGACAGAGAATTCGGGAGGAGCGTCTTGACCACCCCGACCCGCTTCGGGATCGCCGGAGCAGGGCTGGCCCTGATGGTCGCGGCCCTGGCCGGTCCTGCCTTCGCCCACGGCATCGCCGGCAAGGACGCCGCCTTCGTCGCGGCCAGCCACGGCGCCCAGATCCTTCCGTTCATCTACCTCGGCGCCAAGCACATGGTGACGGGCTACGACCACCTGCTGTTCATCCTTGGCGTGGTGTTCTTCCTCTACGACCTGAGGCACGTCGCCCTGTATGTGACGATGTTCTCGATCGGCCACTCGCTCACCCTGCTGACCGGGGTGCTGAGCAACATCCAGGTCAACCCCTATCTGGTGGACGCGGTGATCGGCCTGTCGGTGGCCTACAAGGCCTTCGACAACCTGGGCGGGTTCAGGACCGTCCTCGGGGTGCAGCCGGACACCCGCGTCGCGGTGCTGGGCTTCGGCCTGGTCCACGGCTTCGGCCTGGCCACCAAGCTCCAGGAACTCAGGCTGTCGAAGGATGGTCTGGTCGCCAACATGGTCTCGTTCAACGTCGGGGTGGAGCTGGGCCAGCTCCTGGTCCTGTCGTTGATCCTGGCGGCGATGGTCTGGTGGCGCCGGCAGCCCGGCTTCGCCCGCCAGGCGGTGGCCGCCAACGTCCTCATCCTGTTCGCCGGCTTCCTGCTGATGGAATACCAATTGGCCGGTTTCTTCACCCAAGCGAGGCTGCCCGCATGACCATCGAAGGCCAGACCGACCGGCCGCCGTCGCCCAAGCGGCTGGCCCTGATCACCGGCGGCGCCCTGGCGCTGGCGACCGTGCTGGTGGTCGGTTTCGTGCTGCCGGCGGAATTCCACGCCGACCCGACCGGGTTCGGCCGCGCCACCGGCCTTTTGAAGCTGGGGACGCCCCAGCCGCCCAAGGCCGAGGTCGTGGCGGCAGGGACCACCGCCAATACCCGCTACTACCCGACCGCCTACCGCAGCGACGAGGTGGAGATTCCCCTGGCCGCGGGCGGCGACGAGAACCGCAAGGACGAACTCGAATACAAGGTACGGATGAAGCCGGGCGACAGCATGGTCTATGCCTGGAGCGTCCCTGTCCCCAACCCGGAGGAGTTCTACTACGACTTCCACGGGGAGACCCCGGCGGCGGCGGGCGCGCCCGCCAAGGTGGTCGAGTACAAGCAGTCCACGGGCACGTCCTCGAACGGGGTCCTGATCGCGCCGATCCCGGGCGTGCACGGCTGGTACCTGCAGAACCAGTCGGTCAAGCCGGTGGTGGTGAAGCTGAAGATGAGCGGCTTCTACGAACTGGTCCCCCCTGGCCAATATGGCAACGAGGCGCGGATCAAGGCGAAGCCGGTTTCGTGACCGGCATCCGTCAGGCCCAAGCCTGAGGCCTCCCCGCTTGGGGGAAGACCCTACCGCCCGCCGGGGCGCTGGCCGGGATCGACGTCGGTGGGCATGACGCTGCCGCGGCCGATGTTGCCGAGGAGCTGTTCGAGCACGCTGAGCTCGCGCCCGCGGGTCGGGGTCTCGTTCTTGTTGTAGGCCAGCTCGTAGCCGTTCTTCAGCCCCAGATGCTTGACCTCGGTCACCTTCTCGTCAGGGCCGAACTTGATCTCGACCACGTCGCGGCTGATCAGCTTGGGGTTCTGGTAGGCCACCTTGGTGGTGCTCTGGGAGATATAATACCAGGTGTTCGGCTCGAAGCTCGAGGTGGTGGACGGCGAGCCCAGGCGCGCCGTCACGGTGGACTTGGTGTCCTCGCCCACCTTGACGTCCTGGGGCTTGTCCTCGCGGGCCTGGAAGCCGTTGTAGGCGACGGTCGGCGCACAGGCCGCCATGCTCAGGCCGACGAGGCCGAGGGCGGCGAGGGCGATGACAGACGTACGGGCCATAAGGACTCTTTTCAAAATGGCGTCTAACGCCCTTGACCTACCGCCCCGGGGGCTCGACTTCAATGCGTCGAGTGGACCCTTAAGACACGCACGAGGCGGAAAAGCGGCATGCAGGCGATCAAAAGGCTCTTGCGGCCGCGTCCGGCGGTGGAGGCGGGACGACGGCTGTTCGCCGCGGCGTCCGCCCATGCGCGCCAGTCCGCCCTCTATCTGGGCGCCGGAATCCCCGACACCAACGAGGGCCGGTTCGAGGCCTACACCCTGCACGTGGTGCTGGTGCTGCACCGGCTGAAGGGGCAGGGGCCCGCCGCGGCGGAGGCCGCCCAGGCCCTGTTCGACGCCTATGTGCGCAACCTCGACGACGCCCTGCGCGAAATGGGGGTCGGCGACCTGTCGGTGGGCAAGAAGATGCGCAAGCTGGGCGAGGCCTTCTATGGCCGGGTGAAACACTATGACGAGGCCTTCGCCGCCCTGCCCGACGAGGCGCCGCTCCAGGCGATGATCGCGCGCACGGTGTTCGCCGGGAGCGGGGAGGGCGACGCGGCCGGCCTTTGCGCCTACGCCCTGGCCGCGATGCAGGCCCTCAAGGCGCAACCCCTCGAGGCGGTGCTCGACGCCCGTCTCGACTGGCCGAGCTACGGAGAGGCGTCATGAGCCGAATTGTCGACTGGTCCGTCCCGGTGCGCCTGTCCGACGTCGGACGGGGCCCGGAGGCGCGCCGGCTGGAGCCGGACGAGGCCCAGCGAAAACAGATCGCCGCCGCCCTGGGCCTGGCCGGATTGCCCGCCTTCTCCGGCGAGATCCGCCTCGTCCCGTGGCATGACGGGGCCGAGATCCACGGTCGCTGGACCGCGAAGGTCACCTACGCCTGCGGCCTGACCCTGGAGCCCTTCGACGAGGACCTCGAGGGCGATTTCACCGTCCGCGCCGTGCCGCCGTCCAGTCCCCTGGCCGCGGAGGACGAGGCGGCGGAAGCCGAACTCGACCTCGACCCCGAGGCCGACGATCCCCCCGACGTGCTGGAGGGCGAGGCCTTGGACCTCGCCGGCTATCTGATCGAGGACCTGTCCCTGTCCCTCGATCCCTTCCCGCGCAAGCCCGGGGCGGTGTTCGAGCCCCCGAACCTGGGCGAACCCGAATCGCCGTTCGCGGTGCTGAAGCGGTTGAAGGAGTAGGGGGCGGCTCCTATCACGGCTCATGCTCTATCTGCTGCTCAAGGCCGCCCTGTCCGGCGTCGTCGTGGCCCTGGTCTCCGAGGTGGCCAAGCGCTACCCGGGGTTCGGCGGACTCATCGCGTCCCCTGCCGCTGGTGTCGGTCCTGGGCATGATCTGGCTCTGGCGCGACACCCACGATCCCGACCGCATGGCGGCCCACGCGACCGGGATCTTCTGGTTCGTGCTGCCCTCCCTGCCGATGTTCCTGTTGATCCCGGCGCTGCTCAGGCGCGGGGTGGCGTTCTGGCCCGCCTTGGCGGCGGCCTGTGCGCTCAGCCTCGCCCTCTATGGCCTGACGACCTGGATCGGGCCGCGGTTCGGATTGCGGCTGTGATCGGAAGCGGGGCTGCGACCCTGCCCCGGCTTGCCCGCCCCCGCGACGCAGCCTAAGGTCCGACCGCTTTTTGCCGCGGCCTTGTGGGGCCGGCGTTGGCTGAGGCGTGCGTCGAGGGGATTGCAAGCCGCCCGTGTCCAATCCGGTGACCATCTCCATCGACGCCATGGGCGGCGATCATGGCCCGCCCGTCGTGGCCGAGGGCGTGACGCTTGCGTTGAAGCGCCTCGCCGGCCGCGATGTGCGCTTCCTGCTGCACGGCGACGCCGCTCGCCTCGATGCTGAACTGGCCAGACGCCCGGCCGCCCGCGCCGTGTGCGAGGTGCGCCATACCGACCTCGTCATCGCCAGCGACGAAAAACCCGCCGTGGCCTTGCGCCGCGGCAAGGGCTCCAGCCTGTGGAACGCCGTCCAGGCGATCAAGGACGGCGAGGCCCAGGCGATGGTGTCGGCCGGCAACACCGGCGCCCTGATGGCCATCTCCAAGCTCATCCTGCGCATGGCCGTGGGCCTGGACCGGCCGGCCATCGTCGCCAGCTGGCCGACTATGCGCGGGGTCACCGCCGTGCTCGACGTCGGCGCCAACGTCATCAGCGACGCCGAGCAGCTGGTCGAGTTCGCCATCATGGGCGAGGCCTTTTACTGCGCGGTGCACGGGGACGAGGCGACCTGCCGCCCCAGCGTCGGCCTGCTCAACGTCGGCTCCGAGGACGTCAAGGGCCACGAGGAGGTGCGCGAGGCGCACCGACTGCTCCGCGAGGCGGGGCTCGACCTCGAGTACCACGGCTTCGTCGAGGGCGACGACATCGCCAAGGGCACGGTGGACGTGGTGGTCACCGACGGCTTCACCGGCAATATCGCGCTGAAGACCGCCGAAGGCATGGCCCGGTTCTTCGCCATCAGCCTGCGCGAGACCCTGACCTCGACCCCCATGGCCAAGGCCGGCGCCCTGGTCGCCTCCGGGGCGCTGCGGAAGATGCGCGACCGCCTCGACCCCTCCAGCGTCAACGGCGGCCCGCTGCTCGGGCTCAACGGGGTGGTGGTCAAGAGCCACGGCGGCGCCGACGCCAAGGGCTTCGCCAACGCCATCAAGGTCGCCGCCGATCTGGCCGCCAGCGACTACGCCGAACACATCGCCCGCAACATGGAGCGGCTTACCGCCGCATTGCGCGAACCCGCCCCGGCGGCGGAGAACGGCGCGTGAGTGTGATCAGAAGCGCCGTGACCGGCGTCGGGGCCTACCTTCCCGAAACCGTCGTCTCCAACGAAGACCTGTCCCGTATCGTCGAGACCAGCGACGCCTGGATCCGCGAGCGCACGGGCATCCGCGAGCGCCGCCGGGCCGCCCGCGGCCAGTTCACCTCCGACCTCGCCGTCGCCGCCGCCCGCGCCGCCCTGGCGGCGGCCGGCCGCACCGCCGCCGACATCGACCTGATCGTGGTGGCGACCACCACCCCCGACCTGACCTTCCCCGCCACCGCCGCCATCGTCCAGCGCAAGCTGGGGGCCCCGATCTGCCCGGCCTTCGACGTCCAGGCGGTGTGCTCGGGCTTCGTCTACGCCCTGTCGGTCGTCGACGGCTTCGTGGCCCGGGGACTGGCGCGCTGCGCCCTCGTCATCGGGGCGGAGACCATGTCCCGCCTGCTCGATTATACCGATCGCGGCACCTGCGTGCTGTTCGGCGACGGCGCCGGCGCAGTGGTCGTCGAGCCGGCGCAAGGGGCGGGCCGGACCGACGACCGCGGCCTCCTCGGCTTCGCCTTGCGCAGCGACGGGGCCAAGCAGGACCTGCTCTATGTCGACGGCGGCGTCTCCACCACCGGAACCGTCGGCCACCTGCGCATGGTCGGGAACCAGGTGTTCCGTCACGCCGTGGTCAATATCGCCGAGGCGGTGGAGGCCGCGGCCAAGGTCGCCGGCGTGCCGGTATCGGCCATCGACTGGTTCATCCCGCACCAGGCCAACCAGCGCATCCTCCAGGGCGTCGCCCATCGCCTGGGCATCGACGAAACCAAGGTGGTCTCCACGGTGGACCACCACGCCAACACCTCGGCCGCGTCCATCCCCATGGCTTTGGCCGAGGCGGTGGAGGACGGACGGATCAAGCCCGGCCAGTTGCTGCTGCTGGAAGCGATGGGCGGCGGCTTCACCTGGGGCGCCTGCGTCCTGCGGTTCTGAGCGTTTCAGGAATCGGTTCCCCGCCCGGAAGCGCGATCGAGCGAATATCCCAGGGGCTGCGACTCTGGCGCATGGGCGAAGCCTTTGACTTGACGCCGCTTTCCCACCGTGTAGCGATGTGATGCATTAGGCGGGGGGACCGCATGAAAAGCGAAACGCTGACACGGGCCGACCTGGCTGAATCCGTCCACGAAGAGGTGGGCCTGACCCGGCAGGATTGCGCCGGTCTGGTCGAGCGCACCCTCGACCTTGTGGCCGAGGCCTTGGAGGCCGGTCAGATCGTCAAACTTTCCGGTTTCGGGGTGTTCCAGGTCCGGGCCAAGCGGGCCCGCGTGGGCCGCAATCCCAAGACCGGCGAGCCCGCGCCCATCGATCCTCGACGCGTGATCAGCTTCCGCGCCTCGCAGGTGATGAAGTCGCGGGTCGACGGGGCCCACAACGGGGCCGCGAAGGACTAGACCGTGACGAAGGGGCCCGACGCCTTCCGCACGATCTCAGAGGCCGCGGACGAACTCGGTGTGCCCCAGCACGTGCTGCGGTTCTGGGAGACCAAGTTCTCCTTCATCCGGCCGATGAAGCGGGCCGGGGGCCGTCGTTTCTATCGACCTCAGGACATCGAGGTGCTGGAGGGGGTGCGCGTCCTGCTGCACCGGGAAGGCTACACCATCAAGGGGGTGCAGCGCCTGCACAAGGAGCAGGGGATGCGCCGGCTGGTGGCCGCCGCCCACGGCGACATCCCCGCCCTGGCGACCGCGGAGCCGGAGGCTCCTCCGCCCGCGGCGGAGACCGCCACGCCCCTGCTGGACGAGGCGGCGCGCCATCGGCTGCAGGGGGTGCTGGATGATCTGCAGGGGGTCAAGGACCGCATCGACCGGCTGCTGACCAGGCCCTGATCGACCTGGTTTCCCGTGGCTGGCGAGAAGGGAGATTTCCGCATTGCCAGCCGCGTCCGCGCCCTTCATAAGGGCGCTCCTCGTGATCGGAGCGTGGCGCAGCCTGGTAGCGCACTTGACTGGGGGTCAAGGGGTCGCAGGTTCGAATCCTGTCGCTCCGACCAAATTCCTTAGGGAACTCACGGGGTTGAAGATTGAAGGCGGTTCCTCGCGGGGCCGCCTTTTCTCTTTGTCGTGCAGCCGCCTAACGCCCGCGGTTCATCCAGGCGATCAGCGGGATCAAGGGGCCGCCCCAGCTGACCCCGGCGACGACGAAGAAGACCAGTTGCACGATCCAGTTGGTGGGCAGGCGCTCGGCCAGGGTCGCGACCACGGCGATGTAGAGGCCGAGGAAGCCGACGATGGCCATCGAGCCGATAAGCTTCCGGGTCCGGACGGTCATGGTCTTTTGCGTCCCCTGAAAACCGAATCGCCGACCGCCATGGTCGCCGAGGCGCCGCGACGGCTCAAGACCCCCGCCGAACCAGCGCCAGGGCCGACAGCAGCAGGATCGCCGCCGCCGCGGCGGCCGCCAGGCCGAAGAGCGGGCCTGTCCGGTCCAGGCCCGGCGTCCCCGCCAGGAACTGGCCGATCAGCGCTCCGACCAGCCCCACCGCCAGATTGGTCAAAAGGCCGTGATGCCGGTTCATCGACCGCTGGGCGAGCCATCCCGCCAATAGACCGATGATGATGGTTCCGAACAGAGGGCCGCCGCTCATGCTGTCTCCCCGGCGAGCCTTCGAGGTCCGTCTCGGGCTTCCAGCTTCGCGGGGTTAAACTAGCCTTGAACTGTTGTGAGTCCCACTGTTTGACGAGGAGTGGACGGGGCCGCCCACGCGGGCTAGGTCACCCGGACGCCGAAGCGGGACAGCCATGCGCTGGAGCTACAATCTAGAGCGGTCGCAGCTGGTGGCGATCTGGCTGTTCGCGGTCGCGGTCATGATCGTGGCCATCGTCATCGTGGGCGGGGCGACGCGCCTGACCGGATCGGGCCTGTCGATCACCGAGTGGAACCCCGTGTCGGGAACGCTTCCGCCGATGAGCGCGGCCGCCTGGCAGGCCGAGTTCCAGAACTATCAGCGCATCCCCCAGTACCAGTTCATCAACCGCGGCATGACCCTTGAGGCCTTCAAGGGCATCTTCTGGTGGGAGTGGACCCATCGGCTGCTCGGCCGGCTGGTCGGGCTGGTGTTCGCCATTCCCTTCCTGATCTTCCTTTTGACCCGCACGATTCCGCGCCGGCTGATCTGGCGCTGCGCGGTGATCCTGGGCCTGGGAGGGCTCCAGGGCCTCGTCGGCTGGTGGATGGTGGCCAGCGGCCTGTCGCAGCGGGTGACCGTGGCCCCGGAGCGGCTGGCGATCCACCTCGGTCTGGCCCTGGTGGTGTTCTGCGCCTGCATCTGGACCGGGCTCGAGGCCTGGTGGGGCAAGGCCCGCGTCGGCTACGGGCTCGACAGCCGCTGGCGGACCCTGGGCCTGGGCTTGCCGGCCCTGGCCTGGACGCAGAGCCTCCTGGGCGCCCTGGTGGCCGGCAATCAGGCCGGCCAGATCTACAACGACTGGCCATGGATGAACGGGCGGGTGTTCCCGCAGGACTATTGGATCAAGGGCGCCGGAGTCTGGCGTTCCCTGCTCCACAGCCAGGCGGCGGTGCAGTTCAACCATCGGCTGGGCGCCTATCTGTTGTTCGCCTGTGCGATCGCCTTCGCCATCGGCGTGTCGCGGGCGCGGCTGCCGACGCCGGTGAGGGCCCTGGCCCATCTCCTGGCCGCCCTGGTGGCGGTCCAGGCCGCCCTGGGCGTCTGGACCCTGACGAGCCACGCGCCGCTGTCCCTCAGCCTGATCCACCAGATCGGCGCGGTCCTGGTGCTGACCACGGCGACGGCGCTGGCGTGGCGGGTGAGGCGGCCAGCCTGACGGTATCATATTACCTCATACAAAATATCCAGTAAAAACAATGTCATGACATAAGCCGTCCGCGGCCGTGTTGACACGGTGGAATCGTCCCTGTAACCACCCCGCTCCTTCGGGCCGCTCGCGGTCCGGCTACCCGTTCTTGGGGCCTTTCTCCATGATGAAGACCACGGTTTCGCTGAAGCCGGCGGACGTCGAGAAGAAGTGGATCGTGATCGACGCGGAGAACGCCGTCGTCGGCCGTCTCGCCACGTTCATCGCCATGCGCCTTCGCGGCAAGCACCGCCCGGACTACACCCCCCACGTCGACTGCGGCGACTATGTCGTGGTGGTCAACGCCGACAAGGTGAAGTTCACCGGCCGCAAGCTGCAACAGAAGACCTACTACTGGCACACCGGCCACCCCGGCGGCATCAAGGAGCGGACGGCGGAGAAGATCCTCGCCGGCAAGTTCCCCGAGCGCATCCTGGAAAAGGCCGTTGAACGCATGCTCCCGAAAGAGAGCCCGCTGGCCCGCAAGCAACTGACCCACCTGCGCATCTACAACTCGGGGGAACATCCCCACGAGGCCCAGGCCCCTGAAACCATCGCGTTCGCCGAAATGAACGCCAAGAACGTGCGGAGCCAGTAGACCATGGCGTCTGACGTCGAAAATTCAGTCGAAGCGCCGGCCGCTACGGGCTTCGACGCCCTGCAGCACCTGTCGTCCAATCCGGCTCCCCCCGTGTACGAGCCCAAGATCGACGCCCAGGGCCGCGCCTACGCCACCGGCAAGCGCAAGAACGCCATCGCCAAGGTCTGGCTTCAGCCGGGCTCGGGCAAGATCACTGTCAACGGCCGCGACCAGGCGATCTATTTCGCCCGACCGGTGCTGCGGATGATGATCGCCCAGCCCCTGCAGGTCACCGACCGCCTGACCCAGTTCGACGTGATCGTCTCGGTCCAGGGTTCGGGCCTGTCCGGCCAGGCCGGCGCGGTCCGTCACGGCATCTCCAAGGCCCTGACCTATTACGAGCCCGGCCTGCGGCCGGTGCTGAAGCCCCACGGCTTCCTCACCCGCGACAGCCGCGTGGTCGAGCGCAAGAAGTACGGCAAGGCCAAGGCCCGCCGCAGCTTCCAGTTCTCGAAGCGCTAGGACGCGAAGCGAGCTTTCGTGTTCGATGGGGCGCTTCGGGAAACCGGAGCGCCCTTTTCGTTGACGTGCGCAAGGAGGCTTCAATGCCCCACAAGGTGTTCATCGACGGCGAGGCCGGCACCACCGGCCTGCAGATCCGCGAGCGCCTCGCCGCCCGCGAGGACATCGCCCTGGTCTCCATCGACCCGGCCCGGCGCAAGGACCGGGACGCGCGCGCCGAGATGCTGAACGGCGCCGACGCGGTGATCCTGTGCCTGCCCGACGAGGCGGCCCGCGAGGCCGTGGCCCTGATCGAAAACCCGGACGTGCGGGTGATCGACGCCTCGACGGCGCACCGGGTGACGCCGGGCTGGGTCTATGGCTTTCCCGAGGTATCGGGCCAGCGCGCCGCGATCGCCGCCGCGACGCGGGTGAGCAACCCCGGCTGCTATTCCACCGGGGCCATCGCCCTGATCCGCCCGCTGGTCGACGCGGGGTTGCTGCCGGCCGCCTGGCCGGTCGCCATCAACGCCGTGTCCGGCTACTCGGGCGGCGGCCGCAGCATGATCGCCGAGTTCGAGGACCGCGCCTCGCCGGCCTATGTGGAGACGGCCTACCGCCCCTACGCCCTGGGCCTGGAGCACAAGCATGTGCCGGAGATCCAGGCCCGTGGCGGCCTGACCCATCCGCCGCTGTTCGCCCCCGCCGTCGGCCGCTACGCCCAGGGCATGATCGTGGAGATCCCGCTGCAGTTGTGGGCCATCCCCGGAACGCCCGGCCTGGCGGCGATCCATCAGGCCCTCGCGAGCGCCTACGCCGGCGAGCGGTTCGTCGAGGTCGCCTCCATGGACGAGGCCTCGGCGACGAAAACCCTGGACCCCGAGGTCCTGAACGGCACCAACCGGCTGAAGCTGTTCGTCTTCGGCAACCCGGCCCGCGGTCAGGCGCGGCTGGTCGCCTTGCTGGACAACCTTGGCAAAGGCGCTTCCGGCGCGGCGGTGCAGAACCTCAACCTGATGCTGGGGCTGGACGAGGCGGCGGGCCTGGAATGATGGCGCGACGCTGGAAATCACCAGCGAAAGACTTTATCTTCTGAGAATGCAAACCGTTCACGTTGACCGTCGCCTGTTCCTGCTCGGCTCCTGCGCCGTCGCCGCCATGACCGCCGCTCCAGGTCTGGCCGCCGCTGCGGCCGCCGCTGATCCCTACGCCGCCTCGCCGGTGCGCAAGCTCAAAGAGGCCGACTGGAAGAAGAAGCTGCCTGCGGCTTCGTTCGAGGTGCTTCGGCACGAGGATACCGAGCGCCCGTTCTCCAGCCCCCTGAACAACGAGCACCGCAAGGGCGTCTTCGCCTGCCTCGGCTGCGACCTGCCGCTGTTCCGCTCGGACTGGAAATTCGATTCCGGGACCGGCTGGCCCAGCTTCTACACCGCCATCGACGGGGCCCTGGCCAGGAAGGCGGACTTCAAGCTGGCCCTGGAGGAGCGCACCGAATACCACTGCGCCCGCTGCCTCGGCCACCAGGGCCACGTCTTCAACGACGGCCCCAAGCCCACCGGCCTGCGTTACTGCAACAACGGCGTGGCGCTGAAGTTCGTGCCGGCCTAGCGCCTTTCCCCCGAAGGGGGACGGGACGCCCGAAACCCTACGCCGCCTCGCTCCGCACCTTCACATAGCGTCCCGGCGCGTCCTCGATCGGCTTCAGCGCGCCCTTGGCCGGGTCGCGCGCGGGGACCATCCCGCCCGAGCGTTCGCGCAGCCACGCCGCCCAGTGCGGCCACCACGATCCCGGACGCTCCACCGCTCCGGCCAGCCAGGCCTCCACCGTGGGGGGCAGGGCCGGGTTCAGCCAGTATTGGTACTTCTTCGCCGCCGGGGCGTTGATCACCCCGGCGATATGGCCTGACCCGGCCAGGGTGAAGGTGGTCGGACCGCCGAACAGGCGGGCGCTGCGGTAGACCGAGCGCATGGGCGCGATATGGTCCTCCTTCGACGACTGCACATAGACCGGCAGCTTGACCTTCTTCAGGTCCAGCTTCACCCCGCCCAGCACCAGCTCGCCCTTGGCCAACCTGTTGGCCTTGTAGAACTCGCGCAGGTAGGCGAGGTGCAGCGCCTTGGGCATGCGGGTGGCGTCGGCGTTCCAGAACAGCAGGTCGAAGGCGGCCGGCTCCTTGCCCATCAGATAGTTGGAGACGAAGAACGACCAGATCAGGTCGTTGGCCCTCAAGGCGTTGAAGGTGTCGGCCATGGTCTGGCCGGGCAGCACCCCCCCGGCCGCGTCCATCCGGGACTCCAGTTCGGCCAGCCACTCGTCGTTGGTGAACATCAGAAGGTCGCCGGCCTCGGCGAAATCCGCCTGGGCCGCGAAGAAGGTGGCCGAGGCGATCCGCGTGTCCTTCCTGGCCGCCATATGGGCCAGGGTGCAGGACAGGAGGGTCCCGGCGATGCAGTAGCCGACGGCGTTGACCCGGCTGGCCCCGGTCTGTTGCAGCACCTGCTCGACCGCGGCGTAGACGCCCTCGGTCATATAGTCCTCGAGGGTCTTGTCCTTCAGCGACGCATCCGGATTGACCCACGAGGTGAGGAAGACGGTGAAGCCCTGGCTGGTCAGCCAGCGGATCATCGAGTTTTCGGGCCTGAGGTCGAGGATGTAGTATTTGTTGATCCAGGGCGGCAGGACCAGCAGCGGGACCTCGTGGACCTGTTCGGTCGTGGGCGAGAACTGCAGGAGCTGGAACAGGGCGTTCTCGAACACCACCTTGCCCGGCGCGGTGGCGACGTTCTCGCCGACGATGAAGCGCTGGGCGTCCACCTGGCTGATGGCGAGCTTGCCGCCCCCGCGCTCCAGGTCGGCGGCGAACCGTTCAGCGCCCTTGACCAGGCTCTCGCCCTGGCTGCGCACCGCCTCGCGCAGGGCCGCGGGGTTGGAGATCAGGAAGTTCGACGGGGAGAAGGCGTCGGTCAGCATCCGGGTGAAGAACTCGACCCGTCGCTTGGTCAGGGGATCGACCCCCTCGACGCCGGCCACCAGTCCGTTCAGCCAGTTGGCGGTGAGCAGGTAGGACTGCTTCATCACCTCGAACAGGGGATTGTCGCGCCATTCCGGGTCGGCGAACCGCTTGTCGCCGCGGGCGGGCTCGACGACCGGCGGGGCCGCTTCGCCGGCCATGCGCTGGGAAGCCTGGCGCCACAGGTCGAGGTAACCCTCGAACAGGTCGGCCTGGGCCTTCATCACCATGTCGGGCTGGCCGGCCAGTTTTCCCATCACCTCGTTCAGGGCCGGCCCGACCTTGAACGGGTCGGCGGACGGCGTCCCGCCGATCTCCGCCGGGCGCAGGGCGAATTCGGTAAGCGCCCCCTGGGCGGTCAGGGCCGCCTTGGCCAGGTTCAGCGACAGCTTCTCCAGGGCCTCGCGCTGGTCGGGCTCGAGAAAGGCGACAGGGTCGAGCGGGGACGGGGGCCTGGACGACTGCGGAGGCGATTCGGCAGGCGGGTCCGGGGGCGGGGCGGGGCGAGGGGAGGCGGCCGCCCGCGGCGCGGTGGTTTTGCGCGGCCTGGGCGCGGCCTTGACCGTCGTCGGCGCGCGGTCGGGCGCCGTGACCGTTTCCAGGGGGGACTTGGCCTTGGCGGCGGCCTTGTCGCGGCGGGCGCGGCGCATTTCGGAGGGGCGCAGCGGCTTGGTCCCCCGTTTCCGTCCGCCCTTTGCATCCGCCATGATCTGGTCCTTGAGTTCGCGTCGCGGCTTTCTTCCCGGCCGATCATCGCATAAGACCGGACGTAAGGGAGACCTGTTCGGCGATGTTGACGAGGCGTTCCAGGTTTGGCTTCAGGATCGGGCTTGCGGCGGCTGCGGCTGTGGCGGGACTGAGCGTGGCCGGCTGCGCCGACATAGCCCGCGTCACCTCGATCACCCCCGAGCCGCTGGCCGCCAATTCGGCGGTGGCCGCCCAGGTGAAGACGGCGACCCGGACCAACTACTCCATGCCCAGCTTCCGCAACGTGCCGCCCAAGCCCACCGACGTGCCTGCGCCGGCGACCTACAGGGCGGCCGTGGCCGAGAGCAAGCAGGCGCGCGCCCAGGTCGAAACCTGGATCGCGGCCAATCCGCCGATGGTGGTCCTGGGCGAGAACGAGACTGAGGCCTTCGCCGCCGGTCAGCGAGCTAGGATCCCGGCGGGGGAGATGACGACTCCTGCTCCCGCCGGGTCAGAAGAATACGCCGCTCGGCTGCGCGCTCTGGCGACGCCGCCGCCCCCGCCCAAATAGATCCGTGAGCCGCGCCTGCGCGCGGGCCCATACATGAACCACGATTTTCACAAGATCCGCCGCCTCCCACCCTATGTGTTCGAGGAGGTCAACCGCATCAAGGCGCGCCTGCGCGCCTCCGGTGTGGACATCATCGACTTCGGCATGGGCAATCCCGACATGCCGACCCCAAAGCACATCGTCGACAAGCTGGTGGAGACCGCCCGCGACCCCAAGTCCGGCCGCTACTCGCAATCCAAGGGCATCAGCGGCCTGCGCCGGGCCATGGCCGGCTATTATAACCGCCGCTTCGGGGTGAAGCTCGACCCTGAGAGCGAGGTGATCGCCACCTTGGGCTCCAAGGAGGGCTTCGCCAACCTGGCCAACGCGCTGACCGCGCCCGGCGACGTGATCATCTGCCCGAACCCGTCCTACCCGATCCACGCCTACGGCTTCATCATGGCCGGCGGCGTGATCCGCCACGTGCCGGCCCTGTCGCCGGAGCAATATCTGGCGGGCATCTCCAATGCGGTGAAGCATTCGGCCCCGCCGCCGACGGTGCTGATCCTGTCCTATCCGTCCAACCCGACGGCCCAATGGGTCGATCTGGATTTCTACAAGGACGCGGTGGCGCTGGCGAAGAAGCACGACCTGATCATCCTCTCCGACATCGCCTATTCGGAGATCTACTTCGACAACAACCCGCCCCCGTCGGTGCTGCAGGTCGAGGGCGCCAAGGACATAGCGGTGGAGTGCAACACCCTGTCCAAGACCTACGCCATGGCTGGCTGGCGGGTCGGCATGGTGGTGGGCAACGCCCGCATCTGCGCGGCCCTGGCGCGGGTGAAGTCCTATCTGGACTACGGCAACTTCACCCCCATCCAGGTGGCGGCGGCGGCGGCCCTCAACGGCCCCCAGGGGTGCGTCGACGAGATCCGCGCCATCTACAAGTCGCGCCGGGACGTGCTGGTCAAGAGCATGGCCCAGGCCGGCTGGGACGTTCCCTCGCCGCCCGCCTCCATGTTCGCCTGGGCGCCGATCCCGGAGAAGTTCCGCGAGGCGGGCTCGATGCTGTTCTCCAAGCTGCTGATCGAGGAAGCCGAGGTCGCGGTCGCCCCCGGCGTGGGCTTCGGCGAATACGGCGAGGGCTATGTGCGCATAGGGCTGGTGGAGAACGAGCACCGCATCCGCCAGGCCGCCCGCAACGTGAAGCGTTTCCTGGCCAACGCCGACGAGATCCTCGAGCGGCACCACAACACCATGGCTGCGCAGTAAGGTCATGGGGATGGACAACAAGAAGGTCTGGCGCATCGGCGTCGCGGGTTTGGGCACGGTCGGCGCCGGGCTGCTGAAGTTCATCGCCGAGCGGCCGGAATTCGCCCCGGACGGCTCCAAGGTGGTGGTGACCGGGGTGACCGCCCGTTCGCGCTCGCGGCCCCGCCCCGTGGACATCTCGGGCCTGACCTGGTTCGACGACGCCGTGGCCCTGGCGACCTCCCCCGATGTCGACATCTTCGTCGAGCTGGTGGGCGGCTCGGACGGGACCGCCAAGGCGGCGGTGGAGGCGGCCTTGGCCGCCGGCAAGCCGGTGGTGACCGCCAACAAGGCGCTCCTGGCCGAACATGGACTTGAGCTGGCGCGCCTGGCCGAGGCCAACGGAGTCTCGCTGCTGTTCGAGGCGGCGGTGATGGGCGGGACCCCCGCGGTGAAGATGCTGCGCGAGGGCCTGGTCGGGGACGACGTCGATTCCCTCTCCGGCATCCTCAACGGCACCTGCAACTTCATCCTCAGCGAGATGGAGAAGTCCGGCCGCTCCTTCGCCGAGGTCCTGGCCGAGGCTCAGCGCCTGGGCTACGCCGAGGCCGACCCGACCATGGACGTGGGCGGTTTCGACGCCGCCCATAAGCTCTGCCTGCTGGCGGCCCTGGCTTTCGGGGGGGCGCCCAATTTCGCCGCCGCCGAGGTGGAGGGGATCGAGCAGATCGAGCTCGTGGACATCCGCCTGGCCCACGAACTCGGCTATCGCATCAAGCTGATCGCTTCGGCCAGCCGCGAGGCGGGCGGGGCCAGCGTCCGGGTCAATCCGGCTCTGACGCCCCTGGACCACCCTCTCGCCCAGGCGGGGGGTTCGCTCAACGCGCTGTTCATCGAGGGCCGCCGGATCGGGCGGATCTATCTGCAGGGCCCCGGCGCCGGAGCGGGTCCCACCGCCGCCGCGGTCGCCGCCGACATCGCCGACGTCATCGCCGGCGCCAGCCGGCCCGTGTTCCAGGGCGCCGCGGAGGGGTTGTCGCCCCTGCCGCCGGGGGACCCGCAACAGCGCGTGGGCAAGGCCTTCCTGCGCCTGGTGGTCCGCGACCGTCCGGGAGTCATCGCCGGCGTGTCCGAGGCCCTGGCCAAGGCGGGCGTGTCGATCGACAGCTTCCTGCAACGCCCGGTCGAGGATACAGGTTTGGTTCCGATCGTCCTGACCACCCAGCCGGCGTCCGAAGGCGCCGTCCGCGACGCCATAGACCACATCGAGGCCCTCGAGGCCGTGGTGGAACGGCCCCGGATGATCCGGATCGCGCGGATCTGAGGAAATCGCCATGGGTCCCTCCAGGGGGACAACAACGACTACCGACTCAAGGAGCTTGACGGGCATGGGTGGGACGAAACTGGGAGGAGGCCAAAACAGCCAACTCGCGCGGAACCTCATCCTCGATGCGGCCCAGGTCGCCGAGCTCGCCGCGATCGCCGCCTTCAGGCTGGTCGGGCTGGGTGACGAGAAGGCCGCCGACCAGGCCGCCGTCGACGCCATGCGCACCGGCCTGAACCAGCTCAACATCGACGGCCTGATCGTCATCGGCGAGGGCGAGCGCGACGAGGCGCCGATGCTCTACATCGGCGAAAAGGTCGGGGCCGGCAAAGGGCCGCGGATCGACATCGCCCTGGACCCGCTGGAAGGCACCACCCTGACGGCCAAGGCCATGGCCAACGCCTGCGCGGTCATCGCCTTTTCCCCTGCCGGCGGCATGCTGCACGCCCCCGACACCTATATGGACAAGATCGCGGTCGGGCCGGGCTATCCCAAGGGGGTCGTCGACCTCGACAAGTCTCCCGCCGACAACGTCCGCTCCCTGGCCAAGGCCAAGGGGGTCGAGCCGAGCGCGATCACCGTCTGCGTGCTGGACCGGCCGCGCCACACCGAGATCATCGCCTCGCTGCGCAGCGTCGGCGCGCGCGTGCACCTGATCTCCGACGGCGACGTGGCCGGGGTGATCAACACCACCGACCCCGAGACCGGGATCGACCTCTATGTCGGCTCCGGGGGGGCGCCCGAGGGGGTCCTGGCCTGCGCGGCGCTGAAGTGCGTGGGCGGCCAGTTCCAGGGGCGCCTGGTCTTCCGCAACGAGGACGAGAAGGCCCGCGCGCGCCGGCTCGGCCTCAAGGACGAGGACTTCGGGCGCAAGTATGAGCTGGACGAGCTGGTCAAGGGCGACGCCGTGTTCGCGGCCACCGGCGTCACCGACGGCGCCCTGCTGGACGGGGTCAAGGTCAAGGGCGGCTTCGTCCACACCCACACCCTGGTGATGAACTCCATCACCCACACGGTGCGTGAAATCCGCATGAAGCGGCCGATCTAGGCAGAGGCTCGGTCGGTTGCGCGGGCCATTCGGACCTGCGGTCCTCAAGTCCCGCTTCCAAATGACCTGTGGGCGGCTTTGCGCCCCTGGGCGACGCCCGACCCGATTCGGCCCTACACTGGCCTCATGGCCGATGGCGACCACGACCTTTCCGCGTTCCTCGGCGTCACCCGGTCGCTGAGCGGACGCGCCTGGCGCGCGCGCCCCGCCGACGCCGCCGCGGTGCGCTCCCATCAGCTCCGGCTCGGCCTGTCCGAGCCCCTGGCCCGGGCCCTGGCCGCGCGGGGCGTGGGGGAGGATATCGCCGAGGCCTATCTCAACCCCACGCTCAAGGCCCTGTTTCCCGACCCGTCAAGCTTCACGGAGATGGACCGAGCCGCCGAGGTCCTGGTCGACGCCGTCGCCGCCGGGCGGCCGGTCACGGTGTTCGCCGACTACGACGTGGACGGAGCGACCAGCGCCGCCCTGCTGGTGCGCTGGTTCCGGGCCATGGGCCGCGACCTGCCCATCTATGTCCCCGACCGCATGCGGGAGGGCTATGGCCCGAGTCCGGCGGCCTTCCGCCGGCTGAAGGACGAGGGGGCCGAGCTGGTGGTCACCGTCGACTGCGGCGCCGCCGCCCACGACGCTCTGGTTGCAGCGGCAGACATCGGGCTCGAGGTCGTGGTGATCGACCACCACCTGATGCGCGGCGAGCCGCCCCCGGCCGCGGCCCTGGTCAATCCCAACCGGCCGGACTGCGCGTCCGGCCAGGGCAACCTGTGCGCAGCAGGGGTGGTCTTCGTCCTCCTGGCGGCGATGAACCGCGAGGCCCGCAGACGCGGCCTGTTCGGGAGCCGGCCGGAGCCGGACCTGCGCCAGTGGCTCGACCTCGTCGCCTTGGGCGCGGTCTGCGACGTGACCCGGCTGACCGGCTTCAACCGGGCCCTGACCGCCCAGGGGCTGAAGGTGATGTCGGCCTGGGCCAATCCCGGCCTGAAGGCGCTGCTGGCCGTGGCGGGCGCACAGGAGGGGCCGGCGAGCGTGTTCCATGCCGGCTTCGTGCTCGGCCCGCGGATCAACGCCGGGGGGCGGATCGGCCGGTCCGACCTCGGCGCGCGCCTGCTTTCGACCGATGACGCGGCCGAGGCCAAGGATCTGGCCGAACAGCTCGACGCCCTCAACGCCGAACGCAAGTCCATCGAGAAGGAGGCCTTCGACGAGGCCGTCCGGTTGATCGAGCAGCAGAGCAATTTCGACCCCGAGGCGCCGGTCCTGGTCGCCGCCCACGAGGGCTGGCATCCCGGGGTGGTCGGCATCGTCGCCGGACGGCTGCGCGAGCGTTATCGGCGTCCCGTGGTGGTCATCGGCGTCGATCCGGTCACCGGCGTCGGCAAGGGTTCCGGCCGGTCGCAGCCGGGGGTCAATCTGGGGCGGGCGATCCAGGCCGCCTTCGACGCCGGCGTGCTGATGGCCGGGGGCGGCCACGCCATGGCCGCGGGCCTGACGGTGCGGGTCGAGGCGATCCCGGAGCTGCGCGCCTTCCTGACCGAAAGCCTGGCCGTGGAGACCGAGGAGGCTCTGGCCGTCGACGCGCTGGAGATCGACGTGCTGATCGCCCCGGGGGGGGCGGGCCGGGCCCTGCTGGACGAGTTCCGGCGGCTGGAGCCGTTCGGGCCCGGCGCGCCCGAGCCCCTGTTCGCCGCCGCCTCGGTGACGGTGGTCGAATCGATGGCGATGAACGGCGGCCATGTCCGCTGCGTGCTCGCCGACGGGGCGGGCGGACGGCTGAGGGCGGTGGCCTGGCGCGCCGGAGACACCGAGCTTGGCCGGCGCCTTCTGGCCCGGAACGGGGCCCTGCACGTGGTCGGAAGGCTGAAACCCGACGACTGGAAGGGCCGCAACGACGTCCAGTTGGAGATCGAGGACGCCGCCGATCCCAGGATGTCCGCGTAACGACGGCTTGCGGGCCGGGAATTTTCACTTAAACCCTTCCGGGGCTTGCGTTTGCCGGGGGGCCCGCGATATATGCCGGCCTCCTCGATGGTCCCTTCGTCTATCGGTTAGGACACTAGATTTTCATTCTAGGAAGAGCGGTTCGACTCCGCTAGGGACTGCCACCTTCGCCTGCGCCCGATGGCGCGAAGGCGCCGCCGGGCTGGGGCTTCGGCAAAAATCCTGTTGTGACCGACGGGATCGCCTCGATCTTGGCGTATAAGGCCTTCATGAAGACATTCATGACCTTCCGCACCGGGCGCCCATGACCAATCCGACCGTCGCCGTTCGCCGGCCCCGCAATGCCGAAGCCACGCGCGCGGCGATCCTGGAGGCGGCCAAGGCCCGCTTCGTCAACGACGGCTACGAGCAGGTCGGCGTGCGCGACATCGCCGCCGACGCCGGGATCGACCCCGCCCTGGTCAACCGCTATTTCGGCTCCAAGGAAGGGCTGTTCAACGCGGTGCTGTCCTCGATAACCAAGGAGCCGTTCTCGCTTCAGGTCAAACCGCCCGAGTTCGGCGACGAGCTGGCCCGGATCGTCCTGCGCATGACCGGCGACCGGCACCAGAACCAGCTGATGGCCTTGGACCTGGCGATCCGCTCGACCAACTCCCCCACCGCCCACGCCATCGTCCGCGACGACCTGGAGGAGCGCTTCATCGACCCCCTGGTCGCCCGGTTCGGCGGCGGTCCCGACGCGGTCGCCCGGTCCCACATCTGCATCGCCATCACCATGGGCATGGGCGTCATGCGCGGCATCCTCGGAGAGGACGGGCCCAGCCTGCAGGTCCGCGAGGAAATGATCGCCCATCTCGCGCCCCTGCTCGACATCCTGGCCGACCCTTCGAAGTCTCCGAAGAGCGGAGCCTAGGATACGGCCGAGCGGCGACTTCGGCCGCCCCGCCCTGGTGCGAAAAAGATTGTACTATCAAATAATCGGCCGGGCCGAAGCCAGGGTGCGGTGCACAAGGCCTCCGCGAACACCCCCGGTCAACGGACAGACGCGTGGTGTCGCCCCTTTGAAGGACTGCGATTTTCTGACGCGGCGCCAAAAAGACACGTTTGTTGCTCCGCTTCCGCTCTGGACATGATATAAGTGGCGTCGTCACCGGGAGGGGGTGGCGAGAGGGTGGGCATGTCTAGTCTGGATTACGACGGTTTGAGTTCGCATGACGACGAAGCCGTGCGGATCAGCGGGCGTGTTAAGTGGTTCGATCCCGGCAAGGGATACGGGTTCATCGTTCCTGACGATCCAGGCAAAACCGGATTGAAGGACGTCCTGCTTCACGTCACCAGCCTGCGCCAATCGGGCCGGGAAAGCGCGCTGGAAGGATCGGTCATCGTCTGCGACGCGGTCCGCCGGCCCAAGGGCTGGCAGGTCTCCACCATCGTCGAGCTCGATGAATCCGCCGCGCCGCCGCCGTCCGAGCGGCCCGCCCGCGGCTTCGAGGGCGGCTTCGGCCGCGATCGGGGCGATGTTCAGGCCCGTCGCGCTCCCTATGACGAACGTGGTCCATCGCGGGAACGTAGCGGCTTCTCCAACCGGGAGCCGACCTCCGGCGTTTCGCCGCGCCGCGCGCCCGCCGCCTCCGGTCCGCTGGAGCGGGCCACGGTGAAGTGGTTCAACCGGACCAAGGGCTATGGCTTCGTGGTCCGCGACGACGAGCCGGGGGATATCTTCGTCCACATCGAGACCCTGCGCCGCTGCGGCGTCGAGGACCTGCAGCCCGGCGACGTGGTCATGGTGCGCTTCTCCGAAGGCCCCAAGGGCCTGGTGGTCGCCGAGATCGACTGCAGCAGCGTCGGCTGAGCTAGCGTTTCTCCACCAGTTCGATCTCGAACACCGCCGGCCACATCTTGCCGGTGACGAAAAGACGTCCGCCCTTGGCGTCATAGGCGATGCCGTTCAACACGTCGGTCTGGCCGGGGATGCGGTCGGCGGGGCTGAGGATGCCGCTGAGGTCGATCCAGCCCAGCACCGCCCCGGTGACGGGGTCGATGCGGGCGATGCGGTCGGTCAGCCAGATATTGGCGTAGATCTCGCCGCGCACATATTCCAGCTCGTTCAGATTGCCGACCGGCCGGCCGCCGTCGGTGACCAGCACCCGCCCGGTCTCCTTCAGGGTGACGGGGTCGAGGAAGCGCAGTTGCGGCGTCCCGTCGCTCATGATCAGGCGCTTGCCGTCGTGGGTCAGGGCCCAGCCCTCGCCGCTGTATCCGAAGCTCCCCGTCGGCTTGAAGGTGGCGAGGTCGTAGATGAAGCCGACCTGGGATCTCCAGGTCAGCTCGATCAGCCTGTTCTTCCAGGCGACGATGCCTTCGCCGAAATATTGCGGAGCGATCTCCCGCTTCTGGACGATGCGCCCGGTCTCCAGTTCTTCCTTCTGGATCGCCGAACGGCCCTCCAGTCCCGTGCTCTCGTAGAGATAGCCGTCCTTGTAGAACAGGCCCTCGGTGAAGGACTGGGTGCTGTGCGGATAGCGGTGCACCACCCGGTAGCCGTACTGGGGCGTCGGGGCCTGGGCGACCGCTGGGCCGACCCCGAGGCACAGCAGCGCCGCCACGAGCAGCATCGGGAACTTCATCGCGGCGGACCTTCGCGTATCGGTTTCTTGGCCGCGCAAACTCGCCCGCCCCGAAGCTCCGGGCAAGCCATGCTCATGTCGCGGCCGTCAATGGTTGAGGCGGAGGGCGGCGCATGGCAAAGACGGCCACGACTCCGGCTCGATCGCGGGGTGTGGCGCAGTCTGGTAGCGCATCTGCTTTGGGAGCAGAGGGTCGCAGGTTCGAATCCTGCCGCCCCGACCATCGGGCCGAACGGGATTGGGAAAGACACGTCATGCTCGCGCGCATCTACCGTCCGGCCAAGAACGCCATGCAGTCCGGCCCGGCGCTGGGCAAGGACTGGGTGCTGGAGTTCGAACCGGCCTCGGCCCGCAAGCCCGACCCCCTGATGGGCTGGACCTCGTCCAGCGACATGAACGGCCAGGTGCGCCTGTCCTTCGCCACCCAGGAGGAGGCGGCAGCCTATGCCGACCACCATGGCATCGCCTTCCAGCTGGTCCAGCCCAAGCTCCCCCGCCGGATCATCAAGGCCTACGCCGACAACTTCGCCTTCCAGCGCAAGCAGCCCTGGACCCATTGAGCATCGGCTCGTTTTCCGGGCGAAGACCCCCGGCTTTCTTGTTTCGCGGTCTGCCCTAAGGTGGACCCGCGCCAAGCGCCCATAGCTCAACCGGATAGAGCACTCGCCTTCTAAGCGAGCGGTTGCAGGTTCGAGTCCTGCTGGGCGCGCCAAACCTCACCGCGCGGCGGCGAACGCGTCCAGGCCCTGCCGCAAATCCTCGGTCAGGTCGGCAGGGTCCTCCAGCCCCACGTGCAGCCGCACCAGCGGCCCGGCCGCGCGCCAGGGCTCGGCGGTGCGGCTGGTCGCCAGTTGCGGCCCGCAATGGATGGCCAGGCTCTCGAACCCGCCCCAGGAGAAGCCCAGGCCGAACAGCTGCAATCGATCCAGAAGGGCCAGCACGGCGGCGTCGGCCGCCGGGGTCAGTTCGAAGCTGAACAGACCGTTGGCGCCGGTGAAGTCGCGCTTCCACAGGCCATGGTCGGGGAAGCTGGGCAGGGCCGGGTGCAGCACCCGCGTCACCTCCGGCTGCTCGGCCAGCCACTCGGCGACCGCAAGGCCGGAGGCCCCGTGCCGGGCCATCCGGGCCGACAGCGTCCGAAGGCCCCTCAGCATCCAATAGGCGTCGTCCGGCGACACCGCCCAGCCGTTGTCGCGGATCGCCAGCTTCAACTTCGTGGCCAGGGCGGGATCGCCGGTCGCCACCGAGCCCATGAACAGGTCCGAGTGGCCGCCGACATATTTGGTCAGGGCCTGGGCGCTGAGGTCGACCCCGTGCGCCAGGGGCTTGAACAACAGGCCCGCCCCGTAGGTGTTGTCCACCAGGGTCAGGATTCCCCGCGCCCGCGCCGCCGCGGCGATGGCGGGGACGTCCTGCATCTCGAAGCTCAGGGAGCCGGGGCTCTCCAGCGCGATCAGCCGGGTGGCGGGACCGGCCAGGGCCATGATCTCGTCGGCGTCGGCCCGGGCGGGGACATAGCGGGTGGTCACCCCGAACCGCTTCAGCACCCCGTCGCAGAACCGCCGCCAAGGGGCGTAGACGCAGTCGACCGCCAGCACCTCGTCGCCGGACTTCAGCACCGCCAGCATCGCCCCGGTCAGGGCCGCCAGGCCGCTGGAGAACAGGACCGCCTCCACCCCGCCCTCCAGCTCGGCGATGGCGCTGGAGAGGGTCGCGTGGGTGGCCAGGCCGTGGCGGCCATAGGTGTTGTGGGTTCCGTCATAGAGCGAGGCGGCGTTGGGCAGCAGCACCGTCGAGGCCCGCTGCACCGGCGGTCCCACCGTATGCGACAAGGTCCGCGGCGTCTGTCCCGCCCGGATCAGCCGGGTGGATTCGCGCACCGTCTTGTCGTCGCTTTTGGCCATCGGTCGTTCCGCCTTCCGCGTCCGCCGCTCCTGCTGTCGCAGGGGCGGCGGAAAGGATCAACCCGTCGCCACCGGCGCGTCGGCCCGCGCGCCCCATTCGCTCCAGGAGCCGTCGTAGACCGCCGCGTCCCAGCGGCCCTGGCGGGCCAGGGCCAGGGCGATCATGCAGGCGGTGACGCCCGAGCCGCAGGTGGCGATGGCGGGGCCCGATCCATCATAGCCGGCCGCGTGCAGGAGAGCCGCCAGCTCCTCCTCCGACCGGAAGGTCCCGTCGGCGGCGAACAGGTCGCCGGAAGGCAGGCTCAGCGCTCCGGGCATGTGGCCGCTGCGCAAGCCTTCGCGGGGCTCGGGGGCCGCGCCGGCGAAACGCGGGGCCGGGCGGGCGTCGAGCACCGGCCGCCCGGCTTCCAGGGCCGCGCGCACCTGGTCGAAGTCGCGGACCAGCTCTGGACGGAAGCGGGCGGTGAAGTCGGCGGGGACGGGCGGAGGGGGCTCGCCCGCTTCGGTCGGGCGGCCCTCGGCCATCCACTTGGCGAGGCCGCCGTCGAGGACGCTGACGCGGTCGTGGCCCATGGCCCGGAACATCCACCATGCCCGTGGCCCGGCCCCGCCATAGGCGACCACATGGTCGGCGCTCGAGACGCCCAGGGCGCCCACGGCCTCGGCGAAGGCCTCCGGCGAAGGCAGCATGTGGGGCAGGGGGCTTTTACGGTCGGCGATGGCGTCGATGTCGAAGCGGACAGCCCCTGCGATGTGGGCGGCCCTGAAACTCGCCTCCGCGTCGCCCTGGCCGGGAAGGAAGAAGGTGGCGTCGACCACCTTCACCGCGCCCGCGTGGTCCGCCAGCCAGGCCGTCGAGACGAGAGGCGGGGCGGGGCTCATCCGGGGATCCAGGGCGGGAGCGGCAGGCCCTTTTCGCGCAGGAAGGCGGGGTTGAAGAGCTTGGACTGATAGCGCTGCCCGTGGTCGGCCAGGATGGTGACGATGGTCTTGCCGGGGCCGAGCTCCCGCGCCATCCGAATGGCCCCGGCCACATTGACCCCGGTGGAGCCGCCCATGCACAGGCCCTCGTGCTGAACCAGGTCGTAGATCACCTCCAGCGCCTCGGCGTCGGGAATCTGCCAGGCGTGGTCGACCCTGATCCCTTCCAGGTTGGCGGTGACGCGGCCCTGGCCGATGCCCTCGGTGATCGACGTCCCTTCGGCCTTCAGCTCGCCGGCGGTGTACCAGTTGAACAGGGCGGCGCCGAAGGGATCGGCCAGACCGATGCGGATGTCCGGATTACGGGCCCGGAGCGCCATCTCGATCCCCGCCAGGGTCCCGCCCGAGCCGACCGAACAGACGAAGCCGTCGATGCGCCCGCCGGTCTGTTCCCAGATCTCCGGCCCGGTGGTGTGGACGTGGGCCTCGCGGTTGGCGACGTTGTCGAACTGGTTGGCCCAGATCGCCCCGCTCGGCTCGGTCTTCATCTTCTCCTCGGCCAGGGCGCCGGAGAAGCGCACGTAGTTGCCGGGATTGGCGTAGGGGACTGCGTCCACCTCCACCAGTTCGGCGCCGAGGAGGCGGATGGCGTCCTTCTTCTCCTGGCTCTGGGTGCGGGGGATGACGATCAGGCTGCGGTAGCCCAGGGCCGAGGCGACCATGGCCAGGCCGATGCCGGTGTTGCCGGCCGTCCCTTCGACGATCAGCCCGCCGGGACGCAGAAGGCCCCGCTTCTCGGCGTCGCGGATGATGTAGAGGGCGGCCCGGTCCTTGACCGATTGGCCGGGGTTCATGAACTCGGCCTTGCCCCAGATTTCGCAGCCGGTGGCTTCGCTGGCCCGGCGCAGACGGATCAGCGGGGTGCCGCCGATGGCCTCGACGACGCTCGGGGATCGAATCATGGGGCTCGGGTCTCTCGTCGCGCCGGGAACGATTTGTACCTAAGGCGCAAGGATGGGGAGCGCAATCGGCGGGCCTCGCGCGCGCCGCGTTTGGCGGCTATAGGCGGGTCATGGATCTCGCCGCCCTGAAGCTGCGCCTCGCCGCCATCGGCCAAGCCCGCGTCGCCTGCGTCGGCGACCTGATGCTCGACCGTTATGTCTATGGCGAGGTGGGACGAATCTCCCCCGAGGCGCCGATCCCGGTGATGTTGCACGAGCGCGAGGCGACCATGCTGGGCGCAGCCGGCAATGTGGCCCGCAACGCCGCCGCCCTGGGCGCCTTCGCCGGCCTGGCCGGGGTGGTCGGGGACGATCCGGCCGGCCACGACGCCGTGCGGCTGATCGAGGCGGAGACCCGGCTGGAGGGCCATGTGGTGTCCCAGCCGGGCCGCTGCACCACCTGCAAGACCCGCTTCGTGGCTGCCGGCCAGCAACTGCTGCGCCTCGACCAGGAAGACGACCGCGCCGTGACCGGCCGCATCGAGGATTCCCTGATCGACGTCATCGGCGCGGCCTGCGAAGGGGCCGGGGCGGTGCTGCTGTCCGACTACGCCAAGGGCGCGGCCACGCCCAAGGTGATCGCCGCCGTGCGCGAGGCCGCCCGCCAGGCGGGCGCGCCCGTGATCGTCGATCCCAAGGGCCGCAGCTTCGCCAAGTACGGACCGGTCGACCTGGTCAAGCCCAACGCCCGCGAACTGTCTCTGACCGCCGAGATGCCGGTGCGGACGGACGCCGAGACCGAGGCCGCTCTGGCCGCCGCCCTGGCCGGCTGCGAGGCCAGGGCCATACTGGTCACCCGCGCCGCCCAGGGCATGTCCCTGGCGGTGCGCGGCGGGACCGTCCGCCACTTCCGCAGCGTCCCGCGCACCGTCTTCGACGTCACCGGCGCCGGCGACACCACCCTGGCCGCCATCGGCGCAGCCCTGGCCTCGGGCGCGGACCTGGAGGAGGCGGTGGCCTTCGCCCTCCTGGCCGCCAGCGTGGTGGTCGGCAAGGTCGGCACCGCGGTGGTCAGCCCCGCCGAGCTGGTCGAGGCCGAGATGGCGCAGCAGGCCCCGGCGGAGGCCAAGCTCGCCACGGCGGACGAGGCCCGGGAGACGGTCGGGCGCTGGAAGGCCCAAGGGCTGAAGGTCGGCTTCACCAACGGCTGTTTCGACATCCTGCACCGCGGCCACATCGCCTATCTGGCCCAGGCGCGAGCCTGGTGCGACCGGCTGGTGGTGGCGGTGAACGGCGACGCCTCCGTCGCGGCGCTGAAGGGCGCGGGACGCCCGGTCAACGGCCTGGACTCCCGGGCTTTGGTGCTGGGCGGCCTGGGCGGGGTCGACCTGGTGGTGGCCTTCGACGAGGCGACGCCGCTGGCCCTGATCGAGGCCCTGCGTCCGGACGTGCTGGTCAAGGGCGCCGACTACGCCGAGGACGAGGTCGTGGGCGCGGAGGTGGTCAAGGCCTATGGCGGGGAGGTGCGCCTGGCTCCCCTCGTCGAGGGCTATTCCACCACCGCCGCCATCGCCCGCATGGGCCGCTCATGAGCCCGCGCCTGGTCCTGGTCACCGGCGGGGCGGGGTTCATCGGCTCGAACATCGTCGCCGCCCTGGCGGAATCCGGCGAATGGGATGTCGCCGTGTGCGACCGCCTGCGCGCCGCCGACAGCGGCAAGTGGCGCAACCTCGCCAAGCATCCCATCGCCGACTTCGTCGCCCCGGAGGCCCTGGCCGACTGGCTGGCCTGGCATGAGGACGAGCTGGAGGCGATCATCCACATGGGCGCGGTCTCCTCAACCACCGAGCCGGACGCCGACAGGATCGTCCATGCCAACTTCACCCTGTCCCGAGACCTGTGGGACTGGGCGGCCGAGCACGGCAAGCGGCTGATCTACGCCTCGTCGGCCGCGACCTATGGCGACGGAGCCCAGGGCTTCGGGGACGCCGACGACCTGGCCTCGCTGAGCGCGCTTCGGCCGCTCAACGCCTATGGCTGGTCCAAGGCCCTGTTCGACCTCTACGCCCGCCGCAACGCCGACCGCGGCCGCGCCCCGGCGCAATGGGCCGGGCTGAAGTTCTTCAACGTCTACGGCCCCAACGAGCACCACAAGGGCGCCATGCGCTCGGTCGTCTGCCAGAAGTGGCCGGAGGCCGCCCGCGGCGAAACGGTCAAGCTGTTCAAATCGCATAGGGACGGGGTGGAGAACGGGGGCCAGACCCGCGACTTCGTCTATGTCAGGGATGCGGTCGAGGTGGTGCTGTGGCTGCTGGCCAGACCGGACGTCAACGGCATCTACAACCTCGGCTCGGGACGGGCGCGCAGCTTCCGCGACCTCGCGGAGGCCCTGTTCCACGCCCTCGGCCAGGAGACCCGCATCGACTATGTGGACATGCCGGCGGGGATCCGCGACCGCTACCAGTACTTCACCCAGGCGGACATGACTCGTCTGATTTCAATGGGATACAAGCGGGCCTTCACCAGTTTGGAAGAAGGTGTGGCCGACTACGTCCACATGTATCTGTCCCAGTCCGACCCGTATCGGTGAGGCCATGACCCCGCGCCAGCGCCGCCTCCTCGATTGGTGCATCGTCGTCGCAGGGATCGTGGTGGCGCTCATCGCCGTCCTGGTGTTCCTGCGCCGCGACGACGTCATGCGCGCGTCCCTGGACCCGCAGCAGCCGTTCCAGACCTGGAGGCCTCCGCCCGCGCCCAACTACGCCCTTCCCGCCGCCTGGGCGCTGCGGCCCGCCGACCCGGCCCGCTGGGGCGCGGGCGATCCGCCGGCCGACGTCTTCTTCATCCACCCCACCACCTATGACGGCGGGCGCAACTGGAACGCGCCCTTCGACCAGGCCAGCGACGCCCGCCAGCTGGAGCGAGTGATGCTGCCCAACTACGCCGGGCCGTTCCAGCGGGTCGGCCGGGTGTTCGCTCCGCGCTATCGCCAGGCCAGCCTGTTCGCCGCCCTGACCAACCGCGACGACGCCCGCGAGGCTCGCCGTTTCGCCTATGCGGACGTCCGCGCGGCCTTCCTGCAGTTCCTCGCCCATTACAACCGCGGGCGGCCGATCGTCGTCGTCGGCGTAGAGCAGGGGGGCCAGCTCGCCGGACGTCTGGTGGACGACCTGATCGCGCCCAATCCGGCCCTGATCCAGCAGGTCGCCGGCGTCTATGTCATCGAGGCCGTGGTGCCGGCGCCCCGCTATGCCCGACCCGACGCCCCGGTCCCGGCCTGCCGCAGCCGCAACCAGGCCCACTGCATCGTCGCCTGGATCAGCGCCCGCAGCGGCGACCCGGAGGAAGCCAAGCGGATCGTCGACCGGGCCTTCGTCTGGGACTTCCTCGGACGGCCGATTCCCCTGGGCCAGCGCGAGCCGCTCTGCGTCAATCCCCTGTTCGGCAGCGTCAGCAACGCCATCGCCGACGCGCGGCTGAACCTGGGGGCGGCCAACGCCTCGGGGTTGGAGTGGGGCACCAGGCCCGCGTTCCTGCCGCGCCAGGTCTCGGCCCAGTGCGACCACGGGGTCCTCAGCATAACCGGGCCCAGTTCGCCCTCGCTGGTCCTGGCCGGGGCCTGGGCCGACCGGCAGAAGGTCCCGCCGTTCAACCTGTTCTACGCCGACCTCGAAGCCGACGCCAAAGCCCGCGTCGCCGCCCAGATGGGCCGCACCGACTTCCCGGTCTCCGCCGCCTCGATCGACCAGGCGGTGGTGGTGCGGTCGGTGGGCGTGAAGCGGGCGAACTAGGAAGACCTATCCGGCGCTTGCCCAGGCTTGGTCCGCGCGCCAGTCGAACAGGTGTTCGAGCACGCCCAGCGCCCGGCCGCGCTCGCCGGTCATGGCCGGATCGCGGGACAGCACCAGCCGGGCGTCGTCGGCGGCCGCGGCGATCAGCTCGGCGTGGACGGCCGGATCGGCGAAACGGTAGTCGGGAAAGCCGCTCTGTTTCAGCCCCATCAGGTCGCCGCCGCCCCGTAGCGCCAGGTCCTTTTCGGCGATGAGGAAGCCGTCCTCGGTCTGGCGCAGCACCTCGAGCCGCGCCGCCGCCGCCTGGCTGAGCGGCGGGTCGTAGAGCAGCAGGCAGGCGCTCTGGGCCGCCCCCCGGCCGACCCGGCCGCGCAACTGGTGCAGCTGGGCCAGGCCGAAGCGTTCGGCGTGCTCGATCACCATGATGGTGGCGTTGGGCACATTGACCCCGACCTCGACCACGGTGGTCGCCACCAGCACCGAGATGGCGCCTTCGGCGAAGGCGGCCATCACCGCGTCCTTGTCCGCCGCCGCCATCCGGCCGTGCACCAGCCCGACCCGGGGGCCCAGGCTCTCGCGCAGGGCCGCCGCCCGGTCCTCGGCGGCGGTGACGTCGAGGAACTCCGATTCCGACACCAGGGGGCAGATCCAGAAGGCCTGGGCCCCGGCCGAGATGGAGTCGCGCAGCCGCTCGACCACCTCGTGCAGCCGGGTGGTCGGCGCCTTGGTGGTGGTGACCGGCTTGCGCCCCGGCGGCTTTTCGTCGAGGCGGGAGACGTCGAGGTCGCCGTAGAGGGTCAGCTCCAGGGTGCGCGGGATCGGCGTCGCCGACAGCGCCGCCAGATGGACCTCTCCGCCCTTGTCCTGCAGCCGCCGCCGCTCGGCCACGCCGAAGCGGTGCTGTTCGTCCACCACCGCCAGGGCCAGGTCGGCGAAGGCCACATCGTCCTGGAACAGGGCCTGGGTGCCGACGACCACGGCGGTCTCGCCCGACGCCAGGCCGGCGAGCTTGCGGGCGCGGGCCGCGCCCTTGTCCCGGCCGGTGAGCAGGATCACCTGAAGGCCTTGCGATTCAAGCGGCTGGGCCAGGGTCTCGAAGTGCTGGCGGGCCAGGATCTCGGTGGGGGCCATCAGGGCGGACTGCCGCCCCGAGGCGGCCATGTCGGCCATGGCCAGCATGGCCACCACGGTCTTGCCCGAGCCCACGTCGCCCTGGATCAATCGCGACATCCGCATTCCCGAGGCGAGGTCGGCGCGGATCTGGCCCAGGGTCCGGGCCTGGGCCCCGGTGAGGACGAAGGGCAGGGCCGCCTCCACCCGGTCGGCCAGGGCGCTCCTGCCGATCACCGGAGCGGACGGGACCTTGTAGGCCAGCTTGCGCTTGTTCATGGCCAGCTGGTGCGCCAGCAGCTCGTCGTAGGCCAGGCGCCGGCGGTGCGGGGCGTTCGGCTCCAGGTCGGCGGCGCTTGCGGGCGCGTGCAGCCGCTCCAGCGCCCCGCGCCACGACGGCCATCCGGTTCGGGCCAGCCACGCCGGGTCCTGCCATTCGGGCAGGTCGGGGACTTTGCCGAGGGCTTCGAGGACGATTCTGCGCAGGGTCCGCGACGGCAGGCCGGCGGTGGCCGGATAGACCGTCTCGGCGCGTGGGATCTCCTCGACCCGCTCGGCCGGCAGCATGTAGTCCGGATGGGCGATGGTCAGTTCGAGGTTGAACCTGCGGTCGGGGGTCCCGGCGACGGCGCGGACCGCCCCGACCGGGTGCTGGCGGGCAAGATGCGGGCCGTAACCCTTGAACCAGTTGAGGAACATGAAGCCGGCGCCGTCCGCCGCGCGGATTCGATAGGGCCGTCCTGACGCGCTCGGCGGCAGGTGCGCGTCGATGCGCAGGATGAAGATCTGCGGCTCGTCCTCGACGGCGTCGGCGACGGTGGCCATCCGCCGTTCGATCAGCCGCTGGGGCGCCAGGAACGCGAGGTCGCGCGCCAAAGGCCCGGCCACCCGCTCCACCAGCGGGGCCAGCTTGGGTCCCACCCCTTTCAGCGTGGCCGAAGGGGCGAACAGCGGGAACAGAATCTCGGGCCGCATGGTCTGCAGCATAGCGGTCCGGGCCGCGCCTCGCCTATATAACCCCGACTGTCGTCTCGGACCGGCCTGCGCCAGGGCCGGGACGACGGCCTATGTTTTCTCACCCCCGCCCCTTCGAAGCGCGGGGCGTTCGCCGTTAGGGACGAAAGAGCCGATGGACGCGCCTGAGATCCGACTGAAAAAGCTGAAGTTCCGGGCCTGGCGCCGGGGCTTCGTCGAGGCCGACCTGACGTTGGGCCCCTTCGTGGAAGCCCACGCCGCCGCCCTGACCCCGCTCCAGCTCGACCGGCTGGAGGCCCTGTTCGAAGAGTCCGACCACGACATCTACGGCTGGATCATCGGCCGGGAACCTGTCCCGCCCGCGTTCGATACGGACGTCATGAAGCTGCTGCAGGCCTTTCGGCCCGTGACCCGCCCAGCCTGAAGCCCGGAGTAAGCGTCTTGGATATCTCCCGCATCGCCAAGTCGCCGGGCGCGCTCGAACTCGCCGGCGCGCCGGAGGGCTTCGACGCCCTTGTGGTCGCCGACGTCGCCCGGGCCCGCAAGGGCGTGGTGGTGTTCGTCGCCCGCGACGGGGCCCGCGCCAACGCCTTCGCCGATGGCCTGGCCTTCTTCGCGCCGGAGATCGAGACCCTGCGCATCCCGTCGTGGGATTGTTTGCCCTACGACCGCATAGGGCCGTCCGCGAGTGTGGCCGCCGCCCGCATGGGGGCGCTGTCGATCCTGGCCCGTCGCGACAAGGCGGCGCCCGCGCCGCTGGTGGTGGTGGTCACCGTCCACGCCCTGGCGCAGCGGGTCCCTCCGCGGGACGCGATCGCCGCGGCCAGCTACCAGGCGCGCACCGGCCGCGACGTCGATATGGCCGAGCTGGAGCGCTATTTCGCCGTCAACGGCTATGTCCGCGCCTCCACCGTGTCCGAGCGCGGCGAGTTCGCCATCCGTGGGGGGGTGATCGACGTCTTCCCGCCGGGCGCCGAAGAGCCGGTTCGCTTGGATCTGTTCGGCGACACCCTGGAATCGATCCGCGCCTTCGATCCGGAGACCCAGCGCTCGACGCGGCAGCTCAAGACCATCGACCTCCAGCCCGTCTCCGAGGCCCTGCTCAGCCCGGAGTCGATCTCCCGATTCCGCTCTGGCTACCTGGCCCTGTTCGGGGCCGCCGGGGACGATCCGCTCTACGCCGCGGTCAGCGAGGGCGGTCGGCGTGCCGGACTCGAGCACTGGCTGCCGCTGCTGTACGAGCGGATGGAGACCCTGTTCGACTACGCCGGCGACGACGCCCTGATCGCCCTCGACGCCCTGGTCGAGGAGGCGCGCGAGGAGCGGTGGGCCATGGTGGAGGACGCCTACGCCAGCCGGCTGGAGAGCGCCAAGGCCAAGGGCGGCGTCCCCTATCGCGCCCTGCCGCCGGACCAGCTCTATCTGCCCAAGGCCGAATGGGAGGCGCGCCTCGCCGCCCATCCCAGCCGCCGCTTCACCCCGTTTCAGCGGGAGGAGGCGGGGTCCACCGTCGACCTCGGCGCGCGGATGGGCCGGACCTTCGCCGCCGAACGGGCCCAGGACAGCGTCAACCTGTTCGAGGCCGTGGCCGACCACGCCCGCAACCTCGGCAAGTCCAAGCGCGTCCTCTTCGCCTCCTGGTCGGAGGGCTCTTCCGACCGGCTGGCCTCTATGTTGGGCGACCATGGGCTGAAGTCCGTACGCTTCGCCAAGGACTGGGCCGACGCCCAATCCTTCGGGGTGGCGGGGACGAAGGCCAAGCCGTTGCAGCGGGTAGTGCTGCCGGTGGACTCCGGCTTCGAGACCGCCGACCTCGCCGTCATCTGCGAGACCGACATCCTGGGCGACCGCCTGGCCCGTCCCCGCAAGAAGCGCCGGGCCGCCAACTTCCTGGCCGAGGCGACCTCGCTCACCGCCGGCGACCTCGTGGTCCACATCGACCACGGCATCGGCCGCTACGAGGGCTTGAAGACCCTGGAGGTGCAGGGCGCGCCCCACGACTGTCTGGACATCCAGTACGGCGGCGAGGCCAAGCTCTATCTGCCGGTGGAGAACATCGACCTTTTGACCCGCTACGGGGCCGAAAGCGACGGCGTCCAGCTCGACAGGCTGGGGGGCGCGGCCTGGCAGGCGCGCAAGTCCAAGGCCAAGGAGCGTCTGCGCGAAATGGCCGAGGGCCTGATCGCCATCGCCGCCGCCCGGCACATGAAGAACACGGAGGAAATCGATCCACCTCAAGGGCTTTTCGACGAATTCTGCGCCCGATTCCCCTACGAGGAGACTGACGACCAGCTCAACGCCATCGCCGACGTCCTGACCGACCTTGCCGCGGGCAAGCCGATGGACCGGCTGATCTGCGGCGACGTCGGCTTCGGCAAGACCGAGGTGGCCCTGCGCGCCGCCTTCGTCGCGGCCATGACCGGCAAGCAGGTGGCGGTGGTCTGCCCGACCACGCTTCTGGCCCGCCAGCATTTCCGCACCTTCTCCGAGCGTTTCGCCGGCTGGCCGGTGAAGGTGCGCACCCTGTCTCGCCTGGTCACGGCCAAGGAGGCGAACGAGACCCGCGAGGCCCTGAAGAAGGGCGAGATCGAGATCATCGTCGGCACCCACGCCATCCTGTCCGAACAGGTCGGCTTCAAGGACCTGGGGCTGGTCATCGTCGACGAGGAGCAGCACTTCGGGGTCAAGGCCAAGGAGAAGCTGAAGGCGCTTCGGGCCGACGTGCACATGCTGACCCTGTCGGCCACGCCGATCCCGCGCACCCTTCAGATGGCGCTGTCGGGCATTCGCGAGATGTCGATCATCGCCACTCCGCCGGTCGATCGCCTCGCGGTGCGCACCTATGTGGTCCCCAACGACCCGGTCACCGTGCGCGAGGCCCTGCTGCGGGAAAAGTACCGCGGCGGCCAAGCCTATTATGTCGCCCCGCGGGTCTCGGACCTGCCGGACCTGCAGAAGTTCCTGCGCGAACAGGTTCCGGAGGTGAAGTTCGTCACCGGCCACGGCCAGTTGTCGCCGACCCAGCTGGAGGCGGTGATGAGCGCCTTCTACGACGGCGAGTACGACGTGCTGTTGTCGACCACCATCGTCGAGTCCGGCCTCGACATCCCTTCCGCCAACACCCTCATCGTCCACCGCGCCGACATGTTCGGCCTGTCCCAGCTCTACCAGCTGCGCGGCCGGGTCGGCCGGGCCAAGACCCGCGCCTACGCCTATCTGACCACCCCCACCGAAAAGCAGATCACCGCCTCGGCCGAACGGCGCCTGAAGGTGCTGCAATCCCTGGACAGCCTGGGCGCCGGGTTCCAGCTGGCCAGCCACGACCTCGACATCCGCGGCGGAGGGAACCTGCTGGGCGACGAGCAGTCGGGCCACATCCGCGAGATCGGGGTCGAGCTCTACCAGCAGATGCTCGAGGACGCGGTGGCCGAGCTAAGGGCCGGCGGGGCGCAGCAGGTGGTCGACGAGCGCGGCTGGTCGCCCCAGATCAACGCCGGGGCGGCGGTGCTGATCCCCGACGCCTATGTCCCCGACCTGAACGTGCGGCTGGCCCTCTATCGCCGCCTGTCCGAAGCCGAGAGCGCCGCCGACCGCGAGGCCCTGGCGGCCGAACTGATCGACCGGTTCGGGCCCCTGCCGGAGGAGACCGACCAGCTGTTGAAGGTGGTGGGGATCAAGGGCCTGTGCCGCCAGGCCAATGTCTCCAAGATCGACGTGGGGCCCAAGGGCGCGGTGGTGGCCTTCCGCGACGACCAGTTCCCCAACCCCATGGGCCTGGTCGCACAGGTCCAGCGCCGCCAGCACGACTGGCGCCTGCGGCCCGACCACAAGGTCGTGGTCAAGGGCGAGTGGGAGACCCCCGAACAGCGGCTGAACGCGGCCGAGCGCATCCTGTCCGAACTTGTGCGGGTGGCCGTCCAGGCTCAGGCGGCGTGAGCTTTCGCCTGTCCCGCAAGAGGGCGGCCATCGAACAGCCCCTGCAACCGCGATCGACTTGGCGACCGACTACAGGCTGAGGGCGAGCAATTCGTCGGTGGTGTTGTTTTCCCCGCCGCAGCTCTTATTGCCGCCCGCGAGATAGGCGTACTTCCCGACGGCGGCCGCGCCGGCGCCATGACTGCCGCCCGGCGAGGCCAACGTCATCCAGCGATCGGTCTTGGGATTGTAGGCCTCGTTCTGGGTGAAGGTGTGCTTGTTGTCGCATTCTCCGCCGGTGACGAGGATCATGCCTTTGTAGACCGTGCCGGCCGCGCCGCTCCGAGCCGTCGGCATGGGGGCCGCCTTGGTCCAG